>ENA-OWNT01000039-OWNT01000039.1-seawater-metagenome-genome-assembly--contig:-NODE-39-length-384765-cov-10.303160_pt1 | contig 384765 bp, 356 predicted proteins | sample MGYA00238136_ERZ651165 | MGnify/ENA primary metagenome ERZ651165 (study PRJEB26861, sample SAMN08777766) | seawater metagenome | isolation source: coastal seawater | place: USA: Florida | collected... | reverse complement strand
GGGCTCCGGCTTTGCCGGCGCGTCGACGGCCTGGCGCGGCGTCGCGTGGTGCGAACCGCCGAAGCCACCGCCCGAAGAGCTACCCGTTCCCTTTTTTCCGAACATGAACCTGTCCCGTTACAATACTGGCAAGAAGCGTCACTTCTTCTTCAATTTGGAAAGCATGCCCTTCAAACCGCCTTTCGGCTTTTCCCTCACCATGCCGCGTCCGGTCACCAGATGCGCGATGTTCGACAGGCTGGCGACGACCGGGTTGGCGGCGTCCGTCTCGGCCAGCATGCGGCCGTTGTTGGAAGCGGTGCCGAACAGTTGCGCATCGAAGGGAATGACGGCGATCGGCTCAAGTTCGAGCGGGTCGGCGAAGTCCGATACGGCAATCTCCGGCCGCTTCGGCATGCCGACCTGGTTGAGGATCAGCTTCGGCGCGAAATCGTTCGGACGCAGCTTGCGCAGCGTGTCGATCATGTTCTTGGCGTTGCGCAGATTGGCGAGTTCGGGCGCGGCGATGATCACGACCTCGTCGGCCTGTTCCAGTGTCCGCCGGGTCCAGCCGTTCCAGACATGGGGAACGTCGAGCACGACATAAGGCGCGGTGCGCTGGGCGACGTCGACCAGTTGCGAAAAGGCGTCTGGATCGAAATCGTAGACCTTGTCGAGCATGGAAGGCGCCGCGAGCAGCGACAGGTGCTCGGCGCAACTCGCCAGCAGGCGGTCGAGATAGACTTCGTCGATGCGGTCAGAGGAAAACACCGCTTCCGCGATGCCCTGGGCTGGATCCTGGTCGAAATTGATATTGGCCGTGCCGAAGGGCAGGTCCATGTCGGCGATCACAACCTCGGCCTCGAACAGGGTCGACATGGCCCAAGAGACGTTGTGGCAGATGGTCGAGGCGCCGACGCCGCCCTTGGCGCCGACAAAGGCGATGGAGCGGCCGAGCGGCTCGGCATCGGGATCGACGAACAGCGTGGAGACGACGCTCATCAGATCGGCGATGGTCACCGGCGCGACCATGTATTCGGAAATGCCGTTCCTGACGAGTTCGCGGTAGAGCGCGACGTCGTTGTGATGGCCGATCACGACCACCTTGCTGTTCGGATCGCAGACTTCCGCGAGATCGTTGAGATTGTGGAAGAGGTCGTCCGGCCCGGAGGCCGATTCCAGAACGATCAGGTTCGGCGTGGGCGCGGTCTGGTAGAACTCGACGGCCGCCGGGATGCCGCCCATATAGACGCGGGTCTGCGCCTTGGCCATGCGGCGATCCTCGCCCATCCGGTTGATCGGAGCGGCGACGCCCTCGGTCTCGCAGAAGGCCTGTATCGAGATGCGCGGAACCGGCCGCACATCGTTCAGCGCGGAGATGTCGCCGGCTTCCGCCGGTTCGTCCATCAGGTCTTCCTGGTAGGCAACGTCTGACATGGTGGTTTTCCCGCTTAGTAGCTGACCTCAGACCGGCCGCCGACCGGACCATCCTGGTATCCGCCGATCACCGCACCGCGCTCGGTGGCGTCGATCGGGCTCTCCTGGCGCGGCCCCATCAGGTCACCCGGATTGGCGACGATGGCGGCGAGGTTCTGCTGATTGGCGCAGCCGAAATCGGCATAGTTCCGGTTCTCGACCGTGTCCGTGAGATCGTCCGTCCATCTGCCGCAGGGCGTCGTCGACGCCGTCACGCCGGTATAGGACAGGCGGACAGCCGCCGCCGAACCGTGGGCGCTGGCGTCGTAGTTCTGCAGGATGATGCGGCCGCGCGTGGCGCCGCCGTCGACGAGCGCCTGGACGATCTCGGTCTGTACGCGTTTCACCGCGTGTTCGTTGAGCGACCCGACCGGCATCATCACGATCACCGCCCCGTTTCCGGAGGCCGCGTAGTTCGCGGCGAAGGCGCGGATATTGCTCTTGACCGGAATGCCCAGCTTGTGAGCGCCGGAGGCGATCGGCACGTCGAGCGTATGCTCCTTCTCCGACAGGACGATCGGATGATTGGTGCGGTAATCGGAGGGAACGCTGCCCACCGCGATCGGATCGCGGCCGAGGGAGCCGCAGCCCGAGAGCGCGGCTGCGACGATCAGCAACCCTGCGGAATTGACATAGGCTTTCAAACGCATCTCACCCGCTCCTATTTGTAAATGAACCCGACCGCGCCGTAGTAGCGGCCATCGGGGAGATCTTTCTCCACGGTGCCGTAGATGCGGTTCACACGGCCGAGGAGATTGCCGGTGCGATCGCTCGCCGGCATGAAATTGTCCGTCGGGGCGGCCAGCTTGTTCGGCGCCGTCGGGCGAACCAGATAAGGCGTCACGGTGATGACCAGCTCGGATTCGTTGCGGATGTAGTCGCGGCTGCGGAACAGCGTGCCGAGCACCGGCACCTTGGACAGGCCCGGGAAGCCGCTGACCACCTGGCGCACGTCGTCCTGGATCAGGCCGGCGATCATCATCGCGCCGCCGGACGGCAGCTCGACCGTGGTGTCGGCGAGGCGCTTGCGAAGCGACAGCACGTTGGTTGCCTGACCGCTGGAGGCGCCGATGGACAGCGGAACCGATCCCGACATGGTCGGCTCGGAGACGGCGGTGCGGATCTTCAGGCTGATGCGGCCCGGCGCAAGCACGACCGGCGTGAATTCGAGGCCGATCCCGTAATCGAGCGTCTGGATGTCATAGGTGACGGTGCCGCCGTCTTCGCCAGCGGGCGAGGACCCCTTGATGATGTTGTATTCGCCGCCGACACGGAACACCGCTTTCTCGCCGGATATGGCGGTCAGGGTCGGCGTCGCCAGGGTCTTCATGACGCCGGCTTCCTCCATCGCGCGGAAATAGGCTTCGAGCTGCAACCCGGCGACCGATGCGCCGAGGCCGACGCCGCTGTTGGTGATCGGCTTGCCGAGCGCGCCGGCAATGCCCTCGGAAATCCCCGAGAAGGAGATGCCGTGATTGCTGCTCACATTGCCAACCATGTTGACACCGAGCTGTTTCATCACGGAGCGCTGCACTTCCGCGACCGTCACCTTCAGCGTTACCTGATCGCCGCCGACAATGTCGAGCATGTTGACGATCTTGCTGTTGCCGCGTCCGAAGAAGAAGAAGAAATTGTTGTTGTTCGTCGCGTCGCCGCCCTTAACGAAAAGCTCGGCAAGCTGGCCGGCCTTGGCCGCGTCCTGCGGGGTTTGCACCCGGCCGGTCAGAACGATGTTGTCGTTGATGATCTCGGACTTGATTTCGGAATCGGGAATGAAGCGGGCGAGATAACGATCAAGGCCGGACACGTCGCGCTCGATGCGCAGGTCGAGGCTGACGACCTGCTTGCCCGCCTTGTCGAAGACGAAGATGTTGGTTTCGCCGACCTTCTTGCCGAAGAGATAGATGCGCCGCGCCGTGCGGCTCACCGCATCGGCGACTTCCGGGTTGGCGACCAGGATGTCATGCGCGTCGACCGGCAGGTCGAGCACGATGGACTTGTTGAGGCCGAGCGAGACCCGCTCGGTGCCGGTGTTGTTCCGGGCGACCTTGATGATGTTGCCGTTCTGCTCCACCGCCTGGGCCGCGGCCACCAAGGGCGCCACATTGGCCATCGCGACGATCGCGGTGGCGGAAACCAGGGCGTGGACTGCGCGCTTCAACGTCATGACCGGAAAACTCCGTTTGGGATTTGCGCCCGTGCGAGTGCGATGAACCTTCATTGTGCGTTGACCTCGCTGCGCTGGCCGGAGCGGATCACGGTGATGGCCCCACCGCCCGAACCACCGTTCAAAAGATGGTCTGCCCCATCCGATCCCGCTTTCGCGTCAACGTCGCGAACCGAACGCAGGGCCAGCGTCAACCGGTCGGCCATCTGCTGGGCGACGGTGATGATCTCCGCCTGCTTGGGCGTCAGTTCGAGCGTCGCGGTCTGGCCGACCTGCACGAGACGGCCTTGCTCGTCCTCGCGAATGGTCTGGTCGATCGCGAGAACGCGTATGTTCTCGAGGATGGTTTCGGTGATGTAGCCGCCGCCGCGGGACGGCGGGCGCGACGTCATGATGACGTCGACATAGTCATCCGGGAGGATAAAGCCGCCAGCCGAGGTATCGGCCGCGATCTGCGTCGCGACCGCGCGTTTTCCGGACGGAAGGATCGACGACATAAAGCTCTGGTCGGGGCCGAGAAGCTTGATCGGACGGATCGGTTCGCCCTGCGCGACCGTGGCGCGCACGACCGACCCCTGCAACTCGCTGATCGCATCAGGCCTGATGGATTTCGTTATGAAGTCGGGCGAAAGCGACGCGACCGGCCATTCCTGCCAGCGCAGCTGTCCGTCAAGGACTTCGCCGGTGGAGAGATTCTCGTTGGCGACGAGTACCTGGTCGAGTTCGATTGCCGGACGCGTCTCGGTCTGCTGCTGCTCTGCCGGGGGCTGCGAAACCATGTTCATGGCCAGATAACCGGCTGCGCCGGCAGCGATAACCGCTACGCCCAGGATGATGATACGCTTCGACATGATGGCACCCACTTTCCGGATGGAGTCCGAACCTCATGGGGCCATGTTTCATCTGCAAAGGTGTAATTAGGGTTAATGAGCCCGTAATTTTCATGCTTAATAAAGTTTGAATCAAATAACGGCGCGCGGGCTACAGAGACGTTCAGGCAGCCAGGCGCTCGATGACCCACAGCATGGCAGGCGAATCCGGGAAGGCGAACAGGCCGCCAATGGCGAGCGCCACGCCATAGGGAACATCTTTCTCGTCGATGACGCGCCGCAGGATCGGCACCTCCCCGGCAAACACGGCAAGGGTCGACTTCCTGAAGAGGATCAGGAACAGCGTGAAGGCGCCGCCGGCAACCGTCGCCATCAGGAGATAGTCGGTCAGTGCGGGCCCGAACCCCATCCAGAGGCTCGTCGAGGCGAGCAGCTTGGCGTCGCCGCCGCCCATCGTGCCCGTGGCAAACAGCGCGAAGGTGACCGTCAGAACCAGGGCGAAAGCCGCCAGATGCATTCCGAAATCGGCCCAGGTCAGCCCGATGAAGGGCGCCACCAGCAGGAAGGATCCGATCAGCACAGCCGAGATGCGATTGCCGATCGTCATGGTGAAGACGTCGGACAGCGCGGCGAAGATCATAGCGAAGGGAAAAACGACCAGGATGACGGCAGCGATCATCGTATCACTCCAACTCGTAACCGGGCGAAACTAGAACCTGCGCCCTTAAGATTCCCATAATCGCCGCAGGCGGCGAATGCGAAAAAGGCCCGTCTCGGCGAGACGGGCCTCTCTCATCTCATGCCAGCCGCCGCGAGGCGGCGCGGCCCTTAGGCGGTCGAGCCGACCTTGGTGCCGATGGCGTCAAACTTGGCATTCAGGTTCGAGCCGAGCGTGGTTGCGCCGGTGATGATCGCGACGGCGATCAGGGCAGCGATCAGGCCATACTCGATAGCAGTAGCGCCGGACTCGTCTTTCAGAAAACGTGCAAACATGGTGAGCTCCTATTCTCGTTCACAGCACAGACCGTCGACGCTTCGCTTGGCGCCGATCGGATGGCCGCAACCTACAGACGCCCTGTTGCCACCTGCTTAAGGAACACGGTTTCCGAAGTGTAAACGCCGCCAAAGCCGCGTGATGGTGAAGAAAGGGTGACCGTGTTCACGACAATTGCAGATGGCGGTTTGCGCCGGCATGCGGTCACATGCCCGACGCCACGCTGCCGCGCGAAGCCGATTCACGCTGCTTCAGCCAGAACAGCAGGCGAGAGAGCTGCATGGGACGCGAGTAGAGATATCCCTGCACGCAGGTGCATCCGATCTGCTGCAGCATCTCCAGTTCAGCCTCCGTCTCGACGCCCTCGGCCAAAACCTTGAGGCCGAGGCTGCGGGCGAGATTGGTGATGGCACTGGTGATCATGACGAGGTCAACGTCGCGGTCGATGCCCGCAACGAGGCTGCGGTCGATCTTGATGCGCTCCAGCGGGTATTTGCGCAGATTGGCAATCGCGGCGTGACCGGTGCCGAAGTCGTCCAGCTCCAGCGCGAAGCCCGCATCGACGAGGCGGCGGAGGTTCTCGTCGACATAGGCGGAGCGGTCGTCGAGCAGCGTGGTCTCCAGGATTTCCAGGACCAGTTGGCGGGGCTGCACTGCGAAATGACCGGTGGTCGCCATAATGCGTTCGACGATCTTCGGGTCGCCGAGCCGTGTGCCCGACATGTTGATGCTTATTCGCGGATCGGGAATGCCCGCCGCGGCCAGTTCGGCGAGCAGCGCGCAGCTTCTTTCCAGCATGCGCTGGTCGAGCGCGTCCATCAGGTTCGCCTCCTCGGCGGCGAACATGAAGTCGGCGGGCGCGAGCAGGCCTCGCCGCGGATGATGCCAGCGGATGAGCGCCTCGAACCCGATGATATTACCGTTGCCGATGTCGTATTGAGGCTGCAGGAACGGCTCGAACTCGTCGCGCACCAGCCCTTCATAGATGTCTTGAGCAAGTTCGGCGCTGAGCAGCGCCTTGCTGCGCATGGCGTCCTCGAAGAAATGGAAACGACCGCGCCCTTCCGCCTTCGACTGCTGCAAGGCGATATCGGCGTCGGTCAGGCGGCGCTGCACGTCGGGTTCGCTTGCCGGCTGCCAGAAGGCGACGCCGATGCTGGCGCCGGTGTGGCAGGTCTTTTCGCGATAGGGGATCGGCGCGGCAAGGCGGCTGACCAGGCGGTCGGCCATGCGGGCTATGTCCGCGTCGCTGCCCGCATCGGCGCAGACGACGACGAACTCGTCGCCGCCGACGCGCGCCACCATGTCGTCGCCGCGTGTCGCCTTGCGCAGCACCGACGCGCAATATTGCAGCACGTGATCGCCGGCGTCGTGGCCGATCGCGTCATTGACCGATTTGAACTTGTCGAGGTCGACATGCATGAACGCGACCCGCGTCGTCGCGTCGGCGCGCAGGGCGATCTCCTCGAGATGGGCCGCAAGACCGCGCCGGTTGGCGAGCCCGGTCAGCGGATCGGTCTGAGCCGCGTGCTGGAGCTTCTCCTGGCGCTCGCGCGCATCGGTGATGTCGATGCCGAAACCGACATAGCCGCCATCGCTCGTCTGGTCATTGTAGGATCGTATCCAGCGACCGTCGCCCAGCTGGTACTCGCGTTCGGTATGACCGGTGGCGCGCGCGCCCATCACCGTGTCGACGATTTGCTGTTCCGTGCCGGGATAGCTTGTCCGTTTGCTCTGGCGCACACCGTGACGCAGGGCGTCCTCATAGGGAATGCCGAGCTTCAGGAAGGAGGGATCGGCGAAATGTTCGCGGTATCGCTGGTTGAAGAGGACCAGCCGATCGTCCTCGTCATAGAGCCAGAACGCCGCCGGCAGGGCGTTGATCGCGTCGACGAGGCGCTGCTCCGCCCGCTCCGCCCGGGCCAAGCTTTCCAGATGGTCGGTGATGTCGATGCGCAGGCCGACCATGCCGCCGTCCGGCGTGCGCCGCTCGACGATGCGGATCCAGCGCCCGCTGGCCAGCTGCTGATCGACGCCCCGTTCCAGTGAACGATGCGCCGCCAGCCGGTTCGCCAGCCATTCCTCCTCGCGCCCGTTGGCGTCGGCGTATTCGCCATGTTCCAGGCCGTAGCGCAGAATGTCCTCGAAACGGGCGCCTTCGACGATCGCGGGCGCGCTCTTTGCGTAGATTTCCCGATAGCGCTCGTTGCAGATGACGAGGCGGTCATCGGCGTCATAGAGGACGAAGCCGTCCGGCAGCGTTTCGATGGCCGACACCAGGCGCTGCCGGGCGGCCTGCGCCTGATCCTCGGCACGCTTGCGCTCGGTGATGTCCAGGACGAAGGTGACGAGCCGGCTCGGGTCGCCGGGCGCCATCTGGACGTGGATATCGACATCGTAATAGCTGCCGTCCTTGCGGCGATACCGGCCCTCCATGCGCCGGAACTTCTGCTCGCCATTGAGGAGCGAGCGGTTCTTCTCCTTGATGTCGTCAAGGTCGAGCGCCGGGTTGATGTCGGCGACCGTCATCTCGCGCATTTCCTCGAGCGTATAGCCGAGATTTTCGCGGGCGCCGCGATTGGCATAGAGGAATTTGAGGCTGGCGGCGTCGAGCACGTGGATTTCGTTGAGCGATCCCTCGAGCATCTGGCCCATCAGGCTCGCCTCGCGCAGCCGCTCGGCGGCCGCCTTGCGTTCGGTGATGTCGATGCCGATGGTGACGAAGCCGGTCAGCCGGCCGTCATCGTCATGGACGGGGCGGATATCGAGGTCGATCCAGTAGGTCTCGCCGAACCTGTTCTTGTTGAGCATCTCGCAGGTGATGCCCTCTCCGGCGGCCTCGGTGCGTTCGAGTTCGCGCATCGCTGCGGGGTCGTTTCCTTCGGCGCGCAGGAACTCGGACGGCTTGCGGCCGACGATCTCCTCCAGCTTGTAGCCGGTCTTTTCGCAAAAGGCGGCGTTCGCCCATTCGATGCGGCGTTCAGGATCGGTCAGCGTGACATAGGCTGTCGTGTGCTCGGCGACCGCGCCGAGCTTCGCCTGGAATGCGTCACTGCCTGTGTTTTTATCGCGTCTTGCCGCCAACGCCTCGTCCACTCCTGCCGGCATCGCAATGGCGCGCGGCATAGCGGGCCCAGTTTTCCCGCGGAATTTCCATAAACCGCAAGCGGTTAAAGCGGGCTAAATGCCGAAACCGGCATATATCGGGAGCCGCGGAGCGGCGCGGCTCCCGGCCGTGTCAGCGGCGAATGAAGGTCTTGTAGACGTAGCCCTGCAGGCCGTCATGGCTGACGGCGCACCAATGGGTGCAGTTTTCCTCGGCGAGCAGTTCGGCATTGGCCGGGATGATCTCGAGGATCTCGGATTCATTGTCCGGCCCTGAGCGCAGATTGACATATTTGTCGGCCTGGGCGGGCGTGAGCGGCTTGCCGTCGGGCGCAAAGGCCGCCGCCGGATCGTCGGCGGAGGCGGCGGCCATCCGGTCCGGCTCGGGCGGCAGGCTCTCGTCCGCCATCATCGCCTCCAGCTTCGCGGCCTCTTCGGCGGTGTCGGCGACGGCAACCGGCTCGCCCGGCGACAGGATGGAGGCGGTCTCGGCGGCGTCGATGCCGTTCGGCGGGAGGTCGGCCGGCACGGCCGCAAGCGCCGGTTCAGCCGGAGCGGCGACGTCCTCCCTACCCGTGCCCGGATCGGCATCGGCGACGAGAACGGCTTCGTCTTCCGGGAACAGCGAGGCGCGCGCGGCCGGTTCAGCATCGACGGCGTCACGGACGGCCGGCGGGGAGGCGATGTCGCGCGGTTCGGCCATCGGTTCGGACTTCGGCTCGGCCGTCGGTTCCGACATGACCGCAGTGCGCGCGGGCGGCTGCGCGGCCTCGGGCGCGGCGCTGGCCTCAACCGCGGGGGCCGCCGCGCCGTCGTCCAGCTTCCACACCGCGATGCCGGCGCCTGCCGCGCCGCCGATCACGGCGAGGATGGCGAGCGCGGCGACCTGTCCCGCAACCTTCTTCCAGGCGGCCGAGCTCCTCTGCCCGGTCTCGATCCATTCGCCCCTGCCCGGTTCTTCCCACGTGATACTCATCGATACACCCCGTTTAGTACTTCCCTGTTCGTGGCGGCGGCCTCGTTGGCGGGTCGCGCGCCGGGTCACCTGACAGTCACAGTCGGGCGGGAATCGGACGGGGCCGGTCATTTTCGATGACTCGGCGAAAGGCGGGCGTGAGGTGGGGCTAGTCCTCCGCGACAACCTCCCGCACGAACCGCGCCATGACCGGGCCGAGCGTGTCGACCGCCGAGCCGATCAGCGGGGCGGGCGAGATGTGGTTGTGGCCGGGCATGTAATGCAGATGCGGCCATGCACCGTTTTCGGCCATCCACGCCTCGACAAGATGGGCCGCCTGGCGCTGGAAATGCGGCGGGTCGAGCTCGGCGACGGTGAACATCAGCGGCAGCGGGCATGAGGCGAGCGCGGCAAGCGTCGAGTGGGCGGCGAATTGCGCGGGATCCTCGCCGAAATAGGCGTCCTCGAAGGTGCGGCGGTCGTGCCGGGTGAAATCGTAGAGGCCGGACATCAGCACCGCGCCCGCGACCGCCTCATGCACCGGGCCGGCGTGGCCGGCGAGATAGTCGGCGACATTGATCGCGCCCGCCGACGCGCCGGCGAGGACGATGCGGGGCGATGTTCCGAACAGAGCCTCGGCGTTGTCCATGACATGGGCGATGGCGGCGGCGACATCCTGCGCGCCGGACGGCCATTTGGCGTCGGGCAGGATGCGGTAGGTCATCGCGACCGCCGCGAAACCCTCGGTTGCCGCCCACTGGCCGATATTGGCGAAGAAAGGCTTGCCCTCGCCGCCCTTGTCGCCGCCGGCGAAACCGCCGCCATGGACGAAGAGGACGAGTGTTTCGGCCGGTTCGCCGCCCGCCGGGCGGTAGAGATCGAGCCGGTTGCGCGGGTGCGGGCCGTAGGCAATGTCCCATGTCGCGCGCGTCACCGCCGGGTCGAGCGCGGCGGCGAGCGGGGTGATCACCCGGTAGGTGGCCTGGACGAGGTCCGGGGTCAACACCGCGCCGAGCGGGCGCAGCGGGGCGAGCGGGTCGGGGTGGGACGGCATCATCTATCCTCTCGATCAGTCAAAGGCGGGCATGACCCGGTCGGAAAACAGCTCGACCGAGCGGATGACGGCGTCGACGGGCAGGTCTCCGAAGGCGAACCAGGAGACGAGATAGTTGGTGCCGCAGCGCTCGACCTCCTCCAGCACGTAATCGCGGACGGTCTCCGGCGAGCCGGCGATGCCGTTCCTGGCCGCCTCCAGCTGCTCCCAGCTTTCGGGATAGAGATCGGTCATCGGCACGGCGCGGCCGGCGTCGACCCAGAGCTTGGCGAAGGAGGCGCGCCATTTCTCGTAGGCGCTGGCGGCGAGGTCTTTCGCCTCGGCATCCGTCTCGGCGACGACGACGTGGCGGCTGACGCCGACCAGCGGCAGGTCGGCGAGGTCGTGGCCCTCCTCCAGCCAGGTCTCGCGGAAGATGTCGGTCAGCGCCCTGACCTGGTCGTCATGGGCGAGCGTGACCGTGTTGGCGCCGGCGCGGGCGGCCCAGGCGAAACTCTCGGGCGCGCGGCTGGCGTACCAGAGCTCCGGATAGGGCTGCTGCAGCGGGCGCATCGTCATCGGCACGTCGGTGAACTCGAAGAACTCGCCCTTGTGGGTGAGCGTGTCGGATTGCAGCGCCTTGAGGATCACCTCGGTCGCCTCGAAATAGCGGCGCTGCTGCTCCTCCATCGGCACGCCGTAGAAACCGGCCTCGATGGGCGAGGCGCCACGGCCGATGCCGAGCATGAAGCGGCCGTTCGACATGTGGTCGAGCATGCAGATTTCTTCCGCCAGGCGCAGCGGATGGTAGAGCGGCAGGATGTAGATCAGCGGGCCGATGCGGATGCGCCTGGTGCGCTGGATGACGGCGGAGAGATAGACCGAGGGCGACGAGGCGTAGCCGAGCGGCGTCGCGTGGTGCTCGGCGACGTGATAGGCATGGATGCCGCAGCGGTCGTATGCCTCGACGATCTTCAGCCGGTTTTCCAGATGCAGGCCGAGATCCGGGCCACTGGCGTCCACATGGTCGAACACGCCGAATTTCATGGATTTTTCCTCCCCGCGCGATGCGTGCGCGCGCCTTTTTGAAAAGGCGGGACGGCGGCGTCAAGGGGAGCGGGGCGTGTCTCCCCCCCTTGCGGGGGAGAAAGCAAAAGCTTGGGCTTGGCAGCGCCAAGTCCTTAGCTTTTGCCAGAGAGGGGGCAAGGTGCCGAAGCAGAAGCGGTCGCGCATATGTTGGACATCGCGACCCCCTCTCTTGTGATTTCCAAGGACTTAGCAAGCTAAGCCCAGGAAATCACTTTCTCCCCCGCCAAGGGGGAGATAGGCGCGCGTCGCTTTCGCCTCGCGCCAAAAACCTCGATCTCCGTCATTTTCAAAGAATTCGGGCTGACAAGCCCGCAAGGCCGACCGGCCGTCCGAGCTTATGCGAGGCCCATGCGGAGGCGTTCCCGCGCAGCGGGAACTGCCGTGAGCACGTAAAGATGGAAGACGGGCGGTCGTCGGATCGCTCTGTCTAATGTAAATACTGCGATCTTTCGACCGCCCGCTCGGCCTTCTACGACTTCAGACGCCGCCACGCTTGCCCCTTGGGGCAACTCGTCCGGACCCTCCGCTACGCACCTGTTGCCCGCGTCCCTCGCGGATGCGCTGCCAGCTGATCCGGGCTCGACCCTCCGCTGCTGCTACCCCGCAGGGAAACGGAGCACGGAACGGCCACGCCACGACCGATAAGCCACCCTGGTTCGAAACATTCACGCGACAGTCACCCATCGCGCCTGCCCCATCCGCGCCACCTCAGCGCGAACACCAGGAACCGGCCCTTTCCCAGGCTGTCGGTTCTAGACCCGGCTTCCAATGAAAGGGCGCGGTCAGGGTAAGGGACGGTGGAGGAAGGTGGACAAGATTTGTGCGGAATGCCGGGAAACCGGGGAAATTTCGCGATTTCGTCCATCCATGTCATGATTACCTTACGGAAGACAATTAGGGGGATACAGACATGCGCGCGGGAAAAATGGCATTTTCGGTCTGCCTCGTGCTCGCCACGGCACAGGCGGCGGGCGCGGCGCAGAAGGATCCGGTGCCGGGCAGCGTCACCTGCTACTGCGCCTGCAACAGCGAAACCGCAGATGGCAAAGAGACGAATTATAACAAGATCATCGGCGGCACCGAGGGGACCTGGACGCAATCGCGTTCGGCCTGCCAGGAATATGACGGCGCCACCTGCACCGCCAAGGACGGAAAGGGCAATTGGCATACCGGCAAGCTAAAAAGCTGCGACATCCACGTCCATAGCGAGCGGCCCGGCCGCAAACCGCAGGCCCCGGCCGCGGACACGCTGGCGCCCGGGACCCAAGGCGGCGGCACCAACAAGCTCAAATTGCGGGTACAGCCGAAGCTTCTGACGCAGTGATGGGATAGGCTGCGAAGCCGGCCCCACCCGCCGTCATCCTCGGGCTTGAGCCCAAGACAAGCGAAGCGCCGTCGCCGCTTGCGCGGACCCATTCCGAGGTGTTCGAGACAGTTTCGGAATGTCAGAATGAGTTTTGTTCTTCGGGCTTTTGTCGGTGTCGGCTTCACGGAATGGGTCCTCGGGTCAAGCCCGAGGATGACGACCTTGTTAGGCGGTTCGGCTAATCGCAGACATCAGTTCCCTCTGGCCAAACTCCATAGCGAGCGGCCCGGCAAGACACCGCAGGCCCCTAACCGGCACGACGGCGAGAGAGTTGATAGTCGACACCGGTCATTCGGATGCGCCACGTAAGCATCTCTCGACTCACCATGAACTCGCCACAAGCTTGATGGTTGGTGAGTCCTCTTTCGCGAATGGACATCAGAGCTGGCCGAGGTAGCAGTAGTGCTCCCGCCAACCAATCTGCCTCATCCTCTTGGTCTTGATCGAAATTTCCAGGAACGAGCGAGCCGTCTTCCAATATGCAAGCCTGCGCCAGCTCGTGACCCAAAATTATGTGCGCCAACTCGTGCATTATTACATTGTTCCGCCGCCCATCGGACGGCGTAGGTTTGTATACGACAAGATTCGATGCCCCTATTCGCATTGTTAGTGCCGACCATGAATTGTCACCGTTATCGTTTAATACATCCAAATGCTGCTCGGAGATGTCCTTTATCTCATTTGTAGACCAGACCGTCACACTAAGAGCTCTGGCGAGATCGTCCGCGGATAGCGGGTCAATTTGTGAGAGCCCCAATTCCTTTCGGAATTCGACAGAGCGTCTCTCACACTGAGACTTAAATCCACGACGAAACGCCACCTAATGCCCCCTGGCCTCAACCTCATCAGCAAACTGCTTCGAAGCCTTTTCAATAAGTACAGCTAAAGATTGCGCAGTTTTTGGCGGAACAGCTTTTCGATTCTTAAATGCAATCTGAAGATTCCCGACACCGGTAAATTTGGATGTTTCTTCCCCAAGCCACTCACATACTTTTTCCAGTGTACCGACGTCGGGTACATGGCCGTTTTCTATTCTCGATAAAGTTGATGGGCTGATTCCGATTTCTCGAGCCGCCGCACGAACGCCCATATTTCCCCGTCGCCTTGCTAGAAGTCGCCCGAGTTCGCCTAATTCCATTCCGACCCCCGATTAGTGTTTCTTTCTCTAGAATTTGTGTTTCATAGACTGGACGGCACTGTTCGAATCGAATAGCGTCCAGCCTGTGAAACACTTGAATCACGCAGCAATCGTCAGGTCAACCACGTCCAAGGGCGAACTAACGACGGCATTGATGACGATTAAAGAGCTTAGGAAAGCGGAACGGTGAGCCCGGAAGTCTTACGCATCCTCGGGGAGATCGGCAGGCAGATCGACCGAAATCGGCTTCCTCTTGTCTACGACGGCGGCTTTGTACTGCCCGGCAAATCGCGCGTCGGTACCTCAACCTCGGGCAAGGAGACTGGTAATGCCAGCGAACCAACATGGAAAGCCGGAACACGGCAACAAGGGTCCTCGCGACCATGGTCACAGTCACGGACATGGCCACGATCACCCGCACGGTCACGGACGACCGGTACAACCGCACCGGTCATCGACCCAAGTCTTCAAGAAAAATATGAAGACGAACTAGATGCACTTGGGGGCGCATATCCAAACGCTCGTATTTGGCATCAAACTAATGGAATGTGGTTGTTAACCAATAGTACGCTGGTCAGCGGACTCAGCAAAACAGCCACATTCCTCACTGCAATTCCGTTCTACCGGCAAGCCCGACCGAAAAGCTGGGGCTTCTGGACCACGCCAATATCGTCAAAATGGATCGGTCCACGCCATACGAATTTTCCGGACGGTTCGATCTGTGCTTTTGAGCCAACTGACGGCACGTGGAATCCGGGAGATTCTATCATTAACTTGCTTGATATTTATTCGGTCTGGGCGGTTCGTCACCTGCACCTTGAAGCCTTTGGACGATGGCCGGGATTTCAGAGTGTTCCTTTCGCTTACGAGCGAATTACAGAATTTCGCGATGACGAATTTTGCGGATGCGGCAATTCTGACAAACTTTACGCGGAATGCTGCAAGGAAAGCGACTTAGCGCACAATCAAAAGGAATTAAGAGACGAATTTTGGAAAATCGTTGGTCCGCTTGGGCTTAGGGAGCCGCCGAAGCAAATAACCGATTTCATTTCAACTAAAAGCAACCCGCCACACTTGGAGGACCTTCTATAAATTGAAATCTTGGGAGATCTCAGGGGAATAGGCTGCTTTGGCGCATTGCCCCCTCTCTTGCAAAAGCTAAGGACTTAGCTTCGCTAAGCCCAAGCTTTTGCTTTCTCCCCCACCAAGGGGGAGAGTCAGCTCCGCGCCCTTCATCGCCCCCTCATCCGGCCCTTCGGGCCACCTTCTCCCACGAGGGGAGAAGGAAGGCGGAGCCTAGCTCTCGACCTTCAACACCTGAATAAAGGCTTCCTGCGGGATCTCCACCTTGCCGAACTGGCGCATGCGCTTTTTGCCCTCTTTCTGTTTTTCGAGGAGCTTGCGCTTGCGGGTGACGTCGCCGCCGTAGCATTTGGCGGTCACGTCCTTGCGCATGGCGGAGATGGTTTCGCGGGCGATGACCTTGCCGCCGATGGCCGCCTGGATCGGGATCTTGAACATGTGGCGGGGGATCAGGTCCTTCAGCTTCTCGCACATGAGGCGGCCGCGCTTTTCCGCCGCCGAACGGTGGACCAGCATGGAGAGCGCGTCGACCGGCTCCTCGTTGACGAGGATCGACATCTTGACCAGATCGCCCTCGCGGTAGCCCGACAGCTGGTAGTCGAAACTGGCGTAGCCCTTGGAGATCGACTTCAGCCGGTCGTAGAAATCGAACACGACCTCGTTGAGCGGCAATTCATAGGTGACCATGGCGCGGGTGCCGACATAGGAGAGGTCGGTCTGGATGCCGCGGCGCTCCTGGCAGAGCTGCAGGATGGCGCCGAGATAGTCGTCCGGCGTCATGATGGTCGCCTTGATCCACGGCTCCTCGATGGTCGCGATGCGCACGATATCCGGCATGTCGGCCGGATTGTGCAGCTCGGTCTGCGAGCCGTCCGTCATGGTCATGCGGTAGACGACCGACGGGGCGGTGGCGATCAGGTCGAGGTCGAATTCGCGGCTCAGGCGCTCCTGGATGATCTCCAGGTGGAGAAGGCCGAGGAAGCCGCAGCGGAAGCCGAAGCCGAGCGCGGCACTGGTCTCCATTTCATAGGAGAAGGAGGCGTCGTTCAAACGCAGCTTGCCGATGGCGGAGCGCAGATCCTCGAAATCGGCGGCGTCGACCGGGAACAACCCGCAGAAGACGACCGGCTGGGCCGGCTTGAAGCCCGGCAGCATGGTGTCGGTGGGGCGCTTGTCTTCGGTGATGGTGTCGCCGACGCGGGTGTCGGCCACTTCCTTGATCGAGGCGGTGAGCACGCCGATCTCGCCGGGGCCGAGCTCGGGGACGACGACGAGCTTCGGCGTCAGGACGCCGACGCGGTCGACCGGATACTTGGCGTCCGTGCCCATCATGCGGATCACCTGGCCCTTCTTGAGGACGCCGTCGATGACGCGCACGAGGACGATGACGCCGAGATAGGCGTCGTACCACGAGTCGACCAGCATGGCCTTGAGCGGCGCGGACCGGTCGCCCACCTTGGGCGGCGGCAGGCGGGTGACGATCGCCTCCAGCACCTCGTCGACGCCCATGCCGGTCTTCGCCGAGATCAGGATCGCCTCGGAGGCGTCGAGGCCGATGACCTCCTCGATCTGTTCCTTGACGCGCTCGGGCTCGGCGGCCGGAAGGTCGGCCTTGTTGAGGACCGGGACGATCTCGTTGTCGGCGTCGATGGCCTGGTAGACATTGGCGAGCGTCTGCGCCTCGACGCCCTGCGAGGCGTCGACGACGAGCAGCGAGCCCTCGCAGGCGCGAAGCGAGCGCGACACCTCGTAGGCGAAGTCGACATGGCCGGGCGTGTCGATGAGGTTGAGGACGTAGTGCTGGCCGTCCTTCGCGTCATATTCGAGGCGGACGGTGTTGGCCTTGATGGTGATGCCGCGCTCGCGCTCGATATCCATGGAATCGAGCACCTGCTCCTTCATCTCGCGCTCCTCCAGCGACCCGGTCATCTGGATCAGCCGGTCGGCGAGCGTCGATTTGCCATGGTCGATATGGGCGACGATGGAGAAATTGCGGATGTTCTTGAGAGGCGTGTCGGTCATTTCGCCCATATAGGGGGAAAGAAGGTGCGCGGGAAGCGGTGATTTTGGGGTTTAGCCGGTCGCCACCAGCTCTTCGTAGAGCGTGCGGAGCCTTTTGGTCATCGGTCCGTCGATCTCGGGGAACGGCTTGCCGTCGAGCGACCGGACCGGGGTGAGGCCGCCGAAGGTGCCGGTAAGGAAGGCTTCGTCGGCGGCGTGGACGTCGACCAGGGAGAAATTGCGCTCGAAGACGGGGATCTGGTTGGCGCGGCAGAGGTCGATGACCTTCTGGCGGGTGATGCCGTTCATGCAGTAGTCGCCCGTCGAGGTCCAGACCTCGCCCTTCTTTACAATGAAGAAGTTGCAGGCATTGGTGGTGTTCACGAAGCCATGCGGGTCGAGCATCAGGCCCTCGTCGGCGCCCGCCTCCTCCGCCTGCAGGCAGGCGATGACGCAGTTGAGCTTGGAGTGGGAATTATATTTCGGGTCCTGGCTCATCGGCAGGCCGCGCACCTGCGGCACGGTGGCAAGCGTGACGCCGGCGCGTGTGGCCGGCGCCGGGGCGGAATGCTCCATGATGATGACCACGGTCGGGCCGGAGCGCGACAAAGACGGGTGCTGGAAGGGCTTCACCTTGACGCCGCGCGTCACCATCAGCCGGGCGTGGATATGATGGGTCATGGCGTTGGCTTCGGCGGTTTCGTTCAGCACGGCGAGGATGCCGGCGCGGTCCATGCCGATGTCGAGCGAGACCGCCTTGCAAGACGCAAAGAGCCGATCCATGTGGTCGTCGAAGAAGACCCAGCTTCCCTCGTGGAGCCGCAGCCCCTCCCACATGCCGTCGCCCAGAAGAAAGCCGGAATCATAGACCGAGACGGTCGCCTCGGCGCGCGGCTTCAGTTCGCCATTCACCCAGATCAGGATGGCGTCGTTACGCGGGTCGTGTTCGGCGTCGTGGGTGGTGATTTTTTCGTGCATGCGGGCAGTTGAAACAGGACGCATGCCAAGGTCAACTGGCGGCGAAGGAGAGACGCATGCCGGACACGAAAATCATCGCCATGTGGTCGGGGCCGCGGAACCTGTCGACGGCGATGATGCGGTCGTTCGGCAACCGGACCGATACGTGCGCGATGGACGAGCCGTTCTACGGCGCCTATCTGGCGGCGTCGGGGGCGGACCATCCGATGCGCGAGGCGGTGATGGCGTCGATGGAGTGCGATCCGGACGCGGTGGCGCGGCAATGCCTCGGGCCATTCGCGACGCCGTTTAGCTACCAGAAACACATGCCGCATCACATGCTGCCCGGTTTCCCGCTCGACTGGGCTGCGCGGGCGACCAATGTCTTCCTGATCCGGCATCCGCGCCGGGTGCTGGCGAGCTATGCGAAGAAGAAGGAAAGCGTGAGCGAGGCCGATATCGGCTATCGGCGCATGCTGGAGATCGACCGGCACGTCACGGAACTGACCGGGCGGCAATCCGTCGTGGTGGCGTCGGAGGATATTCTTGCCGACCCGGAGGGGATGCTGTCGGCGCTGTGCGCAGCGATCGGCATGGATTTCGACCCGGCGATGCTCGCCTGGGAGGCGGGGCCGCGCCCGGAGGACGGCGTCTGGGGCGCGCACTGGTATGATGCGATCTGGAGATCGACCGGGTTCTCGACGCCGGAGAGCATGGCCCTGCCGGCGGAGCTGCCGGATCATCTGAAAGCGATCGAGGCCGAGGCCCTCCCCGCCTATGAGGCGATGGCGGCGCGCAGGATCGGGGCGGCGGTCGGTTCCTGAAGCCGATCGCGCGGTCAGTTGCCGGCGCGTTGCATCATCATCTCGTGGACGGCCTCCATGCCGCGGTCGGCCATGGCCGAGACTTCGCCCGCATGCTTGTGCAGCGCCGCCACGATTTCGGGATCGTCGGAGGTCTGGACGACCTCGATGCCCCGGTCGGTCATGTTGATCTGCGTTTCGATCCGGTCCCGTCGCTCGAAGAAGATGTCGAGGGTCGGGCTCTGGATGAAGACCTGCGGGTCGCGGCCTTCCTCGACACGCATGATCATGCCGACGACGTGGCTGGCGATCACCGCCATCAGTTCCTCGTCTTCGGAGAAGGTGACGGTGCGGATGCCGTTCGGAAGGTTTTCAACCTCGCGCGATATGGCGAGGAAGTTGCGGAACATTTCCGCCAGTTCGGCGCTTTCGCGCGGAGTTGCGTCGAGGCCGCGCAGGCCCGGCATGGTGACCTCGTCATGGCCGGTCCCGTCGGCGCCGTGATGCGCCATGCCGTCCTGGCCCATCTGGGCCAGCGCGCCTGCCGGGCATGCCAGGGAGATTGCAGTGGCCAGCGCGAGACATGCCGGACGAAGAAGCGGTGCACGGGCGGATAAGGCTTTCGTCATGGTCGTCGCAATTCCTCTACGTCAAGCGATCCCATCGAGACAGGATAGCGCGGCCGATTTCAAGACGGAAATTCGACGCGCCTGCCGGCACAAAAAAGCCGGCGTCCCGAAGGAGCGCCGGCGTTTTTTTTCGACTGGAGGGGTCGTATCAGAAGCCGAACTGGAAGTTGGCCGGTGCGGAGGGATACTCCGTGGCCTCGCCGCCCGCGGCGATCCGGCATCCGGCCTGCGTGTCCTGGCCGGCCGCGATGCAGGTGCGGCCGAAGAAGCCGACGGGGCCGGTGGTGCGGGTTTCCAGCTTGTATTCCTGTTTCTCGGCATCCTTGGCGAAAGTCGGCGTCGCGATGGACAATGCGCCGAGCGCGATCAGCGAAACGGTTGCGATTTCAGCGATTTTGAGTTTTGCGGTCATGGTCTCGTCCCTATCCGTGGAGGTCTCGTTTACTGTGGGTTAACCATAACGGGACGGGGAAAGGGGCGATGTGCGATCGCGCACAGGTCCGTGTCCGGGCGCGCACGAAACGGCAAAACAGCGTTGTCTTTTTGCGGGAGGCTTTTAGGGTTCAAGTCTCAGAGGGATCGGCTGTGGGGGTGTCGGCATGTTCAATCCCAGCTACGTGGTCGCGAATGCGTTCGGCGAGCATCTGGAGAACCTGTATCAGCAGCATTTCTCCGGACGGAACCCGGAATACGCGGCCTATATCGGCGGCGCGGCGCGGCTGGTGCTCGAACGGCTCGGCAACACCGACGCGCTCTACCACAATGCCGAACACACGATGATGGTGACGCTGGTCGGCCAGCAGATCCTGCGCGGACGACTGATCTCCGAGGCAGTGCAACCCGAGGACTGGCTGCATTACACGCTGGCTCTGCTGGTCCACGATATCGGCTATGTGCGGGGCATCTGCCGGGGCGACAGGGACGGCGAATTCGTGATCGGCCTCAATAACGAGACGATCACGCCGCCGCGCGGCATTTCCGACGCCTTCCTCGCGCCCTATCACGTCGAGCGTGGCATGGTGTATGCGCGCGAGCGCTTCGGGGGATCGAAATTCGTCGACGAGGAGCGGCTGGTGGCCGCGATCGACTATACACGATTTCCGATACCGGAGGGCGAGGACTATGCGGAGAGGGACAGCGAGCGGGCGCTGGTTCGCGCCGCCGACCTCATCGGCCAGCTCGGCGATCCGTTCTACTACCGGAAAATCAATGCGCTGTTTCACGAATTCGCCGAGATCGGCACTTCGGAGAAGCTGGGCTACAGTTCGCCGATCGACCTCTTGGACAAATATCCGGATTTCTTCTGGTCGCAGGTCAATCCCTGCATCGGCTCGGCGCTACGCTATCTGGAGCTGACCGTCGAAGGCAAACAGTGGGTGGCGCATCTCTACAACCATGTTTACCAGGCCAAGCATCGCACGAGCGATATCGGACCGTTTCCCGGCCTGGCGCAAAGCGCGCCGGCCTGAACCGGCTCAGGCCGTGGCGTTGATCGAGATCGAATGACCGGGAATACCCGCTTCCGTCTGCAGGCTTTCGGCCCGGCTGACGTGAACGGCCGCGATCAGCGTGACCAGGAACAGGGCGGCGGGAACGAGGCTGGTGACGACGAAGAGATGGTTTTCGTGGCTGCGGTGATTGTTGAAGCGGGACATGGCGCAATTCCTTGATTGGTGGCTGATCAGGAATTTACCCGCTGGACAGAGTTTCACTGTGCATCTTGTCACACCTATTGCGCGACGGTGTCGCGGGGCCGGAAAACGCTCCGCTTTTTCCTAACGAACCGGCAACCATCCGCGGATCGCGGAAACGCGCCGCTTGAAACATGAGCATGCTTATAATATATCGCGCTCATGAAATACGACCCCCGCAACAGTCTCGGTTTCCTGCTGCATGACGCGCAACGGCTCTTGCGCAAACATTTCGAACTCCGCGGATCCGAATACGGCCTGTCCTCGGCGCAGTGGCGGCTGCTCGTCATCCTCGTCAAGGAGGACGGCGCGGCGCAGGCGCGGCTTGCCGAGCTGCTGGAGATCGAGCCGATCAGCGTTTCGCGGCTGATCGACCGGATGGTGGAAGGCGGCTGGGTGGAACGGCGCCAGGACGCCAATGACCGGCGGGTGCGGATGGTCTTCGCGACGGAAAAGGCGCGCGACGCCTTCGAAAAGGTCAGGAGCCTCGCCTCCGACCTCTACGACACCGCGCTGGCCGGCCTTTCGGCCGAGGAGCGCGAAACGCTTTTTCATGCATTGAGAACGGTTTGCGACAATCTGTCGGACGGCGAAAGCGCCTGCGGCGGGACGCAAAAAGGGACAGGAACGGCAGGATGAACGCGATCACCAGGACAGAGGAAAAGACGGCCGAGACGGCCGGCGATGTCTGGGACAAACAGGACGCCGACAGGAAGAAGAATCGCAAGCCCGGCCGCACCGCGCTGATGGTCGCGCTGCCGGCGGCGATGATCGTCATCGGCGGCTATGTCTGGATCACCGGCGGGCGCTACCAGGAAACCGAAAACGCCTATCTGCAGCAGCCGAAGGTGACGATCTCGGCGGAAGCTTCCGGCCGCGTCGTCGAATCCCATGTCGCCGACAATGGCGTTGTGAAGAAAGGCGACGTGCTGTTCGTCATCGACCCGGAGCCCTACCGCATCGCGCTGGAGCAGGCCGAGGCTTCGCTTTCCGCGGCGCGGCTCGGCATCGGGCAGTTGCGCGCCACCTACAGCCAGGCGATCGCCAAGCAGAAGGCGGCGCAGAACGACGTCGACTATTACCGCAGCGAACTGGACCGCCAGAACACGTTGTCCTCGAAAGGCATCACCAGCAAGGCAACGCTCGACGAGACGAAGCGCAACCTGACGGCCGCCACGGACGCGCTCGCCTCGGCCAACGAGGCGGTGACCGGCGCGCTCGCGGCGCTCGGCGGCAATCCCGATATCGCGACGGACGACCACCCGACCGTCAAGGCGGCGCTGGCGGCGCGCGACCGGGCGCATTATTCGCTGAAGCAGACCACCGTCACGGCCCCCGCCGACGGCGTTCTCGCACAGGCGTCCTCGTTCCAGGCCGGCCAGCTGGTGTCCGCCGGCGCGGCGCTGTTTGCGCTGGTCGAGAACCAGGACAGCTGGGTGGAGGCGAATTTCAAGGAAACGCAGCTGACCCATATGCGGCCGGGCCAGGAGGCCGAGATTACGTTCGACACCTATCCGGACCAGCCGGTCAAGGCGACGATCCAGAGCATCGGCGCCGGCACCGGCTCGGAATTCACGCTGATCCCGGCGCAGAACGCGACGGGCAACTGGGTCAAGGTTTCGCAGCGCATCCCGGTGCGCCTGTCGGTGGAGGGCGCCGGGATGGCGCTTCGCACCGGCATGAGCGCGACGGTCGAGGTCGATACCGGCGTCAGCCGCGGCCTGCCGGACTTCTTCGGCACCACGACGGCGAAAGCCGCCGAATGACAGATCCCGCCGGGGCATCGCGCCCCGGCGGCCAGCCCTCCGGTCCGCTCGCCCAGAGCCCCCCTCTGACCTCCCTCACAGGACGCGGGCGGACCGGAACCCGACGGAAAGACGATGAGCCAGGCGGCATCCACAACGCATGAAGACGTCCCGCATCGCGGGCTGATCACCGTTGCCATCATGCTGGCGACGATCATGCAGGTGCTCGACACGACGATCGCCAATGTGGCGCTGCCGTCGATGACGGGCGATCTCGGCGCGTCGCGCGACACGATCACCTGGGTGCTGACCTCCTATATCGTCGCCGCCGCGATCATGACGCCGGTGACCGGCTGGCTGTCGGACCGGCTCGGCCCGCGCGAATTGTTCCTGACGACGATCGTCGGCTTCACCGTGACCTCGATGGCCTGCGGGCTCTCCTGGAACCTGGAAGTCATGGTGGTGTTCCGGTTGCTGCAGGGCCTGTTCGGCGCGGCGATCGTGCCGATGTCGCAGACCTTCCTGCTCAACATCAACCCGAAGGAACGCCACGGCCAGGCGATGGCGATGTGGGGCGCCGGCATCATGGTCGGCCCGATCATCGGCCCGACGCTGGGCGGCTGGCTGACCGAGGTCTTGAACTGGCGCTGGGTGTTCTTCATCAACCTGCCGGTCGGCATCCTCGCCTTTCTCGGCTCGGCGGCCTATCTGCCGAAAGTGCCGCGCCGGCCGCGCGGCTTCGATTTCTTCGGCTTCGCCATGCTGTCGCTCGGCGTCGGCGCGCTGCAACTGATGCTCGACCGCGGCGGCGAGGTCGACTGGTTTTCCTCGCCGGAAATCTGGATCGAGCTCGGCCTGACGCTGACCGGGTTCTGGGTCTTCGCGATCCACCTGGTGACCAACCGGGACACGTTCATCGATCCGTCGATCTTCCGCGACCGCAATTTCGTGACCGGGCTGGTCTTCATCTTCGTGGTCGGGGTGATCCTGCTCGCCAGCATGGCGCTGCTGCCGCCGATGCTGGCCAACCTGTTCGACCATTCGACCATCCTGACCGGCCTTGTCATGGCGCCGCGCGGCGCGGGCACGATGATCTCGATGCTGATCGTCGGCCGGCTGGTGCGTGTGGTCGACGCGCGGGTGCTGGTCGTCACCGGGCTGTTGCTGACCGTCTGGTCGCTGCACATGATGACCGGCTTCACGCCACAGATGGACGACCACCTGATCATCTGGTCGGGCGTGATCCAGGGGCTGGGACTCGGCCTCGTCTTCGTGCCGCTGTCGACGGTGGCCTTCGCGACGCTGCCGCCGCATCACCGCACCGACGCGGCGAGCCTGTTCAGCCTGGTCCGCAATATCGGCTCGTCGATCGGGATCTCCATCGTCACGGTGGCGCTGTCGCACAATCTGCAGGTCAACCACGCGGAACTGTCGACGGCGATCTCGCCGTTCAATCCGGCGCTGAGCGCCGCCCTGCCTGCGGCGCGCGCGGGCGACCCGACGACGCTTTCCATCCTCGACGGGCTGGTGAACCAGCAGGCGCTGATGATCGCCTATGTGGACGATTTCTACCTGATGATGCTCATCACGCTGGCGGCGATCCCGCTGGTGCTGTTCCTGCGCAAGCCGGAGATCGCGCCCGCCGGAGCGCCCGCCGCGGCGCATGCCGAGTGAGGCCTGCCGCGTTCATGACAAATCCTTAACTTGAAAACGGGCCGCGAATGGCGTCGTAGGGGTTGACCGGTATCAACGTGTAACGGTCGAAAAGCGGCCAGATTTGCCGCGACCAATGCCCAAGCGCAGGACAGGACCGCATGCCCGACAAGACAGATATCGAAGCGATCGCCGCCAAGCGGGGCCGCAGATTTCCGCTGACATGGCTCGTGGTCCTCGCGGTCGCCGCCGCGGGCGCCGGATACTGGTACTGGCAGGGGTCTGCCAGCGACAGCGGCCCGGTGCGCTACACGACCACCGCGGCGACGAAGGGCGACATCGTCGTCACCGTCGCGGCGACGGGGACGGTCGAGCCGCTCAACACGGTGGACATTTCCTCTGAACTGTCCGGCACGGTGCGCGAAGTTTTGGCCGACTACAATGACGAGGTCGCCGAGGGCGACGTGCTGGCGCGGCTCGACACCGACAAGCTCGCCGCCAATGTCGAGCATTCGGAAGCCTCGCTGACCGCCGCGCGGGCCAATCTGGTGCAGGCCGAAGTCACGCTCGAAGAGCAGCAGGCCAATTACGACCGGGCGCAGAACCTCGCCGAGCGCGGCATTTCCACCGAGGAAACGCTGCTGCAGGCCAAGGCCGCATGGCAGCGCGCCGGCGCCGCGCTCGACACGGCGACGGCCAATGTGAAAGTCGCGGAAGCCGATCTGAAACAGAAGCGGACGGATCTGGCGAAGGCCGACATCACCTCGCCGATCAACGGCATCGTGCTGGACCGGGCGGTCGAGGCGGGGCAGATCGTCGCCGCCTCGCTGTCGGCCCCGGTGCTGTTCACGCTGGCCGAGGATCTCAAGCACATGAACCTGACCGTCGATATCGACGAGGCGGATATCGGCCAGGTGAAGGTGGGAAACAGCGCGGACTTCACCGTCGAGGCCTATCAGAACCTGGAATTCGAGGCGACGATCACGCAGTTGCGTTTCGCGCCGGAGACGGTCGACGGCGTCGTCACCTACAAGGGCATTCTCGAGGTCAACAACGACCGGCTGCTGCTGCGGCCCGGCATGACCGCCTCGGCGGAGATCACGGTCAAGGAGCTGAACGGTGTCCTGACCGTGCCGAATGCGGCCTTGCGCTATGCGCCGCCGGCGACGACCACAGCCGACGAGGAGCAAAACTCCTCGGGACTGCTCGGCATGCTGATGCCGCGGCGGCCGAGTTCCGGGAGAAGCGGGGCGACCGGCGCAGCCGACGCGGAGGGCATGCGCTCGATCTGGGTGCTGAAGGACAATGCGCCGTCGGAGGTGAAGATCCGCACCGGCGACAGCGACGGCTCGCGGACGCAGGTGCTGGAGGGCGGCCTCGAAGAGGGCGATCCCGTCATCACCGGCTCGGACAGCGGCCGATGACGACCGACGAAAGCACGCCGGTCATCTCGCTTGCCGGGATCACCCGCGCCTATGGCGAGGGCGAGGCCAGGGTGCGCGCGCTGCGCGGCGTCGATCTCGATATCGGCCGGGGCGAATTCGTCGCCATCATGGGGCCGAGCGGGTCCGGCAAGTCGACGGCGATGAACATCATCGGCGCGCTGGATACGCCGACGGAAGGAACATACAAGTTTCTCGGCGCCGATGTCGGCGGCTTCGACCGCAACCAGCGGGCGCTGTTGCGGCGCGACTATCTCGGCTTCGTCTTCCAGGGCTTCAATCTCCTAGCGCGCACATCGGCGGTGGACAATGTCGAACTGCCGCTGATCTACAAGGGCGTCGGAAGGGCGGAGCGGCGCGAAAAGGCGATCAACACGCTCAAACGCGTCGGCCTCGGCCACCGGCTCGACAAGCAGCCGTCGCAGCTTTCCGGCGGCGAGCAGCAGCGCGTGGCGATCGCGCGGGCCATCGCCTCGGAGCCGGAAGTGCTGCTGGCCGACGAACCAACCGGCAATCTCGACACGGCGCGCTCGGTCGAGATCATGGAGCTGATCGCGCAGCTGAACGACGAGGAAGGGCTGACCGTGATCATGGTCACCCACGAACCGGACATGGCCGAATACGCCAAGCGGATCGTCCATTTCAAGGACGGTCTGATCGAGCGCGACGGGCTCAACGGCACGGTCCGCAAGCCGCAAGCGGAGACCGCCGATGTTCGCTGAAACCGTGCGCCAGGCGCTGCAGGCGATCCTGCGCAACGCGATGCGCTCCTTCCTGACCATTCTCGGCGTGATCATCGGCGTCGCCGCCGTCATCACCATGGTGACGATCGGACAGGGTTCGTCGACGAAGATCGAGGCGGATGTGTCGAAGCTCGGCACCAATCTGCTGATCATCCAGCGCGGCGCCGGCATGGGCCCGCGCTCGACGGGCCAGTCCGCGCCGAGCTTCACGATCAAGGATGTCGAGGCGATCAAGGAACAGATCGTAGGCATTCGCGCCGTCGCGCCGTCGGCCTCATCGTCGGCGACGATGATCTACGGCAATGCGAACCACCGGACGACGATCACCGGCACCGACAACGCCTTCCTGATCGCACGCGACTGGACCGTCGCCCTGGGGCGCGACTTCTTCAAGAACGAGATCGACGGCGGCAAGACCGTCTGCATTCTCGGCCAGACGACGCGCGAGGAACTGTTCGGGGCGGGCGATCCCGTCGGCGAGACGATCCGGTCGGACAAATTCTCCTGCCGGGTGATCGGCGTACTGGAGGAAAAGGGCGCGTCGAGTTTCGGACAGGACCAGGACGATACCGCGCTGATGCCGATCGGGGCCTTCATGCGCCGCATCGCCGGCGACCGGGACGTCTCCTCGATCTATGTCTCGGTGCAGCCCGACTATTCGACCGACAAGGCGAAAGCGGATATCGAATCGCTGCTCAGGGAGCGGCGGCGCATCGACCCCGGCGAGGCGGACAACTTCTCGGTGATGGACACCAAGGAAATCTCCTCCATGCTGACCAGCGTGACCGGCGTGATGACCGGCCTGCTGTCGGCCGTGGCCGGCGTCAGCCTGCTGGTCGGCGGCATCGGCATCATGAACATCATGCTCGTCTCGGTGACGGAGCGCACGCGCGAGATCGGCATCAGGCTGGCGATCGGCGCGACCGAGCGGCAGGTGCTGACCCAGTTCCTGGTCGAGGCGATCGTCTTGTCGCTGCTTGGCGGGCTGATCGGCATCTCGCTGGGGCTGGTCTTCGGCTATGTCGGGTCGAGCTACATGAACATCCCGTTCACGCCGGACTGGACGATCACGGCGATCGCCTTCATCTTCTCGGCGTTCATCGGGATCATCTTCGGCTTCTTCCCGGCGCGGCGGGCCGCCCATATGGACCCGATCGAGGCGCTTCGGCACGAGTGACCGGCGTACCCTAAAATTTTATATGTAAAATTCAGCATTCTTTGCCTTCCCCTAGGGTATTACAAGACTTCGAATACCCGGGGGTAACAATGAAAAGACTCATCAAAGCGGCCGTTATCGCCGTCGCCCTGCTCACCGCGCAAAGCGCCTTCGCCGATGGCTGGATCGTGGAGCGCGTGACCGCGCCGGCAAAATATACGCAGGACGGAAATACCTGGAACGAGGTCCGTTCGGGGATGACCGTTCCGAATTCATCCTGGATCAATACCGGCGAAGGCGGCCGCGTGCTGCTGCGCCGCGGCACCGACACGATGCTGATCAACGCCTATACGCTGGTCGCCGCCGTCGAGCGCGGGTCCGACAACCGTCCGAAGACGACGCTGCACCAGAAATTCGGCGAGATGACCGTCGATGTCAAAAAGCGCGGCTACGACCAGATGAATGTGAAAACGCCTTACATGGCGGCCGTCGTGAAGGGCACGCGTTTCTCCGTGACGGGCACGAACCTGGCTTCGACGCTCTCCGTCGAACGCGGGCTCGTCCAGGTCTCCAATCCGAAGACCGGCCAGACCGGCTTCGTCGGCGCGGGCGGCAAGGCCTCGATCAGCTCGACCGACAAGTCTGTCAGCATGTCGGGAACGAACACGTCGATGTCCTCGGCCGCCTCGGCCGCCGGACTGTCCAACCAGGCGGGCGTGAATGGCGCCGCGAAATCCGGAAACTCCAACGCCGGGGCCGGCAACAACAATGCCGGCGGCAATAGCGGCGGAAACGGAAACTCCGGCGGCAACGGTAATTCCGGCGTCAGCGGCAATTCCGGCGGCAACGGCAATTCCGGCGGAAATGGCAATTCCGGCGGCAACGGGGACGACGATTAGCCCGGTCTCCCAAAGACAGTTTTTGTGCTTTGAAACGAATGCGCGGCTCCGGTCGCGCATTTTTACATTGTGAGTCGACCTCCCCACGCAATCCTGTTTTAACCATGATTCCAGCTGCCGCTGCGGCAAGCCTCGCGGATTCAAGGTTCCTTGGGGTCTTGCGCCTATATCGTCACAATTCATGCGCGGGGATGCGAAATGCGTTTCATCAGGCTGTTTGCAGCCATGGCCTTTTTCTCGATGGTCCTTGGTTTCAGCTCGGCGAAGGCCGCCGAGTGGACCGTTGAACGCGTGACGATGCCCGCCCAGTTCAGCAGAGACGGAAAAAGCTGGACCCCGCTTTCCAGCGGCATGTCGGTTCCCAATGGCGCCTGGATCAATACGGGCCGCGGCGGACGCGCCCTGATGCAGCGCGGACGCGATACGCTGCTGGTAAACGCGCTGTCACTCGTCAATTCGAGGGAACACGGCACCGACCGGCGGCCGCGAACCACGATCACCCAGCAATTCGGGGAAATCCGCATCGAGGTCGAAAAGCGCGGCTACGACCAGATGACCGTGAGCACGCCCTATCTCGCTGCCGTGGTGAAAGGCACGCGGTTCTCCGTCTACTCGCGCCAGAAGCGCGCCTCGCTGCGCGTCTCGCGCGGACTGGTCGAGGTCACCGATCCGAAGACCGGCGCGCGCGCCCAGGTCGGCGCGGGCGGCAAGGCGGAGATCAATGCGGTGACCAAGTCGTCGATCAGCCTGTCCGGCGCCAATACGGCCATGGTGTCCTCGTCGCCCTCATCGGCCGCGAGCGGCAATTCCAGCGCGGCAGGTTCCACCGGCGCGGCGAATTCCGGCAACCCCAATGCCGGCCCGGGCAACAACAGCGCCGGCGGCAGAGGCAACGGCAATTCCGGCGGCAATAGCGGCGGGAACTCCGGCGGGAACGGTGGTGGCAACGGCGGCGGGAACGGCGGCGGCAACGGTGGCGGGAACGGCGGCGGCAATGGTGGCGGCAATGGCGGCGGCAATGGTGGCGGCAATGGCCGGAACTAGGCACAGGCGCCTGCAGCCAGGCGGGACGGCGCGATGAAGCTTCCCGCCATGAAAAGACATGTCCTGCCGAGCACCATCATGCTGGTCCTGGTGCTCGTCCTGCAGGCCTTTTCGCTGCTGGCGCCGCTCGACCGTTTCCTGTCAGATCAGCGCTTCCGTCTCGCCGACCGGCCGGTTTCCGACCGGATCGCCTTTGTCGCGATCGACAAGAAAAGCCTCGACGCGGTCGGCATATGGCCCTGGCCGCGCAGCATCCATGCCGCCATCACCGACAGATTGCGCGAATTCGGCGCGCGCGAAATCGTCTTCGATATCGATTTCTCAACGCCGTCGACGCCGGAGCGCGACGCGGCCCTTGCGGAGGCGATCGAGCGGGCCGCCGGAAAAGTGACGCTGCCCGTCTTCCTGCAGCGCAGCGACGCCGGTTCCGGCGAAACGCAGGTCAAGATCACGGAGCCGATCGAGGCCTTTTCCCGCAACGCCTGGCTGGCCTCGGTCAACGTCTATCCCGACGGCGACGGCATGGTGCGCAGCTTCCCGGCGGGGATCGAAACCCCGTCGGGTTTCCTCGCCTCGGTTCCGGCCACGATCGCCGGCGGCGCGGTCGCACAAAACGGCGATATCGGGGTGGATTTCGGCATAGACCCGCACGGTTTCAAGACGATCAGCGCCAGCGACCTGCTCGGCGGTACGGCCGATCCCGCGTCGGTCGAGGGCCGGACCGTCGTGATCGGCGCGTTCGCCACCGAACTGCGCGACTTCTACGCGGTGCCGAAGCACGACTTCATTCCCGGAGCGGTGTTGCAGGGCCTGGCCGCGGAGACGCTGATCGCCGGCAGGAATCTCGAGCGGATCGCACCGATGAAGGTCGCGATCCCGGCATTCTTCCTGCTGCTGGCGCTGTCGCTCTGCCTCAGGCGGCAGACATCGCTCCAGACGATCCTCACTTTCGCCTCGATCCCGCTGGCCGCCGAAACGCTGGCGGCCGTGCTCTACGTCACCGCGGGCCTGATGATGCCGACGGCCTTCATCGACGCCGCCGCGCTGACCGCCCTGGCCGTGCGCTCGCTGTCGATGACGGAACTGTTCCGCCGGCTTTCGCGCGAGGCGGCGGCGGATGCGCGCAATACGCGCCACGTCCTGCAGCAGGTGGTGCGAGAAAATTTCGACGCCATCGTGGTGATCGACGAGGACATGAACGCGCTGCAGGTCAGCGAAGCGGTCGGGACCGTTTTCGATCTCGACGGCGCCTTGCCGGACGCCGGATCGCCGGTGGTGGACTTCCTGCCCGCCAGCCTGTCGCACGAGATCTATGCAGCCATTTTCGAAGCGCGGCGCGGCCTCCCGCCCCAGCCGGAAACCAAGGCGTTTTCCTTCAAGGCCGGCGACGGAAGCCGGCGGGCGATCGAATACACGATCGGGATTTCCGAACTCGGCAAGGCGACACACAAGCGCAAAGGCAGGAACGGGACGGTTCCGCAGGGACCAATCGTCGCCTGCCTGACGGCACGCGACATCACCGAGCGGCTGACCTACCAGGAAAAGCTGCAGTGGCTTTCCGACCATGACGACATGACGGGCACATGGCGCCGGCACGCCTTCGTCGAGGTCATCGACCGCGCCATGGACGAACATCACGGCGGCCTCGCCATCGTCGCGTTCAACCTGCACCGGTTCAAGACGGTCAATGTGGCGCTCGGGCGCGAGACCGGCAATGCGGTGCTGCGCGCCGTCGCCGAAAGGCTGGGCGAAGGCAAGGACGGCGTGTGCGGCGCCGCGCGACTGAGCGGCGACACATTCGCCGTGCTCGTCGGCGGGGTCGGCACAGAGGCGGATGCGCAGGATGCGGCGAACCGGATCATCGAAGCCATCGGAGCGCCCTACCCGGTGGCGCGCGGCAGCGCCAAGATCGGCGTGCAGGCCGGCGTGACGCTGTGCCAGACCTATGGCACGGAGGCGGCGAACGCCGAGACGCTGCTGGAGCATGCGGAAATGGCGCTGGACGAGGCGCGGCTGGCCGGCGGTTCGCGCATCGTCTTCCATGACGAGGCGCTCGCGACGCAACGCAAGCGCAGCCGCATCATCGAGCGCGATTTGTGGCAGGCGGTCGAGCGCGGCGAAATCCACCTCGCCTACCAGGTGCAGGTCGGGCTGTCGGACGGCGCGCCGCGTGGCGCCGAAGCGCTGGTGCGCTGGACCCATCCGGTGCTCGGCAATGTCGGGCCGGACGAATTCGTGCGCATCGCCGAGGCGAACGGCTTCATCACCGCGCTGGGACGCTGGATTCTTTATACCGCCTGCCGCGAGGCGGCGGAATGGCCGGACGGGCTTTCGGTGGCCGTCAATGTCGCGCCGCAGCAGTTCCTGCGCGACGACATCATCGACGAAGTGCGCGGTGCGCTCGCCGAGTCCGGCCTGAAACCGGAACGGCTGACGATCGAACTGGTGGAAAGCGAATTGCTGGAGACCGCGGATGCGGTGCTCGACCGTATCGTGGCGCTGAAGGCGCTCGGCGTGAAGGTGGCGCTCGACGATTTCGGCACCGGCTATTCCGGCATTTCCTATCTGTCGCGGCTGCGTTTCGACAAGATCAAGGTCGACAAGCAGTTCCTGCGGGATCTCACGACCAATGTGGAGACCCAGGGCATCATCCGCTCGGTGGCGCTGCTCGGCGAATCCTTCGGCATGACCATCGTCTGCGAGGGCGTCGAAACGCGCGAACAGGAAGCCTTCCTGCGGCTGATCGGCTGCGAAGAGGGCCAGGGCTACCTGTATTCGAGGCCGATCGAGGCAAGCGCCTTCCGCGCGCTGGTCTCCGGCAGGCAGGACGGTTCGGCCGTTTCGGCCTGAGGGAGATCAGGCGCCGGCTGCCGGAGCGCAGCGGGCGGTCGCGGCGAAACCGTCACCCGCATGGAAAGAAACCGGTCTTCGCGCGTTGTCCCGGGGCAACCAACCGGAGATCGACATGGACCTGATACGCATCATCTTCGCCATCCTGCTGCCGCCGCTCGGCGTGTTCCTGCAGGTCGGCATCGGCGCGCAGTTCTGGCTGAATATCCTGCTGACGCTGCTCGGCTATATCCCCGGCATCGTGCACGCGGTGTGGATCATCGCCCGACGTTAAACGTGCGGCCGGTCACGTGGGGGCCGCAACAGATGTTCCGAAATGAAGTCAGGCCTTTTTGGCGCCGCGGGCCGGCTTGGCCTTCGCGGCGCGTGCGAATTCGGCCTGCTGCTTTTCCGCCGCGGCCTCGACCTCGAGGCGCATGGCGCGCAGACGCTCGGTCTTCTTCTGGCGCGCCGCCGCTTCCGATTCCACGATCGAGCGCGCAGCGGAATCGGTCGTCGCCTGCTTCGATTCGGCCCTGGTGGGCTTGAACAGCGTGTCCTTTGTCAGGCGCGCCATGAATACTCCTTAGGAGGGACGGCCGGACGGGCGCGGCTTGCGCTTCGGTCCGGGGATCAGCCCTTCGAACTGTGCCTGCTTGCGCGCGGCCTTGCGGCTGCGGCGAACGGCTTCCTGCTTTTCGCGGGCGCGGCGTTCCGACGGCTTCTCATAGGCGCTGCGCGCCTTCATTTCGCGAAACACGCCTTCGCGCTGCAATTTCTTCTTCAAGACGCGAAGCGCCTGGTCGACATTGTTGTCCCTGACGAGAACCTGCATGGTGATCCTATCTCCGTAAGGGCGCCGCGCGCCCGTCCTTTCCGCAAAGAAGCGGGGATCGATCCCCGCTTCGAATCATGAAAAGCACCGGAGCCAGGCGTCAGGAGACGGCCTGCCCGGGGCGATGCCCGATCAAAGGGCCTGAAGGTTTGCCGCGTTGGTGCGGCCGTCACGGCCGGTTTCCAGCTCGAAGCCGACCTTCTGGCCTTCCGCGAGGCTGCTCATGCCGGAGCGCTCAACGGCGCTGATGTGGACGAAGACGTCCTTGCTGCCATCTTCCGGCTGAATGAACCCGAAGCCCTTCTGGCCATTGAAGAATTTCACAGTACCTGTTTGCATAGTCGTAGTTCCTAAACGTAAGTTGCCGCGTCGCAGCGTGCGAACGCGATCATATATCGAAATTTTGGAAAGAAGTGGCGGGTCGGTAGCGATGACGCCGCGAAAAGCCAAAGCCGGCCAAAGAAACGATAGCGCCTTATGCCCTCAAATTGCGGTTTTTTCAAGCCCTTACCGTTCGGCCGCGCCATCACCTGTCCGGCGCGTGCCATTCCGGAGGGTCGATATCGCGCCGGCTGATGCGCAGGGCGAGGCCGATGGCGACGCCGACGCCGATGGCGACCGTGAGATCGACCATCACGGTCAGCAGCATGGTCAGGACCAGCAGGGCGCGGTCGGACAGGCGCACTTTCGGCGACAGGCGGTCCTTCAACTCGTCGACCTCGGCCATGTTCCATGCCGTCAGCAGCAGGATCGCGGCCAGCGCCGGCATCGGCAGGTAGTTGGCGAGCGGCGCGGCGACCAGCATGAAGACGAGGATGAACAGCGCATGGGCGATGCCGGCGACCGGTGTGCGGCCGCCGGCGCGCACATTGGTCGCCGTGCGCGCGATCGCGCCGGTGGCCGGCAGGCCGGCAAAGAGCGACGACGCCGTGTTGGCGATGCCTTGCGCGACGACCTCGGCATTGGGCCTGTGTCGCCCGGCGACCATGCGGTCGGCGACGATGGCCGACAGCAGCGATTCGATGCCGGCGAGGAAGGCGATGGTCAGCGCCGAGGGGAACAGTTCGACGATCTTTTCGGGCGACAGGTCCGGCAGCGACGGCATCGGCAGCGAGGAGCTGATGGCGCCGTAATGCGAGCCGATGGTCTCGACCGGCAGCCCGAGCAGCCAGACGACGAGCGCGGCGGCCATGACGGCGAAGACGATGCCCGGCAGCTTCGGCCAGGCGCGGCGCAGCACGACGATCAGGATGCCGGTGGCGATCGTGACGGCGAAAGCGGACAGGTTCAGCGTATCGCGCACCGCCCACATGCCCTCGATCTTGGCGAAGAACTCGGCCGGCAGCTTGTCGGCCTGCAGGCCGAAGGCGTCGCGTAGCTGGCTGGTCGCGATGATGACGGCGATGCCGACGGTGAAGCCGTTGATCACCGGTTCGGGCACGTGGCGGATCAGATTGCCGATCCTCAGCCAGCCGGAAATGACCAGAATGATGCCCGCCATGAAGGTGGCGGTGACGAGGCCGTCATAGCCGTGCTCGGCGATCACCCCGTAGACGACGACGATGAAGGCGCCGGTCGGCCCGCCGATCTGCACGCGGCTGCCGCCAAGCGCCGAGATGACGAAGCCGCCAATGACGGCGGTGACGAGTCCGACGCCCGGCTCCGCCCCGGACGCGATGGCGATGGCGATCGACAGCGGCAGCGCCACCAGCGCGACCGTCAGGCCGGCGAAAATATCGGCCAGGAACTGGGCGCGATCGTAGGATTTCAGCGTCGTCAGGATCTTCGGCTGAAACAGGGGCGCGCGCGCCGGCTTTGCGGAACTGTCAGTGTGCATGGCGGAATACGTCAACAGGGATGACTTTTCATGCTCCCGCGAGGGGTATCGCGTCAAGGGCAGGACGGCGAGGCGAATGCGATGAATTGCTCGCAGGCCCCCTTTACCATTGCCGGCTTTCGGTTTTGCATGGCGAGCCCAGCCGCCGCATGATCGGCGCGACAGACACAACCGGACCGCCTTCATGCCGCTCAGCATCAATCAACGCATCGGACGTCTCGCCGAACGCCTGTCGGAACTGACATGGTGGCGCGAACGCGAGAGCATCGCCGTCGAGGGCTGGACGTTCGACGGCGAGGCGATCGCCATGGGCGCGGCCTGGCCGCGCCGCGACGGGACGGTCGCCTTCGCGGCGAAAGCGGATGTGCCCGAGGACTGGCCGCTGGAAGAGACGCGGCTGATCCTCGATCTCGGCGGCGAAAGCCTGGTGACGCTCGACGACGGCGAAGGCAAACCGGTGCGTTTCGGCCTCGATCCCTATCACCGGGAATTCCCGCTCAAGGCGCGGCGGGTTTCGATCCGGGCGGACAGCGTGGCGCGCAAGCCGTTCGGCCAGCCGGTGCGCGACCCGCATCTGACCGCGGCGCGGATCGCCTGGATCGACTGGCCGGTACATCGGCTGCAGCTTCTCTTGCGGCAGGTCGCCGAGGCGGCCCGCACGCTTGGCGAGCACGAGGCCGTGCCGCATCTGCTCGACGCCGCCGAGACCGCGCTGCGCAGCCTCGACTGGCCGTCGGACACGGCGAACTACACGGCGCGCATTGCGCCCTCGGGGGAACAGCAGAAGATCTGGCAACTGCCCGAGGCGAAGCCCGACCCGGCGGGGCTCGGCGACCGGGCGCGGGCGAGCGTCACGGCGGCGCATGACCGGCTCGCCTCGACGCTTGCCCGGTTGAAGGAGCGCTATCCGCAACAGGGAAAGATCCTGCTCACCGGCCATGCGCATATCGACCTCGCATGGCTGTGGCCTTACGAGGAGACGCGCCGCAAAGTGCGGCGGACCTTCTCGACGGCGCTGTCGCTGATCGAGGCGTCGCCCGACTTCATCTTCAACCAGTCGACCGCGGCCTATTACGCGCAGCTGGAGGAGGACGATCCGGCGCTGCTGGACGCGATCCGCAAGCAGGTTGCGGCCGGACGGTGGGAAACGATCGGGGGCATGTGGGTGGAGCCGGACACCAACATGCCGACCGGCGAAAGCCTGGTGCGGCAGGTGCTCTACGGACAGCGCTATTTCGAGAAACAGTTCGGCGTGCGCCACAAGGTGTGCTGGCTGCCCGACTGTTTCGGCTTTTCCGGCGCGCTGCCGCAAATCCTCCGCCAGGCGGGGATCGAGCATTTCTTCACGATCAAGGTGAACTGGTCGGAGACGAACAAGTTTCCGCTCGATCTGTTCTGGTGGGAGGGCATCGACGGATCGAAGGTGCTGGTGCACACATTCGACAACCCGATGGAGGGCTATAACGGTTTCGTGCGGCCCGACTGCCTGACGCCGACCTGGAAGAATTTCCGCGGCAAGACCAACCATAACGAGACGCTGCTGGCGGTCGGCTATGGCGACGGCGGCGGCGGGGTGACGCCGGAAATGGTCGAGCGCGAGGTGCAATTGCGCAATTTCCCGGCCATTCCCGCAGCGCGCTGGGGGCGTGTCGAGAATTTCTTCGAACGCGCCAAGGCGGGCGAACCGGCGCGTGGCTACCCGGTCTGGTCCGGCGAGATCTATCTGGAACTGCACCGCGCGACGCTGACGACGCAGGCGGATGTGAAGAAGCTGCACCGGCAAGCCGAACGGGCGCTGATCACGGCGGAAACGCTGTCGAGCCTCGCCGCGCTGATGGGCGGACCGCAGCCGGTCAATCTCGAACCCGCATGGCGGCTGGTGCTGAAGAACGAGTTCCACGACATCTTGCCGGGCTCCGGCGTGGCGGAGACCGCGCGCGACGCGCGAAACGAACTCGGCAGCGTGGTCCGGCTCGCCGGCGCGGCGCAGCGGGCGGGCATGGCCACCATCGAGCGCGGCTTGCCGAAAGGCAAGATCGAGACCGCGCTGATCGTCGCCAACCCTTCCGCCACGCCCCGGCCGCTGGACCTGACACTGCCCGACGGGCGACATGTCGCGACACCGGAGATCGTGCCGGCGCTGGGCGTGACAGTGGCGGATCTCGACGCGTTGGAGGCGACGCCGGGACTGGTGGTGATGGCGAACCGGCTGGAGAACGCGCATCTGAGAGCGGTGATCGGCGCGGACGGGACCATCGCCAGCCTGATCCACAAGGCGAGCGGGCGCGAGGCGCTGGCCGAACGGGGCAACCAGCTATGGGTCTATCCGGCCGACAAGCCGCGCGACTGGGACGCCTGGGACATCGACGAGGATTATGCGAAGCGCGGCGAGGAACTGACCGACGTCCGCTCGATGGACATCGTCGAGGCAAGCGCCCATCGCGGCCAAATCCGCGTGGTCAAGACATGGCGGCATTCGACGATCACGCAGACCTATGTCCTGACGGCGAACGGAAAACGCCTCGATATCCGAACGCAAATCGACTGGCATGACCGCCGGGCGCTGGTCAGGACGCGCAATCCCGTCGCCGTCCGGGCGCGCGAGGCGACATTCGAATGCGCGCTCGGCGCGGTGAAGCGGGCAACGCATCAGAATACCAGCTGGGAACAGGCGCAGTTCGAGGTGCCGGGCCACCGTTTCTGCGACCTGTCGGAACCGGGCTTCGGCGTCGCGCTGCTCAACGACGCCAAATACGGACACAGCGCCAAGGGCAACGTGCTGGGCCTGAGCCTGGTGCGCGGTCCGGTGTGGCCGGATCCGCTGGCCGACGAGGGCCGGCACGATTTCACCTATTCGCTCTATCCGCATGACGGCGACTGGCACGAGGGCGGGGTGCGCGAAGAGGCGGAGTGGCTGAACCAGCCGCCTGTCTCGGCCGTGACGACGGGGCTGGACACCTATTCGGCATCGCTGGTCGCGTTCGACGGCATACCGGCGGCGCTGTCGGCGCTAAAACCGGCGGAAAATGGCGACGGACTGATCCTGAGGGTCTATGAGCCGGCCGGACGACGCGGCGATTTCGGCTTCACCCTGCCGAAGGGCTGGGCGGCGAGCGGTGCGGTGAACCTGATGGAGGAACGCATCGAGCGCGACGGAGCGCATGCGCTGCTGCCGTTCGAACTGAGAAGCTGGCGGCTAGCACGGCGCTGACGCCGGCGCAGAATCAGCGAAAGCGGACGTGACTGGAGCTCGCCCGCTTTCGCAATGATCGTATCAGACGGCGAAGAGCCGGGCTTAGATGCCCGAGCCGACCGTCGTGCCGATCGAATCGAATTTCGAATTGAGGGTCGAACCGACCGTGGTTGCACCCGTGATGAGGGCGACCGAGATCAGGGCGGCGATCAGGCCATATTCGATAGCCGTCGCACCGGATTCATCCTTGAGAAACCGCAGAAACATGCCGCGCTCCTTATTGTTATGTAACAGGTCAACACGCCGGCACATTCGTTGCAGTCCGCGCCGGTATAGTCTGAACATAGCGGGCACGTCTTAGTTGCGGCTTAACAGAACCGGTTTCCGCGAAGTTAAGGCCTGGTCGGGCATTCGAGCGAAGAAGCAGGCAAGACTCCCGGAACTCCGGGCTTTCAGTCCGCCGCATCCCGGTAGAGCGCCTCGATGCGGCTGCGGAAGACATCGGGATCGTCATGGAGCAGGTGCTTGAGGATTGCGCCGATGCGCTCATGCAGCGCGAGCGAATGCGCCTTCATGCAGGCGCGCAGAACCGCGATTTCGCCGGCGTCGCCGATCTCTCCCGGTTCGGCGCGGACCAGTTCCTCTAGCACGGCCAGATCGTGATCGTCGCCGAGCGCCTCGCCGGCAAGGTCGGCCACCTCGGCCCGCGCGTTCATGACGCCGGGCCAGGCGGGACGCAGCAGCTTCATGTGCATCCAGTGATATTTGATGCGCTTCCTCAGATCATGCCAATCGGTCGGATCGCCCGTCTCGCGCGCCCGGTGGAGCGCATCCTGGGCGCGGCCGTAATTCTTCGCTGCGCCGTTGGCGAGCACGTGGACCGCCTTTTTGCGGCCCTTGGGGAGCGACAGGCCGGCGAGCGCGTCGATGCCGTCCTCGCAGGAGGCGATCGCCGCGGAAACGCGTGCATGCAGGTCCGTCTGTCCGGCGGCGATGCGATCCCGGCGGGCGGCGAGGCGGTGGCGGATGGCGAGCAGCGTCGCGTGATGGTCGCCCTGCGCGCACTCCACCGACAGGCGGTCGAGCGCCTCGACCAAGGCCGTCGCGTCGCGCACCGCGGACAAGGTCCGCGCCGTGTCGCGCAGGCGGGTGTTCTGGTCGGCAAAGACATCGGGCGCGCCATAGCGCACAAGCCTGAACAGGCCGCGCAGCCGCTTGAAGCGCTTGCGGGCATCGTGAATCGCCTGATGGCGGCCGTCGGGCTCGCGATAGAGGACATCCATCGCCTGGCGATACTGATGATCGGCGATGCGGACGACCTCGTCGGTGAGGGGTTTTCCCGGCCGTATCCGGTAACTCATGTTCCGTTGCCCGTGCTGACCGTCATCAAACGCTCTCGGGCAGGCCTTTTACAGCAAGGGTGGCGTTTGACCACGCCTTGTCTCCCGTGACCTCGCGGCCCAGCCAGCGGGGCAAGGCGGGATCGTCGGTTTCCGACTGCATTTCCACCTCGGCGATGACGAGGCCGGCGAGCGCGCCCTCATAGACATCGACCTCCCAGACGAAGCCCTCGAAGGAGATGATGTGGCGCGTCTTCTCGACCAGCCGGCTGCTCATCGCCACCATCTTGCGGGCGTCGTCCAGAGGAATGGGATATTCGAACTCGTCGCGGGTCATCGAATTCTGACCGTATTTGACGGTGAGGCGGGCCCTCTCCCGGTCTGTGATGCGAACCCGCAGCGAAACATCGCCGTCGAGCGCGACATAGGCCTGAACGATGTGACGGCTTTCCTCCACAGCGGCGCGCCAGCCGCCGTTTTCAACCAGGAACTTACGCTCGATCTCCAACGCCATCGCCGCCATTCTTCCCCGAAACATGAAAGTTTTTCAACACAATCCGGCGCGGCAAGCTGTCCCTTGACTGTGCGTCATCGCGTATTAAGTTTAGAACAATTCCAAACTGGAAATCCCCGACATGCTGCAACGCTTCCTGCCGTCTTCCCGGCGCGACTTCAACTCCTTGAGCGAACAGGAGATTCTGGCGCTCGCCATTTCGTCCGAGGAGGACGACGCGCGAATCTATCTCGCCTATGCGGACGGGCTGCGCGAGGACTATCCCGCGTCGGCGAAAGTGTTCGAGGAAATGGCCGAGGAAGAGACAACCCACCGCGCCCGGCTGATCGATCTCCACAAGAAGCGGTTCGGCGACCGCATTCCGCTGATCCGGCGGGACCATGTGCGCGGCTATTACGAGCGCAAGCCGGACTGGCTGGTGCGGCCGCTCGGCGTCGAGAAGGTGCGCGCGCAGGCCGCCGCCATGGAGGCGCAGGCGCACCGTTTCTACCTGCGCGCCGCGCAGCAATGCGAAGACGCCGACACGCGCAAGCTGCTCGGCGAACTGGCGCTGGCCGAAGCCGGCCACGAAGCCAAGGCGGAAAAGCTGGAAGAAAAGCACCTGCCCGAGGAAGTTCGCTCCGCGGAAGACGCGGTCGAGCGCCGGCAATTCATCCTGACCTATGTGCAGCCCGGCCTGGCCGGACTGATGGACGGGTCGGTCTCGACGCTCGCACCGATCTTCGCGACGGCGTTCGCGACGCAGGATCCCTGGACGACCTTCCTGGTCGGGCTCGCGGCATCGGTCGGCGCGGGGATCTCGATGGGCTTCACCGAGGTCGCCTCCGACGACGGCGTCATCTCAGGGCGCGGCTCGCCGGCGAAACGCGGCCTCGTCACCGGCCTGATGACGACGCTTGGCGGTCTCGGCCACGCCCTGCCCTACCTGATCCCGCATTTCTGGACCGCGACCGTGATCGCGATGATCATCGTCGTCATCGAATTGTGGGCGATCGCCTGGATCCAGAAACGCTGGATGGAGACGCCGTGGAGCCGGGCGATCTTCCAGGTCGTCCTGGGCGGTGCGCTGGTGTTCGCGGCGGGCATGCTGATCGGCAACGCGTAGCCCGCCAAAACCGCTGCGATACGGGCGATTTCGGCGGAAATCGCCGTTTTCATTCACGCAGGATTCATAGTCTTGCGCCTATGGTGTTTCCGAAGGGGCTCGAGGCACACCGCCTCAGACACGGGACACATCGGAAATGGCCTTCATCCGGGCTTTCGCAAGCGGGCTGACAACGGTTCGCAAATTCTTCGGACCGCATTACCAGCCGGAGCGCCATTACATGCGCGGACCGGGCCCCGCCTGTGCGCGGCGGCACGTGCAGGGCTGACCACCCCCTCAGCACCATGGCTCGGGCGGGCGATTATCGTCGCGCCACGGAAACGAGAGATGCCAGGGGAACGACACCCTGACCTCGCGCATGGCTTCTGCCCGCGTGACGCCGATATCGCGCAGCATCCACGGTTCGAGATCCGCCAAGCGGCGGCGGGTGCGACGCTTGCTCCGCCAGCGGCTGATGCGGGCGAGGATGCCGGCGCAGGGGCGTTTGCGCGGCAGGGCGCCGCCGCGGGCGGCGATCCGCGTTTTCGGCGTGTCAAGGATATCGGTCATGGCGGGTTTCCCGTTGGGTTGATCGAGACCGACCGTAGCCACGCTGCCTGTTGTGATGTTTCGATGCCGGTGGAAGCATTCGGCGCCAATCCGCGCTAGGCTGGATCGCATGAGCACGATCTCGGACAGTTGCGGACCGAACATCACCAGGCTGGCAACGCTGCTGGCCGATCCAGTGCGCGCGCAGATCATGTGGCGGCTGATGGACGGGCGGGCGCTGACCGCGGGCGAACTGGCGCGCGCCGGAGGCGTCAGCGCGCAGACGGCGAGCTCGCATCTCGCCAAATTGATCGACGGAAAGCTACTATCCGTCACCAGCCAGGGCCGGCACCGCTACTACCGGATATCCGGTCCCGATGCGGCGCATCTGATGGAGACGCTGAGCGTCCTCGCCGCCGAGCCGGAAGCGCGGAGGATCGCGACGGGCCCGCGCGACGAGACGCTGCGCAAGGCGCGCATCTGCTACGACCACCTTGCCGGGGCGATGGGCGTGAAACTGCTCGACGGGTTGCGTGCGTCCGGCGCGCTGTCGGGCGACGACGACAATATCGGCCTGACGGAGAAGGGCGAGCGCGTGTTCGCCGCATTCGGCATCGATCTTGCCCCGCTCTCCAAGGCGAAGCGGCCGCTCTGCCGGGCCTGTCTCGACTGGTCGGAGCGGCGGCCGCATCTGGCGGGAAGTCTCGGCGCGGCGGTGCTGAGCCGGTTCCTCGACGAGGGCTGGGCCCGCCGCCAGGAGAAATCGCGCGTGCTGGTGTTTTCGGGCGAAGGGCTGCGCCGCTTCGAAAATCTCGCCCGGTCGTCCTGACCGGGCTCAGGCGATCACTTCACCGAACCGACGACCGTCTGGTCGGGCATCTCGATCGACACCCAGTGGCCGGCATGGCGCGCGGACTGGCGCTTGAGATAGGTGTAGGGCGTGTCCTTCCACAGCATGACCCGGGTGGTCAGGTTGTCGAGGACGAAATCGCCGCGCGTGGTGCGGACGGTGAGGACGGCATGGCCCTCGCCATCCGGCTTGCGCACGACGGTGATCAGCAGGTCGGAGGGCGAAATCCCCTCATTGATGAGCAGCTGGCGCTTGAGCAGGACATAGTCCTCGCAATCGCCCGCCTTGTCCGGAAAGGTCCAGACCTCTTCCTTGCCGTAGATGTCGATGTCGCTCTTCGGCTCGATCACCATGTTCACGGTGGAATTGACGTTGAGGATGGCGCTCCAGATCTTCGAGTCGAGGCGCAACGGGCCGGTGTCGCCGGTGTCGCGGTCGCACTGGTCGCGATAGATGCGGCAGAACTCGTAATGGCCGATCGGCTGGGAGGTCAGGCCGCCCGTCTTCATCGATCCGGACGCCTGCGACACCGCAGGAGCGCAAATGCCCATCGCAGCCATGACGGCAAATAGCGTGACTTTCCTCAGCACCGGACGCTCCCCTCAGACGCTTACCCGCAAGGTTAACGAAAGGTTAAACAGCAATTCGCAATTGCACAACGGGTGCGGGGGACAAGCTCACAACATGGTTACCAGCAAAAAGGGCGCCGTTTCCGGCGCCCTCTCAAGCGATTGGATTTTATGAAGTTTCCGGGTCAGGCCGCGTCGGTGCGACGGGTCTTCTCGCCGGCGAAGCGGGACCGGGCGCGCATGAAGTCGAGCATGCGCGGCGCGATCTCCTTGCGGAATCGCGAGCCGTTGAAGACGCCGTAATGGCCGACGCGCGGCTGTTCGTAATGCATCTTCATGGTGTCGGGGATCGACGAGCAGAGCGCATGGGCGGCCCTGGTCTGACCCCGGCCGGTGATGTCGTCATTCTCGCCCTCGACGGTCAGCAGCGCGACACGCTTTATGGCCGCGGGATCGACCGGTTCGCCGCGATGAGTGAAGGTGCCGTTGGCGAGCGCGTGCTTGATGAACACGACATCGACCGTCTGCAGATAGAACTCCGCCGTCAGGTCCATGACGGCGAGATATTCGTCGTAGAAATCGCGGTGCTTTTCGGCGGAATCGCCGTCATTGCGCACCAGATGCATGAAGAAATCCTTCTGGGCGATCAAATGCCGGTCGAGATTCATCGACATGAAGCCGGTCAGTTGCAGGAAGCCCGGATAGACCTGGCGCATGAAGCCGGGGTTCGGGAACGGCACCTGCATGATGGCGTTCTTCTCGAACCAGCCGATATCCTTTTCGCCGGCAAGATCGTTGACCGCGGTCGGATTGCAGCGCGTGTCGATCGGGCCGCCCATCAACGTCATGGAGAGCGGCACGTTCGGATCGTTGCGGCCTTCCATCAGCGCGACGGCGGCGAGCACCGGCACGGAGGGCTGGCAGACGCCGACAATATGCGTCTCCGGGCCGAGCAGATGCAGCATCTCGATGACATAATCGATGTAATCGTCGAGATCGAAGGCGCCTTCGGAGAGCGGCACCATGCGCGCGTCGATCCAGTCGGTGATGTATACGTCCGCTTCCGGCAGGAAGCGCTCGACGGTGCCGCGCAGCAAGGTGGCGTAGTGACCGGACATCGGCGCGACCAGGAGAACCTTGGGGTCGTCACGGCGCGCGGCGGCCAGATCGCGCTTGAAGTGGATCAGGTTGCAGAACGGCTTCGACCAGACGATTTTCTCGTGCACATCGACGGTCTTGCCGTCGATCTCGGTTTGCGGCAGGTCGAAGGACGGCTTGCCGTAACGGCGCGTGGCGCGTTCGAACACTTCGCACCATGCGGCGGCGGTCCGGCCGGCCTTGGTCATGGATACGGGATTGAGCGGATTGCGGTAGAAAAGCCGCGTCGCATCCACGGCGGCCCGCATGGGCTGCATCAGCGCGTGGTTCATTTCATAGAGCTGGTAGAACATAGCCTGCCTTTCCTGTTCCGGCGGACCGCCGGCGAGGGGCACATGTTTCCCGGACCAGATGGCTCAGGGTCCCGGACGTTAGCATGCCAATGCTGCGTGGCAACATAAAGGATGTGTACATTGCACATAAGTCGTAGAAATACGGCTTTTTGCACTCACACATCACGGATCATCAGAACCCGGTCGGCGATACTCACCCCTTCGGGCGTCTCATTTGCAACCTGTTCGCGAATTCTTTCGGGTGCGGTTTCCGAATCGACGATGCGAAAGCCGCGGCGCGCATAGAAGGGGGCGTTGAAGGGAACAGTCCGGAACGTCGACAGGCCCAAATGCCGAAAACCGGCGGACCGACCGGTTTCGGCTGTTGCCTCGATGAGCGCCGTACCAACGCCCTTTCCCATGACGTCGGGATCGACGCCCAGCTCCTTCAGCCAGTATATCGCGCCGACTTGGCCGGCGACGGCGTAACCGAGCGGGCGGCTGTCCGCACCGGCGGCGATGAGGGTGTCATTGCCGGCGACGAGGGAAACGAACAGGTCCAGCGGGCTGGGCGCGCTTGCAACCTGCGGATAGCCGTGATCGGCGAAAAGCGCGCCTGCGCGCGCCTCGATCTCACGAAGGAGGGCAATATCCGCCTCTTTGAAGGGGCGGATATGGAAGCCCGGCGGCAGGCGCGATGCGGTCAGCCGTCGAAGCCTTCGACAATGACCAGTTCGCCGTCGGCAACTTCCTGACGGATCTTGCGGGCGGCGGCGTAGGTCGGCGAGTTGTAGCAGGCGAGCGCCTTTTCGTAGCTCTCGAACTCGACGACGACATTGCGCGGACGCCCCTCGCCCTCGACCGGATTGGCATGGCCGCCGCGCACCAGGAATTTCGCGCCATATTCCTTGTAGGCCGGAGTCGCGGCCGCAACATAATCCTTGTAGCGCTCGGGATCATGCGTGGTGAGGCGCGCGATCCAGTATCCCTTGGCCATGATATTCCTCCTGATATGACGCTGGTTCAGCCGACGGATTCGATTTCCTGCAAAATGGCGAGCGCCGAGGCAGTGCGGTCTGGCGCGGCGACGACCGGGCGGCCGACCACGAGATGGCTGGCGCCGGCGGCGATGGCATCGGCCGGAGTGACAACGCGCTTCTGGTCGCCTGCGGCCGAGCCTGCGGGACGGATGCCCGGGGTCACGACGGCCATGTCGGGCCCGACGATGCCGCGCACGGCCTTCGCTTCGGCGGCGGAACAGACGATGCCGCCCATGCCCGCCTCGAAAGCCTGGCGGGCGCGCCGTGCGACCAGCGTTTCGGCGCTGTCGTGATAGCCGGCGTCGACGAGATCGGCGTCATCCATCGAGGTCAGCACGGTGACGCCGAGCAGGCAGAGGCCCGAGCCCGAGGCTGCCTCGACGGCTGCGGCCATCGCCTTGGGATAGGCGTGCAGCGTCAGCATCGACACGCCGGTCTTCGCGATCGCCTCGACGCCCTTGGCGACGGTGTTGTCGATGTCGAGCAGTTTCAGGTCGAGAAAGACGCGTTTTCCCGCGCGGACCAGTTCGTCCGCCAGTTGCATGCCGCCGGAAAAGGCGAGCTGGTAGCCGATCTTGTAGAAGGAGACCGCGTCGCCGAGATTTTCCACGATGCCGGCGGCTTCCAGAACCGTCGGCACGTCGAGCGCCACGATGAGCTGGTCACTTGCCTTGCGATTGGTCACGCGAATCCCCCGAACGCTTCGATGGGGGTCCAATCGCACAGCAGATGCCGGTCGACAAGGGAGAAGCCGAAGACCATACCGCCGCCGCCTGGCCCCTGATCCTCCGCACGCGCGATGCGCCGTTCGCACAGATGGCATTTCAGCAGCGTGCCGACGCCGCCATGTCCGACAAAGAGGATCGGGACGGAAGGATCATGGGTTTCGAGCGCCCGGTCGATCGCCGCGACGATGCGCGCCTGCGCGTCGATGGCGCGTTCCCAGCCGCGAAAGCTCGTCTCCGGCTCGGCGAAGAAACGGTCCGCCGCGGCCTCGAAGTCCGGCGGGGCGAGGAAGCCGGTCGCACTGCGGTCATTCTCGCCCATCTCCCCGACGATCTCGACCCGACACCCCGCCGTCGCCGCGAGGATTTCGGCGGTCTCGATTGCCTTGCGCTCGGCGCTGGAGACGATGCGGCCGACCCCGGCGACCCATGGCTTGCCGGCAAGCGCCTCGACGCGCGCCCGGCCGATCTCGCTCAGGCCCCATTCGGGGACGGGGATTTCAGGATCGATCGCGACCTGGGGATGAGTGAGGTAGATCGCCGCCATCAGCGCGCCCTGCCCGGCGTGCAGTGTTCGACAAGCGCCCGGCAGGCCGCGTTCAGATCTGCGGCCCGGATTTCGTCGGACGGCATGTCGTCTTCGTCAAAACCGTTCGCGGCATCGGGCACGAGACAGGTTTCGGAGACGACCAGCGCGCCGAGGCGAACGAAAACCGTGCGCAGGTGATCGAGGACGCGATGGCCGCCCTGCTTCTCGCCGGAGGCGGAGGCGAGCGCGACGGTCAGGCCCTCGAAGGGCCGAACGCCCGCCCGGCCGTCGGATGAGACAAGGCTGACCCAGTCGAGCGCGTTCTTGAGGACCGGCGGGATCGAGGCGTTGTATTCGGGGCTGGCGACGAAAAGCGCGTCATGGGCGGCGATCATGCCGGCGAGCTTCACCGCTTTGTCCGGCAGGCCCTTGTCGCGCTGGCCGTCCTGGCCGAGCAGCGGCAGCGGATAGTCGGCCAGCGCGATCATCGTCACGTCCGGCTCGATCAAGGCGAGGGTCTTGGCGGCCGCCCGGGCGAGCCTCTTGTTGAAGGAACCGGAGCGGTCGGAGCCGGAAAGGACGAGGATTTTCGGCGTCATCATCGAGACCGCCAGCCGTCACGCCTTGCGGCGATAGACCCAGACACGCGCCGGCGGCACGTTGCGGATGATCCAGCGGGACTTGGTGACCGCAACCGAGGGATCGGCAAGCGGGATCGGCGGGATAATGCCGTAGGAGAACTGGACGAAGGGACGCCCGGGCTCCAGCAGGTCCAGCGCGGTCTTCAGCAGGTGGGCGCGTTTCTCCTTGGGGAAATTCAGGAGCGGCAGGCCGGATATGACGCAATCGAAGGCGGGAGGCGCGGCGGCGCCCAACCGCTCGGCCAGCGTGCCCGGCAGGTCGAAGGCGTCTCCCTGAAGGAAATTCGCGCCCGGAAAGCGGTCCTTGAGCAGCCGGCAGAAGGCGGCGGAATATTCGACCGCATAGAGCCGGCCCGGCGCGAGGCTGGTGCCGAGGATCGCGGTCGTGATCGCGCCGGTGCCCGGTCCGAGTTCGAGGACGGGCAGGCCGGAGTCGAGATCGATATGCGACGCCATCAGCGCCGCCGTCTCGGACGAGGTCGGGGCGATGGCGCCGACGGAGCGCGGCGCGCGCAACAGCGAGCCAAGAAACCGGACCTCATCGGCAAAACGCGCCTTGACGACCGCCTTGCGGGATTTCTTCACCGCAGGCGATTGGAGGGGGAGCGGTTCGCCCTCAGTCGCCACCGCCGAAGAATTCCTTCATGCGGGAGAAGAAACCGGTCGATTGCGGGCTGTTCTCATGCGCCGAAATCTCGTCGAACTCCTCCAGCAATTCGCGCTGGCGCTTCGACAGGTTCTGCGGCGTTTCAACGACGATCTGGATATAGAGATCGCCCATGGCCGCCTGGCGCAGCACCGGCATGCCCTTGCCCTTGAGGCGGAACTGGCGGCCGGACTGGGTGCCGTCGGGCACCTTCACCCGCGTATAGGCGCCGTCCATGGTGGCGACCTCGAAATGGCCGCCAAGTGCGGCCTTGGTCATCGAAATCGGCACCTTGCAATAGAGATCCGCGCCGTCGCGTTGGAAGAACTCGTGCGGCTTCACCGAAATGAAGATGTAGAGATCGCCCGCCGGGCTGCCGCGGAACCCGGCCTCGCCCTCGCCGGCGAGACGGATGCGGGTGCCGTCCTCGATGCCGGCCGGGATGTTGACCGAGAGCGACCGCTCCTGGGTGACGCGGCCCTGGCCGTGGCAGTTGGTGCAGGGATCTTCGATCGTCTGGCCGCGGCCGTTACAGGCCGGACAGGTGCGCTCGATGGAAAAGAAGCCGGATGCGGCGCGGACGCGCCCCGCCCCGCCGCAGGTCGAACAGGTGACCGGATCGGAGCCGGGCTTGGAACCGGAGCCGCTGCAGACCTCGCAGGTCATCGAGGACGGCACGTGGATCTGCGCCGTCTTGCCCTCATAAGCTTCCTCGAGGGTGATCTCCATATTGTAGCGAAGATCGGCGCCGCGCTCGCGGCCGCCACGGCGGGCACGCCCGCCGCCCATCATCTCGCCGAAGATGTCCTCGAAAATATCGGAGAAGCCTCCGGCAGCGCCAAAACCGCCGCCACCGCCACCCATGCCGCCATTCTCGAAGGCGGCATGACCGAAACGGTCATAGGCGGCCCGCTTCTGCGGGTCCTTGAGCGTCTCGTAGGCTTCGTTGACTTCCTTGAATTTCGCTTCCGCCTCGGCGTTGTCCGGATTGCGATCCGGATGGAACTGCATGGCGAGCTTGCGATAGGCGCTTTTCAGCGCCTTCTCGTCTGCCTCGCGCGGTACTCCGAGCGTTTCGTAAAAATCGGCCTTCGCCATCTGCCGTTATCCCCTCAACAGATCGTCCTCCCGCGCGCGGCGCGGGAGGAACCTGCTGTCGACCGGATCAGGCCGATTTCTTCTGGTCGTCGTCGTCGTCGATTTCCTCGAAATCGGCATCGACGACATCGTCATCGGAGGCCGCGTCGCGGGCGGCGTCCGCCGATGCGGCGGCCTCTTCCTCGGCCTGCTGGGCCTCATACATGGCCTGGCCGAGCTTCATCGAGGCTTCGGCGAGCGCCTGGGTCTTGGCCGTGATGACCTCGCCATCCGGCGTTTCGGCGGCAACCGCTTCCTTGAGTTCGGCGATGGCATCCTCGATGGCCTTGCGGTCCTCGTCGGAAACCTTGTCGCCGTAGTCCTTCATCGACTTTTCGGTCTGGTCGAGCAGGCTTTCGGCGTGGTTCTTCGCCTCGACGCTCTCGCGGCGCTTCTTGTCTTCCTCGGCGTGGGACTCGGCGTCCTTGACCATCTTCTCGACTTCCTCGTCGGAGAGGCCGCCAGAGGCCTGGATGCGGATCTGGTGCTCCTTGCCGGTGCCCTTGTCCTTGGCCGAGACGTTGACGATGCCGTTGGCGTCGATGTCGAAGGTAACCTCGATCTGCGGCACGCCGCGCGGCGCCGGCGGGATGCCGACGAGATCGAACTGGCCGAGCATCTTGTTGTCGGCCGCCATCTCGCGCTCGCCCTGTGCGACGCGGATCGTCACGGCGTTCTGGTTGTCCTCGGCCGTCGAGAAGGTCTGCGACTTCTTGGTCGGGATCGTCGTGTTGCGGTCGATCAGGCGGGTGAACACGCCACCCAGCGTCTCGATGCCGAGCGACAGCGGGGTCACGTCGAGCAGCAGCACGTCCTTGACGTCGCCCTGCAGCACGCCGGCCTGGATGGCGGCGCCGAGCGCGACGACCTCATCCGGGTTGACGCCCTTGTGGGGTTCCTTGCCGAAGAAGGACTTCACCGTCTCCTGCACCTTGGGCATGCGGGTCATGCCGCCGACGAGGACGACTTCGTCGATCTCGCCCGCCTTCATGCCGGCATCCTTGAGCGCCGCCTTCATCGGCTCGATCGTGCGCTTGACGAGATCCTCGACAAGGCTCTCGAACTTGGCGCGCGTCAGCTTCATGGTCAGGTGCTTGGGACCGGACGCGTCGGCGGTGATGAAGGGCAGGTTGATCTCGGTCTGCGACCCGGAGGACAGCTCGATCTTCGCCTTCTCGGCAGCTTCCTTGAGGCGCTGAAGGGCGAGCTTGTCGTTCTTCAGGTCGATGCCCTGATCCTTCTTGAACTCGTTGGCCAGATATTCGACCAGGCGCATGTCGAAATCCTCCCCGCCGAGGAAGGTGTCGCCATTGGTCGACTTCACCTCGAAGACGCCATCGCCGATTTCGAGAACGGACACGTCGAAGGTGCCGCCGCCAAGGTCGTAGACGGCGATCGTCTTGCCGTCCGTCTTGTCGAGACCGTAGGCGAGCGCGGCAGCGGTCGGCTCGTTGATGATGCGCAGGACTTCAAGCCCGGCGATCTTGCCGGCGTCCTTGGTGGCTTGACGCTGGGCGTCGTTGAAGTAGGCCGGGACGGTGATGACGGCCTGGGAGACGGTCTCGCCGAGATAGGCTTCGGCGGTTTCCTTCATCTTCTGAAGGATCATGGCCGAGATCTGGCTGGGCGACTGTTTCTTGCCGCCAGCGTCGATCCAGGCGTCGCCATTGTCGCCCTGGACAATCTTGTAGGGCACAAGCTTCTTGTCCTTCGCCGTGACCGGATCGTCATAGCGGCGGCCAATCAGACGCTTGATCGCAAAAAGGGTGTTTTCGGGGTTCGTGACCGCCTGGCGCTTGGCCGGCTGGCCGACGAGACGTTCGCCGTCGTCGGTGAACGCAACCATGGACGGCGTCGTGCGCGCGCCTTCGGAGTTCTCGATGACCTTGGCGTCCTTGCCATCCATGACGGCGACGCAGGAGTTGGTCGTTCCAAGGTCGATACCGATAACTTTTGCCATTTCAAAACCTCTCCTAAGCAGACCGCCCGGACCCGTTCCGGCATTCCTTACAGCGGTCCCTGTTTCCGGATTATCATTCGCCGCCACAAGCCCTGCGGCGGCGTTGCGGCGTATATAAGAAGCTGTTTTTGAGCCTGCAAGACTGCCCATGCGGTGATTTCCGGGCGACACACCGGAAAATTCTCCGCATTTTCAGTTGGCGGAGCGGCCGAAGCCTCTCTCCACCAGGCCTTTCACACCCGACAGCCACGATCGGCCGGGGACTTTTTCGACGGCGAGACAAGCGGTTGCCGGAGAGGAAGCCCGCAACAGGGAAGTAGAGGACCCGGCAACGGCAGTTTCGCGCAAGGAAAAACCGTCATCTTCTTGTCAAAGAGATGAACTGGCGGGGCTCAACTGCAAGCATGACAGCCCATTTCCATACCGCCGATCCGACACGGCGCCCGGCAGACGCGACCGCCTCACCCGGCCTGGCCGCGGAAACCCGGCCCGCGCAAGCAACCGGCCCGACGCTGACCCAGCAACAGGCGAACGACGTCTTCGCGCTCTACTCGGAACGCCGCTATGAAGAAGCGCTCCAAAAGACACGGGCGCTGATCGCGCTGCATCACAATCTTCCGCTTCTCCACAATCTTGCCGGCGCGATCCACAATGCACTCGGCCAGAGCCACCAGGCGATCGGCTGTTTCCGCCGGGCGATCGCGCTGCAGCCGGAGCGGGCGGAGGCCCACAACAATCTCGGCGAGGCGCTCACTCGGATCGGCCGCCACGAGGATGCGATCACCTGCCTGGCGCAGGCCATGACGCTCAAACCCGACTTCGCCGAAGCGCATCACAATCTCGGCGTCGCGCTCGCGGCGCTCGGCCGCCACAGGGAGGCGATCGGCAGCTTCCTGCGCGCCACCGATCTGAGGCCGCGCTATGCGGCGGCGCTGAACGGGCTCGGCGAGGCGCTGCTTCGCTGCGGAGAGCCCGACGAGGCGGAAGAGAGTTTTCGCGCGGCGATCGTCGCCAAGCCCGACTTCGTCGAGGCGCACGCCAATCTCGGACGCGTGCTGACCACGCTCGGGCGGGCGCGGGAGGCCGCCGAGGCCTGCCATCGCGCGCTGGCGCTCGATTCCGACCACATTCCCGGCTTTCTCCATCTTGCTTCGGCTCTCGACTGGCTCGACGAGACCTATGCCGCGACCGCCTGTATCGACCATGTGATCAAGCGCCAGCCGGCGAATGTCGACGCGCATGAGGTGCTTTGCACGATCCTGGAACGGCGCGGCCGGACCGACGATCTGCGCAAGGCGCTGTCCCAGGCGCGGCGGCAATGCGGCGAGACCGACCCGCGCATCCAGTTCCGCATCGCCCAGCAGGCCCATCGGGACGGTGACACGGCGACGGCCGAGCGATTCCTGGGGAAACTTCGCGAGGAGGACAAGGCCGCAAGGCTCGCGAAAGCACGATCGTGTCTCGTCGACGCGATCGCGCGCAAGGCAGGTGCCCAGCCGATCGATTGACCGGCGGGGGAAACCGGCGGCCGAACGGGGAGCACATGACCATCCAGTTTACCTCCGTCGACCAGGCGCTGCGCAAGGCGAAGTCGCTCGCCAGGAAGGGCGCGAGCGGGGAAGCCGAAACGCTGTTGCGCGCGCTGCTGGAGCGGTATCCGGACAACAAGCGGGCCATCGAAACCCTGCAGTCGCTCGCCGCGCCGCAGGTTTCCAGACGCCGCACGCCCGAGCAGATGAAGGCCGATATCCGGGCGCTGGCGGTGCTCTACAAGCAGGGCCGTCACAAGGATGTCGCCGCGCAGGGCCCCGCCCTCGCCGCGCAATATCCGAAGAGCGCGGTGTTGCAGAACATCGTCGGCGCGAGCCTGACGGCGCTGGAACAGTTCGCGGCGGCGGCGCAGAGTTTTCGCGAGGCGGCGCGGCTGGAGCCGGCCTCGGCCGAGCACTGGAACAATCTCGGCCAGGCGCTGAATGCTCTCGGGCGCGTCGACGAGGCGGCGGCCAACCTGAAGAAGGCGGTGGGGCTGAAGCCGAATTTCGCCGACGCGCTGAGCAATCTTGGTTACGCGCTGACCCAGTGCAACCGCAACGACGAGGCGGTCACCTATCTCGAGCGCGCCGTTGCGATCAAACCGGACCATCCCGAAGCGCTGAACAATCTCGCCATCGCCCGTTACGATCTCGGGCAGACGGGCGAGGCGCTCGCCTGTTACGAAAGAGCGCTGGCGGCGCGGCCGCATTACGCCGATTGCTGGCGCAACTATGCGGCGCTGAAGCGGTTCACGGCGGACGATCCGGCCATCGCCAAACTGGAGCGGGCGCTGGCGGCCGCGACCGGCGCCGGGGACCGGATGGCGCTCGGCCTGGCGCTCGCCAAGGCCTATGACGATATCGGCGACACGGACCGGGCCTTCGAGCAGTTCGCTCGGGGCAACATGCTGGCGCGGCAGCGTTTCGCCGATCCGATGCGCGAGCACCGCGAGATGTTCGCGACGCTGCGCGCGATCTTCGAGGACGGCGTGCCGGAACCGGTGACGACGCTGGCCGCGGCCAAACGCCCGATCTTCGTCGTCGGCATGCCGCGGTCGGGCACGTCGCTGGTCGAGCAGATCCTCGCCAGCCATCCCGATGTCCATGGCGGGGGCGAAATGCAGGCGATGCGCGTCGCCATGGCCCCGGCAGCAGCGGAACGACGCGCCGACAGGCAGGCGATCGAGGGCGTGCGTGCGCGCTACCTCTCCGCCATCGACGCGCTGGGCGCGGACGAGCCGGTGATCGTCGACAAGATGCCGCAGAATTTCCGCTGGATCGGCTATATGGCGGCGGCCCTGCCCGAAGCGACGATCATCCACACAAGGCGCGATCCCGTCGCCGTCGGGTGGTCGATCTACCGGACCTTCTTTCCCGCCAAGGGGCTGGAGTTCACCTTCGATCTCGGCGACATCGCGGAGTATTACCGGCTCTACGAGGATCTGATGGCGTTCTGGGCGGAGCGCCTGCCGGGCCGCATCGTCGATCTCGACTACGAGGCGCTGACCGAAAATCAGGAGCAGGAAACCCGCAGGCTGCTGGAGCAGTGCGGGCTCCCCTTCGACGAGGCGTGTTTATCCCCGCACGAGACGAAGCGGGCGGTGCGCACGGCGAGCGCCGCGCAGGTGCGCGAGAAGATCTATACGGGCAGCTCGGAAGCCTGGCGCAAATATGAAAAGCATCTCAGCCCGCTGATCGAGGCGCTTCACTCTAGTTAGCGCCCCATAATGATATCGATCAGCGTTTTGGAATCGCTGCTCTCGCCGACGCCGACCTTCGGCCTCGGACCGCCGGTGGACGAGGTCGTGGTGCCGTCGGCATTGGACGGCAAGACATCGCGGCGGACCTGCTCGCCGCCGACACCGGCGGGCGGGCGCGGAGCGTCGGCGGGCCGGGCGACCGGGGTGACGACGCGGCCGAGCGTTCCGGGCAATGGCGCGGCGGGCACGCCCTGATGCGCCTTGACCATGAACGCCTTCCAGGCGCGCGCCGGCAGCGAACCGCCGGTGACCTTGTTGGTAGGCGTGCCGTCGTCATTGCCGAACCAGACGCCCGTCGTCAGATTGGCGGTATAGCCGACGAACCAGGCGTCGCGGGACTTCTGGCTGGTGCCTGTCTTGCCGGCGGCGGGATGATCGAAACCGGCGGCGCGAGCCGTGCCCTCGGTCACGGTTTTCGACATCATCCGGTTCATCATGCCGGCAACGCCCGGCGAGATGGCCCGCGCCATGTTGTCGGTCGAATGTTCGTAGAGCACGTCGCCGTCGAGCGTGGTGACTCGGCGGATGAGGTAAGGTTTGGCGCGGTAGCCGCCATTGGCGAAGGGCACATAGGCCGAGGTCAGCTCCATCAGGGTGACCTCTGAGGTACCGAGCGCCAGCGAGGCGTTGGGCTCCAGCTCCGAGACGATGCCCATGCGGTGCGCCGTCTTGACGACATTGCCTGCGCCGACCTCCATGATCAGTTGCGCGGCGACCGAGTTGAGCGATTTCGCCAGCGCGGTCTCCAGCGTCACCTTGCCGTAATATTTGCCGCCATAGTTTTCGGGCGTCCATTTGCCGATCTTGATCGGGGCGTCGTTGCGCACGGATTCCGGCGTGCGGCCCTGTTCCAGCGCGGTGACATAAACGAAGGGCTTGAAGGCCGAGCCCGGCTGGCGCTTCGCCTCGGTGGAGCGGTCGAATTGCGAATTGGCGTAGTCGTAACCGCCGACCATGGCGCGCACCGCGCCGGTATTGTCGATCGAGACCAGTGCGCCCTGCCCGACATCCTTCTTCTTGCCTTCCTCGGCGATCAGGTCGCGGATGGCGTTCTCGCCGAATTTCTGCAGGACAAGATCAACGGTGGTGTCGACGATGACATCCCGGCGAACCTCGCCGAGGAGATCGGGAAGCTCCTCCATGACGGCGTCGGCGACATAATGCTGCGAGCCGGTCCAATAGGCGGCGGCGCGGGTGGCGGGCCGCGTCATCGCGGCGGTCACCTCGGAATCGGAGACCATGCCCTGGTCGCGCATGGCGGCAAGCACAAGCTGCGAGCGTTCCTCGGCGAGATGCGGATTGCGGGCGGGCGACAGGCGCGACGGCGCCTTGAGAAGGCCGGCGAGAAGCGCGGCCTCGGGAAGCGTCACATCACGCGCTGACTTGTTGAAATAACGCCGGGCCGCAGCCTCGACGCCGTAGGAACCGGAGCCGAAATACATCCGGTTGAGATACATTTCCAGGATCTGGTCCTTGGAGTATTTATGCTCCAGCCACAGCGCCAGCAGCACTTCCTGCACCTTGCGGCCGACCGTGCGGTCCGGCGACAGGAAGAGGTTCTTGGCGAGCTGCTGGGTCAGCGTCGAGCCGCCCTGGACGAGGCGGCCTGAGGTGATGTTGGTCACCATGGCGCGGGCGAGACCGATCGGGTCGACGCCGAAATGCGAATAGAAGCGCTTGTCCTCGATGGCGATGACCGCCTGCGGAATGTAGGGCGACATTTCGTGGATGCCGAGCGCCTCGCCGCCGGTGGCGCCGCGATTGGCGATCAGCGAGCCGTCGACGGCGACGATCTTGACGTTGGGCGGCCGGTCCGGGATCTCCCAGGAGGTCGCCGACGGCATCTGGGCGCCATACCAGGCGACGACGCCGGCGACGGCGATGCCGCCCCAGATGCACAGGATGAAGCTCCAGTAGATCGTGCCGCCGATCAGGCCGGTGAGACCGAGGCGGACGCGGCGCGAGCGGGCCGACTTCTTCTTCGGCTTGCGAGCCGAGGATGACTTGCGCTTCGCCGCCGGCTTCTTGCGCGGCGGGGCCGCCCGGTCGTCGTCGGTCGCCGAAAGACCGGAGCCACGCTTCTTTCGCGGCGCGTCGTCGAAACGCGGTTCGACGCGCTTTTTCGGTTTCTTTCGGCTGGCCATAAGCGGTTTTCGGTCCGTTACGCGATACAAGACGGCGAACTGAACTCTAAATGCGGCGATTTAAGGCGTCGTTAAGAGGGGGTGAACGGGGACGGCAGAATTTTCGAGAAATTCGCCCTTCCCCATGCCTTCACGGCACGCGCGCCGGCAAACAGGCCCCGCGAAACGTTGGCCGCCGGCCGAATTATTGATCGATATCAACGATCTTCGACGGGCCTCCGGATATCCCGAAATCGAGGGTGACAGAACGTTTCGAAGGATTTCCCATGCAGAATATCCGGCGCGCCCTCATTGGCCTACTTCTTGTTCTCACCGCACTGTGGCTCATCGAGGAGCCGACCGTGTTCCAATCCGCGAACCTCTTCGCGCTGCGGACGGTCATGGTGCAATATAGCGGCATCCTCGCCATGGGCGCCATGAGCGTGGCGATGATCCTGGCGTTGCGACCGCGATGGCCGGAGCGCTGGTTCGGCGGTCTCGACAAGATGTACCGGCTGCACAAGTGGCTTGGAATCACGGCGCTGGTCGTCTCGGTGGCGCACTGGCTGTGGAGCCAAGGGCCGAAATGGGCGGTGGGCTATGGCTGGATCGCGCGGCCAAGCCGCGGCCAACGGCCCGCGATCGAGAACCCGATCCAGGAGTTCCTCGCAACGCAGCGCGGAACAGCGGAAGGCCTGGGCGAATGGGCGTTCTACGCCGCGATCGTGCTGATCGTCCTCGCGCTGATCAAGTATTTCCCCTACCACTATTTCTACAAGACCCACCGCCTGCTGGCGGTCGCCTATCTGGTTCTCGTGTATCACTCGGTCATCCTGACGAGTTTCAGCTACTGGACATCGCCGATCGGAGTCGCGATGGCGGTGCTTCTTGCCTACGGCACATGGGCCGCGATCGTCGTCCTCGTCCGGCGCGTGGGCGTCACGCGGCAGGTGCGCGGCAAGATCGCGGCGATCCAGTACTATCCGGGCGTGCGGACACTGGAGACCGCGATCGACGTGCCCGAGGGCTGGCCCGGCCACAAGCCCGGCCAGTTCGCCTTTGCGACCTCCAACGTGTCCGAAGGGGCGCATCCCTACACGATCGCTTCGGGCTGGGACGCCAGGGAACCGCGGATCACCTTCATCACCAAGGAACTCGGCGACCACACGAGCCACCTGCGCGAGCGGCTCCAGGTCGGTCAGGACATCAAGATCGAAGGCCCCTATGGGTGCTTCACATTCGACGATGCGTGTCCGCGCCAGATCTGGATCGGCGGAGGGATCGGCATAACGCCGTTCGTGGCGCATATGAAGCACATCGCGATACAGCGCGCGGCCGGCAGCCCGGATCGGCCGGACCAGTCAGTCGACCTGTTCCACACCACGGCGGACTATGACGAGGATGCGATCCGCAGGCTGACCGAGGACGCGCAGGCCGCCGATGTGCGCATGCATGTGCTGGTCGATTCGCGTGACGGTTATCTCACCGGCAAACGCATCCGCGCCGAGGTACCGGATTGGCGCGAAGCCAGCATCTGGTTCTGCGGCCCGACGGGCTTCGGCGAAGCATTGCGCAAGGACTTCGCCGCGCAAGGCTTCGATGTCCGGAAACGCTTTCACCAGGAGCTTTTCGCGATGCGATGACGGTGATGCCCGGCGGCGAGCGTCGCCGGGCAGTTCGTCCTCAAACCGGCAGATCAGCCTGCGGCCAAGGCGGCCAAAATCCGCGCCCAGGAGCGCTGGCCCTTGTGGTAGCTCTTGAGCGCGTATTTCTCGTTCGGCGAATGGATGCGGTCGTCGGCGAGGCCAAAGCCGACAAGGACGGAGTCCATGCCGAGCATGGTCTGGAAATCGCCGACGACGGGGATCGAGCCGCCCATACCGATCATCACGGCCGGGTTGGACCATTCGTCCGACAGGGCGTCCTTGGCCTTTTGCAGGACCGGGGAATCATAGGGAAGCTGGATGCCCGGCGAGCCGCCATGTTCATGGAAGGACACGGTGCAGTCGGCGGGGATGCGCGAGCGGACGAATTCGCGGAAATTCTCGCGGATCGCATCCGGGTCCTGCTTGCCGACGAGGCGGAAGGAGACCTTCGCCGAGGCCTTGGCCGCGATGACGGTCTTGAAGCCCTCGCCCGTATAACCGCCGATGATGCCGTTGACCTCGGCCGTCGGGCGCGCCCAGGTGAGTTCGAGGACGGAACGGCCCTTTTCGCCCGACGGGAGCGCCAGACCGATTTCGCCGAGGAACTTCTCCGCCGTCTGGCCGAGGCCTTCCCACTGCTGGAGGATTTCCTTCGGCGTTTCCTCGACGCCGTCATAGAAATTCGGGATCGTCACCTTGCCGTCCGCGTCATGCATGTCGGCGAGAATTGTCGACAGGATGTGGATCGGGTTCGCCGCCGCGCCGCCGAAATAGCCGGAATGAAGGTCGCGGTCGGCGGCCTGGACGGTGATCTCCTCGCCGACGAGGCCGCGCAGACCGGTGGAGATCGCCGGCGTGTTGGCGTCCCACATGGAGGTGTCGCAGACCAGCGCGAAATCGGCCTTCAGTTCCTCCGCATTCGCGTCGAGAAAGGGCTTCAGCGAGGCGGAACCGGATTCCTCCTCGCCCTCGAACAGGATCGTCACCTTGCAGGGCAGGTCGCCATGGATTTCCTTGTAGGCGCGGCAGGCCTCGACGAAGGTCATCAGCTGGCCCTTGTCGTCGGCGGTGCCGCGGCCGGTGATGATCTTGGCGCCGTCCGGCCCGTTCTTGACGGCCGGCTTGAACGGGTCGGTGTCCCACAATTCGATCGGATCGACCGGTTGCACGTCGTAGTGGCCGTAAAAGAGCACATGCGGGGCGCCCGCCGTGGCGCCGTCGTGATGGGCGACGACCATCGGGTGGCCGGGCGTGTCGCGCACGGACGCCTCGAAGCCGATGTCGGTCAATTGCGCGACGAGCCATTCGGCGGCCTTGCGGCAATCGGCGGCATAGCCCGGATCGGTGGAAATGGAGGGAATGCGGACAAGTTCGAAGACCCGCATCAGGCTGTCCGCGAGATTCTCGTCGATACGCTTGAGGACGGGATCGAGTGCCAGGCCGGCGGTCGCGCTGCTCATGAAGTGCCTCCAGGAAGGGAATCGCTCTGTTCACCCGTTCCTGCGCGCAAGCCGCGGCGATGTAAAGACAGCCTTTTCGCAGCGCAAAAATAAAAGCCGCCGTGTGGAGGTCACACACGGCGGCGATGCGAAAAGTTCCAAAAAGTGGCAGCCTGGAGAGGGGGATTAGGCTGCCACCTGTCCGGATCGGCGGGGGACGGGCCTTAGCCGGACATCGGCGAAATGTACCGATTAAGCAAATAATCCATATGAGTGTGGCACAAAAACGGCAGCGATAGCGCCTGTGCAAAAGCCGGATACAATGGGTGATCGGTTAACCCAACGGGTACATAAGTACCGATGGAACGGGCTTTTCGCTTATACATGCCCGGTCCCGCCGTATTTGCGGCGTTACAGCATGCAAGAACAAGTGAGCGCCCGACCCACGATTTTCCTTGAGGAACAGGGGCCGGCGACGCTTCAAGGGTTCAGAGGATTCGGGCGCGAAAGCGCCTTCGCCGGGATCAATCGGGGACTTTCGACATGTGCGGTATCGCGGGATTCGTAACGAACAGCTTCGACACGCAAGGAGCGGGCACCGACTGGCTGCAAAGGCTCAGCGACGAGGTGACGGCCGTACCGGCCGGGCTCGACGCGACCGCGACGCTGCAGTCCGCGGTGACGATGCTGCAGGATCGCTTCTCCGAGCTGATGTCTTTCGCGACATCTGAAAAGATCGCCTTCGACGCCGGTTTCCGCGCCCGGGTGACGGCGCTGGCCGACGCCTTCAAGGCGCAGACGGTGGCGCTGACGGACCTGTCTAAGAAGGGCCGCACCGATCTCGACCCGCTGATCGAGAGCCTGCGCGACTATGAATGGCAGCTGCGCGAGGAACTGGTCGCCCAGACCGGCGAGGCGATCGCGCTGATCCCGGCCGATCTCGCAACGCCATCGGGTCATGCCGCCAAGGTGGCGCTGACGACCGAACATGTGCTGCGCGCGATCGACCGGCTGGAAGTGCGCGGGCGCGACAGCGCCGGCATCGCCGTGCAGATCCAGATACCGGGCGACGTCCTCGACGCGCTGGACGGCGATAGCGCGGCGGCGTTCGCGGACCGGCGCGCCTCTGTGCATGCCGGCCATCTTTCGGTCTATGTGCATGAGAACGGCGGCGGCACGGCGACGCTGACCTTCGTCTACAAGACGGCGAACCTCGTCGGGAAGCTCGGCGACAATGGCGCGGCGCTGCGCGCGGCGATCCGCGAGGACCGGCTGCTGTGGACGCTGGCGAAGGACGCGATGCGCGCCAGCGTGCTGTCGCATACGCGCTGGGCGTCGCATGGTGTGATCTCGGTCGCCAATTGCCACCCGCACAATCCCTCGCTGTCGCAGGACGAGAGCGGACTGGCCGGCGTATCGCTCGGCTCGATGTATGCGCTCAACGGCGATGTCGACAACCATGTCGAACTCGTCGCCGAACTGGTGACCAACCGGCAGATGGCGATCGACCCGGCGATCACCACGGACGCGAAGATCATCCCGATCGCGCATCGCTCGGCCGGCGCGGAAGCCGGCGACCTGCTCGACCGCTACCGCACCGCGATCCGCCGTCTCGACGGCTCCATCGCGGTCGGCTGCATCGACCCGTCACGTCCGGGCGAGGCCTTCCTGGCGCAGAAGGGCTCCGGACAGGGCCTGCACGCGGCGCGGCTGGCCGACGGCTGGATGTTCGCCTCGGAAGTCTACGGCCTCTGCAACGTGGCGCGCTCTTCCTACAACCTCGCCCGCTCGGTGGCGGGCGGCTCGGTGATCCTTCTTGCCGGCGACCGCGACGAACCGGAAATGCGCGGCGTGTCGGACGGCGCGCCCGCGGCGATCAAGCCGGACCCGATCCAGATCTTCGCGCGCGACATCTATCGCGGCCAGTTCGATTTCTATCTCGAGAAGGAAATCCATGACGGGCCGGAAAGCGTCGCCAAGACGTTGCGCGGCCGCTATCGCCGCGACGGCGGACTGATCGCCTTCGACGACCTTCCGACCGATATCTGGGCCTCGATGCGCAAGGCCGTCGCGCGTGGCGTCGCCCGCATCTACGTGATCGGCCAGGGCACGGCCGGCGTCGCGGCCGTCGGCATCGCGGACCTGATCGAAAAGGCGCTCGGCCACGACACGGAACTCGACATCCCGGTGATCGCGCTGCGTTCGTCGGAAATGTCGGCCGAGATCGAGACCTACGACTTCCGCAACTCGCTTGTGATCGCCGTGTCGCAGTCGGGCACGACGACGGACACGAACCGCGCCGTCGACCTCGCCCGCGAGCGCGGCGCGCTGATCCACGCCATCGTCAACCGGCGCAATTCCGACCTGGTGCGCAAGGCGGATTCGGTGCTGTTCACCTCCGACGGGCGCGACGTGGAAATGTCGGTCGCCTCGACCAAGGCGTTCTATTCGCAGCTGACCGCGGGCAAGCTGACGGCGCTGTTCCTTGCCGACGCGCTGAACGCGATGACCGATGTCGAGATCGCTTACGAGATGGGCGAATTGGAGCGGCTGCCGGAGCTGATCGCCCAAGTGCTCGGGATGGAGGACCTTATCGCCGAATGCGCCCGGTCCTTTGCGCCGCAGGCCCGCTATTGGGCGGTGACCGGTTCGGGCGTGAACCACATCGCGGCGCTGGAAATCCGCATCAAGCTGTCGGAGCTTTGCTACAAGTCGATCCCGGTCGACTACACGGAAGACAAGAAACATATCGATCTGTCGACGGAGCCGCTGACGCTGGTCGTGGCCAACGATTTGCCCGGCGACCTGGTCGGCGACGTGGTCAAGGAAGTGGCGATCTTCAAAGCGCATAACGGCCGGCCGATCGTGTTCGCCACGGAAGGCGCCGACGCACAGGCCTTCGAGGAATATGCCGAGCGGGTGATCCCGCTGCCGAAGATCGGCGGCGATCTCGCTTTCGTGCTGGCGACCGTGGCAGGACACATGTTCGGCTTCCACGCGGCGCGCGCCATCGACCGGGCGGCGCAGCTTCTGAAGGTGGTGCTCGCCGATCTCGGCCATGTGGCGATGGACGATCCGCAGGCCGACCGCGCGGCGCTTCTCGAAAAGCTCGACGCCTTCATCGACGAGGGCGCAGCGGGCGCATTCAATTCGGGCCTCGGCGCGAGCGATCTCGCCATGCTGGCGAAACTCGGCCGCAATCTCGGCCGGGCGACCGATGCGGCCACGGTGCGCGCGGTGGCGGCCGAAGCGCTCGGCGCGGTGCGCCACACATTCGAGGAAACCTCGCGGCCGATCGACACGATCCGCCACCAGGCCAAGACCGTCACGGTCGGCACAAGCCGCCCGGAGGACGCGCTGTCGGCCTCGATCCGCGAGGCGCTGGCGACGCTCGGCGTGTCGGAATCGCGGCTGACCTTCGACAATCGCAAGGTGCTGGCGACGGTGTCGCGGCTGATCGACGAGATCGAGTGGACCGCGCAGCTCCATGTCGAGCAGACGCGGGAAGGTACGCGGGTAAAGCTGGCCGGCGCTGCGCCGTCGGCGGCGCTGGAACCCTATGGCAAGCCGTCGAGCCCGCTCGGCGTCATCGGCTCGGCGCTGGACGATCACGGCGTGCATGCCGGCTTCCTCGGCGACGCCGCAGTGCTCGCCGTGCCGGTCAACAACGCGTCCTATTCGGAAGTCGATTCGCTGGTCTGTTTCGCGGTGAAGCTGCAGGCGCATGCCTCGCGCGAACAGAAGACCGCGGCGATGGGCGCGCTCGGCACTTACAAGCCTGTGCTGCGCGAATGGGAACAGTCCTTCGGCGAGGACGCGACAAGCGCGCTCGCCCGCCAGATCGCACGCGAGAAGCCGGAGAACATCGTCTTCCGGCCGAAGGTTCTCGACCCGTCGCTCAGCCAGGACGAACGGCAGAGCGCCTGACGCTCACTCGAAGACGATGCGGGGAAAATAGAACGACACGACCCAATTGGGCGCGTCGACGACCTCGCTGATGCGCAGATCGCCGCAGACCGAGCAGAGCAAATAGGCGTCTTCGGGGGCGAGGCCGCGCCAGCGGCTCAGATGATCGATCATGCCGGAAACGGCGTCGCGGGCGGCCGTCATCAGGTCGGGGCCGATGCCGGTGGTGGCCTCGTAGCCCTTGGCGTCGAGATGTCGCGTGACCGGGCCGGGCGTCGAGAAGCGCGGAAAGGCCGGCGCGCCGCCCTTCACCAGATCGAGCGTGACCGTGATGTCCATGGCGCTCTCGATCGCCGTGCCGCAGACCTCGCCGTCGCCCTGCGCGGCATGGGTGTCGCCGACCGAGAAGAGCGCGCCGGCGACCTCGACAGGCAGATAGAGTTCCGTGCCGGCCGCCATGTCGCGGATATCCATGTTGCCGCCCGTGCGGCGCGGCGGAATGATGTCGTGGGATCCCGGTTCGGCGAGCGCCACGCCGATCGTCCCGGCGAAAGGCTTCAGCGGCACGCTGGCATGGGAGTTGAAGACCCCCGGCGTCCTCGCGGTCCGGTCATAATCCCAGAGATGCAGGCGCGGCGCGGTGAACTGGTCGGAGAGCAGGCCGAAGCCCGGAATGATGGCGCTCCAGCCGAAGCCCGAGGGCGCGAAGTCGCGGATCGTCACCTTCAGCGCATCGCCCGGCTCCGCACCCTCGACGAAGACGGGGCCGGTGACCGGATTGACCCCGGCCGGGTCCATCCTCGCGATATCAGCGGCGGTGCTGCCCGGCTTGTAGTGGCCGCCGGCTGCGTCGAGACATTGCAGCGTCAGGGTCTCGCCCGGCGCGACGGTTGTCACCGGCTCGAGCGTATTGTCCCAGCCGCAATGATGGTGGGCGGAGTGAATGGTCCGCCAGGGCGTCGAATGCGCGTCACTCATGCCGCCGGTCAGTCCGCCTCGTCGGCGGAGCTCGCGTTCAACAGGGCGTATTTCTCCACGCCGAGACTGTCGCAGAGATCGATCTGCGTTTCGAGGAAATCGATATGGCCTTCCTCGTCCGCGATGAGCTTCTCGAACAGCGCCTTCGAGACATAGTCGCCCTCGGCGTGGCAGACATCGCGCGCCTCGCGATAGAGGCCGCGCGCCTCGTATTCGGCGCGCAGATCGGCATCGAGCACCTCGCGGACAGTCTCGCCGATCATCAGCGGATTGAGATGCTGCAGGTTGGGATGGCCTTCCAGGAAGATGATCCGCACGATCAGTTGGTCGGCATGCTCCATCTCCTCGATGGATTCCTCGCGCCATTTCCCGGCCATCTTGCCGTATCCCCAGTCATCCAGCAGCCGGTAGTGGAGCCAGAACTGGCTGGAGGCGGTGAGCTCGTGCTTCAGCGCCTTGTTGAGATAGTCGACGACTTTCTCGCTTCCCTTCATTTCAGTCTCCTCGGAATATCCTGACCGCGCAGAATATTCTCCTTCACGATGATATCCGCCGCCAGGATGCTGATGCGGCGGGTCAGAAGCGGCGAGCAATCGGTGCAATCCGGCGTCTTGCCGAGAAAGCGATAGACCCGGTTGAGCGTGATCGGCGCCTTCGGGTTCTCCGCGACCAGAGCCCGGACCGCGTCGCGCAGGTCGTTCTGGCGGATGACGCAACACGAACACAGGATCATTGGCCGCATTCCTTCAAACGGACGATCCGGCCAGGGCCGGCGGGCCGTATTGTCGGCGATCCTCCTCGTGGTGGCAATGCTGCGAGCCTAGCTCCGGGCATGCCCCCGTTCGCGCATCGCGGCGCGTTCCAGCATGTATTTCTCCGCCTCGATCATGTGGTCATGCATGATGGCGCGCGCCTGTTCCGCGTCGCCGGCCTTGATCGAGCGGAGCAGCCGGACCTGGTAATGCAGGCCGGTTTCGCGCAGTTCCGGATTGGATTCGCGGTAGATCTCGCGGCAGACGGTCATGTCGCGCAGCAGGCTGAGGAGAAAGACCGCGGTGAAGCCCAGCAGCCGGTTCGGCGTGGCGCGGGCGAGTTCGGCGTGGAAATCGAGCTCGGCAAGACGCTGGCGGTATTCCTCCTCGGCGGTCTTCGGCTCAGCCTCGTAGAGCCTGATCGTCGATTGCAGCGCCTCGAACGCCTCGCTCGACAGTTTTTCGCGGGCGGCCGACGCCGCGAGTTCCGGCTCGATCAGCTTGCGGATGGCGTAGATGTCGGCAATGGACGCCGGCTCGAACAGGAAGAGGTTGTCGAGCATGCGCAAGGCATTGTCCGGCGCGATGGCGGTGACGAAAATGCCGCCCCCCGGGCCGGTCTTGGAGGCGATCAGCCCCTGGAATTCGAGCAGCTTCAGGGCTTCGCGCAGGGTCCCCCGCGAGATCTTCAGCGTTTCGGGATCGAGCCAGTCGGCGGGCACGCGGTCGCCCGGCACGAGACCCGATTCCATGATGCGGTCGCGGATCGTGTCGGCGGCGATGTCCGGGCGCTTGCGGCGTCGCGGCAGCGACGGCACCGTCAGCACGCCATCCCTTTCAGCGGTCTCCCCCATCTTTCGTCAGCGCCCTTCATGCGGGTGGAAACAAGCCGCCCGGTGACCCTCCTCGCCGCCAATGCCCTCCAGAGGCGGCATCTGCTCGTTACACTTTTCGGTATGGCGCGGGCAACGGGCATAGAAAGCGCAGCCGGGCGGCGGATTGTAGGGATCGGGCAGTTCGGTGTTGGCGTCCTCGGCGATCAGCGAGCGGCGGCCCGGGGCGGGCGCCGACTTCAACAGGAGATGCGTGTAGGGATGGCGCGGTTCGCGGAACACCGTGCGACCTTCGCCGATCTCGACGACACGGCCGAAATACATCACCGCGACCCGGTCGCTGACGCTTTCGACGACCGAAAGGTCGTGGCTGATGAAGACATAGGTCAGGCCGAAGCGATCCTTCAGGTCGTCGAGGATGTTGAGCACCTGCGCCTGCACCGAGACATCGAGCGCGGAGACCGGCTCGTCGAGGACGATGAGCCTGGGATCGGCGGCCAGCGCGCGGGCGATGCCGATGCGCTGCGCCTGACCGCCGGAAAATTCGTGCGGGTAACGCTCGAGGAATTCGGGCGCGAGATTGACCGCGTCCATCAGTTCGATCAGGCGCCGCTCGCGTGCGGCCTTGTCGAGCTTCAGGAGATGGATCAGCGGCGCTTCGAGGATGGTCCGGATCGTCTTCCTCGGATTGAGCGAGGCGACGGGATCCTGGAAGACATATTGGACCTCGCGCGACAGGCGACGCAGATCGTGACCGGCCTCGGCGACGATGTCGCGCCCTTCGAAAACGATGCGGCCTCCGGTCGGCGCGTCGAGCCCGACGATCATGCGCGCCAGCGTGGACTTGCCGCAGCCGGATTCGCCGACGACGCCGAGCGTCTCGCCCTTGTGGACTTCCAGCGTCACGTCCTGGACGGCGTGGACCGCCGGCTTCGGCTGGCCGAACAGGGTCCGGCCGCCACCGAAGACGCGCTCGGCCTTTTCGATGGAGAGGAGCGGCGCGTCAGACATCTGCCGTCTCCCCGGTCAGCGGATGGATGCAGCGCACCGTGCGGCCCTCGCCGAATTCGGTGAGCGGGATGGGCGCGGCGCGGCAATCGTCCTGAGCGCGCGGGCAGCGCGCCGCAAAGGCGCAGCCGACCGGCAGATTGTTGACGACCGGCGGACGGCCCTCGATGGCGTCGAGGCGGCGTTCGGGCTGGCCAAGAACCGGCACGCAATCGATCAGCTTCGCCGTATAGGGATGGGCCGGCGCGGAGAGGATTTCCTCGGTCGTGCCCGTCTCGACGAACTGGCCGGCATACATGACCGCGACGCGGTCGCAGATCGCCGAAACGACGCCGAAATCATGGGTGATGAACAATATGCCGGCGTCGTGCTCCTTGCGCAGCGTGTTCATCAGCGACAGGACCTGCGCCTGAACCGTGACGTCGAGAGCGGTGGTCGGTTCGTCGGCGATGATGATCTGCGCGTCATGGGCAAGCGCCATGGCGATGCAGACGCGCTGGCGCATGCCGCCGGAGAGTTCGTGCGGGAAGGATTTCAGCCGTTCTGCCGGATTGGGGATGCGCACCATTTTCAGAAGGTCGATCGCCTTCTGCCTCGCCTGGGTCCTCGACACGGGATCGTGCGCCTGGATCGCCTCGACCAGCTGGTCGCCGACAGTGAAGAGCGGATGCAGCGTGGACAGCGGGTCCTGGAAGACGTGGCTGACGGCGGAGCCGCGCAACTGGCGGATACGCTCGTCCGAAGCGGCGAACAGGTCCTCGCCCTCCAGCAGCGCGACGCCGCCGGTGATGCTTCCGGGCGGTGTGGGGACAAGCCCCATGATCGACATGGCCGAGACCGATTTGCCGGACCCGGATTCCCCGACTATCCCGAGACATTCGCCGCGCCTTACCGCCATGTCGACGCCGCCCACCGCCTTATAGACCTGGCCGCCGAAGCGGAACTCCGTCTTCAGGCCGCGCACGTCGAGAATGGCGTCGGCATTGGCCGCCACATCCCTCAGAGCGTTCTCGCGCATGACGGCGGTGCGGGCGACGGGCCGCGTCAGCGCGCCGGATTTCAGCCGCGGATCGAGCACGTCGCGCACGCCGTCGCCGAGCAGGTTGATGCTCATGACGAGGGCGAAGATCATCAGGCCCGGAATGATCGAGACATGCGGCGCGGTGAAGAGGATCTTGCGGCCGTCGCCGAGCATCGAGCCAAGGTCGGCCTGGGGCGGCTGCGCGCCGAGGCCGAGGAAGGAGAGGCCCGCCGTCTCCAGGATCATCCATCCGATAGTCGTTGACATGGTGATGATGATCACCGGCAGGACGTTGGGCAGCACCTCGATGAAGAGGATCTGGGCGTTGGACTTGCCGGACAGCCGCGCCGCATCGACGAATTCGCGCCGCGACAAGCCGAGCGCGATGCCGCGGATATTGCGGGCGAAGAAGGGAATGTTGACGACGGCAATGGCGTAGAGCGCGTTGAGCAGGCCCGGGCCGAGCACGGCGACGATGGCGAGCGCCAGCAGGATGTAGGGAAAAGCCATGACCATGTCGATGCCGCGCATCAGGAGCGTGTCGACGCGGCCGCCCGCATAGCCGGCGACGAGGCCGATCAGCGAGCCGAAAAAGGCAGCGATCAGGGTCGCGGAGATGCCGACAAGCAGGCTGACGCGGGTGCCCCAGATCAGACGCGAGAGGATGTCGCGGCCGAGCGCGTCGGTGCCGAGCAGATGGCCTTCGGTGAGCGGGCGGAAGAGACGATTGGCCGGCGCGGTCACGTCCGGATCGGGAAGCGGCAGCAGCGGTGCGGCGAGCGCGATCAGGACGATCAGTGCGAAAACGACGAGGCCGGCCGTCGCCAGCGTGTTGTTCAGCAGCAGGGCGAGCGTGTTCGGCCGTCCCGAGGAGGCGCGTTTCGCCGGTTTGACCGCGGTGGACGTCGCTTCGGCCATCAGCGCAACCTCGGATCGAGTATCGTCTGGACGACATCGGCGGCCAAATTGAACAGCACATAGGCCGCCGCGACGACGAGCACGCCGCCCTGCACCAGCAGCAGGTCGCGGGTCGAGATCGCCTTGACGAGCATCGAACCGATGCCCGGCCACTGGAAGACGGTCTCGATATAGACCGCGCCGCCGAGCACGAATCCGGCCTGGATGCCGATGACCGGAATGACGGTGACGAGCGCGGCCTTGAAGGCGTGCTTGTAGATGACCTTGTTCTCGGTGACGCCCTTGGCGCGGGCGGTGCGGATGAAATCCTGACGCAGCACCTCCAGCATGGCGGTGCGCGTAAGGCGCGCGATCACGCCGGTGGCGACGACGGCCAGCGTGATCGCCGGCAGGAACAGGTGCCTGATCAGGTCCGGCAGGTCGCCGCCGCCATAGATGGCGTACATGCCCGAGGCCGGGAACCATTTGAGGTTCACCGCGAAGACCAAGATCAGCAGTAGGCCGAGCCAGAAGGACGGGACCGAGATGCCGACCAGCACGACGACGGTCACGGTCTTGTCGACCCAGGAATATTGCCGGACGGCGGAGACGACGCCGGCGATCAGGCCGAAGACCGAGCACAGTAAAAGAGCAGTGCCGGCGAGGATGAGGGTTGCGGAGAACCGTTCCAGAACCTCGTCGATCACCGGCCTGTTGAGCGTGTAGGAGCGACCGAAATCGCCCTGCAGCATGTTTCCCAGCCAGATGAAATATTGCTGCCAGAGCGGCTTGTCCAGGCCGAGCTGCCGGTTCAGGCGCTCGACATTCTCCGGTGTCGCGTAGGAGCCGAGAATGGCAGTGGCCGGATCGCCGGGGATCATCGCCATGATCAGGAAGACGATGATCGTCAGCCCGAACAGCACGGGAATCGCGGCGAGAAGGCGCTTGGCGATATAGGCTGTCAAAAAGAGAGCTCCGCTCGATGAGAAGGGCCGGCGACGCGGGGCCGCCGGCCCGTCAGGTTCACTGCGGCTTCGCGACGTCCTGCAGCATCAGGAAGAAGGACGGCTGCAGCTTGAAGTTCTCGACGCTCGTCTTGGTCACCGCGTTCTGTTTCCAGTTGGCGACGAAGACCCAGGGCGCGTCTTCCTGCACGATCTCCTGCATCTTCTTGTAGAGTTCGGCCCGCTTGCCCTGATCGGTCGCGCGGCGCGCTTCCTCGAGCAGTGCATCGACCTCGGGATTGGAATAGTAGCCCGAATTGAAGCCGCCCTTGTCGGGGAAGGCCTCGGTGCGCAGCGCCAGGAAGGGCAAGGTGTCAGGGTCGTTGGTCATCCACGCCATCTCTGCCATGTCCGCCTTGCCTTCAAGGCCGGGGTTCACCTTGCCGAGGAAGGTGTTCCACTCATAGGTCTCGATGCTGACATCCATGCCGACAGCCTCCAGATCGGCCTGGATGGCCGTGCCCATGGCGATCGGGTCGAGCATGCCGGAGCCGCCCTCGGTGACGTAGAAGGTCACCGGAGATCCGTCATAGCCGGCGTCGGCCAGCATCTGCTTCGCTTTTTCCGGATCGTAGGGATAGGGCTGCAGGCTGTCATTGTAGGCCCAGGCGAAGGCCGGCGGAGTCGGTCCCGCAGCCACTTCCGCGGTGCCCTGAAGGATGCTTTCCACCAGTGCGGTCTTGTTGATCGCATAGTTGGCGGCCTGACGGATTTCCTTGCTGGCGAAGGGGCCTTCCTTCGCGTTGAGGATCAGGAACCAGACGTGCGGTCCGGCCTGTTCGTAGACTGTGAAGCTGTCATCGGTGCGGAACTGGGCCAGGCTGTCCGGCGGCACTTCCACCATGATATCGAGACCGCCGGAGAGCATTTCGGCGATACGCGTGTTCGCGTCGGTGATCGGCCGGTAGATGATCGCCTCGAGATCGGGCGCTCCGTCCCAATAGTCGGGATTTTTCTCAACCACGACGCGGGAATTGGCTTCCCATTCGGCGAATTTGTAAGCGCCGGTGCCCGAGGGATGACGACCGAATTCGGCGCCATACTGCTTCACCGCTTCCGGCGAAACGATAAGGCCGGTTGGATAGGCGAGGTTGGAAAGGAAGGGCGCGTAGGGCTCCTTCAGCTTGAACTCGACCGTCATGTCGTCGACCGCCGTGATCGTATCGACGGAGGAGAAGAAGAAGGACAGCGGGAAAGGACCGGTATCGTGGAACGGGTGGTCCTCGTTCAGCATGCGCTCGAAATGGAACTTCACCGCCTCGGCGTTGAAGGGCGAGCCGTCATGGAAGGCGACGCCTTCGCGCAGCTTAAAGGTATAGACCGTGCCGTCGTCGGAAATCGTCCAGCTCTCGGCCAGCGCCGGCTCGACTTCCAGCGTGCCGTCCTTGTAGCGCGTCAGACCGTCATAGAGATTGACGAGAATGCGGAAGTCGTTGACCGCCGTGACCGCCGAAGGATCGAGCGATTTCGGCTCCGCGATCTGGCCGACGACCAGAACATTCGGAGGCGTTTGAGCGAGGGACGGGGAAGCAAATGCGAGCGATGCGACCGTTAGGGCCGCAGCCAGAAGTTTCTTCATGGCGATCTCCATCGTTGCAGATGGGATTCAATTAATCCGTAAAATTAAAATTGATGCAAGCATTTATTATGATAAATTTTTGTGCATCCTTGAGGCGCATTTACTCACCAGCGCAAGGAGTGCAGCTCTTGGCACCATGGCCCGACCGACACCCACGATCGACATAGACCGGCTTCGCCGCCTGCTCGACGGCGTAAACGCTTTCGGATTCAACGCTGTAACCGGCGGATACAATCGCGTCGGCTATTCGACCGACGACATGGCGGTGCGCGACTGGTTTGCCCGCGAAATGGGCGACAGCGGCCTGGCGGTCAGCCGCGACGCGGTGAATAATCTGTTCGGGCGCTTCGGTCCGGCGGACGGCCCCTGCGTCATGGCGGGCTCGCATCTCGACACGGTGCCGGAGGGCGGCGCCTTCGACGGATCGCTCGGCGCCTGCGTGGCGCTGGAATGCGTGCGGGCCATGCGCGATGCCGGGATCGAGCCGCGAACCGCGATCGTCGCCGTGGCGACGGCGGAGGAGGAAGGACGCTTCGGCGGCATGCTCGGCTCGCAGACGATCGCCGGGCGGGTGACGCGCGACTGGATCGACCATGCGTCCGACGCGGACGGCGTCCGGCTTGCCGACGCGATGGCCGAGCAGGGTCTCGACGCCCATGGCGCGCTGGACGCCGGCTGGGAGCCCGGGTCGATCGCGGCGTTCCTGGAATTGCATATCGAGCAGGGCCCGGTGCTGGAGCGGGCCAGGATCCCGATCGGCATCGTCAACGGGGTCTCCGGCGTCTGCTTCCTGCAGGTCCATTACGACGGCGTCGCCAACCATTCCGGCACGACGCCGATGGACATGCGCGCCGACGCCTTTGCCGGGCTGGCGGCCTTCGCCAATACGATCCCTTCTACCATCGCCGCGCATGGCACGGACCAGAGCCGGATCACCATCGGCAAGGTCGAGCTCCAGCCGAATTTCGCCCATACGGTTCCGGGCTCGGCGGAGTTCTCGATCATCCTGCGCGACACGTCAGAAGAGGTGATGCGCGCGCTGCGCGCCGAGGCGCTTGCCCATGTGGAGGCGGCCGCGCAGGCGCACGGGCTGAGATTTTCCGTCGAGGAAAAAAGCTGGCTGTCGCCGGCCGGGCTCGATACCGGCATCCGCACCGTCCTGACGGAGGAGGCCGACCGGCTCGGCTACGCCTCCCTCGTCATGCCGTCGGGCGCCGGCCACGACGCCCAGACGATGCAATCATTCTGTCCGTCGGGGCTGATCTTCATTCCGAGCCGCAACGGTATCAGCCACGCGCCGGAGGAGTGGAGCGACTGGGCGGACATCGAAAAGGGCGCACAGCTGATGCTGAACGCCCTCGTCCGCCTGTCGACATAAAAAAGATTAGTCGCTGAGTTCCTTGGCTTCGAGTTCCATGGCCTTGACGTCCGGAGACAGGTCCTGTTCCGCCTCGGCGATCGGCTGGCGGGTGAAGCCCCTGACGCCGGACGTTTCCTTGAAGTCGCGTTTGATCATCACCGGGCTGACCGTATAGGCGGTGATCAGTTCGGCGAGCGAGCGCAGCGCATGGGTGTGGATGCGCTCATAGCCGTGCGAGGCGTCGACGCCGAAGGTGATCAGGGCCGTGCGCACATCCGCGCCGGCCTCGATGGCGCTGGCAGAATCCGAGCGGTAATATTTGAAGATATCCTTCTGGTAGCGGATCTCGTTTTCCTGGCACAGCGAGACCAGCTTTTTGGTCAGGTGAAAATCGAAGGGGCCGGTCTGGTCGGCCATGGCGATGGTGACGCCGAACTCGTCGGAATTCTGCCCCGGCGCGGTGGTGCCGTTGTCGACCGCGATCATGGAGGCGACGTCGTGGGTCAGGATCGAGGCCGCGCCGACCCCGACCTCCTCGGCGATGGTAAAGAGGAAATGGATGTCCACCGGCGTCTCGGCCTGCTCGTCCTCGAGGGCCTTGAGCGCGGCGAGCATCACGGCGACACCGGCCTTGTTGTCGAGATGGCGCGACACGATGAAACCGTTATCGAGGAATTCGGGCAGCGGATCGATGGCGATGATGTCGCCGATCTCGATATCGAGCCGCTCGATATCCTCCTTGTTGCGCGCCAGGGCGTCGATGCGCATCTCGACGAAATCCCAGCCGACAGGGGCCTTGTCGACTTCATCGTTATAGGTGTGGCCGGAGGCCTTCAAAGGCAGGACGGAACCGCGATAGCTGCCGCTGTCGGTGAAGACCGTGGCGCGCGCGCCCTCGGCGAAACGGGCGGACCAGTGTCCGATCGGGACCAAAGCGAGGCGGCCATTGTCCTTGATCTGCTTGACCTGCGCGCCGAGCGTATCGACGTGACTGACGATGGCGCGGGCGCCCTCGGTCCGCTTCCCCTTGCGAATGGCGCGAATGGCGCCGCGGCGGGTCAGTTCCACCTTGAGGCCGTGCTTCTCCAGTTCCGACACGACATAGCGGACGACCGGGTCCGTATAACCGGTCGGGCTCGGTATCCTCAGCAGCTTGTCCAGTACGGCAAGCAGGTATTCGTGGTCGATGGCCAAGCGTGACACTAGCGCGTTCCCTCCCGTTCCTTGTCTTTCTGCAAAGTCTGCCGCACGCTGGCCGGGACGGAAAGCGGAAAAAGCAGATCGACGAAACGTTCCGCCGTCGGCTGCGGCTCATGATTGGCGAGGCCCGGCCGCTCGTTCGCCTCGATGAAGGCGTAGTCGGGCAGGCTCGGCGCCTTGACCATCAGGTCGATGCCGGTGACCGGAATATCGATGGCGCGCGCGGCCTCGGTCGCGGCTTCAACGAGCTTCGGATTGACGATGTCGGTCACGTCATGGATCGTCCCGCCGGTGTGCAGATTGGCGGTCTTGCGCACGGCAAGTTCGGTATCCGCCGGCAGAACATCGTCGAGCCCGAAGCCAGCTTCGCGGATCGTGCGTTCCGTCTCGGCGTCGAGCGGAATGCGGGACTCGCCGCCAGTGGCGGCCCTGCGGCGGCGGCTCTGCGCCTCGATCAGTTCGCGGACCGTGCGTTCGCCGTCACCGACAATCACCGGCGGCCGGCGGACCGCCGCCGCGACGACGCGGTAATTGATGACGATGAGGCGAAGATCCTCGCCCTGGACATATTCCTCGAGCAGCACGACGTCGGAGACCTTGCGCGCTTCCTCGATAGCGGCCTCGACCTCGGCCATGTCGGACAGGCCGACCGAGATGCCCCGCCCCTGCTCGCCGCGCGCCGGCTTGACGACGACCCGGCCGCAGCGCTTGACGAATTCGGCGATCTCGTCGGGACTGGCGCCGTCGGCCAGCTGTTCCGGCACCCGCACGCCGGCCGCCGATACCATGCGGCGCGTCACCGACTTGTCGTCGCAAATCGACATCGCCACCGCCGAGGTCAGTTCCGACAGGCTCTCGCGGCAGAGGATCGACCGGCCGCCATGGGTGAGGCGGAAGAAGCCCGCCTCGGCGTCGACGACCTTGACCTGGATGCCGCGCCGGCGCGCCTCGTTGACAATGATCTTCGCATAGGGATTGAGCGCCGCGTCCTCCGGCGGGCCGGTGAACAGCGTCTCGTTGATCGGGTTCTTGCGCTTGACGGAGAAGAAGGAGACGCGCTGGAACCCGAGCTTCTCATAAAGGGCAATCGCCTGCGTGTTGTCATGCAGCACGGAGAGATCGAGAAAGGCCGCGCCGCGGGTGGTGAAATACTCCGCCAGTCGGCGCACCAGCGCCTCGCCGATACCCGGATGGCGAGCCGAGGGATCGACGGCGAGACACCACAGCGATGACCCGCGCTCCGGATCGTTGAAGGCGCGCATGTGGTCGACACCGGTCACGGTGCCGAGCACCTCGCCGGTCTGCTCGTCCTCGGCGACGAAATATATGATCGTGCGGGCGTCGCGCTTGGCCCAGAAGAATTCCGGCGGGACCGGGATCATCGCGCGAGCCGAGTAGATGCGGTTGATCGCCTCGGCGTCGGATTGCGACGTCAGGCGGCGGATGAAGAAGCCCTTCGGCCCCTTGCGGGACGCACGATAGCGGGAAAGGTCCAGACGGAAGGTGTGCGACGGATCGAGGAACAGTTCCTGCGGCGCATTGGCGAGCAGGACATGAGGATTGCGCACATAGACCGCGATATCGCGCCGGTCGGGCTGTTCGCCGCGCAAGGCGGAGATCATCGCGCCCGATTCCTCGAAGGTCTGGGCGAAGACCAACCGTCCCCAGCCGCAATCGAGCACCGCCTGCGATGCCATCCGCTCGGCATCGCCGCCGTGCTGCGCGATCGGAGGCTTCAGGCCCTGGTCGCGCATGCGCTTGAGGCGATGCTTGTAGGCCTCGCTGGACTGGCGCCCGCGCGAAGCCTGCGGCTGTTTGGGGCCTTCGCTGTCCTTCGCCATGGCGAACCTCATATACCGTGGGTCTGCAACCACATTTCAAGCAGCGCGACCTGCCACAGTTCCGAACCGCGCAGCGGCGTGATGTGGCTTGCCGGATCGTCGAACAGGGTCTGCAGATAATCCTGCTTGAAGAGGCCGCGCTCACGGGCCTTCGCGGAGCCGAGCGCGTCCTTGACCATGTCCAGATATTCGCCCTGGATGTATTTAAGCTGCGGGACCGGGAAATAGCCCTTCTTGCGGTCGATCACCTCATGCGGAACGACAAGACGGGCGGCGTCCTTCAGGACGCCCTTGCCATGGTCGTTCAGCTTGAACTCCGGCGGGATGGTGGCGGCCAGTTCGACCAGTTCGTGATCGAGGAACGGCACGCGCGCCTCAAGTCCCCAGGCCATGGTCATGTTGTCGACGCGCTTGACCGGGTCATCGACCAGCATGACGTGGGAATCGAGGCGGAGCGCCCGGTCGACCGAGGTCGCCGCACCGCCGCGCAGCAGATGTTCGCGCACGAAATCGAGGCTGGCGTCAGAATCCGCGACCCAGCGCCCGTCGAGCTGGGTCTTCAGCTTTTCGTGGCTGCGGTCGAAGAAGACCTTCGCGTAGTCGCCGACCACGTCGTTGGAATAGGCCAGCGGCGGATACCAGTGATAGCCGCCAAAGACCTCGTCGGCGCCCTGCCCCGACTGGACGACCTTGATATATTTCGACACTTCGCGGCTGAGCAGGAAGAAACCGATATTGTCATAGGAAACCATCGGTTCCGACATGGCCGCGATCGTATCCGGCAGGTGGGAAATCAGATCGGCCGACGGCACGAAGATCTTGTGGTGATCGGTTTCGAAGGTTTTGGCGATCAGGTCGGAATAGACGAATTCATCGCCCTTCTCGCCATTGGCTTCCTCGAAGCCGATGGAGAAGGTCATCAGATCCTTCTGACCCTCTTCCGCCAACAGGCCGACGATGAGCGATGAATCGACGCCGCCGGACAGGAGAACGCCGACCGGCACGTCGGCGACCATGCGGCGGCGCACCGCGAGGCGCAGCGCGTCATGCACGCGATCCCGCCAGTCTTCCCGGGTGAGACCCGTATCCTCGGGCCGTCGCTCGTAAGGCGGCTGCCAATAGACGCGGTCCGTCGCCGTGCCGTCCGCCTTGATACGGCGCGTCGTCGCTGGCGGCAGCTTGCGCACGCCTTTCAGGATCGTGCGCGGCGGCGGCACGACGGCGTGGAAGCTCATGTAATTGTGCAGGGCATAGGGATCGATGTCGGTATCGATATCGCCCGCCTTCAAGAGCGCCGGCAGGAAGGACGCGAAGCGGATGCGCTTGCCCGTCTCGGCGATATAGAGCGGCTTGATGCCGAAACGGTCGCGCGCCAGAACGACATCGCCGGTATCGCGCTCGAAGATCGCGAAAGCGAACATGCCGTGAAAGCGCTCGACGCAGGCTTCGCCCCACTTGTGGAAGGCCTTGAGCACGACTTCGGTATCGCCGTGGGAAAAGAAGGTGTAGCCGGCGGCGATCAGCTCCTCGCGCAATTCCGGATAGTTGTAGATGCAACCGTTGAAGACGACGGTCAGGCCGAGCGCCGGATCGGTCATCGGCTGACCGGCTTTCTCCGACAGGTCGATGATCTTCAGGCGGCGATGGCCGAAGGCGACGCGGCCGTGGGCGACGAGCCCGCTGCCGTCGGGGCCGCGCGGCGCCAGGGTTTCGGTCATCCGCGCGACGGCGGCGGTATCTGCAAATGTTCCATCGGTCCGGATCTCGCCGGCAATTCCACACATGTTCGGTTGTATTTCCCTCGTGATTGGTTTCGCGCGGGCATAACAGGGCACGTAGCCGCCCGCGCGGGCGAAGTTCGCGGCAAAGCGCGAGTTATTCGGATGTGGTCCAGAACCTAGACATCCCGGCCCGCAATGGCAAATTTCGATAGTGCAGCGCACAAAAAGCGCGGCAATCCGTCATTTGCGGGCCTCCGTCCCTGCAGGATAGAGATAGGACGACCTTGCGGTCCTTCCTTTATCCTTTGCGATCGCACATCCAGGAGACAAACATGCCACACCCCTTTCTGGTTCCCGACGCCGTTGCAATTGTCACGGGAGGGGCCGCGGGCATCGGCCTCGCCGCGGCGAAGGCGTTCGCCCGTCTCGGCCTGAAGATCGCCATCGCGGATATCGGGCCGGAGCGGCTGGCGAAGGCGGCGGAAGAGATCGCAGCCGTTGCTCCGGACGGATCGGCGGGCGTGATGGCATGCGAATGCGACGTCAGCAGTGTGGAGGACCTGAAACGGCTGGAAAGCGAGGTTCTCGGGCGGTTCGGCTCAATCGACGTATTGATGAACAATGCCGGCATCCAGCCGGGCAGCGACATCTTCGGGCCCGCGGACAACTGGCGTCGGGTGCTCGACGTCAACCTTTGGGGGATCGTCAATGGCGTGCAGATGATCGCGCCGGGGATGATCGAACGCGGCAGGCCCGGCCTGATCATCAATACCGGCTCGAAACAGGGCATCACGACGCCGCCCGGAGACCCGGCCTACAATGTCTCCAAGGCCGGCGTGAAGGCGTTTACCGAGGCGCTGCAACATGATCTGCTTAACCGCGAAGGCTGCAAGCTGACCGCGCATCTGCTGATCCCCGGCTTCGTGTTCACCGAGCTGACGAAGGGTGACCGCACCGAAAAACCGGCCGGCGCGTGGACGCCGGAACAGACGGTGGATTTCATGCTGCAAAGCCTCGAAGCGGGCGACTTCTACATCCTGTGCCCGGACAATGACGTGCCCCGCGCGCTCGACGAGCGCCGCATTCTCTGGGCGGCGGGCGATATCGTGGAAAACCGTCCGCCACTGTCACGCTGGCATCCCGATTACGGCGAGGCGTTCAAGGCGTTCCTCGAAGCGGACGGGGAATGAAGACGGGCGGGGCACCCCGCCCGACTGTCATGGTTTGTCGTCAGACGGTGGCGCGCTCCCTGGAGAAGATGACGAAGGCAAAGAGAAACACGCCGGCGAAGGTTATCAGCGAGCCCGCGGCCACCGCCGGCTCGTATTGCGGCTTGCCAAGCAGCAGCATGTAAAGCGCCGGGATCATGATCAGCACTCCGAGCGTGTAGACGCCATACTGGATCATCGGCAGGCGGCCTCCGGCCTTGGCCGGAGCAAGCGCATAATAGACGCCCATCAGCGCCATCGTGACCCAGCCAAGCAGGTTGGCGTGGGCGTGCGCACCGGTGACGTTGTGTACGCCGGAAATCGACATTTTGAGGCCGATGGCGATGCCCGCAATCAGAAACAGGATGGCGGTCTTGAAGAAGAGACTGGAAACTCTAGGCATTTAGGGGTCCTTTCAATTGAATGCGCCAAGACCGGCGATCCGTATCGCCGATCCCGCCCGACACACGGCATGTCGGGCCGGCCATATGACCGTGACCTTGCGGGCCGCCCATGCCGAAAGACGGATACCGGACCCGGAATTCGGCGACAGGCACAGCCCGGCCGCAGCATAACATTACGCAGGGTAAGTCGCTACAAAAGTTTGGAAATTTCAGTTGACGGGCACGGGCGCCGGCAATTTTCTCGAGCGCGGGAGACAGCGTGGCGGGCGGGCGCTACGGGGCCTGCGCCCCGACGTGTCCCGGCCTCTCAGCCTGAAAGGCAACAACAGAAAAAACGGCCCGCCTCCGCATTGGAGACGGGCCGCCTGAACTTTTCAAGAGCCGCCGGAGGCGGCGCGGCGATTAGGCGGTCGAGCCGACCTTGGTGCCGATAGCGTCGAACTTGGCGTTCAGGTTCGAGCCGAGCGTGGTTGCGCCGGTGATGATCGCGACAGCGATCAGAGCAGCAATCAGGCCGTATTCGATGGCGGTTGCGCCGGACTCGTCTTTCAGGAAACGTGCGAACATTGATGAGCTCCTATTACTCGTTTTCACAGCACCCCCATCAACACTCTGCGGGCATTGATCGGTTAGCCGGAAATTACACGAGGCCTCTTGCCGCCGACTTAAGGAACAGGGTTGCCAAAGTTTTAATCTACGAAAGGCCCGGCTTTGGTGAACAAAAGGTAGATTTTCCCGTCGCCGGCAAAGACCGACAGGTCCGGCCTTATGGTTAAATCTTCGTTCATCATTCCGGGCGATAGTGTCGGGCGAGATTGCAAGGAGTTCAGCATGATCAAGGGCATTCGAACCGGACTGGCCGCCATTGTGGCTGCGGGCACGATCGCGTTTTCGCCGATCGCGCAGGCCGAAGAGGATTTCCTGGCCATGAACACGGTGCCGGATGCCGGCATTCGTGTGCTCCTCAACCAGGCCAAGATCGTCAAGCTGTCCCAGGCTGCCTCGACCATCATCATCGGCAATCCCGAAATCGCCGACGCGACCGTGCGCGACGCTCAGACGCTCGTCCTGACCGGCCGCGGTTTCGGCCAGACCAACCTTGTGATCCTCGACGGGGCCGGCAATCCGATCCTCGACGAACGCATCGCGGTCTCGCGCGAGAACGGAACTGCACTGCGCATCTATCGCCAATCGGATATCGAGACGCTGTCTTGCGAGCCCTATTGCGAGAAAGCCTATCTCACCGAAGCCGAGGTCCAGTCGATCCGCGCCGTTCGGGAAGCGAACCGGGCGAGCCGGAACAACAACAACTGACACAACAGCCCCGCCGATGCCGTTTGCGACCGCCGGCACGCGCCGGCGCCGATGCCGGCGCGCGGCATGTTTAGCCTTTGCGACAACGTTTCATCAATCATTTCAGCCTAGAAAGGCTATGAAACGTGTCTCGGGATCAACATGGCGTCTCGCACCCATAACACCCGCCGGCGTCTGCCCGGACTGATACGCGCCCTGCGGCGCGATCGCGGCGGCGCGACCGCGATCGAGTTCTCGCTGCTCGCTCTTCCCTTTGCGCTTCTTTCCTTCGCAATTCTCGAAACAACCGTGACGTTCGCCGCCCAGCAGGTGCTGACAAACGCCGTCGACCAGATCTCGCGCGAGATCCGTACCGGGCAGCTGACGCTGGACAATACGACGAAGCTCCAGTTCGAAGACAAGATCTGCGGCGAAATCAAGATCATGGTCGGCAGCACCTGCAGCGGGCTGGTGTGGGACCTCGAGGCCTATACCGCGTTCAAGGACGTACCCAAGACGATCCCGCTCTCGCCTGACGGCGATGTCGACGCGACCGGTTTCGGTTACGACCCGGGCGACGAAAGCTCGATCGTCCAACTGCGCATTTTCTACAAGTGGCCGGTGCTGATCGACGTCATGCAGTCGAGCATGGCGAACCTGCCGGACGGCAAGACGCTGCTCTATGCCTCCGTCACATGGCAAAACGAGCCTTTCTAGGAGATGCCATGAAACGGGTGACCCGGTTCGCAAGGGATCTGACAAAACGCTTTCGCCGCGACCGGCGCGGCATCGCCGCGATCGAATTCGCGCTGGTCGTGCCCCTCATGCTCGTCATGTATCTCGGCACGATCGAGATCTCGGCCGCCGTCTCCATCAACCGGAAGGTCTCGCGCATCGCGTCAACGGTCGCCGACCTGGTCACCCAGCAGACCGAGGTCGCCAAGACCGACCTGAAGGGCATCATGGAAATCGGCGAGGCGCTGCTGTTTCCCTATGATTCCGACAAGCCCGTCATCACGGTTGTGGCCATCGACGTGGAATCCTCCTACCCGAAAGGCGGCAAGGTCGTCTGGTCGCGACGCGACAACAAGGGCACGTTCGACAATGGCGGCTACGTAAAGAACAACGACATCGAGGTGCCGACGGATCTCCGCATCGACGGAAGCTTCCTGATCCGCGTCGACACCAATCTCGACTATATCCCCATCGTCCACTGGCTGATCGGGGATACGATCGGGACTGTCAATACGAACGGTGTCGGCATTATCGAGATGAACGAGCGCTACTATTTGCGCCCCCGCCTCGGCGCCGACATTACCTGCAGCGACTGCTGACGGGTTTCGCGCACCAAAATCCCGCCGGCTATTTCCGCCGCCTTGTAACCGCCCCGACGCAGTGCCATCTTGACGATCCGGACGCCGCCGGAGAACGGCGCCGGGCAAGACAGACAGGCGGGCGGTTTCCATGAAACGAACATTCCTCTTCGTCCTCGACTCGGTCGGCATTGGCGGCGCAAACGACGCCGAGGCCTTCGGTGACGCCGGATCGAACACGGTCGGCCACATTCTGGAGGCGGCAGCCCGCGGCGAGGCGAACGAGCCCGGGCTGCGGGAGGGGCCGCTGAAACTGCCCAATCTCGCCGCGCTCGGCCTGTTCCATGCGCTCGACGCCGCATCCGACATGCCGCTGGCCGAAACCTACGAGGCGAAAACGGTGACGGGCTTCTGGGGCGCAGCCGACGAAGTGTCGAACGGCAAGGACACGCCGTCCGGCCACTGGGAAATCGCCGGCGTGCCAGTGCGTTTCGACTGGGGCTATTTTCCGGATGAAACTCCCTGCTTTCCGCAGGAATTGCTCGATGCGATCTACAAGGAAGCCGGGCTGGCCGGCTCTCTCGGCAACAAGCACGCGTCGGGCACGGAGATCATCCGGGAACTGGGCGAGGAACATGTGAGGACCGGCCTGCCGATCTTCTACACGTCCGCGGATTCCGTCTTCCAGATCGCGTGCCACGAGGAGACCTTCGGGCTGCAACGGCTCTACGAATTGTGCGAGCTCGTGCGCGGGCATGTCGACGCGCTGAATATCGGCCGCGTGATCGCGCGGCCTTTCGTCGGCACGGCGGCGGACAATTTCGAACGGACGGGCAACCGGCGCGACTATTCGGTGCTGCCGCCTGAACCGACATTGCTCGACCGGCTGACTTCGGCGGGCGGACGCGTGATCGCGGTTGGCAAGATCGCCGACATCTTCGCCCACCAGGGCATCACCATCTCCCGCAAGGCCAATGGCAACATGGCGCTCGCAGACGCGACGCTGGAAGCCATGGACGAAGCGAAGGACGGCGACCTCGTCTTCACCAATTTCGTCGATTTCGACATGCTCTACGGGCACCGCCGCAATGTGGCGGGCTATGCGGCGGCGCTGGAGGCGTTCGATCGGCGCCTGCCCGAAATGATGGCGAAACTGAAGCCCGGCGACCTGATGATGATCACCGCCGATCACGGCTGCGACCCGACCTGGCGCGGCACCGACCACACGCGCGAGCGCGTGCCGATCCTCGGAACCGGGCCGGGCCTGCAGCCCGGCTCCATCGGGGTGCGGTCCACCTATGCCGACATGGGCGAGACGATCGCCGACCATATGGAGCTGGCGCCCGGCAAGCACGGAACATCTTTCCTGGCCGACCTCGCCGCGAATGCCTGAACTGCCCGAGGTGGAGACGGTCCGGCGCGGATTGCAGCCGGCCATGGAGGGTGCCCGCATCGCCGGCGTGGAGACGCGGCGGCCGGATCTGCGCTTTCCGCTTCCCGAACGCATGGCCGATGCGCTCACCGGCCAGAGGATCGCCGCGCTCGGGCGGCGGGCGAAATATCTCCTCGTCGAACTCGACAACGGCGCCGTGCTCGGCTGCCATCTCGGCATGTCCGGCTCGTTCCGCATCGAGGACCGGCACGCCGCGGCCACGCCGGGGGCGTTCCACCATGCGCGCTCCAAGGCCGCGGCGCATGACCATGTCGTCTTCCATCTTGATTGCGCGGATGGCGGCAAGCGGGAGGTCGTCTACAACGATCCGCGCCGTTTCGGCTTCATGTTCCTGACCAGCCGGGCGGCGCTCGACGAAAATCCATACTTGAAGGATCTCGGCCTCGAGCCGACCGGCAACGCGCTTTCCGGGACGGCGCTGTCCGGGCTGCTCGCCGGACGCAAGGCCCCGCTGAAGGCGGCGCTGCTCGACCAGCGGGCGATAGCCGGGCTCGGCAATATCTATGTGTGCGAGGCGCTGTGGCGCGCGCGCCTCTCGCCCAAGCGTGCGGCGGGAACGCTGGTGCGCAAGAACGGTGCGCCGACCGAACGCTGCGGCCATCTGGCCGATGCGATCCGCGCCGTCATCGCCGACGCGATCGCCGCCGGCGGTTCGTCCCTCAGGGACTACATGCATGCGGACGGGACGCTCGGCTATTTCCAGCATTCCTTCGCCGCCTATGACCGCGAGGGCGAGCCGTGCCAGCATGAGGATTGCGATGGGATGATCCGCCGCATCGTCCAATCGGGGCGCTCGACTTTCTACTGTCCGGCATGCCAGAGATAACCGCCAGCACGGCGAAGCGGGGAGACCGACATGGCGTATGAGACCATCCTGACCGAAAAGCGCGGTTCGGTCGCATTGATCACCTTGAACCGGCCGAAGGCGCTGAATGCGCTCAACTCGCTGCTGCTGGAGGAACTCCTCGACGCGGTGACGAAATTCGACGGCGACGCCAAGATCGGCGCAATGGTGATCACCGGATCGGCCAAGGCGTTTGCGGCCGGCGTCGACATCAAGGAAATGCAGTCCTTCGATTATGTCGATGTCTACATGAACGATTTCGTCGCGGGATGGGATCGTTTCGCGGCGACGCGCAAGCCGGTCATCGCCGCGGTTTCCGGCTATGCGCTGGGCGGCGGCTGCGAACTGGCGATGATGTGCGATTTCATCATCGCCGGCGAGAGCGCCCGTTTCGGCCAGCCCGAGATCACGCTCGGCGTCATGCCCGGCATGGGCGGAACGCAGCGGCTCGCCCGCGCCATCGGCAAGGCCAAGACCATGGAGATGTGCCTGACCGGCCGCCACATGGACGCGCAGGAAGCCGAGAGCTCGGGCCTGGTGGCTCGGGTGGTACCCGATCACGACGTGGTCGAGGAAGCGATGCGCGCCGCGGAGAAGGTCGCCGGCTTCTCCATGCCGGCCGTTCTGATGACCAAGGAAACGGTGAACCGGGCCTTCGAAACCACGCTTTCCGAGGGGCTGCGGTTCGAGCGCCGGGTCTTCCATTCCATGTTCGCGTTGGAGGATCAGAAGGAAGGCATGGCGGCATTCGCCGAGAAGCGCTCGCCAAGTTTCAAGAACCGTTGACGGCTGCGGGAATTGCGCGTATAGACCGCCCACCTTGGCGGCCCGGTGGTCGCCATTATGATTTTAGCTGACCTGGCTTGGCGCCCAAGGCGCCACAGGGATCCGGAAAAGAGAAAGAGGCAACCATGGCCAATACTGTCTCGGCCAAGAAAATGACGCGCAAGATCGCGAAGCGCACCGCGGTCAACACGACGCGCCGTTCGCGCGTCCGCTCCTTCATCCGCAAGGTCGAGGAAGCGATCGCTTCGGGCGACAACGCAGTCGCATCCGAGGCCCTGAAATCGGCTCAGCCGGAAATCATGCGCGCCGTCACCAAGGGCGTGATGCACAAGAACACGGCTTCGCGGAAAATCTCCCGCCTGGCGTCTCGCGTAAAGGCGATGGCAAGCTGATTTACCGTTAGTCGGCAAACGAATTTTAAAGCCCGGTTCGCCGGGCTTTTTTATTGCCTGCACACAGGCCCGGGCAGCCGCTGTGGAGAACCCGTTTTTGCATTCTAATGCAAGGCGTTAGACGGGGCCGTTCCGGCTCACCTCCCGTTACGCGGTGTCACCGATTTGACACAAATTTTAACCACGTTCTCCAAAAGTCAATTATTACAAGAACTTAGAGTTGCGTTTCGGACCCGATTATCACAGCGCGCTTTCGCAATCGCGAAATATCGCATTTGTTCGATCTTTAAAAAATTAGATTCCCGGAGCGCCGTTTTTATCGGCGAAACAGAAATCGTGGAATCACAATTGTTTAGGTTTGCACAGGTCAGGAAATGCGCAAATCGGGGGCAATTTTGCGCCGCCGATGAGTTAAAAATCCGTTTAGACGGCTTGCATTGAGAGGGCCATTTTCGCTATCGTTTTTTCATCAGACAGGACGCTTAACGAGACATGAGCGCGCATTGAATTCGGGCCCTTTCTGCGGGGTTCGGGCGCGCCGACGTGAGAGTATTGTCTAGCGACAGGCGCACCGCCTGTCACTTCAAATGAAGAGCAACAATTCGGGGAGCGCCGGTTTCGCGACCGGTGAGCAGCAGAGCTATGCACGGGGAGGTTACGTAGGGGAAACTACAAAATCCAACCAGTGGCGAATCCGTGACGGGCAAGGCGAATTCGGCACGCAACAAACAATAATAATACGTGAGCAGGGCGACAGAGAGAGGGTCGATGAGGTACGATAGCGAAGGGTTGAACGGTCATTTCGAGGGTAAGACCGGATTCCCGGTGGTCATTGCGGGTCCACGCATCAAAACATCGGTCAGCGGCGCTACAAAGGGGGATATTTTGAGCGACGACAATACGGGCGGGCCGGACCCGAATTCAGGGGAATTCGACAAGGATGCATCCATGCGGAACGCGGCATTCGAGCGCGTCAAGCAGAAGCTGCGGGCAAAGATCGGGACAGATGTATACAATAGCTGGTTCGGCCGCCTGAAACTGGAGACGGCGAGCCGCAACGTGGCCCGCATGTCGGTTCCGACCGCGTTTCTGCGCTCCTGGATCAACAGCCACTATATAGATGTGCTGCTGGAGTTGTGGGCGGAGGAAATCCCGGAAATCATGCAGGTGGAAGTCGTCGTGCGCAGCGCCGCAGCGAAAGCGCCGCAGACCCGGCCCGACCAGGCAAAGGGACCGGCCCTCGCCGCCAAGAGAACCTCCGTGCAGCCCGTCGCCCGCGCCGTCTTCTCCCCGGAGCGCGGCAAACCGGCCCGCGCGAGCGGCTATGCGGAACAGAACGCCAATGGCAAGCTGATCGGTTCGCCGATCGACTCCCATTACACCTTCGACAATTTCATCGAGGGCAAGTCCAACCGCGTCAGCCTCGCCGCGGCGCGCGCCGCCTCCGACCAGGGCGCCAATTCGGCGCGCTTCAACCCGCTCTTCATCTATGCCTCGGTTGGCCTGGGCAAGACGCACCTCCTGCAGGCCATTGCCAACGGCGTTCTGGCGGGCGAGCCCAAGAAACGCGTCGTCTACCTGACGGCGGAATATTTCATGTGGCGCTTCGCCAGCGCAATCCGCGACAACAACGCGCTGATGCTGAAGGAGACGCTGCACGACATCGACCTCCTCATCATCGACGACATGCAGTTCCTGCAGGGCAAGAAGATCCAGTCGGAGTTCTGTCACCTGATCAACACGCTGCTCGATAGCGCAAGGCAGGTCGTCGTCGCCGCAGACCGTCCGCCGCACGAGCTGGAATCGCTCGACGCGCGTGTCCGGTCGCGCCTGCAGGGCGGCGTCGCGCTGGAGATCGGCGCGCCGGACTACGACATGCGCCTCGCCATGCTGAAACAGCGGCTGGAGAACGCCAAGAAGGACGATCTGACGCTCGATATCTGCGACGAGGTTCTCGACCATGTCGCCAAGAACGTCACGTCGAGCTTCCGGGAACTGGAAGGCGCGTTCAACCAGCTGGTGTTCCGCCACTCCTTCGAGCCCGACCTGTCGATCGACCGCGTCGACGACATTCTCGGCCATCTCGTGCGCGTCGAGGACAATCGCAAGATCCGCATCGAGGACATCCAGCGAGCCGTTTCGCGCCACTACAATGTGTCGCGCACCGACATGCTGTCGAACCGGCGCACGCGCCAGATCGTCAAGCCGCGGCAGATCGCGATGTATCTGGCCAAGATGATGACGCCGCGCTCGCTGCCCGAAATCGGACGCCGTTTCGGCGGCCGCGATCACACGACGGTGCTGCATGCGGTGCGCAAGGTGGAGTCGATGATCGCCGAGGACGGCCAGCTCGCCAAGGAACTGGAACTGCTCAAACGGCTGATCGAAGAATAGGCCGTTCCTTCAAGCCCCGGCACGCCAGCCGGGGCTTTTTCTTTTCCCCAGCCTTTGGCCGCAGGGCCTCGCGCGCTTCATCCAGAACGCTTGCTTTTCGGCTCGCGAACCGCCACATTCGCGGTCCAATCCGGCCGGGAACGGCACCGGGGATTCTCCCGAATCCAGAGCCGCGGCAACCGTCTTCCAGCCGGTTCGTCCAAGTTTCATCCAAGCGGACAGCGAACCATGCGTGTCACAATCGAGCGAGCCAACCTGCTGAAATCCCTGAATCACGTTCACAGGGTCGTGGAACGCCGCAATACCATTCCGATCCTCTCCAACGTGCTCTTGAAGGCCGACGGTTCGGCGCTTGAAATGAAGGCGACGGATCTCGACCTGGAGATCACCGAAGCCGTGCCCGCCGTGGTCGAGCAGGCGGGCGCGACGACGGTCGCCGCCCACCTCCTCTACGACATCGTGCGCAAGCTGCCCGACGGCACCGAGGTGATGCTGTCGACGGATGCCGACGGCAATTCTATGACGGTGATTTCCGGACGCTCGAACTTCAAACTACAGTGCCTGCCGCAATCGGACTTCCCCGAACTGACCGCCGGCGAGTTCACGCACACGTTCCGGCTCGATTCCGGCGCGCTGAAGCAGCTGATCGACCGTACGCAGTTCGCCATCTCGACGGAAGAGACGCGCTACTATCTGAACGGCATCTATCTGCACACGGCCGAAAGCGACAACGACATCGTGCTGCGCGCCGTGGCCACGGACGGACACCGGCTGGCGCGCTGCGAATTGGCCGCGCCGAACGGGGCGGAACAGATGCCGGGCATCATCATTCCGCGCAAGACCGTCGGCGAATTGCAGAAGCTCGTCGACGACCCGGATGTCTCGGTGACGGTGGAACTGTCGGATTCGAAGATCCGCTTCACCATCGGCGCCGTCGTGCTCACCTCGAAGCTGATCGACGGCACGTTCCCGGATTATCAGCGCGTCATCCCGACCGGCAACGACAAGGACATGCTGGTCGACCGGCAGAGCTTCGCCGCCGCCGTCGACCGCGTTTCCACCGTGTCGTCCGAGCGAGGACGGGCGGTGAAGATCGCCTTGTCCGAGGGCCAGATGACGCTGACGGTCAACAATCCGGATTCCGGTTCGGCAACCGACGAGTTGGCGGTCGACTATTCAGCCGATGCGATGGAGATCGGCTTCAACGCGCGCTACCTACTCGACATCACCAACCAGATCACCGGCTCCGAGGTGAAGTTCACGCTCGCCGACGCCGGCTCGCCGACCCTGATCATCGACACCGCCGACGACGCTTCGCTCTACGTGCTGATGCCGATGCGCGTCTAGGCGGCCGCGCCAGGGGACGATGACGCCGGAAAGCCATCTCTCGCAGCTGAAGCTGACGGCGTTTCGCAATTACGCGCATCTGTCGGTCGCGTTCGAGCCGAAGCATGTCGTGCTGTCCGGGCCGAACGGGGCCGGCAAGACCAATCTCATGGAAGCCGTTTCGTTCCTGTCGCCCGGGCGGGGGCTGCGCCGCGCCCAACTGGCCGACGTAGCGCAGGAAGGCTCGTCCGGCGGTTTCGCGATCCACGCCACGCTGGAGCGCGACGGCGACAGTTTCGCCATCGGAACCGGCACAGCCTTCGGCGAGGCCGGCCAGCGGCGGGTGCGGATCAACGGCACCAATTCGAATGGCGACGAGCTGCTCGATCTCTGCCGCATCATCTGGCTGACGCCGGCGATGGACGGGCTGTTCACCGGCGCGGCCTCCGACCGGCGGCGGTTCCTCGACCGCATGGTACTGGCGATCGACCCGGCGCATGGCCGCCGCGCCGCCGACTATGAAAAGGCGATGAGGCAAAGAAACCGGTTGCTGGAGGAGCCGGCCGGCAGCCAGACCGACGCCTGGCTGACGGCGGCAGAAACGCAGCTGGCGGCCCTCGGCTCGGCGGTCATCGCGGCACGCCAGGAACTCGCCGGCCTGCTTGCCGCGATCATCGCCGAGCGCCGCGACCCGTCCGATCCGTTCCCCACCGCCGTTCTGGCCGTCGAGGGTGAACTGGAGGAGGCTGCACGCAGCGGCGAGGCGGCGGGCGCGATCGAGGAACGTCTGATCGCCGAATTGCGCGACGGGCGCTATCGCGACCGCGCCGCCGGGCGCACGCTTGTCGGGCCGCACAGGGCGGAGTTCGCCATCCGGCACGAACAGAAGGACATGGAGGCGGCGCGCTGTTCGACCGGCGAGCAGAAGGCGCTGCTGGTCGGCCTCGTTCTGGCGCATGCCGCGCTGACGCGCACCGTTTCCGGCATGGCCCCGATCATGCTACTCGACGAGATCGCGGCGCATCTTGATCCGGCGCGCCGCGCCGCGCTGTTCGACCGGATCGACACGGTCGGCGGGCAGGCTTTCATGACCGGCACCGACCGGTCGCTTTTCGAGGCTCTGGAGAGCCGCGCGCAATATGTACGCGTTGAAAACGGCGCGTTGACGCACGAACGGGATTGACATGAGCGACGACACGCCGCTGAACATGGACGAAATCGAGCGCTATGCCCGCCATATCATCCTCTCGGAGATCGGCGGTGCCGGGCAGCAGAAGTTGAAGGCGGCGCGGGTTCTCGTTATCGGCGCGGGCGGGCTCGGGAGCCCGGCGCTGCTTTATCTCGCCGCCGCCGGCGTGGGCAAGCTCGGCGTCGTCGACGACGACGTGGTTAGCCTCTCCAACCTGCAGCGCCAGATCCTGCATGCCACCGGCGATATCGGCCGGCCGAAGACGCAGAGCGCGGCGCATACGCTGCACGGGATGAACCCGATGATCGACATCGTCGAGCACCGGGAACGCCTGACCGAGGACAATGCGAAGGCGATCCTCGCGCAGTACGACCTCGTCGTCGACGGCTCCGACAATTTTGCGACCCGCTATCTCGTCGCCGACATGGCGGAGGAGGCCGGCATCCCGCTGGTTGCCGGCGCGCTAGGACGCTTCGACGGCAGCCTGACCGTGCTGACACCCTATGAGACCGACGCCGACGGCACTGCCTGTCCGCGCTATCGCGACCTGTTTCCCGAGGCGCCGCCCGAGGGCACGGTGCCGACCTGCGCGGAAGCCGGCATTCTCGGCGCGGTGGCCGGGGTCATCGGCACGTTGCAGGCGGTCGAGGCGCTGAAACTGATCACCGGGGTTGGCGAGCCGCTGATCGGCAAGCTGTTACTTTACGACGCGCTTTCGGTGCGGTTCCAGACCATGCGCTACAAGCGGCGGGACTGATGCCTTGACGGACCGGGCCTGAAAAGGCTTGCTGCCGCCCCAACCAATTCCATTGCGAGGTTCCGATGAGCAACCGTCCAATCGTCCATCACATCCCCGTCTGCCCCTTCTGCCAGAGGCTTGAGATCCTGCTGGCGCTGAAGGGACAGCGCGACGCGGTCGAGTTCCGGGTCGTGGACATCACGAAGCCGCGCGATCCCGAACTTCTCGCCAAAACCCGCGGCACCACGGCGTTACCGGTCCTGGAACTGCCGGACGGACGCATCCTGAAGGAAAGCCTCGTCATCCTTGGCTATCTCGACGAGACGATCCCGGGCGAGCCGGTTCGCCGCAGTGACGCCTATGAGCATGCGGTCGAAAGCATGCTGATCGCGAAAGAAGGGCCGTTCACCGGCGCCGGCTACATGTTCGTCATGAACCAGGACCGGGCGCGCCGCGACGAGCACAATGAAAAAATCATCAAGCTCTATCGCGACCTCAACGACTTCCTGATGGAGCACAATCCGGAAGGCACGTTCCTGTTCGAGAGCTTCGGACTTGCCGAAGCCGTCTTCACGCCGATGTTCATGCGCTTCTGGTTCCTCGACTATTACGAGGATTTCGAGTTGCCAGCGGGTCCCGCTTACGACCGTGTCCGCGCGTGGCGGGAAGCCTGTCTCGAACACGAGGCGGCGCAGCAGGTCTCGCAGGAAGAGATCGTGAAATATTACTACGACTACGCGAAGGGCTCCGGGAACGGCGCGCTGCCGGAGGGCCGCTCGGTTTCCAGCTTCACCTTCGAGCCGGATTGGCCGTCCCGGCCCTGGCCGCCGCGCGACAAATACGCGGTCAGCGCGACCGACGCCGAGCTCGGGCTCGTCTGAGCATCACACCATCGACGGCAGGACACGGTCCGGCGGGCGGTCGCCGTCGGCCATCATGCGGATGTTGATGATGACCTTTTCGCCCATCTCGATGCGGCCTTCGATGGTCGCAGAGCTCATATGCGGCGAGACGACGACCTTGCCCTTGCGGGCCAGTTCGCGCAGGCGCGGGTCGATGGACGGCTCGTGCTCGAAGACGTCCAGACCGGCGCCGGCGATGCGGCCCTCCTCGATCAGGCGGATCAGCGCCTTCTCGTCGACGACGTCACCGCGCGAGGTGTTGACGATATAGGCCGTCGGCTGCAGCAACTCGAGCCGGCGCGCGGAGAGCAGATGGAAGGTCGCCGGTGTCGACGGGCAATTGACCGAGACGATGTCCATATGGGCGAGCATCTGGTCGAGGCTCTCCCACCAGGTGGCGCCCAGTTCCTTCTCGATCGCCTCCGACATGCGATGGCGGTTGTGATAATTGATCGACAGGCCGAAGGCGCGGGCGCGCCGGGCGACGGCGATGCCGATCCGGCCGAGGCCGATAATGCCGAGCTTCTTGCCGGCGATGCGGCGGCCGAGCATCCAGGTCGGCGACCAGCCGGCCCAGTCGCCCTCGCCCGTCAGCACCGCAGCCCCCTCGGTAAGACGGCGCGGCACGGCGAGGATCAGCGCCATGGTCATGTCGGCGGTATCCTCGTTCAGCACGTTGGGCGTGTTGGTCACGGTGATGCCGTGGGCATGCGCCTCCTTGACGTCGATATTGTCGACGCCATTGCCGAAATTGGCGATCAGCCGCAGTTGGGGCCCGGCCTTGCCGATCAGTTCGGCGTCGATCCTGTCGGTAACCGTCGGCACAAGAACCTCGGCGGTCTGCATGGCCTGCGCCAGTTCGTCGCGCGACATCGGACGGTCGGTTTCGTTCAGCCTGACATCGAAGAGTTCGCCCATGCGCGCCTCCACCGTCTCGGGAAGCCTGCGCGTGATGACGACCAGCGGTTTTCGGCTCAGGGGCATTCGCACTCCCTAGGGTCAGGACCCTTGAAGGCGCTTCATTTTCATACACCGGCGGACCGGCGTTGAGCGCTCGTTAACCAAATGTGGACCAGAATGGCGAGTGGCCCCGTTCGCCGTTCTCTAGCAAGGCGTCCGTGCCATGACAAAGAGTTTTGCGCGCGAAAACGGCGCGGGCGGAATCGCCTGCCATTTTGCGGGAACCGAAAAGAGGTCCGAAGCCCGATGACCAGCAAGTCCACCGGCCATCTGTCCAAATATGCCGCGAAATCCGTGTTGTGCGGCGCAATCGCAATCCTCATGGCGGTCGCGCCTGCCACCGCCCAGACGACCGGCTCGATCAATCGCGGCGCGAGCGGCCTGCCGCTGCCGCGATTCGTCAGCCTGAAGGCGGCCAAGGTGAACATGCGGATCGGGCCCGGTCCCGACTACAAGGTGGCCTATCGCTATCTGAAACCGGGCATCCCGATGGAGATCATCCAGGAATATGACAATTGGCGGCGCGTCCGGGACGCCGACGGGACGACCGGCTGGATCCACGGCTCGCTGCTGTCGGGCGAACGCACCGCCATCACCTCGCCCTGGCGGCAGGCGGCGAGCCCGGACGACACGGTGATCCTCTACAACACGCCGGCCGCGGCGGCGGGCGTGGTCGCCTATCTGGAGCCGGGCGTGCTCGGCCACATCGATTCCTGCGATGGCGCGTGGTGCGAGCTCGACGTGAAATATGCCGACCGCACGCTGCGCGGCTATGTGAACCAGGCGGAATTGTGGGGCGCTTACCCCGACGAAGTGATCAAGTAGGAAGGCTGAGCTTCAGCTCTTGCGGCGCAGGCGGATGACGACGTCGATATTGGCGACTTCCATGCCTTCCGGCGGCTCGGGAAGGTTTTCGACCTTCAACTGGGCCGACACCGGAACGTCCACCACCTCGCCATCGTCTTCGATATAGAAGTGATGGTGATCCGACGTGTTGGTGTCGAAATAGGTGCGTGAGCCTTCCACCGACAGAATGCGCAGCATTCCCGCATCGGTGAACTGGTGCAGTGTGTTGTAGACGGTCGCAAGCGACACCGCGACGCCGATATCGACCGCCTCGCCGTGCAGATCCTCGGCGGCCAGATGCCGGTCGCCCTTGGCGAACAGCAATTCTGCAAGCGCGACACGCTGCCGCGTCGGGCGCAGCCCGGCCGTTTGCAGCTTCCGCCTGATATCCGCCACAGAGTGATCCACTTCCACGACTATCCTCGTCAATCGACGTTGCAACCCCGTGCAAAAAGACGAATTTCCCTGTCCCTTGCAGTGTTCATCATATATTCGCTATGGCAGGAGCGATCAATAGGCAGGGGTTCGCGGTCCATTCACCCGGACCGGACCAGAAAAGAACCAGGGAGACGCGCCCGCCAATGGCCGAACAAAAATCCAGTTACACCTACGAAGACCTGCTCGCATGCGGTCGCGGCGAAATGTTCGGCCCGGGCAATGCCCAGCTGCCGGCGCCGCCGATGCTGATGTTCGATCGCATCACGCAGATCAGCGAGACCGGCGGCGAGCACGGCAAGGGCATGATCCGCGCCGAGCTCGACATCAAACCCGACCTCTGGTTCTTCCCCTGCCACTTCATCGGCGATCCGGTGATGCCCGGCTGCCTCGGGCTCGACGCCCTCTGGCAGATGACGGGCTTCTACCTCGGCTGGCTGGGCGAGCCCGGCAAGGGCCGCGCCATCTCGACCGGCGAAGTGAAATTCACCGACATGATCACGCCGAAAAACAAGCTGGTCGAATATTGCATCGACTTCAAACGCGTGATGCGCGGCCGGCTGGTGCTCGGCATCGCCGACGGTCTCGTCAAGGCAGACGGAGAGACCGTGTTCCAGGCGAAAGACCTGCGGGTCGGCCTGTTCCAGGAAAAGTCCGCTTAAAAATCCAATCCGCAGGGTGCGCGGCACCCTGCCGCAAACGCCAGGGAGCCTCTCATGAGACGCGTCGTCGTAACAGGGCTGGGTATCGTATCATCCATCGGCAACAATGCCGACGAGGTCACCGCCTCGCTGCGCGATGCCAAGTCCGGCATCAGCCATTCGCAGGATTTCGCCGATCGCGGATTCCGCTGCCAGGTCTGGGGCGCCCCGACGCTCGATCCGAGCGAACTCGTGGACCGGCGCGCCATGCGGTTCCTGTCCAAGGGCGGTGCGTGGAACCATGTCGCCATGGAACAGGCGATCTCCGACGCCGGCCTTTCCACCGACGGGATTACCGACGAAAAGATCGGCATCATCATGGGGTCCGGCGGCCCGTCGACGCACACCATCGTCGAGGCGGCTGACATCACCCGCGAGAAAGGCTCGCCGAAGCGCATCGGGCCGTTTGCCGTGCCGAAGGCGATGTCGTCGACGGCGTCGGCGACGCTCGCCACATGGTTCAAGATCCACGGCGTCAACTATTCCATCTCGTCGGCCTGCTCGACCTCGGCGCATTGCATCGGCAACGCCTATGAGCTGATCCAGTGGGGCAAGCAGGACATGATCTTCGCCGGCGGTCACGAAGACCTCGACTGGTCCATGTCCAACCTGTTCGACGCGATGGGCGCGATGTCGTCGAAGCACAACGACACGCCGGCGAGCGCCTCGCGCGCCTATGACGCCGAGCGCGACGGCTTCGTCATCGCCGGCGGCGCGGGCGTGCTGGTTCTCGAAGAGCTCGAACACGCCAAGGCGCGCGGCGCGAAAATCTATGCCGAAATCGTCGGCTATGGCGCAACATCGGACGGCTACGACATGGTCGCCCCGTCGGGCGAAGGCGCGGTGCGCTGCATGCGCCAGGCGATGGCGACAGTGGACGGCAAGGCCGATTACATCAACACCCACGGCACCTCGACCCCCGTCGGCGACAGCCGCGAAATGGCCGCGATCAAGGAAGTGTTCGGCGACGAGATGCCGAATATCTCATCGACCAAGTCGCTGACCGGCCATTCGCTCGGGGCCGCCGGGGCGCAGGAATCGATCTACTCGATCCTGATGATGCAGGGCGGGTTCATCGGCGAGAGCGCGCATATCAGCCAGCTCGATCCCGAATTCGAGGGCATGCCGATCGTTCGCGAGCGCATCGACAACGCCAAAATCGATACCGTGCTGTCGAACTCGTTCGGCTTCGGCGGCACCAATGCCACTCTTGTGTTCCAGCGTTACAACGGCTGACGTGAAAGGACATTGCCAATGAACGGGTTGATGGCGGGAAAACGCGGCTTGATCATGGGAGTGGCCAATGACCACTCCATCGCCTGGGGCATCGCCAAGGCGCTGGCCGCGGAAGGGGCGGAAATCGCGCTGACCTATCAGGGCGAAGCCTTCGGACGGCGCGTCAAGCCGCTGGCGGAGGAAATCGGCTCGAAGCTGCTGTTGCCCTGCGATGTCGAGGATACCGAAACCGTCAAGGCGGTCTTCGACACGCTGAAGGAAGAATGGGGCAGCCTCGACTTCCTCGTCCACGCCATCGGCTTTTCCGACCGCAACGAGCTGAAGGGCCGCTATCTCGACGTGACGACGCGCGAGAACTTCTCGCGCACCATGGTGATTTCGGCCTATTCCTTCACCGAGGTCGCGCAGCACGCCGCGCCGATGCTGAACGAGGGCGGATCGCTGCTGACGCTCACCTATGGCGGGTCCATGCGCGTCATGCCGAACTACAACGTCATGGGCATCGCCAAGGCGGCGCTGGAAGCGATGGTGCGCTACCTCGCCGCGGATTTCGGCCGCAACAAGGTTCGCGTCAATGCGATCTCGGCCGGACCGGTGCGCACGCTGGCCGGCGCCGGCATCGGCGACGCCCGGCAGATCTTCGCCTATCAGCAGCGCGTCGCGCCGCTGGGACAACCGACCGACATCACCCAGGTGGGCCAGTCGGCCCTCTATCTGCTGTCCGACATGTCGTCGGGGGTGACGGGTGAAATCCACTATGTCGACGCGGGCTACAACGTCATGTCCATGCCGATGATGGACGAGCTCCACAAACTCGATCCAAAATAGCCCGAACACGCCTCATCAGGCAAAAGCAACGGCTTTTTAGGGATTCCAAGGCACTCTCCAAACGGTTTTGGAGTTGTCATGGCTGGTCGGTCAAAAGTCGCGCGTTCGCAGGTTTTTCGCCTGATCACGATCTTTACGAGCGGTTTCGGCGCGGCGTCACTCAGCCTGTGGGCGCTGATGCTGAACCGGATCGGCGATCCCGGCATGTTCGGCTTCAGCACGATGGCCGCGGTGATCGCCGGACTGGCGGCGCTGGCCGGAGCGGGTTGCGCGCATGCCTATTTCGTCGGATCGGACGAGACGGCCAAGGTCTATGAGGCGGCGATCGCGACGGACCCCACCACGGGCCTGTATTCGCGGACAGGTCTTCAGCAGGAGATCGCGCCGCTGATCGAACGGGCGAGCGGCAAGGCGCGCTCCTTCGAACGCCGGATGCTGGTCTCCGTGGAGATCGACGCCTTCCGCGATATCAATAACCAGCACGGGCCGGAGACGGGAGACCGGGTTTTGCGCCTGATGGGCGAGCGCATCCGCCGCCTCGTCGGTGGGCTCGGCCCGGTGGCGCGAATCGCGGGCAGCGAGTTCGCCTTCACCTTCGAAGTCGGCCATGACGACCGCGAACTCCACGCGGTCATGACCGCGCTCCTGGAGGAAATGTCGCGGCCGATCCGGGCCGGCGATGTGGTCATCCCGGTGTTCTGCACGGCGGGGCTGGTCGAACTCGGCAAGGAGACGACCTCGCTCGACACGGCACTTCGGCGCACGAATCTCGCGCGCACCACGGCGCGTGCCGGCGGGCTCGGCAACTGGGCGATCTACCATCCGGAGATGACGCAGATCGACACCTACCGCAAATGGATCGAGGGCGAATTGTCGACCGCGATCCAGACATGCGCTTTCGATGTCGTCTATCAGCCGCAGGTAGAAAGCCACACCGGCAAGGTGACAGGCTACGAGGCGCTGTTGCGTTGGGAACACCCGGAAAAAGGTTTTATCCCGCCCTCCGAGTTCATCTCGGTGGCCGAGAAATGCGGGCTGATCGGCCAGATCGGCATGTGGGTCCTAGAACAGGCCTGCGGAGACGCCGCCCGGTTTCCCGACGACGTGACGATCGCGGTCAATGTGTCGCCAAAGCAGCTGGAGAGCCCCGACTTCGTCTCGCGGCTGGCCGAAACGATGCGCCAGGCGGGCGTTCGCGCCGAGCGGATCGAACTGGAGATCACCGAGAATATCCTGATCCTCGACCGCGCCAAGGTGCGCCGGAAATTCCAGGAGATCAGGAATCTCGGCTGTCCGATCTCGATCGACGATTTCGGTACCGGCTATTCCAATCTCGGCTATCTCGCGGAACTGCCCTTCTCGAAATTGAAGCTGGATCGCTCGCTGGTCTCACGCCTCGGCGAACGCGATAATGGCACGGCGCTGGTCGCCACGATTGTCAACATGGCCCATGCGCTCAACGCTTCCGTCCTCGGCGAGGGCGTGGAGACGGAGGAACAGGTCGCGCTGCTGCAGGCGGCGGGCTGCACGCTGATGCAGGGCTATTATTTCGGCAAGCCGGTCTGGCTGGAGCGCGAGCGCGAAGAGGCCGCCTGACCGCCTTAGCGCATTGCCTCGATCACCTTGAAGCCATCGCGCACGGCCTTTTCCTCGACCCGGCGGAAGCCCTGCGTGAGCGCCTGCTCATAGGGCAGCTTGCGATTGGCGACCATCAGCAGGCGGCCGCCGGGAACAAGCGCCTTCGAGGCGGCGGCGATGAAAGCCTTGCCGATATCCGGCTCAGACGCCCGGCCGGCATGAAAGGGCGGGTTCATGACAATCCAGTCGAACCGGCGGGCGACCGGCTCCGATGTCAGATCGCACCAGTTCGCCTGCAGCGACACATTGCCAGCGAGCGAAGACAGATTGCGCTGCGCCGCCCTAAGCGACGGCGAATGCGCTTCGAACAGGGCAAGGCTATCAGGCCGCCCTTTCTCCAACACATGCGCGGAGAGGAAACCCCAGCCGCAGCCGAAATCGGCGACGGCGCCCTTGATCCGCGCATCGAAAAGCTCGGCGAGCAGCACCGATCCCGCATCGGGCTTGCCATGGGAGAACATGCCGGGCGCGGTCTCGAAACGGCCTTCCACGAGGCTGTTCGGCTCGGCGGTATCCGCGAAAACGTCCGCTTCGGGTGCGCGGAACCAGAACACGGTGGCATGGTGCTTGGCGAGCGAGCCTTCGATTTCGACCCGGCCTCCCACCCATTTGCGCAAAGGCTGGATGCCGATCGTCTTGTCGCCGGCAATGCAGATTGTTCCGCCCGGCCGAACCAGACCGCATGCACGCGAGACCATCGCGTGGTTCTCGCCCTTGTGCTTGCCGGCGAGGATCAGCGCGCCGGCATAGGGGCTGCCGGCGTCCAAGTCCGGCAGAACAGCATAGCCGGCCCGTTGCAGCGCGAGAAATTCCGGCCGGAAACACTGTTCGCAGGCAAGCGCGGATTTCGAGACGGTTTCCGGCAGTTCCCGTGGCGCGGCGGCATTGAGGAACGCGAACCGTTCGCCTTCGGCCGGCGGGTCGATATCGCCGGAGGCAAAGGGGAGGAACAGGGTTTCGACAGCGCCGCTCATGTATGGTCTTTCAAACCGGCTTTGAAAGAGAGGCCGTCATTCCGGGGGCGCGAAGCGCAACCCGGAATCCAGAGCCGAGCGCCAGACAAACATGCTGCTGTGTCAAAGCCATCCTCTTCCGATCCCTAGCATTACAGTTCATTGAATTAGCGGACTTCCCGACAGCGAAACGGGAAGCGCCTGATTTGGAAACCTCAGCCTCAATCTCGACACTCACGCGTCTGGATTCCGGGTTCCGCTTCGCGGCCCCGGAATGACGAGAAAAGAGGCGAAACCCGCAATAGCGTAAAAATGGGCCCGTGTTGACGAGGCAATAAAAAAGCGCGGGGTAATAAGCCCCGCGCCTTTAAGCGTTGGAAGCAGGCCGAAATCAGTCGGCCTTTTCTTCCCGGGCCTTTTCCTTGCCGGTCTCCTGATCGACGACCTTCATCGACAGGCGAACCTTTCCGCGCTCGTCGAAGCCCATCAGCTTGACGAAGACCTTGTCGCCTTCCTTGACGACGTCAGTCGTCTTGCCGACGCGCTCCTGAGCGAGCTGCGAAATGTGGACGAGACCGTCGCGCGGGCCGAAGAAATTGACGAAGGCGCCGAAATCGGCGGTCTTGACGACCGTGCCCTCATAGATCTCGCCGACTTCCGGCTCGGCCACGATGGAGTGGATCCACTTCTTGGCCGCCTCGATCTCCTTGCCGGAGGCCGAAGCGATCTTCACGGTGCCATCGTCCTCGATATTGATCTTGGCGCCGGTCTGCTCGACGATCTCGCGGATCACCTTGCCGCCGGAACCGATCACGTCGCGGATCTTGTCGACCGGAATCTGCATCTGCTCGATGCGCGGCGCGAACTCGCCGAGTTCGGCGCGGCTTTCCGAAAGGGCCTTGGCCATTTCGCCGAGGATGTGCAGGCGGCCGTCCTTGGCCTGGCCGAGAGCGACCTTCATGATCTCCTCGGTGATGCCCTGGATCTTGATGTCCATCTGCAGCGAGGTCACGCCGTTGGCGGAACCGGCCACCTTGAAGTCCATGTCGCCGAGATGGTCCTCGTCACCGAGAATGTCGGACAGGACGGCGAACTCGTCGCCTTCCTTGATCAGGCCCATGGCGATACCGGCAACCGGCGACTTGAGTGGAACGCCGGCATCCATCAGCGACAGCGAGGTGCCGCAGACGGTCGCCATCGAGGACGAACCGTTGGATTCGGTGATCTCGGAGACGACGCGCAGCGTGTAGGGGAATTCCTCAGCGCTCGGCAGCAGCGGATGAACCGCACGCCATGCCAGCTTGCCATGGCCGATCTCGCGGCGGCCCGGGGAGCCCATGCGGCCCGCTTCACCGACCGAATAGGGCGGGAAGTTGTAATGCAGCATGAAGGTTTCCTTGTAGGTCCCCGTCAGCGCGTCGATGAACTGCTCGTCCTCGCCGGTGCCGAGCGTGGCAACGACCAGCGCCTGGGTTTCACCGCGGGTGAAGACAGCGGAACCGTGGGTGCGCGGCAGGACGCCGACTTCCGAAACGATCGGACGGACGGTGGAGAGATCGCGGCCGTCGATGCGGGTCTTGGTCTTCAGGATGTTGCCGCGGACCACCTTGGCCTGCAGCGACTTGAAGACCGAGCCGATCTGCTCGGCGGTCCACTTGGCGTCCTCGCCCTCGGCCGGCGCGAAGTGTTCCTTCATCTTCGCCTTGACGGCGTCGATGGCGGTATAACGGTCTTTCTTGTCGGTGATGGTGTAGGCCTTGGCCAGCTCGTCGGCGACCACGCCTTCCATCTCGCCTTCGAGAGCGGAGAGGTCTTCCGGCGAGAAGTCGCGCGGCTCGTTGGCGGCGACTTCGGCGAGCTTGATGATCGCGTTGATGACCGGCTGCATGCCGCGATGGCCGAACATGACGGCGCCGAGCATGATGTCCTCGGAGAGTTCGTTGGCCTCGGATTCCACCATCAGCACCGCGTCGGACGTACCGGCGACGACGAGGTCGAGTTCGCTTTCCTCCATCTCGTCAATATGCGGGTTGAGGACGTATTCGCCGTTGATGTAACCAACGCGCGCGCCGCCGATCGGGCCCATGAAGGGAACGCCGGAGAGCGTCAGCGCGGCCGACGCGCCGACCATGGCGAGCACGTCCGGATCGTTTTCCAGATCGTGCTGCAGGACGGTCAGAACGACCTGCGTGTCGTTCTTGTAGCCATCCGGAAAGAGCGGGCGGATCGGGCGGTCGATCAGACGCGAGGTCAGCGTTTCCTTTTCCGACGGGCGGCCTTCACGCTTGAAGAAGCCGCCGGGGATCTTGCCGGCCGCAAAGGTCTTTTCCTGATAGTTGACGGTCAGCGGGAAGAAGTCCTGGCCGGGTTTCGGCTCCTTGGCGGAGACGACGGTGGCGAGAACGACGGTCTCTCCATAGGTGGCCATGACGGCGCCATGTGCCTGACGGGCGACCTTGCCGGTTTCGAGAATGAGCGGACGGCCGCCCCAGTCGATTTCGACCTTGTGATGATTGAACATGTCTTGTCCTTGTTTGTCTGGAAGCGCATCCGCGGCCTCATGGCAGCGAATGTCTCCCGGCTTCGTTATGAACGAGCGACGGGCAAGACGACTGGATGCTTGGCGATGAATTCTCAAGCAGCCGGCAATCCTGCCCCGAAGCTCCCTCGGGTTGGCGGCGGTGCGGTTTCGCGCCCGCCGGCCGGTTCGTCCGGGTTCACGCCACCCGGAAAGGCGAAAAGGCGGACCGGCATGGCCGGTCCGCCCGAGTCTTAGCGACGGATGCCGAGTTCGGAAATCAGCTTCTGGTAGCGTGCCTCGTCGTTACGCTTGACGTAATCGAGGAGGCTGCGACGCTGCGAAACCATCTTCAGGAGACCACGGCGGGAATGATTGTCCTTCTTGTGGCCCTTGAAGTGTTCCGTCAGGTTGGTGATCCGTTCGGTGAGGATCGCCACCTGGACTTCCGGAGAACCGGTGTCGCCGGCTTTCGTCGCGAATTTCTGAATAAGCTCGGCCTTGCGCTCGGGCGTAATCGACATCGTGTGTCCTTTCTTCTTCGGGGCTTTTGCCCCTTGTTGTTCGGGTGAGCCGCCCTGTGCCGGGATGTCGTCCAGCAGGGGCCTTTCTTCGCATTTCGGGAATGCTGGCGCGCATATAGGCGATGAAAGGCGAAATGTCGAGTGTCTTGGGTATTCCGCCGATCTCTTGTGTCATGCCAATCGCGATACGAGGTAAAGAACATGACGAAGTCGCACTTCACTAGCGTGGCCGGGGCCGCCGTCCTGGCAGGGAGCATCCTCATGGCAGGCATCACGCAGGCGGTATCAGGCGATGCCGAGATCGGAACGATCGAAAGCGTCTACGGGACGCCGTCCGCCGCAAAACCGCTGTTTTCCGATCGGTTCCTCCAAGCGGCACCCTTCGACCAGATCGAAAGCGCCGTCGCTGCAATACGCCGGGAATACGGTCCCGCGCGCGCCGTGCGCGAGGCCGGCGAAGACTATGAAATCGAGACCGGGACGCACCGCATTCCAGTGCAGATCAGGCTGAACGCCGAGGGCAGGATCGAGGGCCTTCTGTTCAAGTCCGCCGAGCCGCTCACCGCATCGATCGGAGAAACGCTGAACCTGCTCGCAGCGATGCCTGGTGCGGTCTCCTACGCCATCACGCGGGACGGCGAGCCGATCCACGACCACGATGCGGATGAAAGGCTGGCGGTCGGTTCGGCCTTCAAACTCGCGGTGCTGTCGGCGCTCGCGGACGGCATCGAAGCCGGGACGCATCGATGGGACGACGTGCTGCGGCTCGAACCGAGCGACAAATCGCTGCCGTCGGGGCGGCTGCAGGACTTTCCGGCCGAATCGCCTTTCACGCTGCACACGCTGGCCGCCGCGATGATCGCCGAGAGTGACAACACCGCGACCGACATGCTGATCCGGCTTCTCGGCCGCGAGCTGGTTGCCGAAAGGCTGCGGACAGAGACCGTCCTGACGACACGGGAGTTCTTCACGCTGAAAGCCGACCCCGACCTCGCGCGGCGCTACGCCGAGGCGGGCACGGACGGGCGGATGGCGATCATCGGCGAAATCGCCGAGCGCGACCTTCCCTCGCCGACGCTGGTCATGGGAGCCCATGACAAGGGCATCGAGTGGTATGTTTCGAATGCCACGCTCTGCGAACTGGCTGGCGCGGTCCGGGGCCTCGATGTCTTCGAGATCAATCCCGGACCGGTGGATGCCGGACGCTGGCGGTCGGTCGCCTACAAGGGCGGCAGCGAGACCGGCGTGCTCAACCTGACGGCCGCGCTTGCGGGTGAGAATGGGCACACCTTTTGCGTTTCGGTGACCGTCAATGACGGCAGCGCAATCGACGAGGCCGCCGTCTCCGGCCTCTTCTCCCGCCTGACGGATCAGCTCGCCGCCGATCCGCAGTGACGCGAAAACTCAGCGCGCGCTGACGATCTTGGTCTCGAGGAAATCCTCCAGGCCCCACCGGCCGCCCTCGCGGCCATTGCCGGACTGCTTGTAACCGCCGAAAGGATGGCCGGCGGCAAAACCCGCGCCATTGACGCGGACCATGCCGGCGCGCAATTTCCGCGCGACGCGCTGGCCCTTGTCGGTGTCCGAGGTGGAGAGATAGGCGGCGAGCCCGTAGGGCGTGTCGTTGGCGATCTCGACGGCCTCGTCCTCGCCCTCGAAGGGGATCATCACCAGCACCGGCCCGAACACTTCCTCGCGAGCGATGGTCATCTGGTTGTTGACGTCTGCAAAGACGGTCGGACGCACGAAATAGCCGCGATTGAAGCCTTCCGGGCGGCCCATTCCGCCGGCGACCAAGCGCGCGCCTTCGGCGATCCCCACTTCGATCAGACCCTGGACCTTGTCGAACTGCGCCTGCGAGACGAGCGGGCCGATATGGCCGCCGGCCTCGCGCGGATTGCCGACCTTGACCGCCTCGGCGGCTTCCCTGACCAGATCGACCGCCTCTTCGTAGACAGGACGTTCGACCAGCATGCGGGTGGGCGCGTTGCAGGACTGGCCGGTATTCTCCATGCAATGATTGACGCCACGGGTAATCGAGCGCGACAGATCGGCATCGGCAAAAATGATGTTGGGCGACTTGCCGCCGAGTTCGAGCGTGACGCGCTTGACCGTGTCGGCGGAGCCCTTGGTGACCAGTGCGCCCGCGCGCGTCGAGCCGGTGAACGACATCATGTCGATATCCGGATGATGCGACATCGCCTCGCCGACGCCCGGACCATCGCCATTGACGAGGTTGAACACGCCGGCGGGGAAGCCGGCCTCGTCGACGAATTCGGCGAAGAGCAGCGCCGAGAGCGGTGCGATCTCGGACGGCTTCAGGATACAGGTGCAGCCAGTCATCAGGGCCGGATAGACCTTGAGCGCGATCTGGTTGATCGGCCAGTTCCATGGCGTGATCAGGCCGCAGACGCCGATCGGCTCGCGCACGATAACTTGCCCGTCGGCGAAGGGCTCTTCCCACGCGATACGCTTCACTCCTTCGAGGAAGCCCTGCATGTGCCAGGGGCCGCAAGGCGCCTGTTCATTGAGGGCGAGATCGATCGGGGCGCCCATTTCCAGCGAGATCGCCTCTCCGAGTTCGCCCATGCGGCGCTGCATGATCGCGTCGAGCTTTTCCAGCAACGCGATGCGTTCCTCGAGCTGTGTCGCCGCCCAGGCCGGAAAGGCGCGCCGCGCCGCGGCAACCGCCTTGTCGACATCGGCTTTCGCTCCAAGCGAAATGACCGCGCAGGCCTCTTCGGTGGCCGGGTCGATCACGTCGCAATCATTCGCCGCCGCCGGTGCGACCCATTTTCCGTCGATATAAAAATCCCGTTTCTCGATCATGGTGCGATCCTCTGTTTTGTCCACTGGCTACACCAGTCCGTGAGCCCTGCAAATGGCTATCGCGTGTCCGCTGCGACACGTCGCATGCGCCCACGCATGCCGCCGATATCTGAATCCGGCGTCTAAAATTCAAGCCGTTTCGCGGCGCGTTTCTTTACGCGGTCCGGCTATACCGGTTGGCCGGACGGGAAAGGCGACTGGTTTGGGCATACGGGATATCGACAGCTACATGGTGGAAACGGAACTGGGGCGCATTGCCGTTCGCGATACGCGCGGCGGCGCGATGCCGCTCCTGTTGCTGCATGGCGGCGGCTATTCCGGGGATATCTTCTCGGCACAGTTCAACGACGCCGAACTGTGCGGTTTCCGGCTGATCGTTCCCGACCTGCCGGGGCATGGCGAATCGGACAACGCGGCCCATCCGGAAAGCGGCTACAGCGTTTCGGGTCTGGCGAGCGCGATCGCGGCACTGATCGAGGAACTCGGCCTTGTCAATTGCGTCGTCGCCGGCTGGTCGCTCGGCGGCCATGTCGCCATCGAGCTGCTCGGCGCGCATTGCTCGATCGCCGGCGTCGCCATTACGGGGGCGCCGCCGCTGGTCCAGGGCGGTCTCGGCATGATCCGCGGTTTCCACTTCAGCCGCGACATGCTGCTCGTCTCCAAGGCGAAGCTCATGGAGCACGAAGCCGCGCGGTACATGCGCATGACGCTCGGCCCGGACGCTCCGCGCGAGTTTACCGACCTGATCCTGCGCGCCGATCCGCAATCGCGGCCCGTTGCGATGCGCAGCCTCGTTTCCGGCCAAGGCTGCGACCAGCGCGATACGGTGGAAAGCTCGCCAGTGCCGGTCTGCCTGATCCAGGGCCAGAACGATCCCTTTGCGCGGACGGGCTATGTGACCGGCATTCGCGGCAATGCAATCTATGAAGGCGGCTGCAAGGTGATCGCGGGAGCGGGGCATGCGCCATTCCTCGACGCGCCGGGCGAATTCAACGCCCTTCTCGCCGGTTTCGCGCGCGACGTCGCCTCGGGCAAGGCCAGTGTCGCGCCGGCCGACCCGATGCGCATCGCTGTCTGAACCGAACCGCTCTACAGCTTGAAGACGCGGCGCGGACGGAACTCGCCCTGCGCGATTTCGCCGATCGCCAGCAGGCGGCCATGCTCGAAAGCGCAGGCGTCGTCGGCGGGGAGCGGCGCGTCGCGGCCGCGCAGGATAACCGGATTGCCGAGCCGGATGCGATTGGCCTGATCGCCGGTGACGGCGATCTGCGGATAGCCGTCCATCGCCTCGCCGGTATCGAGCAACATCGGATCGATCGCCGCGAAACGGGCGGCAAAGCGCTCCGTCTGGTCGCTCTCCTCGTCATCCCCCGGCTTGAAGGGCGCTTCGGCTGCGGCCACCGCCTTTTCCAGCTCTTCGAGCGTGACCGCGTCCTCCTCGTCGAAGGGATCGACCACGGTGCGGCGCAGTTCGACGACATGGCCGTAACAGCCGAGATCGCGGCCCATGTCGCGGGCCAGCGAGCGGACATAGGTTCCCTTGCCGCAATCCACCTCGAAGGCGGTGCGGCCGTCGTCGTGGCTGACGATCGCAAGACTCTCGATCTCGACCTCGCGGGCCGGGATGTCGACCGCCTCGCCCTCGCGGGCGAGATCATAGGCGCGCTCGCCGCCGATCTTGATGGCCGAATAGGCCGGCGGCTTCTGCTGGATCGTGCCGGTATAGTTTTCGAGGATCGCCTCTACATCCTCGCGCGAGGGACGCTTGTCGGAGGTCTTGAGCACCTCGCCTTCGGCGTCGTCGGTCGCCGTTTCCGACCCCCATTCGACGGCGAAACGGTAGACCTTGGCGCCGTCCATCACATAGGGCACGGTCTTGGTCGCCTCGCCCAACGCGATCGGCAGAATGCCAGAAGCGAGCGGATCGAGCGTGCCGGCATGGCCCGCCTTTTCCGCCTTGAACAGCCATTTGATCTTGGAGACCGCGTCGGTCGATCCCATGCCAAGCGGCTTGTCGAGCACCAGCCAGCCCGATACCGGGCGGCCCTTCTTCTTTCTGCGGCCCATTCCTGTCCTGTCCGTTTCTGTATCCGCCCCTCCACACAGGGGCGTGTTTCCTGTCCTACGAACGCCGACCGCGGGTCGGCGCGTGAAATTCCGGCGGCTTGCCGTCGATCCAGCGCAGGAAGCGCGTGATCGTTTCCTGCCGTCTCAATGCCTCGACATCCGTGCCGAAGGCGGCGAGTTCCGTGTTGGAGAAATGGCGATGCAAAGTGGCGTGGCAGATCGGGTGAACCGGCACGGTATCCCTGCCACCGCGGCTCTTGGGCACCGGATGGTGCCATTCGATGCGGCGGCCGAGTTGGCGGGAACAGAGCCAGCAGGTCTCCACCTGCTCCAGCCGCCGTGCGCCGAAACCGGACAGGTCCGTCCGCCGTGGCCTCATCCGCCATCCTCTTCCGGATCATGATCGAGATCGCGGGCGACCTCCGGCGAACGCAGCAAATCGTCGATCTTCGAGAAATTGTCGTAGCTCGTATCGGCGCGGAAGCGAAATTGCGGCATGTATTTCATCTGGCTCAGGGCGTGCGATGCGCGACCGCGAATGAATTTCGCGTTGGCGGCGAGCGCCTTGATGACCGGATCCATGTCCTCGCGGCCGAGCGCGGTGACATAGACGGTTGCGATCTTCAGATCGGGCGACATGCGCACCTCGTTGACCGAAAGCACCGCGCCTTCCAGCACCGGATCGCGCACCTCGCCGCGCTGCAGGATTTCGGTCAGCGCATGGCGCACTTGTTCGCCGACGCGCAGTTGCCGCTGGGACGGCCCGCTGGATGTGGAGGATTTGACCATCAGATACCCCTATACTCCCTTACCTCATTTCGAGGCGGCCGGCTGCGCCGATGCCGTGCCAGTTTTCGCTCGTTCCTGCATCTTCTTGATTTGCTTGAACGCCTTATGCATTTCGATCTCAGAACTGAAAGCGCTTCGGGGAATAAACCAGCGGCATCCATCCACTTGCACCGCGATCCCGTGTTGTTTGACCGCGATTTCGATAACGGCATCCCATCGAGCGAAGTTGCGAAAATGTGCAGCGGTGTTGAACACTTCGTTTTCATCAAATCCGGTTTCCACCTCAAACGGGGAAAACGGCAGAAATGTCCGGCCGCCAAAAAGATACTCGCTGGAGTAACGAAATATATCCGCGAGATTGATTGTCAGAAGCGCGAGAATTGCCAATGCCAAAACAAAGTCAGTTTTCGAATGGCCCCATATCAAAGCGCCGACTATGCCCGCAAACACCACTCCATTTGCCAGCGCTCCGGCTAAAGCCTTGTTTCGCTTTTTCTTTTCACTCTCCGCAAAGGCAAGCCGCTCGTCTTCCGGTTTGTAAACATACCGGAAAACAAGCGGATTGCTGTCAGACATCAAGTTAGCCTTGAGTGATGCCGCCTACAGCGACCGGGCGATTTCCTCGACGCGGAAGCACTCGATCACGTCGCCGGCGCGGATGTCGTCGTAGTTCTCGAAGGCCATGCCGCATTCCTGGCCAACCGGGACTTCGGAAACCTCGTCCTTGAAGCGCTTGAGCGTCTTGAGCTTGCCTTCATGGATGACGACGTTGTCGCGGACCAGGCGCACGCCTGCACCACGCTCCACCTTGCCTTCGGTGACCTTACAACCGGCAACCTTGCCGACCTTGGTGATGTTGAACACCTCGAGGATCTCGGCATTGCCGAGGAAAGTCTCGCGGCGCTCCGGCGACAGAAGGCCGGACATGGCGGCTTTCACGTCGTCTAGCAGGTTGTAGATGATGTTGTAGTAGCGGATCTCCACGCCGGACTGCTCGGCCAGGTCGCGCGCCTGCTTGTTGGCGCGGACGTTGAAGGCCATGATCACCGATCCGGTGGATTCGGCGAGCGTGACGTCCGTCTCGGTGATGCCGCCCGCGCCCGAATGGACGATGCGGGCCTGCACCTCGTCGGTGCCGAGCTTGTCGAGCGCGCCGAGGATCGCCTCGACGGAGCCCTGCACGTCGGCCTTGATGAGCAGCGGAAACTCGGCGAGTTCCTTGTTGGCGGCCTGCGCCATCATCTGTTCGAGCGAACCGCGCGAACCGGCCTGACGGGCGACCGCCTTTTCGCGGGAGACGCGCTGGCGGTACTCGGAAATCTCGCGGGCGCGGGCTTCCGAGTCGACGACGGCGACCTTGTCGCCGGCCTGCGGCGTGCCGTTGAGACCGAGAATCTCGACCGGCAGGGACGGTTCGGCTTCCTTGAGCTGATCGCCGCGATCGTTGATGATCGCGCGCACGCGGCCCCACTCGTCGCCGGCGACGACGATGTCGCCGGTCCTGAGCGTGCCGGCCTGCACCAGCACCGTCGCGACCGAGCCGCGGCCCTTGTCGAGCTTGGCTTCGATGACCACGCCCTCCGCGGTACGATCCGGATTGGCCTTCAGTTCGAGAACTTCGGACTGCAGCAGGATCGCCTCGAGGAGGCCGTCCAGATTGATATGCTTGAGCGCCGAGACCTCGACCTCCTGGACGTCGCCGCCCATGGATTCGACGAAGACCTCGTGCTGCAGCAGTTCCGTGCGGACCTTCTGCGCGTCGGAGTCCGGCTTGTCGATCTTGTTGATCGCGACGATCATCGGCACGCCGGCCGCCTTGATGTGATTGATGGACTCAATCGTCTGCGGCATGACGCTATCGTCGGCCGCGACCACCAGAATCGCGATGTCCGTCGCCTGGGCGCCGCGGGCGCGCATGGCGGTGAACGCGGCGTGGCCCGGCGTATCGAGGAAGGTGATCTTCTGACCGTCCTTCTCGACCTGATAGGCGCCGATGTGCTGGGTGATGCCGCCGGCCTCGCCCTTGACGACATTGGCCTCGCGGATCGCGTCGAGCAGCGACGTCTTGCCGTGGTCGACATGGCCCATGATGGTCACGACCGGCGGACGCGACTTCATGTCCTCGGCCTTGTCCTCGATGTCGAAAATGCCTTCCTCGACGTCGGCCTCGGTAACGCGGCGCACGGTATGGCCGAATTCCTCGGCGATCAGTTCGGCCAGGTCGGCGTCGATCAGATCGCCGGGCTTCATCATCTGGCCTTCCTTCATCAGGAACTTCACCACGTCGACGGCGCGTTCGGCCATGCGCTGGGCGAGTTCCTGAATGGTGATCGTCTCGGGCAGTTGCACCTCGCGCGAAATCTTCTCGCGCGGCTCGTTGCTCGACATGGAGCGCTTGAATTTCTCCTGCCGGCGACGCATCGCCGAAAGCGACCGCGAGCGGCCTTCGCCGTCGGCGCCGACATTGGAAAGCGTCAGCTTGCCACGGCGACGCTCGTCGTCACGGCGCGGCGACGGACGCGGCGGGGTATCAGTCTTTCCGGGCCCGCCGGCACCACCGCGACGCGGGCCGCGGCTTTCTTCCTCGTCCCCGGCGGGGCGACGCCCGGCCGGCTTGGCAGCCGCGGCGGCTTTTTCCTCTTCAGGCTCGGGCGCGCGCTTCGCGGCTTCGGCCTCGGCGCGTTCGCGGGCAGCCTTTTCGGCGGCCAGGCGTTCCTCTTCCTCGCGCTGGCGGCGCTCGGATTCGGCACGCTCCCTGGCGCGGCGCTCGTCTTCCTCGGCGCGTCGCTTGGCGTCCTCGGCAGCGCGCTGACGATCCTCGACCTCACGCGCCTTGGCTTCCTCGAGGGCGCGCCTGCGCGCATCCATTTCGTTTTGGGAAAGCTGGTTGAGAACCACGCCGCCGCGCGAATCGTCGTGCGCCGCCGGCCTCTTCGGGGCCGCCTTCGGCGCCTCGGGCTTCGGAGCCTCGGCTTCGGGCACAGCCGCGCGCGGCTTCAGGCCGCCCGCAAGCGACCCGGAAGCCGGTTTTTCGTCGGGACGCGTGAACTTTCGCTTGCGCGTTTCGACGACCACCGATTTCGACCGGCCATGGCTGAAATTCTGCCGGACGGTGCTCTTGTCACCGCCCGAGCGCTTCAGCGTCAGCGTGCGTTTGCTGTCGGCGCCGGTCTTCTTGTCGTCTGTCGTGTCACTCATTCCGTAATCTTATCCTTCGCGGTCTTCTCGCTTGCGCCGCCCGAGGTGTCGAATTCTGCGCTGAAATGCCGGAAACGGTCGAGAAAAACAAGGTGCCGCAATGCGGCTCGCCCCGGCTGCCCGTCAAGTATCGCAGCATGTATCACATTTCCCCCACCCAATGCCAAATCCAATTCGCCTTCGGCAAAGGATTTGAACGCGGGGATATCCGGCCCGTCCATGCGGCGCACAAAGGTGCGGGCCTGATCAATCTTGCGCACGCCGTCCGGCGCAGCGCCGGCATCGTGCAAAACGGCGATCGCCTCACCGGAGCGGACCGCCTTGTCGACCTGGACGGCGCCCGTAACGACGCCGCCGGCCTTGCGCGCCAGGCCGAGCTGGCCGAGCGCGCGTTTGGCTATCAGATGATCTGTGCGGGCGCCGAGTTCAAGGTCGGCGCTCACGTCCTGCTTCAGTCCGCGGCGAAACATCTTCTTCGCCACGGCCTTGTCGACGAGGTCGCGATGGGCGGTCACCCAGCAGCCGCGACCCGGCAGGTTTCGCTTCAGGTCAGGAACGACATTCCCGTCCGGATCCGCGACGAAGCGGATCATTTCGTCGGCGGGAAGCTGCCGGCTGGTCACGATGCAGCTGCGATCGTTCATGTCGTCCTTTCTGGCTGCTGTCATGACCAAATGCCGTATCCGAGTTCCGCGCGACCATTATCCCGGCCTCAGGCGTCGAAGATCACGCCGGCAGGCTCTGCCGGTGCTTCCTCGGCGTCTTCGCCTTCTTCCGGCTCTTCCTCGCCGGCGCGCAGATCCTCTTCGGTGATCCAGCCGACCGCGAGACGCGCGGCGACGACCATCTCCTCGGCTTCGGCGCGCGACGTGCCGAAGGGCGTGAAGACGCCGTCATGCATGACGGTCTCGCCTTCCTTGCGCTCGCGCCAGCCGACGAGGTCGTCGGAGGCGCAGCCGGCGAAGTCTTCGAGCGTCTTGATGTCTTCCTCGCCAAGCGCGACCATCATCGCCGTGGTGACGCCGGGGACTTCGCGGATCTCGTCGGCAACGCCCAGTTCCTTGCGCTTGGCGTCGTTCTCGGCCTCGATCCGGTCGAGATATTCGCGGGCGCGCATCTGGATTTCGGCGGCGGTCTCCTCGTCGAAGCCCTCGATGGACGACACTTCCTCCGAGTCGACATAAGCGACTTCCTCGATGGAGGTGAAGCCTTCGGACGCCAGGACCTGGCCGACCATCTCGTCGACATCGAGCGCTTCCATGAACAGGTTGGAGCGTTCGACGAATTCCTTCTGGCGGCGCGCCGATTCCTCTTCCTCGGTCAGGATGTCGATATCCCAGCCGGTCAACTGCGAGGCAAGGCGGACGTTCTGGCCGCGGCGGCCGATGGCCAGCGACAGCTGATCGTCGGGCACGACAACCTCGATGCGCTCGGCATCCTCGTCGAGAACCACCTTGGCGACCTCGGCGGGCTGCAGCGCGTTGACGATGAAGGACGCCGCATCGGGCTGCCAGGGAATAATGTCGATCTTCTCACCCTGCAATTCTCCGACAACTGCCTGAACGCGGCTGCCGCGCATGCCGACGCAGGCGCCGACGGGGTCGATGGAGGAATCGCGGCTGACGACGGCGATCTTGGCGCGGGATCCCGGGTCGCGGGCGACCGACTTGATCTCGATGATGCCGTCGTAGATTTCCGGCACTTCCATCTGGAAGAGCTTCGCCATGAACTGCGGGTGGGTGCGCGACAGGAAGATCTGCGGCCCGCGCTGCTCGCGGCGGACGTCATAGACATAGGCGCGGACGCGGTCGCCATAGCGGTACATCTCGCGCGGGATCAGTTCGTCGCGGCGGATGATTGCCTCGGCGCGGCCGAGATCAACGATGACATTGCCGTATTCGACGCGCTTGACCGTGCCGTTGACGATCTCGCCGACGCGATCCTTGAATTCCTCGTACTGGTTGTCGCGCTCGGCCTCGCGGACCTTCTGCACGATGACCTGCTTGGCGGACTGGGCGGCGATGCGGCCGAAATCGAGCGGCGGCAGCTGCTCGGCGATGAAGTCGCCGGGCTGCGCGTCCGGATTGCGGTCACGCGCCTGCTCGATGGAGATCTGGGTCGCCGGATCCTCGACGGCCTCGGAGACCTCGAGAAGGCGCTGCAGCTTGATCTCGCCGGTCTTGGTGTTGATGTCGGCCCGGATGTTGGTTTCCTGGCCGTAACGGGATTTCGCGGCCTTCTGGATCGCGTCGGCCATCGCCGAGATGACAATATCCTTGTCGATCAGTTTCTCGCGCGCGACCGCGTCGGCGATCTGCAGAAGTTCCAGCCTGTTCGCACTGACTGCCATTGTCGTCTCCTATCGGCGTTCAGTTATCCGCATCGCTGTCGGATGCGGTGTCCTCGTCTTCATTTCCCTCTCCGCGCGCCTGGCGGGCCGCCTTGTCGGCCTTCAGCGCCTCGCGGATCAAATCATCGGTCAGGATCAGCCTCGCATCGGCGATGGTGTCGAGCGGGATTTCCGAGACCAGCGCCTCGCCGAAATTGGCCTTGTCGGCCTCCATCGTGATCGCTTCCTGTGTCATGCCGGTGATGGTGCCGCGGAAGCGCTTGCGCCCGTCGACCATCACCGAGGTGTCGATCCGCGCCAGCTGGCCGCGCCACCGCGCGAAATCCGACAGGCGCACCAGCGGCCGGTCGATGCCCGGCGAGGAAATCTCCAGGTGATAGGCCCGGTCGATCGGATCCTCGACATCGAGCAGCGGCGAGACCATGCGGCTGACGTTTTCGCAGTCCTCGACACTCATCGTGCCGTCCTCGCGCTCGGCCATGATCTGCAGCGTCAGGCCGTTCATGCCCGACAGGCGCACCCGCACCAGCCGATAGCCCGCGGAGTTGAGCACCGGCTCGACGATCGACGCGACGCGCGCATCCACGCCCGTCTCGCGGACGATGCGCGGTTCGTCGTTTTCGATCGGCGCCAGATATGCGTCGCTCAACTGTGCTGCTTTCCCACCGTTAAAACAAAAAGAGCGGGTCCTTGCGGGCCCACTCTTGTTCGGATGACCAAGAATTTGAATTCCATATACGCCGCGCAGCCGGGAAGCGCAAGGGGCGAGGTCTTTCGTACAGATGGGCGGCCGTCGCAGCCGGCATCGGCCAAGTGACCGCTATTTGCGCAGAAATGTCAGATAGGCCGGCGTGCGGCCCTCGCGAAGCGCCTTGGCCTCGTAGCGTGTGCCGGGCCAGCCCTCATAGGGCGTTCGCCAGTCTGACGCGTTGCGCGCCGGCCAGTCGAATTCCGGATGGGCGTGGATGTGCCGGAGCGTCCAATTGACATAAGTGTCGATATCGGAGGCGAAGCGGAAGCGCGCGCCCGGTTTCAGGACACGGGCGAAACGATCGAGATTGGCCTTGTTGACGAAGCGCCGCTTCCAGTGACGCATCTTCGGCCACGGATCGGGATAAAGCAGATCGATCCCGTCGAGCGAGCCGGCGGGCAGCCAGTCGAGCAGCTGCGTGGCGTCATCGTCGTAAAGGCGGACATTGGTGACGCCCGCATCGCCGGCTGCCGCGACGAATTTCGCCATGGAATTGACGAAGGGCTCGACGCCGATGAAACCCGTTTGCGGGCTTTCGAGCGCCCGATGCAGCAGATGCTCGCCGCCGCCGAATCCGATTTCAAGGATGATGCGCTCCGGCGCGTGGTCGAAGAGCTCCGAAAGCCTCGCCGGGGCCGGTTTCGCCAGGTCGATCTTCCAGGCCGGCAGAAGCCGGCCGAGCTGTTCCGCCTGGCGCGGTTTCAGCGTTTTGCCCCGACGGCGGCCGAAAAACGCCTCGGTTGCCCGGGAGCGTCGTTTTTCTTCGGTCATTTCACCCCGAGGGCGGCCTTCAGCGGCTTGACGAGGTTGGTCCGTTCCCAGGAGAAGGAGCCGTCGCGGCCGGGCTTGCGGCCGAAATGGCCATAGGCCGCGGTCTTGGCGTAAATCGGCTTGTTGAGGTCGAGATGCTTGCGGATGCCGGACGGCGACAGGTCCATGACCTGGCGCAGCGCCGTTTCGATCGCAGCGTCATCGACCTTGCCGGTGCCGTAAGTGTCGACATAGACGGACAGCGGCTGGGCGACGCCGATGGCGTAGGAAAGCTGGATGTTGCACTTGTCGGCAATGCCGGCGGCAACGACGTTCTTGGCGAGATAGCGCGCCGCATAGGCGGCGGAACGGTCGACCTTGGTGGTGTCCTTGCCGGAGAAGGCGCCGCCGCCATGGGGCGCCGCGCCGCCATAGGTGTCGACGATGATCTTGCGGCCGGTCAGGCCGGCGTCGCCGTCAGGGCCGCCAATGACGAATTTGCCGGTCGGATTGATGTACCAGACGCAATCGTCGGCGATCGGCAGATCGCCAAGCGCTTCGCGGATATAGGGCTCGACGACGGAGCGGACCTTCTTGTTGTCCCAGCTGCCGTCCATGTGCTGCGTCGACAGGACGATGGAGACCACTTCGGCGGCCTTACCGTCGCGGTAGCGAACGGTGACCTGGGACTTGGCGTCGGGACCGAGCTTCGCAGCCTCGCCTTCGCCGGAGTGGCGGGCTGCGGCCAGCAATTCGAGGATCTTGTGGGCGTAGTAGATGGGCGCCGGCATGAGTTCCGGCGTCTCGTTGCAGGCATATCCGAACATGATGCCCTGGTCGCCCGCGCCTTCCTCGCCCTGCTTGTCGGACGCGTTGTCGACGCCCTGGGCGATGTCGGCGGACTGGCCGTGCAACAGCACGTCGACGCGGCAGGTCTTCCAGTGGAAGCCGTTCTGCTCATAGCCGATGTCGCGGATGGCGCGGCGGGCGGCGGAGCGGAATTTCGACGGATTGACCATCGGGTGGCCGGTCGCGTCGGTGACGAAATTGCCGGCCTTGTCCTTTTTCAGCATGGTCTCGGGCACGCGCACCTCGCCGGCGATCACGACGCGGTTGGTCGTCGCCAGGGTCTCGCAGGCGACGCGGACGCGCCACTTCTCGTCTTCGCCGTGCTTGCGCGCCTCGCGATAGATCAGATCGACGATCTCATCGGAAATACGGTCGCAAACCTTGTCCGGATGGCCTTCGGACACGGATTCGGACGTAAAAAGGTAATCCTGGCGCGCCATTTTGCAGATGTCCCCGATAATTGCGTGGGCCGACCGTAGGAACGGCGGCACGAAGTCGGCCTTCGTTAGGCAACAGGCGAATGCCGGTCAAGAAAAAACCGGCTTTCGCTTAAGGATATAAGGATAAGTGCATGTCCGTCCGCGCAGGAGGCGTACGGCGCCTTACTCCGCGTCGGAATCGGCGGCGATCGCCTTGACCAGATCGATGATACGGCGACGCACCTTGGGATCGGAGATCTTCACGAACGCCCGGTTCAGTTGCAGCCCCTCGGAGCTCGAGAGGAAATTGACGACATAGGTCGATGAATTCTCGCTCAGCCCGTCGGCCGCAGCATCCCCCGCGTCACCCGGCGCGTCCTCGAAGAAGAAGGCGACAGGCACGCCGAGGATCGCCGCGATATTCTGCAGGCGGCTGGCGCCGACGCGGTTGGTGCCCTTCTCGTATTTCTGAACTTGCTGGAACGTGATGCCAAGTTGCTCGCCCAGCTTTTCCTGGCTCATGCCGAGCATGGTGCGCCGCAGCCGGATGCGGCCGCCAACATGTATGTCAATCGGGTTGGGTTGCTTCTTGTTCACCGTCATTAATTGTCCTTGCCGCCTGGCAGCTGATTATCATTGTTATTTCCAAGGACCAGAGGTGCGAGACGGCTGCAAACCGACGCCACCCTTCATAACATAATCACCGTTGGCACGGGATTCAAAGACCGACTCCCAACAAACTAAAAAACTTTAATGCCGATTTCGGCCGCCGGCCCGCCCCGTGAAGGCGGCCAGCGCGAAAAACGCCAGGATCGCCCAGAAGGTCAGGCGGCCGTTGCGGGCATACCAGGTCGCGGCCAGCGAATCGGCAAGCGGCGCCTCTACGGCTCCGCGCACGCCGTAACCAAGCGCATCCAACTGGCGGCCGTACGGATCGTACATGGCGGAGATGCCGTTATTGGCGGCCCGGATGACCGGCAGGCCGGTCTCCAAGGCGCGAATGCGCGCCTGATGGGCGTGCTGGTAGGGACCCGGCGTGTCGCCGTACCAGGCGTCGTTGGTGACATTGACGAGCACAGTCGGCCTGTCTCCCCCGGCCGCGACCGCATAGGGGAAGATCGCCTCGTAACAAACCGAGGGCAGCACGACCATGCCGTTCGGCAGCGTCATCGTGCGCCGGCGGTCCGCGGGCGAATAACCGCGATCGGCCGCCGCGATCGCCTTCATGCCGAGCTTTTCCAGCATCGCCTTGAAGGGCAGATATTCACCGAAGGGAACGAGGTGTTTCTTGTCGGCCGCGTCGACGATGACGCCGTCGCCGTCCAGAACGAGAATGGAGTTGTAATAGGTGCGCTGCCCGGTGGACGGATCGACCTCGCCGCCGCGCGCCGCGCCGGCGAGCAGAAGCTGGCCGGGACCAAGCGTTTCGGCGATGGATGCGACGGCCTGCGGCGCTTCGGTCAGGAGATAGGGGACGGATGTTTCGGGCCAAACGACGATGTCGGGGCGTTGTCCGCCGGTCCCGGCTTCAGAGGTCAGGTCGAGCAGCGTCTCGAAAATCTCGTCGCGAATGGCGGCGTCCCATTTCTCCGACTGGTCGATGTTCGGCTGGACGATGCGCACGAGCGGTGCGCCGGCGCTGATATCCGCCGCGTTTTGCAGACGCCAGAATCCGTAGCCCGCATGGCCCCCGAGAAACGCGATGGTCATCACCGCGGCGAAGCCGGCCCGCCAGCGGCCGCCGGCAAAGGCGGCGGGCAGGCAGAAGGCAAAAACGGCGAGCGCGTTCATCCCGTAAATGCCGACGAGGGAGGCCGACTGCATCAGCACCGGAACCGGCATCGCCGCATAGCCGACCGCGTTCCAGGGAAAGCCGGTAAAGGCGAAGGAGCGCAGCCATTCGGCCAGCCCGAAACCTAGCGCGAGCGCCGCGATGCGGCCGATCCCGTCGGACCAGAGCAGGCGCGCGACGACCGCCGCAAGCCCGTAAAACAGGGCCAGGACGGCGGGTATAAGCGTCACCGCGAAGGGCCACAGCCAGACGAACTGGTCCGCCTCGACGAAGAGCGCATTGCCGACCCACCAGAGGCCGGCGACGAAATAGCCGAAACCGAACCACCATCCCGTGGCAAAGGCCGGCCACACGGACGCGACGAGGGAACGCGTCGGCCGGGCCACGGCCCCGTCGAGCATCCAGACCAGAACCGGAAACGAGATGAAGCAGACGATGAACAGCTGGAACGGCGCCTGGCCGAGCACGGCGAATGCACCGGCGCAAAAAGCGAGCAAGGCCCGCTTCCACCCGGTCGTCAACAGTATGCGGTTGGCCAAACGCTCCATCAGCGGTCCGTAGCCGAATCAATGCTTACGGAGCTTTAGCAGCCATCATCATTGGAAGCGATGTCAGTCGGTGCTTTCGGCCGACTTTGCGGGATTGGAGGCTTTCGGCGCCGGCTCCGCCGTCAACGCGACCGGTTCGGCAGTCGCTTCCGCAGCCGGCTGTTCGCGCCCCTGCGCCACCGGACGGGCGGGCCGCCGCTTGGCGCGCACGATGCGCACGCGCCGAATACGGCGGGGATCGGCCTCGAGGATTTCGAATTCGTAGCCGGCAAAGGACGGGATCACCTCGCCGCGCACCGGGATGCGGCCGAGCAGCGAAAAGATCAGGCCGCCAATCGTGTCGACGTCGTCGTCCTCGCTGCGCGCCGCCTCGAGAAAATCCGGGCCGAGAGCGCCGGCGAGATCCTCGAGATAGACGCGCGCATTGGCGATGATCGTGCCGTTCGACTGCTCGGTGAACAGGACTTCCTCATCGTCGTGCTCGTCCTCGATGTCGCCGACAACCATCTCGACGATATCCTCGAGCGAGACGAGGCCGTCGGTGCCGCCATATTCATCGATGACGAGGGCCATCTGGATGCGTTGCGTCTGCATGCGCGCCATCAGGTCGGCGGCGAGCATGGAGGGCGGCACGAACAGCACCTGGCGCGCCAGCTTCAGTTCCTCGATCGTCTTGTCGAGCTCGACCTTGCCGAGGTCGAGCTGGCCGGACGAGTTGTGGCCGACGGGCGCGGCGCCGTTGCGGCGGCGCGTGCGCTTCTTCTCGCCGGCCAGCCGGGTGATCGCCGCGACGACATCGCGGATGTGGACCATGCCGCGCGGATCGTCCAGCGTCTCGTCATAGACCGGCATGCGGCTGTGACCGTGCGTCTCGAACAGTTTCAGCAATTCGCCGAGCGTCGTCTTCTGGTCGACCGCGTAGACCTCCGCGCGGGGGATCATCACATCCTCGACGCGCACTTCGCGCAGCCGCAGGATATTGTGCAGCATGGCGCGCTCGCCGGGCGAGATGGTCTGATCGTCCCACTCGCCATTGCCGGAAAGGGCGTCCTGAAGGTTCTCGCGGATGGTCGCGGCCGATTGCGGCCTGAACAGGAAGAGGAGGCGTTGCAGGAATCCCGGCTGACCGCGCGACTTGCCGGGTTCCGCGCCGGGACTTCGGGGTTCGGTGTCGTCGTCGCGAGACACGTCGCGCCTCGAGTCTTCGGTCTCGTTAATCGTCATAAGCATCGAAATGTTCAATCGGCCTCAGAATAGGGGTCGGGGACGCCGATGTCAGCAAGAATCGCGCGCTCCGCAGCTTCCATCTCCTCGGCCTCTGCGTCATTTTCGTGGTCATAGCCCAAAACATGCAAGAAACCGTGAACGATGAGATGACGCAGATGGTCATCGAAAGGTTTGGCTTCAAGCTCTGCCTCGTCGCGTACGGTTTCATAGGCAATCACGATATCGCCCAGCATCGGGCCCGGCGGGTCGCCCGGCGCAAGATCGAAGGCCGGGAAGGACAGCACGTTGGTCGGCTTGTCCTTGCCGCGCCATTGCGCATTCAGCGCCTGCATCGCCTTGTTGTCGGTGAACAGCACGGACAGTTCGCTCGCCGCGTCCCCGAAGCCGAGCCGGGCAATCGCGGCATCGACGCATTGCGAGGCAATTGCCGCTAGCGCATCTTCGCCCGCCCAGTCGCCCGCTTCGACCGCGACATCGATATCGACGGCCAAATGCTAACCCTGCCGGTCGTAGGCCGAGACGATCTTCGCCACGAGCGGATGGCGCACGACGTCGGTTTCAGTGAAGCGCACGGTAACGATGCCGGAGACATCGCGCAGGACGTGCAGCGCCTCGACGAGGCCGGATTTCGCGCCGAGCGGCAGATCGACCTGCGACGGATCGCCGGTGACGATCATGGTCGAGTTCTCGCCGAGACGGGTGAGGAACATCTTCATCTGCATCGATGTGGTGTTCTGCGCCTCGTCGAGAATGACCGCAGCATTGGCGAGCGTGCGCCCGCGCATGAAGGCGAGCGGCGCGATCTCGATGACGCCGGCGGCCAATGCGCGTTCCACCTTGTCGGCGGGGATCATGTCGTAGAGCGCGTCGTAAAGCGGCCGGAGATAGGGATCGACCTTCTCCTTCAGGTCGCCCGGCAGGAAGCCGAGCCGCTCGCCCGCCTCCACGGCGGGGCGGGACAGGATGATGCGCTCCACCGCGCCGCGCTCCAGCAGCATCGCCGCATGGGCGACGGCGAGATAGGTCTTGCCGGTACCGGCCGGGCCGACGCCGAAGACGAGTTCGGCGCGGTCGAGGGCGCGGATATAGGCATCCTGGTTCGGCGTGCGCGCGAAGACGGTCTTCTTGCGCGTCGAGATCTGCGCAGCCGCAAGCTTCGCCGGCGCGGCGATAGTCGGGAGCGACAGCTGGTCGTCGGCGGCGACAGCCATGCGCAACGCGCCGTCGACATCGGACGTGTCCGGTTCGTCGCCGCCGGCCGCGAGCCGGTCATAGAGATAATCGAGCGCGCGGCGCGCCTGTTCCGTCGCGGTCGGTTCGCCGCGTATGGTGACCTGGTTTCCCTTGGAGCGCACATCGACGCCGAGCCGCTGCTCGATCAGGGCCAGGTTCTGGTCGAACTGGCCGTAGAGCGCACGGGCATGGTCGTTGTTGTCAAAGCTCAGGACGATATGCGCCAGATCGGAGGCGCCGGTGACGGGTGTCGCGGGGGCTTCTGCGTTCAAGCCTCTGTATCCACTTTCCTGTTGTCCGCGATCAGGCTGTTCGCGGATGCTCGCGTGATTCGCACGCTAACAATGTCGCCGATTTTTCCGACATTTTCATCACAAACCACAGGCTGAAGCCAGGGAGACCGGCCGACCACCTGACCGGGTTCGCGGCCGGGCTTTTCCAGCAGCACGGAAATCGTCTTTCCGATCAATCCGTTCATGAATTCGGCCTGCTGTTTTTCGAGCAAGGCCTGCAGGCGATGAAGCCGTTCGGTTTTCACCGGTTCGGGCACCTGGTCCGGCAAGTCGGCGCCGGGCGTGCCGGGACGCGGCGAATATTTGAACGAGAAGGCCTGTGCATAACCGATATCGCCGATCAGCCGCATCGTATCCTCGAAATCGGCATCGGTTTCGCCCGGAAAGCCGACGATGAAATCGCCCGACAAAGCGATATCCGGCCGTGCGGCGCGGATGCGATCGACCAGACGGCGATAGTCGTCGCCGGTGTGCTTGCGGTTCATCGCCTTCAGTATGCGGTCCGAGCCCGCCTGAACCGGAAGGTGAAGATAGGGCATCAGCGCGCCAAGATCGCGATGGGCGGCGATCAGGTCGTCATCCATGTCGCGCGGATGGCTGGTCGTGTAGCGCAAGCGGTCGAGGCCTTCGATATCGGCCAGTTCGCGCAGCAGCCGTCCGAGCCCCCATTCGCCTCCGTCCGGACCCTCGCCATGCCAGGCGTTGACGTTCTGGCCGAGCAAAGTGACCTCGCGAACGCCGGATGCGGCAAGCTTGCGGGCCTCGGCGACGATCTGGGCGACCGGGCGCGAGACCTCGGCGCCGCGCGTATAGGGCACGACGCAGAAGGTGCAGAACTTGTCACAGCCTTCCTGCACCGTAAGGAAGGCTGTGACACCACGGGCGCGCACCTGCCGCTCGTCGCGTTCGGGCAGTTTCTCGAACTTGTCCTCGATGGCGTAGTCGGTCTCGACGACCTTGTCCCCGGCGCGGGCGCGGGAGACGACCTGCGGCAGGCGGTGATAGGTCTGCGGGCCGATGACGAAATCGACGACAGGCGCGCGGCGGATGATCTCCTCGCCCTCGGCCTGGGCGACGCACCCCGCGACGCCGATCAGCATCTCGGAGCCCGACGCCTGACGCTCGTCGCGCAATTTGCGCAGCCGCCCGAGCTCCGAATAGACCTTCTCGGCCGCCTTTTCGCGGATATGGCAGGTGTTCAACAGCACCATGTCGGCGTCATCGGGAGTGGCGGTCTCGACATAGCCGTCGGCGCCCAGCGCATCGGCCATGCGCTGGCTGTCATAGACATTCATCTGGCAGCCATAGGTCTTGACGAAGACCTTGCGCATATTCGCCGGAGCCGGGGAAACGGCGATGTCCGCTATCTTCACGCGTTCATTCATGCCCGCTCCTTATCGCTTTTCACCGCGCGTGAGAAGGAGGGACACGGCCAAGAAGCGCCGAAGACGCCATGTCGCGTATGGCGGTTTCGCAGGCAAGGGCCAGCGCCTTCCTGTTCGGCATCTCGGTCGCGACGATGGGATCGCCAAACAGGATGGAAACGTCGATCGCGCCCGCCCCGATCACGCCGGCAACATGGGGAGCCAGTTCGACATCGCCGGGCCATGCGGCAATCGGGCGGCTGTAGCGGCCCATCGGTATCCCGTGGTGGTGGGTGTAGACGATGGCGACCGGCTGGACATGCACCGGTTCGCGCGAGGCGTTTTCCTCGTTGCCGGCCCGGACGCCGACGGCGCCGAAGAGGGCGGATTTGAAAGGCAGGAGGAAATTGCCGTCGGAGGTCGTCCCCTCGGCGAAGAGGACCATGACATCGCCGTCGGCGAGGCGCTGGCGGATCTTGTCGGCCTGTTCGCCGGCCTTGCCGCGCTTCGCCCGCTCTATGAACAGGGTCTCCTGCAATTTCGCGAGCACCGACACACCTGCCCAGCCGGCGACCTCATGCTTGGCGATGAAGGAAACGGGCGCGGCGGCGCCGAGCGCGACGATATCGAGCCAGGAGACGTGATTGGCGGCGATCAATACGCCGACGCCGTCATGGCGCGCCGGCTTGCCGTGCACATTCACCCTGAGCCCGATCAGGCGCGAGGCAATCTGGTGCCAGAGATTGGGAAGGCGGCGGCGCAGCGGATGGCGAAAGCGAATGGCGAGGATCTGGACGGGCAGGAGAAGGATGGTCATCGCCACCAGCAAGACCACGATGAGCGCCAGTCGGACGCGCAGGATCACGCTTCGCCGTCTCCGCCGTCATCGCCCTCGTCGAGCGGGACCGCATAAAGCTCCAGACGGTGCTCGACGATGCGATAGCCGAGTTCGCGGGCGATCTCCTCCTGCAGCGCCTCGATGCGGGCATTGCGGAATTCGATCACCTGGCCGGACTTCACATCGATCAGATGATCGTGATGCTCTTCCGGCAGCGGCTCGTAGCGGGCGCGACCATCACGGAATTCATGCTTCTCGATGATGCCGAGATCCTCGAAAAGCTTGACGGTCCGATAGACGGTGGAAATCGAGATATGCGGATCCACGGCGGATGCGCGGCGATAGAGTTCCTCGACATCGGGGTGGTCGGCGGCATCCTGAAGGACACCGGCGATGACGCGGCGCTGGCCGGTCATGCGCATGCCGCGCTCGGCGCAGAGTTCCTCCAGCGTTTTTGCGTTGTCCTCGGCCACATCGAATACCCGGTTTCGAATTGCGCGGTTGCTAACGAAGATCGCGGCGCATGACAAGCGCGGCGGATTTGCGCCCCGACCGGTCCTGATAATAGTCCGGCCGGCCTCCGACCTGGAAGAAACCGAGCTTTTTGTAGAGGGCGATCGCCGGCTTGTTGGTCTCGTCGACCTCGAGAAACACCGACTCGATGCGCTCGCGATGCGCCTTGGCAAGAACCGCGTCCATGAGCTTGCGACCGAGCCCGTGGCCCTGCCAGTCCGGCGTGACCGCGATGGTCAGGATTTCCGCCTCCCCCGCGACGCCGCGCGCCAGCACGAAGCCGAGGACCTTCGCCTTGCCCCAGGTCAATTCGCGCGCCACGAAACCGAACACGGTCGGCTGGGCGAGCATGTCGTGGAACTCGCCATCGGTCCAGGGGCGGACGAAGGTCGCCCCGTGCAGGTCCGCCATGTGACGAGTGTGGGCGGTTTCGAGCGGGTCGACGACGATGTCGAGCGGCCGGAACCAGCCGAGGAAGGACCACTTCATCGCGCCGGCTCTCCGCCTTTCGCATCGGCGCGCGCCAGCGCGAAGCCTTGCTGGGGCTTCGCGTCCGCGCCACGCAGATAGAGCGGCACGGGCGCATGCGACGATACCGCCGACAGGCGGGCAACCGTCGCGATCGTGCCGGTTGCTCGGTCGATGAGCGCAGGCGTTTTGTGGCCGGATGCGGCCAGTCTTTCGGCGATGTCCGCGGCCGCATTGCCAACCAGCAGACGAGCGTCTTCGGGAATGGCGGCATGCGCCGCGGCCTCGTCCACGGCCCTGGCATCGGCAAGGGGGCGGCCGGAGGGTTCGAAGTCCTGCATGAAGAACTGGCCGCGCCCGCCCCTGACCGCGACGGTGAACGGCCCCGTGGCCTGACTTACGGCATCGGCGGCCAGCGCCTCGATCGTCGTGACGCCGAGGACAGGGACGCCGAGCGCGAGGCCGAAGCCGCGCGCCGAGGCCACGCCGACGCGAATTCCCGTGAAGGAACCCGGGCCGATCGCGACGGCGATGCGCCCGAGATCGGCATAGTCGCGTCCGCCGGACCGCATGACCGTCTCGACGACCTGCATGAGCTGTTCGGCATGGCCCCGGCCGATATCGCGTTCTTCCTGGGCGATCACGCGATCGGACGCCTCGTCCCAAAGGCAGGCGGAACAGAAATTGGCGGCGGTATCGATGGCAAGCGTCAGCATCAAGACTGGTTAGTCAAAGCGCGGGGCGGCGGCAAGCAATTCAGGACGCCGCGAAGGCGCCAGGAGGCTGGAACAGCGGCCGGACCGGCGTCTCGACCAGGATGGTCTTGCCGGCATGCGGATCCGCCGCGCGCGCCGCATCGTCGAGCCCTTGAAACGCCGAGGTCACCGCGATCAGGCCGCGTTGGAAGCCTGTTCCTGTGTGAGGAAGGCAAAAAGCGCTTCCGCGTCGGAGGTGGCGCGCAGATTGGCGATGCGGACCGGATCACGCAGAACGCGCGCAATGCGCGACAGCGCCTTGAGATGGTCCGCGCCCGCGCTTTCCGGCGCGAGCAGCAAAAAGACGATATCCACAGGCTGATCGTCGAGCGATTCGAAGTCGATCGGCGCATGAAGGCGCGCGAAAACACCGGAAATCCGGTCGAAATCGGCGAACTTGCCATGCGGAATGGCAATGCCCTTGCCAACGCCGGTCGAGCCGAGGCGCTCGCGCTGCAGGATCGTGTCGAAAATGGCGCGCGCGGAAAGGCCCGTCATTTCGGACGCCTTTTCCGCGACAGCCTGAAGAAGTTGTTTCTTGGAACTTACCCGCAAATCCGGGATGATCGCTTCCTGGGTGACAATGTCGCCGAGTGTCATGCACTTATCCTTGCGGACAATTCGAGCTTCATCGCGCGCAGTACGGCGCGTTTCAAAATCGTTCGATTATGATTGCTTAATCGAGCCCGGATCTATCCAGCCAATGTTTCCGTCGGCACGGCGGTAGACCAGATTGACGTCGCCGCTGCCTGCGTTTCGGAACACATATACCGGGTTGTCCTGCAGGTCCAGTTGTAAAACCGCCGAAGACACAGGCATTGTCGCGAGCTGCATTGACCGTTCCGCTACGACAACCGGCGCATAATCCTCGGGCACCGTTTCCTCTTCGGTCTCGGGCACGGCCTCGAGCACGCGATAGGCATATTCCTCGTTGCGGCTGGCGGACTCGTCGGTCAGATGCTGCTTGAGACGGCGCTTGTAGCGGCGCAGACGCTTCTCGATACGCTCGGCGGCCGCATCGAAGCTCGCCTGCGGATCCTGAGCCTCGCCGGTCGCCTGAAGAACGGTACCGGAATCGAGATGCAGCATGCAGTCGGTCGTGAAACGGATCCCGGATTTTTCGACCGTTACATGGCCATTGGCGCCCCGGTCGAAATATTTCGCGAGGGCCTCTTCGATGCGACCCTCGATCCGCTCGCGGAACGCATCACCGATATCCATGTGTTTTCCCGAAACGCGCAAACCCATTGGCAACTCCTCATGCTTCTTCGTTGGGGCGTGGACGCCCAAACCACAGATTGGGCGAAAGATGCAAGACTGTGAAGTCCGCACGGCAAAAAATGACAGGGGCGTGACGGTGCCGCATTTACACGGTCAGCCGTGGGCGACAGCGAGCGCCCGCTTCTCGCGGCGGCGCTGCACGGACGACGCGATGTTCATGCCCTCGCGGTATTTGGCGACGGTGCGGCGCGCGATGTCGATGCCCTCGCCCTTCAGCATCGCCACCAGCGCATCGTCGGACAGGATCGAGTCGGGCGATTCGCGGTCGATCATCGTCCTGATGCGCTGCCGCACGGCTTCCGACGAGTGACCGTCCTCGCCGCCGCTCGACGAAATCGACACGGTGAAGAAGTAGCGGAACTCCAGCATGCCGCGCGGGGTGAGCATGTATTTGTTGGCGCTGACACGACTGACCGTCGACTCATGCATGCCGATGGCGTCGGCGACCATCTTCATCGTCATCGGCTTCAGCGCGCTGACGCCGTGGACGAAAAACGCGTCCTGCTGGCGGACAATCTCGGTCGCGACCTTGAGGATCGTGGTCGCGCGCTGATCGAGGCTGCGCTCCAGCCACGTGGCGTTCTGCAGGCATTCGCTCATGAACAGCTTCTCGTCGGACGACAGGCCGGTGCGCGAGATCCGGGCGTAGTAGTCGCGATCAACGAGGATGCGGGGAAGCGCATCGGGATTGAGCTCGATGCGCCACGACTTGTCGGCCGCTTCGCGCACCTCGACGTCATAGACAATGGCCTCGGTGCCCGACGGCTCGAAGGCAAGACCCGGACGCGGGTCGAGCGTGCGGATCTCCGACAGCATGTCGATCAGATCGCCCTCATCCACGCCGCAGATGCGCGAGAGCGCCTTGAAGTCCCGCTTTGCAAGCAGGGGCAGGTTTTCCAGCAGCGCCGCCATCGCCGGATCGTAGCGGTCCAGGCGACGCAGTTGCAGGGCAAGGCACTCAGACAGGCTGGCGGCGAAGACGCCCGGCGGGTCCATCTCCTGCAAGGCGCCCAGCACGGCTTCCACATCCTCGCATTCGCAGCCAAGCCGCTCCGCGACTTCGTCGAAATCGGCGTCGAGATAGCCGTTGGGATCGAGCGCATCGACCAGCTCGTGCGCGATGGCGCGATCCGACACTGTGCGCAAGGTCAGGCTGATCTGTTCGTGCAGGTGATCGCGCAGCGTCCGGCTTCCTGCGATCACCGATTCCAGATCGAAATCGGCATCGGGCCGGCCGATGACATCGGAACCGTTGCGGCCGGAGAGCGGACCTTGCGCAGGCGACCCGCCGTCGCTCTGCCCCGGATCATCCGGAAAGACGTTGTCGAGCGAGGAATCCAGCTTGTCGGCAATTGCCGAGGAACTGACTTCCAGCTCGTCCATCGACCAATCCTCGGCCGCACTTACGTCGGAGCCGGCGTCCGGTTCGGAAAGCACGGGGCGCTCCATATCGGGCGCACTATCCTGCGACGCATCCCGTTCGAGAAGCGGATTGATCTCGATCTGGTCCTGAACGAACTGGTCGAGCTCCAGTTGCGTAAACTGCAATAGCCTGATCGACTGGAGCAGCTGCGGCGTCATCACCATCGACTGGCTTTGCCGCAGATTGAGCTTGGCCGATAACGCCATCCCCGAACACCGATCCTCTTACGCGCAACCCAACTGGCCCAAAAATTGCTTATACAGCGGCGGCTGTCAAATCGTTCCGCAAGAAATGTCGATTAAAGTGAAAAACTCTCGCCGAGATAGAAGCGGCGGACATCGGGATTGGCGATGATCTCGTCCGGCTTGCCCTGGGTCAGCACCTTTCCGGCATGGATGATATAGGCGCGGTCGATCAGACCGAGGGTCTCGCGGACATTGTGATCCGTGATCAGCACGCCGATGCCGCGCTGGGTCAAATGGCGGACAAGTTCCTGAATGTCCGACACGGCGATCGGATCGACGCCGGCGAACGGTTCGTCGAGCAGCATGAAAGCCGGATCCGACGCCAGCGCGCGGGCGATCTCGCAACGGCGCCGCTCGCCGCCGGAAAGCGCAATGGAGGGCGCCTTGCGCAGATGGGCTATGGAGAATTCCTCGAGCAACTCATCGAGCTTGCGCCGCCGCTCGGCAACGTTCTTCTCGACGACTTCGAGCACCGCCATGATGTTCTTCTCGACGCTCAGGCCGCGAAAGATCGAGGCCTCCTGCGGCAGGTAGCCGATGCCGAGACGGGCCCGCTGATACATGGGCATGTGGGTGACGTCATTGCCGTCGATCAGGATCTGGCCGCCATCGGCGGGTACGAGGCCGGTGACCATGTAGAAACAGGTCGTCTTGCCGGCGCCGTTCGGCCCAAGCAGGCCGACGGCCTCGCCGGCGCGCACGCCCATGGTCACGCCATCGACGACCCGGCGTCCGCGATAGGCCTTGGTCAGGCCGCGGGCAATGAGCGTGCCCTGCATCCTGTCCGGCTGGAAACCATCGCCGGCGGCCATATGGGACGCACCCTGCGGCTTCGCGATTTCATCCGGCAAGGCGTCTTCATCCGGCAAGGCGTCTTCATCCGGCAAGGCGTCCGCGGACCCGGATAATGCGGATTGCGCTGAAGCCTGTTTTTCGCTCCGGCGCTGAAACAGATTGAGGACCGACACCGCGTTTTCCTAGTTGCCGCCGACCGATTGCGGTTGCAGCAGGATGGTCGGGCGGCTTCCGGCGTCGCCGCAGCCGGTCAGCTTGGCGCGGCCGGACTGCATCGCGACGGTCAGCTTGCAGCCGGTGGCGACATTGCCACCGTCGGACAGGGTGACGCGCTTGCCGGTGAGCACCAGAACCTCGGTTCCCATGTCGAAGGTGCCGGTATCACCGGTTGCGACCTGGGTGCCGGACTGGATGTTGACGCCGCCCGTGGCTTCAAGCTTGCGGATCTTGGAGCCGCCCGCGGCGATCGATCCTTCCGATCCGCCGGCATAGTGGATGACGAGCTTGCCGGTGCGAAGGACGGTCGCGTCCTGGGAGACCCGGACATTGCCCGAAAAGATCGCCCTGCTCTGGTCTTCCAGGACTTCCAAAGTGTCGCCCTCGACCTGAACCGGCTTGTCGCTGTCGATGCGCAGGCCGGTGGTGCTGTCCTGGGCGATCGTGTCTGCGGCTGATGCGAGGACGAGCAGAGGCAGCGTCGCGATCAGGGCCGCACGGCGCAAAAGGGGTCTGGCGATCATGGTCAGTTTCCTGTTTGTGCGCCGGCGTTGCCGACCGGCTGCCCGATTGATTCTCCGGGCTTGAACTGTCCCGGCTGTACCACAAGTTTAACCCGACTTTCAAAGAGCAACCTGCGGCCATTATCCTCGACCGTCATGCGATCGGCTTCGATGACCGCGCCGGGCAGGGAAATCCGCACCGGATCGGGGGTCGACATGCGCCCCCTCTGCAGGTCGATGGCGGCCGTTTCCAGTTCCGCGCTCATGCCGTCCGTCGTCTCGACCCGTATCGTGTTCATCAAATCGAGCGTGTTGGCTTCCGAGTTGTAGCTTCCGGCATTGGACGTGATTCGCGCCATGACGTCAGCCGTCAGGGGCACATCGGCCTGCAGGCGTTCGAGATCGATGGTCTTCGTGCCGGTGAGATCCTGAATGGCCCGGGCGGCGCGCACCGAATAGGGCTGATCGGCCGAGGTCAGGCCATCGAGCTTGGGATTTGCCATGATCAGCTTGCCGTCGCGAATGGCGGTGCTGGTCAGATCCATGCCGATATCGGGCGTGATGCGCGACAGGTACATCCAGCCGACCGTCACGAGAATGCCCACGACCGCGAGCACGGGCAAAATGACCTTCGCGGCGCGCACGCGGCCGGAATGGGACCGGGCGCTGCGATAGGTGCGCTGGCGCGAGGCGCCCGGCAACCGCACCGTCTCCTGTCTCGCCATGTGTCGCGTCCTTGTGTCTGCGCCCTGATGCGTTGAATGAACTCGCCAATCCGCGCGCGCGGGCCTATGGTGATTCCCGGATTAGTCCAAGAAGTGGCGATCCGATGGCAAAACGCAAGTCCAGGGCGTTTTGGCCGCAAGTTACAGACCAGATACCAGAGGATACCATGTCCGAACACTTCGCCGACGATATTATCGACCGCCGGAGACTGAGGCGAAAACTGACATTCTGGCGCGTCGCGGCGGTTGTCGTCCTGCTGGCCGGCCTGTTCGCGATCGCCTTCGCCTCGATATCCCGGGATGAATTCGGCGCTAAATCGCGGCCGCATGTAGCCAAGATACGCATCGGCGGCACGATCGGCATGGACGAAAAACTCATCGACATGCTCGACAAGGCCGGCAATTCCGACGCCGTGAAAGGCGTCATCCTGTCGATCAACTCGCCCGGCGGCACGACGACGGGCGGCGAAGCGATCTACGAGGCGGTGCGCAAGCTGGCGGACAAGAAACCGGTCGCCGCCGAAGTGGGGACGCTGGCGGCATCCGCGGGCTACATGATCGCGGCCGCGACGGATCATATCGTCGCACGCAAGACGTCGATCGTCGGCTCGATCGGCGTCCTCATCCAGTATCCGAATTTCGCAGAGCTTCTCGACAATGTCGGGATCGACGTCCAGACGATCAAATCGACGCCGCTCAAGGCCGAGCCGGGCATGTTCGACACGCCTCCGCCGGGCGCGGAAGCGATGATGCGGCGCATGATCCTGGACAGCTACGCCTGGTTCAAGGATCTCGTGCAAGAACGCCGCGACCTGACCGACGCGGAGATCGCGGCCGTGGCGGACGGCTCGGTTTTCACTGGCCGGCAAGCGGTCGCAAACAAGCTGATCGACGCCGTCGGCGGCGAGGAAGCGGCGCGCCAATGGCTGACCAGCAAGGGCGTCGCCGAAGGGCTCAAGGTCGTCGAGTGGAAGAAGGAGGAACCGGCTTCCGGATTGCTGTCCTCGATGGCGATTGCGCGGTGGCTTGGCCTCGACCTCTCCCAAAAAACTGCCCTTGAGGCATTGCAGCAACGTCTTTTCCTTGACGGTCTGATCTCGGTTTGGCACGGTGCCGAGTAATTTGCCGGCATTTCCGACCGGAGCGGAGGCCCGCCTTGATCAAATCCGAACTCGTCCAGATCATCGCCAACCGGAACCCTCATTTGTTCCAGCGCGACGTCGAGAATATCGTCAATGCGGTATTCGATGAAATCACCGACAGCCTCGCCCAGGGAAGCCGGGTCGAACTGCGCGGATTTGGCGCATTCTCGGTGAAGAACCGTCCGGCGCGCGAAGGCCGCAACCCGAGAACCGGCGACAAGGTCTCCGTCGAGGAGAAATGGGTGCCGTTCTTCAAGACCGGCAAGGAACTGCGCGAGCGGCTCAACAAGTAAGGCGAGCGCCTCCGGACTTGACAGTCCGGCCCTTGTGCGGGAGTTGATCGATCATGTTTCGGCGGCTGATTTCCATCTTCATCACCATTCCCCTGGCGATCGTGCTGATCGCGCTGGCTGTCGCCAATCGCGGCGCCGTGCCTTTGCGGTTCGACGTGTTCAATCCGCAGAACCCGGCGCTGACGATCAACGCGCCGATGTTCATCTGGCTCTTCGCGGCGGTCGGTATCGGCGTGCTGGCGGGCGGGATCGGCGCATGGTTTGCCCAAGGCAAGCACCGCAAGATGGAACGCCGCTACAAGAAGGAAGCCGCCAGCCTGCGCTACGAGGTCGAGGACCAGAAGCGCAACAATGGCGGGGAAACGAAACCGGGCCAGTCGCTTGCCTTGTCGCGCTGACCGCCAGTTCCCATGAAGATCATTTCCGCCGACGATATCGACCGGCTGTTTACCTATGAAACGGTCATCGACGCCTTGCGCGACGCCTTTGTCGAGGGGGTCACCGCGCCGCTGCGCCATCATCACACGATCGAGCGCGACGGCGGCGCAGACCAGACGCTGCTGCTGATGCCGGCCTGGAGCCGCGATGTGGGGCTCGGCCATATCGGCGTGAAGATCGCGACGGTGACGCCGGACAATGGCAAACTGTCGCTGCCGGCGGTGATGGCCTCCTATATCCTGATGGACGGAAAGACCGGCAAGCCGGAAGCGCTGGTCGACGGCACGCGGCTGACGCTGTGGCGGACGTCCTGCGCCTCCGCGCTTGCGGCGCGCTACCTCGCGCCCGCCGATGCGGAAACGCTGCTCGTTCTCGGGGCCGGCGAACTGGCGCCGTTTCTCGTCCGCGCCCATGCCAGCACGAGGCCCTACAAGCGGATCGTGGCGTGGAACCGCTCGCATGACAAGGCGGTCAAGATGGCGGAAGCGCTTGCCGCCGACGGGTTCGATGCGAGCGCGACGGAAGACCTCGACGGCGCGGTCGCATCCGCCGATACGATCAGCGCGGCGACCCTGTCTTCCGAACCGCTGATCAAGGGCGATCTGGTGAAACCCGGAACGCATATCGATCTCGTCGGCGCGTTCACCCCGGCCATGCGGGAGAGTGACGATGCCTGCATCCGCCGCGCGTCGGTCTTCGTCGACACGTTCGAAGGCGCGACGAAGGAAGGCGGCGATATCGTGCAGCCGTTGAAATCGGGCGTGATGACCGAGGACGACATTCGCGCCGACCTCACCGCTTTGGCCTCTGGTCAGCACAAGGGACGGTCCTCGGCGGACGAGATCACGCTGTTCAAGTCGACCGGCGCAGCGCTGGAAGACCTCGCTGCCGCGATCCTGGCGGCGAAGCTCGCGGCCTGAACGAAGGCCGCATGCGCCGGGCGCTTGGATTTCATCCGCATCTGCGCCATAGACGGCGGCAAACAATCTGAAAGCCCGAGCATTGGCCCAGACGGATTCGCGAAAGAAGAACCGGCAGAAAAACCGCCCCGGCGGCGGACAGGGCGGCAAGCCCGCCGAAACGCGCGGGCGCGTTTTCCGGCCGCGACCGAAACATGCGCAGCCGGCGGAAAAGACGGCTGCTCCCGAACCGCGCGCGCCGCGCCCGAGGCGCGAGGGCGCGGTTCCGCGCGGCGAAGCGCCCGTGATCCTCGAGACAGCGGCTGACGCCGACTATGCGCTGCTCGACAGCGGCGACGGCGAGAAACTTGAGCGCTACGGGCCCTACCGGATCATCCGGCCGGAGGCGCAGGCGATCTGGGCCAAGAAGCTGGGGCGCGTCGAGTGGGACAAAGCCGACGCCGTCTTTACAGGCGACACGGACGAGGAAGGGCTCGGGCGCTGGCGCTTCCCGGGAAAACAGCTCGGCAAGACTTGGGAGATTGGTTTCGACGGCATCCCCTATTACGGCCGTTTCACCTCCTTTCGCCATGTCGGCGTGTTTCCCGAGCAGGCGGTTCACTGGCGGGACATGGCCGCGCGCATCCGCGCTTCCGACCGGCAACTCAAGGTGCTCAACCTGTTCGGCTATACCGGCGTCGCCTCGCTGGTCGCGGCGGAAGCCGGGGCGCATGTCACCCATGTCGACGCGTCGAAAAAGGCGATTACATGGGCACGCGAAAACCAGGACCTGGCGAAACTCTCCGACAGGCCGATCCGCTGGATCTGCGAGGACGCGCTGAAATTCGTGCAGCGCGAGGCGCGGCGCGGCAATTCCTACGACATCATCCTGCTCGACCCGCCGGCCTATGGGCGCGGGCCGAACGGCGAGGTCTGGCAACTCTTCGACAATCTGCCGGAAATGCTCGACACCTGCCGGGACATCCTTTCCGACAAGCCGGTCATGATGACGCTGACCGCCTATGCGATCCGCGCCTCCTTCTTCGCCATGCACGAGATGATGCGCGATGTCTTCACCGGGTTCGACCGCGACGGAGCGATCCAGTCGGGTGAACTGATCATCCGCGAGGAAGCGGGCGACCGGGCGCTGTCGACCTCGCTCTACAGCCGCTGGATCGCCGGAGGCGCAGCATGACCGAAACGATCCGCGCGCCGGGGCGGGTGAAAGAGGTCACCAGCCTCTCAAACCCGATCATCAAGGATATCAGGCTTCTCGAAAAGAAACGGCATCGCGACGAGACGGGCACATTCCTCGCGGAAGGCATGAAGCTCGTCATCGACGCGATCGAGAATGGCTGGACGATCCGCACGCTGATCTACGCCAAGGCCGGACGGGGCCAGGAGAATGTCGAGAAACTCGCCGCGCGCTGCCTTGCGAAGGGTGCTGACGTTCTGATCGTCTCGGAGAAGGTGCTCGGCGCGATCGCCCGGCGCGACAATCCGCAGATGGTGATGGGCGTTTTCGAGCAGCGTTGGACCGCACAGGCGGCGATCCGTCCCGACGAAAACGATGTCTGGGTGGCGCTCGACCGGGTCCGCGATCCCGGTAATCTCGGCACGATCATCCGCACCGCCGACGCGGTCGGCGCGAAGGGCGTCATCCTTGTCGGCCAGACGACCGACCCGTTCGCGACGGAAACCGTGCGTGCGACGATGGGCTCGATCTTCGCCATCCCCCTGGCGAAAATGAGCGAAGCCGATTTCATAGGGTTTACGGGCAAATGGCCGGGCATGATCGCCGGCACGCATCTGAAGGGCGCGGTCGATTACCGCAAGCCGGACTATACCGAAAAGCCGGTTTTGCTGCTGATGGGCAACGAGCAGGCCGGGCTGACCGACGAACTGGCCGCGGCCTGCACCGTGTTGATCAAGATTCCGCAGGCGGGGCGGGCCGACTCGCTCAATCTCGCCATCGCGACCGGGGTCAGCCTGTTCGAGATTCGCCGCCATGCGCTGACATTCGACGGAGAGGCATCATGAAAAGGCTTCTTCCGGCGGCAACCGCCATCGGGCTGATCGTCGCCGCCGACCGGTTGAGCAAGATCCTGGTCGAACGGTTCATGTCGTATCAGGAGACGATCGACCTGCTGCCCTTCTTCGCGCTTTTCCGCACGCATAATCAGGGCATCGCGTTTTCGCTCCTTTGGGGTCTCGGGCCGCTGCCGCTGATCGCGATCAGTCTCGGCGTGATCGCCTTCGTCCTGTGGCTGTGGCGCTCCAGCCCGGCGGACCGCGTCGTCGCGCATCTCGGCTTCGCGCTGGTGATCGGCGGCGCGGTGGGCAACCTGGTCGATCGCGCCATGTATGGCTATGTGATCGACTATTTCCTCTTCCACACGCCCGTCTGGTCGTTCGCAGTCTTCAACCTCGCCGATGCGGCGATCACCATCGGCGCCGGGCTGATCATACTGGACGAGTTCCTGATCTGGCGGCGCGAGCGGGCTATCGAAAAAGCCGACTGAAACCAATCTGCGGAACCCAAACGGGAGGACACCATGGCCGACACTTTCAAGGCAATCCTGATCTCGCGCGACGAGGACAAGAAGCAATCCGTCACTGTCGAGACGCTGGCGGTCGACGACCTGATGGAGGGCGACGTCGTCGTCAATGTCGAGGCGTCGACGGTCAACTACAAGGACGGGCTTGCGATCACCGGCAAGTCGCCGGTGGTGCGGCACTGGCCGATGATCCCCGGCATCGATTTCGCCGGCACGGTCGAAAGCTCGGACCATCCCGACTGGAAGCCCGGCGACAAGGTGATCCTGAATGGCTGGGGCACCGGCGAGACCCATTACGGCGCCTATGCCGGCAAGTCGCGCGTCAAGGGCGACTGGCTGATCGCACGGCCCGAGGGCATCAGCGCGCTCGACGCCATGGCCGTCGGCACTGCCGGCTACACGGCCATGCTGTCGGTCATGGCGCTGGAACGCCACGGCATCACGCCGGATCGCGGCCCGGTGGCGGTGACGGGCGCGTCGGGCGGCGTCGGATCGGTGGCGATCGCGCTGCTCGCCAAGCTCGGCTACCACGTTATCGCCTCGACCGGGCGGACATCGGAAGAAGACTATCTGAAGGGCCTCGGCGCCGCCGAGATCATCGACCGGGCCGAACTCTCCGAGCCGGGCCGGCCGCTCGGCAAGGAACGCTGGGCGGCGGCGATCGACTCGGTCGGCTCGACGACGCTCGCCAACCTGCTGGCGCAAACCATGTATGGCGGCGCGGTCTCGGCCTGCGGCCTCGCCCAGGGCTTCGACCTGCCGGCGACCGTGATGCCCTTCATCCTGCGCGGCGTCTCGCTGCTCGGCATCGATTCCGTGATGGCTCCAAAAGCGCTGCGCGAAGAGGCATGGGCCCGTATCGCGACCGATCTCGACGCCGGGAAACTCGCCGCCCTGTCGACGACGATCGGGTTCGACGACATCATCGATACGGCGCACGGGATCCTCGACGGCAAGGTGCGCGGGCGCGTGGTCATCGACATGGCCAGGTAAGGACATGGCCAAATAGGTCAATTCGGGACGGATCGGGACAGTTTTAACGGCCGATTCAATTGGGCGCTAACCGCGTCGTGCTAGGCAAGGCCCATGGACAAGGGCTTTTTCAAGCGTGCGCTCGATCGCGCCGGCAACGTGCTGGCGGGCCTGTCGGCGCCGCGACGCGACGTCGACGCCCAGCGGCGCGCCCGGGAGGACGCCGAGCGGGCCAATCGGGCGAAGTCGCGCTTCCTGGCGATGACCAGCCACGAGATCCGCACGCCGCTGAACGGCATCATCGGCATGGGCAAGCTGCTTGCCGACACCGAGCTCACGCCGGAACAGCAGAACTATGTCGAGGCCATCACCGGTTCGAGCGAATCGCTGCTGACGCTGGTCAACGACCTGATGGAGTTCGCCCGCTTCGAGGCCGGCGATCTGGAATTCCACCCGCAGCGCAGCGCAATCGCGCCGCTGGTCGGCGGGGTCGCGGAGATGCTGTGCGGGCGCGCCTACGCCAAGGGGATCGATCTCGGCTACTACCTCGCGCCAAACGTTCCGGACAGCGCCGTCTTCGATGCGGGCCGCTTGCGCCAGGTGCTGACCAATATCATCGGCAATGCGGTGAAGTTTACCGATACCGGCGGGATCGCCGTTTCGGTCGGATATGAGGGCGGCCTGCTGGAATTCGCCGTGCGCGACACCGGCGCGGGCATCGCGCTCGCGGATCAGGGCCGCATCTTCGGCGAGTTCGAACAAGCGCAATTCGGCTATGACCGGCCGCATGAAGGCATCGGGCTGGGCCTCGCCATCTCGAAACGGATCGTCGAGGCCGCCGGCGGCGCGATCGCGTTGACCAGCGAGAGCGGCAAGGGATCCTGTTTCACCATCCGCTTTCCGGTCGCCGACCCCCAGCGCATGGAGGCCGGCCGGCCCGACCTGAGCGGCCGTGATATCGCCATCCTCAGCCCGAACACGATCGAAGCCGGCCTGTTGCGCCGTGAACTCAAGGACGCCGGGGCGGACGTTCACATCTTCGCGGATCGCGACGCGGCCCTCGCGACATGCCTCAAGGCCTCCGGCGAAGCGACCCTGATCATCGACAACCGGATCGCGGGGGGCGCGGGCGCCTTTTTCGATCTCGACGAGATCCCCGCGCGGCTTGTCGCGCTGATCGAGGCCGAAGACCGCGGCTCGACAGGTGCGGAGTTCAAGGAGGCGGGCCATGCCTTCCTGACCCGGCCTGTGCGCCCCAGTACCCTGATGCGCGTTGTCGCCAGCCCGGAGGTGACGTCCGCCGGCAACCGGCCATCGCTGAAATCCGCACGCCGCCCGGTGCTGCCCGCCCTGACCGGGCTGAAGGTCCTGGTGGCCGAAGACAATCCGGTGAACTCTTTGCTGACGCTGCGCATGCTGGAAAAGCTCGGGCACCGGGTCGAGCATGTCGAAAACGGAGCGGCCGCCGTCGACGCGGTGCGCGAAAGCCGCGATGCGACGCCATTCGATATCGTGCTCATGGACCTGCACATGCCGGTGCTCGACGGGGTCGACGCCATCTCGGCGGTGCGCCGCCATGAGGACGAAGCCGGGCTCGCGCCGGTGCCGATCCTGGCATTGACCGCCGACGTGCTGCCGGAAACCCATATCGCTGTGATCAATGCGGGCGCGGACGGCATCCTGACAAAGCCGCTCGAACCCGACGAATTCAACGCCCAGATCGCCCGTCTGAACCGCAAGGCGGCGTAGCGGCGGCTTGAGTCCGTCATGCGATTGTCGCATTAGGCGTCTAGCGAAAGCCCAATCGCCGGCGGTTCGATTCGACCGCGACGGCGCGGTTTCACACCCTTCGCCTAAAAGGGGTTGCAGGATGAATATCGCGAACACCACCGCACTGACCGAAAGCCGCTCGCAGACGACGCCATCGTCCGTGCGACGCGACGTATACGGGAAAACGCTTCTCGGCGAAATCGGCGCGTTGCAGACGCGGCTGATCGCCGACCCGGCGGAGCTGGACGCGGCGCAGCGGCTGCGCTATCGCGTCTTCGGCGATGAGATGGGCGCCCGTTTCTCGCAGGACAGCGCCGCAACCGACCGCGACGAAGATCGTTTCGACGCTGTTTGCGACCATCTGATCGTTCTCGACACGACCCTGCCGGGCGACGCGCCCGACCAGATCGTCGGCACCTACCGGCTGCTGCGCGACGAGATCGCGGCGCGTACGGGCGGTTTCTATTCGGCGGACGAATATGACATCGGGGCGCTGGTCGCGCGGCACGAGGAGAAGCGGTTCCTCGAACTCGGCCGTTCCTGCGTCATGCCCGCTTATCGCTCGAAGCGGACGATCGAGCTGCTCTGGCAGGGGATCTGGGCCTATTGCCTGCGACATGATATCGACGTGATGACCGGCTGCGCCTCGTTTCCGGGCGCAACCGCGCAGTCGCATGCCCTGCCGTTGTCGTTCCTCTACCACCATGCCCGCGCCGAGGGCGAATGGGCCGTCGATGCGGCAAGCACCGATTCCGTCTCGATGGACATGATGCCGGTCGAGGCGGTCGACATGAAGGCGGCGCTCGCCGCCATGCCGCCGCTGATCAAGGGCTATTTGCGGATCGGCGCCAAATTCGCCGGCACCGCGGTGATCGACCGGGCTTTCAATACAACCGACGTCATGGTGATCCTGCCGGTCTCCACGATCAATGAACGCTATGTGCGCTATTACGGCGCCGATGCGGGCCGTTTCGCGCCCGGCGCCAGGACCGCTTCCTGACGCGGTTCACGCATTCGCATTGTAGGCGGCAAGCGCCGCCATATTGACGATATCCGCATCCTTGGCGCCGAGCGAGACGATCTGGACCGGTTTGTTGAGACCGACCAGCAAGGGACCGATCACCGTCGATCCGCCCAGTTCCTGCAGCATTCGCGTCGCAATCGACGCCGAGTGGAACGCCGGCATGATCAGCACATTGGCGGGACCCGACAGGCGGCAGAACGGGTACTGGCGCATCAGATCGGCATTGAGCGCGACATCGGCGGCCATCTCGCCGTCATATTCGAAGTCGACGCGGCGCTTGTCGAGGATACGGACGGCCTGCTTGATCTGCTCCGACCGTTCGCTCGGCGGATCGCCGAAAGTCGAGTAGGCAAGCAGGGCGACGCGCGGCTCGTAGCCCATGCGGCGGGCCTGGCCGGCGGCCTCCTCGGCGATGTCGGCAAGTTGCTCGGCCGTCGGCATGTCATGCACGGCGGTATCGGCGACGAGCACGGTGCGGCCGCGGCATAGAGCCAGCGACATTCCGATGACGCGGTGGCCGGGTCGCGCGTCGATGACGCGGCGCACATCGGAGAGCGCGGTCGAATAGTTGCGCGTCACGCCGGTGACCATGCCGTCGGCATCGCCAAGCGCCACCATCGCGGCGGCGAAGTGGTTGCGGTCATTGTTGATCAGGCGCTGGCAATCGCGGAACAGGTAGCCGTCGCGCTGCAGACGCTCGTAGAGATAGTCCGCATAGACGCCGTTGCGCTTCGACAGGCGCGCATTGATGATCTCGATATTCGGCCTGTCGAGCTCGACGCCAGCTTCCTTCGCGGTGTTGCGGACGAGATCCTCGCGGCCCAACAGGATGGCGGTGCCGAGCTGCTGGTTCACGAAGGAGACCGCCGCGCGCATCATCTGCTCTTCCTCGCCCTCGGTGAAGACGATGCGCTTGGGATGCTTGCGCACCCGCTCGTAGATTCGCTGGAGCGACGAGGCGATCGGATCCCGACGGGCGGACAGCTGGTGGGCGTATTCCTCGAAATCCGTGATCTCGCGGCGCGCGACGCCGCTCTCCATCGCGGCTCTTGCGACGGCAACCGGGATCGCCGAGATCAGGCGCGGGTCGAACGGCACGGGAATGATATAGCCGGGACCGAATTTCGGCCGGTTGCCGGCATAGGCGGCGGCGACATCGTCGGGCACGTCCTCGCGCGCGAGTTCGGCCAGCGCCTGGGCGGCAGCGGCCTTCATCGCCTCGTTGATCTCGGTTGCGCGCACATCGAGCGCGCCGCGGAAAATGTACGGAAAGCCCAGGACGTTGTTGACCTGGTTCGGATAGTCCGAGCGGCCGGTCGCCATGATGGCGTCGTCGCGAATGGCGGAAACCTCCTCCGGCGTGATCTCCGGATCCGGATTGGCCATGGCGAAGATGATCGGGTTCGGCGCCATGGACCGGACCATGTCGTCGGTCAGCGCGCCCTTCACCGACAGGCCGAGAAACACGTCGGCCCCGTCGAGCGCTTCGGCGAGCGAGCGCCGGTCGGTCTTGACCGCGTGCGCCGACTTCCACTGGTTCAGGCCCGTGGAACGGCCCTGATAGATGACGCCCTTGGTGTCGCACAGAATGACGTTTTCATGCCGCACGCCCATCGACTTGATCAGTTCGATACAGGCGATGGCCGCTGCGCCGGCGCCGTTGCAGACGACCTTGGCCGTCTTCAGGTCGCGGCCGGTCAGATGCAGTGCGTTGATCAGGCCGGCGGCCGCGATGATCGCGGTGCCGTGCTGGTCGTCGTGGAAGACGGGGATGTCCATCTCCTCGCGCAGCCGCTGCTCGATGATGAAACAGTCCGGCGCCTTGATGTCCTCCAGATTGATGCCGCCGAATGACGGGCCGAGCAGGCGCACGCAGTTGACGAAGGCGTCGATGTCCTTCGTGTCGACTTCGAGGTCGATCGAATCGACATCGGCGAAACGCTTGAACAGGACGGCCTTGCCTTCCATCACCGGCTTCGACGCGAGCGCGCCGAGATCGCCGAGGCCGAGGATGGCGGATCCATTGGTGATGACCGCGACCATGTTGCCGCGCGCCGTGTAGTCGAAGGCCTTGGACGGATCCTCCGCGATCGCCTTGACCGGCACGGCGACGCCCGGCGAATAGGCCAGGGAGAGATCGCGCTGCGTCGCCATCGGCTTGGTCGGATTGATCTCGAGCTTGCCGGGGCGTCCGCGCGCATGAAAATCCAGCGCTTCCTGCTCGATGACGCGCGGACGCGCATCAGCCCCTGCGCCGGGCGCAGGCTTCGGGGATTTCGGCATGGGCGTTTCCGTCCGTTTTTTATCGTTGTCCCAAACAAAGTGGGGAGCTTGTCGTAAGGCTATTTGCCCGGTCTGTAAACGCGACTATGACTCGGGAAACGCCGAACCAGCGCACGAGACATGCTCACCACGAACACACAGGCGCCCGCACCGACGCCGATGATGGCGCAGTATCTGGAGATCAAGGCGGCCAATCCGGATTCGCTTCTGTTCTACCGGATGGGCGACTTCTACGAGCTGTTTTTCGAGGATGCCGAGATCGCCTCGCGGGCGCTCGGCATCACGCTCACCAAGCGCGGAAAGCACCTCGACGAAGACATTCCGATGTGCGGCGTGCCCGTCCATGCCGCCGACGACTATCTGCAGAAGCTGATCGGTCAGGGATTCCGCGTCGCGGTCTGCGAACAGCTGGAAGACCCGGCCGAGGCCAAGAAGCGCGGATCCAAATCGGTGGTCAAACGCGACGTGACGCGGCTGGTCACTCCCGGCACGATCACCGAGGAAAAGCTGCTCGCCCCGTCGGAAAGCAGCTATTTCATGGCTGTCGGCCGCACGAAATCGGGCGCCGGCCCGGAACTCGCGCTCGCCTGGATCGACATCTCGACGGGCCAGTTCCGCATCGCGGCGACCGCGCCGGAAAGACTGCTGTCCGATATTCTTCGTATCGGCCCGCGCGAGATCACGGTCGCCGAGAGCGTTTTCGCCGACGAGATGCTGCGACCGGTCTTCGACCAGCTGGGGCTCGCCGTGTCGCCGCTACCCTCGAGCTTCTTCGACAGCGCCAACGCGCATGACAGGCTGGCGCGGTTCTATGCGGTGCAGACGCTGGACGGGTTCGGCGAGTTCAGCCGCGCCGAACTGGCGGCCGCCGCGGGCGCGCTTGCCTATGTCGAACGCACGCAGATCTCGGAACGCCCGGTCCTGCAGCGCCCGGAACGCGAGGATGCCGGCTCGACACTGTTCATCGATCCGGCGACGCGGGCCAACCTCGAAATCGAACGCACGCTGTCGGGATCGCGGCAGGGCAGCCTGCTCAAGGCGATCGACCGGACGATCACGGGCGGCGGCGCGCGCTTGCTGGCGGAAAGGCTGCGCTCACCGCTGACCGACGTCACCGCGATCAATGAGCGGCTCGATTCCATCGCTTTCTTCCTCGGCGGCGACGATGTGCTGACGGAAAGGCTGCGCGACCTCTTGAAGTCGACGCCGGACATGCCGAGGGCGCTGTCGCGGCTGTCGCTCAATCGCGGCGGACCGCGCGATCTCGCCGCCATCGGTGAAGGGTTGCAGGCCGCCGCGCAGGCCTGCGCGCTGCTTGCCGAGGCCACGCTTCCGGAGGAGCTAGGGCGGGCGGCGGTCCAGCTTTCCGCGGTGCCCCGGGCTCTGAGCGACCATCTTCTCCGCGCGCTCGACGACGACGTGCCGTTGATGAAACGCGACGGCGGCTTCGTGCGCGCCGGCTACCACGAAGAGCTGGACGATATGCGGGCGCTGCGCGACCAGTCGCGCAAGGTGATCGCGGGGCTGCAGACCCAGTATGTCGACGAGACCGGCGTGAAATCGCTGAAGATCAAGTACAACAACGTGCTCGGCTACTTCATCGAGGTGACGCAGCAAAATGCCGATGCGCTGACCGGGACCGGCGAGGCCAAGGGGCGGTTCATCCATCGCCAGACGCTCGCCAACGCGATGCGGTTCACGACGACGGAACTGGCCGACCTGGAAAGCCGGATCGCCAATGCCGCCGACCGGGCGCTGTCCATCGAACTGGGGATCTTCGACCGGCTGCAGCAAGAGATCATCGAAGCCGCCGACGCGATCCGCGACGCGGCGCAGGCACTATCTGCCGTAGACGTGTCGATCGCGCTGGCGCGGCTGGCGGAATCGGAGGGCTATTGCCGCCCCCGAGTGGATGACAGCCGGACCTTCGCGGTCGTCGGCGGGCGGCATCCGGTGGTCGAACAGGCCCTGCGCAAGCAGGCGGCGCATCCCTTCGTCGCCAATGATTGCGACCTGTCGCCGGAAGACGGCGGCGAACAGGGCGCGATCTGGCTCCTGACCGGCCCGAACATGGGCGGCAAGTCGACCTTCCTGCGCCAGAACGCGCTGATCGCCATTCTTGCGCAAACCGGCTCCTTCGTCCCGGCGGGCAGCGCCCATGTCGGCGTCGTCGACCGGCTGTTCAGCCGCGTCGGCGCGTCGGACGACCTGGCGCGCGGCCGCTCGACCTTCATGGTGGAAATGGTGGAAACGGCCGCGATCCTCAACCAGGCGGGCGACCGGTCGCTGGTGATCCTGGACGAGATCGGGCGCGGTACCTCGACCTTCGACGGGTTGTCGATCGCCTGGGCGACGGTCGAGCATCTGCATGCGAAGAACCGCTGCCGGACCTTGTTCGCCACCCATTTCCACGAGTTGACCGCGCTCGCCGAGACGCTCCCCAATCTGCACAATGTCACCATGCGGGTGAAGGAGTGGGAGGGCGACGTGATCTTCCTCCATGAGGTCACGAAAGGCGCCGCCGACCGCTCCTATGGCGTTCAGGTCGCAAAGCTCGCCGGCTTGCCGGAAAGCGTCGTGGCGCGGGCGCGCGACGTCCTCGACCAGCTGGAGGCGCAAGGGCGCGATTCCAAGGCGTCGAAGCTCGTCGACGATCTTCCGCTGTTTTCCGCCGAAATCCGCCACGAGCCGAAGAAACCGGCCGGCAACAGCGCGCTCGATGCCGCGGTTGACAGCCTCGTCCCCGACGAGATGACCCCGCGCGAGGCCCTCGAGACACTCTACCGGCTGAAAGGCCTGGTAACGAAACCGCAGTGAAGCCTGTGTGACAATGGGACCGAGCTCCTATATGAGGCTCGATAGATCCCCCCGGACCTTATCATGACGGCTGCCGAGACCCTTTCGCGAACAAAGACCGATACTGAAGCGCTGCTTTCCGACCTGATCGCTATAGCCGACGGGCATGGCGGCGACGGATCGGCCCATGCCGTGCGCGCCGAGGTGCTCGCGCATCTCAAGGCCGCGCTGGCGCAGCAGCGGCAGGACGCAGAGAAACAGCTCTTCGAGGATGGCGGCGGCATCGCCTGCGCGCAGCGGCTGTCCGACGGCATGGATGCAATCATCCATGCTGTCTACGACTTCGCGATGGAGCGGGTCTTCAAGGTCAACAACCTTTCCAAAGGCGAAAGGCTGGCGCTGGTCGCGGTCGGCGGTTACGGGCGCGGCACGCTGGCGCCGGGGTCCGACATCGACCTGCTTTTCCTGCTGCCCTACAAACAGACGCCGCTCGGCGAACAGCTTGCCGAATACATCCTCTACATGCTCTGGGACATGGGTCTGACGGTCGGCCACGCCACGCGGTCGATCGATGAATGCGTGCGGCTTTCCAAGACGGATACGACTATCTGCACCGCGATCCTCGACATGCGCTATCTTTATGGCGAGAAGGATTTGTTCGACCAGCTCGAGACGCGCTTCTTCGAAGACGTGGTGGAAAACACCGCTTCGAGCTTCATCCAGGCCAAGCTCGCCGAACGCGACGCCCGCCACAAGCGGATGGGCGAAACGCGTTACCTGGTCGAGCCGAATATCAAGGACGGCAAGGGCGGTCTTCGCGACCTGCAGACGCTGTTCTGGATCACCAAATATTTCTACCGCATTTCCGACCGCTCGGACCTGGTGAAGAAGGGCGTTCTCAGCCGCAGCGAGTACAATCTTTTCGTCAAATGCGAGGACTTCCTCTGGGCGGTGCGGTGCCATCTCCATTTCCTGACCGGCAAGGCAGAGGAACGGCTCGGTTTCGAGGTGCAGCGCGGTCTCGCCGACCGGCTCGGCTACAAGAGCCATCCCGGCCTGAAGAATGTCGAGCGCTTCATGAAGCACTACTTCCTGATCGCCAAGGATGTCGGTGACCTCACCCGCATCATCTGCGCGGCGCTGGAAGAGGAAGAGGTCAAGAACACGCCCGGCATCAACCGGCTGCTGCAGACGCTGCCCTTCACGCGGCGCCCGCAGAAAATCCGCGGCACCACGGATTTCATCATCGAGAACAAGCGCATCAATGCGGCCAGCGAGGATGCTTTCGAGAAGGATCCGGTCAATATCATCCGCATGTTCTGGTTCGCCGACCGCGACGAGCTCGACTACCATCCGGATGCGCTGCAACTGACGCGCCGCTCGCTGAAACTCATCGGCAAGGCGCTCCGCAACGATCCGGAAGCCAACAGGCTGTTCATCGACATCCTGACATCGCGCAGGGATCCGGCCCTCAATCTGAGGCGCATGAACGAGGCCGGCGTGCTGGGCCGGTTCATACCGGACTTCGGCAAGGTCGTGGCGATGATGCAGTTCAACATGTATCACCACTTCACCGTGGACGAGCACCTGATCCGGTCCGTCGACGTGTTGTCGAAGATCGAACGCGGGCTGCTCGAAGAGGACCATCCGCTCGCCTCCTCGATCCTGCCTGACATGACGGAGGAATATCGGCGCGTTCTCTACGTGGCCCTGTTCCTGCACGATATCGCCAAGGGCCGGCCGAAGGACCATTCGATTGCCGGAGCGGAAGTCGCCGAAAAGCTGTGCCCGCGACTCGGACTGACCTCGGCGGAAACCGAAACCGTCGCCTGGCTGATCCGCGATCACCTGACGATGAGCACCGTCGCCCAGTCGCGCGACCTCTCCGACCGCAAGACGATCGACGACTTCGTCGCGGTCGTGCAGACGGTGCAGCGGCTGAAGCTCCTGGTGATCCTGACCGTCTGCGACATCCGCGCCGTTGGCCCGGGCGTCTGGAACGGCTGGAAAGGCCAGCTTTTGCGCACGCTCTATTCGGAGACCGAACTGGCGGTAACGGGCGGCTACTCGGAAATCGACCGCAAGCAGCGCTCCGCCCTCAATCGCGAGCATTTGCTGGCAGCGCTGTCGGACTGGCCGGAGGAAGAGCGGCGCAATTATGTCGACCGGCATTATGACAGCTACCTGCTGACCGTCGACATCGAGGATCAGGTCCGGCACGCCGAATTCATGCGCGAGGCGCTGGCGGAGGACAAGAAGCTCGCGACCACGGTCAAGACCAACCAGTTCCAGGCGATCACCGAGATTTCGGTTCTCGCGCCGGACCACCCGCGCCTGTTGTCGATCATCGCGGCGGCCTGCTCGTCCGCGGGCGCCAAGATCGACGGCGCGCATGTGTTCACGACGCGCGACGGCTGGGCACTCGACACGATCCTCGTCAATCGCGAATTCGATGACGACGGCGACGAGTTCCGTCGCGCGAAACGGATCGGCAAGGTGATCGAGGACGTCCTGTCGGGCCGGGAATACGTGCCCAACATGCTGGCCAACAAGATGAAGCCGAAGCGCAATCTCAAGGCGTTCTCGATCGAGCCGGCGGTCGCGGTGAAGAACACGCTTTCCAACAAGTTCTCGGTGATCGAGGTGGAGGGTCTGGACCGGCCCGGCATCCTCTCGGAGATCACCAGCGCGCTGTCCGATCTCACGCTCGACATCCATTCCGCGCATATCACCACCTTCGGCGAGAAGGTGGTCGATACATTCTACGTTACCGACCTGACCGGCCACAAGATTACCGCGTCCGCGCGGCAGAAGCGGATCAGCAAGGTTCTCACCGATGTGCTGATGGGCCGTGCCGACGAAAATCCGGTGGTGCAGGTCAGCGCCGGTCTCGCGCGTGCAAAGAAGGCCGGATAATCCATGAGCCTGTTCGGCAAGTTCCTCGGTGTCGGCGGTGCGACCTCGGCCAGCCGGGTGCTCGGTTTCGTGCGCGAGGCGATGATCGCCTCGGTGCTCGGCGCGGGCCCCGTGGCCGACGCCTTTTACGCCGCATTGCGGTTCCCGAACCTGTTCCGGCGGCTCTTTGCGGAAGGCGCGTTCAATTCCGCCTTCGTGCCGATCTTCGCCAAGGAAGTGGAATCCAACGGCAAGGACAGCGCCGCGCGCTTTGCCGGCGAGGTGTTTTCGGTGCTGGCGCTCGTGCTGGCCGGACTGACGGTGCTGGCGCTCATCTTCATGCCGTTCCTGGCCGGGACCGTGATCGCGCCGGCCTTTCGCGACACGCCGGACAAATTCGACCTGACAGTGCTTCTGGCGCGCATCATGTTTCCCTATCTGGCGGCAATGTCACTGGTGGCGATGCTGTCGGGTGTGCTCAACTCGTTCCGCAAATATTTCCTCGCCGCGCTGGCGCCGGTGCTTCTCAACGTCGTGCTGATCGGAGTCCTGTTTGCGGCCGTCCGGTCGGATTGGGACCCGCGCCTTGTCGGCGTTGCTCTCAGTATCGGCGTCGTTCTGGCCGGCCTCCTGCAACTCGGCCTGCTCGTCTATGGCATCCTTCGCCTCGGCTTCACCTTCACGCCTAAACGGCCGCGCCTGACCCGCCAGGTCAAACGCCTGCTGACGCTCGCCGCGCCCGCCGCGTTGACCGGCGGCATCGTGCAGATCAACCTCGTCATCGGCCAGATCATCGCGTCTCAGCAGGACGGAGCGATCGCGCTGCTCAATTATGCCGACCGTCTCTACCAGTTGCCGCTCGGCGTGATCGGCATCGCCATCGGCGTTGTGCTGCTGCCGGAACTGGCGCGGGCGCTCGGCGCAGGCGAACAGAAAACCGCTCTGACGCTGCAGAACCGCAGCCTCGAATTCGGCCTCGGCCTGACCGTGCCGGCGGCCGTGGCGCTGGCGCTGACGCCCGTGCCTTTCATCGCGGTCATCTATGAGCGCGGCGCCTTCCTGCCGGAAACGACGCAGGCGGCCGCGGCGGCGCTGGCCGCCTTTGCGATCGGCCTGCCCTCCTTCGTCCTGATCAAGGTGCTGCAGCCGGCCTATTTCGCCCGCGAGGACATGCGGACTCCGATGTGGTTCTCGCTGGTCTCGCTGGTCGTCAATGCCGGCGGCAGCCTTGCGCTCTTCCCGTTGCTCGGCCATGTCGGCATCGCCGCGGCGACCAGCCTGGCCGGCTGGGCCAACGCGCTGCTGCTCGGCTGGACATTGTGGCGGCGCGACCAGTTCCGCCCGTCGCCGGAAACGATCCGGCGCGTTCTTCTGATCATCGTGTCGGCAGCCGCGATGGGTTTGGTCCTCTATGGCGCATGGTTTTACCTGCGCGACAGTTTCCTCGCCTCCAACATCCTGATCCGCGTCGGCATCGCCGCCCTTCTGATCGGCGTATCGATGATCGTCTATTTCGGACTGGCGCTTACGACCGGCGGGATCGACCGGTCGATGCTGGCGCGAACGGTCAAACGGCGGCGCGCAGGCGGCGCGGAGACTTGAGACCCACTTGAAGGTTGCGCGAGCGCCTGCCATAAGCGCGCCGCATACAGAACCCGTGCAGACCAGACCTGCTCTGCAAAGGGGCCCTCCACCAGCTTCGGGTAACATCACATGAGCAGCTTCGAACCCCTCGTCTTTTCGGGCGTGCAGCCGACCGGCAATCTGACGCTTGGCAATTATCTCGGCGCCATTCGCAAGTTCGTCGCCCTGCAGGACACGCATAACTGCATCTATTGCGTGGTCGACCTGCACGCGCTGACGATCAACCCTTCTCCGCAGGACCTGATCGACGGACGACGTGCGATCGCCGCAGCCTTCCTGGCGTCAGGCATCGACCCGGTGAAGCATATCGTCTTCAACCAGGCCGCCGTATTCCAGCATTCCGAACTCGCCTGGGTCTTCAACTGCATCGCGCGGATGGGCTGGCTGAACCGGATGACGCAGTTCAAGGAAAAGGCCGGCAAGGACCGGGAGAACGCCTCTGTCGGCCTGTTCGCCTATCCGAACCTGATGGCCGCCGACATCCTGGTCTATCGCGCGACGCATGTGCCGGTCGGAGACGACCAGAAACAGCATCTGGAACTGACCCGCGACATCGCCCAGAAATTCAACTGGGACTATCGCGAGCGGACGAAGGCGCTCGGCCTCGGCGTATCGATGGAGATCGGCGACGAGATGATCGACGGCTATTTCCCGATCACCGAACCGCTGATCGAGGGACCGGCGACGCGCATCATGAGCTTGCGCGACGGGACCAAGAAAATGTCGAAGTCGGATCCGTCCGACCTGTCGCGCATCAACCTGACCGACACCGCAGACGATATCGCCAAGAAGATCCGCAAGGCCAAGACCGATCCGGAGCCGCTGCCGGGCGACACCGGCGGCTTTGAGGGCCGGCCGGAAGCCGAGAACCTCGTCAACATCTACGCTGCGCTGTCCGAAACGAGCAACGAGGCGGTGCTGCAGGACTTCGGCGGGCAGCAATTCTCCGTCTTCAAGCCGGCGCTGGCCGAGCTCGCCGTGGAAAAACTCGCGCCGATCGCGGACGAGATGCGCCGCCTGATGGCCGATCCCGGCCATATCGACGCCGTCCTGGCGTCTGGCGGCGAGCGCGCCTCGGCGCTGGCGGAGAAGACCATGGTCGATGTCCGGCGCATTGTCGGCCTGACCGTCTGACCTCAACCGGCACTTTCAGGAGACACGCAGCCGCGGCGCTTTGCCAATATCTCGGCGCTTGAAGCGGCCCCGGCTGCGTGCCATTTATCCACCATGGTTACCAAAAGACTGATCCACGAAGCCGGCCACCGCCGCAAATTCATGGCGGTGATCGACGATACGCCGGAATGCGAGCGCGCCGTGCTCTACGCGGCCCGGCGCGCGGCGAAGACAAATGGCGGGCTGACCCTGCTGTTCGTCATCGAGCCCGGCGACTTCCAGCACTGGCTCGGCGTGGAACAGGTCATGCGCGCCGAGGCGATGGAAACCGCCGAGGCAGCGCTCGCCAAGCACGCCGCCTATGCGCGCGAAAAGGTCGGGATCGAGGCGGAGCAGGTGGTCCGTGAAGGCGTGGCGGTGGAGCAGATCCACGCCCTGATCGAGGAAGACCAGGACATCGCGATCCTCGTTCTTGCGGCGGGCGCCGCCAAGGAAGGCCCCGGTCCGCTGGTCTCGTCGATTGCCGGGCGAAACGCCGCTTTTCCGATCCCGGTCACTGTCGTTCCGTACAATCTCAGCGACGAGGATATCGAGAGCCTGTCCTGAGGCTCGCGGGCAAAAAAGGCGTATCGCAGTTGCTTGATATCGTCGCGCGATCGACCTATTTTAGAATTATTCCAAACAGAGCGCCGGAGCCTCCGCAATGTTCATCCAGACCGAAGCCACGCCGAACCCCGCCACGCTGAAATTCCTGCCTGGCAAGGTCGTGCTCGATCAGGGGACGGCGGATTTTCGCGATGCCGACGACGCCGCCGCGCAGTCGCCTCTGGCTGCGCATCTGTTCGAGATCGCCGGCGTAACCGGGGTGTTCTTCGGCTACGACTTCATCACGATCACCAAGAACGACGCGTCCGAGTGGCATCACCTGAAGCCGGCGATCCTTGCCGGCATCATGGAACACTTCATGTCCGATACGCCGGTGATGGCGTCTCAGGCTGCCGGCCAGGACGCGGATGCAGGCGAGGAATTCTACGACACCGCCGATGAGCCGATCGTCGCGACGATTAAGGAACTGCTCGACACGCGGGTGCGCCCCGCCGTGGCGCAGGATGGCGGCGACATCACGTTCCGGGGATACAAGAAGGGCACCGTTTTCCTTTACATGAAGGGCGCCTGCGCGGGCTGTCCGTCCTCGACGGCGACCCTGAAGCACGGCATCCAGAACCTGCTCCACCACTTCATTCCCGAGGTCCAAAGCGTCGAAGCGGTCTGACCGCCTCTCGACACACAACACATAAAAAAAGCCGGGTTCGTAACCCGGCTTTTTCAATGGGTATGGCTGGCGCCAAAATTACATGACGATGACCTTCGCACCGGGTTGGGCCCGGTTGTAGAGATCGATCACGTCCTGATTGATGAGGCGAATGCAACCCGACGAAACGTTGTTGCCGATCGACCACCATTCCGGAGAACCGTGGAGGCGATAGCCGGTGTCGCCGCCCTTGTTGTAGAGATAGAGCGCACGCGCGCCGAGCGGGTTGTTCAGGCCCGGCTCCATGCCGCCGCGATATTTCGCGAGTTCCGGCTGGCGCTTGATCATCGCCGCGGGCGGCGTCCAGGTCGGCCATTCGCGCTTGTAGGCGACGCGCGCCGTACCGGACCAGGTGAAGCCCTCGCGCCCGACACCGATGCCGTAGCGAACGGCCCTTCCGCCATCGAGCACGAAATAGAGATGTTTCGCCTTGGTATCGACGATGATCGTACCCGGCTTTTCATTCGTCGAGTAGTTCACGATCTGCCGGCGATATTTCCGGGAAACCTTGTTCACCGGAATGGCCGGCAATTTGTACGCCCCGTCAGACTTGGACGTGTAGGCATTGACCATCAGGTTGGCGCCGGCATCGCCGATCGTGCTACAACCCGTCAGCGCCGCGCTCGCAGCCAGCGCAATTGCAATGAATACGCGTGATCCCCGCATGAAATTCTCCCTCGAATGCCGACTGCGGTGTTCCGCCTTCCGCCTCGGCAACCTTGTTAATACAGACTCGCTAGCCTGTCATCTAGGACTCAAATATTGATTAACCATGAACATAAAAATGTGACATTGATCACACACCTGCCAAGATTGCCGGCGGGCTGTGCGAAAGGCCGAATCGTGGCAGGCTGACGGTATGCCCCTGATCGATCTGCACGCGCGAAACCCCCTTGAGGACGGCCGCCAATCGGCGCGGGCGCTGAGGATCCGGCGTGGCGTGCAACTGCTCTTGACCGAAATGGGCGCCGCGCATCTTCCGGAACTGACGCTTGCCAGCGGGCGGCGGGCCGACATCGTCGCGCTGTTGCGCGACGGCTCCGTCTGGATCGTGGAGATCAAATCGTCGATCGAGGATATGCGCTCGGACGGCAAGTGGCCGGATTACCGGGACTATTGCGACCGGCTCTTCTTCGCGACGCTGGACGATGTTCCGGCGGAAATTTTCCCGGACGATTGCGGTTTCATCCGCGCAGACACGCATGGCGCCGCCCTGTTGAGAGACGCTCCCGAACACCGGCTTGCCGCCGCGCGCCGCAAAGCGGTTACGCTGAGAATCGCGCAATCGGCGGCGCAGCGCCTCTATGCGGCGGAACTGGCGGGCATCGACCTGCCGGAGTGAGCAAACCCGTCAGCGCGGAGCGCGCTTGGCGAGAATGCGCTGCAGCGTACGGCGATGCATGTTGAGCCGCCTCGCGGTTTCCGAGACGTTGCGGTCGCACATCTCGAAAACCCGCTGAATATGTTCCCAGCGCACGCGGTCGGCCGACATCGGATTTTCCGGCGGGGCGACCTTCTCGCCCGCCTTGGCGGTGAGCGCCGTATAGATTTCATCCGCATCGGCGGGCTTGGCCAGGTAGTCGACGGCGCCGATCTTCACCGCATGGACCGCGGTGGCGATGTTGCCGTAACCGGTCAGCACGATGGCGCGCGCGTCGGGCCGCTTCGCCCGGATCGCCTCGATCACGTCGAGGCCGTTGCCATCGCCGAGACGCATGTCGACCACCGCATAGGCCGGCGGATCCTTCTTCACCTCGGCGAGACCGCCGGCGACGGTTTCCGACGCCACGACCGAGAACCCGCGGCTCTCCATCGCGCGGGCGAGCCGCTGTAAAAAGAGCTTGTCGTCATCGACGATCAGAAGGCTCCTGTCGGGTCCGAGTTCACTGCTTTCATCCATACCGTTCACCTGTCCTGCCTCCTCCAACCCTACATTTAGCGCGTCAAACGGCCGCTTGCATTGACAAACGCGGCCATTCGACGATCACGTCCGCACCTTTTCCAGTGGAAAACGCATTCGAAAAGACAACATTCGCGCCCGAGCGTTCGAGAAGCGTCTTCGCGATGAAGATGCCAAGCCCCAGCCCGCCGCCGCCATTGCGCGGCCGGCTTGCCGAGCGGGGAAGGTCCGGCTCGCCGAGATGCTCGAGCACTTCCGGGGGAAAGCCGGGGCCGTCATCGACGATGCGCACCCGCACCTTGTCTTCATCCCACGCCATGCGGATATCGACGCTTTCCTTGGCGAAATCGACCGCGTTTTCGACGAGGTTCCCAAGTCCGTAGATGATCCCGGGATTGCGCGGACAGACCGGCTCAGTCCCTTGGTTTTCCTCGATCGTGGCATTGATCGCGATGCCGAATTCGCGATGCGGGGCGACCACTTCCTCGATCATCGTCCGCATCGCGACACGGGCCAAGTGGCTCTCATCGCCGGCACCGAGCGTCGACAGTCGCCTCAAGATCTCGCGGCAGCGGTCCGCCTGCGTGCGCATCAGCGCGATGTCCTCACGCAGGCTTTCCGGATCGAAGGGTTCGCGGCCCATTTCCTTGGCGACCAGCGAAATCGTCGCCAGCGGCGTTCCCAGTTCATGGGCGGCGGCGGCGGCCAGCCCGTCGAGCGCCGAGATATGCTGCTCCCGCTGCAGGACCAGCTCCGTCGCCGCCAGCGCGTCGGAAAGACGGCGGGCTTCCTCGGCGACCCGGTAAACGTAGAAGGCGGTGAAGATCATCGCGGAGACGACGGCGACCCACATGCCGGCGACGAAGACCAGCGGGATCTCGAGGAGCGTGCCGGCATACCAGGGCAGCGGCAGGTGGACGAAGGTCAGGGCCGTTGTGAAGGCCAGCGTGATCGCCGCCAGCGTCGCGGTGAAGCGCGGCGGCAGCGTGGTCGCGGAAATGATGACCGGCACGACCAGGAGAATGCAGAAGGGATTGGTGAGACCACCGGTCAGCGCGAGCAGGCCGGACAGTTGCGCCACGTCGAAAATCAGAACAGCGAAGACGCCGACGGGGCGCAGGCGCTTGTTGGCGGGAAACAGCCTCGTCAGAGCGAGATTGAGGATCGCTGCAAGAACGATCAGGAACAGGCAGGCGATGATCGGGAGCTCGAAATGGAGAACCGTGGCGACGAACAGCACCGCCGCGAACTGGCCGGCTATGGCCAGCCAGCGCGTGTTGTTGATCGTCGACAGGCGAAGCCGGCGCGTCCCGAACCCCGTCTCATTGCCAAGTTCATATTCCATAAAGCGTATATACGATGCGTGATTGGTTTTTTAAATGATTCCAAGAAGCAATCAGGATCTCGGTTTCGCGCGGCGTGTCGGATCGGTGTTGGCCGGGTCTTCCGGCCAGACATGTTTCGGATAGCGGCCGCGCAGATCGGCCCGCACGGCGGCCCATGAGCCGGCCCAGAAGCCCGGCAGATCCCGGGTGCGCTGGATCGGCCGATGGGCTGGGGACAGGAGTTCGAAAGTCAGCGGCACCTCGCCGCCGCCGATCGACGGATGCGTCTTGATGCCGAAGAGTTCCTGAACGCGGATCGCGACGACCGGCGCGGCGCCATCGGCCGGATAGTCGAGCATGATGGAAGAGCCAGTGGGCGCCTCGTAACGCGAGGGGGCGAAGTCTTCGATGCGGCGTTGCAGATCGGCCGGGACGCGCAGCATCAACGCATCGCGCAGCATGCCGGGATTGAAGCCGTTGAGGTTCACCGCGCCCTGCAGGAACGGGGCCAGCCAGTCGTCGAGGCTCGCCAGCAAGGCTTCATCGTCCATCGCCGGCCACGGGTCGCCGAGGCGGGCATGCAGCCAGGACAACCGGGCGCGAAGCTGCGCAACCTCCTTCGACCAGGGGAGAAGGCCGAGCCCATGGCTGCGGACCGCGTCGAGAAGCGCGGCAGTCGCCGCCTCGCCCGGCTCGACCTTCACCGGCACGCGGCCAAGTACGATCGCGCCGAGGCGTTCGACCCGCCGCGCCATCAATGCGCCTTTCTGCCGGTCGAAGTCGGCCTGTTCCACGGTCTCGATGCGGTCGCCGAGACGGGAACGGATATCCTCCTCCGCGACCGCAGCGGCCGCCGTTACCCGCCCTTCCCGCGCCACACCGGTCACGTCGGCCACGACGATGAAGCCCTCGCCGGCCAGCGGCTCGGTTTCATCCAGCGCAACGCCGCGGCCATTGGCCATGACGAAAGAGCTGTGACGGGCGCCGCCGCGGGATTTCGCGACGCGATCGGGATAGGCATCGAGCAGCATTGCACCGGCACCGGACACATCGCCGCGTTCGGGTAGAGTGACACCCGCGACGGTGCGTTTCGCCATATCGCGCAGCCGCGACAGTTGCGGTCCCTTGCCGCGCAGGGCCGTGTCGAGACGGTGGCCTATATCGACGCCGGGCCCGGCCGCGCCGCGCTCGGTGACCAGCAGGGCCAGAAGCATGCGCCGGAGTGCGTCCTCCCGGTTCGAGGCGGACACGACCATGGCGGCAAGACGGGCGGGCAGGCCGAGTTCGCGCATGGCCGCGCCCTTCGGCGTCAGCCCGCCGACAGCGTCGAGCGCGCCAAGCATGGTCAGCAGCGCGCGCGCCTCGGTCAGCGCCGGAGCGGGCGGGGAATCGAGAAACCGCAGGCTCGCCGGATCGGTGACGCCCCATGCAAGGCAGTCGAGCAACAGCGAGGTCAGGTCCGCGTTGAGGATTTCCGGCGGATCGAAGGCCGCGAGCGCGCGGGTCTGTTCCTCCCGCCACAGCCGGATGGCCATGCCGGGCTCCGTGCGGCCGGCGCGGCCGGCGCGCTGTGTCGCGCCGGCCTGCGAGACCCGGCCGGTCTCAAGCCGGGTGAGACCGGAGCCGGGGTCGAAGACGGGACGCCGTGCGAGACCGGAATCCACGACGATGCGGACGCCGTCGATGGTGATCGAGGTTTCGGCGATCGCCGTCGCCAACACGACCTTGCGGGTTCCGGGTTCGGGCGGGCGGATGGCGCGATCCTGCCCGGCAATGTCCATCATCCCGTAGAGCGGCGCGACGACGATCGATTCCGGCAGGCGGTTTTCCAGCGCCTCGGCGGCGCGGCGGATTTCGCCCTGCCCCGGCAAGAAGACGAGCAGGCTGCCGGTCTCCTCGGCAAGCGCCTTGCGAACCACGCGCACCACAGCCTGCTCGGGCGTTTCCGTGCCCGGCCTGTCCTCGTAGCGGATCTCGACGGGGAAGGCCCGGCCCTCGCTTTCGATGACCGGGGCGTCGCCCTGAAGCGACGCGACACGGGCGCCGTCGAGCGTCGCCGACATGACGAGGATGCGCAGATCCTCGCGCAGACCCTCCTGCACGTCGAGGGCGAGCGCGAGGCCGAAATCGGCGTCGAGGCTCCGCTCATGGAATTCGTCGAAGAGGATCGCGCCGATGCCGGCCAGTTCGGGATCGCCGGTTATCATGCGCTGAAAGACGCCCTCGGTGACAACCTCGATGCGGGTCTTCGGGCCGACCCGCGTGTCGAGGCGCATGCGATAACCGACGGTCTCGCCTACTTTCTCGCCGAGCAGTTCCGCCATACGGCGGGCGGCGGCGCGGGCGGCCAGCCGTCGTGGTTCAAGGACGATGATCTTCGCCGTGCCGAGCCAGTCTTCATCGAGCAGCGCCAGCGGCACCAGCGTCGTCTTGCCGGCGCCGGGCGGCGCGACGAGGACCGCATTGGCGGATTTCGCGAGGGCGGTTTTCAGATCGTCGAGAACCTCGACGACGGGCAGATCAGGCATGGCGAGGCGGGTCATGCCGGGTCCCGGCCGATTTCGATCACCTCGCCGCCGGCGGCCTCGGCATCCGCCGCGTCATGGGTGACGAGGATCACCGGCAGGCGCGAGCGCTTCGCCTTGTCGAAGACCAGATCGCGGATCTGGCCGCGCAACTGCATGTCGAGCTTGGAAAACGGCTCGTCGAGGAGGAGGAAATTCGGCGCCGCCAGCAAGGTGCGGGCGAGCGCGATGCGCGCCTTCTGGCCGCCGGAGAGCGTGTCGGGGTCGCGATCGAAAAAGCCGGACAGGCCGACATCGTCCAACGCCTCCTCCGCGCGGGCGCGTCGAACCGCCTTTCCCTTCACCGATTGCGGTATCGCGAAGACGAGATTGCCGCCGACGGACATGTGCGGAAAGAGAAGCGGATCCTGGAACAGGATGCCGGCGTGGCGGTCGCCGGCGGGCAGATGCGCGATATCGCGGCCGCCGCAGACGACGCGCCCCTCGCTCGAAAAGACCGGGTCGAGAAAACCGCCAACATAGGCGAGCAGCGTCGACTTGCCGGAGCCGGACGGCCCCATGACCGTCAGCGTCTCGCCGGGTCCGATATGCCGGTCGACGGCGACCAGCTCCCGCCCGTCCAGGCGGATACGGACGGCATCGAGGCGCAGGCCGGCGGTCTCGTCAGGCAAGGAAAACTCCGGGTTGAGGTCAGGCGACCTTCATGGCGCGGCGATTGCGGAAAAGCAACGCCGGCACCAGGGCCGCGACGGCGAAGCCGAGGAAAGGCAACAGCATCTGCAGGAAGGCGTAGATGCCGATCACGCGCCGGTTTCCGCCGGATCCGAGCGCAACCGCCTCGGTGGTGATCGTCACCAGCCTTCCGGCGCCTATCAGGAGTGTCGGCAGGTATTGCCCGACGGAGACGGCAAAGCCGACCGCGCAAGCGACGAGGATGGCGCGCGACAGCATTGGCAGGCGTATGGCGAGCAGGGTCGTCCACGGCCCCTTGCCGAGTCCGGCGGCGACCGCCTCGTAGCGCGGATCGAAGGCGCGCCAGGGGGCCGCCAGGGACAGGAAGACGTAGGGCAGGACGAAGACCATGTGCACCAGCACCAATGCCGCCCATGTCGCGCCGACGCCGCCATGGGTGAGGAAAAGCTTCAGGCCGAAGACGAAACCGGCCTGCGGCACGAGCAACGGCAGATAGAGGAAGAACAGCGCCCAGCGGTTGCCGGCACGCCGGACCTGCCGCTCGCGCGCAAGGCTTCCGATGACAATGAGCGCCGACAGGACGGTGGCGGCGAGGCCGACCGTGACCGTCGTCCAGAGCGGATCGGCGATTTGCGGCATGGCGCGCATCCAGCCGCGCAGGGTCAACGTGTCCGGCAGAAGGTTCGGAAACTGCCAGAGGCCGGAGACCGACCAAAGGGCCAGCACCGCGAGGCCGCCGACGACGATCAGGGCCGTGAGCACCATCAGAGCCAGCGCGGCATGCCGGACAACACGGTCTGCCCGGAGCCGCCGCCCCTCGTCGCAGAGATACATCAAGCCCATGCGCCCGAACCTCTCGAGGAGCAGCCAGATGAGCAGGGCCGCGAGCGTGATGCCCAGTTGCAGTACGGCGCCGGCGGACGCCATGAAGCGCGAGGTCAGGTCCGGATCGTTCATCCACTGGACGAGGCGGACGGGCAGCGCCGAGGGCGTGGTCGGGCCGAGAATGACCGCGACGTCGACGGCCGAGGAGGCGAAGGCGATCACCGCAAAGGCCGCGAGGCGGATCTGCCGATAGATGGCGGGCCATGTGGTGAAGAGGAAGCCCGATATACGGCCGTAGCCGAGCGATGCCGATAGCCGGGTGGAGGCGGCGAGCGGCACCTGCGGCAGGGCGGCGAGCGTCATCAGCAGCAGGAACGGCACTTCCTTGACGATCAGGCCCAGCATCAGCGACAGGCCGAGGGAATCATTGACGATCAGCCAGTCGGGCGGGCGGTCCCAGCCGGTCGCCCATGGGGAAAACAGCCGCGCCAGGAAGCCGGAGGGTGCGATCATGAAGGCGAGACCGAAGGCGGCCGCGGCATGCGGCACGGCGAGCAGCGGCGAGACTAGAGACTGGATTAAACGGAACGTCCGCGTCTGCGACCAGCCACCGACGAAGAGCGCGACCAGCGCCGTCGACACGGCGGCCGTGACGACACCCGCGGCAAGCGCGATCCCGCAGGACCGCAACAGGCCGGGCTGCGCTAGCACGACGCGGAAGGGGTCCAACGACAGGCTTTCCCCGCCGAGCGCCGGCAAATAGCCGAAAGCGGGCAGAACCGTTCCGGCCAGCCCGCCGATCACCGGCAGGGCGAGCACGGCAATCGCGATCGCGGGCGCGAAGCGGAGCACCGGAGTGAGGTTCGGCTAGTTGGCGACGCCGTAGCGGCGCGCCCACTCCTCCTCGACCATCGACATCCAGGAGGGATGCGGTTCGGGCAAGGCCGGTCCGAGTTCGTCGGGACGCAACGTGGCGATGCCGAGATCGAGCGCCTCGAACCGGGCGCGGTCGGCGTCATCGAGCCGGTCCATCGCCAGCACCGTCGGATCGCCCCAGATCTGAGGGTCCTGCTTGCGCGCCTGGGATTCCGGCGACAGAAGGAAATTCGCGGTCACCAGCGCGCCGGCCTTGGCGGCGGCGTTGTAGGGGATGGCGACGAAATGGGTGTTCGACAGCGTGCCGCCGGAGAATGTGAAGGACCGCACAGTGTCGGGCAGCAGGTCGTTGGCGATGGCGCTCGAGGCTTCCGCCGGGTTAAAGGCGAAGGTGATGTCGAATTCGCCATCGGCCAGCAACTGGCTCATCGACGGATAATCCTTCGGAAAGGCCTTGGCCGAGCGCCAGAGATTGGGGTGCAATTCGTCGAGATAATCGAAAAGCGGTTTCGACAATTCGGCGAAGTCCTCGGCCTCGACCGGCTCAAGGAGTTTCGCGGGATCGGCGATCTTCTCCGAAAGAACCTGCTTCAGGAAGGAAGAGCCGATGAAATCCGGCGGCTGCGGATAGGAAAACCGGCCGGGGTTCTCCTTCGTCCATGCGAGAAGGTCGTCGGCGGAATCGGGCAGGTCCGCCGCTTCGGTGCGGGCGCTGTCAAAGAAGAAGACCAGCTTGGCCATGCCCCAGGGCGATTCCATCCCGTCGGTCGGAATGGTGAAATCGGTGGTGATGGTCGGCTGGTTCTCGGCATCGACATAGCGCCAGTTGGGCAATTGAGGCACCCAATCCGGGCCGAAGAGCAGACCCTGCCGCTTCATCGAGGCGAAATTCTCGCCATTGATCCAGATGAGGTCGATCGTGCCGTCCTCGTCCTTGCCAGCGGCCTTTTCGGTGACGACGGTGGCGACCGCGTTGGCCGTGTCGTCGAGCTTCACATGGACAAGCTTGACGCCAAAGCGCTCCTCAAGTTCTTTGCCGACCCAGTCGATATAGGCGTTGATCGATTCCGAGCCGCCCCAGGCGTTCCAGTAGACGGTTTCGCCTTTGGCTTCATCGAGCACGGCGGTCCAGTCCGACGGATCGGGCTCCGCGGCAGCGGCGAGCGTGCTGGACAGGGAAAGCGCGGCAAGCGCAACGGTCAGGCGGTTCATCAGGTCGGCCCCTCTTTCACGAAACTGGGTCAGACCATAGATGCGCCGCGCGCCGGGTCAATCGGAGCGGCGCTACACGCTTTGTCACATTCGAGTGAGAGCGCCGGTCAGTCGCGGTGGACGATCTCGACTTTCTTGATCAGCTTTTCCGGCTGAGGCCGGTCGAGGTCGATGGAGAGGAGACCGTTCTTCAGTTCCGCGCCGAGCACGCGCATGCCGTCGGCCAGGACGAAGGCCTTCTGGAACTGGCGCGCCGCGATGCCGCGATGAAGGAATTCGCGCGATTCCTCGTCGGCCTGGCGGCCGCGGATGACGAGTTGCGAATCCTCGGTGGAAATATCGAGATCGTCGATCGAAAAGCCGGCGACGGCGAGCGTGATGCGCAGGACTTCGGCACCGTCCCGGACCAGCCGCTCGATATTGTAGGGCGGATAGCCGTCGGAATTCTTGGCAATGCGTTCGAGCGATTTCTCGATGGTCTCGAAACCGACGAGCAGCGGGCTCGAAAAGGGCGGCACGCGCGACATGGTGATGTCCTTTCAGTCCAAGCGACATTTCCGGCGAACCCGTTATGGCATTCACCGGCGCTCCTGATATGGTCCGGCGAAAAACCGATTGCAAGCAGGAGCCCCCATGCCGGATCGCCGCGCCATCATCATCGACACCGATCCGGGACAGGACGACGCGCTCGCCATCCTGCTGGCGCTCGCAAGCGACGAGTTCGACGTGCTCGGCATCACCGCCGTCGCCGGCAACGTGCCGCTGACGCTGACCGAGAAGAATGTGCGCAAGATCTGCGAGCTGGCGGGCCGGCCGCAGACCAAGGTCTTCGCCGGTTCGTCGCGGCCGCTGCTGCGCGATCTCGTCACCGCCGAGTATGTGCACGGCAAGACCGGTCTCGACGGACCCGATTTGCCGGAGCCGGTGATGGCGCTGCAGACGCAGCATGGCGTCGACTTCATCATCGAGACGCTCAGGGAAAAGGCGTCGGGCGAGGTGACGCTGTGCACGCTCGGGCCGCTCACCAATATCGCCCTGGCGCTTATCCGCGCTCCGGACATCGCGCCGAAGATCCGCGAGATCGTGATGATGGGCGGCGGCTTCTTCGAGGGCGGCAACACGACGCCGGCCGCCGAGTTCAACATCTATGTCGACCCGCATGCGGCGGCGACCGTGTTCCGGTCCGGCGTGCCGATCGTGATGATCCCGCTCGACTGCACTCACAAGGCGCTGACGACACGGGACCGGATCGCGGCCATGCGCGCCCATGGCACGAAAGTGACGCAGGCGGCGGCCGAGCTGATCGACTTCTTCGAGCGCTTCGACGAGGACAAATACGGCACGGATGGCGGGCCGCTGCACGACCCCTGCGTGATCGCCTGGCTGCTGAGGCCCGAGCTTTTCTCGGGGCGCGACTGCAATGTCGAGATCGAGACAGGGTCGGAGCTGACGATGGGCATGACGGTGGTCGACTGGTGGGGCGTGACCGACCGGCCGAAGAACGCCCATGTCATCCGCGACATCGACGCCGACGGCTTCTTCGCGCTGCTGACGGAGCGGATCGCGCGGCTTTAGGCGGTTGTGCGGGCCGGCGGGACCGACCGGTTTGAAAAATTGTCATAAATTCGAGGCCGAAGCCTCGCAACGCCGTTGACTTGGCGCGCGCGTGCTTCTAATGGGTGCCGCCTAGCCAAACCGTGCCCAGATGGCGGAATTGGTAGACGCGCACGGTTCAGGTCCGTGTGCCGCAAGGCGTGGAGGTTCGAGTCCTCTTCTGGGCACCATTCCCCTCAGGTAACCCGTTGATTTCCAATCGGTTTCGTCAAGAACCCGAGCGGAGGGTAGACCATGTGGGTGACCAAAGATGCCCCTTTCTTGTACACCAAACGGGGCGTGTACTATTTCTCAAGACGCGTACCAGGGGACCTCAAGTGCCACTACAAGGGCCCTCGAATTGCGATTTCACTCCGAACGAAGTCAAAGAAAGTTGCGCGAGCCCGGGCGATCTCCCTCGCGGCAAAGCTGGATGAAGACTAGCTAACCCTACGGTGGAAGGCTACTGGCGATCCGCTGCAACGCTTCCTCCACCAGAAAATCTCCGGCGAGGCCACAATTGAGAGTGACGGGATCACGCTCAGCGAGGCCAAAGAACTCTACGTCGGCGCGAAGCAAGAGGGTCGTTCGTCCACCTTCAACCGGGCCGCAGAGCGTTGCTCGGAATACCTGATCGGCTGCCACGGCGATAAGCAGATCGATGCCTACACCCGTGCTGAGGTCAATCAGTTCCGAGATGCCCTGTTCGATCGGGGACTGTCTAAGGCGAGCGTCAAACGCACCTTCAACACCATTCGAGCTATCGTGAACTTCGCAGCCCGAGAGAGCGGCTTGCCCGAGATAAAAGCATTCTCGGGGGTCTTCATCGGCGATGAGGACACGGTACAAACCGCGAAGCGGACTTCTCTTCCCTCCGATGTTCTTGAGGCGGTACAGCGCTCTTGTCGAGAGATCGACGATGAACCTCGCTGGCTCGTCGCGCTAATCAGCGACACGGGGATGCGGCTAAGCGAGGCAGTGGGTCTGGTTAGGGAAGATGTCGTGCTGGATGGAGACCATCCCCATGTCAAAGTCAGGCCTCATCCTTGGCGTCGTCTCAAGACAAGGGGAAGCGAGAGGGTTATCCCGTTGGCGGGAGCATCCCTCTGGGCAGCCAAGAGGGCCTGTGAGGCAACTGACGGTGCCTTCTTGTTTCCCCGGTACTGTAGCCAGGATGGCAACAAGGCAAACTCCGCAAGCGGCGCATTGAACAAGTGGCTCTCTCCAAGGGTCCCCGAGGGCTGCGTCGTCCATTCATTCCGGCACAGCCTTCGTGATCGCCTTCGAGCAGTCGAATGCCCGCCCGACATCATTGACCGCATAGGCGGTTGGACAGTAGCCGGGATAGGTGAGAGCTATGGTTCTGGCTATTCGCTCTCTGTCTTGCATAAGTGGATGTCTATGATGCACCAAGTGCAGCATTAGGTGATCATAAAGACAGTTCATCACGGCCAAAGACAGATGCATGTGTTTGAGGCCGAGGTCTTCGAGGGGGAGATGATGCGAACAGGTCTGACTGCTTGGCGACAGAGGGCAATTGGGCATCTGAGGTTAATCGCCGTCACTATGCTCACTTTAGCCCCGCTAAGCGCCAACGCGGACACGACGTTCGGGCCCTTCACGGTCGACCGATCGAACAACCTCATCATCTTATCCGGTGAAGTGGACGCAAGGTCAGCGCTGCACTTCCGCCGAGCGATCGATGCTGCTCCAAGTGCCCGGCAGCTCATTCTCAACAGCCCAGGCGGATTGGTTCAAACAGCACTCCTGATCGCCGACGACATACATCGGAGAGGGATGAATACGTTCGTTCCCCGTGATGCGGGGTGCTACTCAGCCTGCTCTTTCCTCTTTTTTGCCGGTATCGAGCGAATAGCAGTAGGAGAGCTTGGAGTTCACCAAGTCTGGGGCCCAAGTGCTGATGCAAGCAGCGCCCAAGTCACCGTATCCGACATCATCGAAGTGCTTGCGAGTTTCGATACGCCTACAGAAGTGCTGACCAGGATGCTCCGCACTCCTCCCGAGAGCATGTACGTGTTTAGCCAAAGCGAACTCACCGAACTCGGCTTGAACCGAAAGGGACAGGCAGAGAATGAAACGAGGGTGGCTTCGACAAGGCTGTTCGATCACAACGGCTCCACAATTCGCTGGATGATGAACGACAACAAGATCGAGGCACGTTACTACCAGCCCCGTCCGGGCCTGGTCGCGGCAGGGATTAAGGAAGGTACGTTGCTCTTCAAGGGCAACAAAGACGGCTCGCGCATTTACGGAACAGCCTACGCCTTCAAGAGTGGATGTCCTCCTGCCGGGTATGATGTCATTGGGCGGGAAGACGGCGGCAGGATCGTGCTTCGTGGTTCAGGTCCAAGCAGGGAAAAGAACGGTTGCGAAGTGACAGGCTATTCGCTCGACAGTCCTCACGCGGAACTCGTATTCAGCCAGATTGACTGATGGTCTACCCTCCGCTCGGATTCTTGACGAAACCGATTGGAAATCAACGGGTTACCTGAGGGGAAATGGTGCCCAGAAGATGGGTAAGGTTGCCATCACAGGCATCTTTCGGCTATGCGCCGTCGAAGGTCTGCAGGACCTTGATGTAGTTCGCCCGTTCGTAGGCTTCAGGGTTGTCGACATTGGCGTGGCTCATCTTGCCGCGGATGTCGGCGGGGGAATCCAGTCCGCGTGCGGATAGCCAGTCGCCGAGGCCGTCGACGAGGACGCGCATGTGGTCGATGCCATTGCGGAGCAGCGACGAGGTGGTCATGACGACGTCGGCGCCGGCAAGAAGGTATTTCACGACATCCTCGGAGCTCTCCACGCCGGTCGTCGCGGCCAGCGAAGCGGGCGTCCGGCCGGCGAGCACGCCGATCCACAGAAGCGGCAGCCGCATTTCATAGGGGTTCGACAGCTGGATGTCCGGCCTGACCGACAGCGTGGCGGGATCGATGTCCGGCTCGTAGAAGCGATTGAACATCACCAGGCCTTTTGCTCCGGCCTCGACCAGTTCGCCCGCCATGTGGCCCGGCGATGAAAAATAGGGGCCAATCTTGACCGAGACCGGGATCTTCACGGTGGAACTGACGGCGCGCACGACATCGATGTAACGGGCTTCGACGTCGCGGCCGCTTTCCGTCATGTCGGAGGGGATGAAGAAGATGTTCAGCTCGATCGCGGCGGCGCCCGCATGTTCGATATCGCGGGCATAGTCCACCCAGCCGGTGGCGGTCGTGCCGTTGAGGCTGGCGATGACCGGGATGGCGAGCGAAGCGGCCGCATTCTCGACCAGGGCCAGATGCTGGTCCGTATCGTAGGCATAAGCGGTCTGCGCCGGGAAATAGCTCAGCGCCTCGCTGAAACTGTCCGCGCCATGGTCGATCAGCGCGTCCAGCATCTCCTGTTCGCGCTCGATCTGTTCCTCGAAGATCGATGGCAATATAACCGCGCCGGCGCCGCAATCCTGAAGGCGCAGAAGATTGTCCAGATGACGGTTGAGCGGGCTGGCGCTCGCCACGACAGGGCTCTTCAACGCGAGGCCGAGATAGCTGGTGGTCAGATCCATGTCGGCCTCCCTAAAGCTTGCGCGCCGCGCCCATGATTTCCGAAGGATTCGGGCCGGCGTCCATGCGCGCGAATTCCTCGTAGCTGCGATATTTGTCGCGGATCGCCTGCTGAGCCTCGCCAAGCAGCGCCGCCGCCTCGTCCGGCCGGCTTCCGGCCAGCGCGCTGTAGCGCAGCTCGTTATAGGCATAGTCCTTGAAGGGCAGGGTCGGGCGCGGCGAATCGAGGCGGAACGGCGCTTCCCCGACATCGCGGAGCGCCGGATCGTAGCGCAGCAGCGGCCAGTAGCCGCTCCCCACCGCCTTGTCCTGCTGGGACAGGCCTTTGCGCAGATCGTAGCCATGGGCGATGCAGTGGCTGTAGGCGAGGATCAGCGAGGTGCCTTCCCACGCTTCCGCCTCGCGGAAAGCCTGCAGCGTCTGTTGCGGATTGGCGCCCATGGCCACCTGCGCCACATAGACGTTGCCATAGGCGATCGCCTGCAGGGCGAGGTCCTTGCGCGCGGTTCGTTTTCCCGCCGCGGCGAATTTGGCGATGGCGCCGAGCGGGGTCGCCTTGGATGCCTGGCCGCCCGTGTTGGAATAGACCTCGGTGTCCATCACCAGGATGTTGACGTTGCGCCCGCTGGCCAGCACGTGGTCCAGGCCGCCATAGCCGATGTCATAGGCCCAGCCGTCGCCACCGACGATCCAGACCGAACGCCGGACGAGATGATCGACGACCGAAAGCAGGTTATCGGCGATCGCATTGCCCTTGAGCGCCAGCAGTTTCGTCTTCAGTTCGGCGACGCGCTCGCGCTGCCGGCGGATTTCCGATTCGCTTATCTGCGGCGCGTCGAGAATGGCGGCCACCAGATCCGGGCCGACCGTGTCGGCCATCTCGCGCAAAAGGTCGCGCGCGATCTCCAGATGCTTGTCGGCGGCGAGCCGGAAGCCGAGGCCGAATTCGGCATTGTCCTCGAAAAGCGAATTCGACCAGGCCGGACCCCGCCCCTCGGCGTTTTTCGACCAGGGCGTGACTGGCAAATTGCCGCCATAGATGGACGAGCAGCCGGTTGCGTTGGCGACCATCAAACGGTCGCCGAACAATTGCGACAGGAGCTTCACATAGGGCGTCTCGCCGCAACCGGCGCAGGCGCCGGAGAATTCGAACAGCGGCTCGAGGAATTGCACGCCGCGTACATTGGCGAAATCGACACGGGCTCGGTCATTGACCGGAAGCCCCTCGAAGAAGGTGATGTTTTCGCGCTCCGCCGCTACCAGCCCGGCCTTTTCCTCGAGGTTGATCGCCTTGATACCGGGTTCGACGGAGCTCTGCGCCGGGCAGGCTTCGACGCAGAGGCCGCAGCCGGTGCAGTCCTCGACATAGAATTGCAGCGAGAACTGCACGTCCGGATAGCCGCGCGCATTGACCGGCGCGGATTTGAAGCTTGCCGGCGCGCCGTCGAGCTGCGCCTCGTCGTAATATTTCGCCCGGATCACGCTGTGAGGGCAGACGAAGCTGCATTGGCCGCACTGGATGCACAAATCCTGCCGCCAGACCGGAACCTCCTCGGCGACATTGCGCTTCTCCCAGGCGGCCGTGCCGGAGGGAAACGTCCCGTCGACGGGCATGGCGCTGACCGCGATCTCGTCGCCCAGCCCCTCCATCATCCGCGCGGTGACGCGGCGCACGAAATCCGGCGCTGTGTCGGGCACGATCGGCGGGCGCTCGAAGCGGCTGGACGGCTTTGCCGGAACCTCGACCTCATGGAGGCGCGCCAGCGCCCCGTCGACCGCCGCCCAGTTCTGTTCGACGATCCGCTTGCCCTTGCGGCCGTAACTCTTGGAGATCGCCTGCTTGATCGCGGCGATCGCCTCGTCATGCGGCAGGACGCCGGATAGCGCGAAGAAGCATGTCTGCAGAACAGTGTTGGTGCGGTTCTTCAGGCCCACCTCGCGCGCCGCCGTCGTCGCGTCGATGACGTGGAATTTCAGCTTCTTGGCAATGATCTGTTCCTGGACGCTGCGCGGCAGATGCTCCCAAACGTCACCCGGACCGTACGGGCTGTTCAGGAGGAAGGTCGCGCCGGGCGCGGCCAGCCGCAGCACGTCGATCTTCTCGAGGAAATGGAACTGGTGGCAGGCGACGAAGTTCGCCGAGCGGATCAGATAGGGCGAGCGGATCGGATTCGGGCCGAAGCGCAGATGCGAGACCGTCTGGGCGCCGGATTTATGGGAATCATAGACGAAATAGCCCTGGGCGTAGCGCCCGGAATCCTCGGCGATGATCTTGACGCTGTTCTTGTTCGCGCCGACCGTTCCGTCGGCCCCGAGGCCATAGAAAACGGCGCGGACGACGTCGTCCGGCTCGGTCGCGTAGCTCGCATCCACGTCGAGGCTGTAAAAGGTCACGTCGTCCTTGATACCGACGGTGAAGCCGTTGCGCGGTTGCGATTTCTTCAGCTCGTCGAACACCGCCTTGGCCTGGGCGGGATCGAAATCCTTGGAGGAGAGGCCGTAGCGTCCGCCGACAACCCTCGGCATGGTTGCGCGCCCGCTGCGCATGATCGCCGAGACCACGTCCAGATAGAGCGGTTCGCCGGTCGCGCCGGGCTCCTTGGTGCGATCGAGAACGGCGATTGACTGGCACGTTTCGGGCAGCGCAGCCAGAAGATGCTCGACCGAAAACGGCCGAAACAGCCGGACGATGATCACGCCGACCTTTTCCCCACGCGCCGTCAGGTGGCCGACGGCCTCGCGGACGACTTCCGCGCCCGATCCCATGACGACGATGACACGTTCGGCATCCGGTGCACCGAAATAGTCGAACAGATTGTAGCGCCGGCCGGTCAGTGCGCCGAACTGCTCCATAGCCTCGGCGACGATGCCGGGCACGGCGAGATGAAAGGGATTGGCCGCCTCGCGTCCCTGGAAGAAGACATCGGGGTTTTGCGCGGTGCCGCGCACGAAGGGGTTTTCGGGATTGAGCGCCCTCGCCCGATGCGCCTTGACCGCCTCGTCGTCGATCATCGCGCGGATGGTCTCGTCCGGCACGAGGGTCAGCGTGTTGACCTCGTGCGAGGTCCGGAAGCCATCGAAGAAATGCACGAAGGGCACGCGCGACTTCAGCGTGGCGGCCTGCGCGACCAGCGCCATGTCATGGGCTTCCTGCACGGAATTCGACGCCAGCATGGCGAAACCCGTCGGCCTGATCGCCATGACGTCGGAATGGTCGCCGAAGATCGACAGGGCCTGCGTGGCGACCGACCTTGCCGCGACGTGGAACACCGCCGGCGTCAGTTCGCCGGCGATCTTGAACATGTTGGGCAGCATCAGCAGGAGGCCCTGCGACGCGGTGAAGGTGGTGGTCAGCGCGCCGGCCTGGAGCGAGCCGTGAACGGCGCCCGCCGCACCGCCCTCGCTCTGCATTTCCTGGATGACCGGCACATTGCCCCAGATGTTGGTGAAGCCGTGCGACGTCCACTCGTCGGCCAGTTCCGCCATCGGCGAGGACGGGGTGATGGGATAGATGGAGCAGACCTCGTTCACCCGGTAAGCGACGTGGGCAACGGCGGAATTGCCGTCCATCGTCGCTTGCACCTCGTTGACGTCAGCCATTGGCGGCAACCTCCGGGATCATCTCGATGGCGTGGCAGGGGCACTGTTCGAAACAGGTTGCGCAGCCGGTGCATTTGTCGAAGTCGAATTCGTAGCGCTTGCCGGGGCCGAGCTTGATGATCGCATCCTCGGGACAGGCGGCAAAGCAATTGTCGCATTCGTAGCAGTCGCCGCAGGAATAACAGCGCTGTGCCTCGAACCGGGCCTGCTTTTCGGTGAAGCCGCCGACGATCTCGTCGAATCCGGCCCGCCGGTCGCTTTCCAGCCGCTGCTGTTCCCCCGGCTCGGCGTCCGAATAGACCGGCAGATGCAGCTTGTCGAAGGTGACGAGATCGGCGGATGGCGGCTCGACATAGCCGGCGCCGTTCAGCCAGGCATCGATATGCCGCGCGGCGCGCTTGCCGTGGCCGACCGAGATCGTCACGGATTGCTGGCTCGGCACCATGTCGCCGCCCGCGAAGACGCCGTTGGCGCCGGTCATCATGTCGGGCCCGATCTCGACCGCGCCATCGGGCGTGAAGGCGATGCCGGGTATCGCGGACAGGAAGCCGCTATCGCTTTGCTGGCCGAGCGCCAGAACGACCGCGTCGGCCGACAACGTCTCCATTTCGCCCGTCGGACGCGGCTTGCCGTTTTCATCGAGTTCCATGCGCTCCACCGTCAGGTCGGAGCCGGAAATTTCGCGGATCGTGGTCAGCCATTTGAACTTGACGCCTTCCTCCAGCGCCTCGTCGGCCTCGAAGGCGTGCGCCGGCATATGCTCGCGGTCGCGCCGGTAGACGATCAGCGTCTCGGCGGCGCCCAGGCGCTTCGCGGTCCGGGCGGCGTCCATGGCCGTGTTGCCGCCGCCATAGACGACGACGCGGCGGCCGAGGAGCGGCGGCTGGCCGGCACTGGTCTCATGCAGGACATTGACGGCGTCGAGGACGCGCGCGGCATCGCGGGCGGGAATATCCACGCGCTTTCCGAGGCCCGCGCCGATCGCCAGGAAAACCGCGTCGAAGCCGCCTTGCCGCTTTTCGGCCATCAGGTCGGTCACCTTGTGGTCGGTGACGATCTTCACGCCGAGCGCCTCGATGCGCGCCACCTCCTGCGCCAGTTCCTTGCGCGGCATGCGATAGGCCGGGATGCCGAAATGCATCATGCCGCCGGCGACGGGGCCGGCCTCGCGAATCTCGACGGCATGGCCGAGCCTCGCCAGGTGATAGGCAGCCGACAGCCCTGCCGGCCCGGCGCCGACCACCAGTACCTTTTTCCCGCTCGGCGGGCGGACCGCCTTGAACGCCCAGCCCTTTTCCGCCGCCATGTCGCCGAGGAAACGCTCGACGGCATGGATCGAGACGGGCGCGTCGACCTCGCTCCGGTTGCAGCCGCTTTCACAGGGGTGATAGCAGACGCGGCCGTGAACGGCCGGCATCGGATTCTGCGCGGTAAGGATGTCCCATGCCTCATGGTAGCGGCCGGCCTGCGCTGCGGCGAGCCAGCCTCGAATGTCCTCGCCCGCCGGACAAGCATTGCTGCAAGGGGGCGTCAGCGTCACATATTGCGGCTTTTCTTGCCGGACAGGACCGGTGCCGTGCGACACGGTCAAATCGACAGCGGGCGTGAAGTCCGGTAGCTTGGTGTTCAAGTTTCCTCGCGCCCCTCTTCCGTCATATGCAATCTAGTGTCGCTTGCGACGCTCCGTTGCGCGTTGATCGGCGTCAAGACTGACAAATTATATTGCAGAAAGAGGCGGGAGATCCCGCTCGCGGTTGTCGGCAATCGTCGCCTGTCCTGCGCGGCAGCCGCACTGCCTCCGGCGGAATCCGGCAAAGTTCGAATATGCGCAACGGGTTCATCGGCAATGGAAGAGATTGGCGGGCCCTTTCGAGCGATGTAGCAAATCGTCCAATCGAGGTAGCCTTCTCAGGGCGTCGGGAGGTCCAGATCGGGCGCCGCCTCGATCAGTTGCGTCGTCATGCTCTCGAAAGTCTCGGACTTCAGATGATAGAAGGCCTTGGCAATGAAACCGGTCTCGGGATGAACCCAATATTTGTGGTGGTTCTCCGACTTGAAACCCTGCAGCGAATCGTAATCGGCTTCGACCGTGTCGAACATGACACCGTCCAACTCCTCGGTCCCGCAGACCTCGTTTCTCGCGCTTTGCGCGTTCTCCTCCATCTGCGCCCTGGCGGCGTCCGGGTCGCTGTCGAAATCGCGAAGCTTCGTCCAGCTCTCTCCCTTGTCGGCGGAGGTGTACATGACCTTGTCGTGGGTCAGAACCCAGGGCTGGCCCGCGGGTTCGATCACCTCGGTCATCCAGTGACCCGGCGTTTCCTGGTAGAACCAGTTCTGGCTGGCCGGCGCGCCCTTGATCTCCTGCGTGACATGGATCTTCACCGCGCCGTCGCCATTGCCCTCGACCAGCAAACGGACGAATTGTTCGCGGCAGGTCTCGGCGGAGGCCGGAAAGGCCGCTGCGGAGGCCAGCAAGGCGGCGACGATTACGGGTCTGGCAATTCGTTTCATAAGTACATCCCTGCATTGCGGTCACGGCTTCAATCCTGCCAGACCGGCGGGCCGATTCCCAGAGCCGTGTCGCAGCCGCTATGATGCCGCGCATGGATGACCTCTTGGCGGCAATCAGGGATGCCGGACTTCCACCCGAAAGCTTTGGCCCGGAGGAAGCCGCAACCATTTCGGACAGGAAGGGCGCTTATGTGCTGCTGCTGCGGCTGGATGTGCCCGCCGAGTTCAAGCTGCGGACGGCCGAAGCCGCCAGTCTGACGCCCGGCTGGTTTGTGTATTGCGGAAGCGCCAAGGGACCCGGCGGATTGCGCGCCCGGCTGCGCCGTCACTTCCGGCGGGACAAGGCGCTTCACTGGCACATCGACCGGTTGACCGCCGTCGCCGCAAGGGTCGCCGCAGTGCCCGTTCAGGATGGAGACGAGTGCGCGCTTGTGGCCGCGCTGCTCGCAAACCGACATTTCGAGATCGCCGCCGCCGGTTTCGGGAGCAGTGACTGCAGACAATGCGGCAGCCATTTGTTGCGGTACCGCGCATCGGCCGGTTGAGGCGGCTTCTCGAAAACTCGTCCGGTAATCTACGAGGCCAATTCGAAGCGCACCGCGGCTTTCTCGGCGCCGATGTCCATCAGCGTGACGAGCGCCTTTTCGAGGCCCTCGCGCATGGCGGGATCAGCTGCCAGGAACGCCGGGAAGATTTCGCCAATCGCGAGATATCCCCGAACGATGTCGGCCAGCGATCCGCCATTCTCCCAGATGGCGCGGAGGCGATCCGCCATCGGGTCGCGGACGTCGATCGCGTCGCCCTTCTCGTCGGTGCCGGAGGTGTAGCGCATCCAGGCCGCGACGACGAGGAAAAGGCCCTCCGGCGCATGGCCGGCGGCGAGGTTTTCCGCAATCGAGCCGAGCAGGCGCTGCGGCAATTTCAGCGAACCGTCCATGGCGATCTGCCAGGTGCGATGGCGGATGCCGGGATTGGCGTAGCGCGCCATCAGCGCGTCGGCATAGGCATTGAGATCGACGCCGGGCGGTGGTGTCAGCACCGGGATGATCTCGTTTGCCCAGAGGTGGCGGATGAAGCCGGAAAGGGCCGTACGGGCGATGGCTTCGGAGACGGTCTCCGCGCCGGCGAGATAGCCGAGATAGGCGAGCGCGGAATGGGTTCCGTTCAGGCAGCGCAGCTTCATGTGCTCGTAAGGCCGGACATCCTCGACCAGCTCGACGCCAACCGCGCCGAGATCGGGACGCGCCCCGCCAGTGAATCGATCCTCGATCACCCATTGGCGAAAGGGTTCATGCATGACCGGAGCGGCGTCGAAAACGTCGGTTCGTTCCGCCAGACGCTCGATATCGGCGTCCGTCGTTGCCGGCACGATGCGGTCGACCATGGTGCAGGGGAAGGAACATTCCGCCTCGATCCAGACTGCGAGGTCTTCGTCCATGCGCTTGGCCAGCTCCAGTACGATGCCGCGCAGCATGGCGCCGTTTTCCGGAAGGTTGTCGCAGCAAAGGACGGTGAAGGACGAAAGGCCCGCTTTGCGGCGGCGGTCGAGCGCACGGCAGAGGAAACCGGGCGCGGATTTCGGCCGCTGCGGATCGGCGAGGTCGGCGACGATGTCGGGATGGGCGAAATCGAGCTTTCCCGTCGAGGGCGCGTGGCAATAGCCCTTTTCGGTGACGGTCAGCGAGACGATCTTCACCGCCGGATCGGCCATGGCGTCGAGCACCGCGCCGGGATCCTCCGGCGCGACCAGCATGGATCGCACGGCCGTGCCGATGCGCAGCGCCTCGCCGCCCGGGCCGAGTTCGCAGGCCGTATAGGCATAATTTTGGGGAGCGAGGCGGTCGCGCAGATCGGGATGGCGCAGGCTGACGCCGAGAATGCCCCAGTCGCCGCCGGATATCCGCATCGCTTCTTCGATATAGAGCGCGCCATGGGCCCTGAAGAAGGCGCCGAGGCCCAGATGGACGATGCCGATCGTCGAATCCGGCGCATCGTCCGGGCGAGCGAGACGGGGGCAATCGCCTGCAATGCCGGTCACAGGCGATAGGCTTTCTTCACCAGGGTGCTGGTGAGATCGAGCGCCATCCCTTCGGCTTCCTCCATATCCAGCCGCCCGTCGCCGACGAGCCCGGCGAGCCAGGCGCAATCGACGCGGCGCGCGACGTCGTGTCTTGCGGGGATCGAGCAGAAGGCGCGGGTGTCGTCGTTGAAGCCGACGGTGTTGTAGATGCCGGCGGTTTCCGTGACGATTTGCCGGTACCGCATCATGCCTTCGGCGCTGTCGAAGAACCACCAGGGCGGGCCGAGACGAAGCGCCGGATAGACGCCGGCGAGCGGGGCGAGTTCGCGCGAATAGACGGTCTCGTCGAGGGTGAAGAGGATGATCGTCAGTTCGGGGCGCATGCCGACCGCGTCGAGAAGCGGTTTCAGCGCGCGGACATAGTCGGTGCGCCGCGGGATGTCGAACCCCTTGTCGCGGCCGAATTTCGCAAAGATGTCCGGCGAGTGATTTCGGTAAGAGCCGGCATGTATCTGCATGACGAGGCCGTCGTCGAGGCTCATGCGCGCCATTTCGGTCAGCATGTGGCCGCGGAAGGCGTCGGCCTTTTCAGGCGTCAGGTCGCCGAGCAATGCGCGCGCGAAGAGCGCCGCCGCCTCGGCCTGCGGCAGGTCCTCGGTACGCGCGTTGGGGTGGCCGTGATCGCTCGCGGTTGCGCCATGCTCCTTGAAGAAGGCGCGGCGGATGCGGTGCGCCTCCAGATAGCCTTCCCACTTCGTGGTGTCGCAGCCGGTGAGCTCACCGAATTTTTCGATGTTGCTGGCGAAATCCGGGGCTTCGGGATCGATCAAGGTGTCGGGGCGGTAGGTGGTGACGACGCGGCCTTCCCAGCCGGATTCGGCGATCATGCGATGCCATTTCAGTTCGTCGAGCGCGCCCTCCGTCGTCGACAGCGCCTCGATGCCGAACCGCTCGAACAGGGCGCGCGGCCGATATTCATCCGAGGTGAGGCGTTCGGAGATCGTGTCGTAGTAGAGATCGGCGGTATCGGCGGACAGGCGCTCTTCGAGGTCGAACAAGGTTTCGAAAGCGTGATCGAGCCACATGCGCGTCGGCGTCGCGCGGAACAGGTGATAGTGGCTGGCGAAGAGCCGCCAGATTTTGCGTCCGTCAGTTTCGACCGCACCGCCATCGGCGCGCGGGACGCCGAGATCGGCGAGATCCACGCCCTGCGAACAGAGCATGCGGAAGACATAGTGGTCCGGCGTCACGAAGAGCCGCGCCGGGTCCGGAAAGGGTTCGTTTTCGGCGAACCATCGCGGATCGGTGTGGCCGTGCGGCGAGACGATCGGCAGATCGGCAATGCTCTCGTAAAGGCGCCGCGCAGTCTCGCGGGTCGCGGGATCGTTCGGAAACAGCCTGTCCGGATCAAGCAGGGGCAATGTCGTCTCCCAGGGTTGCGGCGAGGTTTAACCGAAAGCGAGGTGCGGCAGGAAGAGAACCACACCGGGGAAAAACAGCAGGATCATGACGAGCAGCACGATCGCACCGACGAAGGGCAGGGCTTCGCGGACATACTCCTCGATCTTGCAGTCGAGAAGGGAGCAGACCGTGTACATGGCGACGCCGACCGGCGGCGTCATCGAACCGAGCGTGACGAGGGTCATCATCAGGATGCCGAAATGGACCGGATCGAAGCCGACCGACTTGATCACCGGCACGAATATCGGCGTCAGCAACAGGACGAGCACGGTGCTTTCGACGAACAGTCCGGCGACGAAGAGCATTGCCAGGATAATGGCGACGATCGCCTGCGGCTGAGTAATGCCCGACAGAAGCGCGCCGGCAATGGTCTGCGGCACTTGCAGAAAGATGATGGCGAAACCGATCATGCCCGACATCAGAATGATCAGCATGATCATTCCGATATCGGAAACCGAATTCTCGATGGCATGCATCGCCTTGGCGAGCGTCAGTTCGCGGTGGGCAAGGAACCCGACGGCGAAGGCGTAGACGACGGCAAAGGCGCCGACCTCGGAGGGCGTGAACAGTCCGCCGCGGATCGAGACGATTAGCAGGATCGGGAAGGCGAGCGCCCATTTGGCATCCCAGGCGGCGCGCCATACGGCGGCGGAGGATGGCTTCTTCGCGTCGGCCGCCACATAGTTGCGACGCCGCGCGACCAGCCATGCGGTGACCATCAGGAACAGCATCATCAGCAGGCCGGGGACGATACCCGCAAGGAAGAGCTTACCAATGGAGACCTGGCCGACATAGCCGTAGAGGATCAGGCCGATGGAGGGCGGGATGGTCGCGGTGATCAGCGACGACAGCGCGATGACGGCGGCGGAATAACCCTTGGAATAGCCGTTGCCGATCATCTGCGGTCCGAGAATGCGCGCCTCCATCGCGGCGTCGGCGACTGCAGAGCCGGATACTCCGCCCATCAAAGTCGACAGGATGATTGATACCTGCGCCAAGCCGCCGGCCATCCAGGACACGGTGATGTTGGCGAATTTGAACAGGCGGTCGGTGATGCCGCTCTCGTTCATCAAATGGCCAGCGAAAACGAAGAAGGGCACGGCCAGCAGCGGGAAGCTCTGCGAGACCGAGGCCACCTTCTGCACGCCGATCGACATCGGCATCACGTCGGAGGTCAGGAAGAAGACGAAACCGGACAGGCCGATGGCGAAAGCCACGGGTGCCCCGAGGATCAGGAGGACGAGGAAGACGGCGCCGATCAGAAGCATGATCAGACTTCCTCATGGAGTTCGGCGTCGCCGTCAGGGCGCGCGAAGACGAGGAGCCGGCCCTGCGGATCGCGCATGGCCTGGACGGCGTTGGCGATGATGACCGCGCTCAAGAGGATGCATCCGACCGGCACGGCAATGGTGACGAAACCATAGGAGATGCCGCTGTCACCGAAAATCCGCTCCTTGTTGAGCATGGTGAGCTTGTAGCCCTCCCAGGCGAGCACGGTCATAAAGACGATGAACAAGGCCGCGAGGCCGAGTTCGATGGCGAGGCGGATGCGGCGGCCGAAATAGCGGACGACGAGATCGACGCCGAGATGCGCCCGATCGCGCATGGCGCGGGTGGCGCCGAAGAAGCACAGCCAGATGAGAAGAAGCTGGGCCATGTCGACCGACCAGATCAGCGGATGACCGAAAAACCGCATGACCGCGGCGGCGAAAACAAGGCCCGTGATCACGAGCAACAGGACAGCGCCTATCGCCAGTTCGAGCCGCGCAAGCAATCGCGCCAATTCATGCCCTCCCGCACCTGTTTCGGGCGGGCCGAAGCCCGCCCGTCTTCATTTCAGCACGAGCGCGGGCTATTCGCCAGCCGCGATGGCGCGGACCTTGTCGCGAAGCTCGCCATAACCGAGCTCGTCATAAACGGGAGCCGTACGCTCCTTGAAAACCGCAGTGTCGATCTCCGCGATATCGATGCCTTCCGCCTTCAGATCCGCTTCGATCTGCGCCAAGGAGTCCCGCGTGCCATAGGAGGCAATGTCGCCGGCTTTCAGCGCTTCCTCGAGCAGGGTCGACTGGTATTCCTCGGGCAAGCTGTCGAACCAGCCGGCGCTGGTGATCATGCCGGTGATCAGATTGATATGGCCGGTCAGGGTGATGTTCGAGATCACCTCGTCGAGCTTCGCGCCGACTACGGCGGGAAGCTGGGCCTCGGCCGCGTCGATGGTCTTGGTCTGCATCGCATTATAGACGTCGGCCCAGGGCAACGGGGTCGGCTCCGCACCCATGGCGCGGATCGTACCGGTCCAGACCGGCGCGCCAGGCGTCCGCATGCGGACGCCCGCGAGATCTTCGGGGCCGTTGATCGGCTTGTTGGTCAGCAGGTGCCGTTCGCCCTGCCACCAGTTGAAGGACAGAACCTGCAGACCGGAGCCGTCGGCGAGCTTGCCGGCCCAGTCAGCGAACATGTCGGAGGTTACGACCTTGCGGATGCCGTCATAGCCGGAGGCGAGGAACGGCGCGCCGAGAATGCCAAACTCGTTCTGGAAGACGGCGAGACGTCCGCCATCGACGATCACCGCAACCGGCGCGCCGGCGCGAGCCTGTTCGAGCACGTCTTCATCCGGACCGAGCTGCGAATTCGGAAACAGGCGAACCTCGACGGCGCCATCGGTCGCCTTGGCGACATTGTCACGGAAGGCCTCGAGGCCCTTGTATAACGGGTCGCTGGTGGCCAGCGCAGTGTTGATGCTCAACTGGTAATCCGCGGCAAGTGCGCCGGTCATGCCGACCGCGAGCGCAGTCGCAGCTATGAGAGACTTGATCTTGAGATGTTTCATGGGCTTTCTCCTCCTCACAACGCCGGAAACGACGCTTTCCTCGTTTGACTGGAGACTAGTATGGTAGTATATGACGAGTCAAGATGACCTTGAATTCCGACTTCGTTGCCGCGCTTGATATCGGCACCCAGCCGCGTCCCTCCACGATGGGGAGCCATGTCTTCGACGTGCTGCGACAGGCCATCATCCAGCTCAAGCTGAAGCCGGGCAACGCCGTCTCCGAGACAGAGATCGCCAAGCAACTGGGCGTATCGCGCCAGCCCGTGCGCGAGGCGATCATCAAGCTCGCGGATGCGGGCCTTGTGGAAGTTCGCCCGCAGCGCGGCACCTATGTGCTGCTGATTTCGGAACGCGAGGTGAAAACCGCCCGGTTCCTGCGCGAGGCAATCGAGGTCGCCATCGCGCGCAAGGCCTGCGAGACGACCGGGCCGAAGGAAGCGGCGGAATTGCGCGCCTGTATCGCCCGGCAGAAGATGGCCGAGGACAGCGGCGTCTATACGGAGTTCCTGCGGCTCGACGAGCAGTTCCACCAGACGATCGCCCGCATCGCCGATTGCGAAAGCGCCTGGAAAGTGTTGGAAGGGCTGAAGGCGCAAATGGACCGGGTGCGCTTCCTGTCGATCCCGATGGCGACGCCAGTGCCGACGCTGATCGCGCAGCATGGCGACATCGCCGAGGCGATCATCGCCGGCGATCCGGACCGGGCCGAGGATGCGATACGGGTGCATTTGCGCGAGATCCTGAAATCGCTGCCGAAATTGTCGGCGGAGCATCCCGACCTTTTCGTGGAATAACAGCCGGAACCCGGCCAACAAGAAAACGCGGCGATAATCCGCGACAGGGAGAGTAACGGGAATGCGACGGACATGGCGCTGGTTCGGGCCCCAGGACCGGGTGACGGTCGACGACATGCTGCAGGCAAGCGTCGAAGGCGTCGTCTCGGCATTGCACCACGTGCCGACCGGCGCGGTTTGGAGCGCCGACGAAATCGCGCGGCGCCAGTCGGAGATCGCGCGGATGAAGGACGGCACGCCATCCGGGCTCTCTTGGGAAGTCGTCGAAAGCCTTCCCGTTTCCGAGGACATCAAGAAACAGAGCGGTGCGTGGCGCGAGCATATCGAGGCCTACAAGACGAGCCTTGCCAATCTCGCTGCCGCCGGCATCGAGGTCATCTGCTACAATTTCATGCCGGTGCTGGACTGGACGCGCACCGACCTCGCATGGCGCCTGCCGACCGGCGGAACCTGCATGCGTTTCGACATGATCGATTTCGCCGCCTTCGACATTCACATTCTCCAGCGTGACGGCGCGCGCGCCGACTTCCCGGACAATACCGTCGAGCAAGCCGATGAACGCTTCGCGATGATGAGCGAGGACCGCCAAAAGCAGCTCGCCAAGAATGTGGTTTTCGGCCTGCCCGGCGCGGCCGAACACATGACGCTCGACATGGTGCGGACGCATCTCGCAGAATATGACCGGATCTCGCCGGAGGCGCTTCGACAGCACCTGATCGATTTTCTTTCCGAGGTCGTGCCGACGGCGGAGAGCCTCGGCCTGCGGATGTGCTGCCATCCCGACGACCCGCCCTTCGGGCTACTTGGGTTACCGCGGGTGATGTCGACGGAGGCTGACTACACGCAGGTTCTCGACGCGGTACCGAGCAATGCCAATGGCGTGACATTGTGCGCCGGTTCGCTCGGCGCGCGTCCGGATAACGACCTGCCGGGCATGATGGAACGCCTCGGCGACCGGGTGCATTTCCTGCATCTGCGCAATGTCAAACGCGAGACGCAGGCGCAGCGCGGCTCGTTCCACGAAGCGGAGCATCTGGGCGGCGACACCGACATGGTGGCGCTGATCGCGGCGGCGCTCGCCGAGGAAGCGAAACGCCGTGCCGCGGGACGCAGCGACAGCTCGATCCCCTTCAGGCCCGATCACGGCCAGGACATCATGGACGATCTCGGCCGGCAGGCGCAGCCCGGCTACCCGGCGATCGGGCGGATGAAGGGGCTCGCGGAATTGCGCGGCATCGTCACCGCGCTTTCGCATGAGCGCTACGGCGCGGCGCACGGGGGCAACGCCTAGGCCGCCCGTTCGTAGACGAGGCCTGCGCTGTCATCGAGGACGATCGGGCCGCCGGCATAAGCCTCGTCGATCGACGGGGTCTTCAGGATCAGGCGCCAGCCCGTGCCCTGGATGCCCGGAACGGGCAGCGTCAGCGGATCGAACTCGCCGGTTTCGCCGCCTTCCATATGGGTGACGGTAAAGACCTGATTGCCGTTCGGGGCGTGGCGCAGGCATACGAAGACCGTGCGCCCGTCGACCGGACGCAAATAGTCGAACGTGTCATTGGCGCCGAGATTGTCGCGCAGCCATCCATTGGAACGCCGGAATTTGCGCAGCGCCAGCATGAAGCCGGTCTGGCTCGGATCGAGCAGCGGCAGCGAATGGGACACGTTGCAGTATTCATGCATGTCATCCATCCAGGCGCGGGCGATTATCTTCAGCTCGTCCGGCGTGAAGACATCCGGGCCTGACAGTTTCGGCTCGACCGCGTTCAGCAGGCCGGCGATCTTGTCGAGATCGTATTCGGTCACCTCCACCAGCGCCGGCAGGATCTCGAAGAAGCGCACGAGTTCCTCGCGCGTCGTAAAGCCGATCTCTTTCAGGCGGCGAAAGGCCGACGGCACCGAATAGGAATATTCGTCCACCTGCCATTTCAGCGAGATCGCCTCCTCGGCGACAACCTTCACGCCGTAGCGGTCGTCCTGATTGCGGATGAAACCCCAGCTTGCCCGTGCCGCGGCGTTGAGGAAGTCCATCGGCACGCCCGGCAGGGCCGCATAGGTCAGCATCGAGACCGCGGGATTGTCATAGGCGGTGTCGAGGATCTCCATGCGCGTGCGGCCAAGACGGGTGTTGATGTTGAGCTTCGGATTGACCTGCGTGCCGCGGCGCAGCGTATCGTGGTTGGCGGTGCCGGAAATCCAGTTGGCGCCGTGGCTCGCGATCTCGCGGATGCGCCAGTATTTCGACAGCCAGAAGCCGTAGATGAACGGCGTGTTGTGGGCGAATGTCAGCGGTCCCCACTGGAAGATATCCTGGTCGCCCAGATTTTCGATCACCGCGCGGTAGGTCGACGACAATTCCCAATCTTCCTGCGGCCAGGGGCGGCCGTCCTCGAAAACGAACCATGGCCGGAATTGCGTGCCCGCAACCTCCTGCTCCACTTCCGTCATCTGCCGCAGATAGTCGTCGTCGTGTTGCAGCGACTGGGTATGAGGATCCCACCACTTGAAGTCCTGGGCGCCGTCGACGCGCACGCCGTCGGCGCCGTAATTCACCTTGCGGCGCTGCATCTCCAGCAGGATCGCGCGGACTGCGGGGTTCTTGTACTCCAGGTTCTGGCCATACATGTTCGGCCCGGCGAAGAAATGCGGATTGAGCGCATCGAGGCCCTGATTGTCGGAATGGCCGAAGACCACGTCGAAAACGAGCTTCTTCGGCTTGGTGGGGAAATTGTGCAGGACGGCGGCGAGATCGACCAGCTCATCCGGACGGCCGCTTTCAAGTAGCACCGGGTTGACGGCGCCCATGCCGGCGATGACGACGTCGTAGCCCCAATTCGTCGTATCGGGCCGCGTCAGCTCGACGGAGACCGAGCTGTCCGTCCCATCGGATTCCTGCCAGAAATCCGGTCCCGTCTCATAGACCGTCGTCGGCTCGACGGGGAGCAACTGAACCGCATCGTATCCGAGATAGAGCGCATCGCCCTGCTCCAGCGGCAGATCGGCGCGCAGGCGCTCCGACAGGCGCTCGAAATGGCGCGCAAGGCTCGCCAGCGTGCCGCCGGCGGTGGCTGTCGGGACATGGATCTGAAGAATGTTGGTCGGCGGGCCGAAACGGTGGGGGCCGTCGCCGGCCAGCGCCTCGTAATAGCCCCGGTCGGCGCGCGCGGCCTGCATTGCCCCGGTGTCGTAGAGCTCCGCCGGCGCCATGGCGCCGAACGGCATGGATGCGGCCAGAGGATCGAGGATACGATGCCAATCGCCGGCCGCATCGCGCCAAGCCAACGCATAGAAATCGCCGATCGTGTCGCGCGTGCCCGCCTTCAGGCCGGAGACACAGGCGAATGTGTGCGCTTCGTAGCGCATGACCGGAAGATAGATACGCTCGAAAGTCAGCGTCTGGTGCGAGCGGGTCAGGTCAATATCGTCGGACGGCTCGATGATCTCCAGGAACACGTCGCCATCGGGGACGCGGTGATCGAGCAGTTCCGGCGTCCAGAAACCGAATTCGACGAGATCGCCGGTTTTTTGCGCGCCGAGGCGGCGGGCGATGACGGCTTCCGCGTCGAAGGCCGTCGGCTGCGTGGTCAGCTGCTCGCGGCACCAATCGACGAGTTCTTGCGTGGCCTCGGCGTCGAGGCTGGCGCGGTCCTTTAGGGACATGGGCTGTCTCCCGTGCTTTGCGGGCCGTGGAGACCCTTTTTCTTCAGGTTTTCACATCCGGCGCGGTTCGGCCGGTGTGGGCTTTGATGCCGGCGATCTCGTCGGCGGCGGAGATGACATCGGCCAGGGCTTCCTGCGCATCGCGGTGGATCTTCGACGGGTCCGTCTCGACATCTTCCAGATAGACACGCAGCGTCGCGCCGACAGTGCCGGTGCCGGACAGGCGGAAAACGATGCGCGCGCCGCCGGCAAAGCCGATGCGGATGCCCTGGTTCTCGGAGCGCGATCCGTCGACCGGATCATCATAGGCAAATTCGTCGGCTGACTCGACCGCAAGACCGGAAAAATCCTGGCCCGGCAGATCCGCGAGCTTGCCGCGCAATGCGTCCATAAGCGCATTCGCCTTTTCGGTCTCGACACCCTCGTAGTCATGGCGCGAATAGTAGTTGCGGCCATATTCCTCCCAATGCGCCGTCATGATGCTGGCGACCGGCTGGCGCTTCACCGCCAGGATGTTGAGCCAGAGAAGCACCGCCCAGAGACCGTCTTTTTCACGGACATGGTCGGAGCCGGTGCCGGCGCTCTCCTCGCCGCAAAGCGACACGCGGCCGGCATCGAGCAGATTGCCGAAGAACTTCCATCCGGTCGGCGTCTCGTAGCAGTCGAGCCCCTTGGCGGCGGCGACGCGGTCAAGCGCGCGGCTGGTCGGCATCGAGCGGGCGACACCCTTCAGCCCGCCGGCGTAACCGGGCGCGAGATGGGCGTTGGCGGCGAGCACGGCGAGGCTGTCGGACGGCGTCACATAGACATTGCGCCCGACGATCATGTTGCGATCGCCGTCGCCGTCGGAGGCCGCGCCGAAGTCGGGCGCGTCGTCGCCGAACATGGCGTCCATGAGGTCCTTCGCCCAAATCGGGTTCGGGTCCGGATGGCCGCCGCCGAAATCGGGCGACGGCACGGCGTTGACGACGCTGCCATCCGGCGCGCCGAGTTTCTCCTCCAGAATGGCTTTCGCGTAGGGACCTGTCACGGCATGCATGGCGTCGAAGCGCAGGCGGAACCCGGAGGAAAGCAGGCCGCGGATCGCGTCGAAATCGAACAATGTCTCCATCAGCGCGGCATAGTCGGCGACGGGATCGACGATCTCGATTTCCATGCCCGCCAGTTCCGTCGTACCGAGCTGCGACAGGTCGATGTCGTGCGTCTCGACGATGCCGTAGGACGTTACCTGCTTCGACGCCTCGAAGATGCGGTTGGTCACCTCCTCGGGCGCCGGGCCGCCATTGGCCGTGTTGAACTTGACGCCGAAGTCCTCCTTCGGCCCGCCGGGATTGTGGCTCGCCGACATGATGATGCCGCCATCGGTCTCGCGGATGCGGATCAGGTTGGAGGCGGCGGGCGTGGACAGCAGCGCGTTCTGCCCGACGATCACCCTCTTCGCGCCGGAGGCCGCAGCCATGCGCAGGATCACCTGGGCGGCGCGGTCGTTGAAATAGCGGCCGTCGCCGCCAAGCACGAGCGTCTTGCCCTCGACCCCGCCGATCCCGATCCAGATCGACTGGATGAAATTTTCGAGGAAATGCGGGCCCATGAAGACGTGGGTTTTCTTGCGCAGGCCCGATGTTCCCGGCTTCTGGCCTTCTATGGGCGTCGTCTGAACGGTGATGCGTTGCATGGCTTGCCTCCTACCGGCCAGAATTCTTCATGATTTCGGCAGTTCGCGCAAAGCGGTCGTCGGCGACAAAGCCGGATGCCTGTTCAGGCAGGCGTCGCCGCCAGTTCGGATGCTCGAACACGGTGCCGGGAAGATTGGCCTGTTCTTCCAGCCCCAGAATATCCTCCGCCTGCGATGCCACAAGCCGGGAAGCGGAACCGGCGAGAAATCCGTGCAGCGCGTCGACCGAGCCGTCGTGATTGCCGATGACATGATCGAAGGCGGCCACATCGTCGCGACGGCGGTGTCGTTCCTGCGCCGCATGGTCGCCATCCATGTGGCCAAGGCGTTCGCGCCAGTCGATATCCAGTCCCTTGCGCCAGCCGCGCCAGGTCGGCAGATCATGCGAGGCAAAGGCGGCAAGCGTTTGCGGATCGTAGGCCGAGGACGGCAGGAACCCGCCGCCGCCATGCCAGTCGCGCTCGAAGACCGAAACGCGGCAGCCAAGAATGCCGGAATTGTGCAGATCGGCGCGTAATCCCTCGGGGATATTGCCGAGATCCTCTCCGATGATCGATGCGCCGGCTCGCGCCGCCTCGATGCGCGCAACCGCCAGCATGGCGGGTTTCGGCATGGCGACATAGAGACCCGGCAGATCCTGCGGACACCAGAAGGTGCGGTCGAAGCCGAGAATATGGTCGATGCGCAACAGGCCGCAAAAGCGGAACTGTTCGCGCAGCGTTTCGGCGAGCACCGTGAAGCCGGTTTCTGCCATGGCGCGCGGCGAAAGCGGCGCAACGCCCCAGACCTGCCCGTCGGCCGAAAAGGCGTCCGGCGGCGCGCCGAGCGAAACGCCGCGGGCGAATTGAGACGGTTCCGCCCATGTCTCCGCGCCGGCCGGATGGGTGCCGACCGCCAGATCGAGATAGAGGCCGAATTGCATGCCCGCATCGTGGCCGGCTTTCTGCGCTTCGGCGAGCTGCGTTTCGGCAACCCATTGCAGCCAGGCATGGAAGCGCAGGCGATCCGGATTGGCCAAGGCGAAATCGCGCACCGGCTCCGTGGCAAGATCGCGAAACGCTTCCGGCCAGTCCGTCCAGTATGGGCCGTGGACTTCCGACAGCGCCTGATGGATGGCGAAGCGCTCCAGCTCCGGCCCGCGCGCGGCCCGCCACGCGTCGAAGGCCGGATCGCCCGCGCCGGCGCAAAATTGCGCATAGGCATCGCCAAGGGCTTTCTTCCTGCGGGCAACCGATTCCGGATATTCGATCAGGTCGCTCTCGTCGGCCGGCCCCTCCGTACCGGTCTCGATGTGGATCGCGTTGAGATGGCGGCGGCTCGACGGCGCGTAGGGACTGTAATTGAGCGGGTCTTCGGGAAAGCCGGCGTGGACCGGATTGATGCCCAGAAAGGCCGCGCCGAGACCGCCGAGCGCACCGGCCGCGCGGGCAAGATCGCCATAGGTACCGAGCCCGCCGCCCCTCTCCGGCCTGAGCCCGTAAAGGGGCAAGGTGACGCCCCATGCGCGGTGCGGTTCGGGCAGGCGTTCGGGGGCCGCCAGGACGGTCGTGACATTGTCGCCAATGACAAGCCTGTGCCGACCGAGGCAAAGATGCCCAAGTTCGAGTTCATGCGCCGCGTGGCCCTCGCGGATTTCGCCATCGGCGCATTCGAGCCGCCATTCGGCTTCGCCTTCTCCGATCGCAAAGCGCGCAGAATCGTCGGCGCGAGCCACCACCCATTCGGGGAGACGCCTGCGGGAACGCGCATCCTGAAGGCGATGCAGGCTGTCTGCGGCATCGGCATCGGTTTCGGCGGGCAGGCCGAGCGCGCCGAGCACCGCGCGGATGCTTTCCGGCGGTGCCTCGCGCCATTGGCCCGCACCGTCATGAAAGCGTGAAATCAGACCGGCTGCAGCCGCGAGCGCTTCAAGCGCTTCGCCCATCAATCCTTCTCCTGAACCAGAACGACCACGGATGCTTCGGAGACCCTGATCTTCCCGCCGGAAACCGGTTTCGGATCCGCCTCGGGATGAGCGGTGTCGATTTCCAGTTTCCAGTGCAATCCCTCGGGATCGTCGGGGGCCTTCACTTCCACCGCCGAGCCGGCGTTGAAGACGGCGAAGATCGCGGTTTCGAGGGCCGCGTAGGGCGGCGTGCCGGATGCGGTGCGCATTTCCACGCAGACGAGGCGCAGATCCGGGTTATGCCAGTCATCGCTGGTCATCGGCGTGCCGTCGGCACGGCTCCAGAACAGATCCTCCTTGCCGTCGATCGCGCGTTCGCGCGAGTGCAGAAAGCGCTTCTGGCGCAGGATCGGGTGGGCCTTGCGAAACGCGATCATGCGCCTGGTGAATTCGAGAAAGCCGTCGTCGCCGTTCTCCCAGTCGATCCAGCTGATTTCGCTGTCCTGGCAGTAGGCGTTGTTGTTGCCGCCCTGGGTGTGGCCGATTTCGTCGCCGGCGAGGATCATCGGCGTGCCCTGGGCGAGCAGCAGCGTCGCCATCATGTTGCGGCGGCGGCGCTCCCGGGCGGCGAGAATGCCGATATTCTGGGTCTCGCCCTCGGCGCCGAGATTGAAGGAATAATTCTCCGAGTGTCCGTCGCGATTGTCCTCGCCATTGGCCTCGTTGTGCTTGGAATTGTAGGAAACCACATCGGCGAGCGTGAACCCGTCATGGGCGGAGAGGAAATTGACCGAAGACGTCGCGGGGCGGCCGGAATGGTCGAATTGCAGCGCCGAGCCGGTGAGGCGGTCGGCGAGGTCCGGCGCGCGGCCGGGATCGCCGCGCCAGAAGCGGCGCACGCCGTCGCGAAACCTGTCGTTCCATTCCATGAAGGGCGGCGGAAAGGCGCCGAGCTGATAGCCTCCGGGCCCGATATCCCAGGGCTCGGCGATCAGCTTGACCTTTGTCAGCACGGGATCCTGGCGCACCGCGTCGAAGAAAGCCGCGCCGCGATCGAAGCCGGTCGGCGTGCGTCCGAGCGTCGAGCACAAATCGAAGCGGAAACCGTCGACATGCATCACCTCGACCCAGTAGCGCAGCGAATCCATGACCATGCGCAACACCATGGGATGGTCGAGATTGAGCGTGTTGCCGGTGCCGGTGTCATTGACGTAGTAGCGCGGGTTCTGTTCCAGCCGGTAATAGGAGCGGTTGTCGAGCCCGCGGAACGACAGCGTCGGACCGAGTTCGTTGCCCTCGCCGGTGTGGTTGTAGACCACGTCCATCAGCACCTCGATGCCGGCGGCATGGAACCGGGCGACCATGGTCTGGAACTCGGCGATGTCGCCTTCGTGCAGGTAGCGCGGCTCCGGCGCGAAGAAGCCGATGGTCTGGTAACCCCAATAGTTGGTGAGTTCGCGCTCGACGAGGAAACGGTCATTGAGGAACGCTTGCGAAGGCAGAAGCTCGATCGTCGTGATGCCGAGCTTGACCAGGTAGTCGAGCATCGGTTCCGAGGCGAGGCCGAGGAACTTCCCGCGCGGCGCGGCGTCGGGATGCAGCTGCGTCATGCCCTTCACATGCGCCTCGTAGATGATCGTCTCGGCGATGGGCGTGTCCGGCGGCTCGTCGTCGCCCCAGGAAAAGGCGGGATCGACAACGACGCATTTGGGCATGAAGGGCGCGCTGTCGGTCTTGTCGTAGCTCAGATCGTCGCGCTTCATGCCGATCTCGTATCCCATCAGCGCATCCGACCATTTCGGATGGCCGGTCAGGCGCTTGGCATAGGGATCGATCAGGAGCTTGTTGGGATTGAAGCGATGGCCCTCGTCGGGCCGGTAGGGGCCGTGGGCGCGGTAGCCATAGAGCTGGCCCGGGCGCAGGCCCGGAATGTAACCGTGCCAGACATCGCCGTCGCGCTCCGGCAGGTCGAGCCGCTTTGTCTCGGTCTCGCCGTCTTCGGAAAACAGGCACAGGGTCATCCGGCTGGCGTGCTCGGAGAAGACCGCGAAATTGACGCCGTCGCCGTCAAAGGTCGCGCCAACGGTCGCCGGGTTGCCGGCGTAGAGCGAGAAATCCACTGTCATGGATGCGTTCCGAGACTTTCATAAAGGGCGGCGTAGCGCGGCGCGGAGGCCGACCAGCCGACAGGATGGGCCATGGCGCGGCGCTGCATGCGTTCGAAGGCCGGCTTGTCCGCAAAGACGTCGCACAGGCGCACCAGCGCGGCGGACAGCGCGTCCGCGGTCACGGGATGGAACTGGAAGCCGGTCGCGACATCGGCGGCGACGGCAGCGTCATTGGCGTTGATGATCGTGTCCGCCAGGCCGCCGGTCATGGCGACGACCGGTATGGCGCCATAGCGCAATCCGTAGAGCTGGGTCAGGCCGCAAGGCTCGAAGCGCGACGGCACGATGACCGCGTCGCCGCCGGCCATCATGCGATGCGACAAGGGTTCGTCATAGCCGATGCGCGCCGAGACCTGCGGCATGACTTCGGCCGCCTCGAGCCAGGCTTTTTCCAGAGCGGCGTCGCCGGACCCCAGAAGCGCGACCTGGCCGCCGCGGGCGACGAATTCCGGCAAGGCCTGGAGCAACAGGTCGAGGCCCTTCTGCTCGGTCAGCCGCGAAATGACCACCGCCAGCGGACCGTCTGTCTGCGCCAGACCGAATTCCTCGATCAGCCGGCCGCGATTGGCGGTTTTCTTCTTCGGCGATTTGTAGTTCGCGATCGCCGGGTCCGTTCTCGGATCCCAGACCGCTTCGTCGATGCCGTTCAAAATGCCGACGAGATCGGCCTGCCGGGCGCGCAGGACGCCGTCCAGCCCCATGCCGAATTCGGGCAGCATCAACTCGCGCGCATAGGTGGGGCTGACGGTCGATAGCTTGTTGGAAAATTTCAGGCCGGCTTTCAGGGCGTCGATCTGGCCGTAGAATTCGAAGCCTTCGGGGTGGAAGCCCCATTGCGGCAGTTTCAGCGCTTTCAGTTTCGCGGCGGGCGCGAGCCCGTGGAAGGCGATGTTGTGGATCGTCAGCAGTGTGCCGACCCGCCCGGCAGCCTCCATTTCGTGCAAATAGACCGGGACGAGCCCGGCCTGCCAGTCATGCAAATGCAGGACCTCCGGTCGCCAGTTTCCGACGCCTTCCGCTGCGATGGACGCGGCCATCCAGCTCAGTGCCGCAAAGCGTTCGGGATTGTCCGGCCAGTCCTTGCCGTTGGGGCCGAGATAGATCGAGCCTGCCCGATCGTAGAGATGCGGCGCATCGAGCACGAGGAGGTCGAGCCCAGCGACCTTGCCCCCCATAAGGCGAGCCGGTCCGCCCATCAGATCGGTTTCGACGCGCAGTTCGCGCGGCCGCTTGAGGGCCTTCATCACCGCCGGATAGCCCGGCAGCAGGGTTTTCAATTGCCAGCCTTCGGCGGCCATGGCGCCGGGCAGCGCTCCCGCAACGTCGGCAAGTCCTCCCGTCTTGACCAGAGGCGCACATTCCGACGCCACGGACAGAACTTGCCTCATCCGGCGGCTCTCCGATCCAACATATCCTGGGTGATCAAGGTGACTCCGTTATCGCTGACGCGGAACCATTTGGCATCTTCCTCCGGGTCCTCGCCAACAACGAGGCCGTTCGGGATCACCACGCCCCGGTCGATGACGACATTGGTCAGCCGCGCGGAGCGTTCGATCGTGACATAGGGCAAGACCACCGCGTGATCGAGCACCGAGTATGAATTGGAATGAACGCCGGTAAACAGCAGCGAATTGCGCACCTCCGTACCGGAAATGATGCAGCCGCCGGAGACGAGACTGGACACCGCGCTGCCGCGCCGGGTTTCCTCGTCATGTACGAATTTGGCCGGCGGCATGATTTCCGAATAGGTCCAGATCGGCCATTGGCGGTCCCAAAGATCGAGATCCGGCGAGAAGTCGGTCAGGTCGATATTGGCCTTCCAGAACGCGTCGACCGTCCCGACATCGCGCCAATAGGCCGGAGCATCGGGAGATACCTTCACGCAGCTTCGCGAGAAGCGGTGCGCGACGGCCTTGCCGTTCTTGACGATGTCGGGGATGAGATCGCCGCCGAAATCATGGCGTGAATTCGGATCGGCCGCATCCTTGATCAAGAGATCGCGCAGGAATTTCCAGTCGAAGACATAGATGCCCATCGAAGCAAGCGCGACGGTCGGATCGTCGGGCGTGCCCGGCGGATCGGCCGGTTTTTCGAGGAAGTCGGTTATGCGATCGTCGGCATCGATCGCCATCACCCCGAACGCGGTGGCTTCCTCGCGCGGCACGGTGAGGCAGCCGACCGTGACATCGGCGCCGCTTTCGACGTGATGGCGCAGCATCACCTCGTAATCCATCTTGTAGACGTGGTCGCCGGCGAGAATGAGGACATAATCGACATCGTAGCTGTCGACGATATCGATATTCTGGGTCACCGCGTCGGCCGTGCCGAGATACCACATGTTTTCGTCGACGCGTTGAGAAGCCGGCAAAATATCGAGATATTCGTTGCGCTCCGGGCGGAAGAAGTTCCAGCCCCGCTGGCAATGGCGGATCAGCGAATGCGCCTTGTACTGGGTGGCGATCGCCATCTTGCGGATGCCGGAATTCAGCGCGTTGGACAGGGCGAAATCGATGATCCGCGCCTTGCCGCCGAAATAGACCGCGGGCTTGGCGCGGCGGTCGGTCAGTTCTTTCAGCCGGCTGCCCCTGCCGCCGGCTAGGACGAACGCCATGCTTCTGTTCGTTAGTCGGGAAACCGCCATGCCACCATCTCCTCCCTGTTCTCAGGTCTCGTAGGTCAGGATAACAGTCGAAAGCGGCGGCAACGTTACACGCGCCGACGCCGGCTGCCCCTGGAATCCCTCACCCGTGGCCATAACGCCGCCGAGGTTGCCCCGGTTGCCTCCGCCATAGATTTCCGCATCGGTGTTGAGCGCTTCGCGCCACTTTCCCTCGATCGGCAGGCCGCACAGCCAGTCGCGACGCTCCACCGGCGTGAAGTTGCAGATGACGACAACCGGCGGATCGTCGGGGCCGCCACGGCGCAGCCAGGCATAGATGGAATCCTCGACCGCATTGGCCTCGATCCACTGGAAGCCGTCTTCCTCGCAATCCTTCACATGCAGCGCCGGCATGGCGCGGTAGAGCGTGTTGAGATCGCGGACCAGCCGCTGGATGCCCTCATGGTTGGGATATTGCAGGACGCCCCAGTCGACCTCGCCGGCCTGTTTCCATTCCGCCGGCTGGGCGATCTCGCAGCCCATGAACAGAAGCTTCTTGCCGGGATGCCCCCACATGAAGCCGTAATAGGCGCGCAGATTGGCGAAGCGTTCCCATTCATTGCCGGGCATGCGGGCGAGCATCGACCCCTTGCCGTGCACCACCTCGTCGTGGCTGATCGGCAGGATGAAGTTTTCCGAAAAGGCGTAGTGCAGGCCGAACGTCATCTGGTGGTGATGATATTTCCGGTAGATCGGCTCGAGCTTGATGTATTCGAGCGTGTCGTTCATCCAGCCCATGTTCCACTTGTAGCCGAAGCCGAGCCCGCCGGTGTCGACCGGGCGCGACACGCCGGGGAAACTGGTCGATTCCTCGGCCACCGTCATGATGCCGCCGACCTCGCCATAGACGGTCGTATTCATGCGCTGGAGCATGTCGATCGCCTCGAGGTTCTCGCGGCCGCCATGCTTGTTGGGCACCCATTCGCCGTCCTTGCGCGAATAGTCGCGGTAAAGCATCGATGCGACCGCATCCACGCGCAGCCCGTCCACATGATATTCTTCGAGCCAGTAAAGCGCGTTGGAAATCAGGTAGTTGGCGACCTCGACACGGCCGTAGTTGAAGATCAGCGTGTTCCAGTCCTTGTGGAACCCCTCGCGCGGATCGGCATGCTCGTAAAGCGCGGTGCCGTCGAACTGGCCCAACCCGTGCGCATCGGTCGGGAAATGGCCCGGAACCCAGTCGAGAATGACGCCGATGCCCTTTTCATGGGCGGCCTCGACGAGATCGCGGAATTCATGCGGCGGTCCGTGGCGGATGGTTGGCGCGAAGAGACCGACGGGCTGATAGCCCCAGGACCCGTCGAAGGGGTGCTCCGACAGGGGCAGGAACTCGATATGGGTGAACCCCATATCGTGGACGTAATCGACCAGTTCCACCGCCGCCTCCTTGTAGGAGAGCATGCGGTTGTCTTCCTTGTGGCGGCGTTTCCACGATCCGAGATGCACCTCGTAGACGGAGATCGGCGCGGTGCGGGCGTCGCGGCCGGCGCGTTCGTCCATCCAGCGCTGGTCCTTCCAGCCATAGCCCGAAATGTCGCGCACGATGGATGCGGTTTCCGGCGGATGCTCCGCGCCGAAGCCGATCGGATCGGCTTTCAGCGGCTGGACCGTCCCGTCGGCACCGACGATGCGATATTTGTAATGAGTGCCCTCGCCGATGCCGGGAATGAAGATTTCCCACACGCCCGTCGAGCCGCGGCGGCGCATGACATGGCGTCGGCCATCCCACCAGTTGAAATCGCCGACCACGGAGACGCGCTGCGCATTCGGCGCCCAGACGGCGAAATGGGTGCCATGGGCGCCCTCATGCGTCATGACATGCGCGCCGAGCACGGCCCACAGACGTCGATGGGTGCCCTCGCCGAGCAGATATTCATCCATCTCGCCGATGACCGGGCCGAAGCGGTAGGGATCGTCGAATTCCCAGCTGGCGCCGTCTGCGGAGCCTTTCAGACGATAGGTCTCGCCGTCGGGAATTTCGCCGACGAACACGGAAGGCACTTCGGGAACGGGGGAGAGTTCTATGGTTTCGGAAGGGGTCACGGCGCGTAGCGCTTTGGCGCCCGGATCGTAGGCAACCAGACAGGTCTGGCCATCGATCCGGTGCGGGCCGAGCACGGCAAACGGGTCGTCATGCGACCCATCGGCAATGCGGCGCGCCGTTTCCACGGGGATCAAGGTCTTGATCAGATCGGAAGCGGACATCATGACCTCAAGCTATTCACCTCTCAGGGAATAGCAAGGGTCCAGAAAATTCAATTCGCCCGATCGTCCGATCAGGACGTAACGGAATGCGCCGCCCAGACGTCGTTCATGTAGCCGCGAATGGTGCGGTCCGAAGAGAACCAGCCGGTGCGGGCGGTGTTGTAGGCCGCCATGCGCATCCAGGTTTTCGGATCCTGGTAAACCCGGTCGACTTCGCGCTGCTTGTCGTAATAGGCGGCGAAATCCGAGCAAACGAGGAAATAGTCGGACCAGCGCAGATTGTCGACCACATCGGCGTAACGGTCAGGCTCTCCCGGCGAGAAGGCGCCGGCTTCGATCGCGGCGATGGCCTCGGCCAGATGCGGGCTGGCGTCGATCGCTTTCCTGGCGTGCTCCGCGACAGATCGGCGCGCCACGACTTCCGGAGCGGTCATGCCGAACAGGAAGAAATTGTCGGCGCCGACATGCTCGCGAATTTCCACATTGGCGCCGTCGAGCGTGCCGATCGTCAGCGCGCCGTTCAGCGCGAATTTCATGTTGCCGGTGCCGGACGCTTCCTTGCCCGCCGTCGAGATCTGCTCCGACAGGTCGGCGGCCGGGATGAGGCGTTCGGCCAGCGTGACATTGTAGTTCGGCAAGTAGGCGACCTTCAGCATTTTGGAGGTCACCGGGTCGGAATTGATGGTGCGCGCGACGTCGTTGATCAGGTGGATGATCTTCTTGGCGAAGACATAGCCCGGCGCGGCCTTGCCGGCGAAAATCTTCACGCGCGGCGTCCAGTCCGCATTCGGATTTTCGCGCATCTCATGCCACAGCGCGATCGTCTCCAGAATGTTGAGATGCTGGCGCTTGTATTCGTGGATACGCTTGATCTGGATGTCGTACATGGCGTCCGGGTCGAGCAGAATGCCTTCGGTGTCGCGGACGAAATTGGCGAGATCGACCTTGTTCTTCTTTTTCGCCGCCGCATAGCGATCCAGGAAGCCGGCATCGTCGATATGCGGCTCGATTTCGGTCAGGCGATCGAGGTGGCCGACCCAGTCATTGCCGACCACGTCGTCGATCAGCGAGGAAAGCGCCGGATTGCAGGAAAGCAGCCAGCGCCGCGGCGTGACGCCGTTCGTCTCGTTGACGATGCGGTCGGGATGGAGGCGGTTCAGTTCGGCGAAGACCGTTTCCTTCATCAGGTCCGTATGAAGCGCCGACACGCCATTGATGCGATGCGCCATGATGAAGGACAACTCGCCCATCTTCACATGGTCATGTTCGAGGATGGACGTCTTGCGGGTCGGGTTGCGCCTGGCGTGCAGGTCGTCGATGCGCTCGATCAGTTTCAGATGGCGCGGCAGAAGCGTGCCCATCAGGCCCTCCGACCAGCGCTCCAGCGCCTCGGGCAGCAGCGTGTGGTTGGTATAGGAGAGGCAGGCCTGCGCGATGTCGACCGACTCCTCGAAATCGAGCCCCTTGTCGTCATGCAGGAGACGCACGAGCTCCGGGCCAGCAATCGCCGGATGTGTGTCATTGAGCTGGATCGCGATCTTGTGCGGCAGCTTGCGGAGATCGTCATACTCGGTGAGGAACCGGCGCAGGATGTCGCGCAGCGACGCGGCCGTGAAGAAGTACTCCTGCTTCAGCCGCAGCGTCTTGCCCTGATCGGTGGTGTCGTCGGGGTAGAGAACGCGCGAGATCGTGCGCGCCAGCGCTTCCGGTTCGGCCGCGGCGGCGTATTCGCCCCGGTTGAAGCGCTCGAGGTCGAAGACACGGGTCGGCTTGGCGCTCCACAAACGCAGCGTATTCGCCCATTTCCCCTGCCAGCCGATGATCGGCGTATCATGCGCCGACGCGATGACGCGCTCGTCCGGCTGCCAGACGGCCCGCTCGCCCGCTTCCAGGACGGAGCCGCCGAAACCGATCTCGAAGGCGGCTTCCGGCCGCTCGAACTCCCAGGCATGCCGGCCGCTCAGCCAGGTCTCCGGTTCCTCGACCTGGCGCCCGTCGACGAAACGCTGGCGAAAGAGACCGTGCTCGTAGCGAATTCCGTAGCCGTGGGCCGGGCAGGCGACGGTCGACAGGGAATCGAGGAAACAGGCCGCCAGCCGGCCGAGGCCGCCATTGCCGAGCGCCGCATCCGGCTCGTTTTCCAGAACCGCTTCAAAAGAAACGCCAAGCTCCCGGCAAACCTTCTGAGAGGTCTCCAGGAGACCGAGATTGACGATCGCGTCCTCCAAAAGGCGGCCGATCAGGAATTCCATCGACAGGTAGTAGACGCGCTTGTGCTTGCCGGCATAGGTCGCCCGCGTGGCCGCGAACCAGGGATCGACGATCCGATCGCGAACGGCCAGGGAGAGGGCAACGCGCCAGTCCTGGATATGGGCGTGTTCGGGATCCTTGCCGAACGAGTATTTCAGATGATGCAGCAGGCTTTCGCGCAATTCGGCGTCTGTCATGGTCTGTCCCTTGCCGGTGGCGGCAATCGTCATGTGAAGCTCGGATGAATATGGTCTTGGGAGGCCAAAGCGGTTTTAATCGATTCTATCGCGGATCGCCCATGCTTCCGCAACCCGAATGATCGCAACTACGCGGATCGGGGCGGAAAACAAGCCTGCTTGCGCCACTGTGTTGCGAACACGCCACTTTCGGGACCGCCAAACGGTTTCCAATTGCCGACGAAACGCACTAGAAGGCGCAAAAGACGACTCGCCAGAGGCACGAAATGGCTGACAATCCGATCCGACTGCACAGTGAAGACCTCTCCGACGAGGCCGCGGCGCGATACACCGACGCGATCGCCATCGACACGGAAACGCTCGGATTGAAGCCGCATCGCGACAGGCTTTGCGTGGTGCAGTTGTCATGCGGCGACGGGACCGCGGATGTGGTCCAGATCTCCAAGGGCCAGAAGAAGGCGCCGAACCTGACCCGCCTGCTGCGTGATGGAAAGAAGACCAAGATCTTCCATTTCGGCCGTTTCGACATCGCTGTCCTCAAGCACGCTTTCGGCGTGACGACGACGCCGGTCTTCTGCACCAAGATCGCCTCGCGGCTGACGCGCACCTATACCGACCGGCACGGACTGAAGGACATCTGCCGGGAGTTGCTCGGCGTCGATCTCTCCAAGCAGCAGCAGTCTTCTGACTGGGCCGCGACCGAGTTGAGCGACGCGCAACTGGAATACGCCGCTTCCGACGTTTTGCACCTGCACGCCCTGAAAGCCGTTCTCGAGGAGCGGCTGGCGCGCGAAGGCCGTACGAAAATGGCCGATGCCTGCTTCCGTTTCCTGCCCACGCGCGCCGATCTCGATCTCGCGGGCTGGGACGAGGAAGACATCTTCTCGCATAGCTGAGACCGACTGCATTCCATGCCGCACCCCCTGCTGATCTTCGATTGCGACGGCGTCCTGCTGGACAGCGAGTTCATCTATCTCGACGTCGAACTGGCCTTTCTGCGCGACCTCGGCGTGACCGTCGACTGGGCGACCTATGTGCGCGAATTCATGGCGCTCGGCCCGGCCGACTGGCGCATCAAATATGCCGGCCTGATCCTGCGCGAGACGGGGGAACCGCTGCTCGATGCCGGGTTCGAGAAACTGAAGGCGGAATCACGGCGGCGCGTCGCGGCGGAGTTGAAACCCGTCGACGGTGCCGAGGCGATGCTGGAGAGCCTGACCGGCCCCCGCTGCGTGGCCTCGTCCACGCAACTCGGCTTCCTGCACCGCAAGCTCGACCTCGTCGATTTCTCCCGCTTCTTCGGCAACGGCATCTTTTCGGGCGACATGGTCGAGCATGGCAAGCCGGCACCGGACCTGTTCCTGCATGCCGCGCATGCGATGGGCCATGGCAATGGCGACTGCATCGTCATCGAGGACAGCGCGAACGGGGTGCGCGGCGGCAAGGCGGCCGGCCATTTCGTGATCGGGTTCACCGGCGGCAGCCATTGCCGCAAGGGCCATGACGACACGCTGTTCGATGCGGGCGCCGATATCGTGGTCGACAGCCACGAGGCGCTGACCGACTGGATCGCCGAGGAACTCCGCGCGGCCTGAACCGCATACGGTCAAACCAGCGTTTTGCTCGCCTTCAGGGCGGAGCAGCGAAACAGCCACATTCCGTCATCGTTCATCGTGTCGAGCACCCTGCCGGCGCGGGCGCGGACGTCATCATTCTCGTGCGCGAGGCGTCTTGCGATACGGGCCGATTCTCCGGCGATCTGTCGCGTCATCCGCTGAATGAACGCCTGCGCCCTCGGATCATCCGCACCGTCGATGTCGTTGGCCAGCGCGAAGCGGAACGCCTGGCGGTTTGTTCTCCGGGTGAAATCAACCAGATAGGCAGGCAACGGGCCGCCCGCTGCCGCAACCATGCATCCGGACACCGCCTTGTCCATTTCCGTCTCGACCCTGGCGGGTTGGGATTCGTACAGTTCGACGATCCGGTGAATGCGTTCTCCGTTATCCGCGATCTTGTATTTGGCCATGCCGTTCAGGCCCACCAGTCCGAATGCAAGTATGCCGATAAATCCAATTGCGAGCATTTTGCCCATGATCCGCCCTCACCAAATAACATCTATATTTCTGCTGTATTTACTGATGACGGATGAATGCTTTCGATTTGATTACACATAAGTCCAATCATCATCGAATAAGGCGATACGATCTGGTTATTGCCAATTTAACGACCGCGAGACGCGATCCACTTACGACGCCTGAAACTCGTCATAAGCGAGTTGCAGGTCTTCGATCGACAGGCTTCCCGGCGCGATACCTTCGCGGATCAGCCGCCGGCCGAGTTCGCAGAGGAATACGTTGGCGGGAACCGGAACGCCATGCAGCCGGCCGATCAGCACGATCTCGCCATTGAGATAATCGGTCTCGATCGACCCGACGCCGCGGACCAGGCTTTGGGCGGACGAGGAGCCGGTGCGCTTTACGCCCGGCACCGGCGTGATCCGCATCAGGTCGTCGTGCCGGAACTCCTTGGTGCAGTCGATGCCGGCGGCCTTCAGCGCGGTTTCGGCCTCGGCCTTGGCCAGATCGGCCAGCTTCGACTTGCGCGCCGCTTCGCCCGCCGCCGCGTCGAGGACATTCGACAGGTTCATCAGCAGCTTGCCGTATTTGCCCGGCATGACATCGGCTTCGGGGAATCCCGCGAAACCGGCATCATCCAACGCCTTGCAAATGCCCTCGGCGACCTTGTCGACGCCGCGCGGATAGCGACCGATATTGAAGACCCCGAATTTGGGGCCGCTATTGATCACCACCTCGCCGGGCTTGACGAAATCGGCGGGCATCATGACGACGGCGGCGTAGACATTCGGGAAAAATCTCAGCGCCAGCCTTTCGTTCTCGATACCGTTCTGGGTGCAAACGATTGGCTGGTCGGCAACGCCGCATTTCTGCAGATCCTCCAATGCGGCTCTGGTGTCCTGCGTCTTCATCGCCAGGAAAATGACGTCGTCGGGTCGGAATTCGATCTCGGAGGGCGCTCCCACGCAGGGGACTTTGACGACCGTGTCGATTTCAGGCGCCCTGACGCGCAATCCGCCCGCCCTCACAGCGTCGAGCTGCGCGCCGCGCGCGATACCGATCACGTCGCGGCCGGACCGGGCCAGCATCGCCGCAAGGCCGCCGCCGATGGCGCCAAGGCCGTAGAATACAAATCGCATATGATTATTCCTCAAAAAGACAGGTCTATCGCTCCTTGGAGGAACGCTTTCCGAACACGCCGACGCGCAACATCACTTCGCGCGGAATGTCGTAGGTCGACAAGAGGTGATGGTCGGTTTTCAGGCCGAGATGATCGCGCTGGATGAACAGGACCCAGGCCCGCTCGGCGGCTTCCTGCACCAGATCGTCGCGGTCGCGGTTGGAGCCGGGCGTCGCATCGTGTCGGCGCAGCGCCTCCAGCGCCTCCTCCAGCTGCCGGCCGATGCGGCCGAGCGCCGAAGCGGTTTCCTGCATGATCTCGTAGCCAAAGGCATCGAAACCCTTGCTACCGGCATGGGGATTTCGGCGGGCGAGCGAACGGGGCGGGCGCATTCTTCTTTCCGGACAAGCTTGTCTCGGCAAGATCGGGCGGCCGGCGTTACGGGTCAAGCTTGCGGCCAACAAAAAACCCGCCGGGCGCTGCCGCCCGGCGGGTTATTCTCACGGAGACGCTAAGGCTTAGTTGCCTTCGCGGTTCTTCAGGGCAGCACCCAGAATGTCGCCAAGCGAAGCGCCGGCGTCGGTCGAACCGAACTGGGCAACGGCTTCCTTCTCCTCGGCGATTTCCAGCGCCTTGATGGACAGGGAGATCCGGCGCGTCTTCTTGTCGAACTGCGTGACGCGGGCATCCACCTTCTGGCCGACGGAAAAGCGTTCCGGACGCTGCTCGTCGCGGTCGCGCGACAGATCCGAGCGGCGGATGAAGCTGTCCACGTCGTGATCGACCAGACGCACCTCGATGCCGCCATCGGTGATGCCCGTGACTTCGGCGGTCACGACAGCGTTCTTGCGCAGATCGCCCGAAGCGGCGGCTTCGCCGATCGCATCGCGGCCAAGCTGCTTGATGCCGAGCGAGATGCGTTCCTTGTCGGTGTCGACGTCGAGAACCTGCGCCTGGACCATGTCACCCTTGTTGTAGGTTTCGATGGCCTGTTCGCCGGGCATGTTCCAGTCGAGATCCGACAGGTGAACCATGCCGTCCACATCGCCTTCGAGGCCGATGAAGAGACCGAACTCGGTCTTGTTCTTGACTTCGCCCTCGACCACGGAACCAACCGGATGGGTCTGCGCGAAGGCTTCCCACGGGTTTTCCAGCGTCTGCTTGAGGCCAAGCGAGATACGGCGCTTCTGCGGGTCGACCTCGAGAACGACCACTTCCACTTCCTGAGAGGTGGAGAGTATCTTGCCCGGATGGACGTTCTTCTTCGTCCAGGACATTTCGGACACGTGGATCAGGCCCTCGATGCCCGGCTCGATCTCGACGAACGCACCATAGTCGGTGATGTTCGTGACCGTGCCGGTGATCTTCTTGCCGACCGGGTACTTCGTGCCGATGCCTTCCCACGGATCTTCCTGGAGCTGCTTCATGCCCAGCGAGATGCGGTGAGTTTCCTGGTTGATGCGGATGATCTGGACCTTGACGGTCTGGCCGATCGACAGGATCTCGGACGGGTGGTTGACGCGACGCCATGCCATGTCGGTGACGTGCAGCAGGCCGTCGATGCCGCCGAGATCGACGAATGCACCGTAATCGGTGATGTTCTTGACGACGCCTTCGACGACCTGACCCTCTTCGAGGTTCTGGACGATTTCCGAACGCTGCTCGGCGCGGCTCTCTTCAAGAACGGTCCGGCGCGAAACGACGATGTTGCCGCGGCGCTTGTCCATCTTGAGGATTTCGAAGGGCTGCGGGTTGTGCATCAGCGGGGTGACATCGCGCACCGGGCGGATATCGACCTGCGAACGCGGCAGGAAGGCAACGGCACCGTCCAGATCGACGGTGAAACCGCCCTTGACTTGGTTGAAGATGACGCCTTCGACGCGCTCGCCGGCTTCGAACTTGGCTTCGAGCTTGACCCAGCTTTCCTCGCGGCGCGCCTTTTCGCGCGACAGGACCGCTTCGCCAAGGGCGTTTTCGACGCGCTCGACATAAACTTCAACGGTGTCGCCGACCTTCAGCGATCCGTCCTTGGCCTTGGCGCCGAATTCCTTCAGCGCGATACGGCCTTCGACCTTCAGTCCGACATCGACAATCGCCATATCTTTTTCGATTGCCGTGATGGTTCCCTTGACGACGGCGCCTTCCGAGGTGTCGTGATCTTCAAAGGACTGTTCGAGGAGGGACGCGAAGTCCTCCCGGCTGGGATTCATTTCTGACATTAAAGCTCCTGGGCCCGGAATAATCTCTTCGGGCACGAGCGCCGGCGGGTTGGTGTTGCGTTGCTCCAAAAAGCGATCCGGCCCTCGATCGTCTTGCGGGCCAAAATCCGGCGCGGGGACCGCTTTTCGGAAATTGCTTGCTAGTTTTCGTTCATGGCGGCGTCGACAAAGCCGCGTGCCGCCTGGAACGCGGCTTCTATAGTCATTTCCGACGTATCAAGCAAGTGCGCGTCCACCGCCGGACGCAAGGGCGAATCCGCGCGTCCGGTGTCGCGTTCGTCGCGGCGCCTGATGTCGGCGAGGATCTCGTCGAAATCCGCGCGGCCGCCCCGATTTTCGATGTCGCGCAGACGGCGCCCGGCACGCACCTCCGGGCTGGCGACGACGAACAGCTTCACCTCGGCGTCCGGGCAGACGACTGTGCCGATATCGCGGCCGTCGAGGACCGAGCCTTCCGTCCTTGCGGCGAATTCCCGCTGCTTGTCGACGAGGACCCGGCGAACCTCCGGGAAAACGGCGACCCGCGACGCCGCGTCAGCGACCGCGTGCGCCGACAGGACGCCTCGATTGAGATTGGCGAGATCGATGCGCCGCGCCGCATCCACCGCCGCGGCTTCGTCCTCCAGCGAACCGCCCTCTTCGAGCAGGCGGTGCGCTACCGCGCGATAGGTCAGGCCGGTATCCAGATAGGCGAGGTGATAATAGTCGGCGAGGCGGCGGGCGAGCGTGCCCTTGCCGGAGGCGGCCGGCCCGTCGATTGCGATGGTGATGCTCACGCGGCAGGCTCCATCTTCGCTCCGAGACCCGCCATAAGGTCCAAGAAGCCGGGAAAACTGGTTGCAATCATCGAGGCGTCGTCGACAAGGCTTCCATGCTCGGCGGCCAGACCGAAGACGAGGAAGCTCATGGCGATGCGATGATCGAGATGCGTTTCGACCCGGGCATCCTTCGTCATCGCGCCGAGCCCCTTGCCGCCCGGACGGCCGCGGACCGAGAGGAAGTCGCGGCCTTCCGTGCAATCGACGCCGTTGATTTCGAGCGCGTTCGCGACCGCGGCCAGCCGGTCGCTTTCCTTGACCCGCAGTTCTTCGAGCCCCTGCATCAATGTCTCGCCCTCCGCGAAACTCGCCGCGACGGCGAGGACCGGATATTCATCGATCATCGACGGCGCGCGCTCCGCCGGAACGACGACGCCCTTCAGGTCGGAGGACCGCACGCGCAGGTCGGCGACCTCCTCGCCGCCCTCCCGGCGCGGGTTTTCGACATCGATGACCGCCCCCATTTCCTGCAGGGTCGCAATCAGGCCGGTGCGGGCGGGATTCATCAATATGTTCTCGATCGTGATGTCGGAGCCGTGGGTGATCAGCGCGGCGACGATCGGGAAAGCGGCCGAGGACGGGTCGCCGGGAACGGTGATCTCCTGCCCCGCCAATGCGCTCTGGCCCTCGACGGAGATGTGCCGCACCCCTTGCTTGTCGAGCGTGATATCGATCGGCGCGCCGAAGCCCTTCAGCATGTTTTCGGTGTGATCACGGGTCGCAACCGGTTCGATCACGGTGGTAACGCCCGGCGTGTTGAGCCCGGCGAGCAGCACCGCCGACTTGACCTGGGCGGACGCCACCGGCACCCGGTAGCTGATCGGGTTGGCCGTGCGCGGCCCGTGCAGGCGGATCGGCAGCCTGTCGCCTTCCTCCGCCTCGACCTGGACGCCCATCTGGCGGAGCGGATCGAGGATGCGGCCCATCGGGCGCTTCACCAGCGAGGCGTCCCCGGTAAAGCGGGTTTCCATGTCGTAGACGCCGGCAAGCCCCATGACGAGGCGCACGCCCGTACCGGCATTGCCGAAGTCCAGAATGTCTTCGGGTTCGAGCAGGCAGCCATTGCCGACGCCGTCGACAATCCAGTCTCCGTCCTGGCTGCGGATATTCGCGCCAAAGGCGCGCATTGCCGCCGCCGTCGACAGGATGTCCTGGCCTTCCAGCAAGCCGGCGATACGCGTCCGGCCGGAGGCCAGGCCGCCAAGCATCAGCGCGCGGTGGGAAATCGACTTGTCGCCGGGCACGCGCAGTTTTCCTGAAAGGGCGGTGGACGGGCGCGCGAGGGCGGCTGCCCGGATTCCGGAATGTGACACGAGCGGGTCCCGAACAAGTTGAGCGACAAACCGGGCGCGGCCTAGCACAGCTTCACCGCGAAATCACCTTGTCCGCCCGGTTTCCACCAATGTCGGCACAATGCGAATTCACCTTTGACAGCCATTTTCTTTGTCGCTATGGACCCAAAACATTTTTCAGGACATCAAAGACCCTCGTTCCGCCGCCGAGCCGGGCGGGACACATGGAATTTACCGAGGACGCGACTGTGGCAAAACCGGAATTAGGAACGAAACGCATCTGCCCCGAAACGGGCAGAAAATTCTACGATCTGAACAAGGATCCGATCGTCTCGCCCTATACGGGCAAGACGTATCCGCTGTCCTATTTCGAGGACACGAAATCCGAGACGATCGAGGAAAAGGCCGAAGAGGCGGAAGAAAACACGGCGGAACTCGACGACGAGGAAGACACGGCCGACGCCGAGGTCGTTTCGCTGGAGGATGCCGAGGAGGAAGAGGAAACCGGCAAGGACGACAACCTGCCTGACCTCGGCGACAACACCGACGACGAAATCGACATCGACGACGAGGACGATGACGACACTTTCCTCGCCGACGACGAGGACGATGACGACGACGACGTCGCCGGCATCATCGATGTCAGCGGCGACGACGACGAAAGCTGATAAAAAGCGCGTCGCGGGGACTTGATCTTGCCGCGGCGCGAATGTATCTGACCGCGACCCGCAGGCACCCCAAGCCTGCCGCGATATAGATGGGGCCATAGCTCAGCTGGGAGAGCGCCTGCATGGCATGCAGGAGGTCAGCGGTTCGATCCCGCTTGGCTCCACCATTTCCCCGGAAATAAAATGAATTGATTTTCCGGCCGGAGACGAACCGGTCCGGATTGTCGCGGACCGTGCGGCAGGCGCATCACGGTGCGGAAAAACCGACGCCTTTCGCCTGAAATCCACCCTTGCAGCTATCCGCCAGCGAACCGCGCACCGATCCGACGGTAACGCTGTGCAGCATGAGATAGCCGTTCTGGAAGGCGCGCATCTTCAACAGCAGCAGCGCATTGTCGCGACCGGGCGTCATCGATCCGTCGCCCCGGCACAGCGTCGCCGACAGGTTCGAGAAGCGGCCGATCTTCTCGGGAACCGCCTCGACGATTTGAACGCGCTGGGCGTCGCGCCGCGACGGCATCTTTCCGCCGCTGTCCGATCCGGTCGAACTGCAACCGGCGAGGAATAAAACCAAAAGTGCAATGGCGTAACGCATGATCGTTCCGTTCGGCGGGAATCGCTGTGACGAAGGCGGTTTACCGCGCCTTGTCCCGTTGCGGCAAGCATCCCCGAAACCGTCCCAGCTCGCCCCGCGCCTCGCGACAAGCACCGTTCCTGGACGCGCGCGGCAGCATGGATTGACCGGCTATCAAAGATGGGACTTCAATTAACAGACTCTTTACTGTAACATTTGGCCAGTAAGAGTTTGGCAGCGTACGGATGTAACCGATGCAAAGTGATGTAAAAGTACCACTGCACCCGGTCCGGGCCGAGCAACTCATGATGCTCGCCGAGAAATGGCGGTGCAGTTCCACAGAAGCGATCGAGCGCCTGATCCGCGAAAGGATCACCTCCGGCGATCTGCCGGACAGTACGCCCGGTCTCGAAGTGGCCGCCTTCGGGAACCTCGTCGCCTTCAAGATCGATTTCGACCGGACGCCGCCGATGTCCTGGGACCAGGCGATGAAGATCGGCCAGGCCCTCGACCGTCTCGCGACAGGCGGGATGAACGGCTTCAAATGCGCCTATAGCGAGGACACCGGCATCGTGTTCACCCGCAAGGCCGACGGTTTCTCCGTGACCTTCTCTTCGCCCGGAGACGAGAAGACGAAGGATGTCACCGCGACGATCATCGAAGATCTGGCGCGGCAGTTCCGAACGGCGGCGCTGGCGGCCAAGGCCAACAAGAACGGCAACACGTCCGAACCGGCCTTTGCGAAAACGGACCGGATGGCGGCGCTGCACGCTTAGATACGGGCGCTACTTCTCTTCTTTTTCGCGTGCCCGGATGCGGGCATGGAAGACCTCCGACAGGGTGAGCAACGCCCTGTCGACTTCTGACGGTTCCCAACCGGCGTGGACCGCCCATTCCTTCACCGTTTCCATGTCTTCGGCAAGCGCGCTCGAACGGTCGGAGCCGTCATGCGCCATCTCAAGCTGGCCGACGATCTCCTGTTCGCTCATGCCGGATCGCAGAAGATTGCGAATGAGATCGTCGAAAGACGCCATGATCGCCGCTTCGCAATCGCGATCCCGTCCCCGATAGGGCGCCACTTGTCTCGGTGGTGAAATGCTCATTCTGTCCGGCCGCGCACCACTTCGCCCGGCTCGCGCGGCCTGTCCGGCGAGCGGTTGGGCGCTTCGATGCTTACAAGATTTTGGCATCGGGTAAAGTCCGGCAGATCGTCGCCGGCGCATTTCCGCCGCTCTATCCACGGCAAGCTGCCGCCGAGAAAGGGGTGACCGTATCAGGGCCGCCGCACCGTCGCCGAAAATTCGAAAATATTCGAAAGTCAATGGTGACAAACCGATGATTATCGAAGATAACCGCACACAGCGAACGATGGGAGCAAATCGGTGAACCCGCTGCCGCCTCGACAGATGGACATCATGGAAATCGCCCGCCGCGAAGGCCGGGTCGGGGTCGATACGCTGGCCTCGCGTTTTTCGGTAACGCCGCAGACGATCCGCAAGGATCTGAACGATCTGTGCGACCTCGAAAAACTGTACCGCGTGCATGGCGGCGCGGTATTCCCGTCCAACACGGTCAATCTCGCCTATCGCGCCCGGCGCGAAATCGCGGCCGGCGGCAAGGCAAGCATCGCCGACCGCGCCGCATCGCTGATCCCGGACGGCGCTTCGCTGATCCTCAATATCGGCACGACCGTCGAGCAGGTCGCGCATGCGCTCACCCGCCATAACGACCTGATGGTCATCACCAACAATCTGAATGTCGCGACAACCCTCTACGACGCGCCCGGCATCGAGGTCGTGATATCCGGCGGCATGGTGCGCAAGGCCGATGGCGGCGTCGTGGGGGAAGCAGCCGTCGACCTGATCCGCCAGTTCAAGGTGGACTATGCGGTGGTGGGCGCATCGGCGATCGACGCTGAGGGGGCGCTGCTCGATTTCGACTATCGGGAAGTGCGCGTCGCCCGGGCGATCCTCGAGCAGGCGCGATCGAAGATCCTGGTCGCCGACACAACCAAATTCGAGCGGCGCGCGCCGGTACAGATCGGTCATCTCTCCGATATCGACATTTTCGTCACGGATGCGCGGCCGCCGGAAGACATCGTCGACATCTGCGCGGAGGCGGGCGTCGACCTGATCGTGACGGACGAGGAAAATGGCTGAGACACCGCATTACGACATCCTGGTCATCGGCGGCGGCATCAACGGCGCGGGGATCGCGCGCGATGCGGCGGGCCGCGGCTTTTCCGTCTGCCTCGCCGAAGCCGGCGATTTCGGCGGCGGGACATCCTCGGCCTCGACCAAGCTGATCCATGGCGGGCTGCGCTACCTGGAGTTCTACGAGTTCCGACTGGTGCGCGAAGCGCTGATGGAACGCGAAATCCTGTGGGGCATGGCGCCGCATATCATCCGGCCGCTGCGCTTCGTGCTGCCCTATCATTCCGGCCTGCGCCCGGCCTGGCTGCTGAGGATCGGCCTGTTCCTCTATGACAATCTGGGTGGGCGGAAGCTCTTGCCGGGCACGAAGACGCTTGACCTGACGAAGGACGATGCCGGGAAGCCGCTGAAACCCGGTTACCGAAAAGGCTTCGAATATTCCGATTGCTGGGTCGAGGACGCGCGGCTCGTGGTCCTCAATCTGCGCGATGCGCAGGCGAAAGGCGCGACCGTTCTTCCCCGGACCGCGGCGACAAGCGCCCGGCTGGTCGGCGACACGTGGCAGGTTTCGCTGCACGATCGCGATGCGGACACGCAGTCGGAGATCACCGCCTCGCTGGTCGTCAACGCCGCCGGCCCCTGGGTCGACAACGTGCTGAAATCCGTCTTCGGCCAGAACGACGCGCAGAATGTGCGTTTGGTGCGCGGCAGTCACATCGTCATCGACAGGAAATTCGACCACGACCGGCCCTATATCTTCCAGAACGCCGACGGGCGCATCCTGTTCGCGATCCCCTACGAAACGGACTACACGCTGATCGGGACCACCGACGCGGAGCAGGAGACACTCGAAGAACGGCCGGCGATCACGCCGCAGGAGACCGAGTATCTTTGCCAGATGGCGAGCGAGTATTTCGCCGAGCCGGTGACGACCGACGATGTCGTATGGACCTATTCGGGGGTGCGGCCCCTCTATGACGATGGCGCCTCGAAGGCGCAGGAGGCGACACGCGACTACGTGATCCGCCCCGACACGACGCTCGGCAACGGCCGGCTGATCAACATCTTCGGCGGCAAGATCACCACCTATCGCAGGCTCGCGGAATCGATGCTCGATGAAATCGAGCCGGTGCTCGGCAAGCGCGGCGCGGCCTGGACGAAAGGCGCGACCCTGCCCGGCGGCGACTTTCCGACGACCGGCTTCGACGACCTGGTCAGCGCGATACGGACGGACTATCCGTTGCTCGATGCCACGCTCGCGCGCCGTCTCGCACGGCTTTACGGCACCGACGCGCGGACCATCCTCGACGGCGCGAAAACGAGCGAGGATCTCGGCCGCGATTTCGGCCACGGCCTGACGGAAGCGGAAGTGCGCTATTTGATGAAGGCCGAGTGGGCGCGGTCGGCGGACGATGTCCTGTTTCGGCGCACGAAGCTCGGCATCCGCATGAGCGAGGCGGAGAGACAGGCGCTGGCCGACTGGATGGCGGAACAGGCCGCCTAATCCCGCCCCTCTGAGATATTGCGCTCCATGAGCCGGACATAGAGCCCGGGTGCCAAACGGTTGATCCACCACGCGAGGCGGGCGACGCGGCCGACCGGGATCATGGTGCGGCCCTTGCGAACCCCGTAGAGGATTATGCGCGCGGCCTCGTCAGCGTCCATGTAGTCGATGCCGTCGACGGCCGAACCCGGTCGCGCGATGCCGCCCGGCCGGCTGTCAGGATTGCCGAGATTGGTCGCCACGAATGACGGCGCGGCGATATGCACCGCCACGCCATGCGGCCGCTCCTCGCTGGCAAGCGTTCGGAAGAAGCCTTCCAGCGCGTGTTTCGAGGCCGAATAGGCCGATCGGCGGTGCAGCGGCGCGAAGCCGGCCACCGATGAGACGGCAAGATGCGCGCCCCTGCTCGTCCGCACTGCGTCAAGCAATCCCGCCGCAACATGGACCGCGCCGAAATAATTGACCTCGAGGACCTTACGATGGGTTTCCATAGACATGTCGGCAAAGAGGCCGATCTGGGTAATCCCGGCATTGTAGATGACGAGGTCGACCGAGGGGCGCGTGGCGACGATCTCCGCGCAGGCCCTGCGCACCGCTTGCTCGTCGGTCAGGTCGCAAGGATAGGGTGTCACTTCGAGGCCAAGAGCCCCGGCCGAATCCAGTTCCTTGCCGGCTAGGTCGACAAGAACGACATGCCAGCCTTCGCCGAGCAGGCGCGTCGCCAGGGCCCTGCCGAGACCGCCGGCACCGCCGGTGATGACAGCGGTCTTCACAGGCCCGCGCCCCTGCGCCATAGGTCGAAAACTTCGGCGCTGGTCAGTTCCGGCACGTAGCCGAATTCCGCCTTCAACTTCGTGTTGTCGAGCACCGGGCGAAACTGAAGAAAACGCACCTGTTCCGGCCCGTAGCGCGAGAGACCCAACGGCTTGGCAACGCCGAGCGCCAGCTTGAGAAGAGCGGGCGACAGCCATCGTACGGTCTTGCCGAGCGCTGCGGCCAGATCCTTCGTGCCGAGCGCGCCGTCTCCGGCGACATTGTAGATGCCCGGCGGGCCGTCGGTCGCGGCGCGCAGCAGGATGCGGGCGAGGTCCTTCGTCCAGATGAAGACGAAGGGACTGTCGGAGCCGCGAATGCCGAGCAATGGGTCGCGGCGGAACAAAGCGGTGATCTGGTTTTCGATGCCCTCGCCCAGCACCGTGCCGACGCGCAGCACGACCTGCTCCAGTTCTGGTCGGTCGCGGCGGGCCTCGGCCAACATCTCCTCGACCAGGCGCTTGTGATGCGCATAGGCGAATTCCTCGTTGCCGCGCAGCGTATCCGTCTCGCGCAACGGCACGGGATTGTCGGCGTGATATCCGTAGGCGGCACCTGATGACGTCACGACGATGCGGCGCACACCATGGGCGATGCAGGCGTCGAGCACCTTCCGGCTGCCCTCCACGTCGACCGAATATTCGAAGTCCCGCGTCGAGCCTTTCGGCGGCGTGACGATGGAGGCGAGATGGACGACCACCTCCGGCTTCCAGTCGCCGATCACGGCGTCCGGATCATCGCCGCGCACGTCAAGCGGGCGATACTCCGCGCCTTCGGGCAACGCTGCCGGCGGCCGTATGTCCGTTGCGAGGATGTCATGTCCATCCGCCATTTCGCCAAGCAGGGCCTGTCCTATGCCCCCGGCGGCGCCGGTGATCAGGATGCGGGTCATCGCGCCGCCTCGGTGCGCGCCATGACCCAAGCGAGCCCGATCCCCGATATGGCATGCCAGATCCCCCAGAAGGCGGCGACGACGGCCATGCCGCCAAGGCCATGGAAGAAGGCGAAGATCAGGATCAGGCCGAGGCCGGAATTCTGGATGCCGGTTTCGATGGTGATGGCGCGGCGGTCATAGGCCGAGACCCGCGCCAGCGTCGCCGTCACGAATCCGCCGCCGAGCGCCAGCGCGTTATGCGCGATCACCAGAACGGCCACGGCGCCGACATAGGCGAGGAAGAAGCTCCAGTTGGCGGCAAGCGCCAGTACGATGAAACCGATGAAGATCAGCATGGAGAGCATCTGCATCGGACGGCGAATCCGCGCGGCGATTTGCGGTGCGTGGATGTTCAGCAGAATGCCGAGACACAGCGGCAGGATCAGCATCAGGAAGACGGTGATCGCCACCGAGACCGGATCGATGGCGGTCGCCTGCAGGATCTGCCGCGTCGGCGCGTAAAGGCTGCCCCACAAGCCGATATTGAAGGGCGTCATCACGATCGCCGCCACCGTGGCGACCGCGGTCATCGACACCGACAGCGCCGTGTTGCCGCCGGCGCGATGGGTGATGAAATTGGAGATATTGCCGCCCGGACAGGCGGCGACAAGGATCAGGCCGAGCGCGATGGACGGGCGCGGCTCGATCGCCAGAATGAACAGGAAGGTGGCGACCGGAAGAACGACGAATTGCGAGACAAGTCCGGTCAGCAGAGGCTTCGGCGCCTTGACCAGTGCGTGGAAATCGGCGGGCCGCAGATCCAGCGCGATCGAGAACATCACGATCGCAAGGATGGCGTTCAGCAGGTTCAGCGAAGCCGGGCTGAAATTGAGGAGAACGGTATCGATATCGCCCTGCATCACGCCGCTCCCTTCAGCTTCGAAATGCGGGCATTGACCGCGTTGCGGAAGGTCGCCTTGTCGACATAGTAGGCCATGCGCGGCAGGTCGATATAGTCCATGCCGCCGGTCGCGCGGTCGAAGCCGGCCGCCTTTTCGGCGTGCAGCTCTTTCGCCGCTTTCGTGCCGTCGCGCAGACCTTTGAGGTAGCGGGCGACCATTTCCGCCTGCTCGTGGCGGCCCTGCCAGCCAAGCCCGGACGCCTCGACCATGCCCATCAGGAAGATGTCGTCGCGCTCGGGATGCATGCAATTGAGGAAGAGATGCGGCGCATCGCCCTTCCAGTTCAGCAGCGCCCTGTCGATGAAGGGATAATGCAGCCTGTAGCCGGTGGCGGCGAGCACCATGTCGTATTCGCCGCTCGTCCCGTCCCTGAAATGCACCGTCCTGCCGTCGAAGCGCTCGATATCGGCACGGATGCGGATGTCGCCATGGCCAGCATGGAACAGGATCAGCGAATTGACGACAGGATGGGATTCATAGAGCCGGTAGTCCGGTTTCGGGAAACCGTATTTCTGCGGGTCGCCGACGAACCATTTCAGGATCATGCCGTCGACCTTGCGCTTCAGCCACATCGGCAGCCTGATCGCGCCGCCCATCGTGTCGGCCGGCTTGCCGAAGATGTATTTCGGCACGAAATAATAGCCGCGCCGCATGGAGAGATCGCAGGAAACGCCGTGATGAATGGCGTCGACCGCGATGTCGCAGCCCGAATTTCCGGCGCCGATGATCAGGACGCGCTTGCCGTCGAACTGGCGCGGCGAACGGTACTGGCTGGAGTGGATCAGTTCGCCCGAGAACGCGCCCTCGAATGCCGGCATGTTCGGCTCCGACAGCGTGCCGTTGGCGATCAGCACGCCGGCGAAGACGTCCTCATGCGTCGCGCCGGACGTGTCCCGCCAGACGACGCGCCAGCCCTCGCCGCTGCCGCCAAGCGGCTCCGTGCTCAGGATCTCGGTCTCGAACAGGAAGTGCCTGCGCAGGTCGAAACGGTCGGCGAAGCGCTGGAAATAAGCCTTCAGCTCGCGATGCGACGGGTATTCCGCGACGCTCTCATCCATTGGGAAATCGGCGAATTCCGTCATCCGCTTCGAGGAGATGAGGTGCGCCGTCTCGTACATGGTCGAGCGCGGACCGTCGATATCCCAGAGGCCGCCGACATCGGAATGCAGTTCGAAACCCTGGAACGGGACGCCCTGTTCGAACAGCGTCTTCGCCATGGCGAGCCCCATCGGGCCGGCGCCGATCAATGCGTAGCGTTCCCGGTTGCGGACACCGTCCCGCGGCGCCCGGCTTTCAGCCTGCGTCATGTTTCCTCCCCGGACTTTCCCGTCCGCTCCTCACGCCACTATTGAACGATCGTTAAAAATAACGCAAGCTGGATTTCACATGACCGAGACGGACATCGCCCCGCCAAAACGCAAACGCGCGCCTTCAAAACGCTCGCTGGAGACACGCGCGCGCATTCTCGACGCCGCGGAGCGGCTGTTCGCGCAGGGCGGGTTTGACGGAGCTTCGATGCGCGACATCGCCATGGCTGCGGACGTGCCGGTCGCTCTCGTGAACTTCCACGGGGGAGCCAAGGAAGCGCTGTTCGAAACCGTGGTCGCGCGACGGGCCGAAACCCTGGCGCGGCACAGGATCGACGCCCTCGAAGCCGCGATAACAAACGGCAAGCGGCCCGAGTTGCGCACCGTGCTCGACTGCTTCATCCGCCCCTATCTCCATCTGGCAGCGACGGGCGGCGCGCAATGGACGGCCTATGCCCGGCTGATCGCGCATGTCTCGGCGGATGAACGCTGGAGGCCGATCAGCGAGCGCTGCTTCGATCCGACCGTCGCGGTTTTCGTCGCGGAACTGGCCAATCAGCTCCCGGAAGCGGAGACCCGGCGGATCGCCGCCGCCTTCGTTTTCTCGATTTCGGCCATGTTGTCGCTGGCGACATCGCGCTGGCGCATCGAGGCGATGGCCGGCGGCCAAAAGGGCACCTCATCCGGGCTCGACGAATGGGCCGATTTCCTGGTCGATTTCTGCGAGGGCGGATTTCGCACGGCCCTGGCGGGCTGAACCGGAAACTCAGTCCGCCTCGATGTCAGCGGCGCGCCTGTCTGCGGCGAGGCGCGTGCTGATGTCCGTGGCCGCCTCGCGCACACGCTCGCCGATCCGCTCCACCACATCCGGCACCGCGGACTGGTCGGCGATCGTGATGCAGAACGTGCCGATCGGCGTCTTGCCGCCATCGAAGATCGGCGAGGCGATCCCGGTTACGCCCTTGGTCAGCTCGTCCACCGCCACGGCATATCCGCGCCGGCGTATCCGCCGCAATTCTGACAGGACAGCGTCCATATCCGTACCCAGACCCACCGCGGCGAGTTCGGCCTGGTTGGCCTCGATAATCGGCTCGAGCTTCCGCTTGTTCAGGGCGGACATGATGGCGCGGGAGATCGCGCCGCGCGACAGCGGCAGGGGTCTTCCGCGCGGATAGTCGTTTTCGAGTTCGGGCGTCTGCGTTTCCGACGCGACCACAAGCAGCTTGTTGCCGTACCAGCGCACCAGCAACGCCGCGCAGGGCCAGGTGGCGGCAAACGCTTCCATATGCGATTTGGCGTAGCGCAGCAGCGTATCGGACTTGCGCATCAGGAAGTCGAGCTCGACGACCCGGGGGCCAAGGGCAAAACCGCCCGACGGCATCGAGGTGACGAAGCCCGCCTCCTTCAAAATCTTCAAGTAGCGGTAAAGTGTTGGCCGGCTGTAGCCGAGCGCCTCCATCAATTCATCCGGCGTCCATTCGAGATGATCTTCGGTGAAGACATCGAGGAGCGCCAGGATGCGTTCGAGGCTGTTGAGTTTCGGCAAATGCAAATTCCTGTTTTTCGGCGCATCGCATGAACGATGCGGTTCGGCAAGTATCGCGTCATATCGGAGACCTCAATTCGACGAAGCGACGACCCCCGGCACGCGCGCTTTTTGTCCTTTCTACACGGACATCCCCCGGTTGACACCGTCTCGCCCGCCCGCTTGTATGGTAGTGTCTAATCGTTTTAAGCGATAGCCGTTTCATTCGGGCCAAGTCCCTCAATCCCGATTTATCGGCGGAAATATCGGAGGAAACCGACGATGAAAACGATCAAGGGTCCGGCCCTGTTCCTGGCTCAGTTCGCCAGCGACGAAGCGCCTTTCAATTCATGGGATGCGATTACGAAATGGGCCGCGGACTGCGGCTATGTCGGCGTGCAGGTCCCGAGCTGGGACAAAAGGCTGATCGACCTCGAGAAAGCCGCCGCCTCGACCGACTATTGCGACGCGTTCAAGGGCGTTGCCGCCGACAACGGGATAGCGGTCACCGAGCTCTCGACCCACCTTCAAGGCCAGCTCGTCGCGGTGCATCCGGCCTATGACATCGCGTTTGACGGTTTCGCGGACGAGAGCGTGCGCGGCAATCCGGCTGCGCGGCAGGCATGGGCGGTGGACCAGGTCACAAAGGCTCTCACCGCTTCGCGCAACATGGGCATCGGCGCCATGGCCAGCTTTTCCGGGGCGCTCGCATGGCCCTATGTCTATCCGTGGCCGCAGCGTCCTGCGGGGCTGGTCGAGACCGCCTTCGACGAACTCGCCGCGCGCTGGCGGCCGATCCTCGACCATGCCGAGGACTGCGGCGTCGACATCTGCTACGAGATCCATCCCGGCGAAGACCTGCATGACGGCGTCACCTTCGAGATGTTCCTCGAAAGGCTGGGCGGCCACGCCCGCTGCAAGATGCTCTACGATCCGTCGCATTACGTGCTGCAATGCCTCGACTATCTCGACCATATCGACATCTATCACGAGCGTATCGGGATGTTTCACGTCAAGGACGCCGAGTTCAATCCGACCGGCCGGCAGGGTGTCTATTCCGGCTACCAGAACTGGGTCGACCGGGCGGGAAGATTTCGGTCTCCGGGAGACGGACAGGTCGATTTCAAGGGCATCTTCTCCAGGCTCACCGCGCATGATTTCGACGGCTGGGCCGTGGTCGAGTGGGAATGCTGCCTGAAGCATCCGGAAGACGGCGCGCGCGAAGGCGCGAAATTCGTCCGCGATCACATCATTCGCGTGACCGAGAAGGCCTTCGACGATTTCGCCGATTCCGGCGCGGATGACGCCGCCAACCGCCGCATGCTCGGCATATCCTGACGGACGGGAGGACGACACCATGACCCATCGCATTCGCCTCGGCATGGTCGGCGGAGGGCGCGACGCCTTTATCGGTGCCGTACACCGCTTTGCCGCGCGACTGGACGATCATTACGAACTGGTCGCCGGCGCCTTTTCCTCGACGCCCGAGAAATCGAAGGCATCGGCCGCGGATCTCGGCGTCGCGGCGGACCGCGCCTATGGCGACTATATGGAGATGGCCAAGCGCGAGGCGCGGCTGAAAAACGGCATCGAGGCGGTCGCCATCGTGACGCCGAACCACATGCATTATCCGGTTGCCCGTGAATTCCTGAAACGGGGCATCCATGTCATCTGCGACAAGCCCCTGACCGCGACGCTGGCGGATGCGCGCAAATTCGCCAAGGCCGCGGAGTCTTCCGACGCGCTGTTCATGCTGACGCATAATTACACCGGCTATCCGATGATCCGGCAGGCGCGCGAGATGGTCGCAAAAGGCGAGCTTGGCGACATTCGCCTCGTCCAGGTCGAATATGCCCAGGACTGGCTGTCGGACAATGTGGAGGACACCGGCAACAAGCAGGCGGGATGGCGGACCGATCCCGAACGCTCCGGCGCGGGCGGGTCGACCGGCGATATCGGGACGCATGCGTTCAATCTGGCAAGCTTCGTTTCCGGCCTGAAACTGGAACAGCTCTGCGCCGATCTCGACAGTTTCGTCGAGGGCCGGCGCGTCGACGACAACGGCCACGTCCTGATGCGGTTCGCCGGAGGGGCCAAGGGCATGCTGTGGTGCAGCCAGGTCGCCCCCGGCAATGAAAACGCCCTTCGGTTGCGCGTCTACGGCACGAAGGGCGGGCTTGAGTGGGCGCAGGAGGATCCGAACTATCTGTGGTTCACCCCGTTCGGCGAACCGAAGCGTCTCCTGACCCGCAACGGCGCCGGAGCAACAGCGGTCGGGCAGCGCGTCAGCCGTGTCCCGGGCGGACATCCGGAGGGCTATCTCGAAGGTTTCGCTAACCTCTATTCCGAAGCGGCCCGGGCGATCATCGCGAGGCGTGACGGGGAGCCGGTTCCCGGCGACGTGATCTATCCCGGCATCCTCGACGGTCTGGACGGCGTCGCATTCGTTGCGGCCTGCGTCGATTCCTCGAAGCGCGGCGGCCGATGGGTGAATTTCGAAAATTACGCGAAACCGTAAGCCGGTTACAGGGTGAGAACGCTCGCAAGCGTTCTCTCGTATTTCCGCATGAGTTCCTCATCCGAGAAAACCCGCACCATTTCGGCTAGGGGCTGCTCCATCTCCTCGCCAAATGTCTCCCGGTAACCGGAGATGTAGCGCAGACTATCCCGCTTGTCTCCAAGCGCGACAGAAGCCGCCAGCGCCTGCAAATAGCCCCGGCTGTCCCCGGCCGCGATGATCTTCTCCGCAATGCGCAGCGATTCCTCGTAATCGTCGCGCCGGAAAGCATCGACGGCGAGCGGCACATACATCCATCCGGGCGGAGATGGGCTGAGTTCGATACCCTGTTGAACCAGTTCCACGCCTCGCTCCCATTCCCCGAGCCGGATGAAATACGTGCCGTAATGCACGTAGAAATCCGGCTTTGACGGGTTAAGGGTGAGTGCGCGCTCGAAGCTCTCGCGCGCAGCATCCAATTCGCCCATGGCCGAATAGGCCATGGCGACATATTCATGAGCACTGGCATTCGCGGGATCGAGCTCGACCGCGTGCCGGGCGGCCTCGAGGGATTCAGCCAGGATTTCCGCCGGGTTACTCTCATCGTGCCGCACCCAGTCCAGATATCTGGTGAGCGACCAGACCGCCCAGACCATGCTGTCCCGGCTGCCACGCGCCATCAGGTCTCCGAGGCACTGGCGCACGTTCTTCTCACGCTCCGGACTGTAACGCCGCCCGAGATCATAGAATTTGACGATGCATTCGTATTCGGATGTCTTCGCATTGCCGAGTTCGCTGCGGCGTTTTTCCAACCTCCGGACAGCATCGTTCTGTACAATGCCGGAAATACCGGCCAGACGCGGCGCGATTGCGCGAACGGTCGTCAGCAGGAGCTCCTGATATTCCGCATCGTTACGTGGAATATGGAGCGTCTCCTTCCAGAGGATCGACCCGCCATCGGTTTTGAGGACTGCGATCTCCACCAGGTCGGCCGCACCGGAATTGGTGAAGCGCCCGGTCACGCGAAAATCGGATTTCTTTACAGCCGGGTCGCGCCCGTCCGACACCGGCATGTTGCGAACCCGCACACTGCGAAACTGGGAGAGATCGAGGACAAGCTGCTGCCGGATACCTTCCAGCAAACCTTTCATATCGGGATCCGGGCCTCCATCGAAGGGCAGGACCTCGATAATCGGAAAGGTGATTTCCGCGTCGGCGACATTCGCCGTACCATCAGGGGCGGTAGCACTTCCGCCGCTCATCGGGGAAAGCAAATAGGCAATCGTGCCTGCGGCAACCAGCATGACCGCGACAAGCGAGGACACGGCGAGCGGGCTTGCCCGAAAACGCGGGGCTTCCGGCACCGATTTCTCGTCGCCGTGCGCCGTGCTCCGCGCCGGCTGCAGACGCGTAAATTCCGGCCTGTAACTTCCCTTCGGGATGGAAATGCGGACCGGATCCGCCTTGCCCGGGCCGTCGTAATAATCCGTCAGGACGGTGCGCAGTCGGCCGGCAAACACGCGCACGACGGGATCGGACTGCGGATCGAAAGAGTCTGGCCGGTCCAGCGCATTCACGGCTATGGAATAGGCGCTTATCCCCTCGCCGCGGCCTTCCATCTCCTCGACGACGACATAGTGGAGGAAAGCTTCCAATTTGGGCGAAGAGCTGAGGAGCCCGGCCGTCTGGATACGCCCGAGTGCCTCGCGTGCGTCGAGCACATCATTGTCGTCAATTCGCTCCATGTCGCGAGCGAACCACCCTTCTGCAGTCAAAACGGTCTGTCGGGGTCGCCTTCGCGCATATCCCGCTTGCGCACATAAGCGAGCCGCGACGACCAATGCAAGCGGTCGCGCGCAACCCGCACCTGTAAGTCACGACTTACAGGCGAAGCTCACTCTGTTGCAAATCCTACCCGCAGCCCGCCCCAATGGCGTCCCTTGACGAAGATCGGCGAGGAGAGATCCTTCATCAGCTGGTATTGCCCGCCACCCATGTCGCGCCGGTAGGTCTGAAGCAGAAACCGCTTCGTATTTCGGCCGGCAGCCAGCCCGGTGCGATCGTCGAATATGCGCCGGTTTCGACAGTTCGCGGCGTTCCAGACCGGATCATCGGTCTGCTCCTGCGAGTATTTGTGGTTATGCGTGGGAAGATATCCGTTGCGATCGACAGCCGCGCAAAATACCACCCGCGGATCGACGTCCAGGAACGCCTCCTGGATCGGCGGCATAACCGCATCGGTGAATTTGGTGAAGTCCGTCAGCACCTGCTGGGGATTCGTGCCTTCCACCGGACGATAGTGTTCGTCGAACAGCTGCGACATCGTCACGCGCCCTGACTCGACGGCTTCCTCGAAAAGCCGGGCGGTTCTCTCGGCTTCGGCGATGCAGGCCCGGATGACGGGCGTGTCGGCGGTCTCGATGCCGCTCTCCTCGACCAGCAGGATCATATCCTCGGAGAAGGCGACGAGATGGTCGAACTTCGCACGGGTATCGGCCAGTTTGGCGGCGTTTCCCTGTGCCATGTGATCGAGTTCGGTTACCTTTTCCAGGACATTGCCGCAGATTGCGTTGGCGCTCTCGACCGGCTCGGAAATGCCTGAAATCTCACTCGTCATCGACGCGACATTCTCGCCGAACACGTGGAACTTTCGCAGATCCGCGTCGATCGTCTCCGAACGCTCGACCGCTGCCGACGCCTTGTCGGCATTCGACCTGTTCTGTTTCTGGAGGATCTCCACGGATGCGCTCAAATTCCGCAGTCGCGAGATGATGTCACGGGAAACCTGCTCGGTCTGGCCGGCAAGCTGGCGGACTGACTCGGCGACGACGGCAAATCCCCGCCCGGCGTCGCCGGCATGCGCCGCCATGATCCCCGCATTGATGGCAAGCATTTGGGTTTCCGTCGCGATCCCCTGGATCGATTCCGAAAAACCGTAGACCTCCTTCAGTTGCCCGACGACGGTCTCGAATTCGCCGAAAACGTCGCTGGAGGATTTGGCCATGTCGTTGATATCCTGGATGGCCATTGACAAGGCGTTCTCGATCGACGCCGCGGTATCGGTGAGCCCGTCCCGCACGGCGGCGGCCGAATGGACCGCTTCACGCGCGACCGTCGCCGCATCGGCGCTTGTCGACGCGATCTGCTGCAGGGAACCTGTCAGTTCATGAAAGGCCTTCGCCTCGCGATCGATATCGGAGGCGACTTCCGTCACCGTGCCCGATGTATCGGCAATGTTGACGGAAAGACTGCCAAGGCGGGCGCCGACCAGCGAAACGGCACGGGCCAGCTTCCCGGCATCTTCCGTTTGCACCACCGCCGGCTTCGCATTGATCGGCACGACTTCGGCTGTCGTCTCCTCGTCGTCTTGCGGCAGCGCCTGCGCACCCGAGTCAAGATGAATGGCCATCAGAAACCTTTCGACGTTCCTCCGCCCCAAAAGGCAAACAGGCGAATCGGGCCTCCCGGCCGATACGCCATTTCACAGCTAAACCCGTATCATTGCGCGAAGCTTGGGGAGCTGACCTCGCGTCAAAAGCGCAATTAACCGCGAATTATCGGATTTGGTCCAAGATCGAAGGGGGTGTGAGGAGAACGGGGATGGCCGGTTTCGACGCGAAGACGGCGGCAGGCGAGCAGACGTCTTTCGAGCGGCTTGTCTCGGAACTGGCGCGCCAGCAAGCGCATCTCGAGGTCATACTGGCCTGCATGTCGCAGGGCATCGCCCTTTTCGACGTCAACCAGCGGCTTCTCGTCAGCAATCGCCGATACATGAATATCTACGGAGTGCGTGAGGAGCTCGCGGCGCCTGGCATTCCAGTCGAAGACATTATCCGGCATCGCGTGAACGCCGGCGCCTATACGGAGGCGGAACAGGGCCGCAATGCCGACCGCTATAAGGCTATGGCGCACGGGACCGCGCCGTCGCCCCAGCTTTTCAAACTCCGCGACGGGCGCATGATCTCCGTGAATTGCCACGCGCTCGAAGGCGGCGGCTGGTTGAGCACCCATGACGATGTCACGGAAATGTGGGCGCTGCAGCAGGAAGTCGAGCACATGGCCTATCACGACCAGCTCACCGGTCTGGGGAACCGTCGGCTTCTCGAAGACAGGCTGCGGGCAGCCTGCGCGGATGCGAAAGAGGGGCGCGGATCGGTCCTGGTCCTGATCGACCTCGACGGGTTCAAGGCGGTGAATGACGGGCACGGCCACCAGGCCGGAGACAAGCTGCTTCAGGCGGTAGCCAAACGCTTGAAAGAAAGTGCGAGCGACGCTTTCGCGGCCCGGCTGGGCGGCGATGAATTCGCGCTGCTGTTCCCGGTCCGGCAAGACGCTCGCCACGCATCCGAAGCTGCGCACCGTCTGATCGACAAACTTCAGGAGCCATACAGGATTGGCGGCGTCGAACTCGGTTGCGGCGCGAGCGCCGGATCGACGCTGATCGGGCGCGAAACGGGAAGCATGGATCAGGCGATCGGCGAAGCCGACAAGGCGCTCTACATGTCGAAGCGTAGCGGCAAGGGGCGCGTGACGCGATTCAGCGCGGCAAGCCGGACGGATCGGGCGGCCGCTGTCGCAATCCCGTCATGAAAGATCAGGATTAGGCCCGCCTACGGTCCGGACGGGTGCGCCGATCAGCCGGCGCGGAGAAACGCATCGAGCGTGTGTTCCAGCCCGACATCGACGAGGATCTCTTCCAGATCGTGCAATGTCGTCGGCGAAGCTTCGCCAAAGGCGTTTTGCATGATTTTCGTCACTTCCATCAGGCGCTGGCGACAGAAGTCGATCTTCTGGATCGCGACGATCTGCTGCGGCGTCAGCTCCTCGCCGCCGATCGGCAAATCCTCGATTTCGCTGGCGATCAGCGCCAGTTCCTGGACCAGCAGTCCGACGAGTTCGGTCTGATGAATTTCGGCCTGGGTGCGCATCTTGCGGACCGGTGCGTCGTCCTCATCAAAGTCCTCAAAAGAAATCGACATCGCCGACGCTCTCCAGTTCCCTGCTTATTTTCTTGGGTTCCGGCTCGGGAACCGCCGTGCCGATGAATTTCTGACGCGCCTTGCCGGTGCATGGCTCGAATTCGATCCTGCGGCCCTGCGGCCCGCCAAGGCTGCTTGAAACCAGCATCAGACCTTCATTGATCACGAAATTCTTGGCGAACTCCGAGTTCTTCGCGCCGGCGTCGCTGCGCGCATCGAGGACGCGCGCGCCGCCGAAAAGCTTGACCTGGAGGCGGCTGCGCGCAGCGCCCTTCTGGAACAGGCCGTTCAGCAGCATCTCCATCAGGTAGACGCCGTAACGCCGCGACTGGTCGGACCCGTCGCGATCGGGATTGCCCGGCAAAAGAAAGTGGTTCATGCCTCCCACACGCGTCAGCGGATCATAGATGCATGCGGCAACGCATGAGCCGAGAACCGTGGAAATGACCGTCCCTTCCACGTCCGACACGGCGAAATCGCCCTGGACGATAGGGATCTTGTTTATTGTCATTGTCGTCAATTCAGTCGTCCCACCACCGATTCGATTGATTTCTTCAGGACATCCGGCGTGAACGGCTTGGCGATCACGTTGTTGACGCCGAGCTTGACGGCGTTCTGCACCACCGTGGCGTCCTTGCGGCCGGTCAGGATGATGAAACCGGTCTTGCCCAGCTTGGGATGGGCGCGGATCGCGCGCAGCAACTGGAAGCCGTCGATGTCCGGCATGTAAAGATCGGATATCGCCAGGTGCACCGGCTCTGCGTTCAGCTTGGTGAACGCCTCGCGGCCGTCCTTTGCGACGCTGATATGCTTTACGCCCATCTGCTGGAGGGCTTCGACTGTCACCATACGACTGGATATATGGTCGTCGACAACCATGATCCTCAATACGTCAAGCACAGACATTCTGTGTTACCTCCATGCGGGTGCCGAAAAGGGCATCGGTTATTTCGTTTAGTGGCAAAATCTCTTTTGCAGCGCCGAGCCGCGCAGCGGCGGCCGGCATTCCGTAGACAAGGCTTGTCGCACGGTCCTGGGCGACCGTGTGCGCCCCCGCGTTCTTGAGCGCGAGCAGCCCTTCCGCGCCGTCGCTGCCCATCCCGGTCAGGAGAGCGGCCGCGCATTTGCGGCCATAGGCGTTGGCGACCGATTCGAACATGACGTCGACCGAAGGCCGGTGACCGGACCGCAGCTCTCCCGGCATGATCCGGCAGACCCGGTCGGTGCGGCCGGCGACCGTCAGATGGCCGACCGCGCCCGGCGCGATGTAGACATGGCCGGGCCGTATCTGCATTCCGTCCGCCGCTTCCGTGACGGTCGGCTTGCACAGCCGGTCCAGCCGCTGGGCGAAACTGCGGGTGAAATGTTCCGGCATGTGCTGCGTCACGAGCGTCGGCGGGCAATCCGCCGGGAAGCCGGTCAGCACCTCCGTCAGCGCCTCCACGCCGCCGGTCGAAGCGCCGATCGCGATGACGTCGAGGCCGGGTTTCTTCATGCCGCCGCCGGAACGCGGCGCGGGTGCTTCATAGGACGCCGCCGGGGCGCCGCGCTTCTGCCTGATGACGCCCTTGGCCGCCGCCGCCGCCTTGACGTTCTCGCACATCGCCTGCAGCGCTTCCTCGTCGTCCATGCGCGGTTTCGGCAGGCAGGAGAAGGCGCCGATCTCCAGCGCGGCGATCGTCGCGTCGGCGCCCTTGCGGGTCCAGCTGGAGATCATCACCACCGGCATCGGGCGCAGCCGCATCAGCCGCTCCAGGAAGTCGAGACCGTTCATGCCCGGCATTTCGATGTCGAGCGTGATCACGTCGGGATCCAGCGCCTTGATCATCTTGCGGGCTTCTTCCGGATTGGCGGCCGTGCCGACGACCTTGATCTCCGGATCGCCCTCGAGAACCGCGGCGATCAGCTTCTGCATGGATGGCGAGTCATCGACGACTATCGTGCGGACGCTCATTTCATACCCCCGGTCGGTTCATGTCTGTAACTGGTGATCCCGATCTGCCGCAGGTCTTTTGCGGCCGGACCGCTGACCCGCTCGGAGTGGCCGATATAGAGATGGCCGCCCGGCTTCAGCACCGAGGAGAAACGGGAGAAGATCTGCGCCTGAAGATCCTGTTCGAAATAGATCAGGACGTTGCGGCAGAAGATGACGTCGAATTTCTGCTTGAAGGGCCAGTCGTTCAACAGGTTGAGGAACCGGAACGCGATCAGGTCGCGCAATTGCTGGCTCGCCTCGCCGCTGTCTCCGACCCGCTTGAAATAGCGGTCGCGGATCGCCGGCGGCATGCGCGAGACCATTTCGGCGCTGTATCGGCCTTCCTTCGCCTTCTCGAGCGAATTGTGGTCGATGTCGCTTGCCAGGATCTTCAGATTGTAGCGGGCCGCCTCGGGGAAGGCCTGCAGCACGGTGCAGGCGATCGTGTAGGGCTCCCGGCCGTCCGAACAGCCGGCGGACCACATGCGCACGGATTCCCCGTTCTTCAGGCGTTCCGCCAGAACCGGCATGACCGTGCCGCCGAGATGCTCGAAATGATGCGGCTCGCGGAAGAAATTCGTGACATTCGTGGTGATCGCCGAAATCAGCTCGCGACGTTCTTCATTGCCGCTCGCCGAACCCACGAAGTCGATATAGGCCCCGAAGTCGGCCATCTGCAGCCGGCGCAACCGCTTGACCAGCCTGGAATAGACCAGATCCCGCTTGGCTTCGGTCAGGTTTATCCCCGCCTCGCTGCGCACCAGCGTTGCGATCAGGGAAAACTGCTTGTCTGTCAGGACGTATTCGCGACCGGGGTCTTGTTTGGCGATTGCCCCGTTGAAAGCCGGGCTCATGCAGCCTGTAACTCCATTTCGGGCGTAATCGCCTCAAGGGAGATTTCGCAGATGATACGCTTGTCCATGACGATGACCCGATTGAACATCTCGCTGGACATGGACGGATTGACCTCGGGCACCGGGCGCAGGTGATCCGGCCCGACATCGAGAATGTCGGAAACGGAATCGACGAGCAGGCCGAGCGTCTTGTCGCGGACGTGGACGACGATGATCACGTGGCGCTCGCAAGGCTCGCTCAGCCCCATGCCGAGGCGCGCCGACAGGTCCATGATCGGCAGGATCGTGCCGCGCAGGTTGATCACGCCGATGATGTAGTCGGGGGAGTGCGGCAGCTTGGTCGCCTGGCTCCAGCCGCGAATCTCGCGCGTCCTCGTGATTTCGACGCAGAATTCCTGGTCTCCGACGCGAAACGCGATGAATTCCTCGCCGCCGACAGTCTGCATTTCCAAGTCATCTTGCATCGTATTCACCCTGCCATGGATTGTATGACGGCATCGCTCGGGTCGCTCGTCTGGTGCGACACGATGTGGTCACAGTCGAGAATGAGAGCGATCTGGCCATTGCCGAGAATGGTGGCCGCCGCGATCGACGGCACGCGCTTGTAGTTGGATTCGAGGCTCTTGATGACGACCTGCTGCTGTCCCTCGATCGAATCGACCAGGAAAGCGCCCATGCCGTTCTTGCCGCCCTCGACCACCATGATGGTGCCCTTCGTGAAGTCGGTGCGCTTGTCGGCGAAGCCGAGCTGGCGGCCGACATCGATGATCGGGATCAACTGGTTGCGCATCTTCACGACGCGGTTGTTCTTGCCGATCGTGTAGACGTCGCCCGGCTTCAGCGTCGCCGTCTCCAGAACCGCGGAAACGGGCAGGACGAGCGTCTGGCCGGCTTCCTTGACGATCATGCCGTCGAGGACCGCCAGCGTCAGCGGCAGGCTCATCGAGAACAGCGAGCCATGCCCGGGCTCCGACGAGATGTTGACGCGGCCGCCAAGCGCCTGGATCGACTGGCGCACGACGTCCATGCCGACGCCGCGGCCCGACACGTCGGTGATCGTTTCCGCCGTCGAAAAGCCGGCGGCGAAGATCAGGTTGTCGATATCGTCGTCGGACAGCTTCGCGTCGCGCGCGACGATGCCCTTTTCGATCGCCTTGTTCAGGACGCGTTCGCGGTTGATGCCGGCGCCGTCATCCTTGATCTCGATGACGATCCGGCCGGATGAATGGTAAGCCGAGAGCTTCACCGTGCCGTGCGTGGGCTTGCCCTTCGACTGGCGCGTTTCCGGATCCTCGATGCCATGGTCGACGGCGTTGCGGATCATGTGGGTGAGCGGATCGATCAGGCCCTCGATGACCGTCGTGTCGACCTCGGTATGCTCGCCCTCGAGCTCCAGCATCGCCTTCTTGCCGGTCGCCGAGCAGACCTCGCGGATGATGCGCGACATGCGCATGAAGACCGGCTTGACCGGTTGCGCGCGGATCGCCATGACGCCGCTCTGGATTTCGCGGGTCAGGTTCTGCAATTCGACCAGGGCGAGCGCGGCCGGCGACGCGTTGCCGAAGCCCGCCTGGCCGATGCGCTCCGCGAGCATCGCCTGGTTGATCACCAGTTCGCCCATGAGGTTGATCAGCCGGTCGACCTTCTCGGATTCGACGCGAATGGTCTGGCTGGCCTTCTTGACCTCTTTCTTGCCGGCGCGGGCGCCCGCATCCTCGGATCCCTCGTCGGAATTGCCCGCTTCGGCGTCCGGTTCCGCCTGCGCGGCGGGCGCGGCGATATCGGCGGCCTCCAGGGAGCCGATCAGGTCTGCAACCGGATTGCCGGCGTCCGCGGGCACCGTTTCCGGATCCTGTCCGAAATCGTCGATATCGGGAATGCCGCCGCCGCTTTCGGTTTCGTCGAGCGACTGCAGGAAGGCGTCCAGGCTCGCGCCGTCATCGGCCGCCGGGGCGCCGGTCTCCTCGATCGACAGGGCGCATTCGCCGTCGACCCAATCGAAAACCGCCTCGATATCCTCGCGTGCGCTCTCCGTTTCGAGATCGAGCTGCCATTTCAGGTAGCTTTCATCGGGCGAAAGCTCGGAGAGCTTGGGAAGATCCGCCGAATCGCAGGTCACGAAGAGCGTGCCCATATCGGCCAGCTCACGGAAGAACCGCAGCGGATCATGGCCTTTCAGATAAAGGCTGGCATGCGGTGCGAAGGAGATGTGAAAGCGACGCCCTGCCGGCGTGTCGGGGACGCCGAGGTCGCCGAGGTCGCCGAGATCGATCATCACGGGCGCGAAATCGGCCAGCGCATCGTCCTCGTCATCGGCCTCTTCCGCCGCCTCGCTCAAGCCGAAGGCGGTTTCAAGTTCATTGGCGAGACCCGACGTGTCGTCCGGCTCCGAACCGGTACGTTCCGCTTCGATCACATCGGACAGCACATCGACGGACCGCAGCAGCAGATCCATCCGGTCCTCGTTGACCTGGTTCAGGTCATTGCGGATCACGTCGAGGGCATTTTCGAAGACATGCGCGAAGGAGACGAGCGCGGAGAAGCCGAAGGCTCCCGCGCCGCCCTTGATGGAGTGAACGGCGCGAAAGACCGCGTTCACCGTATCGATGTCGGGCCCGGACGACTGGATTTCGTGCAATCCCGTCTCGAGCTCCGCCATCTGGTCGGCGCATTCGGCGAAGAATGTTTCCTTGATATCGTCTAGGCTCATGATTCAGGCTCGTCCTTACGGCATCACGCGATTGACGGCCCTGGTCAGCTTCTCAGGGTCGAAGGGCTTGACGATCCAGCCGGTGGCGCCGGCGCTCTGCGCGCGCTGCTTCTTTTCCGGTGCGCTTTCCGTGGTCAGGACCAGGATCGGCACGCGGTTGTATTCCTCGGATTTGCGGACATTCTCGATGAACTCGAACCCGTCCATCACGGGCATGTTGATGTCCGTGATGACCACGTCGGGCAAGGATTCGCGCAGTTTCTCGATGCCGTCCGCACCGTCTTCGGCGGTCACGACCTCGAAGCCGGCGCCGGACAATGTGTGACGCAGCATTTCCCGCATCGTGCGGGAATCGTCGACCGTCAATATCTTCTTAAGCATGATTTAAGTCCCCTACTTCCAATTCAGCGGCCGTCAGGCCGAGCGTGCTCAGATTCCCCTCCAGGATCGGGGAATTTCCGTTGAAACTCATGGGCATGCCGTCTTCGCGCCATAGGCGGGCCGCTGACAGCAGCACCTGGATGCAAGTCGTGTCGATGCGTTCGACCGCGCTGGCGTCCAACCGCAGCGGATTGCTGCGCGCCGTGAGGATCGCATCGGCCATATGCACGGCTGTCTCGCCGGGCAGGCTGGCGGGCAGCGTCATCACGAAGCCGGAATCGTCTTCGGCCATGCATTCGCTCAGCGGGTTTGCGGCTTTCTTTCGCGCCATGATCTAGAATTCCTCCCAATCATCCTTGAGGGCGGTGTTGCCTGCGCTGCGGCCGCGGAACGAGCGCTGCGTCCGCGGCGCCGGCCTTTCGGCCGCACGGGCGGAGCGCGGCGTTTTTTGCCGGGCGAAACGCGGTTCGGGTTCATTGTTCTGATTTGCGGTCCTGAAGACCGCGATCAGCTGCGACAGGTTTTCGATTTCCTGCGAGAGGGAATGGCTGGCGGCGGTCGCCTGCTCGGCCATAGCGGCGTTTTGCTGGGTGACCTTGTCCATCTGGCCGACGGTGGCGTTGAGTTGCTTGAGCGCGACAGACTGTTCTCCGGCGCCGCTCGCGATCTCTTCGACAACCGTCGAAATCTCGACGACGCGGCCGGCAATACGGTGAAGGGTCTCGCCCGTTGCATTGACGAGTTGCGAACCGGTCGCCACCTGGTCGGAGGACTTGGCGATCAGCGTCTTGATTTCCTTCGCGGCGGTCGCCGAACGCTGGGCGAGCGCACGCACCTCGGATGCGACAACCGCGAAGCCCTGACCCGCCTCGCCGGCACGCGCAGCCTCGACGCCGGCATTGAGCGCGAGCAAGTTGGTCTGGAACGCGATCTCGTCGATGACCGAGATGATCTGGCTGATCTCTCCGGACGATTTCTCGATATCGCCCATGGCTTCGAGCGCCTTGCCGACGATGCCGCCATTGGTCTCGGCGTCGTCCCGGGCGGTGTTGACCAGCTTGCGCGCGTTTTCCGCGCCTTCAGAGGATTTCTGGACGGTAACCGTGATCTGTTCGAGGGTCGCCGCGGTTTCCTCGAGAGACGCCGCCTGCTGTTCGGTGCGGCGCGACAAGTCGTCAGAGGCGGTGAATATTTCCCTGGAGCCCTTCTCGATCGTTCCGGCCGTCATCGTGATTTCGTTGAAGACGTCGGCGATCCGGCCAACGGCCAGGTTGAAGTCGGCCCGCAGCTCTTCCAGATCGCCTTCGAACGGTTCGGCGATCTCGCAGTCGAGTTCGCCTTCCGAAAGGTAGATCAGCGCCTGGCCGAGTGCTGCGACAGCGCGGTCCGTCTGCTCCGCCTTTTCGGCGAGTGCGGCATCGCCGCGCGCCTTGATATCCGCGGCGCGCTTGCGTTCCGCCGCCGTACGGCGCTCGGAATCGATCGTTTCGGTCGCCGCTTCGCGGAAGGCATGCAAGGCCCTCGCGATATGACCGACTTCATCCTCGCGATGCACATAGGGCACGTCCACGTCGGTGTGGCCATGCGCCAGATCTTCGGTATAGGCCGTGAGGTCGGCAAGCGGCTGAACCACGGAACGATGGAGCGCTATGAGCCAGGAGAAAACGAGAAGAAGCGCTGCACCGACCGTGCCATAGACTGCCCAGTCAAGAGGCTTCATGCCGGCTTCGCTGCCACGCTCCAGGGCGTCGACATAAGCCTCGGCCTCGTCTACGGCGCGCAACATGATCGCCTTGTGCTGATTGAAGCGTTCCCCGAGGATATCCAGAGACTGGCCGATTCCGGCCGTCTGATCGGCGTTTTCGAGCCGGGGGAAGAAATTGTTTTCCGCCTCGATCCAGAAACGGTCGAGCACGGTCGGGGAATCGATCGTGACGAGCTTGCGGACACGGCTCGGTATCGGCGCATTCTTCCAGTGCTCGAGTTGATCGAAATAGGCGTCCTTGTGCCGCCTGTATTCCTCGAAATAGCGATCGCGATTCTGCGGGTCCCGAGACGCCTGCAAGATCGTCAGATAGGCCTCGACGGCGTAGGATGACGGCGGAAAGATATCCGCGACCAAATCCTTGCCAACCGCGATAACCCGGTAGTCCTCTCCGCCGATTCGGGACTGGGAATGCCGATATTCGCTCAGCGCCAGCAGGGCGACAAAAAGCAGCGCGACGACTGAAGCGAAGAGCTTCAGGCCATTGGCAAGATTTCGGCGACTTCTCGCCGGCCTTTCGCCATATGCAGCGCGATGCGCGGGATAACCCATACCCAAGCGGTCCCAAGAAATGGAGAGGATGCACACATTCCGGTGGTTCCGGGGGCTTGGGCGGGCTTCATGCCGGGCGAAATCGCCACCAAGCAGGGACAGCTAACCGCATTTACCTTAATGAAAATTAAATTTCCTATAGCGGGCTGTTGATGTCGAGCAGACCCAGCCGGATTGCCGTCGTAATCGCATGGACGCGGTTGACGGCATTCAGTTTTTTCGTCGCGCTGATCAGGTAGTGATTGACCGTGTGCGTCGACAGGGAAAGGATGATCCCGATCTCCTCGCTCGTCTTCCCCTCGGCGCACCAGCGCAGGCATTCACGCTCGCGCATCGTCACGCGAATATGGGGATCGACCCGCGAACGCGGCTCCATGACGATCTCGTCGAACACGACCTGCAGCCAGCCCTGGCACACCATCAGCGTCTCCGTGGCCGCCGAGAGCGTGTCCTCGCTTTCCTGCGCGATGAACAGGAGCGTCTCCGTCGGCGTATTGCGGCGGAAAAAAACGTGACAGGTGGAATCGACGAAGTCGCTCCACTTCGCATTGTCCGGATGCGCCTCGCGATCGAAGAAGGGCTCTTCCGCGGGCTTCCAGATGAACGGCGCCACGCCTGACGCGAGCTTGCGAAACAGCCCGGAATCCTCTCTCGTCAGAAGATCGGCAATGAAGGCGGAGACATAGGGATCGACCGACGACTCCACCAGGCTCGCACGCAATCCGTTCAGTTTCGTGAGGCGCAGTATTACATAGCGCCTCGACTTGATGATCGCGCCGATTTCGGCGCCAAGCCTTTCCGGAGCCGGGTTTTCATCCCCCAGTAGATCAAGCAGGGAAGTCGGAATCGCTATAGGTGCCATATCTCATTCGTCGTTATTTTTGTTGTTGTCATCAGGATAGGCCGAGGCTTTTGTTCACATACGCTAACCGTTTTGCCGACGATAGGTAACAATAAGCATGTTGCTGTAACGGTTACCAACGAATCCCTGCGGAAGGCGATGGTCCTGACCTGTCGCACCCGCAACTTCTTGCCGGGTCATCCCGCCGTGCCAGACCGCGACAGGGCGAAAAGCTCCACGCAAGCGATGGCGTTCATGATGGGGCGAGCCAAGTTCAGATTCGGATTGTCGGGTGGCAGGAACAAAGACCCTCATTCAGTACTCGGTGGCGGGTGTCTTGGCCTGTGCGGCCGCGGTCGGCGGCGTTTTCGCGCAGGTCATGATCTCGCAGCCCGGCGGCGGCGCGACCGAGGAGACGGCGTCGCATGGAGAGGGCGTCAAGTTCCCCCCCATCGCGGTGCCGATCTATTCGCAGACGAAAAAGATCGGATATTGCGTGATGCGGGTCGAATATGACGGAGAGCGCGGCAATTCCGACGAGTGGCAGATGGCCGTCGCCCAGGTGAGCAACGACCTCTATCTCGAATTCACGACCGTTCTCGACAAGAACGCCGACGGTCCGAGCGTATGCGCCGGCCATATCGGCAAGCGCACGGAAAAATTCCTGATCTACAAAGCCGAATTCTACGAGCAGATCGACCCGAACAAGCTTCAGTGACGCGGCTCGGTTAATCTTCGGCGGATTCGAACCGGGCGTCGCCGGGCACGCGCACCGAGTCCTTGTCGAAGAAGTCCAGCTGTTCGATCAGGACTTCCGCGACCAGGTCACGCCCGGCTGTGCGGTTGGCGATTTCACGCAGGCCGGCCATCGACTCGCTCAGGTTCCCCCATCCCGCCGGATGCGCCAGATTGTCCGCCTCGGCGTAGAAGTGCCGGCTGAGCGCATCCAGAACAACCGTTTTCAGGGGAATCTGCAGGGCCGCCTCCTCGCTGGCGACGGTCTTGATCGTGAAACGGCCGGTCACATAGCCGACGATCCCTGTCTCGTTGACGTAAGGAATGGCGAACAGATCCGTCTTGAACGAATTGTAACGCACATCGCTTTGCGCGACGGATTCGCCCGCTGACGCCTCGGGCGCCATCTGCTGTCCGAAATAGATGCCGCCCAGCGTGATGGCGGCGATCCAGAGCGCAAAGAATACCTGCCCGATCATTCGTAATAGCCGGCCGGCAGCCTCGAGGTCGACGGATAGGTGCCGTCGGATTCGGCGCGCGTGATCGCGTTGCCCAATATGCCGATGACGTCGCGCGTCGCGGACATGTTGGCGCGGATCGCGGCGGCGTTGTCATCGACCTTGCGGCGCAATTCCTGAAGCTCGGCGAGAATCCCTTCATCGAGTTCGAACCGTCCCAGCTCACGCGAAATGAGGTTGAGTTCGTAGAGACAGCGGTTCTTGCGCGCATTGGCTTCAGCCAGATCGGCCGTCGGGTTCGACCTGAGCAACCGGGTTTCCGCCTCGATCGTGTTTCCGATCCTGGCGAACAGCATCTTGAGCTGCTTGGCGCCCAGTTGGGTCTTTCTGGGCTGTCGCGGAGCCGTTCCTGTCATCTGGTCGTCCCTCTCATCGACCGGCCGGCGCTCAGCCGCGATCGTCCGTGCCGTCGATCTGCATCATCTTGCGGATAAAATCGCGGCTGATTTCGTTCGTGCCGCTGCGCGCGGCATCGATTTCGCGGTTTTCGAGCGGGGTCGACTTGGCGTCGTGGATACCCGAGACGGCGGCGATCTTTTCGCCGTCATGGACGAAATGCTTCACCAGCGTGTCGGCGATGCCGAAGTCGGACGCCTCGACCACCTGGTTGGCGATCTGTTCCGACATCATCGATTTCCAGACATCGCCGGCAAAGCCCTCGCCGTAAAAACTCGCGCCCGTTTCGCCGATCATGTCCTTGACCATGTTGGCGACGAGGAGCGCCTCGAACTGCTTGGCGGCTTCCTCCGGCTTCTGGTTTTGATGGACCCGCGACAAATGCCTGCCGACCTTCGCCGCGTCGGCCAGAACGGCCGCGGGTTCGCTCCCCGACGCCGCGCCCGACAGGCGCGCCGCGACGTTTTGCGCCTTGGCCGGATCGGCGGCGCGCGCAACGTCCAAAATCAGGTCGGTTGGGAAATCGACCGCCATGGGCTTCCTGTCCGTTTCGGGTTCTACGGGCTGCCGATCAGCGTAGCTTGCCAATCTTGCTTGAAGCTGACAGGGCTTGGGCCAGCCGCTGGTCTATGGTCTCCGACTGGGCCGCCGCTTCGCTGTCGCGCAGCTCGGATGCACGCTGTTCGGCGTGACGGTTTTCCATCGTCTCCAGCTTCTTCTTCTCGCGCAGCACATGATCGCCCGATTCCGAGACAATGCGTTGGGCATCGGCCTTCTCGTCGATCGTCTTGTCGATGCGCCGCGCGACGACATCGGGAAACAGGTCGAGCACGGGATTGGCGCCCGACATGACGCGCAGCAGGTCCTCCAGTTCCTGCTCCGCGACAGCGACGCGGTTCTTCGCCAAGGCGAGTTCGCGCTCGCGCGCGGCCTTAACCGCTCGCTGGAGACGCAGGAGCCGTGCATAGTCCGTGCGCGAGCCCGTCATGTCAGCCCGGATCGTAGACGCTGGTGAAGCCGTCGCCGAACAGGCTGAGCATGTAGGGCACGGCGAAATACATGATAGTCAATCCGATCGCGAGCACGAAGGGCAGCGATATGAAATAGATCGGGATCTGCACCGAAAGCTTGTTCAGCATGCCGACGGTCAGGTTGATGATGATCGCGAAACCGATGAAGGGACTGCCGAGGCGCAAGGCAATCACGAAGCTCTCGCGCAAGACGTCGACCAGATTGACGAGCATGATGCGCATGTCGGGAAACCGCTCGACCGGCATGATGTCGTAGGATCCGAGCAGCGCGACGATGACGGTGTGATGGAAATCCAGCGTGAACAGCACCAGCAGCGCCGAGAAGGACAGAAAGGCCGTCAGCGCCGACTGCATTTCGAAGCCGTCCAGATTGACGCCGAGCATGCCGCCATAGCCGATCGACATCCCGACACCCGTAATGATGAATTCCAGCGCGAGAAGGTAGAACCGCGCGATCAGGCCGAAGAAGCTCCCGATGATCGTCTCGCTGGCGATCAGGCGCAGGATGGTCGTCGCGCTCGGATCGACCAGGAAATCGCGCATCTGCACGCCGACAATGGCCGAGACCGCGACCGAGACCGCCACCGCAACCAGGATGCGGATCTGCGGCGAGACGCGCGCGCTCGACATGCCCGGCAGGACCATGAAACAGGCGCCGACACGGCAAAAAACCAGGAATGCGGCGAGTATGTCCGGCGACAGCGTCCGGATCACGAGACCGTTCCGAGAATGCGGATCTCGATGCCCTTGCCGATTTCCAGATGCGACAGGACGGGCGTGTCGGGATGCAGGCGTTCGACGATCATGCGCACATAGGGCCGGGCTTCGGGCGACGTGACGATGGCGAAGCGGCGGTTCTGCTTCTTGTGGTTCTCGATCACCTTGTTGACGTCATTGCCGAATTCCTCGAGCAGACGCGGATCGATGTCGAACTGGTGGATGTCTCCCTTGGCGTCGCGCTTGAGGCTCTCTCGGAAGACGAGGTCCCAGCGGTTGCCCAGTCGCAGCACATGCAGCACGCCATGTTCGGTGATGTCGCCGCACAATTGCTGCGAGATGCGGCCGCGCACATGCTCGACGATCGACTCGGTCCGGCGCGTCGAGGGGGCGATCTCGGCGACCGCCTCGATGATCAGCGGGAGGTTGCGGATGGACACGCGCTCGGCGAGCAGCAGCTTGAGGACGGCCTGCAGCCCGGGATAGGAGCTATGGGTTGTGCAGATCTCCTCGGTCAGCTTGCGGTATTCCGGGTCGAGCCGCTCGATGATCGCCTTCATCGTCTTGTAGGAGAAGAGCTGCGGCAGGTTGTTGCGGATGACCTCGCTGAGATGGGTCAGCACCACGGCGACATTGTCGGCGGTCGCCATGCGCGCCGTCTTCAGGTCGTCGGCGAAGGTTTCGGGAACCGACAGCGCGTCGATGCCATAGGCCGGTTCCTTGACCTTTTCGAAGGGGATGCCCTTCATCTGCGCGGGTTCGGCGAAAACCATCAACTCGCCGATCCGCATCGAATATTCGGCGACCACCGTACCGTGAACCTTGATCTGATAGACCTTGGGATCGACGGAGAAGTCGTCGGTGATCTGGATCTCCGGCACAATGAAACCGTAATCGACGGCGAAGCGCTTGCGCATCTTGCCCATGCGATAGGCCATCTCCTGCCGGTTCGGCACCAGTTTCGCTGCGAGCTGCTTGCCGAGCACCAGTTCCAGTTCGGAAGAGCGCAGCGATTCCTTGATCGAGTCGCGCGCCTCTTCCTCGCGCTGCGAGCGTTCCTGGTCCGCTTTCTGTTTCTCCTCCGCCGACTTCCGCTCGGCGATGAGCGGGCGCATGTAGCCGATCGCCGTCAGCCCGCCGGCGAGCGCGATGAACGGCAGGAACGGCAGGCCCGGCATCAGGCTCAGCACGACCAGCAGGCCGGCGGCGACGAAGAGCGCGCGCGGATATTTGGCCAGTTGGTCGAGAACCGCCTTGTCGGCGGAGCCGATCGTGCCGCCCTTGGAGACGAGGAGGCCCGCGGCGAGAGAGACGATCAACGCCGGGATCTGCGACACCAGCCCGTCGCCCACGGACAGCTTGGTGAAGACGTCCACGGCCTCGGAGATCGACATGCCGTGACGGGTGTAACCGATGATGATCCCGCCAACGATGTTGATCGCGGTAATGATCAGTCCGGCGATCGCATCGCCGCGGACGAATTTCGACGCGCCGTCCATGGAGCCGAAGAAGGCACTTTCCTCCTCGAGCTCCTTGCGGCGCGACCGGGCCTCGTTTTCATCGATGATCCCGGCCGACAGGTCGGCATCGATCGACATCTGCTTGCCGGGGATCGCGTCGAGCGTGAAGCGCGCGCCGACCTCGGCGATACGCGTCGAGCCCTTGGTGATGACGAGGAAGTTCACCACGATCAGAATGAAGAACACGACCAGACCGATCACGAAGTCGCCGCTCATGACGAAATGCGAGAAGCCGCCGATCACATGGCCGGCCGCGTTGATGCCCTGGTGACCCTCCGACAGGATGGTGCGCGTGGTCGCGATGTTGAGCGAAAGACGCAACATCGTCGCGAGCAGCAGGATGGTCGGGAATGACGAGAAATCCAGCGGCTTGCTGATCCACAGCGCCACCATCAGGATCAGAACCGACACGGACAGCGAGAGCGCCAGGCCGAAATCGATCAGGAAGACGGGGACCGGCAGGAACAGGATCGCCAGCATGAACACGATGCCGACGGCAAATGCGACGTCGCGGCCGTGAGCTGTTTCAGGCTTCTGCGCGAAGTCGATAATGGCCACGAACCGAACCCTTGCCCGTTTGAAAGAACGTCAGAGGTTCGGGATATCACCGGTTCCTTGCGCCAAGCTTTGGTTGGTCGGAGCCTGGACGGAAGTTTGTCAGAAACCGGTGGCGATACGGCTGAAGACGACGTCGTTCAGCCGACCGATCTGCGCGCCGATAAAGGGCGCGGAAACGGAAACGGTCAAGAGGATCGCGATGATCTTGGGAACGAATGTCAGCGTGATTTCCTGAACCTGGGTCAGGGCCTGGACAAGGGCGATGCCGACGCCGACGACCATCGCGATCAGGACCGCCGGCGCCGAGGTGACGAGAACGGTCCAGATCGCGAATTGGACGATATCGAGGGCGTCCGCTTCGTTCATCAGCTGATCGTCACGCCGCCGCTGACCACGACCTGATCGCCGGTATCGAGCACCGCGACGATGCCGTCATCGAAAATGCGAACTTCCTCGATCGTGCCGGTTATTTCGCCATCCGGCGATGTCAGCGTCCTGCCGATGATCGAGCCGGCCTGGCTGAGATAGCTCGTCTGGAGGAGTTCATCGAGCTTGTTGTTTGTCTGGATGTTCTGCTCGACATTCGAGAAGGACGCCAGCTGAGACATATACTGGGTCGCATCCATCGGCTCGGTCGGATCCTGGTTCTTCAGTTCCGCAACGAGCAATTTCAGGAAGGAGTTATAGTCGACGGTCGCAGCCGAGGTTGCCGCCGAAGTGCCGGCGCTGGCCGTGCTGGAGGACGTTGCCGCTACTGTGGTCATGATATCATCCTGCGTTTGCCACCTTCAACGGTGTGGGTTCGACGACCAGCTCGGCGCGGGCCGGGTGTTTTTCGAGAATGGCTTCCTCGACCGGGTAAAGTCCGCGGATCGTCTTGAGAGCTTCGTAGTATTTTTCCTCGGTCACGAGCCGGTCGACATGCTTCAGTTCGGAGAGGATTTTCTGGTTGCTGAAAGCCGTGATGAGGCCCGGCAGGCTTTCCCGGAACAGCGGCATGGCCGATTCCTTGTCGGCCGGCGACATAACCATGACCTGGACGATGAAATAGAGCTGACGCAACGGCGTTGTCGCATCCTCCGCTTGCAACACGTGGTTTTCCAGCAGGAACTGCACATCGTTCAGCAGTTCGAGGGATACCTTGCGATCGACGCGGATCACCGCGCCGTTGATGAATATCCGCTCGTTTGCCTTCAGGAAGATTTTGAAAGAGCTCTTCATTTCAGTCCGTCCCGAATTATTTTCGTTATGTCTAGGACTCCGGAGATGTTCTCCGACTCCCCTTTCCGGATCGCATCCGATTCACGCAGAACCCAAATTCCGATCGAGATGAGGCTGGCACGCAATTCCTTGGGAAGCGCATTGTCCGCCGCGGCCAAATCGTCGAGCAGTGTCGTCCAGAGGCGGATCGTGAAATGCACGGCTTCGACGCAGGCGAAGCTCTTGACGCCGTCTTCCTGGGCCTTCGTCAACAGCTCCACCGAGCGGTCGAAAAGCTCCCGCTCCCGATCACGCTGATCCGTCGGCGAATCTTCCTGGATCTCAGCGTAACGCAACATAATCATGAGTTACCTACCATCTCGAAATGCACTGGTTTGAATATCATTAGAGGTAATCCATTAACGACATTCTCTGGATTCTTGCTGTTATCTGATAAGAGGCTTCGAGTTGCGTCATCAGCGAATTCAGCTCGATGGAAACCTCATAGGGGTCGACCGCCTCGAGTTCGGAGGCGAAAGATTCCAGCAGTGACTTCTGCGATCCCAGCGTCTCGTTGGCCCGCTCGATGCGGCTCTCGACGAGACCGACCTTGCCCTGGATGTCCGTGATCGCGCCGTTGGCGTTACCCATGTTCGAAATGACGAAATCGGACACGCTCAGGAGAGATTCGGCGTTCAGATTGCTGTCGAAAAGCTCCGCGGCGACGACTGACGCCATCATCATTCTGCGGAACCCGTCTTCATTGGCGCTGACGGAGGTGTCCGCGCTGACGCCCGCATTGATGCGCGACTGAAGGGGCTCGTCCGAGGCGGAGGACACGTTCGCGGCCCAGCCGGTTCCCATGTAAAGATCCATGACATCATTGTTCATGAAGTCTTCGATCTGCGCCGCCGTAATGCCGGAGGCCAGGGGGTCGTCCTTGGCGAAGCCGAAATAAGCCAGGAACGCCGCATCGAACGCAGCCTTTCCGCCGCCCGTCTCGTAATCGGCAATCGGCTGCTGGTCCGTGTTCTGGCCGCCGAAAATGAAGATGCCGTTGACCTGCGTATTCAGGACCGAGGTCAACTCCGCAACGGTGCTCGCCGCGGTCTGCTGCGCGGTGGAATACTGGGTCTTCTCGCCCATGACGATGCCGACGGCGTTGATCAGGCCGCTCGACAATTCGTTCAGGTAGTCCATCGAGTCCTGGGTCATCGTCAGGCGCGTCTGGATCTGGCTGTTGGTGTCGATCAGGCTTTGCGCGTGGTCGATGTCGCTCTTGAAGGACTGGAGCTTGCGGCTTTCGGCTCCCAGCACGAGACCGCTGTCGGAGAGCTTGCCGGTGACAACCTCTTCCTGCAGTTGCGGCATCTTGCCCTGCAACTGCGATGTCGACGACCGCAGGGCCAGGTTAAGCGCGTAGGTGGAGATGGTCGAGGTTCTCATCCGTTACACCGAATTCAGCAGAACCTGCATCATCTCGTCGATCGCCTGAACGATTCGCGCCGATGCCTGATAGGATTGTTCGAGTTCAACGAGGATCGCCATCTCCTCGTCCATGTTGACGCCCGTCTTCGACGACAACGACGACTGCAACCGCTCATAGAGGGCGCCTTTGCCGTCAGCTGCGGCAGATGCGCGGGAGCGCAGGGACTCGAGCCAGCCGATCGAGGATTCGGAATATTCGGAAACCGAATAGCTGCCGGTGATACCGGCGCTCGGATCGGTCGCCATTGGCGTATTCATCCGGTCGAGGAAGGCGATTAGCTGATCGGCGAAGCCGGCCTCGCCGGTGGAGTTGGCGACGTAGGCGGCGCCGTTGGCGCCGCCATCGCGCAGGAGTTCGGGATTGCCGCCGACCGACGGATCGTAGGCTGGGTTGATGCTGATCGTCTGGGCAATGCCGGTCGCGATCGTTCCAGCGAGGGGGATTGCCGGCCCGCCCGCAAAGGTGAACAAGCCGGCAAGGTCCGGTCCGCCGCCGCCCGACGTGTCGGTTTCGGCGAAAATGGTCACCATGGTACGGGCGATCTCGTCGAGCTGCGCCTGCATGTCGACCGTCACCGTGTCGCGCAGCTGGATCATCGCTTCCAGCGTTCCGGTCGCGTTCGTATCGGCGCCGACGCCGCCCATGACAGGCACGCCGTCGATGCGGATCGTGTTACCGGTGATACCTGCCGAGTAGGAACTGAGCGGCTGGAAGGTCACCTCGCGCGGGACAGTCTCGAACAGGGTCACGCCCTGATCGGTGTAAAGCACGAAGTCGTTGTTCTCGCGCTTGACCACGGAAACGGAGACATATTCGGAGATCTGCTTGAGCAGCGTATCCCGCTGGTCCAGCGCGTCATTGACGTCCTGTCCGGATCCCGTTCCCTTCACGATCTCGTCGTTGACCTGCTTGAACTGGTCCAGAAGGTTGTTCAGTTCCGCGACGGAGGAATTGATGTTCTGGTCCAGCTCGGCGCGGTATTCCTGGATCGCCAGCGACGAGCTGTTGAGCCCGTCGGCGAGTTCCTTGGCGTAGCCGACGGCCGATTCGGCGAGCAGCGTGTTTGAGGAATCGTTCCCGTAGAGCTGAAGCGCGTCTTCGAAGTTGGCGAGGAGCGTGGCGGCAGAGGTGGAGTTGTCAGCGCCGTTGACGAGGCGTTGCAGCCGATTGGCGCCATTGCTGATGATCGACTGCGCCTGGCTGTCGGACAGCGCCTGGAGGCTGTCCCACAACAGGTCGTCGCTGGTTGCGCGGGTGATGCTGACCACGCGCGCTCCGTTCCCGGTGCTGACGAGAACGGCATCGCGGCGCACGTAATTTTCGTTCGACGCCTCGGAAATATTGCGCGATGTCACGGTCGTTTGAACACCCGTGTTCATCAGGGAGTTCTGAGCGATCCGTAGTGCCGAAGTGAGCGACATCGTCAGTTTTTCCGTTTCGCCGCGTATCCCCTATACGATCGGCTGCGTTCGAACTTCATGCGTACGCGGTACAATTTCATTACCTAGCGAACGACGTTCAGGAGAACGTCCATCAGGTCCGATCCGGTTTGGAAGACCTTGGAATTCGCCGTGTAGCTTCGCTGGGCCTGGATCATGTCCGTCAGCTCTTCGGCTATATCGACATTGGCCGATTCCACCGCGCCGGACACGATCTTGCCGTTCCCGCCGGAATTCGCGAAGCCGATCTTGACCTCGCCGGAATTCTCCGTGGTCTGAAAGACATTGCCGGATAGCGACTGAAGCTGGTCCGGGCTCGCAACCGACGCCATCCCGATGCGATAGAGCGACTGCACCGAGCCGTCGCTGAACTGCGCGTTGACGATGCCGTCGGCCGAAATCTCGATGCTGTCGATGGTTGCCGGGGCGTTACCGTTCACCTTGATGTCGGACACGAGGAAGTCGGTGGCCAGCTGCGTCATGTTGCCGAGGCCGATTTCCAGCGCCTCGCCGCCCGGTACGTTCACCGTGATCGACGTCGGGCTGAAAGCATCGAGATCGCCGGTGGTCGGGTCGAATGTGAGGGTTTCCGTGGCAAGCGGGCCGGCCGCATAGGGGAAGCCCGTTCCCGCAGACGCTTCGGCCTGGTCGAACACCGAGAGCTCCCAGGTGTTGGTGCCGGTCTTCGTGTAGTAGAGATCGAGCATGATCTCCCCGCCGAGGCTGTCATAGACGACCCAGGACGATTTCGCCGTGTATTCGCTAGTCGACAGGTTGGCCGACGGCAAGTCGCCGGTCACGGCTTCAGACGAGCTCGGAAGGTTCGAAGAGAACGTCGCCTCGGTGGAGGCGGTGGCCTCAAGGGCCGCGCTCGTGATCGTTACCGTTTCGAGACCTTCATAGCTGTTGACGACTGCGGATGGTACGCCGTTGTCGTAGCTGTAGCCGACCAGATAATAGCCCGCCGCATTGACCAGTTGACCCTGGGCATCGGGAACGAACGAACCGGCTCTCGTCAGGAAGGAGTTACCCTCGGCGTCCTGGACGATGAAGAATCCGCTGCCGTCGATCGCCAAATCGGTGGTCGAGTTGGTGTATTCGAGAACGCCCTGCTGGGAGACCGCCTGACGGACCGTGGTGACGATGCCGCCGGAGTTGTAGGCGCCGGCGGATCCATTCACGACCAGCGTCGAAAACTCGGTGCTAAAGCCCTTGTAGCCCGCGGTGTCGGCGTTCGCGATGTTGTCGGCGACTGTCGAAAGCCTGCTTGCCTGCCCTTGCATACCGGACACGCCGGTGCGCATCATACCGTAGAGGCTCATGAGGAAATCCCTCCTGTTGCTTTAGCTTCCGACAATAGCCTCCAAATCTTGTCCGAACCTGCCCCCGGCCTCGGCGGCGTCGGGCGTCTTGCCTGTTTTCGCGGCGACCTGCACGCTGGCCGGAGCCTCGAGGCGGTAGCCCAGAAAACGCTTGGAATCGATGATCTCGTAGCCGAGCACCTTGCGCAGCTTCTTGCGCAATTTGGAGATATGGCTCTCGATCACGCACTCCTCGACGTCCTGTTCGAACAGGCCGTAGACGGCGTTGTAGATCTGGCTGCGCGTGGCGCGGCGATCACCGTTGGACGCCAGATATTCGAGGATGCGCCGCTCGCGGCGCGGCAGCGGAAAACTGCAGCCGTCGATCTCGGGATCTCGCCCATCGGTGAATACGCGCAGGCGACCGAACTCGAAAGCCGACCGCGACGTATCCTTGCGGCGGCGAATAGCGGCCACACGCGCCAGGATCTCGCGGACATGGATCGGCTTGCGCACGACATCGTCGGCGCCAACTTCGAAGCGGTGCAGTATATCCGGCAGCGAATTCTGCTCGATCAGCGAAATAACAGGCGATTTCGTGGTCGATCGAATACAGCTGATCGGACAAATACTCTCGTCCGTATCGCCAACAAGAAAGGCTTCTATTGATTCAAGCTCGTTCGTGCAAATTGAATCAAGCCAATTGGGAAGTTCTTTCCCCGAAACTCCAAATACAGGGTATCCAATACGCTGGAACATGCCGCCGAATCCTTGCAAAACAAGGTCGCGGTCGTCGATGACGACTATCATTTAACATCCCCCGCCCGAATCACTTCATTGTTCGGTTCTTCGGGCTTAACGGAGCAGAGAATCTATCCACAATCGCAATTTCTTGCGTATTGCAGATTTTACATTCTTATGAGTCAAAACGAATCGTTTTTGGCGATGTGGCTTTACTTCCCGCAAAAAGCGCGGGCAGAGGGGGTCCAGTTGCCGACGCCGGTCGCCACCATATTCGTGATCACCCGGCAGACATAACGCTTCTGAGCGGCGTTGTTATCGGGACCGGCATGGTAGCGCGCAACCGCCATAGACCACGTTTTATGCTTTTTTTTCAACTGCCTAAGAAATGAGGCGGCGTACATGACATTGCGTTCGGGATCGAACATCGCGGCGTCGGAGGGGAAGCGGTCGCGGTGATAGTAATGATTGATCTGCATGCATCCGACATCGATCAGGCGGGCGCCGTGGCGGCGGGCCTTGTCGAAGTCGCGCAACGCCGCTTCAACCGTCGCGGGAAACTCGGTCCTGCCCTCGATGTTCATCGCGTAGGGGTGAAGTCCTCCTTTCATGCCGGATTCGGTCAATCCGACCGCATAAAGCACGCCGACCGGGACGTTGTAGGTCTTCGCAGCCTGCATCACGTAGCGTTCACAGATTCCCTGGGCGTGCGGGGCGGCGGCCGATTCGGCGTCAGATGAAAAGCCGATCATTGCCGTCAGCATCGCCAGTATCGGCATGACCGCGGCCAAGCGGGCCGTTAGAGTGGCCTGACTGCGCTTCGCGATTGGGATTTCTCGATTCATTTGACGTGTTCCCGCGGTTGTCCTGTCCCGCGAACTGTCCGGAATTGTCGCGGTTCTGGCCGGTGAATTGCTGCGGCGCCTGGTCGTTGCGGTTGACCGAGACGGTAATATCGGAGGACGAGACGCCGGCGGCGCGCAGCGCGGAGCGGATCGCGTCGGAGTCGCGTGACAGCATCTCCGCGGTCTTGTCGGATTCGGCGCGGATCGCCACGTGCAACTGGCCGTCGACGGAATGCAGCCGGATATTCACGGTGCCGAGTTCGGCGGGATTGAGCTGCAGCTGCATCGAACGGACCGGCCGGTTGGACGCGCCATTGGCGGTGACCACGACGCGTGTCGGGGCCAGTTCCTCGAGATCGCGCATAACCGCATCGGCGACCTGGCCGGCGGGGGATGCCGTGCCGCTGGTCGCGGAAGCCTGCGTCATCTGAAAGACGGGCGCGGTCGTGGCGGGCTTGTCAGCCACGGCTGCCTGGGCAGGGGTTGCAGTCGCCTGTGCCGTGGCCGCGTTCGTTTTCGGAGCGCGGTCAAGCGCCGTGTCCGCTGCGACAGCCGGTTCGGCCTTGCCGCCCGTGTTCACTTTCGTATCCGACGTCAGTTCCGGCGCGCGAATTGAGGTGTCGGATCCCGGCGCGGTGGAGGCCGGCGGTGTAGCAGCGCCGGTCCTGGCGGGACTGGCCTCGACCGCTCCCGCGGCCGTCTCGCCCGGGGTGCGGACTGCGGGCTTGCTCGCAGTATCGGCGGCGACGGGCGCGGGTGACGCTCTATCGGCCCCGCGCGGTTCGGGCTGGTCGGGAGAAGCGGCCTTCCTTGCGCGTCCGGTCGCGACGGAAGCCGCCGCCATTTCAGCGGCCTCGCGGGTCGAAGAACGATCGCCTGCTTCCGTCGGCGGGACCTGCGCCTCCGCGACAGTCGCGCCGACGACCACATCAGGTTTCTTCGGCGCGGCATCGGCAGGAACATCGCTTTCCCCAGAGGCGATTGACATGTCTTCGCCATTCCCGCTCGCCACTGCGACTTCAGGATTGGCGACTGTCGACCGGGCGGTCTGCGCCGAGGCGCCAGCCTCGCCATCATCAGCTTCCGATGGGAGACTGGTCTCCTCGCCGGGCGCGTCGGCTACCGGCGACAGGGACGGTTGAACGGCCTCGGCGATTTCGGGAACGGAAGCGGTCTGCTCCGCCGCGACCTCGTCCCCGGCAGTTTCAGGCGCTCCGGTGGAGGCTTCTTCTCCCGCGACATTGCGCCAGCGCGCCGTTGCGAGAAAATCAACCTGCTTGGTGCGGCCGGCATCCGGCGAGGCGGGCACTGTTTCGGCAGCTTCGGACTCGCCCTTGCCCGACGCTCCGGCTTGTTCACCTTTTATCGCCTGATCGAGCGTCTCCGCGAAACCGCCATCGGATCCGGTGGATCTCCGTGCCTGACCGCCCGTCGACGCAAGCGCCGTCGTGGAATTGAGCGCCGCGGTGGTGCCGTTGCCAATCATTGAAATTTCCCCAGCATCTCGTCGATGTCGCCGAGCTTGTCACGCGTGCCGCCGATGAATTCGTCGAAATTGGAAAGGCCATTGTCCGGTGCGTCGTCCGCCGGCGCCTTGAAAATGCTCTCGCGGCGCGGCGCGGGTTCCGATGCGATCGACGCGGTCACCGTCGGCTCCGGATCCATTACGGCACGGGCGATCGCCAGAACCGCGTCGAGCAGTTCGCGGTCGCCATCCGAGAGAACGGAGCGATCGATCGCTTGCAGTTCCTCCATCACCGATTCGATGTTCTCGGAGGTGACTTCGGAGATCTGCGCGTAGAGCGCCTGGCGTGCATCGATCTGCGAACCGACCTCCGGTTTCGAATCCTCGTCCGGTTCTTCCGGCATGAGTTCCGCCAGATGGCGCACAAGGCCGCTGTGGCCCTCCACAGTCGCCTTGCGCATCAAGCGCACGACCACGGCGCTGCGATAGGGTTCCGGCATGAACTCCACCACCTCGACAACGCCTTCGATATCCATCAGGCCGTCCAGAACGATTACGCCGTCGACAAACTCGCCAGCGAACTGCACGGCATAGGGCGATGCGATGTAACGACGCGCGTACCGGCTGGCGATCCGGAGAAAGGAATGGGGATCCTGCCGGCGCTTGTGAATGGTCATCAGGCGGCGTAGCGCCGCTTCCTCGACCAGCGTCCCCGGCGCCAGGAGCCGCGCGGCGTCGAAATCCTTGCGGGCGCTGTCGTCGTCCTTGGAGACAAGGCCGCGCACCAAGCCCAGATATGCGCCGAACAGGCCGCCGATCTTGATCGGATCGACATTTTTCAGCCGCGCTTCCGCCGTGCGGCCCGCGCCTTTCTGATAGACCAGAATCGCGATCGCCAGACGGACGATCTCATCGTCCCTGCCGCCGAGATCGGCGAGGCGCGTCTGCAGCGTTTCGGGATTTCCTCCGGCCATGGCGTAGGCGATTAGCGCCTTGGCGTTCTTCGGCTCATGCAGTTCCGCGGCATTCATGTCGCGAAATCCCTTGTCGATGAGCTTCACCAGTTCCAGCTGCATGCCGAGCGCCGACTTGTCGCCATCGGCGATCTCGTCCTGGATTCGCTGCAGCGACCGCACCAGCTTGTAAGGCTCCGCCTCCAGTCCGGAAGCCGCCCCCGGATGCATGGCGGCCAGCATGGCGCCGCAGGCCGTAAAGGCGCTTATGGCCCGCCTTACCCTCATCCCGCGTCAACCTCCACCAGCACTTCGATGCGACGGTTGGCCGGAGAGAACGGATCTTCCGTGTCAATCAACTTACGGTCCGCGAACCCGGAAATCTCACGTACACGCGTTTCGTCCAGGCCGCCGCGCAGAAGCATGTAATAGGCAGACTGCGCGCGCGAGGCGGACAAGCGCCAATTGTCATAGTCCTTGGAGCGGAAGGGGCGTGCATCGGTATGGCCGTGAATACGAATGCCGCCATTCTGCTCCGCCAGCACGCCGCCGATCTTTTCGAGCGCGAGGACAAGATCCTTCGACGGCACGGCGGACCCGAGCTCGAACATGGAAATGTTGAGTGCATCCGTCAGCGAGATCAGGATCTCGCCGCCCGAGACCTCCACGGATACCTCGCTTGCAAGCTCGGCGTCGTCCCCGAAAACCTCGGCCAGTTTCTCCGAAATCCTGCCGCGCAGGTCTTCCGCCGCATTTTCCAGGGTGAGGGCCTTTTTCGCCGCTTCGGCTTCTGCTTCGGTCAATTCCGGGGTTTCGCCGATCGCGGCCGTTTCCGTTACTTCGCCATCTGCGGCTTCGGCCACCATCTCCGCGGCTTTGTCCTGGCCTTCGCCTGCGCCGCCCGCCGCCTCGGCGTTCATGTCGCCGCCCGTCTCGCCAAACTCCTTGCCACCCATGCGGATCGCGAGATTGTCGGTGGCCGGAACGCCGTCTTCGGCCGGTTCGGCGGGTTCGGCGACGATCACCTCCGCTGCGGTCCCCTCGGCGTCGACCCCTTCGCCATCGGTTTCGTAGCGGCCGGACAACTGCCCCTTGTCGTTGGATTGGCGGACTTCCTCGTTCCAGAAGTTCGGCGAGAACGGATCCATGAAAGCCTCGCCGCCCTGGGCGTCATTGATCGCGTCATTGCCGTTGCGGCCCCCCTCTTCCTCGATCGCCTGGACTTCGCCCGGCGCCTTGTGGTCAGCGATCTGGTCAAGCACGGTGAAGGGATCGGCGAAGAATTGCGCCTCGGCCACCTTCTGCTCTTCCTCGGCGGCTTCCGTGTCGTTGTTCTGTTCGGGAAATTGCTCGTTCGGGGCCTGGACCTCGATTTCCTGAACGCCTTCGGCGTCGTGAAGTCCTTTCACGCTGCGGTTGCGATCGACGAGTTTCACCGGATTGAAGTAGCTGGCGACGGCCTTCTTGGTTTCCTCGTTGGCGGCGTTGATCAGCCAGAGGACGAGGAAAAGGGCCATCATGGCGGTCATGAAGTCGGCAAAGGCGATCTTCCAGGCGCCGCCGTGATGGCCGTGCTCGCCCTCGCCGCCGCGCTTGATGATGATGATTTCCTGGTGCTTTTCCTTGTCGCTCACGCGGCCGCCTCCTCGATGAGCCGATCGAGTTCAGACAAACGGGTGGCAACCACGGTCCGATCGATGCGGGCGACGAGATCGACACCGTCACCCGCGACCGCCTTGATTTGCGCCGCATCCCCCGACCAGGTGTCGAGAAATGCCGATACGAGATATTCCGGACCGCGCAATTCGAAGGTCAGGACGGACGAATCGTCGAGCAACTCGACGATCTTCTTCTGCAAAGCCGAAATGGTCTTTTCGACCAGCCCGGCGCGAATTCTCCCCGCCATCAGCGGCGCAAGGTCCGATGCAATCGCTTCGGCGACGTCCTGCTTCATCCTCGGAAGAGCCGTATCGAGAAGCGCACCCATGGCTTCGCGATGCTCTTGCTGCAGGCGTTCGATTTCTTCCCTGTGTGCGTTTTCCAGCGCTTCCTGCGCCGCTATGGCGTCCGCCGCCGCCATATCGATATCGTCGAGAGAGGGCGCGGACGGCATCGGCCCTTCCATTTCGCCCAGGGAGGGTTCGGGAGAATCGAGGTCCGGCTCCGGCAATTCCAGTTCGCCGAGAACATCGGCCAGTTCGTCCTGCAAGCCGGGAAGATCGGAATCGCCCGATGTCAGGTCTGCGAGATCGCCCAGATCAGCGAGGTCACCGGAACCGGCCAAATCGTCGAGATCATCGAGGCCGCCGGACGGGGCTTCACCGGCATCCGCGAACGGATCGGCGAAATCCTCCGATGGCGCGTCCTCCCCGAGCCCCATGAAACCGACCGGCATGCCAAGCGAGGAGAATTCGTCCTTGGTTGACAGGGCCGCACCGACGAGCGGCTCGAAACCCGACGGGAGCCGTCGCGGCGCGGACTGGCCTTCGGAGAAATCCGGAAGGAGGTTGAGGAGGCTGGAGCGAGCCACGTCAAGCGGCCTCCTGTCTCACCCAGCGCCGCAGGATCGATGCCGCGCGTTCCTCGTCCAGATCCACGATCATCGTCAGCCGCTCCTCGGGCGAGGGCCTCATTTTGGCAAGCAGTTCGCTCTGGTCGACGGAGGATGACGACGAAGGAAGCGGCGGGAGTTCCGGGAGACCGTCGAAGCCGCCTATGTCGTCATCGTCGCCGAAGGGCGAATCGAGGGACGAATCGGACAGGGCCGGCAAGTCGCCGCCCTGGTTCGCCAGCTGTCCGGCGGAGGGCGAATCGCCCTGCAGCGCCTTGATCAGCGGGCGAAGGCCAAGGAAGATGACCAGCAGCGTGGCCGCGACAAAGGCCAGCGCATTGATGAATGTGCCCAGATGTTCGCCGAGCATGTCCAGCACGCCGGGTTCCTGAAGCGGTATGCCGTCGATGCCTTCCATGAATTCGACGGCGTTCACCTGAACGAGGTCGCCGCGCGCGTCGGAGACGCCGGCGGCCGCCACGGCAAGCTGGCGGATCTCGGCGAGCCGGGCTTCGACCTGGGCATCGTCGGCGCCCTCGCCCAACGCCTCGAGGATCCGGTCCCGGTTGACCACGATGGCGATCGAAAGCCGGTTGACCGCATAGCCGTTGCTAACCGTGGCGATTCGTTTGGAGTTCACTTCGTAGTTGGTCGTTTCCTCGCGGCGCTCGCTGCGTTCGGAGGATTGCGGCGAGGCGCCGCCCGCCTGTTCGGCATCGGGCAGGTTCTGATCGACCGAGACGGGATCGCCGCCCGTCTTCTCGGAGGAGGCGTCCTCGCTGCGGACCACCTGGACCGAGCGTTCGACACGCGATTCGGGATCGAAGATCGTTTCCTCGACCTGACGCTGATCCGTGTTGATGTCGGCCTGAACGCTGACGCGGAAATTCATGTCGCCGAGATAGGGGGCGAGCGCCTTGTAGACGCTGTCGGAGACCTCGTTCTCCACCGTCTCCTTGATGCCGAGCGTACTGGTCGCCGTGTTGTTGAGCGGGTCGTCGCCGGCGGCGAGAAGCCTGCCGGTCGCATCCAGCACGGTGACGTTCTCGGTCTGCAGGCCGGGCACGGCGGCCGAGACGAGATGGCGGATCGCCATGGCGCTCGATTCGGCGGTCGAGCCTTCGTAGCGGACGACGACGGATGCGGTCGGGGTCTGTTCGGCGAAACGGAAATTGCCGCGATCCGCGAGGACGATGTGGACGCGCGCGCCCTTGACGCCGCGAATGGCTTGGATCGAACGGGCGATCTCGCCCTCCAGCGCGCGCACGCGGGTGACTTCCTGCATGAAGGCGGTAAGCCCGAGAGAGCCGAGATTGTCGAACAGTTCGTAGCCGGTCGCGGAGCTGTTCGGCAGGCCCTTCTCGGCGAGGATCATGCGGGCCCGGCTGGTCTTTCCGGCCGGGACGAGGATCGACGTGCCGTCCTCGTTGACGTCATAGGAAATGCCCGCATCGGCGAGCGCCATGCCCATGCGGGTTATGTCGTCGCGCTCGAGCCCGACATAGATGGGCTCGAAAGCGGGACGGTTGAGAAGGTAGGCTGCGGCTCCGACGCCGACCATGACGACCAACCCGATCGCAGCGAGCATGGCAAGCTTGCGAGCGCCAAGCGCGTTCAGGTTATTGACGATCTGCTGTAACTGCTCCGGCACTGCGGTTACTCCATTTCCCCTTCAAGGAAATAGCCGGTGAAGCTTGTGTGAGAGTGTCTTGACCTCTCCACGTGCGGGGTGCGGAGACTATGGTAGAAATGAAAACGGGCGCCCGCGAGGGACGCCCGAATTGCCGGAAATCGGCTGGATATTCAGCCTCGATTCAGCGCTGGTCCTACTGGAACAACGACAGGATCGTCTGTGCGTTCGAATTGGCGATGGAGAGAGACTGGATGCCGAGCTGCTGCTGCGTCTGCAGGGCCTGCAACTTGGTCGACTCCTCTTCCATGTTCGCGTCGACCAGCTGGCCAACGCCGCGGTCGATGGCGTCCATGAGGTTGTCCACGAAGCTCGTCTGCATGTCGATGCGCGATTTCGTGGCGCCGAGATTCGACGCGACGGTGGTCATTTGCTGAAACGCGGCGTCGACTGCTGAAATCATGTCGTCGATGTCGGCGTCGTCGATACCGAGGGCAGTGATATCCAGGCTGGACACCGAGACTGTCACGGCGCCGGCGCCGGTTGTCGTGAACGTGCTGTCGAGAATGCCGGACTGGTCGTTGGCATCATAGAGTTCCAGCGTCGTGATATCGATGGCGATGGTCGAAACGGCGACCGAGCCGTCACTGGCACGCGAGAACGAGGACACGACATTCTTCGTGGCGGTGTAGTCGGCGGCGGCCGAATCGACGGCCAACCAGTTTTCGCCCGAGAAGGACGCCGATTCGGCGATGCTCGAAAGCTGGTTCTGCAGTTCGGCGATTTCGGACTGGATTTTCGTGCGATCGACGCCAGGTTCGCGGGCGGCCACGAGTTTCGACTTGATTTCGTCGATAACCTCGATGGCGCTGTTCAGCGCGGTGTAGGCCACGTCGACCTTGGCGGCGCCCAGACCCAGCGCGTCCTGCACTGTGGAAAGCGCCTTGTTGTCGGAGCGCATCGTCGTCGCGATCGACCAATAGGCCGCGTTGTCGCTCGCCTCGGCCACCTGGTAGCCGGTCGAAATGCGCGACTGGGTTTCCTCGATCTTCGAGTTGGTCTGCTGAAGCGTCTTGAGCGCGGTCATCGCCGCGGCGTTCGTCATGATACTGGACATATGATCCTTTCCCTGTCTGGAAGGAAATCTGCCAGTCAGCCGCGGACTGAATGACTTCCAAATTCTTCCCGACCACTACGCGGCCGCTCATGAGCCATGCGTCCGGGTTTATCCTTCGCGATAAACGCCTTGCCGAGACCATGAACGGGCGATGATCCCGACCGGGCGGTCTACCGCTTCCAGCCAGAATATCGTCCTTAGCTTGCGCCGAACTGGAAAAGGAAAAGGGGCCGCTGAACGCGGCCCCTCGTCACTTGAGATAATCGCTTGTCGCTTACTGGAAGAGCGAGAGGATGTTCTGAGCGGAGGTGTTGGCGATGGAGAGCGCCTGGATGCCCAGCTGCTGCTGCGTCTGCAGCGCCTGAAGTTTCGTCGACTCCTCCTCCATGTCGGCATCGACCAGCTGACCGACGCCACGTTCGATCGCGTCCATCAACGCATCGACGAATTCGGTCTGGGTGTCGATACGCTTCGAGGTCGCGCCCAGGGCGGATGCCGCGTCCGTCATCAGGCCGAAGGCCGCGTCAACCGCCGACAACATTTCGTCGAGGTCGGTATCGTCCACATTCGCCGCGGTAATATCGAGGGTCGAGACGGAAACCGTCACCGCGCCCGTGCCGGTCGTGGTGAAGGTGCTGTCGAGAATGCCCGACTGGTCGTTGGCGTCGAACAGCTCGGTCGTGGTGATGTCGATCGAGAGCGTCTCGACGGACACCGAACCATCCGATGCGCGTGTGAAGGAAGCGACGACATTTTTCGTGGCCGTGTAGCTGGCGTCGGCGGAGTTGACCGACAGCCAGTTCTCGCCGCTGAAGGAGGCCGAGGTCGCGATGCTGCTCAACTGGTTCTGGAGTTCGGAAATTTCCGACTGGATCTTCGACCGGTCGATGCCCGGCTCCTTGGCGGCGACGATTTTCGCCTTGATCTCGTCGACAACGTCGATCGCGCTGTTCAGCGCTGTATAGGCGACGTCGACCTTGGAGGCGCCGAGACCGAGGGCGTCCTGAACGGTGCCAAGCGCCTTGTTGTCGGACTTCATCGTGGTCGCGATGGACCAATAGGCCGCGTTGTCGGAGGCCTGGGCGACCTGATAGCCGGTCGAGATCCGCTCCTGGGTCTTGTAAATCGCTTTGTTGGTTGCCTGCAGCGCCTTCAGCGCGGTCATGGCGGCGGAATTGGTCATGATACTGGACATCGTGGTCCCTCTCGGAATTCAAAAAAGAAACGGATATTCCGGGTCAGCCGGTACAGTGGTGGAGCGTCATGCCCTATCGAATGATATCCACTGTGCTTGGCCTGCATCTGGGCCAGAAGGGATGCACACGCCGCTTCCTGTCAGGCACAATCCGATCGCACGTCGCCACGCCCGCAAAGCGGGTCGGTTTCCGGATACGAGCTAGATTGATTGCCAGACCGCGAAACGGGTCACTCGGCTACACGCAAACACACATCAAGGGTTCTGAGCGGACACACCGCCGTGCGCTACAAGCACGGCCTTACCGGGAACCCTCGCCGCAACGAACAGACAGTTTCGTCAGCGGATCAGGATGAAAGAATTAATGAAAATGCTTAACAAAATGCAAAAGCGGGCCGCGTTGACGCGGCCCGCCTCTAAAATTCTGCTCTTTATCGCTTTTAGCGGAAGAGCGAGAGGATCGACTGTGCGCTGGAGTTGGCGATCGACAGCGACTGGATGCCCAGCTGCTGCTGGGTCTGCAAAGCCTGCAGCCTCGTCGATTCCTCTTCCATGTTCGCGTCGATCAGCTGGCCGACGCCGCGGTCGACCGCGTCCATCAGGTTCTTGACGAACTCGTTCTGCATATCGATGCGCTTCGAAGACGAACCCAGCGTCGAAGCGGCGTCGGTCATGCTCGAGAACGCGGTGTCCACGGCAGCGATCATCTCATCGAGGTCGGTGTCATCGATACCGGCCGCAGTGATGTCAAGGCTGGACACCGAGACAGTAACAGCGCCTGTGCCGGTCGTGGTAAAGGTGCTGTCGAGGATACCCGACTGGTCGTTGGCGTCGAACAGTTCGGTCGCCGTGATGTCAACGTCGATCGTGCTGACCGAGACCGTGCCGTCGGAGGCGCGGCTGAAGGAGGCAACGACCGACTTCGTGGCGGAGTAAGTACCCGCGCTCGAGTCGACCGAGAGCCAGTTCTCGCCGTTGAACGAAGCGGATTCGGCAATGCTCGTCAGCTGGTTCTGCAGCTCGGAGATTTCCGACTGGATCTTCGCCTTGTCGGCGGACGGCTCTTTCGCCGCGACCAGCTTGGACTTGATTTCGTCGACAACGTCGAGAGCCGACTCCATGCCGGTATAGGCGACGTCGACCTTGGAGGCGCCGAGGCCGAGTGCGTCCTGCACGGTGCCGAGTGCCTTGTTGTCGGATTTCATCGTGGTCGCGATGGACCAGTAAGCGGCGTTATCGCTGGCGTCGTTGACGCGGAGGCCGGTGGAGATACGGCCCTGGGTCGTTTCAATCTGCTTGTTGATGGAGGTGAGCGACTTGAGCGCCGTCATCGCCGAAGTGTTTGTCAAGATACTGGACATACTGTCCCCTTCCCAAAACTAACAAAGGAGGGACATTCCGGATCAACCGGTACAGCGGCCGGGCATCATGCCCCTATCAACACCGATAGCCTCTGTGAGTGGCCGCACGATGCCCGGGAAACATTAAAAAAGCCTTGAGTCGGCTTTCCTTCCCGTTTCAAAGGGTTAGCACCAGGATTTATAGTTAATGACTGGTGTGGATTCCGGCGTAATTCCGCCGTCCTACACGACCGAGCGCACCATCGATCCGACCAGGACGTTCCAGCCGTCAATCATGACGAAGAACAGGATCTTGAAGGGCAGCGAGACCACCGATGGCGGGAGCATCATCATGCCCATCGCCATGACGATCGTCGCGACAACAAGGTCGATCACCAGGAACGGCAAAACGACGAGAAAACCGATCTCGAAACCGCGCCTTATTTCCGAGATCATGAAAGCGGGAATGACCACACGCAGGTCAACCGTCTCGTCCAGCGCAACTTCCTGGCCGCGTTCGCGGGCCAGCTGCGCGAAAAGCTGCAGGTCCTGGTCGCGCACATTGTTCAGCATGAACTCGCGGAACGGTTCGGCGATCAGCGGAAACGCCTCTTCCTCGCTGATCTGTTCGCTGACCAATGGCTGCAGGCCCTGATTCCATGCGCGGTCGAAGACCGGGGTCATGACATAGAAGGTCATGAACAGGGCGAGGCTGACAAGGATGATGTTGGCCGGCGTCGTCTGCAGGCCGATGCCGGCGCGCAGAATGGAAAAGACGATCACGAAGCGGGTGAAGCTCGTCAGCATGATCAGGAGGCCGGGCGCCACCGCAAGAACGGTCAGCAGGCCGAACAGCTGGACAATCAGACCGCTGGTCTGGCCGCTCAAGCCCTCCGGAAGGCTGAAACCCGGCTGGCCCTGGGCAAACGCCGGAGCGGCGCCCAGCACCAGCAGGAAAGCAAAAAGGGCCGCGACGCGCCTCATTCGAGGATCAGCGAGCGGACAAGCACCCGCTTGACGCGCCCCTCGGTACGGATGGCGGCGCGCTCCTCAAGGTCCTCTATGAGGTGCTGATATCCGCTTCCGCCGCGAAGATTGTAGAGCTTCATCGTGTGGACATAGGCGATGATGTCCTGGTGCACATCCTGCGCAAGCATGGTGTCGGAATCGCCTTCGAAAACGAGGGAGAGTTCCATGCGGATCCAGGCATCGGTGGGATCCACCAGATTGGTGGTAATGGACGGCAGGTCGACGATCGACAGTTTCTGCGTGGCGCCGCCATGCTCTTCGGCTTCCGCCTGGCCGCTTTCTGCACCGTGGCCCGCGGCGGCCGATGCATGGGCGGCTTCCTTGGCCGGAGCCTTTTCGCCGGCCGTTTCCGTCGTCGACGCCATGCTGGCGGGCTTGAGCATGGTCGCGCTCACGCCGAAGCCGGCGCCGCCTGCAACCAGGGTGATGATCGCATAGGCCACCAGCATCATGACCATCGAAGGGCTTTTCTTGCCCTCCTCCTGATGTTCAATGGTGGACGCCATGTCTGCCTGCCGCCTAGCCGTCAGAAGGGAAGATAGAGGTCGAGCGCCTGCTGCCCGTAGGGCGGCTGCTGCACCTCGGTTATGCGACCCTTGCCGCCATAGGAAATACGCGCCTCGGCGATCCGGTCGTAATTGATGGTATTCTCAGGTCCGATATCGGATGGCCTGACAATGCCGGAGATGTTCAGGACGCGCATCTCGGCGTTGACCCGCATTTCCTGCGATCCCTGGATCAGGAGATTGCCATTCGCGAGCTCGTCGATGACGACGGCCGCGATCGAGAGATCGATCGTCTCCGATCGCGTCGTGCCGCCGGAACCGGAATAATCCGTCGAGGAATTCATGCTCGCATCGGCCGACAAGTTACCGGTGATCGCGCTGGTTCCATATCCGGCGCCAAGGCCGAGAGACTTGTTCGCCGTACGATTACGGTCGCTCTGGTTGTCGAGCTTGGCGCGGTCGTTGATGGCGATCTTGATGGTCACGATATCGCCCTTGGCCACCGCACGATGCGCCGTGAACAGGCTCGCGGCGCGGTCGTTCCAGGTTGAATAGCGATGCCCGGCCGGCTTCGCGGCATAGACTTCCGGCTTGGTCATCATCTGGTCGGCGGCGAGTTCAGCGCCAACCGGCGTCATGGCCGGCGGCACGCCGATCTCGCGGGGATGCGTCGCGCATCCGCCAAGCGTGGCCGCTACGAGCGAAAGAAGGACGGCGCGTTTCATTGCTTTTTCATCTCTCCGGTGTCGGCGACCGCCGACATGATGACCGCAACCATTGCCGCGCGGTCGGCCGACATCTCGTTCAGTATCGTTCCGGCGGCGCGCGGGCTGAGCTTGCTCAGCAGCGCCGCCGTCAATTCGCCGGGCAGTTTCTCCATGCGCTGCGCGGCGGCGTCCGGGCGCATCTTCGCGAACACGTCGACCAGCCCCTCATTGGCGGCTTCCGAGAAGCGTTCGCGCTTTTCGACCCAGTTCTCCAGTTCGGCGCGCTTTGCCTCCAAAAGCGCGATCCGTTCCTCGACCTCGGTCTGCAGTTTTTCCAATTCGCCCTTCTGGATGGCGTAACGGCGTTCACGGGCTGCATCCGCGATGTTGGAGCAAAACCTAGCGATTTCTTCGCTGTTGGATTTCGGCGGCTCCGCATCGAGCAGCGAGGGCATGGAGGATTGCGCATAAGCCGACGCGCAGAACAGCAGCATCATGGCCGCCGGCAGAACCACGCGGCCTGTCACACCCGATCCGATCCTCGAAGAAGCCGGCTTCATTGCACCACCAGTTCGGCCTGCATGGCGCCGGCATTCTTGACCGCCTGAAGAATGGCGATGATGTCATTGGGACCGACGCCGAGCCGGTTCAGCCCCTCGACGACGCCCTGAAGATCCGTTCCGTCGACCGTGCCGAGCTGCGTGCCGACCTCGGAGACATCAATGAATGTGTTGTCCTCGACCGCCGTCTCGCCATCCGAGAACGGATTGGGCTGCGAAACCCTAGGGGCCTCGGTGACGCGCACGGTCAGCGTTCCATGACTGATCGCCACTTTCGAAATGCGCACATCCTGGCCAATCACGACCGTGCCGGTGCTCTCGTCGAGCACGACGCGCGCCGGCGTATCCGTCTTGACCATCAGGTTCTCGATACTGGCGAAGAAGCGCGCCGGCGAAACATCCTTGGGCTTGGTGATCGCGATGGTGCGGGAATCGATCTCCCTTGCGGGACTGATACCGTATTGGGTCGTTCCGAACTGATTGATCGCATCGGTGATGGCGATCGCGGTGGTGAAATCGGGATTGCGCAATTGCAGCGTGAGCGAGCCCTCTTCCTCGAAGTCTGCCTCGATCTCGCGTTCCACGATGGCGCCGCCCGAGACGCGTCCGGCGGTCGGCGTGCCGCGCGACACGGTTTCAGCCGCACCTTGCACCTGGAAGCCGGAAATGGAGACGGGACCCTGAGCGACCGCGTAGATTTCGCCATTCGCCGCGCGCAGCGGCGTCATGATCAACTGGCCGCCGCCGAGCGATGTCGCGTCGCCCAGGGAGGAGACCGCCACATCGATGCGCGACCCCTGCCGCACGAAGGGCGGCAGGTTCGCCGTCACGATGACCGCGGCGATGTTCTTCAGCCGCGCCCTGCCCTCGGCGGTCGCGATGCCGAGATTGTCCAGCATCGAGCGCATCGACTGTTCCGTAAAGGGCGCATTTCGCAGGCTGTCGCCGGTGCCCTGAAGCCCGACCACCAGCCCGTAGCCGACGAGCTGGTTGTCGCGGGCGCTCTGCAACTGGGCGATATCCTTGACGCGCGACTGCGCCCCGACAGGGGGCGCAACAACGAGGAGGGAAACGAGGGCGAGAAACAGGCGTCTCATCGCGACTCCACCGCGACGCTTCCATCCGGCATGACGATGCCGGAGATTGTTCTGCCGCTTTGCGTATTGCGTATGCGGATCGGGTCTCCGAAACCGGCCGATTGCAGCGCGACGGCGTCCATTGCGATGGTAAGCGCGCCGTGACGGTAATAGACCGTCGTCATGTCGCCGGCCTCGATCGCATAGGCCTCGCGCACGGCATTGGGGGCGATCAGGCGCTTCGGCAGGATCGTCTTCGCGGCGACCATGCCGACGATATCCGAGGCGTCGCGGATGACGACGAGCCCGTCGCGCAAGGGTTTGCGAAGATGGGTCTCGATGACGGCTTCGGCCGGCACGATCTGGCCGGGATAGATCACCCGGTTGACCGTTATCACGACATTGTCCCTGCCGGCCGCCAAGGCGGACCCGCCGCAGGCGAGTATGATCGCGGCGAGACATGCCGCGATGCGCCAGAGCCGTCCGGTCTTCATGTTACCGCAGTCCCGTCGAGACGACGCTCGCCATTTGGTCGGCGGCCTGAATGACCTTCGAGTTCATCTCATAGCCCCGCTGCGCGGCGATCAGTTCGGTGATTTCCTTGACCGGATCGACATTGGAGTTTTCCAGATAGCCCTGCTCGATCGTGGCGAAGCCCGGATCGCCGGGAACGCCGACAACCGGCGCGCCGGAGGCCTCTGTCTCGCCGAAGAGATTGCTACCCATCGGCTTAAGGCCGGCATCGTTGGCAAAGGTGGCGAGCGTCAGCTGGCCGACATCCTGAAGCGCGATCTGGTCTTCGAGACGGGCAAAAACCTGGCCGCTCTCGTTGACAATCACCTCGACGGCGCCTTCCGGGACGGTGATTCCGGGCTGCACGGCGTAGCCGTCCACGGTGACCAGCTCGCCAACCGCATTGGTGTTGAAGGCGCCGGCACGGGTATAGGCGATTTCGCCTCCCGGGCCCTCGATCTGGAACCAGCCGCGGCCGGACAACGCCATGTCGAAGCTGTTGCCGGTGCTCGTCAGCGCGCCCTGGACATGCAGGTTGCGGACGGCCGCGGTCCGGACGCCGAGGCCGATATTTGCACCTTCGGGAATGACCGCCTGGTTGCCGCTGCTCGGCGCGCCGGCGAGGCGCTCGGTCTGGTACAACAGGTCCGAAAACTCCGCCCGGGCGCGTTTGAAGCCGGTGGTGTTGACGTTGGCGATGTTGTTGGCGATGACCTCAAGATTGGTCTGCTGCGCGTTCATGCCGGTCGCGGCGATCGACAATGCCTTCATGGCACACTCCTCAGATTTGCATCCGGCTGATTTCAAGGAAGGCTGTTACGATCTTGTCCCGGATGGCGATCGCCGCCTGAAGGTTCTGTTGCGCGTTCATCACGGCATCGGTCACGTCACGGATATCCGCCTTGCCCTGCAGGGCCTGGGCGGAGACCTGCTCGGCATTGCGCAATTCGCCGACCGTGCTCGACGCCGCATTCTGAAGAGCATCGGCAAAGCTCATCCCGGTGGCCTGGCCAGCCGTGGAGGCGGCGCCGGCGGCTTGCGAAGCGCCGGAGCTCTTGATGGAGCTGACGGCCCCTATGGTCAGGTTCATCGCCATCAGCGCGCCCTCATCAGATCGATGGTCATCGAGATCAGGTCGCGGGCCTGTTTCAGGACCTGCAGGTTCGCCTCGTATGACCGGTTGGCGTCGCGCATGTCGGCCATTTCGACGAGCAGGTTCACATTGGGCAGCTTGACGAAGCCGGACTCGTCGGCGGCCGGGTGGCTGGGATCGTAGCGGAGTTCGAAATTGCTGGTGTCGCGCACGATCGAATCCACCTTGACCTCCGTCGTCCCGGAAGAGCGGTCGAGCTCCGACGCAAAGGAGACCATCTTGCGCTGGTAGGGGTCGCCGCCAGGGATCTTGGAGGTCGACTGGGCGTTGGCGATGTTTTCCGAAACGACCCGCAGGCGGGCGTTTTCGGCGTCGAGGCCGGATGCTGCGACCTTTATCGCTGAACCAAGGTAATCCATTACGAGCCCTTCGCGGTCATCAGGACCATCTGGTGGAAGGCCGAGACGATTGCCGTGTTCAGTTCGAAGGCGTGGCGGATTTCACTGGATTTCACCAGTTCGTCCTCCATGGAGACAGGCTTGCCGGAGGTGGTCAGCTTGCTCGACTGCTCCTCGACGACCTGGAAAAAGTCTCCGTCCTTCGCACCGAAATGCGTGGCATTCGTCGCCGCCAGGCGCACCGATTCATTCGAGACGGCAGCCTCGAACGGCTCGACATCCACCGACCGGTAGTTCGGTGAATTCGCGTTGGCGATATTGTTCGCAACAGTGGTCTGACGCAGCGAAAGCCACTTCGCCTGTGTCGAGGCCAGCTTGAAAAGATTTACGGCGTCCATGTCGTATCCTTCTCCTGAAGGACAGTAACGACCGTTTCTTGCGTGTGCCTTGTCGCGAGTGGCGCGAAGAGAGAACAGTCGCGGACCGGCCGGCGGGATTCGACCTAATTCGGGCGCAGGGTCTTTCCGCCGGAGGTGACGATGTACCAGCCGCGGTCATCCTCGCGAAACGCCTCGGCGGTGGTGTCGTCGGGCAGGCGCGAATTCACCCGCACCAGATAGACGCCGTCGGCGTCGCCGACCAGGGCGCGCGCGCCGTCGACCGCGAGCACCGTGAAGGATTTGCCGTTGCCCGGATAGGGCTGTTCTTCGACGCCCACCGTGCGGATCGTACTCCGATCGACCTTGCCGGTCGTCACCGGGTCGACCTTGACCGGGGGCTCGATCCCGGTTGCGGTCCTGACTTCGGAAAGCGAGCTGGCGGGCTGTCCGGCTTCGAGCGGCACCTGGGCGATGATCTCCTCGCGCGGGATCACGCCGTCGCGCGAGAAGGTCATGCGCGGCGGGCCGTAGGATTCCGGATGCAGATAGACATGCCAGGGGAACAAGGCGGCAAACGTGCCAAGACAGAGTCCGATGACACTGAGAATGTAGTCCGCAGCCGTCATGTCGCGGAACCAGCGACGGCGTGGTTTTCTACTTCTTTTCATCCTGCTTCATCCGTTCGGCTACAGCGGCAAAGGGGTCGCTGCCGGCGGGGTCGGCGTCCCTTTGCTTCAAAGCTTCGTAAAGACGCGGAACCGCGAGCACGGCCTGGTCGAGCTCGGGATTGGCGCCCTGCTGCCATCCGCTCATCATGCGCAGATCGCGGGTTTCCTCGAAAAGAGCGATCATCGAGCGCAGTTGCGAGACCAGAGCGCGCTGCTGCTCGCTCCAGGCCTTGTCCGCAAGGCGCGACACCGAAGACAGCGGATCGACGGCGGGAAAACGGCCCCGATTGGCAATGGCGCGCTGCAAGACCAGATGTCCGTCGAGAATGCCGCGCAGCGTGTCGGAGACCGGGTCGTTGTGATCGTCGCCATCGACGAGAACCGTCACGACCGCGGTTATCGATCCGCCCTCCGAACCGCCGGGCCCCGCGCGCTCCAGAAGCTGCGGAAGATCGGTGAAGACCGAAGCCGGATAGCCGCGCGAAACCGGCGGCTCGCCGACCGAGATCGCGACTTCGCGCAGCGCATGGGCGAACCGCGTCACCGAATCGATGAGCAGCAGGACCCGCTTGCCCTGATCGCGGAACCACTCGGCCACCTCCATCGCGGAGGACGGCGCCCGCCGGCGCAGAATGGCGCTTTCGTCGCTGGTGGCGACGACGGCGACGGCCTTTTTCATTCCGTCTTCACCCAGCGTGTCTTCGAGAAATTCGCGCACCTCGCGGCCGCGTTCGCCGACGAGCGAGACGACGACGGCGTCGAAGGCGTCCGCATGCGCCAGCATGGCGAGCAGGGTGGACTTGCCCACGCCCGACCCGGCGAAAACGCCGAAGCGCTGCCCGATGCAAAGCGGCGTGAAGATATCGATGACGCGAACCCCGGTGCGGAAATGCTCGCCGACGCGGCCGCGCATCATCGGCGAATGCCGTTTCCGTGCGACATGGCCCGTGCCCGACGGAATCAGCGGACCCTTGCCATCGACCGGTTCCCCGAGGGCGTTGACCACCCGGCCGAGCCACCCCTCGTCCGGGTGCACATGCATCGGCCCCTTGTGCATGACGACGTCATTGACCGAGAGCGACCGGGCATTGCCGCACGGCGCGATGACCACCCGGTCCGGGTCGATCTGCACGATCTCGCCACGCGCGGCGCGGGGGCCGACGCCGATGGAGACGAAATCGCCGAGCGCCGAGTAGCCGGCGATGCCCTCGGCGACAACGACATTGGGATTGATGCCCGATACGACGCCGCCGCGCTCCAGCGGCTCGCTTTCAATGCCGGAAGCCTCGACGGCGCGCCTGAGCCTGACAAGCGCATTCATGCCGATCAGCTCGCGCTAAATGCTCGAATGAGCTGCTTCATCGAATCTTCGGACGTCTCCATCAGGGACGCGGCCTCCTCGAAGGAGCGCTGCACCATGATGAGCTGCGTCATCTCGTTGAGAGGATCGACGTTGGACAGTTCGACCCTGCCCTGCACGATGCCGACATCGGGATCGTCGACGATCGGATCGGGTTCACCGCCGACAAGGATTCCCGAATTTCCGTAGCGCTGGAAATCCGGCGGCGGATCGAAGGCGAACAGGCCCAGTCCCGCGACGAGGCGTCCGTTCTGACGCAGAATGCCATTGTCATCCAGTTCCGGAACGCCGCCCGCCGGGTCGAGCGTGATCGGCGCACCGCCGGGATCGAGAACCGGATAGCCGGACAAGGTGATCAGGTCGCCGTTCTCCGACATGGTGAAGCGCCCGTCACGCGTCACGGCTGTGCCGGCCGGGGTCTCGATCCCGAACCATGCATTGCCGCGCACGGCGAAATCGAGCGGGTTGTCGGTCTGTTCGAGGCCGCCCGGCTTCACATCGAGATATTCGACGCCTTTCGAGGAAAAGGAGGTCTCCGTGCCGGACACGTCCTCGACAACTTCCTCGAACTTGACCTGTCCGGCGCGAAAGCCGACGGTCTTGCTGTTGGCAATGTTCTCCGCGATCGTGTTCAACCGCGCGAGGCGGGCCACCTGGGACGAGAGACTGACATAAAGTCCGGTTTCCATGCGCCGTTACCGCTTCAATTGAGCGATCTGCAGAAGCAGATCTTCGCTGATGCCGGATTGCGGGCTCGCGCCGAAAAGAGACGCCACGCCGGAAACGGCCTGGTCCTGACTGTTGGTCGCGTCCCACATCGCGGCAAACCGATCCAGCAGTTTCTCCAGCTTTTCCGGGTCGCCCAGGGTTTCGATGTCGATGCGGTCCGCGAACATCTCGACCTGCTTGTCGATATCGGCGTAGGCGATCGAATCGGGCAGGCCCAGAACGGTACGGACGACCTTGGACAAGGCCTTATCCGCAAGGACCTGATAGAAGTTATCGATGGTTTCGGCCTTCCGCTCGAAATAGAGCGCGAGCCGCACGCCCTCGTTCTCGTCGCCCGCCTGTTCCTCCAGCGTCTGGCGCAGATATTTGTCGACCACGCCCTGCTGGGTCTTGGTGAAGGAGGTCGTCGACTCGTCGAAGGCCACGAAGTTGAACGTCTTGGCGAATTCCGCGTAGCGCTTGTCGGAGAGCGAGTTGGCGAAACTGTCGTCGGCGTCGACGCCTTCCGCCAGAACCTTCTTCATGAAGGCCTTGCCATAGGTCATGTCTTCCAGACCGAACGCCTTCATCGCGAAGCTGAACAGCCTGTAGTCATCGATCAGGTCGTCGGCGCTTTTCACGTTGCCGATATTTTCCAGATAGTACTCGACCTCGCGCGAGACCGTTGCCTGCGACGAAACCCGTTCGATGGATTTGTCGATGTCGTTGGAAGCCAGCCGGTACGACACGATCGTGCTGATCATGGGAATCACCCCGATTTTCGCGTTCTCCCCGTCTTAGGGCGGCCGCCTTGCGCGAGCCTGTCTTGCTACCGCTCCCCCATCTGTCTTGGCGGTGGCCGCTGCCAGCCCCGTGCAAGGTTTGCCCTCTAGCTTGCAAGCAGATCAGAAGCGGAGAGACTCGTGGGCATTATCATCGGAATGGTGATCACGCTTGGTTGCGTTTTCGGCGGCTACATGGCCATGGGCGGACACGTCGACGTCCTGGTGCAGCCCTTCGAATTCGTCATCATCGGCGGCGCCGCCATCGGCATCTTCGTCGTCGCCAACCCGATGTCGACGGTGAAGGACAGCGGCAAGGCGATGATGGAGGCAATCAAGAACAAGGTGCCGAGCCGCGAGGAATACCTGGAACTGCTCGGCCTGCTGCATCAGCTTCTGCGCGAACTGAAGACCAAGCCCCGCAACGAGGTCGAAGCGCATATCGACAATTCCGAGGAATCGTCGATCTTCCAGGAATATCCGCTGATCCTGGCCAACAAGGACCTGACCAATTTCATTTGCGATTATTGCCGCCTGATCATCGTCGGCAATGCGCGGCCGCACGAGGTCGAGGCGCTGATGGAAGAGGAGATCGCCACAATCCGCCACGACAAGCTGAAATCGTCGCATGGCCTGCAGGGCATGTCCGACGGGCTTCCGGCGCTGGGCATCGTCGCCGCGGTGCTCGGCGTCATCAAGGCCATGGGCGCCATCGACCAGAGCCCGGAGGTTCTGGGCGGACTGATCGGCGCGGCGCTCGTGGGAACGTTCTTCGGGATCTTCATGGCCTACGGCTTCGTCCAGCCGCTGGCAAACAAGATCGGCATCATCCGCGAGAAGAACATCCGGCTCTATTTCGTCGCCAAGCAGACGCTGATCGCCTACATGAACGGCTCGCTGCCGCAGGTGGCGCTCGAATTCGGGCGCAAGACGATTTCCAACTATGACCGTCCCTCGCTCGACGATGTCGAGAACGAGGCGATGGGCACCGGCGAGCCCAAAGCCGCCTGACGATGGAAAAGCCCGCCGCTCCCGTGGAAAACAATACGGAGATCTTCGACCGTTTGCTTGGCCGGAAGGGCGACGCCGCACGGCTCGAACCCGCCGCCAAGGCGATCGCGAAATATCTTCCGCAGCGTTTGCCGACGGTCCTCAAGAAGGCGGGATTCGACGTCCGGGTCGAGTTTTCCGAAAAGCACAATTCCAGCGCGACCGCGCTTTTCGCCCGCTACAAGAGCGGTGCCGCCTGCATCCTGCTCGCGACCAAGACGCCGAGCGCGGTGGCCTATGTGATCTGCGATTACCCGGCAGCCGGGATCCTCTCGGAGATCATGCTTGGCGGCGACCCGGAATTCGCGACGCTTTCGGCCAGCCGCGCGCCGACCGCGACGGAAAAGGACCTCGTGTGCCAGTTCGGCGACCTTGTCGGCCAGGCGCTGCAGACGACGCTTTCGACCAAGGATTGCCCGTCGAGCGTGCGTGTCGCGCTCGACGCCGACGATATCCGCGAGAGCGGCAATGCCGGCGAAGTCATCGCTTTCGACCTGAAGCTCGGTTTCGGCGCGGCCGAACCGGTCGTGACCGTCGCCGTGACGCATTCCTACATGCTGCAAATGGCGCGCGCCGCGCCGGAGACTATCCGCAAGCCGTCGCCGAACAGCCATGGCGAGACCAACCGCAAGGCGCTGTCCATCAAGGTTCCGGTCACCGGCGCGGTCACGATGCCGCCGATGACGCTCGGCGAACTCGCCGCGCTCAGCACGGGCGACGTCCTTCCGCTTTCCGAATCGGGAGAGACGAATGTCCGCATGAAGGTGAAGGGGCGTCCGCTCTACGAATGCAATCTCGGCCGCAAGGGCGCGAATTACGCGCTCTGCCTGGAACGGCCGCACCGGGCGATGTCGGAAGCCCTCAACGGGATCGGTATCCCGCTGACCGAGTCCGAACTCAAGGAGACATATGATGAGTGATCCCGCAACAAACCCGCTGGAGGAACTCGGCCTTTCGCTGGACGACATCCCGGGAGCCGACCCGCTCGACGAAGCGCTGGCGGAACTGCAGGGCGTCATGGACAAGGACCAGGAACTGGGGCCGCTCGACGAGTTGATGGAAGACGCGGAGCCCGAGGCCGCGGCCGCACCGGTTGTCGACAGCAACCTGCAGAAGCTGGTGATGTCGATCCCGGTGCAGATGGACGTGGTCATCGGTTCGGCGGAAATGCCGGTTTCGGACCTGATCGGCATGGAGGCGGGTTCGGTGGTGATGCTGAACCGCAAGATCGGCGAGCCGGTCGATATCTGCGTCAACGGAACGAAGATCGCGACGGGCGAGATCCAGTCCCTCGACGACGATCCGAGCCGTCTCGGCGTGCGCATCACCGCGCTGGAAAAATCGTGATCACGAGGGGCCGATAGACGGATCCGTCCGCCGGAAGTTCGACATGGCAAAACGATACACCCTGTCAAAACCGCAACGAGCCGCCGCCGTCATGGTGGCGATGGGGAAATCGCGCGCGTCGACCTTGCTGAGATTCTTCAAGAGCGAGGAGCTGCGCGTCATGATCGACGCCGCGCATACGCTCAAGAGCATTCCGCAGCCCGACCTCGAGGAACTGGTCAAGGAATTCGAAACCGAGTTCACCGTCGGCGCGGGGCTGATGGATTCCGCCGACGCGATGGACAAGATCCTCAGCGAAGCGCTTTCCGACGAGGAAATGTACGCGCTGACCGGGATGACCGCCGAACCGGTCGAAGTGGAGCCGGAGCAATCGGTCTGGGACCTGTTGCCGAAAGTCGATCTCGACGAACTGAACAATTTCTTCGCCGGCGAATCGCCGCAGCTCTGCGCCGTCGTGCTGTCGCGGCTGAATTCGCGCACGGCGGCTTCGATCGTCGAAAGGCTGGAGCCGGACCTGCGCAAGGCGACCGTGGCGCGGCTGCTGTCATCGAAGCCGGTGCCCGAGTCGGTCATCAAGACCGTCGAGAAACGGCTCGACGAGGCCTTCAACCTGACCGACGACTCGCGCGGCGGCGGAGCCGGCGAGGGCGTCGGCCGGCTCGCGGAAATCCTCAACGAGATGAAGAAGGATGTCTCCGACGACCTCCTCGACCAGCTGACGCCGGTGATCGGCTCGAAGAAGGTCGAGGGCGTCAAGTCGCGCATCTTCCGCTTCGAGGACATTCCGACGCTTTCCAAGGAGGCGCGCACGCTGCTTTGCGACGGATTGTCGTCCGACGTTCTGACCCTGGCGCTGCGCGGCGCAAGCGACGATCTGAAGGAAAACATCCTGTCGTCGATCAGCCAGCGCACGCGGCGCATGATCGAATCGGAACTCGGCGCCGGCGGGGCCAAGCCGGCGGAAATCGAGCAGGCGCGCAAGTCGATCGCGGCTCTGGCGCTGCGGATGGCCGCCGAAGGCAAGATCGAACTCCAGGTCGCGGCCTGAGACGGCGGGTAGGGTAGACACTGAGCCATGGCCGACGAAAAGCCCGACAAGGAGAGTAAAACCGAGGAAGCCTCGGAGAAAAAGATCCGCGACTCGCTCGACAAGGGACAAACGCCCTTCTCGAAGGAAACGCCGATCCTCTTCTCGCTGCTAGCGATCCTTTTCGTCGCGACGTTCTTCATGCCGGCGAGGATCGCCGGCATGGCGCAGCAGTTGGCGACGATGATGGACCAGTCCTTCGAATATCACTTGAGCGGCAGCGGCGACATCTACTGGCTGATCCAGCGCGTGATGCTGGTTGCGGGCACGGTGACCCTGCCGCTGTTCGCCGCAGTGGTTGTGGCCGGGTTTTCCGGATCGGCGGCCCAGAACACGCCGCGTTTCGTCGGCGAGCGCATCAAGCCGCAACTGTCGCGGATTTCCCTGATCGCCGGATGGGGGCGCATCTTCAGCACCAAGGGTTTCGTGGAGTTCCTCAAATCCGTGGCGAAACTGATCTTCGCGAGCATCCTGGTGGCCCTCGTCCTGCACGATCTCGTGCCGCGCATGCTGCAGGGCATGAACAGCGAGGTCGGCAGCTTCCTGGTGGTTATCCGGGAAATGCTGATGAAGATGTTCGCGGCCATCATCTTCGCGATGGTGCTGGTCGCGACCGCGGACTTCTTCTGGTCGCGCTTCCAGTGGCGCGAGGATCTGAAAATGACCCGCCAGGAGGTCAAGGACGAGCTGAAGCAATCGATGGGCGACCCGATCATCAAGGCGCGCATCCGCTCCGTCGCCTATGATCGCGCCCGCAAGCGCATGATGAAGGCCGTCCCGACCGCATCGCTCGTCATCGCCAACCCGACCCACCTTTCGATCGCATTGCGATACGATCCCACCCGCGATCCGGCGCCCATCGTCGTCGCCAAGGGGCAGGACCTGATCGCGTTGCGCATCCGCGCCATCGCCGAGGAAAACGGCGTACCCGTGTTCGAGAATGTCCCCCTGGCACGCGCCATGTACCGGCAGGTCTCGATCGACCAGATCATACCCCAAGAGTTCTTCAAGGCCGTCGCGGAACTGATTTCCATTCTGCGCCGCCGAGCACAGAGAAGCTGACACCATGCTGGCACAAGAAATCTGCCTGGAACTTGAACCTTATGTCGCCAAGGCCATCTCCGGCCTCGCCGCGGAACTGCGCCTTGTCGATATCGCGGATTACATCGCCTATCTGCGCATGGAGCGCTATGGCTGCGTGGCGGATATCGTGCGCGATGCCGCCGACCTTTATTTCACGCCGGGCTATATCGAGTTCGCGATGGACGGCGAAACCTCGGCGGAATGGGGCACGGCGCCGGAAGTGACGCTTATGCTGATGATCAACAGCGCGCGCGCCAAGGCGCATGTCGCGTTGACGCTCTGCGAGCACCACGCCGAGATCAAACTCGGCTACGTCAATTTCGCAAGCGAACTCGAAGCGCGCGAGGACCGCGGGCACCTGTTGCTGGACGATATCGCGGACAACAGGATGGACCGCAGGGCGCGACTGTTCAGGCCGTGGCAGATAGGCGGGCTGATGGCGCGGCCGAGCGCCTGAGCCTCCGGCCGCACATTCAATTGACCGCGTCGAGGATCGGCACGGCCGCTTCCTGGCGCGACATCACCAGCATGCCGCTCCAGCCGCCTTCGCCGCTTCCGGCGGAAGCGGGAGCGAGGAAACCGTGCACGAAGGCTCCGGCCGGCGCGGCAAGGCGCGCGGTGAAGTGGAACGGGCGTCCCTCGCCCGCCAGTTTCTCGATCAGTTCGATCAGGCCGGCCCGGGCATCGGGATCGTAGCATTCGAGGAATGTCCGCATACCGATCCGCTCGCTTTCGCCGGACAAGCCGTGAAATTTGCGCGCGACCGGGCCGAGCAGAATCGAGGCGTCCTCGAGATCCAGCCCGAAACGATCGACAAGCGCGCTGCGCGACAATTGCCGGATATCTATATTGTTATTCGGGTCGGCGCTTTCCGTATCGAAAGGTACGGTTGCTCCGCCGTAAAGCATCTTTGTCATCTGGCGGCCCTTTTTGCAGGCCCATGATTGAAGGTAACCTTGCGTCACTAACTCCAAAAACTGCATGTTCCGCAATCTTAATCCTTTATTAACCTCAATACTGACGCTTTGAATTAAATGCGGAAGACCCGGCAGCAAATGCGTGCTCCGGGAACGATGCCGCCGCCTTCCCGTTGTCGTTGGATCGACCAACAACGCTCGACGGAGAACCACATGACCAATCCATCCAGAAAGTCAGGCTCGCCGGACGGAAAGCTGACGCGCTCCGACATCGCTTCGGACGAAATGGGCCGGAACAGCCTTCAGGGGGACGATCAGGCGAATGTGCGCAACGAGCGTCACGCCGTCCCGGATGTGAAAACGGAAGCCGACGGCGTCATCGAGAGTTTCCGGAAGCTCGACAAGGACGTGCGCGCCCGCGAGGACCTCGGAAAGGGCAATCGCTCCTCCGAGAATAGCGGCACCTGACCAAGCTACTTCAAAGGGAATGCAATGACCCACACAGTGGAAATCAAGGCGATCACGCCCGTCGCACACAACGTCTTTTCCTACGATCTGGAACGGCCGTCCGGCTTCACATTCGAGCCGGGCCAAGCGACGGAGGTGTCGATCGACAAGGATGGCTGGCGAGACGAGAAACGCCCTTTCACCTTCACCTCGCTGCCAGACGATGAAAGGCTGCAGTTCACGATCAAGTCCTACCCGGAGCACGACGGGGTCACCGACCAGCTGTCGCGACTGCTGGTCGGGGATCGGCTGATCATCGACGATCCGTGGGGCACGATCAGCTACAAGGGCAAGGGCGTGTTCATCGCCGGAGGTGCGGGGCTAACCCCGTTCCTCGCGATCCTGCGCGCGCAGAACGAAGCCGGGCATCTCGCCGGGCATACGCTGCTCTTCGCAAACCGGTGCGAGCGCGACATCATCCTTCAGGACGAACTGGACCTGATGCCCGGCCTGACGACCCGGCACATCCTCAGCGAGGAGGACAAGAGCGGCTACGATCACGGTCTCATCGACCGCGCCTATCTGGAATCCGTGATCGAGGATTTCGACCAGATCTTCTATATTTGCGGACCGGACGGGATGGTCGAGGAGCTCAAGGGCATCCTCGACGATCTTGGCGCGAAACCGGAAGGTCTCGTCTTCGAAGAATAGCGATCAGTTAAGGCTCAGCCGGCCGTCGCCGCCGCACATGACCGGAGCGACTTTTCCTTCGGGCATGTTGAGGATCGATTCGAGATCGGTATTGCCCTCGACGAGGTCGGCCAGGCTGATCTTGTCAAGGGACGCGTAAAAGGCCTCCACGGCGCGTTTCAGCGCCGGGCGCAGCCAGCAACTCCCGATCAGCGGGCAATTGTTTTCCTTCTCGTCGAAACATTCGGCGAAGGGAAGATCGGCCTCGAACACCCGGAACACATCACCGACGCGAATATCCTCGGGCGTGCGGGCGAGATACATGCCGCCATTGCGGCCGCGCAATGCCTTGATATAGCCGAGGTGAGCCAATTGGCGGATCACCTGGCCGAGATGGTTCTTGGAAGCGTTGCACTTGTCCGCGATCTCGGCCTTTGTGATGCTGTAGCCGGGATTGACGGCGCATGTCATCAACACCCGCATCGCAAGATTTGTTCTGATCGTCAGACGCATGGTTCCTCCGCGCCCCGCATGAGCTACGCCTCCATTAAGATGTGGACCATATACACGATTTTGCCGGCGCCAATTGATCAAGATCATATGAATCGTGCGGAAAACCGCCGGAATTCCCGCAAAAACCCGCCTGTGACGACAATTTCGCACCCTTGCCGGCATGCGCCAGGGAAATTCGGACATCCCGTCAATCGCAATGGATCGGCAACAACAGCCTGTTCGGCTTGACGACGCTGTTGATGCGCCCGACAATTCGCGGAAAGGGACAAAACGGGGCATTCGCGAATCGGCCATGCGGGCGATTTGCCGAAACGGGGATGTGCAAATCCCGTGTCCGCCAAGAAACGGGAAACAACCATGCGACTCCAGCGCTTCGCCATTCTTGCCTTCGCTTCCCTCATTCTCGGTTTCCTCACCTCTTTTTCAGCGGCTTGGGCGGCGGATGCCGACACGCAGGAAGGCCGCCAGGCGATCCAGCAGGCTCTGAACGAAAAAGGCTTTCCCGTCGGGACGCCGGACGGAATTTTCGGGCCGAAGACCGAAGCGGCGATCCGTGCCTTTCAGGACTCGATCGGCGCGGAGGCGACAGGGACGCTGACCGACAGCCAGGCCGACCGGCTTCTCGGCCGGGCGACGCCCGCCAAGGCGCCCGAGCCGCAACCCGAGGTCACCGCCGGAACGGTTTTCAAGGATTGCGACAGCTGTCCGGAAATGGTCGAGATCCCGAAGGGCACGTTCGAGATGGGAGCGACCGACGCCGAACAGAAAAACCCGTTTATCGGCTTCGTTCCGGAGGAACATCCGCGGCACGAGGTCAGCATCGGCTATCCTTTCGCGATCGGTCGCTACGAGGTTACCGTCGCCGAGTTCGACGCCTATGTGCGCGAGACCGGAACGGAGGTCGGCGGCACCTGCGGCGTCCGGCTGATCGAGACGGGGCCGCTTGCGGAGAATTTCACCGGAACGCGCCATCCGGCCTCCAACCCGGAGATCTACGGCCCCTATTTCGTCTATATAACCGATGGCTCCTACAAGCAGCCCGGGCTCTCCGTGACACCGCGCCAGCCGGCCGTTTGCGTGTCGCGCAAGGAGGTGACTGGCTATCTCGCATGGCTCAAGGAGAAGACCGGCAAGGCCTATCGCCTGCCGACCGAGGCCGAGTGGGAATATGCGGCGCGGGCCGGAACCCGGACCGTCGCCTTCTGGGGCGACGATCTCGCCCATGCCTGCGGCTATGCGAACTTCGCCGACAAGGCGTCAGGCTACCAGGCCGGCGAGGCCGCCCCCTGCGCGGAAGCGGTACGCCCCGAATGGACGGCGGAAGTCGGCAGCTACCGGCCCAATCCATGGGGGCTTTACGACATGGCCGGCAACGCCCAGGAAATGGTGCAGGACTGCTGGAGCCCTGGCTACGACACCACGCCACGGGACGGTTCGCCCGTGCGCCAAAGCGGCTGCCAGCTCTTCATCGCGCGGGGCGGCGACTATGAAATGCTCCATGTCTCGATGCGCGCATCCGAAAGGCTTACTTTCGGCTACGACCCGCAACTCGACATGGTGCAGGGCCCCAACGAAGCGCTGGATATCCGCAGCAACGTCGTTGGCTTTCGTGTCGCGCTCTCCCTCGGCAGCGCCGCATGGGATTGGCAGTAACTTTCACAAGAGAAGCTTCTTCGCGCCGGACAGGACCCCACCCTGTGACCTTCTGCCGTCACGAACCGGCGGAAGGGTCCGAGGTTTGTTGCAGGCGATCCGGTCCGGTCTGCGGCGGCCCGGTTGCGATTCAATGCGATGCGAGACCGAAACCGCACAAACTGGATGAGACAGCGCCCTGGAGCCTGTCGTGGTTGTTTGACCTAGGACGACGCTGTTTCGAGTACGATGGCGCCTGTCGATTTTCCGGATTCGAGTGCGTGGTGAATTCGGACCACATCCTCAATCGGCGCGATCTGCGGCGATGGTATCGTCAGCAAACCCTGTTCGAGCGCAGCAAAGAGCCGTTCCGCCTGCATCGTCATCATGGCGCGGTCCGCGATGTAGTGGCCGTAGTTCGGGCGCGACAGGGTCAGCGACTTGCTCGCCATCGGCCCTATTTCGCGAGCTCTGATATCGCCTGACGCCTGTCCGAAGGAAACCAGGTGACCGCGTATCGCAAGCGCGGCGATCGAGGCGTCGAAGCTGTCGCGCCCTATCGCGTCGTAGACCACGTCCGCGCCACCGCCTGTGAGCTGCCGGACCCGCTCGATAAATTCCTGGCCGCGGCCGATGACAACCTCGTGGGCGCCACTCGCTTCGGCCAGCCTGGCCTTGTCCAAATCCGAAACCGTCGCGATGACACGGGCGCCGAGGGCCGAAGCCCACTGGGTGAGCAAGGTGCCGACACCGCCTGCCGCCGCATGCACGACCACCCACTCGCCCCGCCGAACCGGATGGACGTCGTGCAGCAGAAATCCGGCGGCCACCCCCTTGAGCATACCGGCCGCCGCATGGGCCGCATCGAGCCAATCCGGTGTCTTTACCACGAGGTCCGCATTCATCGTCCGAACCGACATGTAGGATCCCGCGGGCCCGCAGGCATAGGCGACCCGGTCCCCCGGAGCGAGATGTCCGACACCGGGCCCGACGCTCTCGACCGTTCCCGCCGCTTCCATTCCGGGAATCCCGGGCGGTGTGACGAGGTCGAAATAGCCCGTCCTCGAATAGACATCGATGAAGTTCACGCCGATATGGCTTTGCCGGATCCGCACCTCGCCCGGGCCCGGAGGCGGAACATCGATTTCACGCAACGAAAGCACATCCGGACCGCCATGCCGGTCCATCACGACCGCGCGCGCCTTGACGATACCGCCGGTTCCCGACGTGGCAATCGGCGCAGCTTTTTCCATATCTGGCGTTTGTTCGGTGCGAGCAGGGCGTGGCGGGCCGTCCGATGCACGCGCTACGCGCAGAACCCCGCCCGCGCCCGGCCCGGTGCGCAAATGCTGTTCGAGACTGCGCATGCCCGCGCGGTAGATCCCGTTTCCGACGAGATCCATCAGTTCGCGCGCCCTGTCCGGCGGCGGGCTGAATTCGCTTTCCCATTGCCAGAAGGTTGCCCCGCTGTCGGTCACCGGCATGAGCCGGATCGTCGCGACATAGTCGTGAAGGGGAAGCGGCGAGTCGAGAAGGCAGTAGCTGAGTTCGTGCGCCTCGTCGTCAAGGCTCAGAAGCTGCTCACGCAGGAAACCGCCATCCGTCAACGTGAACGCACGCACCGCGCCGACCGTGTCGGCCGGCAGGCCGTTTTCGATCTCGCTGTCGGCAATGGCCGGATGCCAGTCCCGGTGGCTGTTGAAATCGCGCACCCAACGCCAGACCTCGTCGATCGGGGCATCGACGATCGCGCTCTCACGCACCCGCGCCAAGATGCCCCTCCAACAGCTGATGTAGCAGGACCGGAACCGTCATCGGCCGCCGAAGGATTGCCTGAGCGCGTCGAACGCCGCCTGGAACACGGACCTGCCGATCTGGTCGATCAGCGCCTGCTCGCGTTCCGGCGGACAGTCGAAATCGGCCTGCCATTGCGCGAAGGTCACATTGCCGTCGGTCACCGGGGTGATCGACAGTTTCGCCACGTAGTTCTCCACGCCCATCGGGCTTTCGAGGATCGAGTAGGTGCAGCTCATGTCGTAGTCGGACAGGGCCAGCAACTGCTCGCGGATCTTGCCGCCATCGGTCAGGGTAAAGTTACGGATACACCCCACCTTGTCCGACGGCAGACCCTGTTCGATGCGGCTTTCCGCGACGAAGGGAGTCCACTCCGGCAGGCCGTTGAAGTCCCGCACCCGCCGCCAGACATTCGCGGCGGGCGCCGGGATGACGCTCGAGACATAGACGCGGGTCACGGCTTTCTCCGCCCGACGGAGCTCAGTTCCGCGAGTTTAACGGTCACGGTCGCGATCCCGGTCGTCGTCGTCGCTGGCGATGCCCTTCTTGGACGACTTCCCCTCGGCCTTGTCGACCAGCGAGGTCATGTCCTTGGCATCGCGCAGCACGTCGGTCATGCGGCCCATGGAGCCGCCTTCGATGCCGATCTCCTTCATGAGATTGTCGATCATCGGCGCCTGCACGCGGTAGCGAAGCGCCGAGTCGATCACCTCGTCGGTGACGTTCTTGCGGCTGCCGTCATGACCGTTCATGCCGTCGACATGGAGGATCTTGATGCCCTCGATCTTCTCCATGGGACGGACGCTTTCGCGGACGATGCCTTCCAGCCGTTCAAGCAGCTTCTCGCGAATGCGGGCCTGGCGGGCGTCCTCGGAAAGCGCGTTCTCGCTCTCGTTGAGGGCGCGCTGTCCGTCGGCGTCGACCTTGTAGCGTTCGCTGGCGGCGAGCGCGGCGATCTTCTCGGCTTCGGCCTTGGCCGCGGCCGCGATCTTCTGCGCTTCGGCGAGGCTCTTGGCGGCCTTCATCTCGGCATCGGCGCGGCCGGTGACCCGCAGCGTTTCGCGCGCCACTTCCCGCTCGGTCGCGATCCGCTCGGTCAGGCTGCGGCGCTCGGCGATTTCCTTCTCGCGCGTGGTGAGCGCCTGTTCCTCGGCCTGCACGGCCTTGGCCCGGACGGCCGCTGCGGCTGCGAGCGCGGAGGAGCGCTCCTGCGATTTCTTCGCCAGTTCCACCGCCTTTTCGATTTCGGCGATCTCCACGGTGCGGTCGCGGTTGACCCTTGCGGTGGAGATTTCCCGCTCGTTGACGATACGCGCCTCGGCCACGGCCCGTTCGGTGGCGAGCCGGGCCCGTTCCACTTCTTCGGTCATGGCGAGCTCGGCTTCCTCGAAAGCCTGGCGCTTGGCGATCTGCAGGGCGTCGAGACGGCGTTCGCGTTCGATGCGGACCTCGTCGAGCGCACGCTCCTGCGCGACCCGCTCGGCCTCGGTCATCTGGTTCTGCACGATCTCGTTGCGCTGCTTCTCGGCCTCGGCACGGGCCAGTTCCACGGCCTTTTCCGCGATGGCGATCTGGCGTTCCAGCGCGTGGATCTCGATGGCCTTCTCGCTGGCGATCTCCTTTTCGCGCCGCTCGAGATCGCGGGCGATCCGGACCTTTTCGAGCTCGAGTTCGAGGGTGATCTGCTCGCGCTCGGTCTTTTCGCGGCTCTTGATCTCGGCCTCGTCAATGGCCCGGCGGCGGGCGATCTCGCGGCGCTGGGTCTCTTCCTCGGACTTGATGCGCTCGTCGGTGATCGACCGTTCCTGGGCGAGGCGGGCCTTTTCGATCGCCTCGCGGGACGCCAGTTGCGCCTGCTCGCTTTCCTGTTCCTTCAGGGCGCGTTCGCGCACCAGTTCCGACCGCTGCGCCGCGCGCCGGATTTCAAGCTCACGCTCCTGTTCGAGGCGGGCATATTCCTGGTCCCTGTCGATGTCGAAGACCTGCTTCTGGGCGGCCAGGTTCTGCGTGCGGATTTCCACCAGGGTGCGCTGCTCGATCTCGTTGCGCATCTTGCGCCTTGTCTCGATCGACTCGGTGATCTGGGTGAGGCCCTCGGCGTCGAAAGCGTTGGACGGGTCGAAGAATTCGAGGCCCGTCTGGTCGAGATCGGCAATGGCCACGGCGTCGAGTTCGAGCCCGTTGCGGGACAGGGCCTGGGAGGCGAGTTCCTTGACGGCGTCGGCATATTCGCCCCGCTGTTCATGCATGTCCTCGAGCGTCATCCGGGCGGCGACCGTCCGCATGGCCGCGGCGAACTTGCCTTCGAGCAGGGAGATCAGCCCGTCTTCCTGCATGGTGCGGCTGCCGAGCGTCTGCGCGGCGGCTGCGACCGCGTCCCGCGACGAACCAACCTGGACGAAGAACTCCGCGGTGATGTCGACGCGCATGCGGTTGCGGGTGATCAGCGCCTGCTCGTCGCGGCGCGGCACCTCGATGCGCATGACGTTCATGTTCACCGGCGTGATCTCGTGCAGCACCGGGATGACAAAGGCGCCGCCATTGACGACGACTTTCTCGCCCAGGAAACCGGTCCTGACGAAGGCCACTTCCTTGGTCGATCGCCGGTACAGCCATCTGAGTATGTAGACGGCGACCACGATGGCGATGACGAGCACCACCAGCCAGATGAGCGCCTGACCTAACAATTCGCCTGACATGTTTCTCCTCCCTTGTCGCGATGGTTCGGACCGCCCGGTCTCAGAACGTCACCGCCTTGAACTTCATTGTCTGTTCCGTCAGCGCGGTTTCGGTCGGCAGCCTCTCCATCGAGGACGCGCCGTAGAAACCGTGGCAGTTTTTCGTGCGGCCGAGCACGTATGACGCGTCCTCCGGCGAGGACACCGGGCCGCCATGCACGAGGATGATCGCATCCTTGTTGACCTTCAGCGCCGCTTCCGACCACGCGTCGACCAGCGCAGGGCAATCCTCCAGCTTGAGCGCCGTCTCCGCGCCGATGGAGCCGCCCGTCGTCAGGCCGAGATGGCAGACGATGATGTCGGCTCCCGCCTTGGCCATTTCCGCAGCCTCGTCCGTCGAGAACACGTAGGGCGTGGTCAGGAGATCGAGTTCATGCGCCATGCGGATGACGTCGACTTCCTGACCGTAGGACATGCCCGTCTCTTCGAGATTGGCGCGGAACGTGCCGTCGATCAGGCCGACCGTCGGGAAATTCTGGATGCCGGCAAAGCCCATATCCTTCAGCTTGCGGAGGAACGGCTCGAACATGCAGAACGGATCCGTGCCGTTAACGCCCGCGAGCACCGGCGTGTTCCTGACCACAGGCAGGATTTCGCTCGCCATCTCGACCACGATGTCATTGGCGTTGCCATAGGCCAGCAGTCCCGACAGCGAACCCCGGCCGGCCATCCGGTAGCGGCCTGAATTGTAGATCACGATGAGGTCGATCCCGCCCGCCTCCTCGCATTTGGCGGAAAGGCCGGTACCCGCACCGCCGCCAACGATCGGCACGCGGTCGCGCTTCATCTGCCGGAATTTCTCAACCAGTTCTTTTCTTTCGAATCTCGGCACTAGGCAGACCTCCTCATCGGACCGGCAACCGCGGTGTATGCACTGACCAACGCATCCGAGAATGCGGGATCGTTGATGTTGGCGTTGATACGGATGACCTGACGCCGGGCGGTTTGGCGCACAGTCGCCTCGATGGCGTCGAACAGGGCCTTGTCGGCGGCCGGATCGAAGAACTGTCCGCCGGGCTTGTCGAGGATCGACACGCCGCCCTCGGGAATGAGGAACCGGACCGGGCCTTCCATCTCGTTGATCCTGCCACCGATCCATTCGCCGAAGGCGCGGTTTTCCTCCGGCGTCGTCCGCATGAGCGTGACCGACGGATTGTGAATGACGAAGTTCCGGCTGTTGAACCGTTCCGGGACGGTATTGCGCGGTCCGAAATTGACCATGTCCAGCGCGCCGCAGGAGCCGACCCAAGGCAGCCCGGTCGCAATCGCCGCGCCGAAACGGTCCTGGTCGCAGGGGAAGACGCCGCCGACGATCATGTCCGCGACCTCGGTGGTCGTGATGTCGAGGAAGCCCGACAGCAGGCCCGAATGACCGAGCGTCTCCATCGCCTTGCCGCCCGTGCCGGTCGCGTGGAAGACGAGACAGTCGTAATCCGCCTCGAGCGATTTCTGTACGGCCTGAACGCATGTCGTGGTCACGCCGAACATCGTGATGCCGACCGTCGGACGCGCACTGGCCTGGCGTGCGGCCATCTCCTCGCCGCTCGGCATGCGCGCGACCATGCCGGCAAGCGCATGCGCCGCGTTTGCCAGCACCCGCTCGGATATCAGGTTGAGGCCCTGAACATCGGTGACCGAATGGAACATGTTGATGTCGGACGCCCCGACATAGGCGCGCGTATCGCCTGAGGCGACCGTGGAGACCATGACCTTCGGAATGCCGATCGGCAGCGCCCGCATTCCCGCGGTCGCGATCGAGGTTCCGCCCGATCCGCCGGCGGAGATCACCCCTCCAATGCCGCGCTGGGCCGACATGTAACGGGCAAAAGCCTCTGACATGGCGGCCACCGAACGCCCGCGGTCGTCGCCGAAAACAGCCGAAGCCCCCTGCGGGTGGTATCCGGCCACCTGCAGCGGCGTCACATCGGCGCGCGACGGTTTCTGCGAGGTCGAGAGATCGATCGTGCGGACGGGGATGCCGAGCTTTTTCAGGCAATCTCTCATGTAGCCCAGTTCCTGTCCCTTCGTATCGAAGGTGCCGGCGACAAAAGCCGTCTTGCCGATCCGCTCCGAGTAGGGGATCTGGAAAACCTTGCGATCGTCAGCCTCCGCTGCCGGCTTGCGCCGGTCGACCATTTCATCGCGCAAATTCGCAGCGGGCAGGTTCCAGCGATTGGGGATCTGCGAGACGGTTCGGATATTGCCGGAAGACGATGCCCGGCCGTCGCCCTCGCCGCGAGAGACCACATAGACCTCCGCCATCCTCTCGGCGACGCTCTCGCCGGGCGCGATCGCCTCGGGTTCCGGTTCGGCGACATCGTCGGCATGCCGTCCGACACCGAGCAGGCGTTGCTGCAGGTCGCGATCGGCCGCGAGGACGCTCGCATCCATGGTGCGGTTGATCTGGCCGTTGACCATGATCGCGACGGTGTCGGAGACGGAGGTCGCAACACCGATATTCTGCTCGATCACGAGGATCGCCATCTCGCCTTCATGGCCGAGATGCAGCAGCATGTCGGCGACTTGGTCGACGATGACCGGCGCGAGCCCCTCGGTCGGCTCGTCCATCACCAGCAGCTTCGGATTGGCCAGTAGCGCGCGCGAGATCGCCAGCATCTGCTGCTCGCCGCCCGAAAGCTGCGACCCGCCATTCATGCGGCGCTCATGGAGCCGCGGAAAGGTCTGGTAGACGCGGTCTAGCGTCCAGGCGGCATCGTTACCGCCCGTCGCCGCAAGCCGCAGGTGCTCGTCGACGCTGAGGCTCGGCCATACGCGGCGGCCCTGCGGCACATAGGCAATGCCGGCATTGTGGATCTGGTGCGGCTCGAGCCTCGAAATCTCGCGCCCGTGAAGGCGGATCGATCCCGACCGCGCTTCCTTGAGACCGGTAATCGTGTTGCAGAGCGTCGTCTTGCCCATGCCGTTGCGGCCGACGACGCTCATGACGCCTTCCGGAAGCGTCAGCGAAACGCCTTGCACGACATGGGCCTCGCCGTAATAAACGTGCAAGTTCTCGATCGAGAGCGCCGCGCGCGGCTTGGTGTCCGGCCGTTTAGCCATGGCCGTGCCCCCCGCCGAGATAGATCTCCTGGACGGTCGGATCGTTCTCGATCTCCTCGGGCGTTCCCTCGGTAAAGAGCCGTCCGTTATGCATCATCGAGACATATTCGGAGACGCGGAGCGCAACATCGAGGTCGTGCTCGATGATGATGTAGCCGATGTGTTTCGGCAGCGCGTTGAGGATGTCGATAAGATCGCGCCGCTCAGTCGGCGACAGGCCGGCCGCCGGCTCGTCGAAGAGGATGAAGCGCGGCGCGCCGGCAAGCGCGAGCGCGATTTCAAGCTGCCGCTGCTGGCCGTGCGAAAGCGTACCGACCATTGCGTTTTTCTCGGCATCGAGATGCACGGCGTGCACGATCGATTCCGCCTGCGCCATCGCCCCGTCCGAAGGACTTGGCCGGAGCAGGGAAAAGCGGCGGCGCGAAACGCCCCGGCATGCGAGATAGACCGACTCCAGCACCGTCAGGTTCGTGAAGAGCTGGGAAATCTGGTAGGTGCGGCGCAGACCGCGGCGGATGCGTTCATGGGCAGCGAGCGTGGTGATGTCCTCGCCGAAAAACCGGATCGAGCCGCTCGTCGGATTGAAGTCGCCGGTGATCGTGTTGAACAGCGTGGTCTTGCCGGCGCCGTTCGAGCCGAGGACCGCGCGCCGTTCCCCGGCCGCGATCCTCATCGATATGCCGGAGAGGGCCGTCAGCGCGCCGAACTGCCGGCCGACGCCATCGAGTTCCAGCGCATTCGCGCCGGTTCCCTGCAGACGTGATGCGGCGACATTCGTCGTTGCCATGATCGCGGCCCTCTCCTGCCTCTGTCCGTTACGGGCAGCTCGGGTTTTCGCGGCTGACCGCGCCGAGCGCCAGGAACTCGTCCTTCGGAATGCCGAGGGTCTGGTTGACCTGCGGCGTGACCTTGATCAGCTTGTTGACGAGCGTGCCGTCGTCGGCCTCGCTCACCTCCGTAAGGAACATGTCGGCGATCGCGTTGCGGTTTTCGTCCAGCGACACCTTGCCGGTCGGCGTTTCGAATTCGAGGTTCGAGAGCGCCTCGCGGAACTTCTTGCCGCCATCGGAAAGATCGCCGCCGACTTCATCGAGGGCGAGCAGGGCCGCCTTCATGTTGATGTAGTAGGCATGCGCGAACAGCGACGGCGACGGGAACGCGCCGTCCTGCTTCTTGTAGGCTGCGGAGAATTCCGTCCAGGCCTCGGCATCATTGGTGTCCGCGGTCGGACCCGCGGCCGGCGTGCCGATCAGCACGTCGCGCATGCGGCCCTTTGCCGTCAGAACGGTCTGGTCGACGGTGATCGAACCGCCGATCAGCGGCGCCTGACCACCGGCGTCGTTATACTGCGACAGGAAGTTGACCGCGTCCGCACCGCCGAGCGCGACATAGATCGCGTCGACGTCATCCGGAATGGCGGCGATCACCGACGAATAGTCCTTGTTGCCGATCGGCACCCAGGACTTCGACGGCACGGTTCCACCCGCCTTGCAGAACTCCGCCATGAAGCCGAAGACCTGCGTGTAGGGGAAGGAGTAGTCTTCCGCCACGGTCGCGACCTTCTGGTAGCCCTTCTCGTTGAAGGCATAGTCGCCAAGGCCGGCCATCCACTGCGCGCCGTCGGTCGAGAACCGGAAGAAGTTCTCAGCCGGATCGCGCAGCGTCGTATCCTGCGCGGCGGAGCTGCCGTTCAGGAAGGTCACGTCGGGCTGTGTCTTCGCGTAGTCCTTGACCGCGATGCCTTCGTCACCGGAGAGCGGTCCGATGAGGACTTTCACGCCGTCCTGCTCGACGAGCTTGCGCGCTGCGCGCACCGCGCTGTCGGGCGAAGCGTCCGACGATCCCTTGACGATTTCGATATCGTTGCCGGCGACCTTGCCGCCGAACTCGTCGACGGCGGTCAACGCGCCGCGCTCGCTGTCCTCGCCGAGGACCGTGAAAGCGCCCTCAAAGGTGGCAAGCAAACCGATCTTGATCGACTCGGCCTGCGCCACCGCGAATGCCGGGGCGCTCATTCCTGTCGCCAAAGCAAGCGCCAGCAGTGTCCGTCTGTTGATATTCATGCATTCCTCCCTTGGTTTCCATCAGTGTTCGGGGCCTTCTTGAATGACCGCCAACTATCCCGGCCCTCCTGCGGCTTGAACCGCTCCCAGAGACCGAGAATTCCGTCTGGTGAGATGAAAACGATCACCAGAAATACGAGACCGATAAGCGTGTTGAACCGCTCCGCGCCGACGATATCGATCGCGAAAGTCTGCATCAGGACCACGATGACCGCGCCGAGGAACGGTCCGATCGGGTGACGCAATCCGCCGATAATGGCGATGACGAGGATGTTGATGGACGGCCCGACCGCGATCGTCCCGGGCGAAATGCGCCCGTTGAACCAGACCAGCAGGATGCCTGCGGCGCCGGCGATCAGGCCCGCGAGCCACCATGCGAAGACCTTGTGCGCGGTGACGTTGAAGCCGATGGCGCGCATGCGGCGCTGGTTGTCGCGGACCGCCTGCAGCGTCAGGCCGAAGGTCGAGCGCGCGCCGTAAAGGACGGCGACATAGGCGACGACCGCGTTGGCGAGACACAGATAGTAGAACGGCACGGGATCGCGCCAGTTCAAGCCGAACGCGTCCGGCGCCCTGAGGCCGTTATAGCCGGGAAAGCCGTTGAAGAGCGCGTAGTTCTGCTGGGCGAAATAGAAGCACGCGGTGGCAACCGCCAGCGTGATCATGATCGTGTAAATGCCTTCGGTGCGGACCGCGATCCAGCCGATCACCGCCGACATCAGCGAAGCGATCATGATCGCCAGCGGGCCGTAGATCCACCAGGGCCAGCCGAAGCCGTAGACGCCGGAATTGTTCTCGCCGAAAATCGCCACCACGTAGCCGGCCGCTCCGGCCACCGTGATCTGCGCCAGCGATACCATGCCGCCGTAACCCGCCAGAAGCATCAGCGACAGCGCGATCATTCCGAGCACCAGCGAATAGCCGCCGATCTGGGTCAGGAAGAAGTCGCTGGCCATCGCCGGATAGATCAGCAGGAAGAAGGCCAGCAGGATGTGGCCGATGCCGGCCTTCTCGAGCCAGTTCCGCGACTGCCGGCGCCGCACCGCGGGATCGAGGGTCACATCCGTCACTGCGACCTCCCCATGATGCCCTGGGGCCGGATCGCCAGCGTGACGACCATGATGACGAATGTCAGCACCACGCCATAGGTCGGGAAATAGACGAGGCCGATCTGCTCGGCGAGACCGATGATCAGCGCGCCGATGGCGGCGCCGGTGATCGACCCCATGCCGCCGACGATGACCACGACAAGGGAGGCGAGAAGGTAACGCACGTCCTCGCCGGGCGCGACGGAGAGCGCCGAGCCGCCGACCACGCCGGCGAGCCCCGCGAGGCCCGCCCCGAGCGCAAAGACGATCGCGAAGACGAAATGAACGTTGACGCCCGACGCGGCAAGCATGTCGCGATCATCGACGCCGGCGCGGATCATCGCGCCGATCCGCGTCCGGTTGATCAGCAGCCACAGCCCGATGCCAATGACGATTGCCGACAGAAGCACGATCAGCCGGTAGAACGGATAGACGAGGAAGACCTCCGTGCCGTTCGAGCGCACGGCTGTGACCACCGGCAGCTTGATCGCGCCGCTCAGCCAGCCGGGCGTCAGGATCTGGTAGGTCGTGCCGCCCCAATAGGCGAGCATGAGGTCGGCGGCGACCACCGATATGCCGATCGTGACCAGCGTTTGGCGCAGATCGTCGCCCTCGAGCCGACGGAAGACGAGGATCTGCATGACCAGACCGACAACGGCCAGGACCAGGAACCCGGCGGCCACGCCAATGAGCCAGTAGCCGGTCCATTCCGCGAATTCGTAGCCGATATAGGCCCCGAGCAGGTAAAGCGACCCATGCGCGAGATTGACGTTGCGCATCAACCCGAAGACGAGCGTGAAACCGCTGGCGACGAGGAAATACAGACCGGCAAGCGTCAAGCCGTTCAGGATCGCCGACAGGAAAGCCTTCTTCGAGATGAGGATCGCGTTCAGCCAGTCCGGCCATTGCGTGAACACCATCCAGATGAAGACAGCCGCGACCACGAGCACGACGATGCCCCAGGCCTGACGGCGGGTCATGCCCTGGCCCTGTGCTAGCGGATTGGTGCGGCTGCCGGAGGTATCGACCATGACGGATCAGGCGGTCAGGCGGCGGCGGGCTTCACTGGCGCGCGGCGCCTTGTGAAACTTGCCGTCCTTCATGATGGCGAGGATCCGGTCCCTGTTCTGCAGGATGCGGACATCGGCCAGCGGATCGCCGTCGACTAGCAGCAGGTCGGCGAGGTAGCCTTCCTTGATCATGCCGAGCTCGTCTTCCATGTTCATGATCTGGCCGCCATATTTCGTCGCGGCCTGGATCGCCTCCATCGGCGAGAAACCGAGCATTTCGACGAAGGTCTGGATGTCCTTGGCGTTGGTGCCCTGCGGGGTCCAGGCGAAACCGTAGTCGCCGCCGATGCAGATGCGGATGCCGCGGCGGTGCATCTTCTTCATCGTGTCGATGCACATCTCCAGTTCCCGCTCGTAGAGCATGGAGATTTCCGACCCGGGCTTGATGCCCCACTCCTCGGCATGGCGCGCGGTGTTGATCAGCCATGCGATGCCGGGCGCGACGATATGCTTGTCACGGGCCGCCTCCAGCGCATCGAGCGCTTCCTCGTCGGCAAAGGAGGCGTGGTAGATGTTCTGAATGCCGTGTCGAATGCACTGCATGACCGATCCCGAGGAACGGGCGTGGGCGGACAGCACGCGGTTGCGGCAGCGCGCCTCGGATGCGGCCATCGCCACCTCCTCCTCCGCCATCGGCGTCTCCTCGGCGCCCATGCCGGTGATCTCTTCGCCCGAGAGGTTCAGCTTGATGGAATCCACGCCGTATTTGATCAGCGTGCGGACAACCCGGCGCACCTCTTCCGGTCCCGACACGACGATACCGAGGTTAAGACCTTCATGGGGAATGTGCGACGGCGCCGCGTCGCCCAGGCCGCCGACCGTGGTGATCTCCGGCCCCGCCGCGAGATAGCGCGGACCCGGGAAGCGTCCTTCGTTGATGAACCGTTTCGCGACCACATCGAGGCGCGGCTTGGCCGCGGCGGCGCCGCGGCCCGCGGTGAAGCCGGCATCCAGCACCAGCTTCGCCATCTCCATGGTCACCAGCATGTGCTCTTCGAGTTCCATCATCTGGATGGGGTCGATGCCCGGCGCATTGTTCCAGGACAGATGCAAATGGGCGTCGATCATGCCCGGCATCAGCGTCGCGCCCATGCCATCGATCACCGATGCACCGCCCGAGGTCATCGGTTGCGAGAAACGCGACGAACCCCGGGTGATGGACTTGATGCGATTGCCCTGAACCAGCACCTCGCCCGAGAAGGGCGCGTCTCCGGTGGCATCGAGTATGCGCACGTTGGTGAACAGGACGGATCCGCCGTTCCCGTTCCAGCCATTGGAATAGTCAGCCATTCATTCCTCCCTTGCACCGCCGGCTCTCCCGGGCGCGGCGGCAATCATCATCGTGCGTCGGTCATGGTCTCCCGACAAATTCCGCGATCAGCCGCCTGCAATCGGCCGGCTTTTCGATGGGCGTCCAGTGGCCGCAGCCCGGCAGGATCACCGCCTTGCCGTGGCTGACCTCGTCCGCCAGCTGATGGGCGACGGAGGGCGGTCCCACGGCGTCTTCCTCGCCTGTAACGATCAGCACCGGCATTTTCAGCGCCCGGGCGTCCGCCCGGCTCGCGCTCGCCAGCGCCTCGCAGGACTTGGCGAACCCCTCGGCGTCCTGCCGCATGTGGCTTTCGCGGACGAAGGCGACCGCCGCCGAATTGTTCTCGTCCGAACCCGAAGCAAGTCCGCCGGCAGCCACCTGGTCGGCGACTGTCGCCATGCCCTCGTCGCGGGCCAGTTGCGCCCGGCCCCTGAGGCGCTCGCGCGCCGCGTCAGCCGGCTCGATGATCGGGCCGAACAGCGTCAGGGTACGCGCCAGTTCGGGTTTCGCCTGGGCGAGATGCTGAGCCACAAGCGATCCGAAGGAGTGCCCGGCAAGGTCAGCTTCCCGAATGCCCAGATCCGCACAGGCTCGAATGATCGCATCGACGATCGTCCGGACGTCGAGCGTTCCCCTTGGCGTCGGCGAGCGGCCGGCGCCTGGCAGGTCCGGGCGCACGACCCGCCGGCCCCGAAGCGCGGGCATCAGCGGCTGGAACGAATTCGAGGTTGCGCCGAGTCCGTGGAGAAGGATGATCGCCGGCCCTTCTCCTTCCTGATCGATGCTCATCCCGGCGGTGATCGTCGTCGTCATGGGCGACGCTCCGCGAAGCGGTTTTCGAGCGTGCCGATACCGGAGATGTCGACCCGGACCACGTCGCCATCGCGCAGATATTTCGGCGGTTTGAAGCCGATGCCGACGCCTTCCGGCGTTCCCGTCGCGATGATGTCACCTGGCTTCAACGTCACGCCGGCGGATATCGTCGCGATAATTGTCGGCACGTCGAAGATCAGGTCCCGCGTATTGGCGTTCTGGCGCATTTCGCCATTGACCCAACTCGTCACCATTGTGTCGGAAATGTCGATCTCGTTGGCCGTCACCGCGAACGGCCCCATCGGACAGAACGTGTCCTGCGACTTGCCGATCAGCCACTGGCTATACTGACCTTGCAGGTCGCGGGCAGTGACGTCGTTGACGATCGTGTAACCCCAGACATGGTCCATGGCGTCTTCCCGCCGGATGCCGCGGCCGCCCTTGCCGATGATGACAGCAAGCTCGGCTTCATAGTCGATCGCATCGGAAACTCCGGGATCGATGACGACCTGTGCGCCCGACGCAATGACGGTCTCCGGCACTTTCGAAAAGATGATCGGATGCGAAGGCACCTCCCCCTGCGCGGCCGAGGAGTCGAAACCGCTGCGCGAGAACTCGCGTGCATGGGCATGGTAGTTCTTGCCGACGCAGAAAATGTTGCGAAACGGCCGCGGGAAGGGCGCCTCGAGTTCGACCTCCGACAATGCGAGTGGCGTGAGGGTTTCGAGCGTCGCCGGATCCTTGCCGATCAGCGCGGCGACGCCATGTTCGGCCTCTTCCATCGATAGCGCGACAGGGGCAATCGACTGCCCGTCATCGCTGACGATACCGACACGCCTCTCCCCGGCATGCCTGATAGAGGCTACCCTCATATTCAACCCTCCCGTCTGAACCAATTTTTTATTGGCTTATTATTTTGATTAGCTTATTGAGACCAATCAGGCACGACAAGTGTATTTTTCCCGTATATGTTGCGCCAATGTGCAGAAATTTAGCAGGATTGGTACTCTTAAACTGAACCAATCTGTAATTGGATCACCGGAATAACCTGCCATGCCCGTTAAAAAAGCACCGATGCTGAGCACAGACCTGCAACGCCGGCTCGAGGGCGGCGAATGGCTGCCAGGAAATCTGATGCCCAATGAGCGGGCGCTGGCGCATGAGTATGGCGTGGCCCGCAACACCGTGCGCAAAATCCTCGCGCAGATGGAAGAGGACGGCCTGATCGCGCGGCAGGTCGGCCGTGGAACCATCGTGCTGGACCGCCCCGATACGCAGTTCACGGACATCCTCGATCACTTCCTTGACGCCAGCCCCATCGACATCCTCAACCTGCGGATTTTCATCGAGCCCCATAGCGCCGAGGCCGCCGCACGCAACGCTTCGTCCGCCGAACTCGAGGCGATCATCGAGGCGGACGCGAAATGCGCAGAAGCGACCGATCTGGTGAAATACGAACATTGGGATAGCCAGTTCCACAAGCGTATCTACCAGGCCGCGCACAACGCGTTCCTCACCGATTTCTTCGATCTCCTTTCGATCATCAGATACCAGGCCCCGATGATGGAAATCCGCCGCCGCTCCTTCACAGAGGAACGCCGCCTCGCCTACGGTCGGGAGCACGAGGAAATCATCACGGCACTGCGCAACTGGGACGGCAAGGCCGCGGCCCACGCCATGCGAAACCATCTGCTGTCGCGCCGCCGCAACTATTTCGGCCAGTAAGGCCAATCCCCGAGAAAGCCTGACGCCATGCTCTCACAGCCGAAACTCCGCAACATCGTCTCGACCGCCGGCACGACACGCGATTTCATCGCCATTCTCAAACGGCTGACCGGCGCCAGCCCGGCCGACATTCTGGCCGTCCGTCTGATCATCGAGCCGCAGGCCGCCGCCGCCGTGGTGTCCAGCGCCAGCGGGGCCGACATCAAGCTGATCCGCGAGGCGCATGAAAATGCGGTGAATGCCGAGGATCTTGCCAGTTTCGAGCGGTGGGATGCGGAATTGCACAGCCGCATCTACACGGCAACGCGCAATGAGCTCCTGATCAGCCTGAACGACCTGCTCGGCGATATCCGCAACCGGACACCCTGGATCCGGCTGAAGAAAAAGGTGATCACGGAGGCGAAGCGCCGTGAGTATTGCGGCCATCACGAGAAAATCGTCCAGGCTATCGCGGGGCGCGATTCAGACGCCGCGTCGGAGTCGATGCATCGGCACATCTCGATCATTATAGAGGATCTGTTTCCGCAATAGCATGCGGGAACCGGGAAGATGAGAAGCCGCGACAGGCAGCTCAGGGCCTGGATGCCATCGGCGCACGTCGCGGACCGTCAGAACCTGTCATGGTCGAATTGAACCATTCTGCCGGGAAGCAGCATTGCGCGTATGGATCATCCGTTCCCGCGAAACCAATGCAGCCAACACCGCACCCGGCCATCAGGCCGATTTAGCCAGACGCCGTACAAACTTTCCCAATTCCGGAAGTTTCGCGTCCGATTTCCCGTAAACCGCATCAACCTGTTGAAACAGGCTCTGGTCCACCGGCCACGCGGAAAATATCACGACAGCAGTGGTCGGCGGTATGTGGTCCAGCAGGTCTCTCCCCGCTCCGTCGGGCAAATTCAGATCCAGAATGACCACATCAAATGTTTCGGAGGCCAGCTTCCTGACGGCCACCTCGAAAGTCTGCGCGGCGACCAGGTCAACGTCGCCCAGGGAGGCCGCGACGATTTCACGAATATCCGCCTCGTCCTCGATATGCAGAATTCGCGGCAGGCGAGAAACCGACTCGCTTCTCAGAGGGTCGAGGATCTTCCGCAACCGCCCGAAGTCGTCGCCTCCCTTTTCGATCCAGTCGATGATGCCAAGCGCGGAACCGTTCACCGAATTGAGAGCGTCGTCGATATAGGCGGAGATAACGATGACGGGCGTCACGAATCCATGATCCTTGGCCCGCGCCTCCCTCAGGAATTCGATCCCCGAGCCGTCCGCGAGACGAAGATCCAAGGTCATCGCCATATAGTTTCGTCCCGAAAGAAATCGCCTGGCGACTTCCGACGACGGCGCCACGTCACAGATATAGCCCTCGGCGAGGAATTGATGGACAATGTAATTGGCTATGTCCCTGTCATCTTCCACGACAAGGATGCGTTTCTCTCGTTCCGGCGGGAGAACCGCGTCTTCATCGCTCTCGGCAGGGTTTTCGGCTTTGTGCTTCGCGGGAAGCGCAACGTGAAATACCGACCCGGCTCCGGAAGTCTCGAACCAGATACGGCCGTTCAGCCGCTCGACGATAGCCTTGGCGATGCTGAGGCCAAGCCCCGTGCCGTTCACGGACTTGGACAGGGCATTGTCGGCGCGTTCGAATTTCCCGAATATTCTTTCGTGGAAACTTTCCGGTATGCCGAGCCCGTTGTCGCTGACCGAAACGACGATCTCGTCCTGACGGCGGCCTATCGCTATCCTGACCTGACCGCTGTCGGGAGAAAACTTGATGGCGTTGGACAGCAGGTTCATGAGCACCTGGTGGAACCGCTCCGGATCGGTGAGAATCTTCTCACCGTGAAAATTGTCCTCGACCACCAGCATGACGTTCTTTTCGGGCATGTAGTTCCTGCTGGCGTCCACACCCGCGTGCACCATTTCGCCGAGATCATGCAGTCCAAAGGTGAAAGGCAGGCGTCCCGTCGTGATCCGTTCTATATCGAGGATGTCGTTGACAAGAGCGACGAGCCGCTCGCTGTTCTTGTGGGCTATCTTGATGAGGTTGGACATCTTGGGACCCACCTCTCCTGATGCGCCAGACGACATGAGCCCCAAAGCGCCCCTGATGGACGTAAGCGGCGTCCGCAATTCGTGGCTGACCGTCGAAATAAAATCGTCCTTGATCCGGGAGTTGCGCTTCTCCTCGGTGATGTCGAACAGCGTGCCGTCCCAGACGAGTTGGCCGGAACTGTCCTCCCGTGGCTCCGCACCCGCCCTCATCCAGATTTGATCTCCATCCGCTCGCGTAACTTCGACCTCCATCGTCAGCGGTTCCCGCGTGTTTTTCGACTGCTCGAGAACCCGCGAGACACGTTCCGTTGTTTCCCTGGATAGCAAACCGGCCAGCGCATTGGGCCGTTCGAGGATCTCCGCGGGCGACAAACCGAGATAACGCTCGCTTCCTTCCGAAACGTAGTTGAAACGGGCCAGCCCGTTGTCGCCCAGACAGAGCTGAAACAGGATGCCTGGCGCGTGGTTGGCGATCGTCTGAAGCCGAACCTTCTCATCCCGCAACGCGGCAAGGGCCCATCGCCGCTGGCGCTCCCTGATCAGCAGGCTGCCAAGTATGAAGGTGCCGAGGAAATTGGTCGGGATGAGGAAGGAGAATACGAAGAAGACCAGCGTCGGATTCTGGCCCGCCGCAAAGAAGTGGACGGTGATGGCGGGAACCGCCGCCGGCACCGCCGCGAGCAGGGCGAGCATTCTGAGCGTGAGACGCTCGCCACGGCTCAAGGCCACGATCCACAGGACGGAAGTCAGAAATGAAACAAGCAGGATACTGACAATGCCGCCCAGCATCCCCGCACCGCCGAAATAGATGCGCATAGCGGAGAGGATGATCGCGGTGATCGCGCTGGCAAAGGGGCCGCCCGCCGCCGTCGACAGGGCCACCGCGACATTTCTCGCGTCGATCCTGAACCCAGCGGCAAGTTCGACGGGCGACAACATCGTTATGATGCCGACAATCCCGAAAACCAGTCCGATCAGCCCCGATCGCGTTAAAGGCGCGCGCTCAAGTCGCTCACCCAGAAGGGATATAAAAAGGACGCCGAGTACAGCGACCGCTGCGCTCTCGAGCATGCTCACTGCGGCAATCAAGGTTTGGCTCCCGGAAGTAGCGTATCACCCGAGTAAGTCTTGCGTGCCGAACTCCGGCGACAATCGATTTTTCCCCAACAGGGAGAAGCTCCGAATTGATTGGGAAACGGGATGTAAAGGCCTATGCCGAGCGAAATTACAACCGTAAATCCTGTTCTCAACGCAAGAATTGCCTCTTATAACCGCCGGCGGCCTTGCCGTGTCTGTCAGATGTAGAGGCTTTTGCGCGGACGGCGAGTGTCAATTCAAAAGAAATATGGGCCCCTCGCCACATTCGTTTCTGTGAACTTTGTCATACAATCAGTTCTTCAGACGAAAATGCCGGAGGGGATGCAGATTTGGCGCGAACTATTTCTTCCGCACTGCGCGGCTTGCCAAGCAGATATCCCTGCGCCTCCTGACAGCCGGCACGCCGCAAAATGCTGATCTGTTCCTCGGTTTCGACGCCCTCGGCGAGTACCGGAATCGCAAAGCTTCTTCCAAGGGCCAGGACGGCCTTGACGATACCGCGGGCGCGATTTGACGTCGCCAGTTCGCGAACGAAACCGCGATCCAGCTTGATCCGGTCAAACGGAAAGGATTGCAGGGTGTCGAGCGAAGAGTAGCCGGTGCCGAAATCGTCGATTGCCAGCGTGACGCCGAGGTCGCGGATCTGGCGGAGCGTCTTCAGCGCCTGGTCCTTGTCGGAGATGACCGCGGTCTCGGTCACCTCCAGTTCAAGCCGCGACGGCGAAAGGCCCGTCTCGGCCAGGATGCGCTTCAGGCGCTCGACGAAACCCGGGTCCGATAGCTGAACCGCAGAAAGGTTGATGGCGATCCGCCCGGGAAGGGATTGCGTGCCGGCCTCCTGGCAGACCGTCTTGATGACCCAATCGCCCAAGGCGCCGATAAGCCCGTATTCCTCGGCGACCGGAATAAATTCTCCGGGGGAGATCAGCCCCTTGTGGATGTGGTTCCACCGCAGCAGCGCCTCGTAGCCAAGCACTTCGCCGGTGGTTACGGAACACTGGCACTGATAGTGGAGGAAGAACTCGCTTGCGGCCAGCGCGCGCGGGATGTCGTTGGCCAGCGAGCGTTTCTCGCGGGTGGCCTCATCCATGCTCTTGTCATAACGACAGCTTTTTCGCGCTATGGAATTCTTGGCGCGATGCATGGCCAGGTCGGCGTTGTTGATCAACGTATCCCTGTCGTCGGCGTCCTCCGGGAAGACCGCGTAGCCGATGCTTCCAGAAATGCCGAAGCCGCGTTGCGACAGTTCGACGACGGAGTTGGCGGCGTTTTCGAGCCGGGCGACGAAATCCGCCAGGTCAGCTTCGTCGGCGATCACTTTCAGCGCGATGAACTCGTCCCCGCCGAAGCGGCCGACGACCTCGGTCCCGCGCACGCAATTCGAGAGCTTCTTTCCGAGCGCGCCGAGAATCTCGTCGCCGAATGTGTAGCCCAGCGCATCGTTGACGTTCTTGAATTCGTCGAGGCCGATGCAGATGACGGCGACCTTGTCGCCGGTGTAGATCGAGGCGGACAAGGCGCTGTCGAGCTTCGCGAGAAAATGCGTGCGGTTCGGAAGTCCCGTAAGACCATCGTGCCCGGCGTTGTGGCGGAGCTTCTGCTCATCCTCCATCTGCTGTGTCCGGTCGCGCGTGATTTTCGCGTAACCGATGAGCTGCTTTTGTCGGTCGTAAACCGGCTGGATGAGGACATCCGCCCAGAACCGGGAGCCGTCCTTGCGCACACGCCAGCCCTCCGTCCTGCAAATTCCCTCGTCGCGCGCCGTTTGCAGGCTGCGAGCCGGCAAGCCTGCCGACAGGTCTTCGGGCGTGTAGAAAACGGAGAATTCCTTCCCGATTATTTCGGAAGAACTGTAGCCCTTGCTCTTGCGGGCCCCCTCGTTCCAGTTCAGGACGCGACCGCGTGTGTCGAGCATGTAGATCGCGTAGTCGGTCACGCTCTCGGCAAAGAAGTTGAAATTCTCCTGGCCGGTCTGGCTCTCCTGTATCGCGCTTAGCCGGAGCCCTTGCGCCCGGCCATAGGCGAAGAACACAGCGCCCAGAATTACGGGCGCCAGCGCCACCAGCAAGTGCAGGGGATGCTCGCGAAACGCATCGGCGAGCGAGGCATGCGTATCCCGCAGGATGCTGCCATCAAGCAACAAGCCGACCGCCGGGAACAAAAGCCCGAAACATATGCCAAGCGTGGCGTAGCGGAGAGAGAGGCTCGACGTTCTATGCATTCCGGATCCGTGTGTCAGGGGAAGACAGCTCGTTTTCCGCGCGTGATCGGCCGCGACGCCAAATAAACGGAAACCATATTGGATACTCGAACCAATATTGCCTGGACTCTGCCCATCGCTACAAAAACCCGTGGCGCTCATTGCCGGGTGACTTCTGCGTCGCTCAATTCCGCGAAGCAATCTTATGAACTGCCCGGAAGCTCTTTCTTTTTGGTAAACCTGTGGCGGCGCTATACAGCAATAATACGGAAGTCTAGGGACGGTTATGCTTGGAAAAACTGGCGCGTTCGCTTTTACCGGACGCGCGCGCCTCTTTCCGAACGCCTCGACAGAGAAAATCGCGAGGGTGTATCGCCGAGAGACGGGCGCCGGCCGTCAGGCGAGCGCGACACCGATCGGCAAACATCCGCGCCCTTCAAGGTAATTTGTTTCCGGTGACAGCCTAGCAACCGAAGACTATATTTCCCGAAAAATATTTTTTTGCGCCGCTTCAATACATATGCGCGTCTTGCGGAAGAGAAAAACATCAGCATCACTGTTATGGTCCGGCGTTAAAATACCAGTGAACCACGGCATTGACTCGCACTAATCTAGCCGCCGGGATAATCACGCGGCATGCGGACACTGTGTAGCCGAGCGCGACGCCTTGGCTCAGCCATGTATTACAATATCTCTATGTTTAGAAGTGACGTACCCCCGGCAACGAAGTCATAGATTTCAGGACTCTATATTGCTATTCGCCGGTCTTTAAGAACGAATATCAACGATTTTATACATCGTGAACCCTAGGTCATCTAAAGCTTAAAATCCGAAAATTAAGACGAAAGTCCATATATTTGGTAGTGGCGATTGGGATTTTCTTTACTAATGCACGGGCAAAAAAAACACGGGGGACGTCGATAGCAGATATCGTACGGCGCAATGCGGAGAATCCCATGACTGAAGAATGTGCAATCGAGAAGCGGCGCGATGCAATACTCTTTTTCGATTCCCGCAACGGCGATCGATTGCAGGAGGTAATCCGCGAACTGCGCTATGTGGCAATTGACGGAATGCACTGCGAACCATGTGCCTTGCCAGAGAACGTCATCGTTCGCATGTCTATTGTAAGCGCGGAGCAGGCCGATTGCCGGGAGGCATGGAGGACCAGCCCCACCGACGCCCCCTCCCTATTGATCACCGAAAATCCTTCATTCGAAAACTGCCTCGCGGCATCGAGAGACGGCTATCACGCGATAGCGGACTCAGATCTTAGCAGCGAAAGCCTGGCTGGCTGGCTGCGCCATTTCGCGATCCAGAAGGAAGAAAAGCGATCGCATGTCCTGATCGTCGACGACGACGAGTTGACCTCGCAGGTCGTCGAGCTTGCATTGCATCAGGCCGACATCGATGTGAGCCGGGCGGCGGGCGCGCGCGAGGCATTCCGGATCCTCGAGAGCAAGCAGATCGATGCGGTGCTCCTGGACCTGCAAATGCCGGAAGTCGACGGTATCGAGCTCGCTCGAATCATCCGCCAGCGACAGAAGAACCTGTCCTTGCCAATCATGTTCCTGTCAGCCGAACGCAACCCGGAACGCCAGCTGGAGGCGCGGCAGCTCGGCGGAGACGATTTCATCGTCAAACCGATCACTCCCACGCGACTTGGCCAGATCGTGAAACTGAGACTGGATCGGGCCAAAGCGCTGGCCAACCTGATCGAACGCGACAGCCTGACCGGCCTTCTTAATCACGCCCGCTTCAACGATACGATGCAGCGCGAGGTGGAGCGCAGCCGCCGTACCGGCGCAAAGCTTTCGCTGGCAATGATCGATATCGATCATTTCAAGTCCGTGAATGATTTATATGGCCACCAGACCGGCGACCGCGTGATCCGGTCGCTTTCGAACCTGTTTACGACGGAGTTGCGCCGGACAGATCCTGTCGGCCGCTGGGGAGGCGAGGAATTCACGGTCCTGTTTCTGGATACCGATGCAGCTTCGGCCGCCAGCGTCATAGACCGGCTTCGCATCCTTCTCGAATCGACGTCGTTCCAATCGGAGAACGGGCCTTTTCGAGTGAGTTTCAGCGCGGGCATTTGCGAAATAGTGATCGGAGCCGACGTCAATGACGCTGTTTCGGCGGCCGATGCGGCGCTTTATCACGCGAAGATGCTCGGACGCGGCCGCACGATTTGCGCGGATCGCTTTTCCGCCGGTGTCAATATCAAGCTTGCCAGCGCCTAGCGAAGCCGGACACCTTGCCGGTTGCCGGGACGCGCAAGCCGACGTCTTCTCACGGGAAACCTTTTGTAATTGTTTCGAGAATAAGCTCCGGACACTTATCTGACCCCGGGGAAGCACCTTGCCGTCATCTTGGTCCGGCATAAACAGCAATCCAGCCATCCGCCGTCTGGCCTTGCTCAACCTTGCGGTTGCCGCCGTCTATGCCGGCGGCGGTTGGCTCGGACTGCAGTTGGCTGCGCCTCCCGGATACGCCACCGTCATATGGCCGCCATCGGGCCTGGCTGTCGCGGCGATCCTGTTTTACGGGCCATCTCTCTCGATCGGTATTTTTCTCGGTTCGTTTGTCGTCAACTGCATTGTCGGCGGGGCGTTTGCGCAGGGAAGCCTTCAGCCGGAGGCTATCGCTGTCGCCGACGTCATCGCCGGCGGCTCGACCCTTCAGGCCTTGCTGGCGGCTACGCTTGTTCAGCGCTTCTTCCACCGCCCGATCGAACTGAAAGGCTTCCGCAGCCTTCTGGCTTTCATGCTCATAATCGGGCCCGTCTGTTGCCTGATAGCGGCGACGGTCGGTGTCTCGGCGCTTCTGGCAGCCGGCATAATCAGCTCGGAATCGTTTGGCTCGAACTGGATCACCTGGTGGGCCGGCGACTTGCTGGGCGTGCTGGTATTCCTGCCGCTTGCGCTGCTAAACCCCTGGCGCCCCTGGACAGTGAAATGGCGAGGCGAAGAGGTCACCGGCTTCTCTGTCACGACGCTGCTCACGGTTCTCATACCGCTCGCCACGACGTTCTATTCCTGGATCATCATCAGCGACGTGATCTATCAGCGGAACACAACGGCTTTCCGGACGCTTGCGGATGATTCAGAGCGCGCGCTGCTGCACCGCATCGACTCCTACAAACAGAGCCTGGATGGCGGCGCCGGCGCATTCCACGCATCCGACAAGGTCACTTTGCAGGATTGGCGGAACTACGTCGGCACGCTCGATATCCGGCAAACGCTTCCGGGCATCAACGGCATCGGTTTCATCGAGCCTGTGGCGGAGGCCGACCTCGGCGATTACACGCAAAGCGTGACATCGGACGGTGTGTTCGGGCTGGTTGTGCACCCCCAGGGTGAGAAGTTCGACAATTTCATCATCAAGTATATCGAGCCGGCCGAACCGAATATCGAAGCGGTCGGCCTCAACATCGGGTTCGAAAGGAACCGTTACGAGGCCGCCGTCCATGCGCGCGATACGGGCCTTGCAACCATCACGAAGCGCATCTTTCTCGTTCAGGACGAAACGCGCAGCGCCGGCTTCCTGCTGCTTCGACCGCTCTATTCCCCGGTCGAGGCGCCCGCCACCGTGGAGGCCCGCCGCGAATTGTTCGAAGGCTGGGTCTATGCGCCCTTCGTCGCGCCTCGCTTCATGAGCGAACTAACCTCTACCCAGGGCAATACGGTCGACTTCAGCGTCTTCGACGGAAGCGACGCCGATCCCGACCAGTTGATCTATTCGAGCATCTCCGAGGAAAGGGCCGACTTCACCCCGACATACACTGTCCGCAAGACCTTCGCGGTCATGGAACAGATCTGGACGGTCGAATGGCGAAGCACGCCGGCCTTCGAAAAGCAGGTCCGCAGCGCCGAGCCCGTCCTGGTTCTGCTTGGCGGGATAGTCCTGTCCGGTTTGCTGGCCGGCCTTCTGCTGTCCTTCTCCAGACGGGAAGAATCGATCCGGCGAGTGGTCAAGGAGAAGACGCAGCAACTGGTCGCGAGCGAACAGCAGACCCGTTCGATCGTTGAAACAGCCATGGTTGCGATTCTTCTCCTCGATGAGAAGGGAACGGTGATTTCGGCGAACCATGCAACCGAGGGGCTCTTCGATTCGCCCGCAAGCCAAATCATCGGCGACAAGTTCGCCGAACTGATCCGCAGCCCGGAGTTCTACCACCAATCCCTCGACTCGCTGGTCCAAGACAAATACGGGGCGAACAAAGCGCATCGAGAGCCCTTGCTGACGAAGACCCGGTTCGGCGAGAACCTTTTTCTGGACATCCAGCTCAACTCCTGGACGAGCTCGACGGGCGCCACGCGATATACCGCGATCATTCGGGACGTCACCAAGGAAATAAAGGCCCATATCGCGCTCGAGGAAACCGAACAGCGCTGGAAATACGCGCTGGAAGGATCGGACATCGGCGTCTTCGACGTGAACCTGGAAAGCGGAACGTCCGTGGTGTCGGCCAAATGGATGGAGATGCTCGGCTTCGGCCCCGACGACGATATTGCGCCGCAAGCCGAATGGGAATCTCGCGTTCACCCGGAAGACATGCCGGTCGTCGCCGCGGCAGACGCCGCATGCCTGAACGGCGAAGCCGAACGCTCCGTCTCGGAGTATCGCCTGCGCAGAAAGGACGGCGTTTGGATCTGGTTGCGCTCCGATGCCGTCGTAGTCGAGCGCGACAGCGACGGCAACGCGACCCGGCTGATCGGAACGCAGACGGACATCACCCAGTTGAAGCATGCCGCGGCAGCCTTGCAGGCCAGCGAGGAGCGCTTCAGGACCGCGATCGAACACGCGCCCGTCGGCATGGCGATGCTCTCTCTGGACAACAAATGGATCAAGGCGAACAAGGCCCTTTGCGACCTCCTGGGCTACACAGAAGAGGAACTTCTGGCCTCCGATCCCGCCTTGTTGGCCAACAAGGAGGATGCGGAAGGAAGAGAGGAGCGCCTCGGCAAGCTGATGAGCGGGCAAGTGTCCACCTATCAGCACGAATCACGCCTCTATCGCAAGAATGGAAGCCAGGTCTGGGTTCTCATCAGCGTCTCTGTTGCGACCGACGCACTCGAGGAAGAGAAATATTTCATTCTCCAGATACAGGACATCACCGAACACAAGGAAATGGAGAGGCTGAAAACCGAGTTCGTCTCGACCGTCAGTCACGAGTTGAGGACACCGCTGACGTCCATCCGCGCGTCGCTGGGGCTTGTCCTGGGCTCGATGGCGCAGGCTCTCCCCCAGAACGCGGAGCGTTTGATTACGATCGCGCACAGCAACTGCGAACGGCTTGTCCTGCTTATCAATGACATTCTCGATCTCGAGAAAATCTCGTCAGGACAGATGCGTTTCGACATGCAGCGCGAGACCGTCAGAGACCTCCTGAAACAGGCGATCGAGGCGAATCAGGGCTATGCGGACCAATATGACGTGACCCTCGATCTTGAAGAGCCGGTTCCGGACTGCGTCATCAATATCGATGCGGCACGGTTCCACCAGGTCCTCGCGAACCTCACCTCCAATGCAGCAAAATTCTCAGCCAAGGGCGGCGTCGTCAAGATCGGGGCAGAGCGCCTGGCGGATTCCATTCGCATAAGCGTCATCGACAAGGGACAAGGCATTCCGGTCGAGTTCCGCAACAAGATCTTCAGCCGCTTTTCGCAAGCGGACGCCTCATCGAGCAGGGCAAAGAGTGGAACCGGCCTCGGGCTATACATCTCCAAGCAGATCATCGAGCAGTTGGGCGGCACGATCGATTTCGAGAGCACGGTCGGTGTCGGGACGACGTTCTGGTTCACCCTGCCGATCGCCGAAGAAAGGCACGATGCTCCCCTGAACTTCCTCGACCATCCGGATGAGGGACTCCCGTCGATCCTGCATGTCGAAGACGATTGCGATTTTTGCGAGGTCGTCGCGGCCTATCTGGAGGGGAAGGTGAGCATAACGACGACGGCGACGGTCCGCGGCGCGCGCGCATTGCTCGCGGCCAGATCGTTCGACCTCGCCATCATCGATATCGGGCTTGGACAGGGCAACGGCCTCGATCTCCTGGATGACATAGATATCGAGCGAACGCCGGTCATCGTGCTTTCGGCGCGGGAAGACTATCTCGACGACGATCGGGTGAGCCACTACCTGCCGAAATCGCGAACCACGGAGAAGGAATTCGTGGACATCGTGCTGGACATGGTCGCCGGCAACACGGACGGGCCTGAACAGTCCGCCGTCGACAGCAGGTAGGCGGCCGTGAGCGACGAAATGGAAGCCAAGCTCGCCGTGTTCAGGTTGCGTTTCCTGGAGCGCTGCCGGGACGATCTCTCCGCGCTCGAATCGATCGGTATCGCCGATCTGTCCAGGCGAGAAGAGCTCGTCGCGCTGGCGCATCGCATTTCCGGCAGCGCGGGCATCTTCGGGGAAGCTTCGCTTGGCGAACGGGCCTTTATGCTGGAATCTCTGCTTCTGTCCGAGCCGGAGGCAGGATCGGATCGCATCGGCGCGGCCCATGAGGCATTGCTCACCATGCTGCGCGAGATCGTTAGTCGCTAGCCTTGCTGGCCAAACCGGTGCGGGCCATCTCGCCCCAGCTATTGTCCGACCTCAGATACTGCCAGAAACCGCGAACGCGCCAGAAGTTGTTCAACTGGCGATATCCGAAATTCTCCAGGACGGCGGCGCCCGTCAGGATCGCAAGATCCATGGCGCGCGGAAATCGCCGCAGCTCGAGTTCCTCAAGGATAAGCGACGAGACGGAGATGAAGACGCCATAGACGAAGATCAGCGCCGTGTAGGCGAGGAGGTAATCCGTGTCGAGGATGCCCAGGGCCCAGAAGACGGGCACCAGGATGTAGCCCAGCACCTCCGCGATCGGCCCGAGGACGTCGACGACGAAGATGTGCCCGAGCCCGAGGATGCCGACCCGCCCGTATCGCGGGTTCAGGAACATGCCCCGGTAACGGAAGAAGCATTCCAGCGCACCGCGCTGCCAGCGGGATCTTTGGCGACCCAGCATTGTCAGCGTTTCCGGCGCCTCGGTCCAGCAGACGGGCTCGGGGATGAACTCGATGCGGTATGGACGCTTGTGCCGGCGCATGTGCCGATGAAGTTTCATCACGAGGTCCAGATCTTCGCCCATCGACCCACTGGTGAACCCGCCTGCCTCGATGACATCATGGCGCCGAAAAAGCCCGAAAGCCCCCGAAATCAGCATCAGCGTGTTGATGCGGCTCCATGCGAGACGCGCCATCAGGAACGCGCGCAGATATTCGGCGACCTGGAAAAGGGGCAGGATCCTGTTCGGCAGGCGCACTTCCGTGACCCGCCCGCGATCGATCCGCGAGTTGTTGGCGATGCGGATGGTGCCCCCGACCGCGATGGTGCGCTCTGGATCCTCGATAAAGGGCTGGGCTGACCTCAGCAGCGCATCCGACTCAAGAACCGAATCGCCGTCGATGACGCAGAAGATCGGCGCGCGCGAGACGTTGATGCCGGCATTCTGCGCGTCGGCCTTGCCGCCGTTTTCCTTGTCCAGCACCAGGATCCGGCTGTCGGATTGCGTGCCGTAGAGCCCGCGAATTCTGGCCGTCTCCAGATCGTGTTCGTACGGCCGAGAGCTCGGCTGCAAGTCGAAGGCGGCGATGAGCTTTTCGAGGGTGGCGTCGCGCGAACCGTCATTGACGACGATGATCTCGTAACTCGGATACTCGATCGCCAGAAGCGAATGCACGGTTTCGACGATATTGAGTTCCTCGTTATAGGCGGGAACGATGACCGCGATCGGCGGTGCGACTTCCGAAAAGCGGTGCCAGAGGAGACCCGACCGCACAACGGGAGGACGCCGCATCAGCGCGTAGCCGGCCATCAAAAGCTGGCCCAGATAAACCGCGGTCTGCAGGAAGCCGGACGCGATGACGATCACCGCGACGGCTTGCGCGCAAAGAAGGAGAACTGACGCGCCTTCGAAATCCATTGTCTCAACCGTTCTCAGCGAGAACCATGGATGCCGTGCGCTGGCTGCGTGACGAAACGCCCTCGGCGATGGCCTGCAGCATCTCGACACCCTCTCTTCCGATGTTCTTCAGCGAGCTCGCGGCCCAGTACCGCACGGTCCATTGTTCGTCTTCCATCAGCGCGCTGAGTTTGCCCGCCGCGTTGCGCAGCCCGATCGAGCCAGCGGCGCGAGCCGCCTCGGACCGCACGCGCCAGTCCGGATTGTCGAGACCGGCCAGGATGGCCGGTTCGGAGGACGGGTGGGCAAGATCGCCCAGCGCATTTATCGCGGCGGCGGCGATGTCGCCGTTCCTGTCCATCGCGCATTCCTGGAGAAAGCCGATCTGACCATAGTCGCCTGTCTGGCCGATCGCGCTGATTGCCGAGGCGCGAAGCAGGGGATAGGTGTTCCGGTCGACAGCCACTTCCCTCAATTCGCCGGCCCGTTCGGCCCCCGCCGCCCGGAAGACGTCAATCATGCGCCGCGACCGCTGGCCGCGGTAACCGATTTTTCGAAGAACCTCGCGCAGGGGCGGCAGGCGTTGCAACTCGCCGAGCGAGATCGCGGCGGCGATACGCACCTGGCGCGACCTGTCGCCCAGAGCCTTGATCAGCGCCTGTTCCGTTTTCGGACTTGCGAATGCGGCGAGGCGCTCAGCGGAATAGATGCGAGTCGAACGATTTCCGGCCCACAACTGCCGGCGCAGCACGTCATCAACACCGATTTCAGAAAGTACCCGCTCGATCCGCGCGCGCTCCTCCCCGCGCACCAGCGCAAGAAACTCGAAGCCGGCATCCGCGACAACGATCAGCGGCAATTCGCGAAGTTGCCGCTTGAGTTCATCGGCATCCTCGTCGGCGCCGAAGCGGATCATAGCGGAACGAAGGACTTTTGCCTGCGCGGCGCGCCGCCGCTCCAGCCTTTCGAGAAACAGCCTCCGGCCTATCAGCATCACCATGATGACGATCGAAGACAGTGCCAGATAGATCGATACAGACCAGACGAGAGTGAGCATCAATACCGGTAGCTGATACCCAGGCCTATCGTGCTGCGGTCAAAGGCCTGGCGGCGTTCATACGCGAAACTGGTCCGCAGCGTCAGTTCATCGGAAAAATCATAGGCCCATCCGGTAAAGAATGTTTGGACATCGACGAATGACCCAACAGCAATTTCCGGCGCATCGCTGAATCCGATGAACCCCGTCAAGCGGTCCGCGGGGCTGACATCCAGCCTGGCAAGGTAACCGTCAACGTCGACACCCGCCCCGCCTGCGTGGATCCAGCGGCCATAGATCCCGATCGTCTCCGAAAGCCGATACGCCGCACCGAGACCAAACGTCGTTACATCAAGGTCAGAATAGCGATCGTGCTTCGCTTCCATGTCGAACGTCACGCCCGAGAGGGAATGCGTATAGGAGGCTGCGCTGAGAACAGCACCGACGGCGAAGCTCGTTCGCGGAAGCACATCTGCCTCGGGTGTCGCGGCGAACGCTCCATAGAGAGAGAGGCCTTCGGAAAGGCGGCGATCGAGACGCGCCCCGATCTGGATATCCGTGCCTGCCCCCCGGTTCACTGTTCGCACGGACAATGCCGCCGAGGTGTCGTCGGAGAATATGCGCGTGAGCGTCAACGTGTTGTCGGTCCAGTCGGGCCGGCCATCCGTGAGCATGCTGTATTCACCGCCGAGATCGAGCCGCCAGGCATAGGCGGGCGCGGCCTCGAGACGAGCCCTGACGGCCGCATCATCGGGCGCCAGTTCACTCGCGCTCAGAAAGGCGGCGCGCGCCTCCTTTTCCCTGCGGAGCGCGCGAAGCGTGTCGCCGAGCCCTACCAGGGCATCGACGTTCCCGGGCTCGACCACGAGAACATCCCTGAAGCCGGCCTCGGCATCCGCGTAGCGCTGCTGGCGCAGCGCAATACGGGCAAGACCAATACGCGCATCCAGATAGCCGGGCGCTCTGTCGACAACCTCCTCGTAGAGAATTCTGGCTTCATCGATCCGGCCGAGGCCGACGAGCACGCCGGCCAGCCTGACAATGACATCCACGTCATCGGGACGAAGCGCCAATGCTTCGCGAAACAGCTCTTCCGCCTCGGGCAATCGCCCGGCCTGTCTCAATTCGTCTCCCTCGGCAACCAATCCGGCTACTCGCTCCGTCTTGTTGTTCCGGGATGTTTCAGGTTTCCCCAGCGCTGCCCTCGCTTGCGAAATCCGGCCGAGAAGCGCCTGCGCTTCGGCGTTGTCCGGCTGGGCTTCGCGGACGCGCAGGGCGAGACGTTCCGCTGTCGCCAGGTCGAACTCGCGGAACGCGACAAGCGCCAACCCAAGCCGGGCGTCCTGGTAATCCGGCGCAACGTTCAGCGCCTTTTCAAAGCTGATCCTGGCTTTGTCGCGCCTGTCCAGCGCGAGTTCCGCAAACCCGAGTTGCACCAGCGCGTCGCTGTTTTCGGGTTCCAGCGCCAATGCGCGCCGCAGGTAATCGGACGCTTTCTCGAATTCGCCGGCGTTGCGGGCGGAGACGCCTTCACGATAAAGGTCGTCGACGGTCTGCGCGTGCGAAGCAGCCGCGAACATCGCCGAGAATGAGAATACCAAAACCGACAAGGTCGCCAGCCGGCGCATCTCAGCCGGCCCTATTTCTTCGCAAGGATGCGCGAAACCCGGGCGATCAGCTCGTCGGGAATGAAGGGCTTGACCATATAGTCTTCCGCCCCCTTCTCGAGAGCGGACACGATGTCCTTGTCGCCTTTGCGCGCCGTCAGCATGATAACGGGGATGTCCTTGAGCGCGTCGTCGGACTTGAGTGCCGAGAGCACGTTGAAACCGTCAAGCTTCGGCATCATTGCATCGAGAACAATGAGCGACGGCCTGATGTCGCTTGCCTTGCGCAGCGCCTCCTCGCCGTCCTCAGCTATCGCCACCTGGAAACCCTTCGCTTCAAGGCGAAACTGAACAAGCTCGATGACGAGAGTGTCGTCATCGCAGATCAAGACGTGGGGACTATCGGTCAAATTGTTCTACCAATCAGAATTTCGAAAGCGTCTTTCCCGACAGGAAATCGTGAAACGCGAAACCCCTGAACGACTCCCACGCGGACAACGGTTCAACGACACCTGACGCTGCCCGGATCATCCGCCGCTTGTCGCCAAGGAAGCTGATTCGCTCAGGAAAGATAGTAGTGCTGTGCGAAAGATCGTAAACAGCTACATTTGGCGAAGCGTCGACCGGATTGGTGAACAGATATGCCCTATCCGGGGAGCCGCCTGTTGGAATGGCGAGCGTTCCCGTTTCGGCCCGACGAAAAACCTGGTGCAATTCCGGATCTATCGGACCATTCTCAAGCGCAACGCGTACGGGAGTGCCGGTGCGACTGCCCCAAGCGAGCCATGGTTCGGCCGCCGCGAGAACGCCATCCGGTGCCGTCCGGTACGCCATGACCGTAATCCCCCCAATCGAGGAGGCAGACTTGTCCAATGCTGCCGCGGCATTCGGACTGGCCTGCATCCAGAAAGGAACCACGATCTCGATCTTGTTTCCCCACGCACTGGCAAGGCTCTCTATGGTATCGGCCCAGGCCGCCCAGATCGCTTCCGGATCCTCGCCGAATTCATCCAGGAGATAGGGTTCGATATCGTATTGGATTGTCCGGAACCGGAGATCCTCTGGCAGAGAGCGACTGAACTCGGCAATGGCCTCGAGACGCTGAAGCGCATGTTTGCGGCCATCGGGAAGAACCATCCGCGGATCGCCTTCCACAGGCACCACGTCGATACCCTCCGATTTCATCGCGATCAGCATGGCCGAGAGCGCCGTTTTGTCCTGAACGACGCCTTCCGCAACGCTCAACTGCAGATAGATCGTCCGGATCCGATCGTCCTTGATGTTCTTTACCAGATTTTGGTCGAACGCCTCTTTCGTTGTCCATAACCAGATGGCGTTGTCCGTTTTCCGATCCGTGCCGTTCGGCGCATCGAGTTCGATCGAGGCCAAAGAGACGTCTCCGCCATCATCGGGGCACAAGAGGACGAACTCGATCGGCAACGGTTCCGCGGACCATTCCGGGCCTTCGAATTGAACATGGGAGGAACTCCCGAGCGGCAAGGCGGCCAAGGTTTTTTCGCTGCCCGAAGGATGGATGACTCTCAGCTCGAAGCCGGAAGATCCGGTATGCTCCACCCGCAGGCTCAGCGTCACTTGCCTCGGGAGATGCATGGACGGGATTGATATGACGATACCGGCCGGACGGGATCCGGCTTCACAGACGACCTGCAATCCGTCTGCCGTATCCTGCGCAGCTACTCTTTCCTCCTGTCCGAAAACACGAAACGAGGAAGCGCCGAGGAGATTGGTCCCGAACGGGACAAGGCGCGGGGCGGCCGCGGCGGGATCGCCCGGGATTGTAACCCGCATCGGAACGAAGTTTCCGTCTTTCAGCGTATTCTCGAGGACGATCTTGCCCGGCAGCTTGTTAGACCGGGTAATCGGGCCGCTCCAGACCGGGCTTTGCGACGTTTCGAGAGAGGAGATTCGACTGTCGGACATTTCCGCCAAGGCCATACCGGTCATCGTCAAGCAGGAAATGATTGCAGCGGCGGCCCCGAGATAATTCCGGGAACATTTCGGATGGGACATGCCGCCTGTCAGACCGAGCGGTCGCCGGTGAGATAGTCGCGAACATCTCCGGCGAGCGTCATCGGATCGAAGGGCTTGGCAATCACGCCGAGCGCGCCAAGCTCGAGAAACCCGCTGATCTCGTGTTTTTGCGTGCGCGCCGTAATGAACACCACGGGGATGGAGGCGGTATCCGAATTGCTGACCAGCTTCCTCAAGACGGTGGGGCCGTCCATGCCGGGCATCATCACGTCGAGAAGAATGAGATCCGGCCGCCATTCCTCCGCAACGGAGATCGCCGCCGGTCCGGATGCGCAAGAGCGGACATCCAGTTCAGGGTCGAGCTCGAGCGCCATGACGGCAACCTCGCGGATATCGTCTTCATCATCGACATAAAGGATACGGGATTTTGTCATCTAAACCTGCATATCGTGGTGTCACACGCCCGCGCATAACACGTAGGCTGTCTGCGCGATATTCAAGCATGCGCAAAATATTTTGGCAGATGCGGCATTTGGAGCAAAGCGAGGGCTGAACCATCTGTGTGCATCATGGAGGATCGAGCCTGCCAATCATCTGCCTCGTAAGGCTGCCTGAGTTGTCATCAAAAAGCGGAAGTCATCACCGTGGCGAAGTATCCTCCGCTTTGTGCCAAGACCTGCCGTAGAGACCAATGAAGCTTCAAATCCTGCACGGAGAAGCGATCGCGGCTTCCAGCTGTCCGTACCATAGCCAATTCTGGTTCTCGATGCGCCGACCGCTTGCCAACTCCTTCAGGCGGGATGGCCCAGGTCAAAACCGTTGAGGATCCCATGCCGCATTTGGGATGTTCGACAGGAGGCGAGTGCACGAATCATCGGTTCACAAAAAAACGGAGTGGAGCCGGCGACATTTTCGGCCCGAGTACGAACCCAATGAAAGCGGCTCAAGAAGACAGCCGATTTATCAGTACCATCACACGCTCATGCAGAGATATTTTATCTCAAGAAACTCATCCATGCCGTATTTGGAGCCTTCGCGGCCCAATCCCGAGGACTTGATGCCGCCAAACGGCGCCTCGGCGGTGGAGACAAGACCGGTGTTGATGCCGACCATGCCGCTTTCGATCTCCTCGGCCACCTTCCAAACAGTGGAAATGTCGCGCGCGTAAAAATAGGCGGCCAGGCCGAATTCGGTGTCGTTGGCGAGCTCGATGCCTTCATCGATCGTATCGAAGCTGATGATCGGCGCGACAGGGCCGAATGTCTCCTCGTTTAACACTTTCATGCCCTTTTCGACGCCCAACAAGACAGTCGGCTGGTAGAAGGTGCCACCGAGATCCGAACGCTGGCCACCGGTAAGCACCTTGGCGCCTTTGCCGACCGCGTCGGCGACATGGTCCTCGACCTTCTCGAGCGCGGAATTATCGATCAGCGGCCCAATGGTGGTCCCATCTTCCATGCCGTTTCCGACCTGCAGATTGCTGGTCGCTTCCGCGAGCTTGCTGGCGAATTCCTGCGCAACCCCGCTTTGCACATAGATACGGTTGGCGCAGACGCAGGTCTGGCCGGAATTGCGATACTTGGCGATCATCGCGCCCTCGACCGCCGCATCGAGATCGGCGTCGTTGAAAACGAGGAAAGGCGCATTGCCGCCCAGTTCGAGCGACAGCTTCTTGATGTCATGGGCGCACTGCTTCATGAGAATTCGACCGACCTCCGTCGAGCCGGTGAAGGTCAGTTTGCGCACCTTCGGGTTACTGCAGAGTTCTAGGCCCACGCCTTTGGAATCGGAGCTCGTGATGATCGAGAGCACGCCTTTCGGTATGCCCGCACGCTCGCCGAGGACGGCCATTGCGAGCGCTGACAGCGGCGTCTTCTCCGCCGGTCGGCCGACGAAGCTGCAGCCTGACGCGAGAGCCGGGCCGACCTTGCGCGCAATCATCGCATTGGGGAAATTCCATGGCGTGATCGATCCGACCACGCCGATCGGCTGCTTGATGACGACGATGCGCTTGTCGGCCAGATGGCCGGGAATGACATCCCCGTAGACCCGGCGCGCCTCTTCCGCAAACCACTGGATGAAGGAAGAGCCATAGGCAATTTCGCCACGCGCCTCGGCCAGCGGCTTGCCCATCTCAGCAGTCAGGATCTTCGCCAAATCCTCCTGGTTTTCGAGCATCAGGTCGTTCCATTTCAGGAGGATGGAGCAACGTTCCTTTGCGGTTTTCGCGCGCCATTCCCTTTGCGCCTGATACGCGATGTCGATGGCCTTCTTCGTGTCGTCCGGGGTCAGGTCGGTGACTTCGGCGATCGTCTCCCCGGTCGCGGGATTGATCACCGGAAACGTCTTGTCAGTCGTGACCCATTCGCCGCCGAGAAAGGCACGGGTTTCCAACAGGCTCGGGTCCTTGAGAGCGAGTGCCATGATGATGTCCTTTCAATTGGGGCCGTCAGTATGCGGCGCGATAGATCGCCAGTGCATCGGCCTCTTCGACCGGCCGCGGATTGTTCACGAGCAGACGCGTCTGGTTCATCGCGTCCGAGGCAAGCTTGGGCAAGATATCCTCGGGAATATCCATAGCGCGCAGATTGGGCTGGAGACCGCATGCCCTGGAGAGCTCCGAAAGGCTGTCGCAAAAGGCAGCTGCTCGCTCTTGGCCTTCGAATTTCGCCAGTTCCGGAAACACGAAGGGGGCGAGTTCCGCATAGGGCTGCGGGGACGTCACGACATTGAAGCGCAGCACGTGAGGCAGAACCAAGGCGTTCGACAGGCCGTGCGGGATGTGGAAGTGCCCGCCCAGCGGATAAGCAAGCGCATGCACCGCCGCGACCGGCGAGTTGGCGAAAGCCTGCCCGGCCAGCATCGACCCGAGAAGCATGTCGGACCGCGCCTCGGTGTTCGTGCCTTCATGAACCGCCTTCAGGATCGAACGACCCATGAGCGTCAGCGCCTGGGTTGCCAGCATGCGCGAAACAGGATTGTTGTTGGGGCTCGCGGAAGCATAGGCCTCGATGGCGTGCACCATGGCGTCGATCCCGGTGGCCGCGGTGATGTGCGGCGGCAGGCCGTAGGTCAGTTGCGGATCGAGCAGCGCGACATCAGGCAGGATGACCGGCGACACAACACCCATCTTCTCGTTGGTGCCTGTGGTGACAATGGAGATCGGCGTGACCTCGGATCCGGTGCCGGCGGTCGTCGGCACAAGGATCAGCGGAAGGCGAGGCCCCCTGGCGTTGCCGACGCCATAGACATCCTTCAGCTCCTCCGTTCCGGGCGCGAGCAGGGCCACCAGCTTGGAGACGTCGAGCGACGATCCGCCACCCAGACCGACCACGCCGGCCACATTCGCTTCGCGCGCCTGGGCGACCGCCTGGAGAATGACGCCTTCGGGCGGATCGGCCTCGACGTCCTTGAACAGCTCCACCGCCACGTCCGCGGCCTTCAACCTCTCCAGGGCCCGCTCGACAATCCCGGTGCTCATCATTCCGGGGTCGGTGACGAGCATCACCCTGTCGCCGATCTGAGCCTTCACCAGATCGCCGATACGATCGAGAGCACCGACACCGAACTGGATCGACTTAGAGGTGTTGAAGGTAAATGGATTCATCGTTCTCTCCCGCTGTTTGCGCTCGCGTCAGCCTCCGAAGCTGAACGCGACGAATACTGCGAGCATGAAACCCGCAGCACCGGTGACAATTAGGGCCCGCAAGCGTTCCCGTTCGATTTGGGACTTGTCCGTCGGCAGGCGGCGCGGCGGTTCATAGGCGGGTATCTCGACATGAACAGAGCTCGCCATTTCCATCTTGTAGGCCAGGAACCAGACCATCCCGACACCGCTCACCCAAGCGGCCAGCGACCAGGCCCAGATTGACGGCATGCCGAGGAGCCACGTCGCGTTCTCCCCTTCACCGCTGACAAAGGCGGAATTACCAAAGATCAGGCCGGGGCCGGCAGCGAGGAAGAACCAGGCGATCACCACCGACCAGGCCGTGGGGCGCAAGGCGTGGGATTTCTTGCCGGGTGCAAGCACGCCCGCGAAAAGCTTGCGTATCTCCACGGCCTCGGTGCTCAGTGCCGTGCGATTGGTGATCGCGGAGATAATCAGAACGGCCGCGATGTTTGCCGCCATGCCCCAAGCGGCCGAGTGAATGGTCCATGGCCAGCGCCCCCAGGGCAGTTCGAGGCCAAAAAAGGAGAGGATCTCGTAGCCGAGGGGCTCGGTGAGAAGCACTCCCGCCACGCCGAAACCGACGCCGGTTATCGCCGCCGGACGGGTTATCCAGCCCAGCCAGGTAATGCCCAGCAGCGGTGTCCAGAGCTGAAAGGCGATCGGCAGCGCGATCGCCGCGAGGGCCGACAGGGTCACCGGCGTCAGATTTTGCATGACCATTGCCGCGACGGCCAGCACTGCGACCGCGATACGCGTCAGTGTCACTGCGTCGCGCTTGGACAGCCGCGAGTTGAAATAGGGCTTGTAGACATGGCGCACGATGCCTTCGGCGGCGACGAACAACGCCAGCCCCGCCAGCAATTGCACGGCGGCGATGACCCCAATGAAGATCCAGGCGGCAAACCACGGCGATTGCAACTGCAGCCGCATCAGGAGAGCGTCCAGTCCGAGGTTCTTGTCGATCAGCCCGGCCACGCCGACAAGCGCGATCGCAAATGCGATCAGGGCGCCGAAGAACCCGGCCGTCACCCAGGTCTGACCGGCCGCGATGCCATTCGGGCTGCGAGTGGACAGGACGAGTTTCAACGCGAGGGGACTTGCCTGGAATCCCATGAAGGCGAATGCCAGACTGAGATTGGCGACGGCGGTATTGGCGCCGCCGACCTCGCCGCCACGTCCGAGACCGGATGTGAAATGAATGACGCCATTGACGAGGAAATAGGACGCGGCTTCAGGCGCTGAGGCCAGTTGCTGCAAGCCTCTGTTGAGTTCTCCAAATCCGCCGCTCCAGATGAGGGCGAACCCGGCCAGCGCCACGATGGCGGCGAACGAAAGTACGGTCTGGATGACGCCGAAATAGGCGATGGCGCGCATACCCCCGATCCCGACGCCGGCAAACAATATGAAACCGAGCACGACACTCGCGGCAAGCTGAGAAACCGCGCCGTCGGTGAGCAGGGATACCGCTTCGGCGACGGCGCGCATCTGCAGCCCTGCAAAGCCGATGGCGAAAAGCAGCGCCACGACGGTCGAGACCAACACCAGGAACGGGCTTCTATAGTAGACGCGGAAGATATCGGCTTGCGACGACACCCTGAGCCGCTCGGCCACGAACCAAAGCCGCTTGAAGAACAACACTCCCGGGAGTGCGACCGCGACCCCCGCCACGAGCAAAGCCGGCATCTGGAAACCGTTCTCGGCAATCTGGCGGCTGCCGCCGAGAACGAACCAGCCGGAGAGGCTGACACCGGCTATGACAAGCGCGGAAATCCATGGTGCGATAGCATGCCCCGCAGAGAAAAAGCCGTCCTCGCCGGTTCCCTGTGTTACGGCGACCCGCGCCCAGTAGAGCGCCACCGCGACATAGAACAGGGCAAAAAGCGGCAACCAGATGGAAAAGGCGACATCGCTCATTCGTCGGCGTTCCCGCTGTCAGCCGGCTTCAGGTGAAAGCGGGAGAAGGCGCCCCGCAAACCGTACCGCGTGGATAAATAGAGTGGCAGGCCAAAACCGAGCACAGCGAAGAGTGTCAGTCCCGACCAATAGTCGTCCTGCGAGAGATCTCCACTTGCCCAGCCTATGATGAAGACGAGCGCCAGTACCCCAAAGACGCCGATACCGAGGGCTGACTCGCCCGCCTTGAAGCTCGCGTCGAACACGGCATTGACAATGATGTGGGAAATGAAACCCGCCACGATCGCGCCGATTCCGGCAAGAGAAACCAAATAGGCGTCTCTCGAGAAGCCCTCGAGAACGAAGGCCAGACCGCCGAAGCCGAACACGGCCCAGATCGAGAAGACAAGTAGATCGCGCTCAACAGCCGCGGGCTTGGACATGTAACGGTCTCCGGTTCATGGGGCGGAGCGGTGTTCGCTCCGCCTCAGCCGCCTCAGTTCCCGGACGGCTTTCCCGATGATGGTTTGGCCCTCGTCTTGGAGGGCTTGGCCTCCGGAGCGCTCGGCTCGGTGTAAACGATCTTCGACAGATCCTGCAGCGTGTGGGTCCGATGCACATTGTCGGCGCTTAAACCGATTTCGTTGAGCAACTGGTCGACGAAGGGTGCCTGCGAGCGGTAGCGAAGCGCGGAAGAGACCACCTGGTCGGCCAGATTGCCATCCTTCGGGCCGGAGCCATCGCCGTCCGTACCGCCGGCTCCACCGCCGCCGGAAGACGACGGGCCAGTACCGGAGAAGCCGGGCATGCCGTCGACATGGAGGATCTTGATACCCTCGATCTTTTCCATAGGCTTGACGCTTTCGCGGATGATCGCCGGCAGGTTCTCGACCAGAGCCTTGTGCAGGCCGCTGCGGCGGTTGGCGTCCGAGCGGATGTTCTCGGCCTCGTTGAGCTTTTGCTTGCCCTCGGACTCAACCTTGTAGCGTTCGGCCAGCGCCGCGACAGCGATGCGATCGGCCTCGGCGCGATCCTTTGCGGCGACCTTTTCCGCTTCGGCAAGGATGCGCGTGCGGGCAGCTTCGGCATCCGCGACTTTCTGTGCTTCGAGAAGCTCGATAACCTTCTGGCGATTGGCGATTTCGGTGTCCCGGATGGTCTGGACGCGCTCCTGCGCCTCGATCATCTTGGCACGCGCCTCTTCCGCGAGCGCCTGGGCTTCGGAGCGCTCCTTCGACTTCGCCGAAACGGCGATTTCGCGCGCCTGGTCCTCGATCTGCAGCGCCTCCTTGCGCTTGATGTCGATACGCTCGATTTCCTGTTCCATCTCGATGCGGGCCCGTTCGACGGCCTCGCGTTCCTTGAGCTTGATTGCCTCGATCTCGCGTTCGCGCGCCGCGTTTTCGTTGGCAATCTCGGCCTTGCGCTGCGCTCGCTGGATCGAGACCTCGGCATCATGCGCCAGTCTCGCATACTCCGTGTCGCGCTCTATTTCGAGCGACCGCTTCTCGGCCTCGAGGTTCTTGGAGCGCATTGCGATCATCGTGTCCTTTTCGATGTCGTTGCGCTTCTTCTTGCGGCTTTCGATCTGCTCGGTGAGGATCGTGAGGCCTTCGGCATCGAACGTGTTGGACGGATCGAACAGCGAAATGTCGGTCTGATCGAGTGACGTGAGAGACACGGATTCCAGTTCCAATCCATCGAGGGCAAGGCTTTCGGCCACTTCCTTGCGCACTTCCTTGACGAAGTCCTGGCGCTTCTCGTGGATATGTTCGAGCGTCATCATCGCGGCGGCGCCACCCATCGCATCGACAAAACGGCCCTGGATCAGGTCCTTGAGCTGCTCCGCATGCATGGTGCGATTGCCGAGCGAACGCGCCGCGGTGGCGACGGCCTCGACCTCGGGCTGGACCCGAACATAGAATTCCACCGTCAGTTCGACGCGCATCCTATCCTTGGTAATCAGGGACTTCTCGCGCGCCCGGGTAATTTCCAGGCGCAACGTGTTCATGTTGACTTCGGTGATGTCATGCAGGATCGGCAGCACGAACGCGCCACCACCCATCACCACCTTCTCGCCCCCGAAGCCGGTTCTCACGAAGGAGATATCCTTCGTCGAGCGGCGATAGAGCCAGTGCAGCAGATAGGCGCAGACCGCGATGACGATCGCCGCCAGGATGATGATTGCAATGAAATCTGCACCCTTCATTGGAATGTCCCTTCACTTTTAAATGTGGTGGTCCGGATTGCCCGCAGGCCCGATGAGTTGTGAGGCGCGTCAGACATGGCGCTCTCCCTCGCTGTCGAGCATGGCGGTGGCGAGCACCGCGACGCCGAATGCCATTCGGTTGAGAAAGTCGGCGATGTTGTAGGCCACCGACAGGGAGCCATCGTCGACATAGCCGCCGAAAGAGGTGATGAAGTTGCCGAGCGGGTAGATCGCCCATCCCACGGTGACGATCAGCCGGAGCCAGAAATAGCCGCGCTGCACCGGCTCGTTGAGCGAGCCGCGCACCGCCTCGTCCATCCGGCCGAAGAAGAGTTCGCCGAGGATATAGAGCCAGAAGACGAGCCCGATCAGGAAAGCGAGCGTGGCGTGCATGAAGCCGGCCTCTCCGAGATAGCGCACGAAAACCATCAGGATCGAGACGACGACCAGCCGCCAGAACAGCCCCATGCCGAGCTTGCCGAAGAGGCTTGCGAAGAAGAACAGCGCCAGCACCTGCAGGGGCATCGACACCGCCCAGCCCACATAGTGGTAGACGACCGGCACGGACTGGTTCGCCGCCCAGGCCTCGCGCGCCTCGAAGACAGCGCCGACGCCCACCAGCGCGGCGAGCGCGCAGAGGGCGACTGGCAGTTTCCAGCCGCGTTTCACCCAGCCCGTGCCCAGGAGAAGGAACACGCTGGTCGCCGCCAACCCCAGAAGAGCCGTCGAATAGCTGGCCGCCGTCAGGTCCGCTGTTTCGAACACCGCCATGTCACGCCCTCCCGCCGTCGATTTTGAACCTGAGATATCCGAACCCGTTCATGTCTGACCTTTCTAGATTTGCGTCCTGATGTGCGGCGAGCGCGCATACAGCGCCACCATGGGCAGGATCAGCAGACCGAAGATGAATTGCTGCCACTCGAAATCGAGGCCGATGCCGATGAGGAAAGAGGACAGGACCTGCAGCACCAGGACACCGATAACGGTGAAGCCGTAGCCGCCCTGGCCGCCGAGCAACGAGGTGCCGCCGACCACGACGGCCGCCAGCGTGAGGAAGAGATACTGGTCCCCTACCCCGATGAATCCGCCGCCCGACCAACCGAGCAGCAAGCCGCCGGTGAGCGCGGCGAAGAAACCGGAGATGGCGTACATCATCACCCAGTAGGTGAGTTCCGAGATCATCACCCGCTTGGCCGATGTCCGGTTGACGCCCAGCGCATACAGATAACGGCCATAGACGGTCAGCCGCATGCCGACGATCAGCACAATGACGATTAGCGCCCAGATGCAGATGACCGGCGGCACCGGAAGCCCGAAGGTCGAGCCGTTCATCGCGGCGAGGTTGGACAACCAGTCGGGCACAGTGCCGAACACGTTGCCGCCATAGGCGGTGCCTATCGAGGTGACGATCTGCACCCCGCCGGAAATGGCGAAACCGGTCCCCAGTGTCACGATCAGCGCCTGACCCTGCAGCTTGTAGCTCAGGAAGCCGTTGATGACGCCCAGGATGGCGCCGATAAACAGCACGATGAGAGCAGCGAGCCACGGCGGAACGCCAAGACCGATGAGGTAGAGAAGGCCGACATTGGCCGCGCCGATGATGAAGGGGATGGAGAGGTCGAGACCGCCTAAAAGCGCCACCAGCGTCTGCCCCACCGAGGCAATACCCAGGAAGGAGGCGAAGAGCAGCATCGACTTGATGTTGTTGGCCGAGGCGAAGCCCTCGATGTTCATCGAGCCGATCGAGAACAGACCGGCGAGCACCATGATACCGATGAAAGCCGAGCGGTTTTCCTGGAAATGGCGCCCCAGGGTGCGGGTGAGCACGATAATCGTCAGGATGATCAACAGCGAGACGACGTTCCAGACGTTGAAAAAGCCCTCGATCGTCAGAGACAGGACGAGGAAAAGCGCCAGGATCGCGATCAGCCCGTAGATCGCCGGGCGGAACTGCAGCCAGACCTTCCTGCCCTCGCTGATTTCGCCTTCCGGGACGGAACCTGCATCGGAAACGAACTGGCCGAGAACGAAGCGCCACCCCCAGACGAAGGCGGCAAGCGTGGCGATGGCCGCGAGAATGATCAGCTGGACCGAAAGCCCCTGCCGGAAGCCGAACACCACGCCGATTGCCGTGAGTATCATGCCGACGGCGACGCCGATGATGGTGGCGGGCAGACCGAGTTTCGGCGGCTGAGCGAGCGTCGTCATCGGCTCTCCTCCGTTGCGGCCGGATCGGAACCATCATGTTTGAACGGGCCTTCCGCGCGCATGAGATAAGCCCCGAAAAGCACGAGTGCAGACACCACCACCGCCACGGCGGGCGCGATCGTCCGCCGGTCGGACTGGCTGACGGCGACGCGGACGAAGACCGCGATCATGATGAGGAGCAATGCGCCGAGCACCAGCGGCCCCGCCTGCCGCCTGAGTTCCTCATCCGTCGCGGTTGGGGCGGCAACCTCGAGCGGACCGACATAGAGCTTCTCCGCCGCGATCGGCGCGAGCGGCTGCATGACCACGGTCTCGTCGACAGGTGCCGGGCGGGCACGCGGATCGCGGTCGTTGGTCGCGTGCAGGATGACGCCCATCGCCACGACGCCGAGGCCGATGAAGTAGAGGAGCGGCGAGAAATTGTGGATATGCCGCTGGATGAAGGGGATGATCAGCGTCAGCAACAGCGAGATCACCAGGATCGAGCCGTAGGCGAGGTTCGTCACGAAGCTCTGCACCGCGCCGAAGTTGAAGGTCGCCAGAACGAAGGTGATCAAATAGAGGTTGCTCGCCCCAAGAAAGGAGCCGAACACCCCGCCGCGTCCACCGGCAAGCGAAGCGCCGCCGAGAACCAGCGCCGTAACAGCGATCAGCGTGTAGGTGGTGCCCTGCGAGGGGTCGCCCGACGAGATCAGGGCGGTGAAGGTGATGGCGGCGAGCCCGGCAAACGCACCTGAGATCAGATGCGCGCCAATGCGCACGACATAGATCGGCACGCCGCTCGTATAGGCCGCCCGCTCGTCCGACCCCATCAGACGGAGATGCGTGTAGAAGGCGGTCCGGGTGAACAGCAGCCAGGCGATGGAGGCAATCACCAGGATGGCGAAGACCGGTGAGAAGATCGAGGTGCCAAGGCCCCAGTCGGCCATGAACTGCGGAGCCACGCCGCCCGGACGCGGCAGGATGACGAGGTTCATTCCCGAAAGCGCCAGATAGCCCGACAGCGAGACGATGATCGGTTGCACCCGCACATAGATAACGATCAGCGAGAACAGGAACTGGTAGAGCGCGCCGATGAAGATCGCATAGGCAAATATGGCGATCGGATTGGTGAGGATCCCGGCGCCGTACAACTGGATCAGCGTGACGTTGATGAAGCCGATCAATGGCCCGATCGACAAATCCACTGTGCCGCGACCGGACATTACCGAGGCCATCAGCGCGTATGTGGCCAGGATCAGCGGCGTCGCCACGATGATGGCGCTGCCGATACCGGCGCTCGACATCAAGCTCGGCGAGCGCAGGACGGCTAGCCCGAGCAACAGGAAGAACAGCGTGATCGGAACGAGAAGGAACGGGTTCGCACGGCCACCCTGGGCCGGGCGGGCGGTATCAAGACCGACATTGCCGGCTGCGTCGCTCATCGTCCGCTGCCTCGCTGCCCGATTTCCCGTGCCTCGCCCTTTTCGCGATCGAACTCAACGATGCGGATCGATTTCGGCACCGACGGTACCGCGGGCCGCGAATCCTTCCGGACGGGGGGAGCCGACCGTTCGGCTTCCTCGCGTTCGGGTGCATGGGCCAACACTGCCGCGCGGTTGCGGCGCTCCATCGATTCGCGAATGTCTTTCGGCACCTCGACGGCGACCTTGACGCCGTCGCTTGCCGTCGGGGCACGGCGTGGCTCGCCGGACGTGGTTACGGCGTCCGAAACAGGCTTGAGCCCCCAGGGGCTTTCAAGCCCGCTTCCGTCGGTCTGGCCGAACATGGATTCCAGCACCCGTTTCGGATCGAGGGTGCGGCCGTCGAAAGCATCGAAGGGTTTGCCATCGCGGAAGACGATCACACGAGTCGCGAACCCGATGAATTCCTCGAGTTCGGAGGACATATAGACCACCGACTTGCCCTCGCCGGCGAAGGTCCGCAGATGCTTGTATAATTCAGTCTTGGCGCCAACATCGATGCCGCGTGCGGGATCGTTAAGAACGATTACGTCGGGCCGCATGGCGAAGCCGCGGCCGATCAGAACTTTCTGCTGGTTGCCGCCCGACAGCGAGGTAATGCGATCCTCGCGCATGCCGAACTTGATGAGGAGGTTGTCCGCCTCACGCTTGAAGATGGTCCCCAGCGTCGGCCAGTCGATGAAGGAGAGAATGCCGCCGCGTTTCTTCTCGCGGTAGAGCGGCATGACCATATTCTCGAAGATCGACATCGAGGCGAAGATGCCCTCGCGTTTCCGGTCGCCGGAGACATAGGAGATCTTTCCTTCCACCGCGTCGGCGAGGTTGCGGATTGCATGATATTCACCGTGGCGGTCGGTCACCTGAATCAGCCCCGACTTGGCGGGCTCGACGCCAGCTACCGCTCGGACGAAGGCGTCCTGTCCCTGGCCGTCGAGACCGGCGATGCCGACGATCTCGCCGCGCCGGATTTCAAAGTCGAATGGCTCTGTATTCGGCCAGACGGTCACACGCTCGCCACGCATGGCGATGCTGTCGTCACGCGGCTGCGGCGCCTCGTGACTGTGCGCCTTGCCTGCGTTCTCGTCGCCGGTCATCAGCGCCAGGAGGTTCTTCTCGGTAATCTGTTCCTTTTCCAAAACACCCACGTCGCGGCCGTCGCGCAACACGGTGGCGCGATCGGAGATACGGATCAGTTCAGCGATGCGGTGAGTGACGATCAGGATGGTCGTGCCGTCGTCGCGCAGGCTGCGCATCTTGGCGAACAGCCGCTCGGTGGAATCGAAATCAAGCGCCGCAGAGCTTTCGTCGAGGATCAGGATGCTCGGCTCGCTGACCAGCGCGCGGGCGATCGTGATCCACTGCTTGAGGCCGAGCGGCAACGTGCCGGCGATGGCGAAGGGATCAACCGGTTCGCCGGCGAGTTCCTCCATCAGTTCCGCAGCACGGGCGACCTTGCGCTCCTGCGACATGGATTTGGAAAACAGGGCGTCGGAGCCCATAAAAATGTTGTCGGCCACGGTGCTCTCGTCGGCGACGAGGACTTCCTGATAGACCGTAGAAATGCCGATGGCCTTGCTTTCGGCGGGCGTCGAGGGCGTTTCGCCCAGGATCGAGACCGTTCCGCCGTCAACGGGCAGGATGCCGGACACCACCTTGGCCATGGTACTCTTGCCGCAACCGTTGCCGCCGACCACCGCATGGATCTCGCCGGCGCGCGCGGTGAAGTTCACGCCGTCAAGCGCGCGTGTCGGCCCGAAGAACTTCTTCACATTGCGCACGATGATCGTCTCGCGACCCTGCGCTGTCTGTGAATTTTCTGCGGTTGCGGTCGACATGCTGGGTCGGGTTCCTGGATCGAGATAGGCAATGAAGGGAGTGCCCGGGCCGCCCGAGGGCGGCCCGGAACCATGCATTTGGGGGATTACGGCTTGTACTGGGTCGGATCCGCCGGGTTGACGAAGAACTGGTTGAGGTACTCCGTGGAACCCCAGTTGTCCTGGCCGACATTGTACCAGTTCTGGGCGTTCTCATCGCAATCCTCGGGTACGATGTCCTTCAGGTCGTCATAGGTGATGACCACCGGGTCGACGAGGACGGACTGGACCTTCGGACCCTGGCCCTGAAGCGTGCGCATCATGATGCGCCAGATCAGGTTGATGTCGTCGGCGGGCGGCCAGGTCTGGACGGCGGCCGAGATCAGGTCGGGGTTCTTGCGCCAGGTGCACAGCGCACCCAGTTCGCCGCCGACGGCGACCTTGACGCCTTCACGGCCGGACTGCTTGAGCGCTCGCAGCACGCCCATTTCCGCGGCCGACTGGACAACGATCCCGTCGAGCTTACCCGGATGGGTGGCGAGCCACTTCTGCACTTCGCCCTGGGCCACCTGGTCGGTCCACATGCCGGCAATCGAGCCGACGACCTTGATGCCGGGCGCGGTCGCGAGACCCGCCTTCACGCCGCGGTCCTGGCTGTCGGAACCCGACGTACCGGGAATGCCTTCGACCACGAGAACGTTGCCTTCGCCGCCGAGATCCTCGGCCATGCGCTTGCCGATCTCGAAGCCTGCGACCTGATAGTTGACCGACGAGTTCACGGCGGTCGGCGCGGTCAGGTAACCGGTGAACGAAAACACCGGAACGCCCTTGTCATAGGCATACTGGACGGTCTGGTTCAGTGCGGTCGGGTTCGAACAGCACACGAAGATCGCGTCGACGCCCTGGTCGACGAGCTGGCGCATCTGCTGGATCTGCGTCGAATCGTTCAGGTTCGACTGGGTGACGATCACTTCGCTGATCAGGCCGAGTTCCTTCCACTTGGGAATGATCTCGTTCTGCAGCGGGTCCATGGCGTTGGCGCGCCAGGTGTTGCCGGCGTAGGACGACGCGTAGCCGATCTTCCACGGCGGCGGGTTCTTGGCCTTGAATTCGCGCAACGGGCTGGCACCGACCGGCTGCGACGGATCAAGCATTTCCGGATTGTACAGACGTTCGGCGACGTCCGGATTGATCTCGTCCACGCCTTCGGCCTGGGCGGCGATAGCGCCGAAGGCGAGCACACCCGCGGCCAACGCCAGTGATTTGAGATATTTCATATCTTTCTCCTCTCGATGGAAATTCAACATCTGGGCGGCTCGTCGCCGCGGGGCGTCGCTATCTTGCCGGCGCCCGTTCCTCCCGCATTCCTTTTTCCTCCCCTTCTCGCAGTCCCTCGGGGACCCGTCAGTCGTAGAAATCGCCGGGAGCCTTTCGGAAGGTCTCCCAGGTGACCGGGTCGTGACCTGTCACGACCATGGCATTCGTGTCGCTTGCGATGCGCCGCAGCTTGGCGACCGAATTGGCCGCGTCCGCCGACGAATGGACCAGGCCGGGCAGCGCCTTGTTTTCCCAGTGATCGACCGTGTAGGCGGCATCGATGGTCAGAAGCACGGGGCCGGTGCGTGGCAGCGTGATCAGGAACGACTGGTGACCCGGCGCGTGTCCGGGCGTGAAGATCATCCGGATGACGCCGTCGCCGAAGAGGTCGTAATTGTCGGTATATTCACCGCCGAGGAACTTCCAGTTCAGGCCCGGCCGGTCGAAGTCCGCGCGGATGTAGGCGCCCGCGGAGAACCAGTGCGGCTTGAAGGCATAATCGTATTCAACCCGCTGGCAAATTATCTGGGCCTTCGGGAAATGGCCGATGGCGCCGGTGTGGTCGAGGTGGAGATGCGATTGCAGCACGTAACGCACCGATTGCGCATCGACACCGACCGACTTGAGCTGATCGACGCAGTTCTCGGAGACCGACATCACCGGATCATAGGCGTCGACGACCGCGCCCCAGTGGCCACGTTTGTCTATCGCGGCTTCCACGGCGTTGCCGCCGTCGATCACAACGTTTCCGGCGGGATGCTTGATCAGGAACCACGGGACCGGGATCTCGAAGTCGCTCTCGCCCTGGTTCATCTTGATATATTTGAGCTTGGTCTTCAGCGTTCCGGTCTGGAACATGTGAAGCTCGATACCCGAGGAATTGCCACGCTTGCGCCGGGCCGGCTCTTCCTTCGCCGTCGAGAACCGGGGCCGCGGCGCGAGGCTGCTGGCGCCGGAATCGGAACGGACCGATTTCGAGTCCGATTCAACGCGTTGGCCCTTGTCGTCGAATTCGATGATCTTCATTCAGATTTCCTCGGTTCCCTGGTCCCGCACCTTGTCGGCAAGCCTCACGTCCGCTCGTCGATTAGACGGAGGGCTTCCTTGAGATAGACAGCGAAGAGCGGATAGTTCTCGGACATCGGGAAGTGGCCGATATCCTCCATTTCTATATAGATGCCGCCCGGGATCTGCCTGGCGGTGGCCTCGGTCGCTTCCGGCGGCGTCAGATAGTCGTAGGTGCCGGTCATCATGATGACGGGGCAGCGGCTTGTGTCGATATTGCCGAGCTTGCCGCGGAGGTCGTGGTCGACCGAGTAGAAGTAGAGATCGCCTTTGAACACCTCCGAACCCTGGGTGTAGTAGTGCCAGGTCAACCAGCGATCCATTTCAGGGCTTTGCGGAGCCATCAGATCCCATACGCCGGAGCCGCACACCTGCGCGGCGTTGGCATGAGGATGACGCCACCAGTCGAGGTAGAAACCCGGCGCATGCTCGGCCGCCTCCACCGGGATCACGGCGCGGTAGCGGTCCGGATAGTGGAGCGCCAACTGCAGAGCGACATTGCCGCCGAAGGACGAGCCCATGAAGATCGGGTCATCGAGCTCGAGCGCTTCACAGAAGGCGTTGATGAAGTTCATGTAGTGCTCGGCGGTCAGCCGGTACTCTTCCTTCCACCATTCCTTGTTGTGCGGCGGATCGGATTTGCCGTGACGGGCGAGGTCGTAGGCGATGACGTCGTAATTCGCCGTGATCTCCGGATCCTCGAGGAGGTCGCGCCACTGGTGGTTATGGCAACCGGCGGTGTGCTGGCAGACCAGCGGGATACCCTCACCGTTGCGAAGGTAGAAGACCTTGTACTCGTAGCCGTCGACATCAATGGTGACGTAGCGTCCGATTACAGGCGAATGCTTGGCCATGGGGAACTCCGTGACGATTTCGGAAGCGCTTGACGAGCGCAGAACATTCAGGCGCGCCGGATCAGACCGGCACACCGACCTTTCGAAGCAGCTCGAACTGAACCGTGAAATTCCGGAGGTTCTGCATCAGAACGAGGTGATTGCCCTCGAGCTTGAGGTCGCGGCGGAAGCTCGCCGACCAGATCCCGTGATACATCGGCTCAGGCACCGGACGGGCGAATTCGCGCCAGGTCTCGGGACTGGCCCGCAGCGCGAAGTCATAGGAATCCATCGGGCCGGGATCGATGTTGATCTCGTGGACCTTGCCATCGACCATGCGGACGATGACCTTGGCAGAGCCCATGTCCCACAAATAGGTGCATGTGAAATAACGTGCCATCGCGCCGATTGTCGGATCGCGATCCGAGGCTTCACTGAACCGGACGGCCCAGTCCCTCATGCTCATAACCATACGCCCCTCCCGAAAGCCATTATGGTCCTACTAGAATTTGCGCCCCGTCGAACACAGCCTTGAAAAACATTCAGAGGTATGCCAACTGTTCAGTATATTGAACGCAATTCAGTGGAATGAACCTTAGGAAAGCATCGGCATGATTGTCAAGATTTATCTTGGAACCGCGGGCGAATAGCCGGAGCTGGCATGAAACAGACAGCAACGAAGCTGGTCCCCGCCGTCGAGAGAGCCACGCGCATCCTGGACCTTGTCGCGCGCAAGCGCAGCCACCCGAGCCTTTCCGAGCTTTCCTCCGAACTCGGCCTGGCAAAGAGCAGCGTGCATACGCTGTGCCGTACGCTGGTGGAGTTGAATCTGCTGATCCGCCGGCCTGACCAGACCTACCAGCTCGGGCCCCATCTGATGCGTTGGTCGAACGCCTTCACGCAGCAATCCGATGTCGCCACGGAATTCGCCTCGATCTGGGACACGGAAACCGAAATGCCTGGAGCAACGATCACGCTATCGGTCCTGGAAGGATCCGAGGTGGTTTACATCGCCGCGCGAAACTCCGATGTCAGCCATTCGCTGGTCAATTTTCGCGCCGGCATGCGGCTCCCGGCCGCCTTCACGGCCACGGGCAAATCCTTCCTCAGCCACATGAGTGATTTCGAGGTCAAGAGGCTTTACGGCGACGGGCTGCCCGAACCGCGCACGGTCCATAGCGTGCAATCCATGGATCAGCTTCTGAGCGAGCTGCAGGAGACCAGAAAAAACCATTATTCCGTGGACAATCAACAAGTTGCGGAAGGAATAATTTGTTTCGGGGCGTCGGTCCTCGATTCGCGGAACACGCCGATCGCGGGCGTTGCCGTGAGCTTGCTCGTCGATGACGTAACCGACAAGGAACGCAAGAAAATCATTGAAAATGTCCGCCGAATAGCGTCGAGACTCTCCACCCGGATGGGCGCCGATCTCTAGTGACCTCGATGGCTATTCATCTGCTGCCGAAGACCGTGGAACTGCTTCGGCCAAGACGCCAATAGCTCGGAGGAAACATCGCGATGGCCGAACGCAAGGCTCCGTCGAAGCGCACCGACTACCCCGTTTTCAGATCGATGCCGACGCGCTGGGCGGACAATGACGTCTACGGCCACATGAACAATGTCGTGCATTATTCGCTCTTCGATACCGCCGTGAACGGCTGGCTCATCGAGAACGGATTGCTCGATCCACTCAATAGCGCGATCATCGGCCTCGTCGTGGAAACCGGTTGCCGCTACCATGGGGAGATGGGCTTTCCTGATACCGTGCAAGCGGGAATCAGGATCGCAAGGATCGGAACGAGTTCGGTGCGTTACGAGGTCGGCTTGTTCCGAAATGACGAACCGGCCGCGTCAGCGGAAGGTTTTTTCATCCACGTCTATGTTGATGCGAAAACCCGCCGGCCGGTGCAGTTGGACGAAGAGCACCGCGCGGCGCTGCAGGGCCTGCTCGTCTGATTTTCGGCAGTAATCATGTCAGCCGCCATGGCCGTTCCATGTTATGAAACGGCATGATACGGCACGCTCGATACGTCATTTCCAGCCGGCGGTCGAAATGGCGCAGGGAGCCGAAAACCCGGAACCCAATAGGCTGCAAGCCTCCGAGCAACAGCCCCGCTTGCTGGGCGTAATCTCTTCACGGTATCGGCGCAGCAGGTCCGCTACCGCCATGCGTTCCAATGTGTGCAGATCGCAGGAAGTCCGGCGCGATCACGTGTCTGTTCGGTTTGGCTGATCCAATGTTGAGCGTCGGCACGTACATGGACGCTCTTGGCTCGTGCCCAGCGGTCTTTATGCCGGACAATTGCCTGCCATTTGTCGCTTCGTCTTCGCCGGCCCGCGATGGTCAAAACTCCTCAAGGTGTGACCCGTATGTAACCGGCTGTGTTTCGATGAGTTTCGCGAGCTAGTAATTCCGCCCGTATTGCCCTGTTTTCCAAGGGGTTAGCAGTGGCGCACCCGACATCCGCCAATCGACTCTTAAACTACATATATATCAAATAGTTAGCTCGTTTTCGTGCTGCATTTTGTGCAGCAAAATGTGCAGCATTTTTCTTGTTCGCACGGTTAACATACCCGACACTTCCAGAATCGAGAACGCCGCTCCGGGGGGACAACCGGAGCGGCGCTGACTTGTCCAGCCTTTGCAGAGGGCTTTGCCAAATGAGGAACTCAAATGACGAAAACTGCATACCATAATAAGACGACCTTGACCAGCTTTAACCCCTTGAAACGATGGGTTTTTTACACTGGCAAACCGCTCGAATCGGGCAAGATCGACAAGCAGCCGCTTGCCCCTCGCAGCGGCCGCGCGGCGTCGAATACGAAACCCGCGACTTGGGGAACGCGGGCAGAAGCCGAGAGGCAGGCCAAGGCCATCCGCAAACCCGGCTGGAAGCCCGGTGTCGGCATAGTGCTTGGCGACGGTCTCTGTGGCGTGGATTTCGACGGTTGCCTGAAGGACGGCGTCCTTGAACCTTGGGCGGAAGCCATCCTTGACCGTCTCTACACCTATGCGGAGATCAGCCCCAGCGGAAACGGCGTGAAGGCGTTCTTCCGCGTCGCCGATCTGGACGACTTCCGGGCGGCGTCCGGCATCGAGCACAAGGGCTCGTGGATGAAGGGTGCGCATCACGGCGTCGAGCTTCACTTGTCAGCCGCCTACTATGCCGTCACGGGCGAGCTTTATGGCGACCGCAAATCCTTGGAACTGGTCGCACCCGCTGACCACCTTCGCATCGTACCCGTGGATGACCTGATCTGGCTGGTCGGAGAGGCCGAACGCTTCAAGGGTAAGCGCAAGGCCAAGTCCGACGAGTCGACCGGCCGCCCGTTCCACGTCGTCCGCGACGCGCTCATGCACATCCCCAATGATGGCAGCATCCCGGACAACGACTCCCGCGATTGGTGGCTGGAAATCGGGATGGCGCTTCATCACGCCTCCGGCGGATCGGAGGAAGGCGCGGCGGCATGGCATGAATGGTCCGCACGATGGCCGGGTTACGATGATGAGGCGACGGCTTCGGCGTGGAATTCGTTCCGCCGCTCAACCGGCCGCATGCGCACCGCGCGGCATATCCTGAATCTCGCGGAACAGCATGGCTGGCGTGATCTTGAACGCATGTTCGGGCTTTTCACCGACGATATGGTGGACGTTCCGTTCGGCAGCTACATGCACGACGAAGACGGCGCTATCCGGGCCTTTACCGAACGCTACGCGGGTGAACTTCTCTTCGATCACCATGCGGGCAAGTGGTTCCGTTTCGGCGGCTACTGGCGTCGCGAGGAAACGAAGCTCGCCTTGGACTATGCGCGAAGCGAATCCGTGAAGCTTGCCATCGGCGACGCCAAGGCCAAGGCGTTGAAGCGCGTTTCGGCATGGGAGGCAATCGAGCGCGGCGCTAGGTCCGTCCGGGAATTCGCGGTCACGTCCGACGAATGGAATCGAGACCCCATGCTTCTCGGCACGCCCGGTGGCACCGTGGACCTTCGCACGGGCAAGCTCCGGCCGGGGCGGCCGGGCGACCGCATTAGCCGTGTGACGGCCGTCGCCCCGCTGGAACAGTTCAAGCCGGAGCGCGACTGCCCCCGGTGGCTCGCCTTCCTTGATGAAGCGCTTGCAGGCGACGAGGCCGCTATCCGCTTCCTTCAGCAATGGGGCGGTTACAGCCTGACCGGAGAGACGAAGGAACAGAAGCTGGTCTTCGTCTATGGACCGGGCGGCTCCGGCAAGGGCACCGCCATCAACACCATCGGCGACATCCTTGGCGACTATGCCGTCAATGTCGGCATGGAAACGCTGACGGCTTCCCGGCACGAACGGCATACTACCGAACTTGCCCGCCTCCGGGGCGCTCGCATGGCCCGCGCATCGGAGACTGAAAAGGGCAAGGCATGGGCGGAAAACCGGATCAAGAATCTGACCGGTCAGGACACCATCACGGCGCGTTTCATGCGGCAGGATGATTTCGAGTTCGTGCCGGAGTTCAAGCTGACGATCTTCGGCAACAACCGCCCCAGCCTGAAGGACGTGGACGAAGCGATCAAACGCCGCTTCCTGATCCTGCCGTTCGATCACCCCCCGGCCCGGCGTGATCCGGAGTTGCCGGAGAAGCTGAAGCGGGAATGGTCGGGAATCCTGTCGTGGCTGATCGTCGGTTGCCGCGACTGGCAGGCGAATGGACTCGTCATTCCCCCGGTCATGGAGTCGGCGACGCGCGCGTATTTCGACGCCGAAGACACGTTCTCCCAATGGCTTGCCGACTGCTGCGAGGTGGGGCCGGAGTTCGCGGACACGTCTGACAGGTTGTGGTCGTCATGGTCACGTTACGCCTACAGCGCGGGCGACGATCCGGGAACGAAGAAGGGCACATTTGCCGAGACGCTTTCCCAGCGTGGATTCCTGCTAGGTGAAAAGATCGGGCCTGATCGGAAGCGCGGTTATCGTCGGTTGCGCGTTCGTGACGATGTGAGGGGGGACGATGAGACGTTCATATAAAACAACGGCTTATGCCGATTTGTCCCGTTTGTCCCGTTTCGTCCGGTTGTGTTCTACACGCGCGCGCGTGCGCCTACGCACATACACGCATAGGCCAGTAACCGGCAGCAACGGGACAAACGGGACAGGTGACTACTGGTTGCCAATGGGTCCTTCCCGGCGGGTGGCCGTCGCGGGGGACGCGGAGCCCCGGCTTTTCGCTCTTTGAAGAATTTTGGAATCTGAAAATGGATAAATCGACGCTGACAGCAATCGACCCTGAAGCCGCCTCCCTAGTGTGGGAGATCGATGACGGAGAGACGATCAACACGGACACACTGGCGGACATGCTGGGGCTGTCCGTCAATCGCGTGCTGGTGCTGGTTCGCTCCGGGAACATCCCCCGTGTCGGTCGGAGCCGTTACCACCGTCGCGATGCTGTCCGCGCTTACTGTGAGTATCTTCGCAAGAATCCCGTGGGGCGCGGTTCTGCCGATCCAGCCTATACCGCCGCAAAGACGCGGACAGCGGAAGCACAAGCCGAAAAGCTGGAAACCGCCAACGCGGTCGCGCGCCGCGAACTGATCCCCGCCATTGAAGTCGAGCGCGAATGGGCGGCTGTCCTTCGCGATGTCCGCGCGGCCATGCTCGCCCTGCCGTCGCGGATGCAACAGCGCCTTGGTCATCTGACGACGCACGACGTTACGACCATTGACCGCGAAATCCGCGACGCGCTTTCGGAGATCGCCAATGTTGACTGAAGCGCTGATCGAAACCCGCCGCCGGGCGCTCCGGGCGCTGGTCCCGCCACCGCGTCTCCGGTTGTCCGACTGGATCGAAACCCACATGCGACTTCCCGAAGGCGTGTCGGCACTGCCCGGCCGGGTGACGTTGTGGCCCTATCAACGCGAGATCGCGGACGCCATCTCCGATCCGGAGTTGGAACGGGTGACGCTGGTCAAACCGGTCCGCGTCGGCTTCACCACGTTGCTGACCGGCGCGCTCGCCTCCTATGTCGCCAATGAGCCGTCGCCGATCCTCGCCCTTCTGCCGACCGAAGCGGACGCCCGCGATTACGTAGTCAGCGATCTGGAGCCGATATTCGAGGCGACTCCGGCGCTCCGGGGCTTGCTGTCCGCCGAAGCCGACGAGACCGGCCGCAACACGCTTCTGTCGCGTCGGTTCGCGGGCGGCTCGCTGAAGATCGTGGCGGCCAAGTCGCCACGCAATCTGCGGCGGCACAATGTCCGCGTCCTGCTGATTGACGAAGCCGACGCCATGGAACCCGGCGTGGAAGGTTCGCCGATCACGCTTGCCGAAAGGCGCACGCTGTCCTTCGCTAACCGCAAGATCATTCTCGGCAGCACGCCAACCATCGAAGAGACATCGAATGTGCTCCGGTCCTATGCACGGTCGGACATGCGCGTCTTCGAAGTCCCGTGTCTGGAGTGCGGCCATCATCACGAAATCACATGGGCCGATATCCAGTGGCCGGAAGGCGAGCCCGCCAAGGCGCACTATGTCTGCCCGGAGTGCGGTTGCGTGATCGAGGAACGGCACAAGGCGGGCATGGTCGAGAACGGCCGCTGGCGCGCGACCGCGCCGCATGTCGTCGGTCATGCCGGTTTCCGTCTCAACGCCTTGGTCAGCACCTTGGCAAATGCGTCATGGGGGAAGCTGGCGAGCGAGTTTGTCGAGGCGAAGAAGAGCCCGGACACGCTTCAGGTCTTCGTCAACACGATCCTCGCCCAAGGCTGGCGTGAGGCGGCCGAAGAAATTGACGAAGCCGCCTTGGCCGCGCGCGCCGAACCCTTCGGACTGGACTCGATCCCGCCCGATGTCCTGTTCGTCACGGCAGGCGTGGACGTGCAGCGCGACCGCCTCGAAATCGTGTTCCTGGGCTGGTCGCGAGACGAGGTTTTCATGCTGGGGCAATCGGTCATTTGGGGCGATCCGCAGGCCGATGACGTGTGGTCGGAACTGGACGACGTGTTGCGAACCGTTTGGACGCACCCAAAGGGCGGAATCCTGCGCGTGGACGCGGCCGGAGTGGACGCCGGGGACGGCGAGACCATGGACCGCGTGATCGGCTTCACACGGGCTCGTATGGCGAGGCGTATATACGCTTTGAAGGGCGCATCCGGAAACCGCCCGGCGATCAAGGCGTCTGACACCAAGGGGAGTCGCCTGTTCATCGTCGGTGTGGACGGCCTTAAGGGGCAACTGACCAGCCGCCTGACACGCGGCAAGTCGGTCCGCTTCAGCGACCGACTGGAAGGCCGCTTCTATGAAGAACTAGCGAGCGAGCGGCTGATCATGCGCTATGTGCGCGGCGCGCCGGTCCGCCTATGGGAGCGCATACCCGGCCGCCGGGCCGAGTCTCTCGATTGCGTCATCTATGCGATGGCAGTCCGCAATCTGGTCACGGCCAACGTGGATCGGCGCGAAGAGGAAATCGGAAGCGCATCCATGCCGAAGAAAACATCGTCCGTGGTAAGGTCAGCTTGGATGAGTCGAAATTGACGGAATGACAGTTGTTCTTAGCGCTTTGGGATTACTGGAACTATAGAAGGCGGAAGGGGCGGTATTCTGACGAGCAACCTGATGCAGGAATGGGCGCATTCGCCTTTGTGGATGAAGTGCCCCTTGAGGAAGTCAACCGCCTTCAACATGGCGATTTTATTCTCACTCAGCGCCTCAACTCTTTTACATCTTGGGCGATGCTCTACGTAACCAAATCAAGTGTTGATCACGCCGCTATATATGCAGGAGACGGGAACGTTTTCCACATGACGCTTTCCGGAAGCAAATTGCACTCCCTGCGGTCTCTTGCCAAAGGCGCCAGAGTACTCATTCTCCGAATGAGCAGAGCGGAGTTGGGGCAATGGAGTTACGAAACTCAACTAACTAATGAGAGGATAGACAAAGGATCGAAATTTGAGCATAGTTTTCCGCCGAAGATTCAATTGATAATTGGCGGATTGTACTCTATCCACGGAAAGTATCCCGATAGATTTAACTTTGTTTTATGGTTCGAGTTTTTTCTAACGCTCTCCTTTTTTGTATGGATTGTCTATTTCTTTTCTGGATTAATAACGCTGACTGTACTTCCTCTGCTATCTGTATTTTTCCTTGCCTATTTCGCCGCCAAGAACCTGCTTCGGAGCATTCAAAAGAAGCCCGCGATGGCAATGAGCCATCCTGACATCGGGTATCAGGCATTTCTCAAGGTGGGAGGGCTAATGTTTACGAGGATGGGACCGATTACAGTGACGGATTTAGGTCTCTTGCCTTTGAATGTAATTCTTGGCTTCGCTCGACAGCGAACCGACGATAGCGCCGACGACAAGTTTAAGGAAACTCGTCAGTTCTTCCGCGACCTGCTCAAAGGTTGGAACATCGAAGGATTTCGCGAGGAAACTGAACAGGATGATGCTGAGCAGCATAAGGATAAATAGGTTCAGGAAGGCTCGGACAATCCACGGTAACTCCGCGAAAATGCGAAAGGAGATGCGACGAGAGTTCTTCGTCTTTTTTTCTTCGTACATATTCGATTCTCCGTTGATGCCAAGCCGGTCGAATGGGCCTCTTAGCTTACTTGCAGCGTATCGAAAGCGGAGCAAGACGGGCTATTAGTGTCCACACATGATTCGGTCAGTCACCAAGTATACCGGAAGATCGAGCGCACGTTGATCTCCTAGGGCGTTTCCGGCTGGTTCCAGTCTTTCACGTCCGCATCCGAAACGATGCCATTGCTGGCGAAGGCCAAGACATCGCGGGGTACGGGAAGCCCCGCCTTTTTCATCATCAACTGCACCGCGAGATGTGACATCGCCAGCGGGTAGCCGCGCTGTTCACCTTCCGCAAAAAGGCTTTCCGCGTAGCGCCGCGCCAGTTCCTTCGTAAGCCTCATTTCACCCTCCGAATAAAAAAGACCGACGCGCCCGATTGGAAAAGCGCGCCGGTCAGGGAGCCGCCGGGAACCACTCCGGAGGCACAGGATACCGGTTGCCCGGCTCTCCAGCTTTAACGTAGTCAAACTCCTATATCAAGAAATAAATCATTGGCAACCAATGGTAGCCATTGATTTTATTGGCTTTTCTTGCTTGCGCAATTATCGGAGTCAGACTACGTATATGATCCTAATTTGGGAGAAAGCGCATGTTTGAAGACGAGTACGGCGGTCCGTGGATTCCGAAAGCGGTTCCGAAAAACCCCGGTGACCTTTTGACGATGGCGGACATCGCCAAGGCTATCACCTTGCCGGGACAGGAGATTGAGAAGGTGGCCTCGAAAGTGCGCTGGTATGCGCGTCAGGGGTATCTTCATCCTATCGCCAAAGAGACGGCAGGGCGGAAGTCCTATCTGTATCTTCCGGATCAGTGCCTCACTGCGGAAATCCTGATCCGCATGGGCGAGTTCGGGATTAATGTAGCCAAAGGTGAAACCTCTCACGCTGCTTGGCGTGCAATCACCGTGTGGCGCTCCGAAGACTTCCCCGGTTCCCATCCCCCGGCAATCTCTCCGGGAATGCACGTCATCAAGGAATACGAGGCCGGTGTCCGCGACTGGACATTCGAACTTTGGTCCTTCGCCCATCGCGAAAGCGGCCGCCTGCGGTTCGATGCGCGCATTGCCGCCAATCAGCGTGGCGAAGGGTCGAACTTCAGTGTGCGTCGCGAAGATGGCTTTGAAGCCCGCGCCGTTTTCGCCGTGGACCTCATTGACGTGCTTGACCGCATTCACCCCCGGAACCGTCCGCAGGTGCACTAATGCCGGTCCGCCTGCCCAATCCCTTCAGCCTTTTCAGCCGCGTGCAGCGTCGCCAGCATGTCCGCCGTTTCGACGGCGCGGCAGGCGGCCGCCGTGGCTGGGGCATGGGCAGTTTCGGGCGGATTAACCCGGAAGTGGCGGCCGCCGGGGCGAGCCTTCGCGCTCGTGCCCGGTATCTGGCAGCGAACAATCCGTGGATTTCGCAGGCGGTCGCCAATTGGACCGGCGCGCTTGTCGGCTCCGGCGTCATGCCGACCAGTCAGCATTCGGACGCAACTGCCCGGAAGGCGCTTGCGGCGCTCTTCAATCGCTGGGCGGAAGTCGCCGACGCGGATGGCCGGACCAGCTTTTGGGGGCTTCAGGCGGACGTTGCGCGGGGCGTCGTCATCGACGGCGAAGCCTTTGTCCAGTTTGTCGATGACGGTATCCGGCTGGTCCCCCCGGAATTGATTGACGAGTCGCTGACCCGCGAACTCGGCAACAACGCGGTCATTGTGCAGGGCGTCGAATTCGACGCTGAAGGCCGCCGCGTGGCCTACCATGTCCTGCCGTCGCGCCCGCACGACCAGTTCGCGACCTATGCGCCGCCGGTCCGCGTGGACGCCTCCGAAATCCTTCACGTCATGAAGCCGCTGGCGGCCGGGCAGGTGCGCGGCGTCTCGTGGCTCGCTCCGGTCATCCTTGCCGCTTCCGAGTTCGATCAGCTTATGGACGCGCTGCTTGTTGGCGTGAAGGTTGCGGCGATGCACGCCGGTTTCCTGATCGACCAGAATGGCACGGCCGGGGAGCCCTATGACGGGACCGGCGAAGGCGGCATCATGGAAACCGGCTTGGAGCCGGGCACCCTGAAGCGCCTGCCGACCGGGGTGGACATCAAGTTCTCCAGCCCGCAGCAGACGGCCGAAGTAGCCGCCTTTCTCCGGCTCAACCTTCAGCAATTGGCGGCCGGTCTTGGCCTTCCGGAGCACCTGCTTTCGGGCGATCTGACGAATGCGAACTATTCGAGCCTCCGGGCCGGGCTTCTGCCGTTCCGCCAGCGTGTCGAGCAAATCCAGTACGGAACCTTCGTTCCGCAGTTTCTCACGCCGGTTTACCGCCGGGCGATCACCTACGCCGTGCTGTCCGGCGAACTGGACGCGGCCGATTTCGAGACGAACCGGGAATGGCTGGCGGTCGAATGGCTTCCGCCGCGCCCGATGCAGGTTGACCCAGAAAAGGACGTGAAGGCGACCGTCGCCGAGATCGAGGCGGGGCTGACCAGCCGCCGCAAGGCCGTCGCCGAGCGCGGCTGGAACATCGAAGAACTGGACGAAGAGATCGCCGCCGACCCCATGAAAAAGGAGGCTTCCCATGCTGAAGCATGACCGTTCCAAACCGAAGGCGGAAGGACGCCGTTTGCGCGACGATGTGAGCGCGAACCGCGTGCGCCACGGCACCGTGCCGCTGGAATCGCAAGACGTGATGTTGCGCCGGGCCGTGATCACGCCGGAGTCGTTTGACGAAACCGCCATGACGGTCGAAGCCATCATCTCGACTTTCTCCGATGTGAACCGCCGCGACGCGCGGGGGAACTATGTCGAACGGCTTGACCCGGCCGGCCTGGACGCTTCCCGGCTTGTCGGCGCGCCCGTTCTGGACGGCCACCGGCAGGCGAGCGCCCGCGACACCATCGGCGTCGTGACGGCCTACCGGACCGAAGGCAACTCGCTGGTCGCCACGATCCGCCTGCTTCAGTCGGACGACGTGAAGCCGATTGTGGAGCGCATCCGGCAAGGCGTCATTCGCGGCGTGTCTGTCGGCTACCGCGTCCAGAAGTGGACCGACACCACCGATCCCAAGAGCAAGGTCCGCGTCCGCACGGCGGCGGCGTGGAGCATTTTCGAAGTGTCCGCCGTGCCGGTCCCGGCCGATCCGGGCGCAACCTTCAGGAGCGATACCATGGAAGACGAAGAAGTCATCGAACGGGTGGAAGAGACCCCGGCGGAAACCCGTGCCGCCATCCGCCAGATTGCCCGCACCGCTGGCATGACGGCCGAACAGGCGGACGACATGATCGACCGCGAACTGTCGATCACGGAAGCGCGGGCGGAAGCCTTCGAGGCGATGCAGACGCGCAACCGCCAGACGCCGCGTATCCGCGTCGTGAGCGCCGCCAATGACGATCCGGCGATCATGCTCACCCGCCGCGCCGATGCGCTCTATGCGCGCGTCAGCGGCGAAGCCCCGAGCGACGAAGCGCGGCCGTACATGAACGAGTCGCTTCGCGACATGGCCCGCGCCTGTGTCGAGGCGACGGGGGTTTCGACCCGCGCCATGGACGCCGACACGCTGTTCCGCGCGGCCATGCACGCGACCAGCGACTTCCCCCAGCTTCTGACCAGCACGGGCAACCGCACGCTCATGGCGTCGTATCAGGCGGCCGCTTCGCCGATCAAAACGGTGCTCGCCCGCCAGACGACCTTGGCCGATTTCCGGCCGGGCACGAAGCTGAAGCTTTCCGATATCGGGCAGCTTCAGAAGGTCAGCGAGTCGGGCGAGATCAAGCACACGACGCGCGGCGAAGCGTCCGAGTCCTATGCGCTCGACACCTACGCCACGCAGTTCGCGATTTCGCGCAAGGCGCTGATCAATGACGACCTTGGCGCGTTCCGCGATTGGGGGCAGACGGCCGGGCGCATGGCGGCCGAAACGGAAGCGAACCTTCTGATCACGCTGCTTCTGTCCAATCCGACGATGAACGAAGACAGCAAGGCGCTCTTCCACGCCGACCACGGCAACCTTGGCGCTGGCGCTGCGGTCGATGTGTCGCCGCTGGACCTTGCCCGGCGCGCCATGCGCGGCATGAAGGCGCTGGACGGCAAGACCCCGATCAACGCGACCCCGAAATATCTGTTGGTCGGTCCCGATCTGGAAACCACTGCCGAGCAGGTGCTTGCCAGCATCTATGCGGCATCGGTCAGCGACGTGAACCCGTTCACCGGCAAGCTCACGCTTCTGGTCGAGCCCCGGATCACGGATGCGTCTTGGTACGTCTTCGCCGATCCGGCCGTCCTTCCGGTCTTGGAGTACGCCTATCTCTCGTCGGCGCAGGGTCCGCAGATGGCGTCGCGCGAAGGCTGGGACGTGCTCGGCATGGAATTCCGTGTCGTGCTCGACTTCGGCTGCGGCGCGGTGGACTGGCGCGGCGCGTATCTCAATCCGGGCGAGTAAGCATGGCGACCTTGGCCGAAATGACCGCCTTGCGGGACCGTCTGTTTGACGCCCGCATGAGCGGCGTCCGCGAAGTGCAGGACCAGAACGGTGAAAGGATCACCTACCGGTCCGACACCGAAATGGCGCGCGCCTTGGCCGCGCTGGACGCCGCGATTGCGGCCGCGCAGGCCAAGCCCGCTTCCACCATTCTCTTCAAGACCTCGAAAGGAATCTGACGATGAAGAACTATGTCCAGAAGGGCGAGAATCTGACCTTGCCCGCCCCCAATGCCCTGTCGAGCGGCGACGGCGCGCTTGTCGGCAGCATCTTCGGCGTGGCCGCTGGCGACGCCGACAACGGCGCTGACGTGGACCTCGTGACCGAAGGCGTGTTCGAGATGCCCAAGGTGTCCGCGCTCGCCATTTCCATCGGCGACAAGCTCTATTGGGACGACACTGCGAAGCTGGTCAACAAGACCGCCTCCGGCAACACCCTGATCGGCGTCGCCGTCACGGCGGCCGCCAATCCGAGCGGCACCGTCAACGTGAAGCTCATTCCGAGCATCTAGTAACCGCAGACTGGCGTGATCCTGACCGCTCCGCCTGCCTGCCAACGTCAACCGTATGGGACCGTATCAGTGAGTTGCGGTCATGTTGGAACAATTGGTCCGCCTCCGGGCGGCCGTGGCGAAGCTGGTCATTGAAGACCCGGTATATGCACCGATCTTCGAACGGCTCGAAATCGAAATCGCCAGTTTGGAAGCGAGCGATCCCGTAGCACGGGCGCGGACGATCCTTGCTGGTCAGAAGGCAATCGCCTGAAGGATGTCCCGCTTGTGTTCGAGGGAAGCCCCTGCCCCATATCGCTCCCGGTCCAGCCGGTGGCCGAAAAGGTCGCGGCGGATTCTCTCGTCCACTCCGGCCGCGAGCATTCGGTCTTCGAAGGAATGGCGCAAGCTGTAGAGAACGTGATCGGGCGTTTCCAGAAGGCCGTTGTCCCGAAGAAACTTGTTCACCGTGGCGCTAAGGCTCGCACTCGATTCCTGATAGCGCGGGAACCCGTTCGGCGACTGGCGGAAGGCTTCGAGGCTTACCCCCGTGAGGGGAATCAGGCGCTTCGACTGGTCAGTTTTCAACTGCCGACCGACCGGCTCAATCGAAATGTGCGGGATGTCATGATCAAGCCGAATGTGCTCCGGCAACAGACCGGCCGCCTCACTCGGCCGGTAGCCGGTATTGACCATGCCGAGCACAATGCACCGCGCCTCCGGATTGAGGCCGTCCAGTGCGCCCGCCGCCAGCAACTTGGTCTTGATCCAATCGACGGAGAAGGGCGGCCGCTCGCGCTTATGTCGCTTGCTATCCTTGAAGGACAGGTTGCCCAATGGCAAAGCAAGCCCCAGCCGCTTCATCTTGTTCACGGTCTTCAGCGTATCGGACAGGTGAATCAGGTCTTTGTTGGCGCTATTTGCGGCGAGCCGTTCCGTCGCCAGCCGCTCCACCCACCAATCGCGGAAATCGAGCATGTCGTCAGCCGTGATCGCTGCTATATCCTTGTTGCCGACAACGGCGACGAAGTTGCGAATGGCCTTGATGCGCGGATTCTTCCATCGCCGAATCTGGTCTTCGCTTTTCCCGAGCGTGCGGTCCTTCGCCAGTGTCCAATAGAGTTCAAGCGCCCGCTCAACCGTAATCCCCGGCTCCGGAGCGCCGCCAAGCAAAGCGGCCGCTTCGATCCGATCCGGCTCCCCGTCCGGCAACACAACGGCACCGACCCGTTCAAGAAACTCTTCGCGGGGAAGCTTCGCGACCCGATCCGCCGAAAGGTAGCGATAGCCCCGGACTTGGGCCAGTTCACGCGCCGCCTCAAATCGGCGTTCGGCGTCGTCGCCGTCACCCGCCAGCCGGGCTTCCCATGCCTCCACCATGTTCTGCCATGCGGTCGGCGCTTTCTGCCGAGCCACGGTCTCCGAATCGGTATGCAGGCTGATCCAAACGGCCTTGCGCGGCTCGATTGCCTCATAGCGTTTCGGGACTCGCCTGATCAGGTGAAAGGTCTTGTTTCGACGTTTGATGTTCATGGGGCAACCATGACCGACGCCGCGCTGTATAGCAATATGTGCAGCAGATTGTGCAGCAAAAGCGCGAATTTCGCCTCCGATCCCGCTCTTCAGAAGTCGAAAAGCCCTTTTACTTCAGTATGTTACAGGAATTTCGAGGGGGAAGGTTTTGGCGCACCCGACAGGATTCGAACCTGTGACCTCTGCCTTCGGAGGGCAGCGCTCTATCCAGCTGAGCTACGGGTGCTGAAGGCGCAAGGGCCAAAGCCCGGCCTTGATAACCGAGGCGGGCGATTCCATCAATGCGAAATTGCGCGATGGAGGCTCGACTGTCTCCGCGGGCAGAAGTCACTGGATCGAAGCCGGTAGGGCGCGCCGGGGTATGGCATCAATTCAATCCCGCTGCCTGGAGATTTTGGATATAGCGCCGGAAAACGGCGTCGTCCTTATAGGGTGAACTTGCGCGTTCTTGGCTCAAGGAAAAGGCCGGCAATCGAGTCTCGATTTCGGCTACCTCCCATTCGGCTTCGCCGACCCTCCCCAGTTCGACCAGAGTTGCGGCGAGTAGCTTGTGCACCGGGATAAACTCGGAGTTCTGGGTACGCGCCTTCTCAAGGGCTTCTGCGGCCTCTGCATACTGGCCGAGCAGATAGTGTGCATGCCCTTTGATCCACACATAGAAGTACGGGGCCCTCGGATTGAGACGCAATGCGTGCTCGATGTTGTCCATGCCCTCTTCCGGTCTTCCTGCGTAATTCAGGTCGATAGCGAGCGTTGCGTAGCCATCTGCATAATTCGGATCGATTTCGATCGCCTTGCGTGCTGAAGCGATCGCCTCCTCGTGGCGACCGAGAGTTCGATGAATGATGCTGAGCGCGAAATGGACATAAGGATTCTGCGGATCGAGCGACAATGCCTTCTGAGCAAGCGAAAGCGCGGTTTCTGCTTTCACCCTTGAATCGCGAACCCAATCAAGCTGAATCTCGGAGGTGTGCGTGCGAGCAAGTTCGGCATAGGCCCGAGCAAAGCCAGGGTCGATCGCGACAGCACGCTCGAAATAACTCCGGGCCTCAAGGTTGTCGGGGATCGTGAAGCGCCGATAAGCATCAAGCCCCTTCAACAGAAGATCATATGCCTCCGGATCGACCTCAGATGTGCGTGACAAACGGGCTATCTCATCCGCCCGTAATATGACTGAAAGCGAGGAGACGATTTCCTTCACTACCTCGTCCTGGAGGGAAAATACATCTCTGAGATCACGATCATAGCGCTCGGCCCACATCTGATTCCCGCTCGACGCATCAACCAATTGGGTGTTGATACGGATACGTTGTCCGTCCCTGCGCACGCTACCCGAGACCACGTAGCCGACGGCGAGGGCATCTGCGATCTCCGCGACCGGCGCATCGCTACCCTTATAGGTGAAGGCTGATGTCCTCGCGACGACCAAGAGGCCCGACACCTTGGAAAGCGCGGTCGTCAGATCGTCGGTGATGCCATCAGAAAAATATTCCTGTTCCGGATCGCTGCTCATATTAACGAAAGGAAGAACGACCACGCCCTTACGCTCGTTTCCCGTGTCGTCCCCAGCTAACGGGCGAAGCCACACGAAAAGGCCAGCAATCAGCACCAGCAAGGGCACGAGGCCGGAAAGCGCGGTAACGCGGACGCGCCGTCGACCTGTTGCGATGTGTTTCACCGGCTTCAGGCGATAGCCTTTCTTCGGCACCGTCTCGACTACATCTCGCCCCTCCGGTCCTAAAGCGCGGCGAATATCCGTTATGCACTGGACGAGGCTGTCTTCGGTAACAAACGTATCCTTCCAGACCGCGTTAATCAGGTCATGCTTCGAGATCAAATCTCCTGGCCGGGCTGCCAGTATCGCGAGCACGCTGGCCGACTGTGGCCGCAACCGAATCGGTTCGCTTTCAGGGCCGAGAAGTTCACCAGTCTCGACGTCGAAAGTGCATGCGCCGAGACGAAGCTTTTCGGATCGCTTCGTTAAATCTTAGGCTTTCTTTCGGGACATTTCCACGATCCCTCGGTGCAATGCCAGTGGGATCGCGTCACTGCAGGTGCCTCAATCCCAAACCAGAATTCCGGCCACGAAACACCCAAGCACGGAGAACGAGGCCATGAACAAGCAAGGCGCTATCGAAGTTACCATTCACCGGACGCTGCGTCACCTTGTGTGCTCGGCGGCGTTCGTTTGCGGCATCATGACATCGGCGAGTATCGCCGACGAGCAGATGCCTTTCGACACCACAGACGGTAAAAATTGGGAAACCGCCGAGGGTATCGCATATCTGGAGGAACGCGGCGATCGATTTGCCGACGCAATTGCGCTGATAGAGGAATTACAGGATCAGCCCGGTTGGGCTTGGGCGGACCAAGATATGGACGTTATCTTCGCCGGCAGCGAGTGACAGGTTCGGACTTCCGGGAGTCCTATTGCTGATAAAGGCTGTCCACCGCCTTTGCCTTCCAGCAGGCCGACCAGACCAAGAAATTCGGCGTGCGCCGTGATTGTGAAAACACCCCTCGCTATTTCGGCCAGCCGGATCGAGAAGCAGCTTTACAGTCGTAGCTTCAATTTCCGATTTCTCCGCCGGAAATGATAGCGCAGCCTTCGCCTCGGGGATCATGTGCACCGGAGACAGTTTTTTCGTCGATCTGGATAATTCCGGCCTGCCCCGCCAAGGGACTCTGCGGAGGCAGTCGCGAAAGGTCATGGCCGAGCGTCGCCAATTTCTTCAGCGTCTGTTCGCCGGCGTCGACCTCGATCTTGAGGCTGTCACGAGTATCGGAGAAGGTCTTGCCTAACAGGAAGCGCGACCTTTTGAGCGCTTCGGACGGGTCGAGACCGAAATCGATCAACCGCGTCAGCAACAGGGCAAGTGTTTGCGGCTGCCCATCGGCGCCTTGCGTTCCGTATAGCAGGCATGGACGGCCACCCCGCGTTGCCAATCCGGGATTGAGCGTGTGGAACGGGCGCTTGCCGGGAGCGAGGCAATTGGGATGGGACCCGTCAACGGAGAACGCTGCGCCACGATTGTTCCAGATAACGCCTGTGTCGCCGACAACGATGCCGCTGCCCCAGTCGAAATATGTGCTCTGCAGGACGCTGGCGCAATTGCCCGCTTTATCCACCGCGCCGAAATAAACCGTGTCGCCGGTGCGATAGTCATGCGGCCAAGGCATTGCTCGGTCGGGATCGATGGTGCCCGCCTTTTCTGCAAGCCACTCCGGAGAAAGGAAACGCTCGGTGTCGAGCGGCACGAAATCGGGATCCGCGATCGCGTCACGCTCAAGAAAGGCGCGCTTGATCGCTTCGATCACGTGGTGGAAATGAGCCGGCGTCTCCTCGCCCCATTTGCCAGCGTCGAACTGGTCGAGAATGCCCATGGTCATCAGTGTCGCGAGACCCTGTGTCGGCGGCGGCGGCCCGTGAAGCGTGACGCCGCGATAATCGACCGTGAGCGGCTTCACTTTTTGCGCCTGCGTCGCGGCCATGTCGTCATGCGTGACCGGCGAACCGAGCGCGCCGAGTTCCTTCGCCATGCGATGCGCAAGGTCCCCCTCGTAGAATTCGCGAGCCCCGCCGCGCATAATCGCCTCAAGGCTCGCCGCCAGGTGCGGCTGGTGAAATATCTCGCCGGGCGCAAGCGCCGCCGGGCCCGGTTTGAACAAATCCGCAAATCCCGGCCACTTACCGATCTCGTCTGCACGAAAATCGAGCCAGAATGCCTGTGCCTTGGTGACGGGAAAGCCGGCTGCCGCGATCTCCGCCGCAGGCGCGAGGAGATCGCCAAGCGATATCTCGCCCGCCCAGTTGCGGGCCGAATGGTCGAGCGCCTTTTCCCAGGCGGCGACCGCTCCTGCGGTGGTGATGGCGGACCCGGGGCCGCGGAGCGGTATCGGACCACTGGCCTTCACCGCCGCAGCGGCCTGCCCCAATCCCAGAATGCAGTCGGCATTCCCGGCGCCGTCGGCGATCATCCAGACCGCATCGCCGCCGAGCCCGCAGAAATGAGGACAGACAACTGCCAAGACTCCACCCATCGCGACCGCGGCCTCGATCGCATTGCCACCGCGCTCCAGCGCTTTTGCGCCGGCCGCGCTCGCCAGCGGGTGAGGACTCGTGACCATGCCTGTCTTGGTCATGCGAAGACAGCCTTGAGATCGGCCGGCATGGCGGAAGCCTTTCGGGCGAAGATGTGGCTGAGCACTAGCACCACAAGCACAACAAGATAGGGGAACGTGCCGAGCAGGTGGGGCGAGAATTCATAGCCTGCCGACTGGACGCGCAGGACCGAGACCTCGGCGAGGCCGAACAGCAGGCAGACGGGCAGAACCAGGGCCGGTTTCCAGCGGGCGACGATGACGAGACCGACCGCCACGAGGCCGCGGCCCTTGGTCATTTCCTGCGCCCAGGTCTGCGTATAGTCGACGGACAGAACCGCGCCGCCAAAGCCGGCGAGAAGGCCGCCGACGACAATGGCCGTGACACGCACCCGGGTCGCGTGAATGCCGTTTTCCGCTGCGATGCGCGCGGATTCGCCGACGGCTTTCCATCTGAGCCCCGGACGCGTCTGCGCCAGCCACCACGCAACGAATATCACGGCAAGGACAGCCAGCGGGACGGCCATTGTCGCCTGCGCCATGACGGTGCCGACGAAGGGAATTCCGTCGGTCAATGACGAGCCGAGGTTCGGCAGGGGCGTCACCTGATTGCCGACCAGCGCGCGGCCGAAGAAGGACGTACCCCCGAGGGCGATCATCCAGACGGCCAGGCCGGAGCCGATCTGGTTGGCGCCCGCGCCGAGGACGAGCCCGGCATGGAGAAGCGACAGGGCACCGCCGGCCAGCGCTCCCGCCATGAGTCCGAGCCAGGGGTTGCCGGTGGCGACGCCGACGGCGAAGCCAACGCAGGCGCCAGTCAGCATCTCGCCTTCGACGCCGAGATTGATGATCCCGACACGTTGGGTCAGCGTTTCTCCCAGCGTGGCGAAGATCAGCGGGGTGGCGCCACGCAAGGTGGCGATGCACCAAGGCGCGAGCAGCGCGACGAAATCAGCGGTCACGATATGCCCTCCATCGAGCCAGCAGGCCAGGAACGGCGAGCGCCGTGGCGAAGAGCAGTCCCTGCATGATCACCGCGCTTGCCGCCGGAACCTTGGCGAAGAGCTGCAGCGCATCGCTGCCGGCCACCAGCGCACCAACGAAAAGCGACACCGGCAGAATGACGAGCGGCTGGTGGCGCGCAAGCCACGCAACGAGAAAGCCGGTCAGGCCGTATCCCAGCGAAATCGTCGGCTGCAATCTGCCCTGGATCGCGGACACTTCGGCGATGCCCGCAATGCCCGCGATCGCCCCGCCGGCGCTCATCAACGCGACGACCCAGAAAGCGTAACTCAATCCGAACATCTCGCCGACTTTGCGGTTGCCGGCGAGGATGCGGATTTTTTGCGCCCATTTTCCGTGGTTGAAGAAAACATGCAGGCCCGCCGCCAACAGGATGCCGATCAGCAGCCCGAGATGAATCCGGGTGTCCGGCACCGCCGGCAGCACGGCGCCCTCCGGGAACTTCATCGTCGCAGGCCAGCCCTGGCTTGCCGGATCGCGCCAGGGGCCAAAGACCAAGGCGCTGACCACCAACACGCTCACATAGTTCATGAGCAGGGTGACGATGGTTTCGTTCACGTCCAGCCGGGCCCGGAGAATTCCCGGAATCCAGCCATAAAGGCCGCCGCCGGCCGCAGCGGCGATCAGCATGAGGGGAATCAGCACGACGCTCGGCAGGCCAGGCGCCACCAGAACGATCCCGGTCCCGAAGATTGCGCCGGCATGGAGCTGGCCTTCCGCGCCAACCGATATCAGCCCGAGCCGGCCAGGCACCGCAATGGCGAGCGCGCAGAGCAGGATCGGCGTTGTCTTGGCGAATGTCTGCGAGACGGAATAGGCGTCGCCGACCGCATAGACGACGAGGCTGTAGAGCATGGCGAGGGGAGGCTTGCCGAGCGCAGCGAAGAAAGCGGCCGCAAGGAACAGGAAACAAAGGGCGGTTACCGTGACGGCGAAGACCGGAAAACGCGTGACGAGGCTCATGCCGCCTCGCTTACGATCGGCATGCCGGCCATGAGGGCGCCGATCCGATCGCGTGTCAGCGTGCCGTCATTTTTCTCGACCGCCACGATCGCCCCCTCGCGGATCACCGCAATGCGATGAGCAGCGGCGAGGAGATCGTCGAGATCCTCGGAAATCCAGAGAACAGCCGCGCCGGCCGCCGCCTGGGCGAAGATGTGCTCATAGACCATCTCGATCGCGGCCAGATCCAGACCCATGGTCGGATAGCATGCAAGGATCGCAGGGCGCGGCGTGCCCAATTCGCGGGCGGAAACGAGCTTCTGGAGATTTCCCCCGGAGAGCGTCCCGGCAGGCTTGCCGGGTATCGGCGGATTGACGTTGAAAGCGTGCAGGAGCTCGATGCTCGTTCCGCTGGTTCGATGGCCCGCCGCAAGATCGCGCAGCGCGAGATTTTCGGCCAGCGACAGTTGCTCGACCGTCGCGTTTTCGCGCGGTTGTTCAGGAATGTAGCCCAGCCTCGTCGACAGCGTCTCGCCTGGCTGGCGCCGTGCGATCCGTTCGCCATCGAGCAGGACATCTCCTTCCATGACGGGCCTGATGCCGGCGACGACTTCCGCGAGAAGCGTCTGGCCGTTGCCGGCGACACCGGCGACGCCGACCACTTCTCCTCGACCTATGGTCAGTGTGACGTCGCGCAATTGCGCTCCGGATGCCTCTGCCGAAACATTCTTCAGGACGAGCCGGTCCACCGGATTTCGAACGGGCTGCGGTGACGGCAGGTTCCGGTCGACCGTCTTGCCCATCATCAACGTCACGATTTCCTGCATGGACCGTTCGCCGCGATGCGAGACATCGACGATCGCGCCGCGTCGCATCACGGCGATACGGTCGGCGCAGGCCTCCACATCGCGCAGTTTGTGCGTGATCAGCACGACAGCGACGCCATCGGCCGCCAATTGCCTGATGAAACCATGCAGCCGGTCCGTCTCGGCCGGCGTCAGGACCGAGGTCGGTTCGTCAAGAATGACGATCCGCGCCCGGATGTTGAGCACCTTTACGAGTTCGACGATCTGCTGCTCGCCGACCGAGAGATCGTGGACGGCAGTCTCCGGATCGATTGCCGGGGCGAGTTCGCGCAGCTTCGCCAGCACATCCCCGGTCGCGCGATTGCGCGGGCTCTTCCAGAACGGGGTTTTCGGCCAGGCGAGCAGGAGGTTGTCGCGCACCGACAGTGCCGGCAGTTGCGAGAAATGCTGAAAGACCATGCCGATGCCCTGGCGCAGCGCTTCCGCCGGGCCGGAAATCCCATCGGGACAATCCTTCACGGTAATCTTTCCGCTCGTCGGCGGGTAAACACCGTAGAGAAGTTTCATCAGGGTGGATTTGCCGGCCCCGTTCTCGCCAAGCACGGCGAGGACCTCGCCGGAGCGGATTTCCAGCGAGGCGGCGTCGACGGCGACGAGGTCACCGAAGTGCCTCGTCACCTTTTCGAAATGGGCCAGCACGTCCGCCATCATCACGCCACCGCGAAGATCGCGTCGACTTCGACGGCGGCGCCCTGCGGCAACTGTGCGACGCCGACCGCGGTGCGCGCATGGGCCCCGACCTCCGGGCCGAAGACCGCGTGGAACAGGTCCGACGCACCGTTGATCACATGCGGCACCTGCAGAAAGTCAGGCGCGCAATGCACGAAACCACCGACCCGCACACAGGACTTCACCCGATTGAGGTCTCCGTCGAGCGCCTCCCGAAGCGCGGCGATCAGGTTCAAGCCACAGATGCGCGCGGCCTTCTGGGCCGTTTCCAAATCGACCGCCTGGCCGACCTTGCCCTTGTAGACCATCGTTCCGTTCCACTCGCAGGTCTGGCCGGCGAGATAGATCACGTCGCCAAGGCGCTGCCAGGGCACGAAATTGGCGATCGGCCTTGGAACCTGCGGCAGTTCAATGCCGAGCCGGACGAGCTGTTCTTCCGGCGTCGGGCTCACCTCCGACAGCGTCATTTGCCACCGCCCCGCTCGGCATCGAGCGCTTCATGAACCGCGTCGGATTTTGCGGCAAAACCGAACAGGAGCTTTACGTTGTAGAGCACCGCCTGGACGCAATAGTCCGGCGAGGTAGTCGCAGTGCAATCTTCCAGGAGGATCGTGTCATAGCCGAGGAACGTCGCATCCTCGAGCGTGGTCATGACGCACTGATCCATGTTGACCCCGGCGACCAGCAGCGTCTTGACGCCCAGATTGCGGAGCACCGCATCGGTTTCGCAGTCCCAGAATGCGCTGAAGCGGTGCTTGGTGATCTGGTAGTCGCCGTCGCCGGGATTGATCTCGTCGACGACCTCCGCACCCCAACTGCCTTTCGCGATCACTTCGGACCGGGTGCCGGGCACGGGCCGGGCAAGATTTGTTTCATTGCCGTGAGGATTGTGGGCATGCTGCAGGGACGGCGCGATGTTCAGCAGGTCCTTGCGAACACCCCAATTGACCCAGACGACCGGGATAGCGGCTTCGCGGCATTTCCCGATCAGGCTCTTCAGCGGTGCGATCGGCTTGCGATTGGGGCTGACGTCGATGCCGCGCGAATGCATCCAGCCGCCTTCGGTGCAGAAATCGTTCTGCATGTCGACGATCAGCAGCGCGGTCTTGTTGGCGTCAATGGTTACGGATTGCGGTTCGGCTTGCATGTGAAGCAGCCGCAGGGGCTTTGCCGGGCGGCTCATGTCGACATGGTTTTCGGTGACGAGCCAGCCCTGGCTCGCATCCTGTCCCATCAAGACCGCTTCTTCGGCCAACGGTTTGGGCATGGTGCTCATTGCGTTTCCTCCAGGAAGGGACGCGGCGGCGCGCAGTTGCGCCGCCGGGACAGGATCAGCTGGTCGAACCGACGACGCCCTCGACGAGGAAGTCCATCGTTTCGACGGCTTCCATGTCCATGACCTCGCCTTCCTCGACCTTTCCGCTTCCGTCCTGTGCAACGATCGGGCCAGACCAGATGTCGAAGGAGCCGGAGACGATCTCTTCCTTCTTCGCCAGCACCTTTTCGCGAACGTCCTCGGGAACGCCTTCGCCGAATGGATCGAGCACGGCGGCGCCGCCGGCGAGGTCGCTTCGCACATGCGAGGGTTCCCATGTTCCGGCATGGATCTCCTCGACCATGTCCTTCATCATCGGACCCCAGTTCCACGATACGCCTGTCAGCCAGGCTTCGGGCGCCCGGTCCATGACGTTGACGTCCTTGCCGATCATGTAGACGCCGCGCTTGGCCGCGGTCTGGGCTATGGTGATCGGGCTGTCGACCTGTTCGGCGATCACGTCGATGCCTTCATCGGCGAAGGCATTGACGGCCTCGGCTTCCTTCTGCGGCTCCCACCAGCCGCCGGTCCACACGACCGTCACGGTCGCGTCCGGATTGATCGACTGCGCCCCGAGGGTGAAGGCGTTGATGGAGCGGAAGAGCTGTGGAATCTGGAACGCGCCGATGAATCCCAGCTTGCCGGATTTGGATTTCGCGCCGGCGACCATGCCTGCGAGATACATGCCGTCATCGCTGTCGGCCCAGTAAGTGCCGACATTTGCAGATGTTTTCAGCCCGCCGGCGTGAAGGAACTTAACGTCGGGATATTTCTCGCCGAGCGAAATGGCATAGTCGAGATAGCCGTAGCTGGTGGCAAAAATGATGCCGTGACCGGACTTGATCAGGCGCTCCATGACCTGCTCGACTTCCGCCGATTCGGGGATGTTTTCGAAGGCGGTCGTCTCAATGCCTTCCATGTTCTCTTCCAGATATTGCCGGCCGAGATCCATCGAGGTGTTGTATCCATAGTCGGCCGCCGGCCCGACATAGACGAAGCCGATCTTCTTCATGTCGGGATCGGCCAGGGCCGGCGGCGCGAAGGCGATGGCCGCCGCGAATGCGGCAGAGAGGAGGTGCTTCAGGGTCATTGCGATATCCTCGCGGTTGAAGAAATAGTAATTACACGTTTACTAAAGCAACCGGCGTGCCAGTTCATTCGCGGGCCGGCGCGCCTTGGCAGGCAAAATAGTAAAAATCCATATACTAAAACGATTTGCGGATATGCCGGGCCGCTGCGATGCGCGTCGCCCCCCGTGCAAGCCCCGGGCAAACGCGCGCGGGATTGCACAGCGAATGATCATTTGCTGCACAAGCTTTCGGCGATTTGGGTGCGATCAGGCCGCGTTTTCAGGCAGAAGAAACGCCTCGAGCATCTGACGGGCGAAGTCGTAATGCGTGGTCCGCCAGGCCTTCGAGGTCAGGTCCTCGTTCCAGATGACCGACAGCGTATAGGCGTTGGATTTGTGGAAATAGGACAGCGCCACCATCACCACGTAAAGGTGCAGGGCGTCGATCCCCGACCGGACGCACCCCGTTTGCTCGCCGCGCCGCAACAGCGTGTCGATGTGCTCCACGACCGGAGACGCGACCTTGGGCGTCGCGACCGAGTTTTTCAGGAAATCGCCTTCCATGAGGTTCTCGGCGGAGAGCAGCCGGATCAGTTCCGGATGGTTGGCGAAATGGCCGAAAATGAAATCGAACATGGTCAGCAGGCCCTCGCGGGCATCAGCCGTCGAGACGTCCAGCTTGAGTTCCTCCGTGCGCAGCTCGCCCAGCACCTGTTCAAGCACGGCTACGTAGAGGCCGGCTTTGTCGTTGTAGTAGTGGTAGACCATGCGCGGCGTGACGCCGGCCGCGGTGCAGATCGTGTCGATGCGGGCGCCGGCGAAACCGTGTTGCGCGAACTGGTCGATCGCCGCACGCAGAATACGCTCGCGCGTTTCCGCGATATTGGCCGCACGCGGGCCGGAGGGCGCGCCCATCCGTTTCTTTCGTGCCTGCACGATCCTCTCCATCTTCGCCCGAAGCTGGTAGCCAGTCGAGGCGGTTGGCGCAAGACAACTCGCGGATTGATTGCGCAACGGGTGCCTGCGGCGCAAGGCCAAGGCCCCGTCTTGCCGCTCTTCTTGTTCGTCAAGCATCGGCAGACGTCCCGAGCCGTTCAGGCGTCAGAAGCCTTCAAAGCAACGGTTTCTCCCGGGACCCGAAGCCGGGCCAGATCGAGCGTGAACGGAACAGCACCGTAGCGAGACAGGTCCCTCGCGTTGTCCCAGTTGCGAAAGTGCCGCGACGGACGCGCTTCCAGGAACAGCGCCTTGTCGCCGCCGAGAAGTTCGACGTCTCCCCTGAAGCGAAGCCGGCGCACACCCTTTCCGCCGAAAAGGCGGCGATACCTCAGCCGGGCGAGATGGCGCTGCGGCGTCGAAAGCTCGAATTCGAACCTGCGACCGTGCGCGGGCGTCTCTATGTCGATGACGACCTCAAGGGACGCCGGGGTCCTGTCCTCGATGCCCGGCGGGAGTTGGAGACTGCAGGACGCCGATTGTCCGGCCCGGTTGGGTTCGATACCCGTCCGTTGCGAACTGGCACGCCATGTCTCGCCGTTCCCCGCCCGCGTCTTGGGCTGCATCTTGGCCCGCGTTTTGGGCCGAGACCCGAACAGCCTCAATTGCTTCAGGACGCCTCGGGCCACTCCGGACAACCGGCCGAAGTCCCTTCGCGGCTTGGCCTCCAGAACGGAGGCGCGGCTGGCGATGCCCGCACGATCCGCCCGGTCGACCACGTCCGCCAGCACGTCTTCAGGAAGGGGCGTCCCGATGACGCGCTTCAGGTAACCGAGGCTGATCGCGGCCGGCACGGCAAGGCCGCGCGCCTCGATCGTCTTCAGGAGCACGGTCCAGTCCACCTCGTGCTTGCGAATCGTGTCGTCGATATCGACCAGCCAGTCGCTGTGGACATGCGCTTCGAGGCCGGAATGACCGATCGCCAGCGAGATGCGGTCGGCAGGAGACGGTACGAGGACGGGAACGCCTTCCAGGCTCGCCTCGACAGAACGCCGCCAAAGCGCCTCGTCGTCTTCCGCGTCGTGGTGGAAGGGACGATAGGCGCTTTGGTGCAGGTCGAGGTCGCCATATTCGCCCTTGTAGAAATTGAGCGCTCGAACGGAGGAGATAATCGTCTTCAGGTAGAGCGGACCGACCCCGGTGGATGCTTTCCAGTCCGCGGCCAGGAGAATGTCGAGGACCTCGGCCATCCGGTCTGGCCGCACCAGGATGTCGACATCGTGCGAGACGCGGCCGCGTTGATCGGCGGGAGAAATCGCCACGCGGCTGGCGCCCTTGAGGAGCATGACGGGACAGCCGGCTTCCGCCAACGCCGCCAGGACAGGGCGCGCCTCGCGGAAGGTTATGCGCGAATGGCTCCACAGCATCTTCTGCAGGCCGGCCAGGCGCGGATAGGACGGATGAGACGCGAGCCGTTTGCCGAACCGGTCGGTGATCGCGGCCAGCAAACGATGATCCGCGAAGCCGACATCGTTGATGTCGTGATCATCCAGCCAGGCCAACGCGATCCGTTCGGCCTCATTCTCGTCGGACAGCATGGCCGCCTTGAGAAGCCGGTCGAGACCGCCGGTCGGCCAGGCCCATCCATAATCCGGAAAGCGGCGCGATATGGAACGCGCCTGCCTCATTCGCCCCGGTCCTTCTGCTTTCTCCTCTGCAAGGCGAGCCAGGCCACTTTCGCATAGCCTCGGTCGCGCGCCTTGTCGCGACCGTAGGAAAGACTGCCGGGCCTGATCCGCCGAAGGCTCAGAACTTCATCGATCATGTCCAGGCGGACTCCGATTTCGCGCGCCCGGGCGATCCAGTCGATCATGTCGCCACGCGCCCCGGGCGGATCGATGACGGGCCCGACACGCATCGCTGCCTCGGTTCCGAGCAGCATGGTGGTGCGGGACCATCCCGGTCCGACCTCGCCGCCTTTCCCCCCCTCGCCGAAGGTGCGCATATATCCGAACACGCCATCGCAATCCGGGTTTCGTTGCAGATGGCCGAATTGGAGGGCGAGCTTGTTGGGCTGCCACAGATCATCCGCGTCCAGCGTCGCGACAAACGGCGTGTCGACCGCGGCCAGGCCCGTTGTCGTCGCGCTGCCGACGCCTTTGTTTTCCTGCCGGATGACCCGCACGATATCGGAAAGGGCGCCTGCCAGTTCCGCGGTTTCGTCGGTGGACCCGTCATCGACGACGATGACCTGCCGCGGAGCCACGCTCTGCGTCAGGATCGAGCGAATGGCTTCCTCGATGGTATCCGCCGCGTTGAAGGCGGGGATGAGCGCGGTGTAGTGCATCCTATGTTCATGCTGTGTCACGGCGAAGCCCTTTTCAGACGGGGGCCTGCGGCTGGCCACCCGTCAGGTTTTGAAGGTCAAAAACCCGCGGCATGCCACCCAGCGTCGGATCGCGCCGACGCCGTTGCGCCGATCGCAGCATGGCTTTCAGAAACTCGCGGCGCATTTCCTCTTTTGAATTACGGGTCATGTTGCCCGGATGCTGGCGGTAGAGGATCGCGACGGTGTCGGACAGGACATATTTCGGGTGGCGCTCGAACACGCGCAGGAGGAAATCAAGGTCTTCCGCCTGCCTGAATTCCTCGTTGAAGCCATCCAGCGGCTCGATCACCGAGCGGCGGAAAATCGCAGTCGTCAGACTGATGCCGCGAACCGTGATCCGCTCGCTTCCCGTCGCGATATCGAGAGCCGCATCGTCGATCCGGTCGACAAGCGTCATCAGGCCATAGGTCAGGTCCAGCGCCTTGTCGGCCTCGAAATAAGCCAAGTCCCTGGCGAACCGGCCGGCAGGCGAGACGTCGTCCGAATCGAGGAATGTGACGAACTCGGTGTCCGGGGCAAGCAGCTTCAATCCGGCATTGCGTGCTTTCGTGACGCCCATGTTTTCCTGGGCCGCATAGCGAATACATGGCGCCTCTGCCGCCATCTCGCGCACGATCGCGGCGGTCGAGTCCGTCGATCCGTCATCGACAACGATAATATCGAGATCGGCAGCATCGCGTTGGCGCAGCAGCGACCGCAACGCGGATCCGATGAACTTATCCCGGTTGAAAACGGGGATTATGACGCTCACTTTCATCAGACTGCTTTCTCCAGGAAATCCGCCACGGTATCGGCGATTTCCACGGGGTCCTTTCCGAGTTCGATCGTATAACACGGCAGATTGTTGGCTACCTTGCTGAAGAAGACGAAGCCGCTGTGCCTTTCACCCGGCATCTGGTGAAGCGATGACGGCGCAAACGCCAGCATCGCACTGCGCTTCGACAGCGGAACGATCTGCGTCCCGGCACCATCGCCGATGCGGGGCACCAGCAGCGCCTTGATCGCGAGTTTCGCCGGCGGCTCCCGGTCGCAGATGTCACCGATCCGAAATTCATACTTGCCCTGCCAGTTCAGCGCTCCGGCGGATGGCAGGCGGTCTTTCAAACCCAACCGGTCGAAGCCCTTCTGGTCCTGCTTCAGGGTGGCGAAGACGGGATAGGCAGCGATCTCCTTGCCTGCGTCCAGAAGAACGTAGTCGTCTCCAACGCTCTGCAGGCCATTCAGCAGTCCGGCCACCACCGTGCCCGATTTTCCGGCTCCGCCCGCACCGGCGAGAAGGACGCCGGATCCATTCAGTCCGAGCGTGCCGCAGTGCGCGAGACGCATCCCCTGGCTGGCATAGTGCCAATGCAGGAACGGCCGCAGCGGGGCACCGGGCTCCCAGGGCGGGTATTGGTCATGGGCCCGCAACAGTTCCACGCCGAGGGCCGCCTCGGCATCGAAGACCTGCCATTGATCGACGTCATGGAAATAGGATGCGCGCAATCCCTCGCGATCCAGCAGCGTGGCCACTTCATGCGGCCAATACGGCCCATCGCCCCATGCGGCCGGCCGCGGCACACGATCGATCCCCGGATGGGCGATGAAAATCTCGATCGATCGCGACGCCGCGGTCGGGGCGGGGCCGCTCGTTTGCAGAAGATTTCGGCCGATGGCGCGCGCGAGTTCGCCCTCCTGCAGATGCACATTCACCGTCAGGGCCGGAAGACGGACAGTCATCGCAAGCGGGAAATTTCGCCGCGCCCGGCTCACGCTCTCCAGAACGTATCGCGCATAGCCGGATACGTTGCCGATATCGATATGTTCGAATTGCATGCGGCTGCCTGGCGTCAGTCTTGACGCACGAGAGGCCAGCCGGCGTTTTCCTCGACATCATGGATGGGATCGGCCTTGAACAGGTCGGCCAGATCGTCGAACACCGCCACTTCCGGTTTCTCCGAAGCACCCGCAAGCCGTTGAGCGAAGGCCGAGGCGTCTGGCGCAGCGGCGGCGTCCGGAGAAGCGACGCTCGAAATCAGTCCGTGGCCGACCAAAATCTCGATAAAGGACTCCAGCTCGACCGGGGTAATTTCCGCGCTCCCGTCAAGCAATTCCGCTGGCGCGACGCCGCTCACAAGTGCATCCCAAATCACGTTCCCGGCGTCCGAGAAGCTGTAATATTTTCCGAAATTGAGATCTACTACGACAAAATCGCCGTCGAACGACTCCGACACGATATCATCGCTCGCCAATGCGTATTGCACCGCCATAACCATTCCCCTTCCCCCGTGAGGCCCTGATATCTGGCATCTAGATGGAAAGACTGCAATAAACAAATGCGGCCGTCCGATCAGCATTCCCTCGATGCCGCGACCGTTCTCAAGGGTAAACGCCGAAGCTTATGCCTGAAAAGTTGAAACGGTTATTTCGGACCTATGTCTATGCGGACGGGCGTTTTGCTATCGATGTCAGGCCACAGAACAGGGATATCCCTTTAGCGGCCCGCCGGCTGGATCGCGGCGACTATCCGGTCATCTACACCTCGCACGCTCCCTACGCTCCGCTCGGCGCCGCCAACCATGTCGGCGCGCAACTCGCGGGACGGCCGGCGGTGTTTCTGCTCTGGTTGAGCTGGACAATGCGCAGACCCCGTGCGGTGCGCATGCTTTCGACCGCCATAGCGGTATACCGGCGGAAACGGCCGGAGCACGAGATCGTGGTGTTGTGCAATGAAGAAGAGGAGAGAACTGCGTTCGAGGCGTCGGGCGTCAAGGCGATTCTCTGCAGCACCAACGCATTTGTCGATGAAGAGACGTTCAGGCCTGCCTCGGGAACGAAAAAGGATTACGACGCAGTTCACAATGCCGCAATGATGCCCTGGAAGCGGCATGGCCTGGCGGAACGGGTCGACAGCTGCGTCCATATTTTCTACGCGAAGGATCATTTCGATCTCGCTGAAGCGATGTCATATCTGGCAAGCCTGCGCGCGCAGCTGCCACACCACACGTTCTTCAACAAAACCGTCGACGGGCGCATCGAAATGATCGGCCCTGCAGCCGTCAACGATGTTCTCGCCCGAAGCCGGGTCGGCTTGTGCCTGTCCGCCGAAGAGGGGGCGATGTATGCCAGTGTCGAATATCTTCTGGCCGGCTTGCCGGTCGTTTCGACACCGAACATCGGGGGAAGGGACCTTTTTTCCGATCCCGATTTCTGGCTGACCGCGGACCCGACACCGGACTCGATCGGTAAAGCGGTCGATGAAATGATCGGACGGGATCTATCTCCGGACCATATTCGCGCCCGTACCCTGGAGCGGATCCACGACCATCGCGAGCGGCTGAGATCGGTCGTGGCAGACGTCACGGGCAGACAAGTCATGCTGCCGGAAGATCTCGCCGATCCCGTTTACCGGACAAAGCCTATCTGGGAGAAAGCGCCTGATTTTTCCGCCCGCATTGGCCTGCGCGCGCCTGCCGAGGACAATTAGCCACCGGCCCCCCTTGTTAAACGGCGCCCTGGTGCGCCGGCACCGAGCCGATCGACGCGTCCGGCTTCTCCCCTTCCGTCTCGCGCCTGACCAGACGCAGGTCGTGCAGGATGGCGAAGACGGCCGGGGTGACGAACAGCGCGAGAAGCGTCGCGCCGGTGAGGCCGAAAGCGAGGCTCGCCACGATCGGCCGCAGGAATTGCGCCTGGGTGCTCTGCTCGAACAGGAGCGGGCCGAGGCCGACAACCGTCGTCAGAGACGTCAGGAAAATCGCGCGAAAACGGTCGCGCACGGCCTCGCCCGCCGCCTCGATCATGTCGGTTCCGGCCTCGAAGCGTTCCTTGATGAAGGCCACGAGCAGGATGGAGTCATTGACCACCACACCGGCCAGCGTCGCCAGCCCGACGAGGCTCGGCAGCGACAATTGCATGCCGAGCGCCATGTGGCCCCAGACGACACCGACGATGCCGAGCGGGATCGCCGCGAAGACGGCGAGCGGCTGAATGAAGCTGCGGAACTGGAAGGCGAGGATCAGGAAGACGCCGACAAGGCCGATCACGAGGTTCTTGCCCAGCGACGATCCGGTGGTCGCGGTGTCCTTCGCCTCGCCGACGACCGTGACGCGGATATCGGGGCGTTTCTCTGCGAGTTTCGGCAGGAAATCCGCCTTCATCGCGGCCATCAGCTCCCGCGCATTGGCGATGGCGGGATTGATGGAGCCCTGCACGGACACCGTGCGCTGCCCGTCGATGCGCCGGATGCTGGCATAGCCGCGGCTCTCGGTGATGTCCGCCACCGCCGACAGCGGCACCAGCGCGCCGTCCGGCCCGGCGATACGGATCTCTCCCAGATCGGCCGCGGTGGCGCGGTCGCGCGCGTCGAGCCGGGCTATGATATCGAGGCTGCCCTGCGCATCGCGGACGACGAGGCCCGTGTCGCCGCGAAACGCCGCGCGCAGTTGCGTCGCGATGGCCTGCGCCGTGACGCCCAGCGCGTTGGCGACGACCGGGCGCACGGTGATGACATATTCCGGCTTGCCGGGCTGCAGATCGTAGGTCACGTCGCGCACGCCGGCAAAGCCGAGGAAGAAGCGGCGCATCTCGCGCGCCGTCTGCTGCAGGGCGGCGAGATCCTCGCCTTGCAGGCGAATGTCGATGGGCTTGCCGCCGACGCCGCGTTCCTTGTCGGTGAAGCGCATGGCCGCCATGTCCGGCATCGGCCCGGTCAGCTTGCGCCACCGGTCGACGATGTCGGTGACCTCGGTCGTCCGCTCGCCGGCGGGCAGGAGGCTGGCGCTGATCGTCGCCATGTGCGGGCCGGTCTCCGGCACGTCGGCGTTGGTGCCGTAGGAAATCGTGTAGCTGCGCACCAGCGGCGTGCCGCCCGGCTGCTCCGGCGTCAGCTCCGCATCGAGTTTCTCCAGCGCCGCGACCGCCTTGGCGACGCGTTGCTCGGTGCGGGCGAGCGGGGAGCCCTGCACCAAAAGCAGGCGCGCCTCGACCGTGTCGCTCTCGAGCGTCGGGAAGCTCTGGAACTTGATGAAGCCGCCGGTGAACGGGGCGACCGAGAACAGGAGCAGGAAAATCGCCAGCCCCAGCGTGAGATAGCGGAAACGCAGCGACAGGCGCGACAGCGGCACGATCGCGCGGTCTCGCATGGCGTCGAAGGCGCCATTGACCGCGCGGCTGATCCGCCCCGGCGTCATGTCGCGGTTCAGCGTGTGATGCAGATGGTTGGGCAGGATCAGGAAGGCCTCGACCAGGCTGACGATCAGCGTGATGACAAGCACGAAGGGGATGAATTTCAGCACTGCGCCGATATTGCCGGCCATGAAGCTCAGCGGGCCGACGATCATCACCGTGGTCAGGAAAGAGGAGAACACGCCCGGCATCACCTGAGCGGCGCCGTTGATCGCCGCGTCGATGGCCTTCTCGCCCGCCTGGCGGCGGCGCACGATGTTTTCCGAGATCACGATGGCGTCGTCCATCAGCAATCCGATGGCGACGAGCAGGGCGACCATGGTCATCATGTTGATGGTCAGGCCGAAGAGCTGCATCGCGAAGATCGTGCCAAGGAACGAGACCGGCAGGCCCATCGCGACCCAGAAGGAAAAGCGGAAACCGAAGAACAGCCACATGACAACGAGCACGAGGACCAGGCCCTGGATGCCGTTGGTGGTGATGATCTGGAGGCGGTCGCGGATGTTGGAGGTGGTGTCCTGCGAGATCGCCAGTTCGATATCGCCGGGCGCGTCGGCCTGCGCCGCCGCCATGACGCGTTGCAAGGCGGCCATGACCTTGAGCGCATCCTGCGTTTCGGTCTTGGTGACGGTGACGATCGCCGCCCGCTTGCCCCTGAAGAAGGAGGCCTGCGCGGGATCGGAAAAGCCGGGACTAATGGTGGCGACATCGCCGAGCCTCACCTCGCCGCCGATTGACGAACCGGTCAGCGGGATGGTCGCAAGTTCGGCCGGCGTTCGGCGTTCGCCGATGAAGCGGATCAGCGCGTCGCCCTGGCTGCCCTCCATCGTGCCGGCAGGCATGTCGAGGCTGTTGCGGGTGAGCGCGCTCGTGACATCGGCGATCGTCACGCCATAGCGCTGCAAGGCGCCCGCCTCGATCTCGATGGCGATCTCGCGGTCGGAAAAGCCGGAGACGGTCGCCTGCGAGATCGCGGCGTCGGCCTTCAGCCTTTCGGCAAGCCGGTCGGCATAGGCGAGCAGAACCTGCGGATCGTCAGGCCCGGTCACGGCGATCGAGGCGACTGTCGCCACCCGCTCGACGATGCGGGTCACCGGGTCTTCCGATTTGTCCGGCAGCGTGTTGACGCCCGCCACCGCCGCCTTCACGTCGTCATGGAAGCGGCCCATATCGGCGCCCTCGACGATCTCGGCGGTGACCACGGCCAGATTGTCACGCGCGAGACAGCTCAGTTCGGCGAGATTGTCGATGGCGCGGATCGGGTCCTCCACCGCCTGGCAAACGCCGGTTTCCACCTCCGCCGGCGATGCGCCGGGATAGGATATGCGCACCTCCACGTCGGAAGGCGGGACCAGCGGGAAGGTGTCGCGCTGCAAGGTCGGCAGCGCGAACAGCCCGAGACCGAGAAACGCCAGCATCAGGATGTTGGCGGCCGTCGGATGGGCGGCGAACAGCCGGATCATTTGCCGGTCTCCCCGCCTTTCGCGATCCTGGCGAGTTCCTGCTTCAGCGCCTTGTCCTCGACGGCTTTCACCGCCATGCCCGGCACCGCGACGGCGGGATCCGTGACGACGAGCATGTCGCCGGGTTCGAGCCCGCCGGAAATCACCGCAAGGGAGCCGATGGTGAAATCGACGGTGACCGGGCGCTTCTCCAGCGTTCCGTCCGCCGTCACAATGAGGGCTTCTCCGTCGCGCACCGCGTCGCCCGGCGCGACAAGCGCCTTGCGCGCCGGCGCGCTCAGTTCCACTTCGACGAACATGTTGCGCCGAAGCGGCGGGCGCTGCCCGGCTTGCGCCTGCCCCAGCGGGTCGTCGACGCGCACCACCACGGATGCGCTTTGCGTGCGCGCATCGATCGCTTCGCCGACGCGATCAACCGTCGCATCCCATGAGACGGTATGGCCAATCGCCGGCAGACGCACCGTGGCGTCCAGTTCAAGCACGGTGGCGTCCTTGCCGAGCGAGCGGACCAGCGGGCCCATTCGGCCGATGGAGAACTGCGCCGCGATTTCCGCCGCGTCGATACCTTCCGCCGTCAACAGAGTTTGCCCGCGCGAAACGACCTGGCCGAGTTCCGCCTCGACGGAACCGATCCGCACGTCATAGGGAGCGACAATGGAGGCGAACTCCAGGCTGCGCGCGGTGGCAGCGCGCTGCGCCTTCAGGATCTCGCGTTCGGCGGCGTTGAGGGCCAGCTGGTTTTCGCTTTCGACGAGCTTGGCGCGCGCCGCGAGTTCCTGGCGGCGGATCTGATCGAGCGCTGCCTGCGTGGCGATGCCCTGGGTGCTCAGTTCTTCCTGGCGCTGCAGTTCCCTGCGGCTGAGGTCGAGGTCGGAGCGATTGATCGCGCGGCTCGCGGCTAGCGTCTCGTCCTTCACGTCGAGAGCGGCGAGCTGGGCGTCGGCCTGCGCGAGCGAAAGACGCAGGTCCGTGTCATCGATGCGCAGGAGTTGCGTTCCGGCGGCGGCGATCTCTCCATTGGCCAGGAGATCGGAGGTTTCGATCACCTCGCCTTCGACCCGGGCGACGGCACGCCATTCGCGCGCGGGCTCGACGGTGCCGTAACCCAGCACGCGCGGCAGCAGGTCGAGCGGCTGCATCGTGATCACCCGCACCGGCGTCGGCTGCGGCGAGCGCTCCTTGCCGGCGGGCTCCTGCTTGAGCGTGTCGGACCATGCGATCGTCAGAGCGCCCAGCGCGATGGGCACCGCCACCGCTGCCGCACGGCCGATAAACTTTGCCAAGCCTGTCATGGAAAAGGGCCTCCCTTGGTCGGCCGCAGGTTAAGCACAGGCACCCGGCTGACAAGTGCATAAAGCGGCATGCAGGCGACCGCCCCTGCGCGGAAAACGCGATCCGCCCCAGCGAAACCGGCGGATTTCCGGCGTTTTCAGGGGCGGATCGGCGCCTTGGAGTTCCCCTGCGTCAAATTGTCGGCCTCGTTGCCGAGAGCGGAACACGAGACTGCAACGGCCCGGGGCGTCGGCGCATGCGAGACAAGGGCCGCCGCGCGGGGCATGGATGCTCCGCTTGACTGGCGACTTTTCCGGCCCGACAGTGAAACCGAAGCTTTCGCCTGCACCTTGAAGGATCTGCGCGATGGCGACCCTGCAATCCGGAGCCAACCATGAATGCCGTCCTGGACGAATGCCGCGACCTGAAGGAAATACGCTTCGAGCCCGGCGAAAAACTGATCCATGAGGGCGCGGCCGCGGACCGGATGTATGTCCTCATCGAAGGCGAAGTCGCCGTTTCCAAGGGACCGGTGCAGGTCGCCGTCGACCGCAAGCCCGGCTCGCTTTTCGGCGAGATGTCGGCGCTGCTCGAAACGAACTACTCCGCCTCGGTCGTCGCGGTCACGCCGGTGCGCGCCTACCAGGTGGATAACCCGATCGAATTCATGACCCGCCGGCCCGGCCTAGCGATCCATGCCGCTCGGTTGCTTGCGCAGCGCCTTCATGACGGGACGACCTATCTCGCGGATCTGAAGGTCCAGTTCGAGGACCGAAAGGATCATCTGGGCATGGTGGACCAGGTCCTCGACGCGCTGATGCATCACCAGCGCAAGGTCGCGGGCGGCCGGGAAACGCGCCGCGACGATCCTAGATTGTAATCCATTCGGGAAGCGCGGTCAGCGCGGCTGGCTGCGCGGAAGGCTCGCCGAGCGCCAGTTGCTGACCGCCAACCATCGAGAGCCAGACGGCCTCGCCGCGATCCAGATCGAAAACGATGACGCTTGGCCGCTCGCCGGGCTGCTGTCCCGTATTGAACACCCATGTCCGGCCGATGCGGTCGACCCAGGACCCGTCCGGAATGAAGGGCGATTGATGGACATGGCCGCTGAGCACCAGATCGGGCTGGAACCGGTCGATCCAGCCGACGAGGTCCGGGTCCCCGTAATGGCGCTGACCGCCCCAGCTGACGCGCTTGTCGGCCGGCGGCGCGTGATAGACCCAGACCCAGTGATCGTGGTCCAGCGCGGCATCCGCCTCGAGCTGCGACTGGACCTGCTTCTTCGTCTCGGTTCCGTCCCACCAGGGGAAGGACGAGAAGCGGACGCCTGACACGGTGACGGATTCGCCGTCCGACACGACACCAAGACCGGCGAGGTTCAGCATCCAGTCGGCGATGCGCTCGCCATGCTCCTGCTCGGCGTCGAGATCGTGATTGCCTGAACAGACGATGATCCGCGTCTTTTCGGCGATCCGGCTCAGATAGGTCCGCATGACGATGATCTGGGCGCGGCGGTCGACCATGTGCGAGATTTCCAGCAGGTCGCCGGCGATCACCACCGCGTCGTAATGCGGCGCGACGTCGAGAAGCCAGTCGAACTGCTTCAGCGCATAGTGAATGTCGGCGACGACGAGAAACCGCATGAATTCTCCGGAACGATCACGGAGCCTCGTGTGCTATCAGATCGCACGGGCCGAGGCCACTTCCCCGGCGGCGATTTGTGCCGTTACGGCAATATGCCTGTGAATGATGCGACAACGTGCCGGCTGCGTCATCATTCGGCGGCCTGCGCGGCGGCCTTGCGCATCAGGTGCGCGCCCGATTCCACCGGCGCGTAGCGGGCCGGGCGGTCGTCATCGACGCAAGTCGGCAGGCAGGAGATCAGCGCGTCGTAATTCGGCTGGTGGAAGAAGGCGATCGACTGGCGGCGCGCCGTCGCCGCATCTTCGCGCGGCGGATTGACCACGCGGTGCAGCGTCGAGACCCAGCGATCGTTGGTCCATTCCGCCAGCAGGTCGCCGATATTCATGACGAAGGCGCCCGGCACATAGGGGACGTCCTGCCATTCGCCATTCTTGTCGAAGACCTGCAGGCCGCCTTTCGCGTTGTCGGGATAAACCAGCGTCAGGCTTCCATAGTCGGTGTGCTCGCCGCATCGGATCTGGTTCGCCTTCGGAGGAACCGGCTGTTCGGGATAATTGATCGCCCGCAGATTGGAGATGTGCCGGTCGATCTTGTCGTCGAAAAAGGTCTCCGGCAATCCAAGGTCGAGCGCGAAGGCCCGCATCAGGCGCGCGGCGAGGGCTTCGACCGCCGTGTAGTACAAGATCCATGCCTCGCGCATCCCCGGGAGATCGCCCGGCCAAACATTCGGTGCGAAGAAATCTCCTGAATGAGCCCGATGATAGGCATCGTCCGGCACGTTCGGCCGGCCCATCGTGTAGGCTTCGAAGAGATCCGGCGCGCTTTCCTTGTCGAGCGTCTTCGCCAGCGCTTCGGTCGACAGCGGAATATAGCCGCGATAGCCGCCATTCACCGTGGCGGACTTCAGCTTCTCCTCGACCGGAAGATCGAAGAATGTACGCGTGACCGTCGACATCGCGTCGCGGACGTCGTCGGTGACGCCATGACCGACAATGACGACGAAGCCGATGTTCTCGCAGGCCTCGCCGAGTTTCCTGGCAACGGCGCGCCGCTCTTCGAGGTCAACGGACTGAAGATCGGATATGTCGACGACTGGAACGCCGGAAATCATGCTTTTGCTCCTCGGAGACATATGTTGCGCCGACGTGCGGAGAACGCTTCGCAACAGAATGAAAGCGTATCGGCCGCAAAACAAGCGTCGCACCTGCAAATCGCCGGGCGACCCGGACGGCCATTCCCGGTATCAGAAACTTTCGACCCATGGGCGGATGGCCAGCTCGTTCGACCATGTGGAGCGATGCTGCCTGATCAGGGACAGGTAGGTCTCGGCGATCGCGTCGGGATCGAGCATGGAGCCCGGGCGGTCCGGCGGCTCGACACGTCCGGGGATGCGGATCGCGCCGTCGATATTGACCCATGCGACATGAATGCCCTGCGGGTGCAGTTCGCGCGCCATGGATTGGGCCAGGCCCCTCTGCGCGAACTTGCCCATGGCGAAAGGCGCGGACTGGGGGAAGCCCTTCACGCCGGCCGAAGCGCCGGTGAACAGGATCGTGCCGAGGACGCCGTCTTCGGCCGCCTGACCGAGCATCGTTCTTGCCGCGGCCTGACCGAACAGAAAAGCGCCGTAGGCCGTCACCTGGATCGCCCGGAGAACCGCGTCGCGGTCCAGTTCCGCGATCGGGCCGCGCTGACGGGCCGAGGGATTGTAGATCGCCACGCGAAGCGGTCCGTCCAGTGCGGCAAACAGGGAGTCGACGTCGCCCGGCAGGGATGCGTCGCAGGCAATGCATTGCCCGCCGGTTTCCGCGGCCAGAGCCTCGATTTTCGCGACATCCCTCGCCGCAAGGACGAGCCGGTAGCCCTCGCGATGCAGCATGCGCGCGAGCGACGCGGAAACGCCGTCGCCCACCCCAACCACCAGTGCAAGCGGTTTCGTCATTCGGTGTCCTCCTTCGTGCAAAACGCGAGCGGCCCGGCCGGACTGCGCCGCGCAAAGAGAACCACAGATTGCGCCGGCCATCAAAAGGATGACGCGGCTTCCCGGCAAGACATGGCCTTCCGGCAAGGCCTGTCACCCTTCTCCGGCAGCGCAGAAACAGCATGGACAGCCTGAAATCTTTACATTAATCGAAGCGCGGGGCTTTTCATTCGAATAGCTGGGCAGGCAATTACATGTTCACTCGACTGGTTCTGGCGGCCGCGATCGCAGGCGGCACCGCGACAGCCCATGCGGGCGAAAACGAAGCGGTGCGCTTCGCGATTTTCCATGGATATACGGCGGCGATCGAAGAAGCCTGCCCGGCCTATTTCGTCTATTCCAGCGCCACGATGGGCAGCCATCTGAGCCCCGGCGACCGCGCCTCGGCCATGGCGATGGAACCCGAATGGCGCAATGAAATGCGCCGCAGCGTCAAGGCGCTCGGATGCGACGCGGCGGCGCGCGACGCCCTCACCTTTACCGATCTGAGCTTCAACCAGGTCTGGGAATACAAGCGTTAGAGCCTTTCAGGGTTAGATTGAAGCATTCTGCCGGAGCAGGTTTGCCCCGAGATCGAGGGATTTGGCGCGGGCCGTGCCGGGGCACGGTCAAGCCGGAGCCCGAAGGCATCGGGTCAAACATGCCCGGCCCTTCGGGTTTCCGTCCGGAGGGCGCCCGCTTTGTCGGCGCGCTTGCCCGTAGCACCGCTACGCGCTGCGCGTCCCTCCGCGCGGATCACCGCACCGGACGCGAAACAGAATGCTTCAATCTAACCCTGAAAGGCTCTAGGCCTCAATCCTTCGCGTCGGCCGCGGGCCTGTTTGTTAGCATGCGCCTAACACGATGCCGCAGAATCTGGCCGTCGCGGATACTCCATGTTTACGAAACTGTGCCAAACTGCTCCATCAGAGCGTTTTCCTTGAGAAAAGTTCAAGCGGGGCACCATCATGGATTTCGGGCCTGAGACGGCAACATTCCTGATCTTTCTGCTTGTCGGATCCGCCGGCGCCTATTTCATCGGCCTGGCGATGAACGGCGTCATGCAGGAAGACGGTTTCGGCGTCATGCTCAACGCCATGATCCTGATGGCGGGCGGGTTCCTGGGCTACCATCTCTCGCAATATGTGCGGCCGCCCATGAGCCTCGTGTCGTTCCAGGCGATGATGGTCGTCAGCGGCGGATTCATGAGCCTGGCCTTCCTCGCCATCATGAAGAACGTGTTGCGGCGGCTCGGTTTCTAGCACGCACCGAAAAGGTGCTGGACAAGGGACATCGCCGGGCAATAGCGTCCGCGCATGCACGCCGCATCCGTTCTCGACAGCGCCTATTCCTGGAAACGCCTCGCGCTCACCCTACTGATCGCGACGATCTGCAATGTCGGCATGTGGTCGATCATCGTGATCATGCCGGACGTGCAGTCAGAATTCGCGACCGACAGGGCCGCGGCCTCGATCCCCTACACGCTGACCATGGCGGGCTTCGCGCTCGGCAATTTCGCGATCGGGCGCGCGGTGGACCGTTTCGGCATCACCTGGGCGCTGATCGGCGCGGCGGCGGCACTCGGCATCGGCTATACGGGCGCGGCGGCGAGCCCGTCGATCATGATGCTTTCGGCCTTCCAGGCCCTGATCGGACTCGGCACGGCCGCGGGCTTCGCCCCGCTCATCGCCGATCTCTCGCACTGGTTCCTGCGCCGGCGCGGCATCGCGGTCGCCATCGTCGCCTGCGGCAACTACCTGGCCGGCGTGGTCTGGCCGACCCTGCTGCAGGGGATCCAGGCGGATTCCGGCTGGCGCGGCGTCTATTTCGCGCTGGCGGCGATCATCGTCGTAACGGTACCGCCGCTGTCGCTGACGCTGCGCCGCCGGTTCGTCGAACAGGTTTCGCCCGCCGCGCCGACGGGGCCCGTCGTCGAGACGCGCTCCGTCCCTTTTTCGCCGCGCGCGCTGCAGTGGCTGCTCGGCCTCGCCGGGGTCGGCTGCTGCGTCGCCATGTCGATGCCGCAGGTGCATATCGTGTCGCTGTGCGTCGACCTCGGTTTCGGCCCGGTGGCGGGCGCGGAGATGCTGTCGCTGATGCTGATGGGGGGCGTCGTCTCGCGGCTCGTATCGGGGCTGATCGCCGACCGGCTGGGCGGGGTGAGGACGCTTCTGATCGGCTCGACGCTGCAATGTATCGCGCTGTTCTTGTACCTGCCCTATGACGGTCTCGTCTCGCTTTATGTCGTCAGCCTCGTCTTCGGCCTGTCGCAGGGCGGCATCGTGCCGAGCTATGCGCTGATCGTGCGCGAATATCTGCCGGCGAAGGAGGCAGGCGCGCGCGTCGGCTTCGTGATCATGGCGACCATTGTCGGCATGGCGCTCGGCGGATGGATGTCGGGCTGGATCTATGACGTGACGGGCAACTACCAGGCCGCCTTCCTGAACGGGATCGCCTGGAATATCCTCAATATCGCGATCATCGCGATGATCTTCCTGAAATCGCGGCGGAATACGGCGCTGGCGGCATAAAAAAGCGGCGGCCGAAGCCGCCGCCATTCCTCCCTGGATCTCCCTTTGGGATCAGCTTGCCTATTCCGCTGCGTCGAGCGTCAGTTCGCCGGTCTCGATCTGCTCGCGCTCGATCGATTCGAACAAAGCGCGGAAATTGCCTTCGCCGAAACCCTCGTCGCCCTTGCGCTGGATGAATTCGAAGAAGATCGGGCCGATCACGGTCTTGGAGAAAATCTGCAGCAGGATCTTCGTCTCGCCGCCGCCGACGACGCCTTCGCCGTCGATCAGGATGCCGTGCGTCTTCATGCGATCGACCGGTTCGTCATGGCCCTGCACGCGGTCATCGCTCATCGCGTAATAGGCGTCCGGCGGACCGGGCATGAACGCCAGGCCGTTATCGGCGAGACGGTCGGTCGCGTCATAGATTTGCTCCGTGCCGACCGCGATGTGCTGGATGCCCTCGCCGCGATATTTCTTCAGATAGCTCTCGATCTGCGACTTGTCGTCGGTCGATTCGTTGAGCGGAATGCGGATCTTGCCGCAGGGCGACGTGATGGCGCGGCTGACGAGGCCGGTCAGCTTGCCCTCGATGTCGAAGAAGTGGATCTGGGTGAAGCCGAACAGCTCGCGATAGAAGGCCCACCACTTGTCCATATTGCCCCGATAGACATTGTGGGTGAGGTGGTCGAGGTAATAGAAGCCGACGCCTTCGGGCTTCGGATCGCACTCGCCGATCCAGTCGAACTCGGCGTCGTAGGCCGAGCCCTTCTCGCCGTAGCGGTCGATGAAATAGAGCAGCGACCCGCCGATGCCGACGATGGCGGGCACGTCGAGCGCCTTGTCGTCGCCTTCATAGGGCGTCGCGCCTTTCGAAACCGCGTGGTCGAAAGCGCGCTGTGCATCGACCACCCGCCAGGCCATGGAGGGCGCACAGGGGCCGTGCTCCTCCACGAAGCGCATGGCGTGCGAGCCGGGCTCGGCATTGACGATGTAATTGATGTCGCCCTGGCGCCAGACGGTGATCGCCTTGGTCTTGTGGCGCGCGACGGGCGCGTAGCCCATGCGGGCAAACAGGGTTTCCAGTTCCTTCGGATCGGAATGGGCGAATTCGACGAATTCGAAACCGTCGGTCCCGGCCGGATTGTCCTCGGTGATTTCAGCTTTCGGGGCGTCGTGCGGGAAGGGACCCATGATCTGCTCCTCCTTGAGTTTCCTCAAGGATAGCGCGAGCGGCCCGCAAGGTGTTTGCATTGTGAAGCACCGCAAGGCATCTTCATGCACGAAACTTGCACGCAGGAGGCATATGGAGTGCCCGAGAGCGATCTTGACAAAATCGACCGCAAAATCCTTGCGCTCCTGCAGGAGGATGCGCGGCTGACCAATAACGACATCGCCGAGCGCATCCACCTGTCGCCCTCGCAGTGCTCGCGGCGGCGCGCGCGGCTCGAGCGCGAGGGGGTGATCGCCGGCTATCATGCCCGCCTCGACGGCGAGAAGGCGGGATTCGGGCTGGTCAATTTCATCTCGGTGACGCTGTCGACCCACAACCGCAACAATGCCGCCCGGTTTGCCGAGCTGATGGCGCGGCGACCGGAGGTGCAGGAGGCCCATGCGCTGACGGGCGAGATGGACTATATTCTAAGGGTGGTCACGCGCGACCTGCGCGGCCTGTCCGATTTCGTCAACGAGACGCTGTTGCCGCATGAGGCGGTGCAAAACGTCAAGACATCCATCGTGCTGCAAACCCTGAAGGATACGGGCGCATTGCCGATCGGGCTCGATTGATACCGCGCCAGCGAAAGCCAACGCCATGACACTCAATACCGAGGATTTCACGGAGCGGCGCGGACCGGATTATCGGCCCGGCAATCCGGTCGTGTTCGTCTTCCCCGGCGCGGATGCGGACGAGGCGCGGATGATTTCTCTCGCCAACGCGTTGCCGGAGGCGATCCTGATCGCGCCGCGCGGGGATGCCCCGGCGCAGTCCCTCAGGGCGCATGTCGCGCGGCTGTCGCCGGCGCGCGTGATCGGGATCGGCTATTCGACAGGCGCGGATTTGCTCGTCGCGGCCATGTTGGAGGATCCCGCCCTTTTCAGCCACGCGGTGCTGTCGCATCCGACGGTCGCGCCGGACATCGTGACCGGCGATCCACTTGCCGGCGTCGCCATGCTGGTGACGGCAGGGGGGCAAGACCCGAATGCGCCGCCGGATCGCACCGGACAGCTGATCGAGGGGCTCGAAGACCGCGGTGCGGCCGTGAAGAGCGTCTGGCATCCAGGCGGGCATGAAATCGCGGGCAACGAGATCGAGGCGATTGGCGATTTCCTGACAGCGATCCGTGCCGGGCTCGTCGATGCGAAGGAGCTGCCGATCGAGCGCGAGCAGGACGACGAAGGCAAAGGCCGCTATCTCGTCCGCGCCCCGGGCGATACCGTGGCCGAGATGACCTATCGCCAGACCGGGGCGGACCAGCTGATCATCGACCACACCGAAGTCCCCGACGCGTTTCGCGGCACCGGAACCGGAATGCGGCTGCTGAAGCGGCTGATGGCGGATGCACGCACGGAAGGGCGAAAGATCATCCCGATCTGCCCCTTCGCCGCGGCGCAATTCGAGCGGCATCCGGAATGGTCCGACATGCTGGCCTACGCGGTGAGGACCAAGGGCGGTTAGGACTCGACTTCCGCGAAGCGGAAAATTCCTTTGAGAGGCGTCAGGGCCCTGTAATGCCAGCTCTTGGCGCCGGATTCATTTTCGTCGGAATAACGGCGACTTTCCCGCGCCTTGCGCAATTTCTCGCCCCGGCGGGTTCTTATGCTGTCGGCGCGAGCCTCGAGGGCTCTTTCGGTTTCGGAGTCGATTGCCATTGCAACCTCCTGACAGGGATCAGGGTAAACAGACAGCGTTAACGATCTCCAAACGGCAGGTGGCACGTTTTGACGGGGCTGGTCAGCGCTTTGGCTTTTCGTGTATGCCGCGTCTGGATCAATCTCCTGATTCCGCCGCAAGGCAATCCCGGAACGGACATCTCAAATGGCTGACCAGACGATCGTCGAAGCGCTTCTCCTTGGTGTCCTGGAGGGGCTGACCGAGTTCATCCCGGTCTCGTCGACGGCGCATCTTCTGCTGGCCGGACATTTTCTCGGCTTCGACTCGACCGGCAAGACATTCGAGGTGCTGATCCAGCTCGGCGCGATCATGGCGATCCTGACAGTCTATTTCGGCAGGCTGTGGCAGATGCTGGTCGCGCTGCCGTCGGACCGCAAGACGCAGCATTTCGTCGGCGGCATCCTTCTCGCCTTCCTGCCGGCGGCCGTGATCGGCGCGCTGGCGCATGATTTCATCAAGACGGTCCTTTTCGAGACGCCGCTGCTGATCTGCATCGTGCTGATCGTCGGCGGCCTGATCCTGCTCTGGATCGACCGGCTGCCGCTGAAGCCACGCTACACCGACGTCACCGAATATCCGCTGGGCCTCTGCTTCAAGATCGGCCTTTGCCAATGCCTTGCGATGATCCCCGGGACGTCGCGGTCGGGCGCGACCATAGCCGGTGCATTGCTGATGGGCACGGACAAGCGCTCGGCGGCGGAGTTTTCCTTCTTCCTCGCCATGCCGACCATGGCAGGCGCCTTCACGCTCGATCTCTACAAGAACCGCGATGTCCTCACCTTCGACGACGCGATCATCATCGGCGCGGGCTTCGTCACGGCGTTCATCGCCGGCGTCTTCGTCGTCCGCTACCTGCTCGATTACGTGTCGAAGCACGGATTTTCGCTGTTTGCCTATTGGCGCATCCTTGTCGGGACGCTCGGCCTGATCGGGCTCTACTTCCTCGGCTAGAACAATGCGCGGCGGAGCAGCTCCGCCGCCATGATCGTCACGCAGATACGGAACCAGAAGCGGAACTGGCCATCGTCCATCCTGTCGAGCAGCCGGGCGCCGAGAAGAGTGCCGGCAAAGCCGGAGGCGATCATGGCGACTGTCAGCGGCAGCCACGGCGCGAGGTTGAACCCGAGAAAGCCGAAGACGGCCACTTTCAAGACGTGCTGGATCGTGTTCCCGATAGCGGAATTGGCGACGACCTGATGGCGGGTTTCGAAGGCCTTTCCCATCAGGGCCGCCACCAGGGGACCGGTCGCGCCGACGAACATCGACAAGGCCGTCGATATGGCGCCGCCAATGCCGAAAACGAGCGGCGAGCCCGCTGAGGGCAGCGGCGGCAACTTCACCCAGGTCAGAAAAATGATGAAGGCGGCCAGGACGGTCTTGAGCAACGCATCCGGCAGGTCCGTGACGATCGAGCCGCCGGCCAGCGCGCCGAGGACGCCGCCGATCGCGAAGGGAACCATCATCATCGGCGCGGCGGCGCGGCGCATGTGAAAGGCCCTCCCGGTATTGGAACCAAGCTGGACCACGCCATGGACCGGAATGAGTGCGGAAACCGGCATGAAGAGGCTCATCAGCAAGAGCATCACGATGCCGCCGCCGACGCCGAACGCCGCGGTGATCGCAGAGGTGAAAACGCTCGCTCCGATCAGGAGAAGCGCGACGCCCGGCGCGATCGCGTCGGGCAGAATTGCGGAGAAATCCAACTCAGGCGGCGTCGCCGGTTTCGGACGGCGTGACGGTGTTGCGGTACTGGCCGGTCACACGGTAGCGCCACAGGTAGCTGGGCAGGATTGCGTCGAGCGTCGTCGGGCGGATGCCGATTCCGGCAAGCGTCCTGTCCTCGTTGGCCGCGTCATCGGAAACGACATTGTCCGATTTGAGCATTTCGAGCTGATCGATCGTCAGCAGGGGCTTCGGCAGCAGGCCGAGAATGCGGGCCTGGATGCGCGCCAGCCACCATGGCGTGTTGAGGAGAATGCGCTTGCGCTCGGTGATCTCGAGGATTTCCTCGAGGCATTCGCGGAAGGTGAGAACTTCCGGTCCGCCGAGCTCGTAAACCTTGCCGCCCTCGATTTCGCCATCGACGGCGCGGGCAAAGGCTTCCGCGACATCGCCGACATAGACCGGCTGGAATTTCATGGTGCCGCCGCCGATCAGCGGCAACGCTGGAGAGTAGCGCGCCATGTCGGCGAACTTGTTGAAGAAACCGTCCTCGGGGCCGAAGACGATCGACGGCCGCAAGATGACGGCCTTGTCGCCCAGCGTATCGAGTACCGCCGCCTCGGCGCGCGCCTTGGTGCGCGCATATTCGGCCGAGCTTTTCGGGTCGGCGCCGATCGCCGACATGTGAACGAGCGGAACGCCGGCATTGGCGCAGGTCTCGGCAACGGCGCGCGAGCCGAATTCATGGACGGCGGCGAAGCTCTGGCGGCCGCTTTCGAACAGGAGCCCGACCAGATTGATCACCGCATCGGCGCCCTCGACAGCGCGCTCGATCGACCAGCGATGGCGCAGATTTGCCTGGATCGCCGTGATCTGGCCGATATCGCCGAGCGGCTGCAGATGGAAGGCAAGATCGGGCCGGCGGACGGCGACGCGCACGCGGTAGCCGCGCTGCGCCAGCGCACGCACGACATGGCGGCCGACAAAACCCGATCCGCCAAACACCGTCACCACTTTGGGAAGGTTTGTCTTTTCGGTCATCGATGTCTCCGGATTTCGCTGCGGCACGCCTTGGCGACTTACCGGTTTTGGCGGCCAAGGTGAAGGGGGAAATTGGCCGCATTCCCCTTGTCTGCGCGATTCCGGGGCGCGCGGCTTGACGAATGCGCCGCTCCCGTCACTCTGCGGGTTATCTGTTCGCCACGGGGCCAGTGACCATGAAGATCGGCATTTTCGGCGCGGGATCGATCGGCTGCCATGTCGGCGGCATGCTGGCCGCCGCCGGCAACGAGGTCGTGCTGGTCGGCCGTGAGACGATGCGCGCGCGGCTGTCGCAGGGCATCGCTCTGACGCGGTTCGACGGCAGGGAGTGCTTCGCCGCGCCGTACAGCTTCGAATTCTCATCCGATCCGGCCCCGCTCGCCGATTGCGATATCATCCTGCTTTGCATGAAGAGCATCGCCACGAGCGAGGCCGCGCGGACATTGGCGGGCATCGCCAAGCCGGACGCCGTCGTCGTCAGCCTGCAAAACGGGTTTTCCAATGCAAACGTCCTGCGCGACCATCTCGGCGAGCGGACGGTTCTCGCCGGCATGGTGGGTTTCAATGTGGCGCAGATCGGCGACAACCGCTTTCATTGCGGCACCGAAGGCGAGATCGTCCTCGGCGCCGGCACAGGCGCAAACGAGGTTGCAGGCCGGCTGAACGACGCCGGGATCGAAACGGCGGTCTCGCCCGATATCGGAGCCGTCCAATGGGGCAAGCTGCTCCTCAATCTGAACAATGCGATCAACGCCCTGTCGGGGCTTCCGCTGAAACAGGAACTGTCGAGCCGGCCCTACCGGCAAGTCCTGGCCGCCTCGATGCGCGAGGCGCTTGGCGCGCTGAAAGCCGCGGGCATCCGTCCTGCCAAGGTCGCGAAAGTCGGCCCGGCCATGATCCCCGCGATGCTGAGCCTGCCGGACTGGCTGTTCGCCCGCCTGGCCGGATCGATGCTGAAGATGGACGATGACGCGACGTCCTCCATGTCAGAGGACCTGGCGCGGGGGCGCGAGGCCGAGATCGACTGGCTGAATGGAGAGATCGTCGCGCTCGGGCGCGAGGCCGGCGTTTCCACGCCGGTCAATGACCGCATCGTTGCGCTGGTGAAGGCGCAGTTCGCCGGTGTGGGGCCGAAGCGCTACAGCGGCGCGGAATTGAAAAAGGCGGCGCTGGAGTGACCGGCGCCGCCTTTTTGATTGCCATGTGACAGGGATCAGCGGACGCCGAAGGCTCCGGCGAGCTTGCGGCCCAGATCGCGCGCCGGCGATGAAACCGGACGGGCATCCGCAGCGTCCCGGGGCCCGGACTTCGCATGCGCCGACGCCGCGATCGTGAAGCGATCGACGAGGCGGCGCAGTTCGGCCGCCTGCTGACCGAGCGTCTGGCTGGCCGCATTGGTTTCCTCGGCCATGGCGGCGTTCTGCTGAGTCGTCTTGTCCATCTCGCTGACCGCCGCGTTCACGTCCTGCAGACCCGCCGACTGTTCGCGCGCGGACGACACGATCGAGGCGATGTTCTCGCGGATGCGCTCGACATGGTTCTGAATTTCCTCCAGCGACTCGCCGGTCTTGTTGACCTGCTCGACGCCGGTTTCGACCTCGGCGCTGGAATTACCGATCAGGCCCTTGATCTCCTTCGCGGCGCTGGCGGAGCGTTGCGCCAGTTCACGGACTTCCTGGGCGACGACCGCGAAACCGCTGCCGGCCTCGCCCGCCCGGGCTGCCTCGACGCCCGCATTGAGCGCCAGAAGGTTGGTCTGGAAGGCGATCTCGTCGATCACGGCGATGATCTGGCTGATCTTCACCGAGGACTCCTCGATGCGCTGCATCGCGGCGATCGCCTGGGACACGACTTCCCTCGACGTGCCGACGCATTCCGTCGCCTCGGCGACGATCCGGCCGGATTCCTCGGCGCGCTGCGCCGATTCCTTGACGGTCGCGGTGATCTCCTCGGACGCCGCGGCGGTCTCCTCGAGCGAGGCGGCCTGCGATTCCGTGCGCCGCGACAGCGTGTCGGCGGCCGAAGACAGTTCGCTGGAACTGTCGGCGACCTTCGCGGTCGTTTCCGAAATGCTGCTCATCGTATCGGCAAGCGATTCGACCGCCCTGTTGAAATCGTCGCGCAGGGCGCGGAATTCCTCGCCGATATCGTCGATGCGCACGGCAAGGTCGCCCTTGGCGAGACGCCCGAGCGCATTGCCGACAACGTCCATGGCGTTGCGCTGGTTTTCGGATATGCGGGCGCTTTCGGCCTCGTTGCGCTGGCGTTCGGCGTCGAAGCCCTTGCGTTCGGCGTCGGCGCGGGCCTCGGCCTCTTCCTTGTCGCGGGCCGCGAGGCGGAAGGTCTCGAGCGCCTCGGCGACAACGCCGATCGTGTCGGTGCGATCGCGATGCGGGATGTCGGCGTCCAGATCTCCCGCCTGCAGGGAGCCGATACGGCCGGTCAGGTCGCCGAGCGGGCGGCTGACGATGCCGCGCAGGGCCCAGAGGAAGGCGCCGATGACGAAGAGGATCGTGACCGACTGGATGCCCAGCGTCTGGAGACCGAAATTGAAGCCCATGGCTTCGAGGCGTGCGGTCGACCAATTGGTGGCGATATATCCGCGGGGCTGGCCCTTGGAGTCCGGATCGAGCGGCACGACGATGGTGACGATGCTTTCGCCATGCGTATCCTCGACGACGACCGGTCCGGTCGGCGCGGTATCCATGATCTCGGCAATATCCGCCTGGCCATATTGGGTTTCAAAGCCGTTCGCCGTCCAGTCGACGATCGGTTCACGATCGACATTGTAGGCGACGACCTGGCGCAGGTCATGATTGCCGGAATTCGCGTAGCGGCTATAGGCTTCCTCGATCGCCTCGGGGACATTCCACTTGATGCCGCCGGCAGCCATCGACCCGATCTGCTGGACTTCGCGCGTCCAGTTCACGAATGCGTCTTCGCGCAGCGTGCGCGATGCATTGTTCTGGAGCAGCAGGACCGCCGCCACGAGGCCGATTACGTTCACCGCCACGATGATGGAAGCCAGTTTGGCGGTCAGCGACATGCGCCCGAAGAATCCGGCTGCCGCGTTTGTCGTGTTTTTCTTGGTCATTTATGCATTTCCGCTCAAAGCTTGTTCATGTTGACCGACACGGTCACGGCGCCGATCGGCTCGCCGCTGTCGGGATCGAAAACGGTCTGGGAAACCTGGGAGAGCAACAGCCCGACCTCGGGCTCGAACTCGACCTCGTCGATGAAGAGGTCGCGCGACGCGGCCTGGAACGTCTTCTCATGCTTGGCCTCGTCGCCCTGCCAGTAATCGGATGTCGGGGTCGAGAGGCCGACATTCAGCCCTTTCGCATCCATCAGGATGATCTCGACCACCATCCAGTCGGCGGCGCGCTGTTTTTTCTTCAGAAACAGCGAGACCTCGCGCTGCATCACGTCGGCAACCATCGGCCGGTCGGCATTGTCGGACCCGACCTCCGCGCGCCAGGCCTCGTCGGCGGCGATGATCGCGTCCTGGTCCATGCCGGATGTGCGCAGGTTCTGTTCGCGGATCGCCGCGATGACCTGCGGATCGTTGACCCATTGCTGAACGTGGTCGACGTAGAAATCGTGGACTTCGCGGACATGGTCCGGCGCGGACGGACCCGCCATCGCAGCGGCGCCGGAAAAAGCAAGAACAGGGAGCGAGATACCTGCCGCGAGCAGGGTCATGCGCCTCGGGAAAACAACAGTCACGTAAGGACTCCTACCCGTCGTTGGAGCCTTGTTGCGCGGCCGCGACGGAACGATCAGAGAGGAGGGACATGCCGGGGCGCCAGACGGACATCATGTCTCGCGGCGAGGGGCTTTGGTACTTTCGGCAATATCCTTTGTCCCCTTACGTGATTGACGTGGGGTTAATCGATTACCGTGCGATTTCGTGAAAATGCGCGTCTTCTTGTTCCGCGTTGCAAAATAGAAGCGTTTCGCGGCCGGTCTCACGCGATGAGACATTCCGACTGTCCGAGAAAATTTTTTATCGAACGGACAAAGAAACAAATCCTGCATATTGCAATCGCCGACCTTTCGGGCTTTGCTCCAGCCTTCCGCATTCCGCAGGGGATGCCGATCCTGTTCCAAACCGCTTGGAGCAGGCTCTGAAACGTTTAAGCGTTACACACGGGAGCACTCATGATTACTCGCAAAGCCACCACACTGCTCGCAGCGACTTTCCTCGCAGCGAGCTTTGCGACCGCCGCCAGCGCAAAGACGCTGGTTTACTGCTCTGAAGGTTCGCCGGAGGGCTTCGACACCGCGCTCTACACGGCGGGCAATACCTTCGACGCCTCCTCGAAGCCGGTCTATAGCGGCCTCGTCCAGTTCGAGCCGGGAACGACCAATGTCGTTCCGGACCTCGCGGAAAGCTGGGAAGTCTCCGATGACGGCCTCGAGTTCACCTTCAAGCTGCGTCCGGGCGTCAAGTTCCACACGACCGATTTCTTCACGCCGACGCGCGACATGAACGCAGATGACATCATCTTCACGTTCGAGCGCCAGATGGACGAAGCCAATCCGTACTTCTCCTATGTGGAAGGCGCGAGCTGGGAATATTTCAACGCCATGTCGATGCCGGACCTGATCTCGTCGATCGAGAAGGTCGACGACATGACGGTCAAATTCGTGCTGACCCGCCCGGAAGCGCCGTTCGTCGCGAACCTCGCCATGGATTTCGCCTCGGTGGTCTCGAAGGAATATGCCGACAGCCTGATCGAGTCCGACAGCAAATCCGACCTCAACCAGAAGCCGGTCGGCACCGGACCGTTCCAGTTCGTCGCCTACCAGCCGGACGCCGTGATCCGCTACAAGGCCTTCCCGGACTATTACGCCGGCAAGCAGCCGATCGATGACCTGGTCTTCGCCATCACCACCGACAACGCGGTGCGCCAGCAGAAGCTCCTGGCCGGCGAATGCCATGTGATGCCCTATCCGAACCCGGCCGACGTGCAGTCGCTGAAGGACAATTCGGACATCACGGTGATGGAGCAGGAAGGCCTCAATGTCGGCTACCTCGCCTACAACACCAAGGTCGCGCCCTTCGACAACGCCAAGGTCCGCAAGGCCCTGAACATGGCGATCAACAAGCAGGCGATCCTCGACACGGTGTTCCAAGGCGCCGGCCAGGCGGCCAAGAACCCGATCCCGCCGACGATGTGGTCCTACAACGATTCCATCGAGGACGATCCGTACGATCCGGACGCCGCCAAGGCGATGCTCGAGGAAGCTGGCGTCACCGACTTGTCGATGAAGGTCTGGGCGATGCCGGTGCAGCGTCCCTACAACCCGAATGCGCGCCGCATGGCCGAGGTCATCCAGGAGGACTTCTCCAAGATCGGCGTGACCGTCGAGATCGTCTCCTATGAGTGGGGCGAGTATCTCGAGCGCTCCAAGGCGGAAGACCGCGACGGCGCGGTGCTGCTTGGCTGGACCGGCGACAATGGCGACCCGGACAACTTCCTCGCCGTCCTGCTCGGCTGCGACGCGGTCGGCGGCTCCAACCGCGCCCAGTGGTGCAACGAGGAGTTCAACGACCTTATCATGAAGGCAAAGAGCGGTTCGCAGGAAGAGCGCGCCAAGCTCTACGAAGAAGCCCAGGTCGTATTCAAGCGCGAAGCGCCGTGGGCCACCATCGCACACTCCATCGTCCACATGCCGATGCGCTCGAACGTCACCGGCTACAAGATGGACCCGCTTGGCGGCCACAATTTCGAAGGCGTCGATATCGCCGAGTAATTCGAAACCGCGATGCCCGGAGCCGCGCTCCGGGCATCGTTTCCTTCGCCCCGCGGGGCGAAATCGGGCGGTTGAACGGCCCGACAAAATCAGGCAGAGCCCGCCGCCATGCTTCGATTTTTCCTATACCGGCTCGCGCTGATCATTCCGACCTTCATCGGCGTCTCGATCGTCGCCTTCGCATTCATTCGCCTGCTGCCCGGCGACCCGATCCTGCTGCTCGCCGGCGAGCGCGGCATGACGCCGGAACGCTATGAGCAGGTGCAGGCGCTCTACGGCTTCGACAAGCCGCTGGTCGTGCAATATTTCGACTATGTCCTGGGCGTCTTGCAGGGCGACCTCGGCACGTCGCTGGTCACCAAACGCCCGGTCCTGCAGGAGTTCTTCGCGCTGTTTCCCGCGACGCTCGAACTGTCCATCTGCGCAATCATCCTCGCGGTCGCCATCGGCATTCCCGCCGGCGTGTTCGCCGCGGTCAAGCGCGGCTCATGGTTCGACCAGTCGATCATGGGCGTCGCGCTGACAGGCTATTCCATGCCGATCTTCTGGTGGGGCCTGCTACTGATCATCTTCTTTTCCGGCTTTCTCGGCTGGACGCCGGTCTCGGGCCGGATCTCGCTGCTTTACTATTTCGAGCCGGTGACCGGTTTCATGCTGATCGACAGCCTGCTTTCCGGGCAGAAGGGGGCCTTTAGCTCCGCCGTCAGCCACCTGATCCTGCCGACCATCGTTCTGGCGACGATCCCGCTGGCGGTGATCGCCCGGCAGACGCGCTCCGCCATGCTGGAAGTGCTCGGCGAAGACTATGTGCGCACGGCGAAGTCCAAGGGCCTCGCGCCGAAACGGATCATCGGCCTGCATGCGCTGCGCAACGCGCTCATTCCCGTGGTCACGACGATCGGCCTGCAGGTCGGTGTGCTGATGACAGGCGCGATCCTGACCGAGACGATCTTTTCCTGGCCGGGCATCGGCAAGTGGATGATCGATTCCGTCGGCAAGCGCGACTACGCGGTCGTGCAGGGCGGGCTGCTGCTGATTGCCAGCGTCATCATGATCGTCAATCTGGCCGTTGACGTGCTCTACGGCTTCATCAATCCGCGCATCAGAAGGTAGTCCCGTGGCCCATACCGAAGCGCAAAAGGCGGACACCGCCGTCCAGACGCCCGCTCCGGTCAGCGCCGGCGCGATGCGCAGGGCGATGCTGTCGGAGTTCTGGTATTATTTCAGCCAGAACAAGGGGGCCGTGATCGGCCTCGTCGTGTTTTCGATCATCGTCTTCCTCGCGGTGTTCGCGCCGCTGATCGCCCCTCACAGTCCGAGCCTGCAGAACCGCGAGGCGCTGCTCTGGCCGCCGGCCTGGATGGAGGGCGGCACATGGGCCTATCCGCTCGGCACCGACGCGCTCGGGCGGGACATCTTCTCGCGGCTGATCTTCGGCGCGCGCTTCTCGCTTTTCATCGGCGTCGTCGTCGTCACGCTTTCGGTCTCCGTCGGCGTGATCGTCGGGCTGATCGCCGGCTTCTTCCGTGGCTGGATCGACACGCTGATCATGCGGGTGATGGACGTGATCCTCGCCTTTCCGTCGCTTTTGCTGGCGCTGGTCCTCGTGGCCATTCTCGGACCCGGACTGACCAATGCGATGATCGCCATCGCGCTGATCCTGCAGCCGCATTTCGTGCGCCTGACCCGCGCCTCGGTGCTGGCGGAGCGCGAGCGCGAATATGTCATCTCGGCGCGCGTCGCCGGCGCCGGCAAGCTGCGGCTGATGTTCAAGACCATCCTGCCGAACTGCCTGGCGCCGCTGATCGTGCAGGCGACGCTCGCCTTCTCCAACGCCATCCTCGACGCCGCCGCGCTCGGCTTTCTCGGCGTGGGCGCGCAGCCGCCGACGCCGGAATGGGGCACCATGCTGGCCGAGGCGCGCGAATTCATCCTGCGCGCCTGGTGGGTGGTTACCCTGCCGGGCCTTGCCATCCTGATCACCGTGCTCGCCATCAACCTGATGGGCGACGGGCTGCGCGACGCGCTCGACCCGAAACTGAAGCAGAGCTGACACGATGGCGCTTCTCGAGATCGAAAACCTGACGGTCAGCTTCAAGACCTCCGCCGGTCCGTTCAAGGCAGTGGACGGCGTATCGCTTTCCTGCGACCGCGGCGAGATCCTGTCGATCGTCGGCGAAAGCGGTTCCGGCAAGTCTGTCGCGATGCTGGCGCTGATGGGGCTCTTGCCCTGGACCGCCACTGTGACAGCCGACGTCATGCGCTTCGACGGCAAGGACATGCTCGGGCTCTCGGCGCAGCAGCGGCGCGGGATCATCGGCAAGGACATCACGATGATCTTCCAGGAGCCGATGTCGAGCCTCAATCCGTGCTTCACGGTCGGCTTCCAGATCGGGGAGAGCCTGCGCATCCATCTCGGCATGGACCGCAAGGCGCGGCGCAAGCGGGCCATCGAACTGCTGAACCTCGTCGGCATCCCGGCGCCCGAAAAGCGGCTCGGCCAGTTCCCGCACCAGCTTTCGGGCGGGATGAGCCAGCGCGTCATGATCGCCGTGGCGCTCGCCTGCAATCCGAAGCTGCTGATCGCCGACGAACCGACCACGGCGCTGGACGTGACCATACAGGCGCAGATCCTCGACCTGCTGATCGAGCTGCAGAAGAGCCATGATATGGGGCTGATCCTGATCACCCACGACATGGGCGTCGTCGCCGAGACGGCGGAACGGGTGCAGGTGCAATATGCCGGGCAGAAGGTGGAGGAGCAAAATGTGCGCGACCTCTTCCGCGACCCGCATCATCCCTATACGGAGGCCTTGCTGTCTGCGCTGCCGGAACGGGCGACGCGGCACGGCAGACTGCCTTCGATTCCCGGCGTGGTTCCCGGCCAGGGCGACCGGCCGTCGGGCTGCCTGTTTTCGCCACGCTGCAAATATGCGACCGAACGCTGCGCCAGGGAAGCGATGCGCCAAGGGCCGGAGTTCGGGCTCGCGCTGTGCAATTACCCGCTGAAGGACGGCGTTCCAACCGGGCATCCCGACACCGCGCCGGCGGAGGCGAAGTCATGAGCCCCGCCGTCACACTTCCGAAGCGCCGCACCGGAACCGGCGAAATCGTCGTCGAAGCGCACGATCTGAAACGCCATTACGATGTCGGCGGCGGCATGTTCGGCGGCGGCGGCGGGACGGTCAAGGCGCTGGACGGCGTCTCCTTCCAGCTCGAATCCGGCAAGACGCTGGCGATCGTCGGCGAATCCGGCTGCGGGAAGTCGACGCTGGCGCGGCTCGTGACCATGATCGAGGAGCCGACCGAGGGCACGCTTCTCATCGACGGCAAGCCGGTGGCCGAATCGACGCCGGATTTGCGCCGCAAGATGCAGATCGTCTTCCAGAACCCCTATGGCTCGCTCAATCCGCGCCAGAAGATCGGTGCGATCCTGGAGGAACCGCTGGTCATCAACACCAAGGACAATGCGGCGACGCGGCGCGCCAAGGCGATCAACATGATGGAGCGTGTCGGCCTCAGGGCCGAGCATTACGAGCGCTATCCGCACATGTTTTCCGGCGGACAGCGCCAGCGCATCGCGATCGCGCGCGCGCTGATGCTGAACCCCAAGATCCTCGTCCTCGACGAGCCGGTGTCGGCGCTCGACGTGTCGATCCAGGCGCAGGTGCTCAACATCCTGATGGACCTGCAGGCCGAGCTGGGGCTTGCCTATCTGTTCATCAGCCACGACTTGTCGGTCGTGCGGCATCTCGCCGACGACATCATGGTTATGTATCTCGGCAAGCCGGTGGAAACCGGTCCGGCGGAGGAGGTCTTCGCCCATCCGCGCCATCCCTATACCGCGGCGCTCCTGTCGGCGACGCCGGTGGCCGATCCCTTCCATGAGAAACACCGCATCCGCCTGGAGGGGGAACTGCCCTCGCCGCTCGACCCGCCGAAGGGCTGCGCCTTCAACCCGCGCTGCTGGCGCGTGGAGGAGGACTGCCGGCAGAAACAGCCGCCGCTTATCGACGAAGGGCTGCAGAGCCATGCCTGCTTCCACCCGTTGCCGCTGGACGAGGATTTCGCCGAGTAGGGCCCGGCGCACCGGCCGGCGCGATCGATGCGGCGGAGGGCCGCAGATATATAGCATGCAATGAAAATCGGAATCGGGTATTCTCCGGCGAAAAGGAACCACGCGCATATGGAGGCTCACATGTCCGCGTCCGCCAAGACCGCCCCGTCCGGTTATTCCGGCACCCAGATCGCCCTGCACTGGATCGTCTTTCTCGTCATCGTCGCGCAATATGTGCTGCACGAGGCGATCGTCGACGCCTGGCGCGCCGTCCGGCGCGGCGAGGAATTCGGCTTCGATCCCGTCGTCGCGAGCCACGTCTTCGGCGGCATCCTGATCCTCGTGCTGGTGCTGTGGCGCATCATGCTTCGCGTGAAACGCGGCGCGCCCAAGCCGCCGGAACACGAGCCGGCGATCCTCAAGCTCGCGGCCGGCGCAACCCATCTCGGGCTTTATGCGCTGCTCCTGCTGATGCCGCTTTCCGGCATCGCCGCATGGTTCGGCAATGTCGAGGCTGCCGCGGAAGCTCATGAGATAATGCGGCTTCTCCTGCTGGCGCTGATCGTGATCCACATCGCCGGCGCGCTCTACCAGCGTTTCATCCTCAAGACCGACGTGATGACGCGGATGGTGAAACCCCAAGCCTGAGGAAACGTTCGCGCGCGCGGAACCGATCGGCTGGAAAAACGTTCACGTTGAAGGTAGTCTTGCCGCGGGGCGGGAATGCCATGTTCTGTCCGTGGCCGATGGCCCGGCACTTACGGGAGTAGATTCATGAAAATGCTTTCTCTGGCTGTGGTCATCGTTTCCGCCGGCGCGCTGGCTGCCTGCACGTCGGCCGAGCGAACCGCGACAGGCGCGGGCGCGGGCGCCATCGTCGGCGCGGCGGTCTCGTCCAATCCGCTGGCGGGCGCCGCGATCGGCGCGGTGATCGGCGGCTTCGGCACCTATATCGCCGAGGTGGCGGACGGCCAGTGCCAGTACCGCAATTCCAGGGGCGAGATCTACACGACCCGCTGCCACTGGCTTTAAGCTTCGCCTGACCTTTTCCGGCAATCGGCCTCCGCCGTCATGGCGGGGGCCTTTCGGCGTTTTGCCGGCATCGTGGCGAGATCCGGGCGATTAACATCTTTCCAAACATGGCGGCGTATAGATCGGTTTTTCTAAACCGGGTCACGCCATGCTCCTCCAGATCCTCGCGTTTCTTCTCGCCATCAACCTGTTCGCCTTCGCGGCGTTCGGCTGGGACAAGCGGCAGGCGCGGCTCAGCGGCTGGCGGGTGAAGGAATCGACCTTGCTGATGCTGGCGCTTCTCGGCGGGTCGCCCGGGGCATTCGCCGGGCGGGCAGTTTTCAGGCACAAGACGCGCAAGCAGCCCTTCGTGGCGCAGCTCTGGCTGGTGGTGGTTCTGCAGGCCGCGGCGGCCGTGGCCGCATACTGGCACTTTTTCGTCCAGCCGCTTCCGTTCTTTTGACGCGCGGCGAGCGGATGAACGCTGCGTCAACCGGTGAAACCGATCCGCCGGCCCGGCCATTTCGTAATAAACACCGTGAAAGGAGTTTACGAAATGGCAGAGACCGAAGTGAAAAAGACAGAAGCCCGGCAGGGCATAGAAACACACCGGGTGCGCTGGGTGCTCGGCGTATCGCTCGCGATGGCCGCAGCGATCCTGATCGTCGTGCTCGCCATCTGGTAGGCGCGCGGTCGCGCAGCGCTGCCTTATTCCACCAATCGCTCACGTCGCGGTTCATGCGGGACAGGATGGGGGCGGTGGATGGTGGAGGCTTTTTTAACCGCTGTGTTGGCGGTTTGGCGTTGCGGCTCGTCGAATTGCTCAGAGCCGGTGCCCACTATCCCGCAAAAGCTGAGGACTCCGCGAAGCCAAGCCCTTAGCTTTTTTCGGCACTCCGCTATGGCTCCGCGCGTTCGTCACTCCAATCGACAAATCGTTGTCGATTGGCCGGCTACGCCGAACACTCCTCACCCCACCAAGGGGGAGAGGGAGCCTAAAAATCCAGGTTCGCCACGTTGAGCGCGTTGTCCTGGATGAAGTTTTTGCGCGGCTCCACCTCGTCGCCCATGAGTTGGGAGAAGAGCGAGTCGGCATCCGTGGCGTCGTTGACCTTGACCTGCAGGAGCGAACGGGCTTCCGGGTCGAGCGTGGTTTCCCAGAGCTGCTCGGCATCCATCTCGCCCAGGCCCTTGTAGCGCTGCACGGTGAGGCCCTTGCGACCGAAGGCGAAGACGAGGTCGATCAGGGCGATCGGGCCGGCGATGGTGTCGGCGACTTCCTTGCGGCGGAGCACCGGCGGTTCGGCATAGACCTCACGCAGTTTCGGGGCGAGCGAGTTGAGCGCGCGGGCGTCGGCGGAGCCGATCAGGGCGGCGTCGAGGATCATCACTTCCTTCACGCCGCGCACGGTGCGCTCGAAGATATAGCCGCCGGTACCGTCGTTCGAGGGATTGACGCGGCCGGTCCAGCCACGCTCGGTCTCCTCGGAGATCATGTCGAGGCGGGCGGCAACGTCCTGCGCGGTGGCGGCGGCGCGGCCGGGATCGGCGAGCGCCGCGACGTCCATGGCGCCCGCGATGGTGGCCTGCTCGACCACGGAGCGGTCATAGCGCGAATGCAGGCCCGAGAGCACGGTACGCATCTGCAAGGCGGTCGAAATGACGGCGCGCAGATCCTGTCCGGTGCGGACCTCGCCATTGGAGAGTTCCAGCGCGGTGTCGTCGAGCGACAGGTCGATGAGGTAATCCTCCATCGCCTGCTCGTTCTTGAGATACTGGCTCTGCTTGCCGCGCGTCACCTTGTAGAGCGGCGGCTGGGCGATATAGAGATAGCCGCGCTCGATCAGTTCCGGCATCTGGCGGAAGAAGAAGGTGAGCAGCAGGGTGCGGATATGGGCGCCATCGACGTCGGCGTCCGTCATGATGATGATCTTGTGGTAGCGCGCCTTGTCGGCATCGAACTCGTCCTTGCCGATGCCGGTGCCGAGCGCGGTGATCAGCGTGCCGACCTGGTCGGACGAAAGCATTCTATCGAAACGGGCACGCTCGACATTGAGGATCTTGCCGCGCAGCGGCAGGATCGCCTGGTTCTTTCGGCTGCGGCCGCCCTTGGCGGAACCGCCGGCCGAGTCACCCTCGACGATGAAGATCTCGGATTTGGCCGGATCTTTCTCCTGGCAGTCGGCGAGCTTGCCGGGCAGCGAGGTGATGTCGAGCACGCCCTTGCGGCGCGTCAGTTCGCGCGCCTTGCGGGCGGCCTCGCGGGCGGCGGCGGCCTCGACGACCTTGCCGACCAGGATCTTCGCCTCGTTGGGATGTTCCTCCAGCCATTCGGCCAGATGCTCGTTGACGAGGCTCTCGACGACGGGGCGGACCTCCGACGAGACCAGCTTGTCCTTGGTCTGGGAGGAGAATTTCGGATCGGGCACTTTTACAGAGATGATCGCCGTCAGACCTTCACGGGAGTCATCACCGGTAGTGGCAACCTTACCGTTTTTGTTCAGGCCTTCAGATTCGATGTAGCTGTTCAGACAGCGGGTCAGCGCGGTACGGAAACCCGACAGGTGGGTACCACCATCGCGCTGTGGAATGTTGTTGGTAAAGGTGTGAATACTTTCCTGGAAGCTGTCGTTCCACTGCATTGCCACTTCAACACCGACACCGTTTTCGTGCATCGCGGTGAAGTGGAACATGCCGTTCACAGTGGTCTTGTTGCTGTTGAGGTAATCCACAAACGCACTCAGACCACCTTCGTATTCGAAGATATCTTCGCGGCCGCTGCGCTCGTCTTTCAACACGATGCGCACACCAGAGTTCAGGAATGACAGCTCACGCAAACGCTTCGCCAGAATATCGTACTGGAAGGAGATATTGTTGAAGGTTTCCTCCGATGGGAAGAAACGCACCTGGGTGCCGCTGATGTCGGTTTCACCAACAACGCTCAGTGGTTTTTCCGGCACACCGTGGTGGTAAACCTGCTCGTGAACCTGGCCGTTACGACGGATGGTCAGGCGCAGTTCGGTGGACAGGGCGTTTACAACGGAAACACCTACACCGTGCAGACCACCAGATACTTTGTAGGAGTTATCGTCAAACTTACCGCCTGCGTGCAGGACGGTCATGATAACTTCTGCTGCTGAAACCCCTTCCTCGGGGTGCATGTCTGTTGGAATACCACGACCATCATCACTCACTGAAACAGAGCCGTCTTCATGGATGGTGACA